>ENA-OBLH01000010-OBLH01000010.1-metagenomes-genome-assembly--contig:-NODE-10-length-127861-cov-22.8094_pt1 | contig 127861 bp, 147 predicted proteins | sample MGYA00153382_OBLH01 | MGnify analysis MGYA00153382
AGTTGGTTAGAATACCGGCCTGTCACGCCGGGGGTCGCGGGTTCGAGTCCCGTCCACTCCGCCAGTTTTAAAAAGCTGCATTAATGAAAATTAATGCGGCTTTTTGTTTTTTACACCTCGAAGAAATGTTCTGTTCGAAGTGCTTGGTCAGTCATTTGATTATTTGGGGGCAAGGCGAATAGCGCCATCCAAACGAATCACTTCACCGTTAAGCATGTCATTTTCAATAATGTGTTTGACCAGCTTGGCATAGTCTTGTGGTGTGCCTAAGCGACTAGGGAAGGGTACACCTGCAGCCAATGTATCTTGCACTTCTTGGGGCATGCTAAACAACATGGGAGTGCCAAAAATACCGGGTGCAATGGTCATGTTGCGAATGCCATTGCGTGCCAAGTCGCGGGCAATAGGAAGAGTCATGCCGACCACGCCGCCTTTGGATGCAGCATAGGCTGCTTGACCCATTTGGCCGTCGTAAGCAGCCACGCTGGCGGTGGAGATGAGCACGCCACGCTCGCCAGTGGCTTCGGGCTCATTTTGGCTCATGGTTTGTGCAGCCAGGCGAATCATGTTGAAGCTACCAATGAGGTTCACCTGGATGACTTTTTGGTAGACAGCCAGACTGTGGGCGCCATTTTTGCCAACGGTTTTTTCTGCGGGAGCAATGCCTGCGCAATTGACCAAGCCCATGAGCTTGCCTATTGCAGTGGCCTGCTGCACTACGGCTTGCCCGTCTGCCTCGCTGCTGACATCGCATGGCACAAAAACGCCACCAATATCTTGGGCAACAGCCTGGCCTTTGTCTGCCTGCATGTCTGCAATCACTACTTTGGCACCGTTGGCAGCCAGCATGCGTGCTGTGCCTTCGCCCAAGCCCGATGCACCCCCCGTGACAATGAAAACCTTGCCTTGAATATCCATGCTTGTGCTCCTTGTTTTTCGTTAACGTAAACGTCAATTATGAAAGGTGCTGGTTCTAAATGCCAGTCACTTGCGCTGCATGCAGACGAAAAAAAACCCGGCAATAAAGCCGGGCTTAAATGGATCCAAGAAACGGGGGTTTCGAGAGGATCCAAGGAGACAACTGGTGACCAGATAAACTGGTCGATGTGCGTATTCTAGGGTAAACCCTAGACCTTGTCTAGATCGCAGCTTTTAAAAGCTGGAAAAAATCAGGATTTACGGCCTGCAGGAGCCTGGGCTGCTGCTGTTGCAGTGGCTGTGACAGCCTTCAGGTTGGCTTCGGTCAGATCAGAAGCTTGCTTGACAGCTTTTTGAACGCTTTCAAAAGCGTTGTTGGCTGCAGAAACGGCGCTCTTCATCACGGCCACAGCGGTTTCGGAGCCAGCAGGTGCGTTCTTGGTGGTCGATTCCACCAAGTTGTTAAAGCCTTGCTGCAATTCGCTAGTCTTGGCTTCGAATGCTTTGCTCACTTCAGTGCTGGTGCTGGTGGCGATGTTGTAGAGGTGGCGGTTGTAAGCAGCGGTCTTTTCAGCAAGTGGCTGAAAGAAGCTGGTTTGCAGTGCCAGCAGCTCTTGCGCGTCTTTCACGTTCAACAGGGCTTGGCTGTGGGTGGCGGCTTCTGCCAATGCGGCGCGCGAAGCTGCAACGTTCAGTTCCACAATTTTTTCAACGCCTTCAAAAGCCTTGGTGGTCAGGCCAAACAGGGTTTCGATGTTGGCTTTGTGGGCTGCGGTGAGTTGTTCAGGTGTGAGTGCCATGGTGAGTTCTCCATCAATAAAAAAAGCTGACAGGGGTTAAAGGCAGCTGCACTTGTGAATCCAAAAAACCATGTTGCAGCGCAGCATGGATGTATTCTTCCGCAAGCTTCAATTTGGTGCAAGTAATTTTTTGTGCACTGCAGCATTCTTTGCGTTGAATCAGACAAGCGGCGGGTGCAGGCGGTAGGGATGTGCAGCAGAGGTGCTGCTTGAGACGTGGTGCACCTGTCACCTGTATGCATGCGCAAGCAACAGCTCGCAGCCAAAATGCTGTGATGACCCAAGCCACTTCTTTTGCTGCACGCCCCCAAGCACAGCCACGCAGTGTATTTCGCGTTTTTCGTGACATTCCCACGCGCTGGGCTGACAACGATGTCTACGGCCATGTGAATAACGTTGTGTATTACAGCTGGTTTGATACCGCTGTGAATGCCTACCTGATAGAGCAGGGGGCGTTGGATATTCACCAGGGGCAGACCATTGGCCTGGTGATTGAAACCCAGTGCAACTACTTTGCTCCCCTTGCTTTCCCGCAAGTTGTGCAGGCGGGGATCAGGGTTGCCAAACTCGGGCGCAGCAGTGTGCGCTATGAGATAGGCCTGTTTGCGCAAGGCGAGGCAATGAGTGCTGCTGTGGGGCATTTTGTCCATGTCTATGTGGATAAAACGACGCGCCGCCCCTGCGAAGTGCCTGCAGTTTTGCGTGTTGCACTGGAGCCTTTGGTGCTGCCAATTGCCGAGGGTGAAACTTCATAGCGCTTGGTGCTTGCACATCAAGGCAATTAGCTCGTTTTAATGCATAAAGCTTGCACCAAAGCTTTCGGTGTATGGCCTACACTGTGGCTTTCGCATCCGGCCCGCATGCCATGATCATTACCAGCTTGCTTGATACCGACCTGTATAAGTTCACCATGATGCAGGCGGTACTGCACCAGTTTCCCGGGGCACAGGTTGAATACAAATTCAAATGCCGCAATCCCGGTGTGCAGTTGGCACCTTATGTGCAAGAGATTCGCGATGAAATACGCGCCCTGTGTCAATTGCACTTTCAGGATGCAGAGCTGGCGTACTTGCGCTCACTGCGTTTTATCAAGAGTGATTTTGTGGATTTCTTGAGCCTTTTCAAGCTCAATGAAAAGTACATCACGATCAAGGCACTTGAAAACGGCGAGATCGATATCACCATCAAAGGCCCCTGGCTGCATGTGATTCCGTTTGAGATTCCGGTGCTGGCCATTGTCAATGAGGTCTATTTCCGCAATACCCAGCCGGTGCCTGACTTCTTGGAAGGGCGACGCCGCTTGGACGAAAAAATCAAACTGATGCGTGGCGATACGCTGGAGGGTTTGAAGATTGCGGACTACGGCACGCGCCGCCGTTTTAGCCGTGCTTGGCATGAAGAAGTGCTGCGCGTGCTGTGCGGCAAGCTGGGCACAGGCCCTCAGCGCCCTGCACCAGGCCATGGCCCCGGGCAGTTTGCCGGCACCAGCAATGTGCTGTATGCCATGCGACTGGGCATCACCCCTTTGGGCACCATGGCCCATGAGTTTTTGCAAGCCTGCCAGGCACTGGGCCCGCGTCTACGTGACAGCCAGGTGTTCGGGTTTGAGTCTTGGGCCAAAGAGTACCGCGGGGACTTGGGCATTGCCTTGTCAGATGTGTACGGCATGAGTGCTTTTTTGCGTGACTTTGATTTGTATTTCTGCAAGTTGTTTGATGGCGCGCGCCATGACAGTGGGGACCCTTTTGTGTGGGGCGAACGTCTGCTGGAGCATTACCGTACCAACCGTGTGGATCCGCTGAACAAGACGCTGATTTTCAGCGATGCGCTGACCATTCCACGCACGATTGAGCTGTACCAGCGCTTTCATGGCCGCTGCCAGCTGGCCTTTGGTATTGGCACCAATCTGACCAATGACTTGGGTTATGAAGCCTTGCAGGTTGTGATCAAAATGACGCGGTGCAATGACCAGCCGGTGGCCAAATTGTCAGACACCCCAGGCAAAAGCATGTGTGAAGATAAAAAGTATCTGGCCTACCTGCGCCAGGTGTTCGAGATCCCCGAGGAGACCAACGAATGAACTATGTGCGATCTGCTGCAGTAGCTGGCCTGATGGCGGGGTTGCCAGCATGGGCCCAGGCTGCCGAGCTGGACGGTGCGGGCTTGGGGCTTTGGTGGGCGGTGCCTTTTGCGGGCTTGCTGCTGTCGATTGCACTGATGCCTTTACTGGCCCCTAACTTTTGGCATCACCATTTTGGCAAGGTGACGGCAGCTTGGTCGCTGGCATTTCTGATTCCCTTGGTGCTGATCTATGGCATGGGGGCTGCCACCGCTAATTTTGTGCATGCGCTGCTGGGGGAGTATCTGCCTTTTGTGATTTTGCTTACCGCCTTGTATGTTGTGGCCGGTGGTATTTACATTCGCGGCAGTTTGACGGGCACCCCTGGGCTGAATACGGCCATTTTGGCCATTGGTGCGGTACTGGCTAGTTTCATGGGCACCACGGGTGCTTCCATGCTGTTGATCCGACCTTTGATTCGCGCCAACGCACACCGCTCGCGTGTGGTGCATGTGGTGGTGTTTTTTATTTTCATTGTCTCCAATGCCGGTGGCTCGCTGACGCCGCTGGGCGATCCTCCGCTGTTCCTGGGTTTCTTGAAGGGTGTGGATTTCAGCTGGACGTTGCTGCACATTTGGCCCCAGGCCTTGTTCTTGGTGAGTGCGCTGCTGGCCATCTTTTTTGTGCTGGACAGCTGGCTGTGCAAGAACGACACCAATCAGCTGTCTGCACAGCCCAGCAATGACGCGCGCGAGTCGCTGGGTTTTGACGGCAAGATCAACTTCGTCCTGTTGGGTGTAGTGGTTGGGTTGGTGCTGCTCAGCGGCATGTGGAAGTCTGGCGTGGCATTGCATATTGCGGGCACCGATGTGGGCCTGCCAGGCATGGTTCGTGATGTGGGCTTGATCGTGGTGGCATTGCTCTCGTTGGTGCTCACTCCCAAAACGGTGCACGCGAACAACCAGTTTGGCTGGGGCCCTATGCAGGAAGTAGCTAAGCTGTTTGCCGGCATATTCCTGACCATCATTCCTGTGATTGCCATGCTCAAGGCGGGGGTCGATGGCCCATTTGCGGGCATTGTGCGAGCGGTCACCAACCCGGACGGAACACCCAATGTGGCCATGTACTTCTGGGCGACGGGGGTGTTGTCTTCATTTTTGGATAACGCACCCACTTACCTGGTGTTCTTCAACACTGCTGGTGGTGATCCGGCCTTGCTGATGACGGCTTTGGCCCCCACGCTGGTGGCCATCTCTGCGGGCGCAGTGTTCATGGGCGCTAACTCCTATATTGGTAACGCACCCAATCTGATGGTGAAAGCCATTGCCGAGGACCGGGGCGTGCGCATGCCCAGCTTCTTTGGCTACATGCTGTGGTCGGTCGGCATCTTGGTGCCGCTGTTTATCGTAATGACATTTATCTGGTTCTAAGCACAATGACAAAGCGCCGTATCTTGATTGCCCGTGCCATCCATCCTGACGTGGTGGCCTTTTTGAAGCAGCACTTTGAAGTGCACAGCAACGATGCAGATACCGTCTGGTCGCCCGAGCAGCTGGCGCAGCAATTGCAGGGAATGGATGGGGTGCTGACAACGTCCTCCGAACGCATCAGTGCTCAGATGCTGGCCGCCTGCCCGCAGCTCAAAGTGGTTGCCAACATGGCAGTGGGCTACAACAATTTTGATGTCGATGCCATGGAGCAAGCCGGTGTGCAAGGCACCAACGCCCCGGATGTACTGACCGAAACCACAGCAGACTTTGGCTTTGCCCTGCTGATGGCTACGGCCCGGCGCATCACCGAAAGCGAGCACTACCTGCGCGCAGGCAAATGGAACAAATGGAGCTACGACATGTTTGCGGGTGCCGAGGTGCACGGCAGCACGCTGGGCATCATTGGCATGGGGCGCATTGGTCAGGGCATTGCCAAGCGCGGTGCTTACGGATTTGGCATGAACGTGATTTATCACAACCGCTCTCACCTCAGCCCTGCGCTGGAAGCTGAATGCAAGGCCCGCTATGTGAGCAAGGACGAACTGCTGCAAACCGCTGACCACGTGGTGCTGGTGCTGCCGTACACGCCCGAGAGTCACCACACCATTGGCGCGGCCGAACTGGCGCAGATGAAGCCTACCGCTACGCTGATCAATATTGCGCGTGGCGGCATTGTGGATGATGCAGCGCTGGCGCAAGCCCTGAAAGCACAGCGCATTGCCGCTGCTGGCCTGGATGTGTTTGAGGGTGAGCCCAAGGTGCACCCTGATTTGCTCACCGTGCCTAACGTGGTGCTCACTCCGCATATTGCCAGTGCCACGGTGGCCACACGCCGTGCCATGGGCAAGCTGGCGGCAGACAATTTGGTCGCAGTGCTGGGGGGTGAACAGCCGCTTACACCGGTGAATACGCCCGATGCCGCAGCGAAGTCTTTGCGCTGGAATAGTTAATAAAGATAAGTAAAAAGATAGCTGTTGGCGCTTGTGTAGCGGTGTTCTTAGATATAAAACTATCTAAGAACTAGAGCTGGATTGCGCTAATAGCTATATTTTTAAGGAGATTTTGTGGATTGGATGCCCTGGCTACTGCTGGCCTTGCTGATACTTATCGTGGTCCTGCAACTGTTGCATTGGCTCCATCCACGGCCTGCGCCGGTGGATCTGGATTTGCTGGAGCGGCTGGAGCACCTGGAGCGGGCCCAGCAGCTGACGCAAATGGCCGTGTCTAAAAGCGACGGCGCGCTGGCTGGCATGGGCCAGCAAGTGCAGGGCCTGGTGCATACCTTGGGCCATAACCAGACCACGGCCGCCGACAGCTTGCGCCAGCTGGTTGATGCGCACATGTCACGCCAATTGCAAGAGGCACGCAACAGCCGGCAAGAGCAGCAGCAACACTTCAACACCTTGCAGCAGGCGCTTGCGCAGCAACTGCAAAGACTCAATCAAGACAGCCACCAAACCGCCGAACAGCTGCGTGGCACGCTCAATGAGCGGCTGGCCACCATCCAGGCCGACAACGCGGCCAAGCTTGAAGAGATGCGCCGCACGGTCGATGAAAAACTGCATGCCACGCTGGAGCAGCGCTTGGGCGAATCTTTCAAGCTGGTGAGTGACCGCCTGGAGCAAGTGCACAAGGGTCTGGGCGAAATGCAGTCACTGGCCAGCAGCGTAGGCGACTTGAAGCGTGTGATGACGAATGTGAAAACGCGTGGCACCTGGGGCGAGGTGCAACTGGGCGCCATTATCGACAACGTGCTTACGCCCGAGCAGTACGCACGCAACGTCAAAACCGTACCGGGCAGCGATGAACTGGTCGAATTTGCCATACGCCTGCCGGGCCGCGATGACGAGCACCCTGTGTGGTTGCCCATTGATGCCAAGTACCCGGTGGAGCATTACCAGCGCCTGCAAGATGCGCTGGATGCAGTGGACAAGGCGGGAGTCATTTCAGCAGGCAATGCCCTGGAAAGCTCCATCCGCAATGAGGCGAAAAAGATTGCTTCCAAATACGTAGAGCCGCCATTTACCACCGACTTTGCCGTCATGTACTTGCCCTCAGAAGGCTTGTTTGCGGAAGTCATGCGCCGGCCAGGGTTGGTGGAGGCGGTGCAAAATGCATCCCGCGTGGTCATCACCGGCCCCGCCAATCTGGCGGCCATGCTCAACAGCCTGCAAATGGGTTTCAAAACCCTGGCGATTGAAAAGCGCTCATCCGAAGTGTGGGGCGTGCTGGGGCAGGTGAAAACCGAGTTTGCCAAGTTTGGTGAAGTGGTGGAAGCCACGCGCAAATCGATCGATGCGGCGGCCAAGCGTTTTGAACAAGTAGATGTGCGCACACGCGCCATTCAACGCCGTTTGCGCACGGTGCAAGAGCTGCCCAGTGCCGCAAGCACGGCACAGTTGCTGCAGCCGCTGAACCCAGACAGCGCATTGGCTGCGCCTTTGGCGGCCGCTGACCCTGAGGACGAATGAATCTGTGACCTGGTCGTTGATGCGCCTGATACTGGCGCAAATTTCTATCCATGCCTGTATGACGGGCATGCGCATGGCCACCCCCTTGCTGGCGCTGCGCGAAGGCTATAGCCCTGCTGCCGTGGGCGTGCTGCTGGCGCTGTTTGCGCTGACGCAGGTGTTTCTTTCGCTGCCTGCGGGCCGTTATGCAGACCGGCATGGTTTGAAGCGCCCTTTGGCTGTCAGCGTGGTGACTGCCAGTGTGGGCGCGGGTGCTGCGGTGTTCTTTCCCATCTATCCCGTGCTGTGCCTGGCGGCGCTGCTCAGTGGTGGCGCATCGGGCGCGGCCATCATTGCGTTGCAGCGCCATGTGGGGCGCGCAGCGCATGACACGGTCACGCTGCGCAAAGTATTTAGCTGGCTGGCGATTGGCCCCGCGGTCTCCAACTTTCTGGGCCCATTTTTTGCCGGTTTGCTGATTGACTATGCCGGTGGTGAGGCGGCCAGCGACACCGGTTTTAGGGCCGCCTTCTTGCTGATGGCGCTGCTGCCTTTGAGCGCATGGTTGTGGGTGCGTACGCTGCAAGAAGAAAAACCTGAGCCCAGGCCCCAGGGGAGCAAGAAAACCACGGCGTGGGACATGCTGCAAAACCAGGGCTTTCGCCGCTTGTTGCTGATGAACTGGGCGCTGTCTTCGTGCTGGGATGTGCACACCTTTGTGGTGCCCATCTTGGGGCATGAGCGCGGGTTGTCGGCATCGGTGATTGGCTCCATCTTGGGCGCGTTTGCGATTGCGGCGGCAGCCATCCGTGTGCTGATTCCGTTGTTGTCGGAGCGCATCAGTGAATGGAAAGTCGTCATGGGCGCCATGCTGGGCGCGTGCCTGCTGTTTACGCTATACCCCATCATGCCCAATGCCTGGGCCATGATGGGGTGCTCTATCGTGCTGGGTTTGGTGCTCGGGTCGGTGCAGCCGATGGTGATGAGCATGATTCACCAAATTACACCGCCCGATCGACAAGGCGAAGCATTGGGGCTGCGCATGATGGCCATCAACGGCTCCAGCGTGGTCATGCCTGTGCTGTTTGGCTCGATTGGTACGGTGGTCGGAGTCTCGGCCCTGTTCTGGGCTGTCGGGGCCGTGGTGGGCGGCTCTTCACGCTTGCCATGGCTGCTGGGTAAAGAGGACTTGAAGGCGCAGAACGTATTGCCACACATGGGTGCCAGCAAATAGGGGCCAGCAAGCACGTACCAGCAAGTAAGACTGCCTACGGTGGCTCGCGCAAGATTAAAAAAGCAGCCCTGAGGCTGCTTTTTTAATGGGTGCCGTTTTAATCGGGCAACTGGTAGAAATCTTTGATGATGTCCCACGCCGCCTGTGGGGTGTCGACAAAGTGAAACAGCGCCAAGTCTTGTGGCGAAATCATGCCTTCTTGCACCAGCAGATCGAAGTTGAAGACCTGTTTCCAGAACTGGCTGTCAAACAAGATGATGGGAACGGGCTTGACCTTGGTGGTCTGCACCAGCGTCAGCACTTCAAACAGCTCGTCCATCGTGCCAAAGCCACCAGGGAAGGCAACCAGGGCTTTGGCGCGCATCATGAAGTGCATTTTGCGCAGCGCAAAGTAATGGAACTTGAAGCTCAGCTCTGGCGTGATGTAGCGGTTGCCTTGCTGCTCATGGGGCAGCAAGATGTTCAAGCCCACGTTGTCTGCACCGGCTTCAAAAGCACCACGGTTGGCTGCTTCCATGATGCCGGGGCCACCACCGGTGCAAATGTAGATGCGCTGATCTTGCGGCTGGTGCTGGCTGTGCTCGGCCACCAGGCGTGCAAATGCGCGAGCATTTTCATAGCGGCCAGCGTTGCGAACATCGCGCTCTGCAGCCCGAATTTGCGCGGCATCGCCATTGGACTGTGCTGTCGCCAAGCGTGCTTGCGCTGTCTGTGCATCGACAAAACGGGCGCTGCCGTAGACCACCACGGTGTGCTCAATGCCGTGGGCTTGCTGGCCCAAATCGGGTTTGAGCATCTCCAGCTGAAAACGGATGCCACGCGCTTCGCGCCGTGCCATGAACTCGGGGTCAGCAAATGCCAGACGGTAGGCGTCGGGCAGCATGGGGTCAGCCACCACAGATTCACGGGCGGCGGCGGGAGCGTCAAGCGGGGCTAAGTCTTCTGCCAGCGAACGCTCGTGCAGGGATGTTTTGGTGTCCATAAATCTCCAATTGCACTATCACAGGGACAAGCTGCAATCTTCGCAGATTGCGCAGTGCTTTCAGGACAAATAGTTGGAGAAGCTCGATAGAGTTAACGCAGCGCATGCACGGTGTAAATACCAGCAATAGTCAAGCTTAAAGAGGCAAAGAGATGGACAGCTGTCCACGCCATGGCCATGCCCCAGCGTTGTGCTTGAAGCAGGCCAACCACCTCGGCTGAAAAACTGGAGAAGGTGGTGAGTGCGCCTAGAAAACCCGTGATGATGGCCAGACGCCAGATCGGATCAAGCTGGGGAGATGCATCCAACCAGGCAATGGCCAGACCAACGCCGTAGCCGCCTATGGCATTGGCGGCCAAAGTGCCCCAGGCCAAATGCCCGTGGGCTGTCAGCCACAGGCCCAGTTGCCAGCGCGCCAAGGCGCCGAGGCTCGCTCCTGTGCAAATGGCTATGACTTGGTGCATGGTCTGTGAGATAGCGTTTGGCGCTGCAAATTGCGCGGATCAGTGATGGCTGCTTATTTGTTGGGCGCTTCAGACTCTGCGTTAGACGCTTGCTCAGTCTGGGGCTGATTGGGCACTACACGGCTGACACTGGGCGGTACATCACGGCCAGCTCTGCGCGCGCGAAACAGTGCTGCGCGCATCAAAAAGATGGTGGTGATAGGCACGGTCACGGCGATGAATACTGCAATCAGCAGTGCATGCAGCGCCAGACCTTGGCCGGTGGCGCTGAAAAATACAAATGTGGCCCACATGATCAGCCAGCAACCCATGGTGGCAATGATGGAGGGCGCATGCACGCGTTCAAAGTAGCTTTTTAAACGCATCAAACCCAGCGAGCCAAGGAACGCAACAGTAGCGCCACCCAGAACAAAAATGGCAATCAAAATCTCGGCCCACATGGGCAGTTGAACTTCGTTCATTCAATCACCTCGCCACGCAGCAAAAATTTGGCCATGGCCGTAGAACTGACGCAGCCAAACAGGGAGATCAGCAACGCCGCCTCAAAGTACATGGAGGAGCTGTACATGATGCCCAGCACCAGCATGATCAGCATGCCGTTGAGGTACATGCAGTCCAGGGCCAGCACCCGATCTTGAGCAGATGGGCCTTTGAGCAGGCGCGTTAACGTGCAGGCCATGGCCAGAACGAGAAGGAAGAGGGCGGCAGACAAGGCCCACATCAGCCATTGACTCATTCGAAAATCTCCATCAGTGGGCGCTCGTACTTGGTTTTGACATGGTCAATGATGATTTGCGGGTCCTCGACTTCCAGGACATGCAGCAGCAGCATAGAACGGTCGCGCGATATCTCAGCCCACGCGGTGCCTGGTGTGATGCAGGTGATCATGGCCAGCACGGCCAAGCCATTGGGGTCTTGCAATTGCAGAGGAATGTGCACAAATGCGGCGGGGTGTTTGCGCAACGATGGGAAGAGCAAAAAACGCACGACCTGAAAGTTGGACACAGAGGTGTCTGCCACCACGGTGATAGCCAGCTTGAAAATAGTCCAGGGGTGGCGCACACGTACTGGCAACGGGCGCAGGCCACGTGTCAGCACGGGAATGAGCAGCCCCAGCAATGCACCCAGTACGAGGTGGCCTGCACTGACCGAGTGGTTCAATAGCAGCCACAGCACAAACAAAGCCACAGACAGCAGCGGCGCTGGAAAAATTAATTTCATCATGGCTTGGCTCCCGGTACTGCGGTGGAGGGTGTCGCAGGTGCTGGGTTCGGAATGGGCTGGGTTTCCATCACCGCTTGAATATAAATATCGGGCGAATGCAGCGTGTTGGCCGCATTTTGTGTGTACTGCATCACGAAGTCCGCCTTGACGGTCAGCACGATGCACAGCGCCATCAAGGCGGCAATGGGCAGCCCCTCGGAGATACGTAGCTCAGGGGTACCACGTTCATGGGTCGCCCAGAAATGGCGAACGCCTGCGCGAGTCAGAGAAATCAGTGCAAGCAAACCGGTGCCAATCATCAGCGCCATCAGCACCCAGCCCCAGTGCCCGGCCTGATAGCCCGCTGACTGCCCAAGCCCCACGGGGTTGATGAGGTTGCTCAGCATGGCAAATTTTCCAATGAACCCGGACAGCGGTGGCAAGCCAGCGACCACCAGGGTGCACATGATGAACGCCAGACCTAAAAACGCAGCCGATGCAGGAATGGCTCGCCCAATCAGGACTTGCTCGTTTTCATCCAGATTGAGACTCTGCGTGGGAACCAGCTCAGAGTTGAGGAAGGGGGCTTCCTCATCATCAATATCCACATTACCGTCGTTGCGCCAGCGGTCCATGATGTCAGCCAACATGAACAAGATGGCAACTGCTAGTGTGGAGCTGGGCAGGTAATACAAGAGACCTGCGGTCAGCATGTTCTGCCCAAAGCCAATGGCCGCAAGCAAGGTGCCTGAAGACAGAATAGCTGCGTACCCGGCCAAATGGGTCAGGCGCGTTGCTGCCAATGTGCCAATGCCGCCAAACACCATGGTGACCATGCCGCCCACAATGAGCCACGTTGAGCCAAAGAGGGCAGAGTCGCCGGCTTCGCTGGAGAACATCAGCGTCCACAAACGCAAAATTGTGTAGATGCCCACTTTGGTCATCAAGGCAAACAAAGCACCCACAGGGGCAGTCGCTGCGCTGTAGGCGGGGACGAGCCAGAAGTTCAAAGGCCAGACGGCTGCCTTGATCAAAAAGGCAGTGGCAAGAATGCCCGCTGCGGCGTGCAGCAAGCCGCGGTCTGCGGCCGAGACCTCGGGAATGGCCTGAGCCAAATCAGCCATGTTCAATGTGCCGGTCAGGCCGTACAGCATGGACACACCAATCAAAAACAGCGACGACGCGGCCAAGTTGATGGCGATGTAGTGCAAACCAGCTTGCACGCGCATGCGGCCAGAACCATGCAGCAGCAGACCATAAGAGGCCGCCAGCATGATTTCAAAGAACACAAACAAATTGAACAAATCAGCCGTGAGAAACGCACCTGACAGGCCCATGAGCTGCAACTGGAACAAGGGGTGAAAGTGCACCCCCGCCTTGTGCCAGCGTGCCGTGGAGAAAAGGCTGGCAGCTAAGGCAATGCTGTAAGAGAGAACCAGCATCAATGCCGTAAGTCGATCAACGGCCAGCACAATCCCGAAGGGAGCTTGCCAGTTGCCAGACAAATACACGCCCATGGTGGTGCTGGAGCCAGCCTGGTCGGTCCATAGCAGCAGCGCAACCGAGACCAGAAGGCCCAGCGCAGTAGCTGCAACGTTCATCACCATTTTGATCTGTTGCTGCTCTTCTTTGAGTAGCAGCATGATGGCTGCCACCAGCATGGGCAGCACAATGGGGGCAAGCATGAGATGCGGCATCAGAGATGCCAGCCATTCGAGAATCAAGCTCATGGCATCTCCTGCATGTCACGAGATTTCACGCCATCCACATGGTCGGTGCCGGACATGCCGCGAGAAGCAAGCAGGACCACCAAGAAAAGTGCAGTCATCGCGAAACCAATCACGATCGCGGTGAGTACTAAGGCTTGGGGCATAGGGTCGGCGTAGTGTGCCAATGTCTCTGGGATACCGGGTCGCAGCACGGGTTCTTTGTCGATGGCAAGGCCTTGACGGCCCATGCTGAAAATGAACAGATTCACTGCATACGACAGCAAAGAAAGACCCACAATCACTTGGAAGGTACGAGGGCGCAGCAGCAGCCAAACCCCAGAACCGGCCAGTACACCGATGGCAATCGCTAGAACGGTTTCCATTAACGATCCCCTTCGCGAGCGATTTGCTCTTCTTGCATACGTGCGTGGTAGCGATGGCCGCGCACCGTCTGGTGAGCGATGGCCGTCAAAATCAGCAGGGTAGAACCCACAACCAAAGTAAAGACTCCTATATCAAAGAACGTAGCGCTGGCCAGGTGAATCTGGCCCAGCCAAGGCAAGCTGAAGTGGAAGGTGTGGCTTGTCATGAATGGATAGCCCGCGACGAGCGATCCAAGGCCCGTCAAGATGGCGAACAGCAGACCAAAGCCAATCCAGCGGCGTGGGAACAGTGGCATGTGTGCTTCGACCCAGTGCGTTCCCGAAATGATGTACTGCAGCAGCAGCGCAACGGAAAAGACCAGACCCGCCACAAAGCCACCACCGGGCTCGTTGTGCCCGCGCATAAAGAGATAGACCGAAACCAGGGTGGCAAAGGGCAGCAGCAAGCGCACCAGCACCGCAGGCACCATCAAATAACCTACGGCAGTATCTGTGGCGTGACGTGGGTTGATCAAATCGGTTTGCAAGTCACCAGGCACATAGCGTTGCTGCTCTGGAATGTCCATGGTTTCGCGTGCAGGCCGGAAACGGCGCAGCAATGCATAAACCGTCAGGGCCACAACACCCAGCACAACAATTTCACCAAAGGTATCAAAGCCTCGGAAGTCCACCAGCATCACGTTGACTACGTTGGTGCCGCCACCTTCAATCAATGCTCGTTCCAGGAAAAAGGTCGATGTACTTTCCGGGAAAGGGCGGCTCATCATGGCAAAAGCCAGCCAGCCCACACCGCCGCCTGCAGCCAAGGCAATCAGCAAGTCGCGAATGCGGCGAGCGCGTGCCGTTAACTCGGTGGACAACACAGGGATGCGCAAGTTTTTGTCGCGTTTTGGCAGCCACCGCAAACCCAGCAAGATGAGCACCGTGGTGACAACTTCAACGACCAATTGCGTCAGGGCCAAATCAGGTGCAGAAAACCACAAGAATGTGATGCAGGTGCATAGGCCCGCACCACCGAGCATGATCAGAGCAGCCATCCGGTGGTATTTGGCTTTCCATGCCGCTGCCAGGGCGCATAGACCACCCACCGTCCACAGCAAGATGAAGGCTGGCGATAAAGGCAAGTTAGCGCGGTTACCGAGTTCTAGACCACGTATCCACAGTGGCAATACACCAGCGCCCAGCGCGACCAAGACCAGCCACAGCATTTGCCATTGCAGGTGCTGTGTATTGAGCAGGCGTCGGGTGTCTCGTGCAAGCAGTGTCAGGCGAGCCATCAAATTTTCAAAGATGCGCTTGCCATCGAGCTTGAATAAAAGTGGTACGCCGTCTTTGAGCACGCCTTGCTTGCGCAACCAATGCAAGGCGGTGTACAAAACAATGCCGCCAATCAAGGCCACCACACTCATGATCAATGGTGTATTGATACCGTGCCATACCGCCAAGCTGAAGTGAGGCAAATTGCCCCCAACCACAGGCAGTGCTGCGGCGTTGAGGAAATCACCGACAGCCCAGGCCGGGAAGATGCCAACGAGCAAACAAATCAAAACCAGCAGCTCAACCGGAACACGCATCCAATGCGGCGGCTCATGTGGCTTGCGTGGCAGATCAGTGGCTTTGGGGCCAAAGTAAACATCAGCGGTAAAGCACAGCGAGTACGCCACGCTGAACATGCCAGCAATGGTCGCCGCCAGTGGCAGTGCGATGCTTACCCAGTGATCTGCATCGACAAAAACGGTTTCTGCAAAGAACATTTCCTTTGACAAAAATCCGTTCAGCAACGGAACGCCTGCCATGGCTGCGCTGGCAACACAGGCTAAGGTTGCGGTGACAGGCATTAACTTGCGCAGCCCGGATAGCCGATCCATGTCGCGGGTACCGCTTTCATGATCGACAATGCCGGCCGCCATAAATAGCGAGGCTTTGAAAGTGGCGTGGTTCATGATGTGAAACACCGCTGCCACTGCCGCCAAAGGACTGTTCAGTCCGAGCAGCAAAGTAATTAAGCCCAAGTGAGAAATCGTGGAATAGGCCAGCAATCCTTTGAGGTCTCGCTGAAACATGGCCAAGAATCCACCCAGTAGCAGGGTGATCGCACCGGCACCGCCGACGAGCCAAAACCACTCATCCGTGCCTGACAGTACTGGCCACAGGCGGGCCATAAGAAAGACCCCCGCCTTGACCATCGTGGCTGAGTGCAGGTAAGCAGATACGGGTGTAGGCGCCGCCATGGCATGTGGCAGCCAAAAATGAAAAGGAAACTGAGCGCTCTTGGTCAGGGCGCCCAATAAGATCAGAACCAGCATGGGGGTGTACAAGTCGTGCGCTCGGACTTGTTCACCTGCAGCCAAAACGTTCTCTAAGTCATAGCTTCCAACGATATGACCCAAGATCAACATGCCCGCGAACATGCACAGGCCACCTGTACCCGTCACGGTCAAAGCCATGCGCGCACCGCGGCGTGCATCCTGGCGATGGTGCCAATAGCCAATCAATAAGAACGAGAAGAGGCTGGTTAGCTCCCAAAAGAACACCATTTGAATGATGTTGCCGGACAGGACAACGCCTGACATGGCCCCCATAAATGCCAAAAGGAACGAGAAAAACCGTGGCACTGGATCTGCCGGTGACATGTAGTAGCGCGCGTAAAGCACAACCAAAGAGCCAATGCCAAGCACCAGCATGCTGAACATCCAGGCAAAACCATCCATACGGACGACAAAGTTCAGCCCAAGTGCAGGCAACCAGACCAATTCCTGGCGAATCACGCCTCCGTCTGCTATTTCGGGGAAAAACAGGGCTGCTTGTATGACGCAGGCAAGTGCAATGATTCCAGCGAGCGTGGATTCGGTATTTCGTGCGTTAGCAGGCAAAACGGCTGCTAAAAGGCTGCCGATGAAGGGGAGAAGAATGAGCGAGATCAGAGGCATGAATTTTTATTCTATGGGGCAGTGGTCTCTTTGAGTGCTATGAAAACTTAAGCTACAAAGGGTTTTCTATGTAGCACAGCGATAAAAAAAGCCCGCCAAGGGCGGGCGTTTTGTAAGCATAAAGGAGAAATTCAACTCTTCTCTTGTTTTTTGCCTGCAGTTTGTGCAGGTTTTGCTGATTTTTCTGTAGTGCTTGCTGGTTTGCTGGAAGATGCAGGCCCAGTTTTGTAAGCTTGACCATTGACGGTTAAGCCTCCTTCAGACAGCTTGCTGGCGGAAGTCTCAGCAATACCTTTGACGCGGCCAATCAAGTCATCCCAATTTTTGAATGGCCCTTGCTTGCGTGCATCCATGATGCGTGTTGCAGTGGCAGGGCCGATACCTTTGACTTGCGTTAGGTCAGCGTGGTTAGCCTTGTTGACATCGACAGCCGCGAATGCAAGCGCTGCATACAAGGCAATGAAGACCGCCATGATTCTCTTCAGCATAGGACTATTTCCTTTTTTCCCTTTTACAAAGGTGGTGGTGATAAACAGTGCAAGTGCACTAAAGACCACCAGCATGCTAAGAAGCTTGGCAGGCAAAGGACATTGGGGTTCTTAAACTTCTGGTTGACCGGCATTTGCTGGACTGAAGGCCTCGCAAACCACTTTCTTTGCGTTAAATTTGAGGGCTGTCTTCTCTGCGGCCATAGCGCGCTGCAATCGCCGCTGACACCATGAGTTGCATGGGGTGAAAAAGCATGACGGGCAGAACCATCGGGCCAACCATCGCGGCAGAGAACAAGACTTGGGCCATTGGAATTCCACTGACTAGGCTTTTTTGTGCACCGCAAAAAAGAACAGTGGCTTCATCAGCGGAGCTTAAGTGCAGGCGGCGGCTGCTCCAAATGCACCAGCCCATGGAGCAAGCCAAGATGAGCGCGCAGACGGCGAACAAGCCCAGCATTGCTGTCCACGGCATTTGTTGCCACAGCCCTGCGATCACCGCGCCGCTAAAAGCGGTGTAAACCACCAGCAAGATGGAGCCTTGATCCACAATTTTGATCTTGCTGCCGAGTTGTTGAAGTGTTTTTTCTGTCCATGGCCGCAGCAAATGGCCAACTGCAAAAGGCAGGAGCAGTTGCATGGCGATTTTGACAAAAGCGTCTAAGGTGATGTCAATGTGGGCCGAGGACGACAGCAAGATGCCTGCTAGAAACGGGGTGAAAAATATACCCATCAGCGTCGAGCCTGAGGCACTGCAGACTGCAGCAGGAACATTGCCCCGCGCAAGCGCGGTTAAGGCGATGGCCGACTGCACTGTCGCTGGGAGGGTGCATAAAAATAGAACCCCCAGCACCAGCTCTTGCGGCAATAAGTGGTTCAGCATGGGCTGGAGTAGCCAGCCAAGTAGTGGAAAGAATAAAAAAGTGGTGGCTGTCACCAGTAAATGCAGGCGCCAGTGCTTGATGCCGGTCCAGATTGCTTGGCGAGAAAGCTTGCTGCCATGCAGGAAGAAAAGTAAAACGATGACGCCATTGGTGATTTTCTCCAAGGCATTGGCGAACGGCCCCGAGGCTGGCAGCAAGCTTGCAAGGAGAACGGTACTTGCCAAAGCCAGTGTGAAGTTATCAGGGCGTAAGCGGGCTGCAATGCTCATGGATTCACTTAGATCTCAATGGGATGCCAGTAGTCGGCATTTTTTAGAAAAAAACACTTAATTTTTTGTGTCAGTTGTCGATATGAACTGTGTTCGTATTTATGAAGGCATGCTCTTATGTTGCTAGTTAGCCCCGATTCCGCAGATTCTGCTCACGTGCACCATGAGCGGTCCATCATGTTTCAAATGCCAGTTTTCAAGCCAGGTGTCCAAGTGATAGAAGGCAATCGGCAGGAAACTGTAAGCCATGTTGTCTTACGTCGCCGTGAAATGATGGTGTATTTGGTTGGCAAGGAGGAGCCTGTCAAACCTGACCGGTTAAGTTTGGTGCCAACTTGGTTCACTACCACGCGACGCCCAGAAGCGTTGAATTGGTATCTGTAACGGATAAAGAAAAAGCTCCCAATCGGAGCTTTTTCTTTATTGCGCAGTCTGGCTGGCCATGGCCTCACCCAGACGCACAGGGGTTGTAGCCTGCCAAGCTTTGCTAAATTGCAAGGTGCTTTTGGGTGTCAAAAGGACGATGGTTGAGCCGAGTAAAAAACGGCCCATCTCTGCGCCTTGGGCCAGCTGGATGTTTTGATTTTCGTATTGCCACTCACGCACTTTTCCGGGGCGCGGTGGGTTCACCACGCCATGCCATGTCGTAGCCATGCTGCCAACCACGGTGGCTCCAACGAGCACCATGGCAAAAGGTCCGAAAGGTCCTTCAAAAATACACACCACCCGCTCATTGCGTGCGAATAAACCCGGCACACCGCGTGCTGTTGTGGGGTTGACAGAGAACAAGTCACCAGGAACGTGAATCATGCGCAGTAACTTGCCTGCGCATGGCATATGAATGCGGTGGTAGTCACGAGGACTCAGATAGATGGTTGCGAAGTGCCCGTCTTGAAATTGGCTGGCCAATTGAGCGTCACCGCCTAAAAGCGCTTGCGTCGAGTAATGGTGCCCTTTCGCCTGAAAAATTTGATCACCCTTGATTGCGCCTAATTGACTGACTGCACCATCAACAGGGCAGATCCAATCGGCAGTGGCTAAAGGGCGTGCATCAGGCTGGAGTTCGCGCGTGAAAAAGCAATTAAAGCTAGGGTAGGAGGCCGGGTCTGGATTGAGCGCCTCTGACATATTGACTTGATAGCGCTTAATAAACCACCGAATGACAGCGGTGGTCGCAGCGCCTCCTTGCAAATTGGCCAGACGTCCCATGAGCCGGGTAAGGGCTTGTTTGGGGAGAAGGTATTGGGGCAGGACCGAGATGCGATCAGACACGGGTAATGATTGAGTAAGAGGCAAAGGAATGGATTCTATCGGTAGCGTCTAAGGTCATCCCTAGGTTTGATACCAAGCAGTTATGTGGGCGGCACAATCAAAGGCTGTGATCTATCTGTGCGAATCTTTGGCTGGTGGCTTGAGAGGATGCTTTGAGGTGCTTAATGCTTGACCCTTTCAAGAACTCTTCAACAAATACTTTGGATGCCAGCCGCGCGCAGTTGAGTCGCTGGGGGCTGTGGCTTCGAAATTTTTTACCTGCATCAGTGCGCGTGGGGTACGCCGAGGCATTGCGCATGTCTGTCGGCATTGCTTTTGGATTACTGGTCACGGGATTGCTGTCTCGTTGGTGGGGTGGAGAAGCAAGCAGTATGTGGATGGCCTCTTCCCTTGCCGCGAGCGCTGTTTTGCTTTTTGGAATGCCCGCCAGTCCGCTTTCACAGCCGTGGCCTGTGCTGATGGGGACAGTTCTGTCTGCCTTGATCGGTGCTGCAGTGCAGGCATCCATATCAGATACAGCGATTGCTTGTGCTGTGGCTGTTGGGCTATCGGTGATGTTGATGGTGCCCCTGCGCTGTATGCATCCTCCAGGTGCCGGTTTTGCCGCCTATGTCGTGCTGGAGCATGTCAATGGCGTGTCTTTGATTGCGTTTCCTATTTTTTTTAATGTGGCAGTGCTGGTAGTTTGTGCGGTGATCTACAACGCCATGACTGGCAAGCGTTATCCACATCCGCAGCATAGTTTGAAGCGTGCATTCAATCCTGATGCCCGCGGTGTCTTTGCCGCCGAAGACTTGGATGCTGCGCTGAAGCACTACAACCAAATGCTGGACATTAGTCGATCCGATTTAGAAGGGTTGCTGCATATTGCTGGTCGCTCTGCTTTTAATCGCAATTTTGGTGATTTGCGTTGTGCGGACATCATGTCTCAGCCTGTGTTTGCCGTTGAACCTGGTGTGCCACAAAAAGAGGCATGGGCACTCATGCGTCAAGAGCGAGTGAAAGCATTGCCCGTGGTGAGTGCGGACGGAGTCGTGCTTGGGATGCTTGCGGTGTCAGATTTCATTCGACAGGCAACTTTAGATGCCCCGGAAGGGGTGGCACAGCGCATTCGCCATTTGGTAACCGGGCGCAGTGCGAGTAAAGCAAAAGTTGAAGCGTTGATGGAAAGTGGCGCGCCAGTGGTCCGGGCTGATTGTTTGCTGGTGGACCTGCTACCTTTGTTTTCTGCCGGAGGCTGCCACCATATGCCGGTTGTGGATGAGCACAAGAAACTGGTCGGTATCGTGACGCAGACAGACTTAATTCGCGCTCTGAGTGGTGCAATCAGTGTTCCAGAGGGAAGCTGAGGCAATCATCTGTTGTACTGCGACATCAGCACCTGTGCCGTGCACTCACTATTTGAGGGATTCTTCTAGAGTAGGTTGGCAGGCTTGCATTCGAAATATGTCTAAACAGCTACAATTAAAAGCTGTTTTGCAGCTAGATATGCCGCATTTCCGTTGAGGCCTGCTGTTCATTGCACGGTGCAAACCTTGTACACCTTGCACTAGACAGAGGCCTTGCCATAGGTATGTGGGGTGAAACAAAGGCACCGCTAGCAGATACCTATTCCTAACGAGTTTATTGAACATGGCAAAAGAAGAACTGATTGAAATGCAAGGCTCTGTGACTGAAGTCCTGCCTGACTCGCGTTTCCGCGTGACCTTGGAAAATGGTCACCAGTTGATTGCATACACCGGTGGCAAGATGCGTAAGCACCACATTCGGATCCTGGCGGGAGACAAAGTGTCTTTGGAAATGTCGCCTTACGATCTGACAAAAGGCCGTATCACATTCCGCCACTTACCCAATCGTGGACCAGGTCCTTCATCGCGTTAACGTCGAGAAGAATGCTTGGGTAGAGGGAAATAAATTCGGTTTTTCGAATTTGCCTGGTTTTTATTGCATATAATCTAAGTCTTGTCGGAGCGTAGCGCAGCCTGGTAGCGCATCTGCTTTGGGAGCAGAGGGTCGCGAGTTCGAATCCCGCCGCTCCGACCATTGATTTAAGGACTTAGCTGAGAAATCAGCTAAGTCCTTTTGTCTTTTTAGGGTTAGATGTTCCGTATGCACCGTATTGCAATGATCGGTGTGGGTTGAGGTTGTGCAGCTCACGGCAGGAACTGTGTGAGTGCAAGCCAATGGCTAGGCTTTTCTCTTGCTTTAATCACCAGAAGCTATCAAAAAATCGTGCAAAGCCGAGAATATGTGCATATTCACGCTTGTATTGTTGGCAGTGTTTTGAACGATGAGTTTTTGCCCACGGGCATTAGCAGGCTCGGGAGCTGCTGGCTAGGCTTTCTGTGGGTGCTCGCTGTCCAAAAAAAGAAACCCGCTCTAGGCGGGTCTTTGTAAAAGTTAGCGCCCCCAAGTTTTAGGGCGGTAAGGCTCGAAGCTTGTGCCGTTGCAAATGGGGTAATTGTCCGGCGGTGATTTGCGCTCATGCACCTGAACTTTGAGTCCTTCAGGTATCACGGTTTGTGCTTGAACCTTCACGGGGGTTTTGCGGGCCTTCTTGGCTGGGGTATCGCTGCTGGGTAGAGCTGCGGTCTTTTGTGGTGGCATGGGAATCCTTATCCATAGTCATCAGCAATTTGAACCATAGTCTAGTGTGCCAGCACAGAGGTGTCTTGGGTGTCTCCATTGCCTGAGTAAACCCGCACGAAAGCCAGTTATTAGGTGTTTTTGAGCCAATGTTGACGGTGTTATTAAATTTTTTCCATTTCACCAACGCCTAGGTGCTTCAAACAACCAGCTGAAATTCACTCGCAGGACTGACTTGCCGGCGAGTGATGGTCCGTTTATTCGACGGCTTTTATGGTCTGTGCAGACATTTCCAACGATCGCATCAAGCGTCATGCATGTCGGGCCAATGCTTGTAGCAGTTGGTGGCAGGCGGTTGCGTCCTGGAGGATGCGAAAGTGCCCCAAGTTATCAAATCGGTGCAGTTCAGCGTGCTTCCATGCAGTTACCGCTCTGATGCCTTCTTCCACGGGCACCACCTCATCATCATTGGCATGAAGCCATAGGCAGCGTTGATTCAATGTGGCTGCTTGTTTATGAATGTCTATATCGTCAGGGTGAGTGCCTGTTATTTCTTGCAGTCGATCAAGCATTCGCGTTGTGTCGCTGTCTGACAGGCTGCAAGCATGTGCGACTTGGCGCGCATAGGCTCCGTAATGAGTAGGCGCCGCAATCACAATGGCCTGGGTTGCTGCTAAGCCAGTTGCCAATGCATTGACGGCCACTGCGCCGCCCAGTGAATGCCCGATAACCGCGTGAAAGTGATCAACTTTCTGTGCAACGCTGTGCAATACCTGAGTGGCTAGTGGAATAGAGAGCATGCTGCCTGGTGAGTTGCCATGTGCTGGCAGGTCTGGACACCAGACGCTGAATCCTGCTTGAGCGATTGCATCGGCCAAATGCCATAAATTTGTTGCTTGAGATTCCCAGCCATGCACCAGTAAAACAGCAGGGCCTGAGCCCAGGCGGTGACAGACAAAGGGAATACTTTCTCCGTCTGGCCAATCTATGCTTGCCTTGGCTTGGAGCGTAAGTGCTGGCAAGTTGGCTGACCAAGTTTTCGCAGCAGAGCGGTGCGGGGTAAGAAAGTAACCGATTGCTTGCTCGATGGCTGGGGTGGTAGTTGATGGTGTGGATGTGTGCTGCATGTTTGCTACCTATTGGTTGGTAGGTTGTTGGTTCAAAAAAAATCTTCATGTGTGCGTGTGCACTGAATGCGTTGCTTTAGCCGCGCAACCCCTCGGAGCTTTGCAGGGCCTGCAATATTTCAGTGCCACTATTGCAGCAGGTCGTTAAGAGGGGTGGTGGCGGCATCAAATACTTGCGCGCTTGCATGTAAGCGGGCGCTGAGCATTGCTCCTTGGCACAGTGCATTGATCAGGTGCGCTCGTGCTGCGGCGGCATGCTGGCGCAAAGCACTGCTTTTCAATGTTGTGATGGACTCCAGCTGCAATGTGGTTGCGGTGAGCCACTGCAGTTGTGACAGATGCAACTGTCGAATGCGGTCTTGCAAAGCTGGCTCTAGGCAGTCCCACTCACCACTAGTTGCTCCAATAGGGCAGACTTTTTGGCCAGCTCCAATGCCATCGCGAAACATTTGCACATAGGCTTGCAGCTGGGTAGTGGCAGAACTGTTTTGTAAGCTCTGTGCCCAGTGCATAAAGCGCGCACCAGTAGCATCAATCAGTGCAATGCCAAGAGCCTCTTTCGATGCAAAGTGGTGGTACAGGCTGGCTTTGCGAATGCCAACGTGGTTGGCAAGATCTTGAAAACTTAGCCCTAAATAGGAGCGGGTTAGCAATAGCGCTTGGGCATGCTTGAGTATCAAGGCGCGCGTGTCGGTCTGTGTGTGGCGAGAAATGCTGGGCTTCATGACTACCTACTATAAGGTAGGTGATTGCTGCCAGCAAGCTCAGAAGAGCGGCTTGGGTGGCTGTGCAGCGTCGAGTAATGCTTTTGGGAGGTGTGCTTGGCGTGTTTTGCACCATGGCTGCAGCTGTGTCGGCCAAGCATGAAGCTTAATGCAGCATGTTTGCATTGCTGAGGGGCAACAAACGGGCAAAAAAAGACCCGGAGCTGAATCAGTCCGGGTCATCAATGACAGTGTGCACATTACACGCCGGTCAAATGCGGCGTGTTTGAATGTCTGAATTACTCCAGATCGTCGTCTGAGAAGTGGTGCTGCGGAGGGGACTTGCGGAACCCTTTGGTCATCCACGCCAAGTAGACGATACCTACAGCAGCCCAGGCTACGCCGGCTTTGAGTGAGGTGTCCTCGACTTCCAGCCACAAAGCGCCAATCGAGATAAAGCCCAGCAGCGGGATGATGAAGAAGTTCAGGATGTCCTTGGGCGTCTTCATGCGGCCGTCGCGGAAGCAGTAGCTGCAGATCACCGACAGATTAACGAAGCTGAAAGCGGTAAGCGCGCCGAACGAGATCAGGGCGACTACGAATTCCAGGCTCATGAAACCGGCGGTCAGGCAAATCACGCCAGCTAGCCAGATGTTGAGCGAAGGGGTGAAGCTTTTAGGGCTGATGTAGCCAAAGAATTTCTTGGGCAGCACGCCATCACGGCCCATGACGTACATCAGGCGCGAAACACCAGCGTGAGCGGAGATGCCAGAAGCCATTACGGTCACGATGGCAAATGCCAGCACCACTGACTGGAAGAAGGCGCCGCCGACCAGTAGCAGGATTTCAGGCTGTGTTTCGTCCACCAGCTCAAAGTACTGCTCGGGATTGCCGGGGAAGTACAGCTGCATGAAGTAGGTGGAGATGACGAAGATGATGCCGGAGATCAGCGCAGTCAAGAAAATCGCGCGGGGTAGAGTCTTCTTGGTGTCTTTGGTTTCTTCAGCCAGCGAGCTCAGCGAGTCAAAGCCGGTGAAAGAGAAGCACAAAATGGTTGCGCCCGTGACTAGGCCACCGATCTCGGTCGAGGCGCTCCAGAAGGGGTTGAAGCTCCAAAGTGCATCAGCGCCTTGCTCGGCAATGTTGCCCAGAGCGTTTTCACCTGCGTGCAGCTTGGTGTAGATCAAGTAGGTGAAGATGCCAATGATCAACACCTGTAACACCACGATCAGGCTGTTGAAGTTGGCTACAAAGCGCACACCACGCAGGTTGACGCCGACCATGACCAGTGTCAGCCCGATGATCCAAATCCAGTGATTGACATCAGGGAACAGTTCTTTGAGGTAGATGTTGGCCAGCAAGATGTTGACCATGGGGGACAACAAATAATCTAGCAAAGAGGACCAGCCCACCATAAAGCCCGCATTGGGGTGAATGGACTTTTGCACATACGTATAAGCAGAGCCCGAAGAGGGATGCTTGCGGATCATGTGGCCGTAGCTGATCGATGTCAGCAGTACGGCGATCAACGCAATCATGTAAGACGTGGGGACGTGCTGCAGGCTGTCTCGCGACACCATACCGAACGTATCCAGCAACGTCATGGGCTGGATATAAGCCAGGCCAATGATGATGACTTGCCACAGGACAAGTGTCTTTTGGAGTTTGGCGACTCCACGGGAATCATGATGGGTGGTCAATTTACTCTACCTCTTAAGGAATCAAGGAGTGGTGAACTCGGGAGGCTTCGCCTTGGGGCGTTGCGGCAGCTGTGTCATATGCAGCTCATGGTTGGAAAAGCGGTGTGTACTGTCATCTGGCATAAAAAGTGGCCTCTGTGGGCCTGTTTTCTTCATCGAATTTTGCGTATGTCCACAGGTATCGTTGACCGAAACCGTGGCATGGCGACGTAAAAACCCCGCTATGTAGTGATGCATAGCGGGGCCTTGAAGTCGCTTTCGCGCAAGCCGTGTTTGAACTTTTGACGTGTTTGCACTGGCGTGCGCGATAGGGGGCGAATTTTAGCACCCCCCGTTACTTCGTAACACCCTTCACAAAGCTGGGTGCGCCATTCAGGGATTTTCAGTTTTGATAGCTGATGACGCAGTGGATGCCTTCAAGTGGATGAGGTTTGTATCTATATGCGTGGAATGAAGCGTGCTGGAAGCTTCTTTATTTGTAGCAATAAAAAAGCCCTCGGCTTAGGCCAAGGGCTTGCAGGAATTGTGCCAAAACAGCAACGTCTAGAAGCCGAGGAGGACCGAGCCTTGAAATTGTTTTTCTACAAATGCGCGGGTAGATTCGGACTGGTAGGCCTTGACCAGTTTTGCAGCCCAGGGTTGCTTGATGTCTGCTTCACGCACGGCCAAGATGTTGACATAAGGGCCGTCTGCGCGCTCCAGAGCAATCGCATCTTTTTTGGGGTTCAGTCCGGCTGAAATGGCAAAGTTGGTGTTAATGGCAGAGGCATCCAGATCATCCAGTGAACGCGGAAGTTGCGCGGCATCCAGCTCTACAAAGCGCAATTTCTTGGGGTTCTCCACCACATCCAGTGGCGTGGCTTTCAGGCCTGCGTTGGGTTTGAGTTTGATCAGGCCTTGCTCTTGCAGCAGCAGCAGGACACGGCCACCATTCGTGGGGTCGTTGGGGATGCCGAACTTGGCGCCTTGCTTGAGCTCGCTCAGCTGCTTGACCTTCTTGGAGTACAAGCCAATGGGAAAATTCACCGTATTGGCCAGCTTGACAATCTTGTAGCCACGGTCTTTGACTTGTGCGTCCAGGTAGGGTGTGTGCTGGTAGCTGTTAACTTGCAAGTCACCCGAAGACAAGGCCGCATTGGGTTGCACGTAGTCGCTGAACTCAATGATTTGAATCTTCAAGCCATCTTTTTCTGCAACTTGCTTGACGTGCTCCATGATCTGGGCGTGGGGGCCTGCAGTAACGCCAACCTTGATGGCGTCTTGCGCTTGTGCGCTAAATGCACTGGCGGTGACGATGGCCAGTGCTGCTTGGATGAACACGCGTTTGTTGAGCATCTCGAACTCTCAAAGAATGGATGCAGAACTGTAATACGGCATCCATATTCCTCGAGAGAATATATTCTTATTTTTATATAGCGTTTCGAGATGTAGCGCGTCGCCAGCCGCTCAGCTTAGATGTTGTAGTCAGACACGTCAGGCTTGGGCAGGGCCATCACGCGGTATGCCACAACGTCCAATGCTGGGTAGCTGATGTCCTGGCGGTCTGTCCACACCTTGGGGGTGATGGGGCCAACCAGCGAGACCACATCGCCTTCCAGTAACTCGCTCAGCTGGCTGCAAGGTACGGGGTCAAATGCCACCACATTCACAAAAAGACTGCTGGGGCCATCACCGGTGTTGGCGCGCAAGCCGCCATCACCCACGGTTGCACGCATGCGTGCAACCATGAATGTCTTGCCAAAACGGTCTGTGCGCTCGCTGGGGTCCGTGGTCAAGCGTCCTGTAATCAAACCTTCAATCATTTCTTTGTCGCTCTTTGTGGCCTGCGAATGCAGGCTAAAAATAAAAATAAAAAACAAAAAGGGCTAACAGCGAACTGTTAGCCCTTTTCTATATCAATGGTCGGCGTGGCGGGATTCGAACTCGCGACCCCTTGCACCCCATGCAAGTGCGCTACCAGGCTGCGCTACACGCCGACAAGACCTAGATTATATGTCGAAAAAAAATGCCAACTTTGCAGTTTGGCAATGTTTCAGGACTCTGGCCAACTTTGAGTTGCTAACGACTGTTGGCGAATACCGAACATGGCTAGCAAAACAACTGCGTAATTTTAGCGAGCTTTTTGGGTGTGCATGGCAAACGTTTAATTATGTTGTCAGCTTCTTGATGGGAATCATTTTTTTGCCCTTAAAAGTTGAAGTTACCCATGAAGCTCCTAGCATGGCACTGGCAACGCATGTGGTTTGCAGTGGCTAACCAATGCGCGTGTGCAGCTCGGATTTACACACAGTAAGGAGCAGACGTATGGCGATGATGAAAGCAGCGGCCTTTTTGGAAAAAGGACGCATTGAAATTGTTGACAAACCTATCCCTGATGTTGGGCCCAACGATGCGCTGATCCGCATTACTACCACCACCATTTGCGGTACCGATGTACACATTTTGAAGGGTGAATATCCGGTGGAGAAGGGCTTGACCGTGGGCCACGAGCCTGTGGGTGTGATTGAAAAGCTGGGCAGTGAAGTGAAGGGCTACAAAGAAGGGCAGCGCGTGATTGCTGGCGCGATTTGTCCCAACTTCAACAGCTATGCCGCCCAAGATGGCTACCCCAGCCAGGACGGCAGCTATCTGGTAGCCCGCGGCTTGTGTGGTTGTCATGGCTACAAAGCTACTGCGGGCTGGCGCTTTGGCAATTTGATTGATGGCACGCAGGCGGAATACGTACTTGTGCCCGACGCGCAAGCCAATTTGGCACCGATTCCTGATGGTTTGACCGATGAGCAAGTGCTGATGTGTCCAGACATCATGTCCACGGGCTTTGCGGGGGCAGAAAATGCACACATCAAGATAGGCGACACCGTGGTGGTATTTGCCCAAGGGCCGATTGGCTTATGTGCCACCGCCGGGGCGCGTCTTTTGGGGGCCACCACCATCATTGCGGTCGACGGTAATGACCATCGTCTGGGTATTGCCAAGAAGATGGGGGCGGATGTGGCGCTCAATTTCCGCAACGTCGATGTAATTTCTGAAGTGCTGAAACTCACCGGGGGCAGGGGCGCAGACAGTGCCATCGAGGCGCTGGGTACGCAGATGACGTTTGAGCAGGCCGTGAAGGTGATCAAACCAGGGGGCACGGTATCCAGTCTGGGTGTGTACTCAGAAGACCTGAAAATTCCGATGTCAGCGTTTGCCGCAGGCTTGGGGGATCACACCATTCGTACGGCACTGTGCCCCGGTGGTAAGGAGCGCATGCGCCGACTGATGAGTGTGATTGAAGCCAACAGACTGGATCTGGGGGTGATGGTCACGCACCAGCGCAAGCTGGATGACATCGTTGAGGCCTATGACCTGTTTGCCAATCAGAGAGACGGAGTGCTCAAGATTGCGATCAAGCCCTGACAGTTCAACTGCTTGAGAAAAAAGCCACCCGAAGGTGGCTTTTTCATTGGGGGCGATGCAGCCAGTGCGCTCAGATGTCTTGCAGCAAGGCGTAAGGCAGGGGCAGCAAGGTCAGCGGCTCACCGTTGGCGCTGCCTGCTGTCAGGGCCTCTTGGGCAGAGCTGATTTGCATGCTGACAATGGCGTCCCAGCCACCATCAGGTGCTGGGGCTGCCTGGACGATGGTGCCAGTGGCTTGCTCTGCATCGCTGGCGGCAAAGACTTCGGCACCGGCTTGCACTTCGTGGGCGGCATGAACGATGAAAGCGCGGCGCTTGAGCGTGCCGCGAAATTGGCTGCGCGCTACGACTTCTTGCCCTGGGTAGCAGCCCTTTTTAAAATTCACACCGCCCACAGATTCGTAATTGAGCATCTGAGGCACAAATAATTCGTACGCTGAAAGCGATAGAGTGGCAATGCCGCTGGCCACTTCGCTCCACTGCCATTGCTCAGCGCTCAGCGCTGGCCCTTGTGGTGCGGCTGTGCCAGCAGGAGCGACCCACAGTGCCCGTGCTTGTCCGGCTGCAGGGTAAAGGTGCACGACGTGCGCATCACCCAAAGTTTGAACTGCCCATGGAGCTTGTGAAGCATCGGGTACCGCGTTGCCCACCAGGCCCAGAAGTTGAAAGTCCTGGGTGACATCGGTGAGCTTGGCTTTGGCGCGCAGCACAAACATGGACAGGCGCTTGAGGGTTTGCGCCAGCAAATCAAGGCTGCAAACAAGCAAAATGTCGTCTGGGGCGCGTTTGAAACCAATCATGCTGGCTTGCATGCGGCCTTTGGCGGAGCAAAAAGCGGCCAAGCGTGCGTGCTGCAAATCCAGTAGCGCAAAATCGTTGGTCAGCTGGCCATGTAAAAAACTGGCGGCGTCATCACCCTGTACGCGGATGACGCCCAGATGCGAAATGGGGGCAATGCCTTGGAGAGTCTGGGTCATGGGTGAATTATGATCCCCGATCTTTTTCATAGGATGCAAAAGGTTGTGCGACGTTTACTTATAGTGCTGTTGTTTTTGGTTGCAGTGGCTGCTGCCGTAGGTGGCGCTGCTGCGTGGTGGCTGGGTCAGCCGCTGCGTATGTCCAGCCCAAGCTTGGAGCTGGAGATTGAGCCAGGTACCTCTCCCCGTGGTGTTGCACAAGCCGTGGCGGATGCAGGCGTACAGACGGATCCACGTTTGCTGTACTACTGGTTCCGTCTGTCAGGGCAAGACCGCCAAATTCGTGCGGGCAACTATGAGCTGACAACTGGTACAACGCCGCGCAGCTTGTTGCAAAAACTGGTGCGTGGCGAGGAAAGCTTGCGAGCCATTATTTTTGTAGAGGGCTGGACCTTCCGCCAGATGCGGGCGCAGATTGCCAAGGATGAGTTCCTCAAGCACGACACCGCCGCAATGACCGAAGCGCAGATCATGGACGCTTTGGGCAAGCCTGGGCTGGCTGCAGAAGGCATGTTTTTTCCTGACACTTACACCTATGCCAAGGGCAGCAGTGAACTGGCTGTGCTGCGCCGCGCCTTGCATGCGATGGAGCGTAGATTGGATGAGGCATGGGCACAGCGTGCGGCAGATACGCCCCTGCAAAGCCCTTACGAGGCGTTAATCTTGGCCAGCATCGTAGAAAAAGAGACGGGCCACGCAAGTGACCGTGGCCAGATAGCAGGTGTATTTATCAACCGTATGCGCGTGGGCATGCGCTTGCAAACGGACCCCACCGTCATCTACGGCATGGGTGAGGCCTTTGATGGCAACCTGCGCCGCCGTGATTTGCAGACCGATACGCCCTGGAACACCTACACGCGCGCTGGTTTGCCGCCCACGCCCATTGCGCTGCCCGGCAAGGCTTCGTTGATGGCTGCGGTTCGCCCTGAGCCAACCAAAGCCTATTATTTTGTCTCGCGAGGTGATGGCACGAGCCATTTCAGTCCGAATCTGGATGAGCACAATCGCGCAGTCAACCGTTACATCCGTGGCGGCAATTGATGGGGCGTTGCGACAGCACGCTCCACGCGTGCTTTGCCGCGCAGAACTTATAGAGATCGGGATTTGGCTTTGAACAACACCCCCAGCACTGGCTTGTTTATCAGCTTTGAAGGCATTGATGGTGCGGGCAAGTCCTCGCACATTGCTGCGCTGGCACAAGCCTTCAAGGATGCCGGCCGCACGGTGACACTGACGCGCGAGCCGGGGGGCACCCCTTTGGCTGAAAAACTGCGCAATCTGCTGCTGCACGATGCCATGGACCCGTTGACTGAAGCGCTGGTGGCTTTTGCGGCCCGTCGCGATCATCTGGTGCAGGTGATTGAGCCCGCTTTGGCCCGCGGTGAAGTGGTGGTCAGTGACCGTTTTACGGATGCCACTTTTGCCTACCAAGGCGCAGGTCGTGGTTTTGATTGGGAAAAACTTCAGACACTGGAGTGCATGGCCCAGACGGGCAGCGGCTCTAACGCAGAATTGATGCGTGAGCCTGATCTGACCATCTGGTTTGATCTGCCCGCCGCTGTGGCAGCCGAGCGTTTGGCTGCTGCGCGCGTGCCTGATCGGTTTGAGGCGCAGCCGCAAGACTTTTTTGCAGCCGTCGCCTCGGGCTATGCGCGCCGTTGCGCGGCTGCACCGCATCGTTTTGCCCGTATTGATGCCCACCAGGCCCGTGAAGCAGTTTGGCAGCAAGTGGCTGATGTGTTGCAGGCGCGTGGCTACCTCCATGGTGAACAAGGAGCCACTGCGTGAGCGACGTAACTGGAATGCTGGCACCTTGGCTGCAACAACAACGCCAAGCCTTGCTTGCGCAGCGTGGCCACGCATGGCTGCTGCAAGGGCCTTCAGGCATGGGGCAGTTTGAACTGGGCATGGCCATGGTGCGCGCCTGGTTGTGTGAGCAGCCCACAGAGCAGGGTGCCTGTGGGCACTGCACCAGCTGCCACAGTGTGGATGTGCATGCGCACGCCGACTTGTGTGTGCTGATGCCTGAGGCCGATATGCTGGCGCGCGGCTGGCCCTTGAGCGAAAAGGCGCAGGCCGATATTGACGACAAAAAGCGCAAGCCCAGCAAAGAAATCCGTGTCGATGCCATGCGCGATGCGGTGGAGTTCACGCAGCGCACAAGTGCTCGCGGGCGAGGCAAGGCGGTGCTGGTGTACCCGGCTGAGCAGATGAATGCGATCACCGCCAATGCATTGCTCAAAACGCTCGAGGAGCCACCGGGCGATGTGCGCTTTGTACTGGCAACGCAAGCGGCCCACCAATTGCTGCCTACCATTCGCAGCCGTTGCTTGGCGCACACCATGTTGTGGCCTGCAGAGGCGCAAATGCTGCAGTGGTTGCAGCAGCAAGGCTTACAGGCTGATGATGCCCGTGCCTGGCTGCGTGCAGCGGGCGGGCGTCCTTTGGATGCATTGGCTATGGCGCAGGTCGGTAAGGGGTTGGATGTGTTTCAGCGCTTGCCCAAGGCGGCTGCTTCAGGCGATGTCGCCATTTTTTCAGACATGTCGCAACCCGACATCGTGCAATGGCTACAAAAGCTGTGCCATGACTTGATGTGTGTGGCACAGGGGGCAGCACCGCGGTATTTTGCAGTGCAAGACCTGCCCAAGCCTCCATCGGCAATGGTATTGGCCCGGTGGGCCAAGTCGCTGGCGCAAGAAGCGCGCACGGCTGAGCATCCATTTAATGCAGGTTTAATGACCGAAGCGCTTGTTGCGCAGGCCCGCACGGTCCTACACTCCAAAACTTAATGCGATGGAAGCAAGTTTATGAGCATGCAGACCCCCCCACCTCGCCCCAGTGTGTTGCAGCTGGCCCTGAAAGAAAAAGGGGCTTTGTATGCGGCCTACATTCCCTTGTTTGCGGATGGCGGTATTTTTGTTGCAACCCCACGAGACTTTCGCTTGGGCGACGATGTCTACGTGCTGTTGACCTTGCCTGAAGACACCCAGCGTTACCCCATTGCAGGCAAAGTGGGTTGGGTCACACCGGCTGGGGCCGGGGGCAATCGCACGCAGGGCATTGGGGTGTGTTTTCCCAAAGATGAAAAATCTGTGCAGCTCAAAGCCAAGATTGAGCAGATTTTGGGCACTGCCATTGCTTCAGACAGGCCCACGCAGACCCTGTAGGCCAACCGCGTTTTTTCTTGCCATGCCGGCTTGGGGTGCTCCTGAGTCGGCATTGTTTTTTGTACGATCGATCACTGATGTTTACTGATTCACACTGCCACCTGAACTTTCCAGAACTGTCCGCCAATCTGCCGGCCATTCAGGCCGCCATGGCCGAGGCACAAGTCACGCGGGCGCTGTGTATTTCTTGCACCATGGAAGAGTTCCCTGAGGTGCATGCCCTGGCCACGGCGTATGACAACCTGTGGTGCACCGTGGGTGTACACCCCGATACCGAGCACATGACCGAGCCCAGCGTGCAAGATCTGCTCGAGCGTGCCGCTTTGCCCCGCGTGGTGGGGATTGGAGAGACAGGCTTGGACTACTACGGCATGGAGGACCGTAAGGGCGGTCGCACGATTGCCGACATGCAGTGGCAGCGTGAACGCTTTCGCACCCATATTCGCGCTGCACAGCAGTGCGCCAAGCCGCTGGTCATTCACACCCGTGCGGCGCATGAAGACACCATTCGCATCCTCAAGGAAGAGGGCGAAGACGGCTCATCTGGCAGCGCAGGCGGTGTCTTTCATTGCTTTACCGAAAGCCTTGAGGTGGCCAAGCAGGCGCTGGATCTGGGCTTTTACATCTCGTTTTCGGGCATCGTGACGTTCAAGAGTGCGCAATATTTGCGCGATGTAGCCGCGTTTGTGCCCGCTGACCGTCTCCTGATCGAGACAGACAGCCCTTATCTGGCACCCATGCCCTATCGCGGCAAAACCAACAGCCCGGCGTACGTGCCGTTTGTAGCCAAGCAGGTGGCGCAGGTGCGTGGCCTGTCGGTGCAAGAGGTGGCCGAGCTGACCAGCCAAAATTTTGACCAACTGTTTAAAGGCGTGGTGACGGGATGAAACGACGTGCCTTGTTGCAATCTTTCAGTGCATGTGCGCTGGCAGGCTCTGTGCTGGTAGCGCATGCCGATGCGTTCACCGACTTTCAGACCGCCATCACGCGCGATGATTTCGTGCGCATGCGAAAACTGCTGCAGCAGGGCATGGACCCCAACACCGTGGATGAGCGCGGTCGGCCAGGCCTGGTCAAGGCCATGCAGCTAGAGTCTTTGCGCGTGGCGCAGGAGTTGATCAAGGCGCCAGGCGTTCGCATCAACGATGCCAGCGCGTCGGGTGAGACCGCTTTGATGCATGCCTGTATCAAAGGGCACATCGATGTGGTCAAGCAGTTGCTGGCGCTGGGCGCACGCATCAATCACCCCGGCTGGACGCCGTTGCACTATGTGGCCAGTTCAGATACAGAGCACAGCGTTGCCATTGCGCAGCTGCTACTGGATCAACACGCGTATATCGACGCCGAATCGCCCAACAAAAGTACGCCACTGATGCTGGCCGCCCAATATGGCTCGGAAAAGATGGTCAAGCTGTTGCTGGATGCGGGGGCTGATGTGCAACTGCGCAATGAGCTGAATCTGACGGCGGTTGATTTTGCCCGCCGCTCCGAGCGGGAATTCATGGTCAAGCTGCTGGATACGGCGTACCAGGCAACGCGCAGAAGCAAGGCTTCCTGGTAATTGATAAATCAATAAAAAGAGCGGTTATCGCTTACCCAGCAAGCACTTTAAAGACATTTAATACGTAAAGTGTTGCTACGTAAGCGTTAGCTGCTCTTTTATTCTTTGGCTCAGTGGCCGCCGCTGTGCGCTTGCAGGCGTGCGTACAGGCCGTTCAGGGCCAGCAGTTCAGCGTGCGTGCCTTGCTCGGCAATGCGACCACGCTGCATGACCACCACGCGGTCGGCATGCTCAATGGTGGACAGGCGGTGGGCAATCACCAGAGTGGTTCGGCCTTGCATCAAGGTTTGCAAGGCTTGTTGTACCAGGCGTTCAGACTCGGTATCCAGCGCAGATGTTGCCTCGTCCAAAATCAAGACCGGGGCATTCTTGTACAAGGCGCGTGCAATCGCCAGCCGCTGGCGCTGCCCGCCAGACAGCTGCGCGGCGTTGTGGCCAACCTCTGTGTGTATGCCTTGTGGCATCTGGCGTACATGTTCGGCCAGGTTCGCAGCCTCCAGGCTGGCCCAGACGCGCGCTTCGTCCATTTCGCCGCCCAGTGCAACGTTGGCAGCCACGGTGTCGTTGAACATGACCACATCCTGGCTGACCATGGCAAATTGGCTGCGCAGGTAATGCAGATCCCAGTCTTGCAGGGGCACGCCGTCCATGCGTATCTCACCCGAAGTCGGGTTCAGAAAACGGGGCAGCAAATTGACCAATGTGGTTTTGCCTGCGCCCGAAGGGCCAACCAGTGCAACCACCTCGCCAGGGTGCACTTGCAAGCTGACATCCTGCAGCGCAGGCGCTTTGTCATCCCCAAAAGAGACGCCCACATTGCGCAACTCAATCGCGCCTTGCACATGGCTGGGGCGCTGGGTGCCGCTGGATTCAGGCAAGGTGTGGTCCAGCAAGCTCAGCCCGCGCTCCAAAGCGGCAACACCGCGTGTGATTGGGTTGGCCACGTTTGCCAGACGGCGCATGGGGGCAATCAGCATCAGCATGGCGCTGATAAATGCCACAAAGCTGCCCACCGTAATATCCCCGGAAGGATTGGTCCGGCTTTGCCACAGCGCGATACAAATCACCGCTGACAGCGCAAAAGCGGCAAACAGCTGCGTCAGCGGGGTCATGGCAGAAGAGGCAATCGTGGACTTGATGGCCAGGCCGCGCAGCTTGCGACTGATAGCTTGAAAACGGCGCTCTTGCTCCGCCTGCGCGCCGTGCAGTCGCACCATGCGGTGGGCCAGAAAGTTTTCTTCCACCACATAGGCCAGCGAATCGGTTGAGTTCTGGCTATTTTTGGTGATGCGGTACAGGCGCTTGGACAGGGTGCGCATGATCCAAGCGACACCTGGAACCACCACGCCCACAATCAACGTCAGTTGCCAGTTGAGATACAGCAGGTAACCCAGCAAGGCCAGCAACGTGAAGCCATCGCGCGACAGCGTGATGAAGGCGCTGACCAACTGGTTGGCACCCGTTTGCACCTCATACACCACAGTATTGGACAGAGAACTGGCAGTTTGCGACTGAAACAGCCGCATGTCGGTGTTTTGCACCCGCCTAAACAGGACCTCGCGCAGGCGCAGCATGGCGTCATTGGCGATTTGCGACAGCGCGTACTGAGCCAAAAACTGTGCAACACCACGCAGTAAAAAAACACCAATGATGGCGACAGGCACCATCCAGAGATTCAGCGTTCCCTCAGAAAAACCACTGTCTAGCAGGGGCTTTAGCAGAGCCGGAATCATGGGCTCCGTGGCTGCGCCCAGCAGCGTTGCCACAATAGCCACTGTCCACGCCAGCTTCTGGTTGCCAAAGTAAGGCGCTACGCGCAGCAAGCGCTGCTTGAGTGACAAGTCAGAGGGTGCGTTGGTCATCAAATGGTTGTTTTTTTCTGGGGTCTGCATGTGGAAAGCGATTCTACGTGCCCTGCTCTGCAGCCTTGCTATACACATTGACACAGCAACAATGTGATCACATGCCTTGAACTGTGTGTAACATCATAGGAAGTCCCGGGAGCCTGATCCGGTACATGATGGCTGCGCATGAATACTGAACCTCAAATTCTCACATCCCCTCTCCAAGCGGTCGTACCGCTCACATCGCGTCGAACTCTGCTTGCCGCAATGGCTGCAACGTCAGCGTTGCCTGCTTTGGCGCAGTTCCGCGTGGAAGTGACCGGCGTTGGCCTCACCCAGCTTCCGATCGCTTTACCCGCATTCCGTGGTGAAGAGGGCGCACCCCAGAAGATTTCCCAAATCATCCGTGCTGATTTGGAGCGCAGTGGTCAATTTCGCAATGTTGACGCAGCAGGCGTAGCGCTGGATGAAACTTCGCGCCCTGAGATGGCCCAGTGGCGCCAGCGTGCCGCAGATGCACTCGTCACCGGAAGCGTGACACGTTTGGCAGATGGTCGTTTTGACGTGCGTTTCCGTTTGTGGGACGTGGTCAAAGGTCAGGACCTGGGTGGTCAGGGTTTTGCGGTCACGCAGGCTGATCTGCGCTTGGTTGCTCACCGTATTGCTGATTTCGTTTACGAAAAACTCACCGGTGAACGCGGCATTTTCTCGACACGCATTGCATACGTAACCAAAGCCGGTAAGCGCTATGTGCTGTGGGTTGCAGATGCGGATGGTGAAAATGCCCAGTCTGCGCTGTCGAGCACCGAGCCCATCATTTCTCCGGCATGGTCGCCCAATGGTGGCGAGCTGGCATATGTGTCGTTTGAAGCACGCAAACCCGTCGTCTATGTGCACGAAGTAGCCAGCGGCCGCCGTCGTTTGGTGGCCAACTTCCGCGGGTCTAACAGCGCACCAGCCTGGGCTCCAGATGGTGCGACTTTGGCCGTTACGCTGACGCGTGATGGGCTTTCTCAGCTGTATCGCATTAGCTCACACGGTGGGCAGCCTACACGGCTGACGCAAAGCAACGGCATCGATACAGAGCCGGCATTTTCTGCCGATGGCAAAACCGTTTACTTTGTCAGCGACCGTGGCGGCTCGCCACAAATTTACAAAGTGGCAGCCACGGGCGGGTCCGCGCAGCGCGTGACCTTCTCCGGAAACTACAACATTTCACCTACGGTCAGTCCTGATGGCCGGTGGTTGGCCTACATATCACGCGTAGGCGGCGCATTTAAGCTGTTCGTCATGGAGTTGGAATCGGGCAATGCCACTTCGGTCACCGATACTTCTGATGATGAAAGCCCAAGCTTTGCGCCCAATAGCCGTCTAATCGTTTACGCAACCAAGCAAGGGGGCCGCGAAGCATTGATGACAACCACCTTGGATGGAAAGATCAAAGCGCGATTGGCCGGACAGAGCGGTGAAATCCGTGAACCTGACTGGGGTCCTTATCAAAAATATTGAATTCACGTAAACCTTTGTGAATGGCTTGCGTTCTATTAGTGACCTAGCATACCTAGGCAAGGAGAATTTTTGATGATTACGTTTAAGCGAGTTTCTATCGCATTGTCTGTAGCTGCCTTGATGGCTGGCTGCTCTTCCGGCGTGAAGTTGGATGAAAACGCCGCTGCTGGTGCCAATGGCGGTGCAAACACTTCTGGCGCAGCCAGCGGTGTGGCAGGCGTGGACTTGACCGGTTCCCAAATCGATGCTGACGGCGGCCCTCGCGGCGTTGGCCGTGTGGTGTACTTTGACTTCGACAGCTTCATCGTGAAGCCGGATGCTCAAGGCCTGGTCGATGCGAATGCACGCTTTATTAAGGCTGACCCTTCGCGCAAAGTGACTGTTGAAGGTCACACCGACGAGCGCGGTGGCCGTGAATACAACTTGGCATTGGGCCAAAAGCGTGCTGAAGCAGTGCGCCGCTCGCTCAACCTGCTGGGTGTTAGCGACAACCAAGTCGAAGCTGTGAGCTTCGGCGAAGAAAAGCCTGCAGTGTCCGGCAACAACGAAGCTGCTTACTCGCAGAATCGTCGCGCTGAACTTTCTTACCGTTAAAGCATGAGCATTCGCAATGGATTTTTGCGGATGAGTGTTCGTGCACTGGCTGTGATTGGCCTGTGCACGGCATTTGTTCATCCTGCATACGCTTTTTTGGAAGATGCGGAAGCGCGTCGTGCCATCTTGGAATTGCGTCAGCGCTTTGATAGCAGTGCTGAGGAAGCCGCGCAAATGCGTCGGGGTATGCTGGATTTGCAGTCGCAAATTGAATCCATGCGCCGCGAAATGGCACAGCTCAATGGCGCCAAGGAGCAGCTTGAGCGGGAAGTCTCTGAAATCCAGCGTCGTCAAAAAGATTTGGCTGCTGGTGTGGATGATCGCTTGCGCAAGTTTGAGCCTGTTCGAGTTCAGCTCGATGGCCTGGAATTCACTGCAGATCCTGCGGAAAAACGTGATTTCGACGCCGCGTTGGAGAAATTTCGCGCTGGCGAGTTTGCTGAGGCCCGCAAGACCTTCGCAAGCTTTGTGAATACCTATCCAAGCAGCGGCTACGTGCCATCTGCAAGATTTTGGTTAGGCAACACCCAGTACGCAGGGCGTGATTACAAAGAAGCCATTGCCAATTTCCGATCCATGCTCAAAGCAGCCCCTCAGCATGCCCGTGCTGCAGATGCGGCTTTGTCCATTGCGAATTGCCAGCTGGAATTGAAAGACACCAAGGGCGCGGTAAAGACACTGCAAGACTTGGTGAAAGACTATCCTGGCTCTGAAGCTGCAACAACAGCAAAAGAACGTCTACAGCGTTTGAAGTGATGATCTCATCTGAGAATATGAGCAACACCATCGCCGGCTTAGCCGGCGATGGTGTTTTTGCAGACGCTGATCTTCAGCGCCGATTTGGTGGGCTGGAGCGCCTCTACGGTGTCGATGGCGCAGCCCGCATTCGCCAAGCACATGTGGCGGTAGTTGGCGTGGGTGGCGTCGGCTCGTGGGCCGTCGAGGCGCTGGCTCGCAGTGGTGTGGGCACGTTGACCTTGATTGATCTGGACAACGTGGCAGAGTCCAACATCAATCGCCAGATTCATGCGCTGACGGATACGGTGGGTAAAGCCAAAGTCGAAGCAATGCGCGAACGCATTGCCCAAATCCATCCACTGTGCACAGTGCACTGCATTGAAGATTTTGTAGAACCTGATAACTGGCCAAAAATTCTGCCAGCAGGTGTCGGTGCCGTGATCGACGCTTGCGATCAGGTCAAAGCCAAGCTTGCCATGGCGCAATGGGCGCGGCGCAATAAAACTATGTTTGTGAGTGTGGGCGCGGCAGGGGGCAAGCGGCTGGCGCACAAAGTAGAGATTGATGATCTCTCCAAAGTCACGCACGATCCGTTGCTGGCACAACTGCGTTATCGCTTGCGCAAAGAATTCAATGCACCCAAAGAGGGGAAGAAAATAGGCGTAACGACAGTGTTCAGTCGTGAGGCTGTTCAGCAACCCAGTGCCTCATGCCAAGTGGCAGCCACTGATGGTTCATTGAACTGCAGTGGTTATGGGTCAGTGGTAGCAGTGACTGCCACATTTGGTCAATGTGCTGCAGGTTGGGTTTTAGAGGAAATTGCGAGCAACTCAAAAAAATAGCACGAATTTGAAAAATCACCAAAAAAGCGATGCTACAATTGATTTATTCGCTGATCAGATGAATAGTTTGATTGGTAGGTAGGGCCTTTAGCTCAGTCGGTAGAGCAGCGGACTTTTAATCCGTTGGTCGCGAGTTCGAATCTCGCAGGGCCCACCAAAGATTACAGCCCCGTGTAGCAATACACGGGGCTTTTTCTTGCTCTGATTTTTGCAGATTCACTAGCTTTCTGCAACGGCGCAAGTGCCAAGATATGAGACAGCTTATGAGACGCGTCTCATATACAGTGGTTTCACTGGTCGCTTTTCTTCTGGACAACTGTGTCGTTTGGCATGGCCGTGGCGTTCCACCTAGCCTTGATGTAACGCTCTGTTGTCGTCTTGTCTGAGTGACCGCACAGCAGCTGGATTTGCTCTATGGGCGTCCCATCCAGCCACATGTCAGTTGCCCCCTTGCCCTTGAGATCCCGGAACCCAAATGAAGCCATGGGCGCGATGCCTTTTTCTGCCCGTGCTTGGTTGGCTGTTTTGATGGCTTTGCCCAGCATCGAAGTGATGCCACTGTAGGTATAGGCTTCACCGCTGCGGGTGTGCACCAGGGGCTGGTCCTTGTTTGGAATTGCTCCGATTGCGCGATGAAGCAGTTTTTCCAGCGTTTCAGTTACGGCAATTTTTAAGCGCGTTTTCGTCTTGCCTTGCTCGAAAGTGATGATGCGCCTGCCAGAGTGGTGATCCCGGGTCAGCACTTGGGGTGTCCAATAGATGATGTCGCTTTCAGGCCGTTGGAGTGTTCGGTATGTCAGCTCCATCAGAACTTGCACCTGTGGCCATGCCACTGCGTACACCTCCCGATACTCTTCGTGCGTCACATATCGGTCCCTTTTACGCTCCGCATTCTCACGCGTGCCGCTCTTTTGCATGCATGGGTTCACCCGCAGACTGGTTTTATTCGTCCGGATCAGCCATGACAGGCATGAACTCAAGCATGCTTTTTCACGATTAGCACGAACACCCCGCTCGGCTGCAGCACCTGCATCAAGGTAGGCCTGTACATGATGCGGCTCAATGTGCTCAGGCAGCATGCTGCCAAAGAACACTTTCAGCGGAACGGTGTCTTTTGTGTAGTCGCTGAGCGTTCTTGGAGCAAGATCGCCAACGTTCACACGATTGCTGCACTCGATCAGGAATTGATCGAGCCAGTATGTAGTCGTGCCAAAGTCATCAGCAGGGCTGTTGTAAACGGCGGCACGCTCCTTCGCCACTTTTAGGTCCGTGCCGATTCGCTCCCATTTGCCAGTGCGATGGCGGTAGTAGAAAGCACTGTGCTTGAAGGTTAGCCGTGTACCGGCGAGACCTAGCGGGTCTCCATCTTTACGTGCGCGTCCCATGTTTTCGTCTTTGAAATAGATTTTGTAGACCGACGATGTTGGGGGTGGCTAATCCATTGCTGGCTGCTGCCTGCTCTGTCTTTGCACCCGTCATCACGCGCTCGAATTCTGCTCTTGCAACCAGCGGGCGACCGCTTGGCTTAGGTTTTGCAACCATGCCAAGCTTTGCGAAGAATCGAATTTGTGCGGCACCGTTGGTAAGTGGCTCGCATATTTGGTTGATCTCAGAGTCAGTGAGATATGGAGTGCTGACACTCATGCTTTGCTCCATTAAAAAAGCCCCGACTTAGCGGGGCTGGGGTTCATCAAATTCAGGGATGGGAGCGCGGCGGTCGCGCTGCGTGCGTTTGCGCCTACTGGCCATCACGCACCTCGTTGCTTGGAGTGGTCTGCAAGGGCGGCGGCGCTGCTGGCTCTGCAATCTGGTGCAGGCACTTGCCTTGTTCCAGCTCCAGTATGCGGGCGTGCATGCGGTTCAGCTCATCCGCGACAGGAAACATGCCTTTGGTTTCGCAAATGGCTGCAAGTCTCAATGCTTCAGGTTGTTGTGCTTGTGTCATGGTGGTGTTCTCCGTGTTCAATTGCCGCAGCAGGGCAGTGGTTCACCCTCTTGGGGCTCTGAGTGGATAAGCGCGAGGCAGTGGATGCAGCGCTTGGGTGGCTCAGGCTGCTGCTCCGGTACCGGTGGTGTGGTGGTGCTCATGGGGTTGGTTTCAGAAAAGAAAACGCCCGCTAATTGGCGGGCGAAAGGGTTAGCATCAAAAACTAACTAAAAGGGAAGTAAATGGCTTACTGGTGGGTCAATCACAACAAGATGCATAAAGCAGAGCTTGCGGGGGAATACATTTGGTGCCCGCAGAACACAGAGAGCGTTAAGCGAGTGGGGTATGCAAACCTCACCCTGGTTAGGGTAGGGGATGTGGTCTTTTCATATGCCAATCAAAAGGTTGGTCACATTGGGATCGCTGCAAGCGAATACGCGTGTGCTGCACGCCCGCAAGATAAGGGCTATTCAGATAAGCAACGCGACTGGCAAGATAAGGGATGGCGCGTGCCTGTGGTGTGGGAAGCCGCAGCGAATGCAATTGCTCCAAAGCAGCACTTGGCAAAGCTGGCGCCTTATCCGGGCCAGAAGCATGGTGCTTTGCGTGAGACAGGGGATGGCAAAGAGGCCATGTATCTATCTGAAGTGCCACTGGATGTCGGAGACATGTTGATGGACCTTTTGGGCGCAAAAAAACGCGTCTTTGCTTCGATAGAAGTCTCTGAAATAGAACGAAATATTCAGGACTCAGAACTCAAAGCGACCGAGAAGAAAGCTTTGATTGATGCACGCATCGGTCAAGGTCGCTTTAGGCGTGATGTTATCAATCTGCACAAAGCGTGTCCTATCACTGGCGTGACCAACACCGATCTTTTGATTGCAAGTCACATCAAGGCATGGAAGTCTAATTGCACAAATCACGAGCGACTTGATCCATACAACGGACTACTGCTCGCACCGCACGTGGATAAACTTTTCGATCGTGGTTTCATTAGCTTTTTTGATGATGGAGCGTTGCTGGTGCGTGATCACGCAACAAAGGATGTACTAAAAAAATGGGGCATTTCCCCAGGCATGAAGCTGCAAGTACTCAGTGATGCACAAAAAAACTATATGACCTTCCACCGCACGAAGCACAAACTCTTTAATGGCCAGAACCAGGTCAGCATCTACTGATGCTAGGTCCCATATAAGAGGCTGATAGGCCCGCACGGCGCGCACCGGGTGGGTTGTATTAAGGTAGGTTTTCTGGGTAGATCAACAGAAAAATGAGGCTGATCTGTATAGAAATCTGTTCGCTTTATGGTCAGGCTTTAGGTCTGGCGCGAACGCTGGCGTTGCTATTTGATGCTTCAAAAATGAGTCAGTGATAACTGCAAACGACCCGTAGGAGATCTTCCTCAATTAGCCATAGAGCAGCCTGTCCCAAGGTGTTGAGCTTGTTACATTACTTTAGATTCTGTGGAGGCTCTGCACTCTGAAATCTCGCAGAAAGGCTGTCCATGCTTTTCATCTTTCAAAAACATTGAGGCTTCGTTTGAAAATAATTCTCCTTGCTCCACTATTGGTCGCTTGTGCAAATGCATCTGCCATTGAAGCGCTCTCGTATGAAGACGTGCTCGGTAAAACCTTCATTAGCAGTGTTGGGTCGAGCTCGGGGAGTTTTTTAATGAGCGTTTCTATAAAGGTTGAAGGACGAAACACGGTTTCTGTCGGATTCGTTTCTGGAGAGATTGCTTGGTCAAGGCCGGATATTGCAGCTGTTGAGAGCAGTGCAAAGCCTACCCATGTTCAATATGTAATGCTCAACTGCAAAAGCAAAACTTACTCCCCAGAACCTGATGTAGAGAACAACTACACCTTCAAAGAGTTCCGTGCAGGAAATAAGTACAAATGGGGTGAATATGCAGCCGGTGAACTTGTATCGAATGTACGCGCAGACGTGCATGAGTCGCTGAGCCGATACTTTTCAACAGTCTGTCAATACACCGCTCAGTGATAAATAAATACTGATACCTACCACCCCCGCTGGAACCAACGCAATGCAACAGCAGCCGTGACTCAGCTGCTCCAAGCCATTGTTTTTATTGTCATTCTGAGAACATTTTTTGTCTGCCTTCACGAGCGGCTCAACTCGAACGTTGAGCTTCAGCTTTTATTCTCGGTGTCGGTTAGCTTTTGGCGGCTGATTCCAACCCTAGCATGCAGAGAAATCAGGACAGCACCCAAAGGGCGCTGTGCTCATGGCTCTGTGCGAAGTTAACCCGCAGTGCGCTTTTTGCTTTTCCTGCTGCAATCCGGCTATGCCGCTTTTGGCACTAACTGGAGAAGAAAATGAAGCACGTTGATAAAAGCAAAGATTCCGATCTAAAGCAGCGCCTAGAGGGCATGACTGATGATCAACTCGAAAAATGGAAGGAATTGCTTGATGACCCAGGTGCACTGCTTTCAGTGAAGCAAGTGCTTCGGAAAGTGCTTCAAGCTAGGGGGATTCAGTAACACAAGGCCCGCACAAGGCGGGCCGTAGTTGGCGGGCGGACGGATCAGCCTTCGGCTTCTTCCATTGCTTGTTGCGAAACAATCTCAAAGCTGGCTTTGCCCGCGTCTTCGTCAATCGCCGTGATGCGAATCACCACTAACTGACCTGACTCGGTTTCAATGTCCAGCTCTTCGCCGACTTCCAGATCTTCCTCGGCGTGAGTGGCTTCCAGCAGGGCGTCAATGCAGTCGTACTTTTCGTCGTCACAGCCGCGTGACCAGACCTTGCCCATGGCTGCTTGAGCAAATGCATCCTCCGGAGACGGCTGGCCATCTTCCAATTCACGCTGATTCGGATCCTTCTCAGGCGTGGCCTGAGTGTCAGGTTTGCCAGCGCGGTAGCCTTTCTTCGCCACCTGGGCAGTGGCTGGAGCTAGCAGCTTGATGTAGATGGGCTCTTCTGAGGCAAGTCCGGAGAGTTCGCCGTACAAGATGTTGTCCTGCAGCTCTTCGCCGTTGTATTGGATCGTGCCCTTAACCTCGACGCTGCCGCCTTCAAAGATCTCGTACTGCAGGTTGGCCAGCACCGCGTCGGAGAAGTCCACATAGTCTTCTTGTGTGCCGTAGTCCCAAATGAAGCGATAGCCACGCAGCTTCACGCCTTTTTGATAGTGGTACACCGTGGGCAGGTTGGGGTGGCGAATATTTGGCAGATGCACCATCTCATCTGGCAAGAGGCTATCTTGCTGGGCATCTGCTGCACGGTTGCTGAAGTGGTGTTTGCGCAAGCCGTCTTGGATCAGGTCCAGCAAGCTGTTGTCGCCGGTGAGGTTGAACGCCAGATCAATGGCGCGCACTTTCTCTTCACCGTGCATCTCGCGGCGCGGGTTGGCGTTGGTGATATTGACTTCAGTGGCTTCGGTCAGTTGGAACATGCTTATTCCCCTTTATTGAGGTCTTGGATTGCGAAATACACGCGCATGCAGGCCAGTGCATCGCCGCGCGCTGTGTGCTGGCCGGGGAACTCTTGGCCGAAGAAGTGCTGATATGCCTCCATCAGCGTGGGCGTCTTGAAACCGCCTTTCATCTTTGCCGTGGGTGGTAGCTGGCAAATAGGGCGTGACAGCTGTGCCGTGCACTCGGCGTTACTGGCCTTCCAATCGTCCGACACAGGAATAGCTAGTCCAGGATCTCGCGGATCGATGAAGCGCTTAATGCCGATGCGTGCAATGCGAGCATCAAACGGTTCGTTGTGGGCAATGCGCACAATTGCATTGCTGCGCAGGGCCAGCAGCATGTCCACTGCCTGAGCCTCAGGGATGCCGTATTCCAGAGCGTGTTTGGTGGTGATGCCGTGGATGGCGGTCATGTCGTCAGGGATGGTCCAGCCGTCCGGACGCACGATCACATCCATGGATGCAATGGTTTTGCGGCTCTCCAAGTCCACCAGGAACGCAGCCAGTTGCACGATGTGTGGCTGGTCAGGGTGATTGCTGGGTTCTTTGAACAGGGGCAGGCCGGTGGTTTCGCAGTCGTACACAAGTGCTGTTCTCATTTTGAAATCCTTCCTATGTGATCGCGCTTGGTGATTGGTTGGGCCTGCAGCCGCCCTATTGCGTAGAGCTGCTTCAGGGTGGCACTGGTTTTGCGGCGACTCTCAGGGCTTTGCCTGCTTCCGACCTTGTGGTGCCTGTTGTGATCTGCTGCAGAAATGAGCTTCAAGTTTTTTGACTGGTCATTTCCCCGGTTTTCATCCTGGTGGTGCACATGCTCTTGAGGCATAAGTTCTCGACCAAGTTTGGAGGCTAGAACTACACGACTGCGCCGCACATCGCAGCCACCGCTGACTACCCGAACTTTTGGGAAGAAGCGATGCGGCCTAATTCGCACTCGCCAGTAAAGGTTCTTGCCTCTTGGCGGATATTCACCAATTACTTCAATGCCACCTGGGAGTACATACAGCACCGGTTTCGGTGGTCGACCTTGGCGTTTCTTCATAACAACCTTTTGATGGACGTAAAAAAGCCCGCTGGTTTAGGGCGGGCTTGCGGGGGAGGGTCTACGTTTAGATCAGTTCAGCGCATCTTTCAACGGCTTACCTGCGGTGAACTTTGGCACCTTGGAGGCCTTGATAGTCAGAGCCTCACCAGTACGAGGGTTGTGACCAGTGCGTGCAGCGCGCTTGGATACGCTGAATGATCCAAAGCCCACCAGCGAAACAGTGCCGCCTTTCTTGAGAGTGGTCTTCACAGCCTCAAGCGTGGCCTCCAGTGCACGAGCTGCTGTGGCCTTAGACATGTCCGCATCGATTGCGATGCGCTCAATCAGTTCAGTTTTGTTCATAGTTGATCTCTTGAGAAAAGAAGGCTTAGCGCCTGAATACCAAGCGCTGACAGCTCATATTTTTACTGAATTTCCGCCTGTTGCTCAAGCAACTCATCGGCGAACTTGCGACAGCCCATCGAGATCAGCAGCATCAAGCGCTTAGCGTTCTCTGCGGTGATCTTCACCCTGGCACCTTCCTTAGTGAAGGGGATGCTGTGGTGCTTGAGAGTGGCTGCGGAGATACCCCCCAAGCCCATGGCCTCCATGCGGGTGTTCAACTGGCCCAGCGTCATCACCGAGCTGGTATCTACCGCTGCAGCACTGGTCTGCGCTGCGGCGATGGCCTGATTGGCATCGATGCCGGCCACGCCTTCCACAGCTTTGTCGGCCACCAAGCTTGCCAAGTCCGCAGCGACTGGGGCATCCAGTTGTCCGGCCTGCTGCGCTTGGGCGATTTCCGCCTGGTCAGCTTGGGCTTGCTGCTGGATACGCAGGCGTTCTGCTTCTGCCGCCTGGGCCTGTTGCTGGGCAATTGCCTGTTCTTCTGCGCGAATGCGGGTGCGGTCTGCTTCCAACTGGCGGGCTTGTTCAGCAGCTTCAGCCGCGGCGCGTGCATTGGCTTCGCGCTGGGCCTTGGCTTCTTCTTCAGCACGGATCCGCTGACGCTCGGCCTCCATGCGCTGGGCTTCGGCCTGCTTGTGGTTGCCGATGCGCAGTGAAGCAAGGGCTTGGAAATCCTCAGCAGCTTTGGCACCCACACTGGCGAAGTCAGCAAACAAGGCGATCCAGTCACCATCGTCTTGCACCAGGTGCTTGCGGTTGGCTTCCAGGCGGTCTGCCAGTTGATTGGCCTGCAGCTTGGCGTTTGTCAGGGCAACTGCCACCTTGTCACTCATGCTGTCCAGTGACTTCAGCCCCTTGATCGTTTCCGCAAATCCACCCGCAACACGAGGCAGCCAGTTGGCACCAAGGCGCTGGTTCAATGCCGCGACATACGTGTCCAAGTCTTGCTGGGCCTCCTGGACGATGACCTGTTTGCGCACATCCTTTTCGGACTTAACCCGCTTTTCCAGATCAATCGCCTTTTTGGTAGCGATCTGGTCCAGCTGCTCCAGCACGTTGAGCACATCGTCAACCGTTTGCATGTTCGAGCGAACTTGCTTTCCAGCCTGCTTCATCGCGGTGGAAACGTCACGCAGCCATTTGGCATCAGCGTCGGCATCAGCAAACTGCTGGTCCGTCTCCAGCACCGTGTTGATGCTGTTGATCCGCTGCAGAGCAACGTCCTTGAAGTCATCCAGGTTGCTGGCGGTGATTTCGCCACGGGCATCAATGCGAAGAACGGGGAGGCTGTCGCGCAGCTTGGCTTCGGGCAAAGGCGCGGCCTCTGCAGCCTGCGGTACGTATGCAGCCACATCCTTCTCCAGTTGCTCCCAGCCTGCAATGATCTGGGCGCGCAGCTCGGCATCTGGCTCGTACCAGCAGTGACGCTCTTCCACAAGCACTTCGTCGCCCGTCCACGCGCTGGCCATGAACAAGATGCGCTCGCAGCCTGACACCATGGCCTGCTGTTCCATCTGCACGCGGTATTGCATGGGCAAGTTCTCACCCGTACAGCCATCGATCATTACGGAGCGCAAAGCCTTGTTCAGCGTCTTGTGCTCAAGGGCTTCATCGTTCATGAACGTCAGGCCGTCAAAGCTGGCAGAGTATTTGCCATTGACGCCCACGCACGGGGACAAGTCATCACCAATGATTTCCTCGGCCAGCGGGCGGGCCAGGGCTTCAAAGCGGTGCCCATCGTCAAAGCGGCGCTGGGTGTTGGCATCAACCTCAGGCGTCAGGCCAGTGGCTAGCTCTTTGATCAGATCCGAGCGGCTCTTGTAGCTGCTGCAGCCCATCATTGCTGGAGCGTCTGATGCGTTGAAGTGTTTAGCGCGGTGGGCGTGCCACTCTGGCGTGCCCTGGACGAGATTTACGATTTGCATGCTCATGGTTGCTCCAGTTCTGCCACGCGGGCATCAAAGACTTTGGAAAGGTTGGTGCTCAAGGCTTCGTCGCTGATGGCATCAATCAGCCCGCCCAGCTCGTAGAGCTTGTCCAGGTCAGTGCAAGCCTGCATTTCGGCTTCCAGCTTGGCGGGGTCGACTTTCGGTGCATCTGAGTTGGTGCTTGCAGGCTGCTGCAGCTTGGCCACCTCATCGCGCAACTGCTTTTCTTGGGCCGCAGTGACCTTGCCTTTGCTGCCCAGCCACGCAAGCACTTCATCCAGCGGCTTTCCGTCAGCAATCCCCTTGGTCCACTTGGGCAGGCCTGCTGCCCACTTGTCTGCTGGCCATTCGGGCTGAATGACTTCAGCAGGGCCCATGTTCTTTTCGCCGCCGGTGTGCTGCTGGCTTGTTTCCATGTCTTGCAGCTCTTCGGCCACCGGCATGCCGCGCAGCACATCAGGGAAAACGTCACGCAGAGCAAAGGCACGGGCACGCATCTGACGCATGCGCTTGGGGTACTGTGTCCACGGGCCTTGCTTTCCGGCCAAGCCCGCTTTCACCGCATCGTCAATACTGAACGAGCGCACCTGCTCGGGGGCGCCTTTACGCTTGACCCGGCAATAGGCGGTCTTGCCGTCATCGTCCTCTGTGACGTACTCGCACACAGGACTGGCCAGCACCAAAGCAATGACTGCATCACCCCAGAGGGCAGGGCGGCCATTGATGACTGCGAGGTTTTGCAAGGACTGCAATGGCTTGAGGCCCAGCTCACTGCCCCACTGCATCGCGATCAGGCAATTGCCGGGCTTGCCCTTGAAGTCTTTGGGCACCATGTCGCTTTCTGCCAAGTAATTGGAGAAAGTCAGCGCCTGCTCAAACGTCTGAGGGCTTAGATCAAACTGACCAGTCGGGCGCAAGGCTGTGCTTGCGGTTGGTTGGACTACGGCATTCATTCAAACCTCACAGTGGAAAAGTCATCAGCGCGGCGGCTGCAAAAGTGCTGGCGCTGACGCCCAGCCAGATGAAAAGGTGGAAAACGGTTTTCACGCGGTCACCTTGGAAATGAAGCCCCAGACGAAGACGGCCAGGACGAAGGCGAGAACTACCCAAAACAAAGCCCGCACAGTGGCGGGCTTCATGGGGCGGCGGCGCTTGGGGATGCGCTGCAGCTGCGGGGAAGGTGTGGTCATGTGGTGCGCTCCATGCACAGCACCGTGACAGAGCGGGCCATGGGCCAGCAGACTTGGGCCCAGGTGCGTGCAGCGAAAGACGAAGGGAAGGGGAGTTCAAACTCTCCAGCGCCGCGCACTTTGATTTTGAAAAGCATGGCTTTCATCTCCTAAAGCGCGTCTGCGCTGTGTTCTGAATCCGTGGGCCCCAGCAGCTCGCGCACCTCTTCGGGTGGCAGTGGATCTGGGTACTCAGGTGGAGGGGTATGTTCAAACTGCACTCTGGCCCCCCGTTATGTCGCGCCAGTTGTGCTTTGCGATGAACGACGCCAACGCCTGGCGCAGCTTGTGTGCTGCGGGTGCTGGATCCGTCATCAGCTCGGCAAAGGCGTCGGTCACCTCGTCATCGTTGCCAATGGCATCGCTCAGGGCTTCATCAGGCGTCAGCAGCATGTCGCCAACGTCATGCGCCTTGTACCAACTGGATTGCTTGGAGCTGATGGCAGCCAAGGCAATGTCGTAAGCCTTGATTTCCATCGCTTCGGATTGGGTAGCGCGCAGGTCTTGCTCGTTTTTCCAGCGCTCGGCATCCGCGCATGGGTTTGCGGTCATCAACATGGGGAACCTCCAGAAACAAGAAAGCCCGCGTGTTGCGGGCTGGGGGATAAAGAGCCGGTGCCTTGCGGCATGCCATGGGAAAAAGAAGAGGGAGGGAGGAGACGCCCACGACCCGGCTGGAAATTTAAAAGCCACCTTAGGAGGTGGCTTTGGCGGTGCATCTTTCAGCAGTTAATGTTTTCTATTTTTTCCGAGGCCGTATGCACCGCCTTGGACGGTCAACTTTCGGTCATAAATATCTGAACCAGCTTCTATTGGTGCCCCCATGTGTTGACGCCAGTAAGCTTCACGTTCGCGAGCAGATTTGAATAGGTTTTTTGCCTCGCCGAGTCCATAAAGAGCTCGCATTTCTAGAGGAAGAGGTGCGTTGTGTGCCTTGGAGTAGTGGTCAGGGAGCAACCGAAGCTCTACCTTCTCACGACATACCCCGCACTTGATCAACGTTGACACAAAAACAGTCCGCGCCTTTTCGAGTAGCACTCTGTTGCTTTCTGCAATTTCCTTACTTTGCCGGTCATCAATCGTTTTTTTAATCGCAGCAAGCCTCACAGGGTCGTGGGCTTTTGCTTGATGCTTTGATAGGCTCTTTACCGTTACTCCGCACGAGGGACACACGTGCAGTTCTGGCTTTTTTTTGACGGTGTCTGTCATGCTTTCCTCTCATTGAAATCGCTTCTATGTTCTATCAAACCGCAGCCCTGCACGCAAGGCTCTGGTTTTCGGTCTAGCTGTTCCCGGTTGCCCGGCTCCAGACCACGGTTGCCCCATCCTTTGCGGTGAAGAGGCATCACCTTCATGGCACCCTGGGCAGTTTGGCTGAGCCTTCCTTTGAACCCTTCCCATCTTTCGACGCCGGTTGACCATCTGGCCGGTGCCGCAGCCAACTGGTGGCGCGATGGGATCTACTTTAGCCTGTGGCTAATATTCATGTCAATAGCCATTGGCTAATTTTATTTATTGAAAATTAAGGCAAGTGCTCTCACACTGCATAAAGACGAAAAAAACCCGCACACGGCGGGTTCTCTTGGGGGTGAGTTTAAAAATCAAGAAATAGAGTCAATTGCTTTTCCTGTGCTGAAGTGAGCTTTAGACCCATCTGTTCGCACGACAAAAAAACATGTTGATCTGAACTGGCTGCGGCCGACTTCATCATCAAAGTCTTTCATGAAAAAATCCACACCAGTTCCAGTTTTGGCTCCCGCCCACTCAGGTGACGCAGCATCGTATGCCGTTACTAGAGATAGAAGATCTTCATGGTCTGTTTCATCAGATACACGATCACCGGCACCATATCGATGAAGCATTTGTTTGAAATGATCTTTGGCATCACCTTTCTTAGTCCAGGCGCGTCCATTTGCTAGCGTTACAGGCTTTCCTCTCGGCACAGTGCCTCCTTAATAAATTTTTTGATCAAGATACATCGGCAAACGCGTGCTTATATTGGCTACTTCTTTACTCCAATTTGGGGCACATTGAATGCATTTAATGTGAGCTTGGCAGTCTCGCTGTCAATAGTCCCCTTCTTAGTTTGTCCAAGAATGTAAACAGGGAATTTAGATGTCACGTAGTTCGTCTGCAACCAGTTTCTGAACTCGCCAAGCGCCGACATTGGGTAGGCAAATGATGGCTGTGGATTTGACTTGGATTGTGGATAGTAGTCGGGGTAGGAGTGCGGGTACTTAGTCCGCTCAGTATGCTTGGCGCTCAATCCGCTGCTTTCCCAGTATTGACTCCATGCTTTTCCGACAGAAATGTCAGGGACTACCCGATCACTTACATAAACGCCAGATCGAATCATGGGTACGATCATTACAGCGATTTCTTGAAAAACACCAAAGAACCCATCGGGGACGGAGCTTGTCGTCATGTCGATGCGGTCGTGGTAATGCTTCCAGCTATCTAGCGCTTTTTGCTCTGGGGTATAGCCAACAGCTTTATAGATGAACGATCTAAAGGAGGTTCTGGCCAATGTCCGAAAAGCGCGCTGAGCTTCAATACGGGGCTCATCAGACTCGAATGCGTAGTACTCTAGAAGCGCTAGGCAAACGGGCTCTGTGTAAGCATTGGTTTGAGTTCCTTTATGCTCACATTTAAGAAATAGGCCATCTTCGAAATAGTTAAGTATTTCAAGGATTTGAACAATTTGCTTGCCTCTTGGCTTGTAGCGCTCGTCATCCCAATTGGCGGCTAACCTGTTCAAGACTTTTCTGTCCACACCGCACATTCTTGCTAGGCCGCTCTCTGATAAGAACGGCATCCCGTTCTCAAGAACTCCCATCTCTACGCCATCAAACTCAATTTGCCGCTCTACTTGGAACAGCTGCTGCTGGGTGGGGACTAAACTAGACATAAATGTTCCTAAGTCAATGATTCTTCTGAATTACTGGGTGGGACTAGCACGGTATTTATGGTGAATCTGTGGATGCATTGAGTCGAAGTTATCCGTGCAAGGATTCTTAATTTAGAGTTGTCTGAGAAACTACGGCACGGTACTAAAAGACATAAATTGGGGTAAGAAATGGCCTAGCAGGCGGGGCCTTACTTCCTGCGAAGCTCGAGCAGCTGTCATCTGTAGAAACGGCGATGCTCCACCATGGTTCCAATGATTTCGATTGGTTGCTCATTTGAGCGAAGGGTGGGGTAGTCCTCATTCAGAGGGACTAGTTCAAAAATATCGTTACCCAAAACATCTACGGAGCGAGGGCGATACTTTTTGAATGTTGCCTCTTCACGGCCATTCTTCGCCACAACAAATGAGCCTGGACGTGGCCGCACAGCTGGGTCGATGATGACCTGATCACCTTCTTTGAAGTCAGGCTCCATTGAGTTGCCTCTAACGGTGAGTACAAATGTTTCTGGTGAATGGTGATTGCTTGTGATGACCCATTCACTTGCGTCCCCTGGCTGAAAGTTGTTTATGGCTTCAGTCCATGCCCCCGCTTGTACATAGGAGATCACAGGTACGCGGCGAACACCTTGAGGCAGGGTGAACTCAACGTTTGATCCACCTGGAGTGGAAAGATCTTCTTTTCGTGCGGGTACATCCATCCACCCATCAGGTTTGCCGGTCTTAATCTCAATTTCGCGAGCAATCGCATTGCTCATGACACGTGGTTTGCCTGTTTGCGAATTCACTGAGGCATTTAGCCATTGGCTGATTTGAGCCGGAGCCTTGCCAATGATCTCTGAAAGTGCAGCCTGACTTCCTGCTTCTTTAATAAGCAGGGCAAGGTTCTCACGGCGTGTTACTTCAATCGGTTGCATATCTTGAGTATTTAGCGTGTGGCTAACATTGGCAATGAGCCGGTGGCTATTGACATTGTTTAGCCACCGGCTAACAATGTGCTAATGAAGCTATCGGACTACCTAAATCAACTGGAGCGCGGAGGCAAAGCTGCATTCGCTCGAAAGATCGGTGCCCACACCCCCGACCTTTCGGATTGGATTGCTGGTGTGCGTCCAATTCCTGTTCGTTATTGCGCAGCAATCGAGCAAGTCAGTAATGGTGAGGTGACACGGAAAGAGTGCCGTCCCAAAGATTGGCAGGTCTATTGGCCCGATCCGGTTGATCAAGCATCCACCACCCGGGAGGCCAGCCATGGGTGATGTCGCTTTACTGGCCGCCCAGCAGTGGGCGAGCACCAACAACCAATCTGGCGTTGATCCTTTGAAGTTTGGCGCTGATGTCGCCCGCGTGTATCTGGCTGCAAATGCGGTGGTGCACAACGCGAGCGACGAGAAGGCCATTACTGCTGCTCTAGCTGCCCTATCAATACCTTGCGAAACGTTGCAATGGCTTGAGCAGCTCGCTTTGCTGTGTCGTCGTTTACCAGAGGACCGGTTCCCAAAATGCCCGGCTGATGGGTCAGGAGTAAACGAATGATTTCTTCTGTGCGAACCGTTGCTTCTTCTTTGGTCATGGGTGCCCCTTTCTGTGGGATGCATGTTGAGGAACTTGCATTCTCCATGGACTGTGGGCTGCCCACCATCCCCTTGTATCAAGGAGCCAGCCATGGCTGAGCTGCAGACCTTTACGCTACCTGCTGGCACCGTGTGCCACCGAAACGGCATTCCCTTCGCACTTCAGCATGCAACGCAGATTGAGTGTCATCCGGATAACTGGGCATTGATCAAGGGTGAGCCACCAGAGGCGCTTGAGATCGAAGCGGCGAACCCCTTGCGTCCGTTGGCTCCCGCTGGTGCTGAGCAACTGATACCGCTCTTAGAGCGCTTGTGTGACTTGTTGGAAAAGCAGTTCACACCTCGCTCAATAACGTATGCGTATGCGGATGCTGACGAAGACGCGGAAAAGAAGGTGGCTGCTGCAAAGGCTGCTGCTGAAGCAATAGCCCAGCAAGCAGGGGCTATGTTGAGCGCGCTGCACGTTGCCACTCCATCCAAAGCCTTTGCGCCAGCAGAGATCGTTTCTATGGCCTGGCTAGGGCAGGCAGCGTCACCCCGGAGGTCTGAGCAATGACCGATCACTCCCCTATGTTTGCCCGCTCCACCATTGGCGGGAAAAAGACCGAAAAGTTGGAAGCCCGCGTCTCGGACGAACTCAAGGAAGCCGTGCGCCGTCGCTGGACGGACGATGGCTTTGGGTCTGAATCTGAGTGGCTGGAGCACCTGGCTGCCGTTGCGTGCTTTGGCTTTGAGCATGTACGCATGGTGCATGAGCAGCGTTTGCGCCGGGTCGGATATTTGTCTGACAGTTTGGCGCCAGTGGCAAAGCCAGGAGGTGCCAGCCATGAGTAATAAAACGCCCATCCCAAGGCCTACGGCCTTCGACATTCCCACCAAATCGCTGGGGCAGCAACTTCAGCGAGACATTGCGGGTGCTCATGCACCAGCACGAGGCAGCTATTTTTTGATTCCCAAGGCTGGTAGTCATCACCACAGCCAGCGCATTGCGAGGGCGGCGATATGAGCTTTTCCGCGCTGTCATGGGCTGTTCGCCAGAAGCTGCCAAGTACTCAAAAGCTTGTTTTACTGATGCTGGCTGAGCGCCACAACAAAGACTCTGGCCAATGCAATCCCAGTCTTGAGCTGCTTGCTGAGGATTGCGGCCTCTCTCGTCGTTCGGTGATCGACCAAATTTCAAAGCTGCAAGAGGTGGGTTACCTGACGGTTCGCCATCGTGCAAAAGAAAACCTGAAGCTGCCAAGCCAATATGTCCTGCACCTTGGTTTTGGCACCCCAGAAAAGCTGCAGGCCGACGCATTCGATCCGTACTTATTACCTGAAAAGGTAGTGAAGGACGTTCACCAGGGTGGTGAATCAGTTGCATTTGGTGGTGAACCTGCTTCACCACCCCAGTGCAACACGTTCACTAAGGTAGTGAAGGACGTTCACCAGGGTGGTGAACCTGCTGCACATAAACCAGGAATAGAACCTGTAAAAGAACCAAATACAGAAATACAAGCGCGCGCCGCCGCTCGCTCGACAGCGATTGCCAAACCGGATGGTGTGACCGAACAGACCTGGTCCGATTGGCTGCAACTTCGCAAGACCTTGCGTGCAGCGGTCACGCAAACAGCCATCGATGGCATCAACCGTGAAGCGCGCCGAGCTGGCTACACGCTGGAGCAAGCGCTGGTGACCTGCTGTGCCAACGGCTGGCGTGGCTTCAAAGCGGAGTGGATGCAGCAGCGCGGTGCCCAAGGCCAGGCACCACGGGAGACGGCCTACCAGCAGCAGATGCGCGAGCGTGTCGGGGCTTTGACGCCGCGATTTGCAGCGCAGCCACCGAAGCAGTCAGCAGGTGACTTTTTCCGTGATCAGACCATCGACGTGCAAGCCCAAGAGGTCTGTGCCCAGCGAATGATCGGGGGGCGGCGATGAACCAGCAACAAGCATTCAATTCTCACCGCGTGCTGCCCATGAAATGGGTAGAGAAGGTTTTCGAAAAACTCGGATTGACCTATGGCCGCGACTTTCTCGCTCGCTGGGACGGTTTCGATGCAGACGCGATGCTCGAGGTTAAGCGCGACTGGAGCATGGAGCTGGGCGGGTTTTTCGATCAGCCTGATGCGATTGCCCATGCCTTGGCCCACCTGCCAGCCAAAGCGCCCAACGTGATCGAGTTCCGGCAGCTGTGCCGCAGCACCCCGCGCTCGGACTTCAAGCAGCTGCCACGGCCATCGCAAGACCCGCAGAAGGTGGCCGAAGTGCTCGGCCATGTCAAAAACAAGCTGAGCAAGTTTCCTCCACGAGATCCTAAGCAATGGGCCCGTGACCTGAAAGCACGCAGCGACAACGGCGAAAAGCTGGGCGCGCACCAGATCGCCGCATTCCGACAAGCCCTAGGCCACGAAGGCCGACAGTCTTGGCAATAAAAAACAGGAGCAAAGAACAATGATCACACTTACCTTGCCGTACCCTGTGAGTGCAAACCGTTACTGGCAGACCCGCGTCATCCGCAAAGGGTCACAGTCCATGGCCATGACCTACGTCAGCGCAGAAGCCAAGGCGTTCAAGGATCTCGTCGGCAAGCTGGCCAAAGCGGCCGGCGCCATTTCCCCGATGCCCGGGCGCGTGGCTGTGGCCTACACCTTGCACCCCCACCGTCCACTAGATGCCCACCGCCGCGCAAAGCGTGACCCCGTGGGCTGGGAAGATACCGTGCAGTGCATCGACCTGGACAACGCACAGAAGGTGCTGCTTGATTCGCTCAAGGGCGTGGTCTTTGAGGATGACAAGTGGGTGCGCGAGATAACCGCCAAGCGTGGCGAGCCGGTGGACGGCGGCAAGCTGGTGGTGACCATCACCCCGATTGCACCGGCTATGGTTGCGCAGGAGCAGGGCGACTTGCTGGGAGTGATGTGATGGCAAAGCTCACCCTCACAAAAGGCCAGGACGGCAAGCTGTGCGGGCTGGATGCTAAGGGCCAGCGTGCATATGACAAGTTCATCAAGGCGCTCAAACAGCTGGGCTATGGTGACACCCTTGGCTTTAGCTTCTTCCTGCCGCGTGATCCGGCCAGCCACCGTGCCTATTTCCGCAAGCTGCAGATCCTGCTGGAGCGCACTGAGGCGTTCAACGATCTGGACAAGCTGCGGGCCTGGCTCTTACTCGGTGCTGGTTACTGCGACTACGTGCCCGGGGCTCAAGGTCTGGTGGCCGTGCCAATGAGCATGGCGTTTGATGCCATGGACCAGAGCGAGTTCGCGGAGCTGAACCGCAAGGTGGACGAATTCCTCTACACAGACCACGCGCAGTCCATTCTTTGGCCCCAGCTGAACCAGCAGCAACGCTGGAACTGCATCACCAGCTTTTTGGAGGACTTGCGCCGATGAACCAAGCAATTACCCGAAACAGTCGGCAGCTGATTTTGGACGCCATCCAAGAGTTGGCCGGCCTAGAGCAGTGCATCACCCGAGAAAACCTGCAGGCGGCCACAGGGCTGACGCAGCACATCATTGACGATCACGTCTCGCGCATGGTGGACGAGGATGGATCGCTGCGGCGCGTCCGGCCTGGTGTGTACGAGTTGGTCAAGGGTATGGGCAAGATGCCCAACGTCTATTTCTCTGACATTGGGGAGGATGGATCTCTGGTGATCGAGGTGGACGACTGCGGCAAGCTGGTGATCAACGATGCTCGGGTAGCGCGAAAGATTGCCCAGCGGCTGGCCGGGGACCACCAGCAGGTGGCCATGCTGGAGCTGAAGTACCAGTTTGGGCTGGCGTCGCAGGATTTGATGCTGGAGCTCAAGCAGCACAAAAGAGAGTTGAGCCAGCGCGTCGCAGAGCAGCAGGAGGAAATTATCAAGCTGCGAAGGCAGGTGGCAGAGCGGCCTGCACAAGGGAACCTGCAATTGGATTCAGCTCAATAGAAATCACTTCACCCCAAACCCGCTAAGGCGGGTTTTAATTTGCCCTTAACTAATTCAAAGGAGAGGGTGATGGAATCTGAATTAAGAAAAGATGTACTCGAAATAGATAGCCGTGTGAAGTTGTGGCAGTTCGGCTTGAGCGGATTGGCACTGCTATTGACGGGAGCCTATTTTGGATACTTTTACATCCAGCTTGGACAGTCACCAGCCCAGGATGCTGAGAAGTGGGGGCAGTTTGGTGATTTCGTTGGTGGGCTGCTCAACCCGGTGGTTGCTTTTGCTGCGTTTTATTGGCTAACCCAGTCAGTGAAGTTGCAGAAAACAGAGCTTGCTGAAACACGAGAGGAATTGAGGAAATCTGCCCTAGCACAGCAAAAGCAAGTTGAGAATGGGAACAAAAGTATTCAAATTGCTGCGTTGACAGCTGTGGTTAGTGCTGGGCAGGTGCAAATCGGAGCTTTAGAACAGGAATTGGCAATTCTTGAGCGCGAATCAAAACCGTATGAATCGCAACAGGTAAGCCGCAAAGAGAGTTTTAAACGTTTATATTCCGCTACATATAAAAGAAACGACTTAATAGATAATGCTAGGCTTGCACTTGAGGAAGTTCAAGCGATGTGTAACAAATTCAATGCAGAGAAAAAGAAAAAGACGAAGGAAATTGAAGCACTTAAGGCTGAATGTGCGAATTGCTTGGAGTCGCTGCGCAAAATGGTTATTGACTCCGCCGCTCCAATCACTGACGAGTCGAGTGCTCCCCTCCAGTAGGGTTTGTTTGCCTGAAGCATCCCCGGAAAACTCCGGGGCATCAAACCAGTTTGGAGCCTTACCAGCCATGCTTTCGGTAGTGATCCGCTGCACTATCGTTGTCACCGTGAACAAGGTCACGGTACATAGCCCAAGAGCCAATTATCTGAATGATGAAGCCAAGGAGCGCAATTGCAGCAGCTCCCCAAAACAGTGGAGGTGGCCCCTCTTGGGAAACCTTCAGAATTGCCGATGACTGAAGGACTTGGCCAAGGTTCAGAACTGTATAGCTCAGCAGGTAAAACGCGAATGCAACACCTATCGCGACGGCGCCGCGCCATTTGCCAAATTTGTGGGCCATACGGCCAGTTTCCAGTAGCTCAAGCATCGGAATTTCCTCCTGAGAATATTCTGCAAGAACACTTTGTGAGATGTGCCAGCATTTTCTCAACAATGCCCACGATCGGCTGTGTTGTCGCGTAAATGCTGCAGTTTCGTAGCATCAAGACTTCAAAAAAGAGAGCGTTATATGTCACCAGAAGAGATTCAAGCGATGGCCAAAGGATTGGCAGAGGGTCAGGCGGTTTGGTATGTGCTGTCAGCCATCATTGGCGGGCTAATCACTGGTGCAGGCGCTTACTTGGCAGAGAAGGGAAAGAATCGAGCGACCAAGGAAGACATTGGACAGATAACCCAGGCTGTTGAGGCGGTGAAGTCCGAGTTCAGTGAAAAGCTAGAAGACCTCAAAGCTCATCATCAACTACGTATGGTTGCGGCAGAGCGTCGGCTTCAGGCGCATCAAGAGGCGTATACGCATTGGCAAGGTCTTTATGATGCGGCTTTGAGTTTAGGCCCAGATATTGATGGACCAGCGAAACTGAAAAACGAGATCGGGTTGTCTAGAAACTGGTACTTGAAAAATTGTATTTTTTTAGGCCCAAGAAGCCGGACTGCGTTTAGCAGTGCTTCCGGAGCTGCGGTTATTCACTTAGTCAGAGTAAATGACGATACTTTTAGTGGCAACGATTACCTTAGAAATTGGCAAGTTCTTGAAGATGCATCAAAAATTATTCTAGAAGAGGTTGAGCTCCCAGTTATCTCAATACCAGTCAGAAACGAAGCCCAAACTACCCCATAAGCCCCCCCCCGCCTAAGGTTCGTGCACTGACTGAATGACCGGAACACTCCGGGGCATGGCAAAGAGCACAGGCACCAAACCCCAAAACGACAAGCCCCAGATTGACTGGGAGCGCATAGAGCTGGACTACAGGGCTGCAGTGAAGACGCTGCGCCAAATTGCCGACGAGCACGGTATCTCCCATGGAGCGATCAACAAGCGGGCAAAGCGTGATGGCTGGGAGCGCAACCTCTCCGAAAAGATTCAAGCCAAGGCTGATGCACTGGTATCCAAGGCGGTGGTATCCAAAGAGGTATCCAAAGAAGGGCGGATCGCAGAAAGCTCTGTGATTGAGGCCAATGCGCTGACGCAAGCAGGTGTTCGCCTAGCACACCGTGCTGACATCGAGCGCACCCGGCGCTTGTGCATGAGCCAGATGCAGGAGCTGGAGCAACAGAGCACAGCCCCTGAGCTGCTTGCTGAGGTGTCCGAGATCCTGAATGGCACACCACCCGAAGAAATGACCAAGGCCCAGCGTGCCAAGCTGGCTGAGGCTGCTGCTAAGGCTGGTTCGCTGCAGAGCCGTTCGGGTACGTTGCGCGCCTTGTCTGAATCGCTAAAGGTGTTGATTGCGCTGGAGCGGCAGGCCTTTGGCATTCGTGAAGAAATGCCAGAACCACCGCCTAAGGGCATGGAGGTGGTAACGACCGCAGAGCTGCTGGCCATGCGTGACGCGATCAAGAAGCAGGTGGCTGCATGAACGTGGGAGCAGGAAAGCAGGCAGCCATGCTGGCCATGATTGAGCGTGAGCTGGCATTCAGGCAGCTGGAGCAGTACGCGGCCTATGCCAAGCAGCGAGAGTTCCATGCGGCTGGTGCGCAGTTCAATGAGCGCTTGTTCATGGCGGGTAACCAGCTTGGCAAGACAAAAGCCGGTGGCGCGGAATGGGCGATGCATCTGACGGGGCGCTATCCGGACTGGTGGGATGGCGCGGTCTTTGATAAGCCTGTGTTGTTCTGGGCTGGCTCAGTGACCAGTGAGGCCACACGTGACAACCCGCAGCGCATGCTGCTGGGCCCACCGGCCATTCAGGATGCCTGGGGCACTGGCATGGTGCCGCTGGATGCCATCAAGGACTACACCCGCGCAATGGGCGTGGCGAATTTGCTGGATAACGCGGTGATCCGCTGGGGCGGTGGCGGTGACGTACAGGCTGGTGAGAGCCTGATTGCCTTCAAGTCCTACGAAAAAGGCCGCGAGAAGTGGCAGGGGCCCACGGTTGACGGCGTCTGGTTTGACGAAGAGCCCCCTGAAGACATCTATGCCGAGGGCTTGACCCGAACCAACAATGGACAGCGCGGGCAGTTTGCGCAGACCACGTTTACCCCGCTGCTGGGTATGTCCAAGGTGGTGACCCGCTTCTTGATGCCAGAGGCGGATGATGCTGGCGCCAAGACACGCAAGGTCATCAGCATGACGATCTGGGATGTGGATCACTACTCCCAAGAACAGAAAAAAACCATCGTGGCCAGCTATCCGGCACACGAACGCGAAGCACGCTCCAAAGGCATACCGACGCTGGGCAGTGGGCGCATCTTCCCTGTGGAAGAGGACAGCATCAAGGTGCCGCCATTTGCTATTCCAGATCACTGGGTGCGTATCAACGGGCTGGACTTTGGCTGGGATCACCCGACAGGGGCGGTGCAACTGGCATGGGACCGCGATAACGACTGCATCTATGTGACGCAAGCGCACAGGCAAAAGGAAGCAACGCCGATTGTTCATGCCGCCACGGTGAAGGCCTGGGGCCAATGGGTTCCTACAGCATGGCCGCATGACGGTTTGCAGCATGACAAAGGCTCTGGCGAGCAGCTGGCGATGCAGTACGCAGCAGCTGGTTTGAAGATGCTCAAGGAACGGGCCACGTTTGAAGACGGTGGCAATGGTGTGGAGGCTGGACTCATTGACATGCTGGAGCGCATGCAGACCGGGCGCTGGAAGGTGTTCAGCCACCTGGAGGACTGGTTCCAAGAGTTCCGGCTGTACCACCGCAAGGACGGCAAGGTGATCAAGAAGGTGGACGACCTGCTTTCAGCCAGCCGCTACGCCTTGATGATGAAACGCAAGGCCATTACCAAACCGAAGCCGCAGCGCCCCATGGGCGGAGGCTGGGCACCGCTTGATCAAGAAATAGGGTACTGATATGCAAGCAACCGCTAACAAAGAGGCAGCTGCAGCACAAGATGAAAGTGGCATTGACCACCGTGCTGCGTTTCTGCAAACCCTTCTGACCAAGCGTAGCGAGGCCATTGCAGGCCGTGCTGGCTCTGGCATTGAGACTGAGTGGACGGAAGATGAAGAGCACTATCAAGGCATTGATGATGCAAACCGCGCATTCCAAACCGCCAATCAACTGCACCGCAGCAAAAGCATTGGCACTGCACCGCTGACCAAGCAGGCAACGCGCTCCGTGGTGTTCTTGAACATCACTCGTTCATATGTGGATACTGCCAGCGCACGAGTGGCTGACATGCTGCTGCCCACTGATGACCGCAGCTGGGAGATCAAGGCCACGCCCATTCCACGTTTGAGTGAGCTGCAGCTATCTACTCTGGCGCAGGCCATGGGTATGGATGACCCTGCACAAGCACAGCAGGCACTCGAAGAGCAGGCCGAGCATGCAGCCCAGGCGGCCAAGAAGATGCAGACGGCTATTGAAGATCCCCTCGTGGAGTCCAACTGGCACGGAGAAGTGCGCCAGGTGATTGAAGATTCAGCCCGCATTGGCTCTGGTGTGCTGAAGGGGCCATTTCCAGTGCAGCGCACTGTGCGACTGACTAAGCGCAACCCAACCACGGGGATGGTGGAGTATTTCAAGGTTGATGAGATCAAGCCAGGCTCCAAGCGCATTGACTGCTGGAACTTCTTTCCTGACCCTGCATGTGGCGAAAACGTGCACAACGGCAGCTACACCTGGGAGCGCGATTACATCGGTCGTCGCAAGCTCATGGAGCTGCTCAAGGATGAAAGCTACGACCGTGAGGCAATCCGCAAGGCACTCAAGGAAGGGCCGGGGCGCACCCGCCAAGGCACTGAAGCGGTGTACCGCCCCAATGATGATGAGTATGAAATGTGGATCTTCTACGGTCACTGTGCACGAGAGAGTCTGCAGAACATGGGCGTTGAGTTGGACGAGGACGAAGAAGAGCGACTGCCTACTATGGCGGTGATCGTCAACGACAAGATCGTGAAGCTGGTGCTTAGCCCCCAAGAGGATGGTGAGTTTCCCTACGACGTTCTGGCATGGCAGCGCCGTCCCGGTATTCCGTGGGGTGTGGGCATCTCTCGCCAGATTCGCACGGTGCAGCGCATGCTGGTGGGTGGTGTGCGGGCCATGATGGACAACGGTGGCTTATCGGCTGCGCCTCAGATCGTGATCGGCAATGGCCTGACGCCTGCAGATGGCGTCTGGAGTATCAGCCCGGGCAAGGTCTGGAAGGCTGAGACGAGCTCAGACGTGCCGGATGTGCGTGGAGCATTCGCCAGCTTTACGGTCACCAGTGTTCAAAACGAGCTGATGAACATCATCAACTTCGCCTTGAAGATGGCCGAGGACACCACGGGCTTGCCAGCCATGCTGCAGGGCATTCGTGGTGATGCGCCCAATACGCTGGGCGGCATGCAGATGCAGAACAACAACGCCACGAGCGTGCTGCGGCGACTGGCCAAGCGCTTTGATGACTACATGACGCGGCCCCACATTCAGCGCTACTTTGACTGGATGATGAGTTACAGCGATGACGAAGCGATCAAGGGTGACTTTCAGGTCGACGTGCGTGCATCGTCTGCGCTGGTTGAGCGTGATGCACAGCAGCAGTTCCTGACCACCTTGCTGTCGGTGTCGGCCAACCCTGCCTATGGGCTGGATCCGGAGCTGTTGGCCGAAGAGCTGGTGAAAGGCCAGCGCCTGGATGTCAAGAACTTCAAGCTATCTGATGAGAAGCGCCAGCAAGCCGCTCAGGTCGATCCAGCTGCCCAGGCCAAGGCCAAGCTGCTGGAGGCGCAGGCGGCCAACCAAATGGCTGACGTGGAGAAGAAGGGCGCGCAGACCGTGGGCATTCGGGGTGAGACGGTGTTCGGGTCTGTTCAGACCGCGCAAGTCATCGAGCAAGTGCCAGGTGCTGCGACGACGGCGGACGGCGTGCTGGGCACCATTGGCTTTGTGGATCAGAACGCTGCGCCCTTTGTGCCGCAAGCCAGTGGATCTGGCCAGACCGTGGAGTTGCCCCAGAACACGAACCCGCTGACCCCCGCCAACCCTGCAGTGGGTCTGCACCAGGGCATGAAAACAGCAGAAGCGGACAGCGTTGTGCAGTCCTGAGCCATACCCATCCACACAGAACCCTCCCAGCCAATGCTCGGAGGGTTTTGTTTTTTGTAGCGCTCAGTGCAGCACCCGGCTAGGGATTCTGAATTTATTCAATGGCTTGGACACTGCAAGCCATGACACAGCAGCTGGATTTCACATCACCAACTTGGCGAGCACTCGCGGCAAATGCCGAGAAGCAGCTGGCTACGTTGCGTGAGAAGAACGACAGCACATCGATGGATGCCACTCGCACGGCTGAGCTGCGCGGTCGCATTGCTGTGTGGAAGGAGTTGCTGGCCTTGCCTGACAAGGCGAACCCGGCACAGAGCGCCACCGTCGAGCCACCTGGCTATTGACCGTGGCAATCCCTGAACTTTAGGAGTGCAAGTGCATGGACGGACAAGAACTGTTGGAGCAAGAAGCAGCGTTTGAGGCGAGCTTTCGAGGTGAAGAACTTCCGGCGTCAGCTGCTCCCGCTGTGGTGGAAACACCGGCAGCCGTGGTGGTACCCGAAGTAATCGCTGAGACGCCCTCCGCAGAAACCACAGCCCCGGCGAAAACCGAAGCTACACCGCCTGCAGCGGCATCGGCTGAAGATGACGACCCGGTGGTGTTTGATGGTTTCACGCGCAGCGAGGTGAAACAACTGTTTGAGCGAGTCGCGAAAGTACCTGATCTCGAACTGCAACTGCGTAAGGCACACGGGAAGATTGGGCAGCTAAGCACCCAAATCCAAACGCAAACCACTGCGCAGCCAGCGCCGACGCCTCAAGCGCCCGCGCAAACCGACCCCAAGTTGGTGCAGTTCCAGCAAGACTTTCCGGACATCACAGAGTACGTCGATGCCGTGATCAAGCAGAAACAGCCTCAACCCCAGACGGCAACCCCAGCAGCAGAGCAAGCGCCCGTGGCCACGGAACATGCTCCCGCTAACACTGGGCCTGACCCGATGGCAATTGAGCTGGCAGTCATGGATCGCATGCACAAGGGGTGGCGAGATACCGTGCAGTCGCAGGACTTCAACCTGTGGCTTGGTGCGCAATCGCAAGACGTGCAGCAAGAGTTTGGTGAAGCGGATACCGCAGACCGCCTTACTGCCGTGATTGGTCAGTTTTCACAGTGGAGCACCGCCAAGACTGAGGCTGCCAACAAGGCAGTCAAAGGTCAGCAGCGATTGCAAGCCGCCGTGACACCCACTGGCCAAGCGCAGCGCCCAACGGCTGAACCCACTGAAGAAGAAGCTTTTGAAGCTGCGTTTCGCTCCAGATAAGTGAGCGCGGCACAAGGAGAAAACAATGCCTCAATTTACCTCTGGCACGCCCGCTGCCCGTATCGGCAAGCTCAAGGGCGATATTCTGAAGCACGCAGTGCCTGCTGAAGTTCTGGGTTTGTGCGGCCAGCAACGCCCCATCCCCAAGAACAGCGGCTTGACTGTGGTGCACCGCCGCTATCTGCCTTATGGAGCAGTAGCCACCAATGCCAACACGATCAATCGTCCGGTTGCCACGGCTGCCGGTCACATGCTCACTGAAGGTGTGACACCCACTGCAGACAGCCTGACGCCGCAAGACATCAGCGTCACGCTCAAGCAGTACGGTTGCTTGTACCAGTTGACGGATGTGGTGGCGGACACCTACGAAGACGATGTGCCTGCTGAAATGAAAAAGCAGTGCGGTGAGCGTATCGCCTTGGTGCGCGAAATGATTCGCTACGGTGTGCTGAAAGCGTGTACTAACGTGTTCTATGGTGGTGCAGGCTCGACCCGTGCTGCTGTGAATACAAAGATCACGCTGGGCCTGCTGCGTAAGGTGAGCCGTAATCTGCAGGCCAACCATGCCAAGCGCATTACTGGCGTGTTGGATGCGGGCCCCAAGATCAGCACTCGCCCTGTTGAAGCTGCCTATGTGGTGTTTGTGCATACCGATGCTGAGGCGGACATTCGTGACCTGGTGGGCTTCAAGCACGTCAGCGAGTACGGAACACGCACTCCCATCTCGCCATACGAGCTGGGTAGCTGCGAGAACTTCCGCTTTATCACCTCACCGGAATTGGCTCCGTACCTAGCTGCCGGTGCGGATGTGGCGGCCACCGGCCTGACGGGCACAGCCAAGGTGGATGTGTACCCATTCATCATGGTGGGCGAAGACGCATACGGCCAGGTGGCACTGCGTGGTGTGGATTCCATCGACCCCACCTACATCGCCCCAGGCGTCAAGGACAAGGCCGATCCGCTGGGCCAGCGTGGCTACGTGGGCGCCAAGTTCTACATGGAGTGCACGCTGCTCAATGAGGGCTGGATGGCCGTCGCTGAGTGTGGCGTGTCTGCCCTGTAAGCGGTAAACGCTCAAAGCCCCAAGGCGAAACTGTCTCCCTTGGGGCTTTCAACATTCTTCACTTTGAACTTGAAAGACGCTATGGCCACCTCTCCTGCAGCAAAAAAACCGGCGGTTGACTCCACCAATGAATATCTGGGCGCAAGCAACACCATGGAGTTCGGCGTTGTGCCGGACATGGTGGGCGAAATCATCGACAACCCCATGCCGGACATGAAATCCGCAGAGCTGGAAGCATTCATGAACGAGCCGGTAATGGTGACGGTTCTGTCTGCTGGCAAAGACAATGAGCACAAATTTGTGCAGGCCAGCGTTAATGGCGTCACGCAGATGTTTGAGCGTGAAGTTCCCATCGTGGTGAAGCGCAAGTACGTGGAGCGGCTGGCCCGCGCCAAGGAAACAGCCTATGCGCAGACCTTGGATGACCGCTTGGGCGAAGGTATGAACCGCATGACCAGCCAAAACAGCCTGCGTTATCCGTTCCAAGTGAATCGTGATGACAACCCGCGTGGTGCAGCCTGGTTGCGCGCCGTGATGGCCTCTTGATCGCACCGAGGGCTGCGCGATGAATCTCAAAGAGCTGATTGACTTGTATCGGATGCAGTCCCGTGACAGCAGCGATGGCGTTCTGTGCGAGGACGAAGAGCTGACCATCTATGCCAATGAGGCGCAGAACGAGGCCTGTCGTCGCGCTCAGCTCTTGGTAGATTCGAGCAGCCCCATGTGCACAGTCCAGGTTCCAGCGGATGCGCATGTCGTGAAGCTGGATGCTCGCATCATCAATGTGCAGCGGGCGTTTGTTGAGCGCCAGCCGGTGGGTGTGGTCAGTGTGCAGGAGATGGATGCCATATGGCCAGGCTGGCAGTTTGAGGCGGCCAACACCCAAGTTACGCACTTGGTGACGGGCATGACCACGGGAGCTGTCCATCTGTTCCCGCGCCCAATCGCTGCGGTACAGATACAAATGACAGTTCAGCGCCTGCCTCTCAAGCCCATGAGCAAAGAATGCGACGAGCCAGAGATTCGCTCAGAGCTGCACAAGGCGCTGGTGGACTGGATGCTTTTTCGTGTGTACAGCAGCCAGGACACAGACCTGTACAACGACACGAAGGCCGCTTTACGGGAGCGCAGCTTTGAAGCTGAGTTTGGCAGCAAGGTGTCGGCACGCAATGAAGAGTGGGTGCGGCGTGGGGCAGGGATGTTGCCCGGGGCGATTGCTTAGCGACTACGATCACTTTCAAGAGTGCCGATTCCTCTGAGCAGCCCCTGTATGGAGTTTTGTAGATCTATTGTTTCTGTTGTAGTTTTGTGTAGACAGTCGCATTTATCAGAAAGTTTGATCGCACGTGCATATGCATCGGGATACAGGTCTTTGTTTTTTTCCATAAAAGCAAGTGAAGCAAGAATAAATCCTGAGTGCGTGTACCCAAAATCTGCGTTCTCAATAAGAGCAGTGGCGCTACGCTCAACATTTTTGGTTCTCGTGTTGGCTTGCCAGTACCAAACAGCCACGCATGACACGGCTGCAACCGCGCAACAGTACATCCCATGTATGACTCGCTCCCTGCGATGTTTAGCTGGGGCAACGGCTCCAGCAAGTGATGCAACGCCACTTGTTACGGCTAAGACAGCAAAGAAATCCATACTCCCTCCAGTTTTTTGAAGCTGGATTGTTACATCTTGAGGGGGACAATTTTCAAGAGTTCTTTAACTGAGTAAAGCCACTGCGCGCAGTGTTCAGAAGCTGCCTGTGAAGGTGTTGCGCCACCAGTGCTGCACTTCCCTTGCTGGCATCGACCAAGGTCACCTCTGGTCTTGAATTCCAAACATAGGAGTGGGGTGCATGAATTGGCTGTTTTTTATACGCCCCGGCTAGGGGTTTGGGGAACACAGCTCTCACTGGAGACTTGGTGCCAAGCAAACCACTGAGGCACCACCATGGCCACCAATCCAACACAGCAAGCCTACGACAATTGGCAAGCAGCAAAGACACCTTGGTATCGTCAACAGACTCCGACAAGTGCGGCGAAAGAGCGCGAGGCTGAGGGCGCTTACACGCAGACGTTGCGCAACCCACAAGGCGGCGTTTCTTTTGGTGGGAACCCGGGGGCCGGTTTGGCTGGGGCTGCAAGTCAGCCCAACCCCGCCACCCCTAAGCCAGCTAACTCCTTGATAACTGCCGCAGGGATTGGTGCAGGGCGGGGCAGCATCAATCCGCCAAATGCAAACCCAGCAGCCCCGCCGCCATCGGCCCCCGCTAGTCCACTGGTGGAAGCTTCACGCCAGCAAGACTGGAGTCGCCAAGGCATGAGCAATGCACAGGTTGGCCAAGCCAATCCTCAAGGGCGCGTACAAGTTGAGCAGCAGACTAATGGCACAACATCATTTAGCGGCGGCAATGTATCGGGACCTGTTTCATATACCAATCGCGCTGGTGCACCCGTAGCTGGTGCTGGCTTTGATGGGCAAGGCTTTGGTGATTTTGATGTTGCACCAGCGGGCGCGAGTGTTGGTATTGGCAGCGGAAGCTATGCCTTCGGCTCTGGGGCTGCATCCTTGAATCCACTTGCTTCTGCCGCTATGGCGCAGCAATCCCCGCAGGGTGATAAACCCAAAGAAAGCTGGGGTGACTTCACCAACCGAATGATTGCAATGGAGCGCGGACAACCAGCCGCTGGAACTACACGGGGTGGATCTGTGCAGCAGTTGCGTGCCCCCACGGTGGCGCATAGCGGCAACGACTTCGCTGCCCGCAAGCGACTGGAGAATATGGCAACTTCGGCCAGCTCCATCACGAATTCCTCTCGCTGGGGTGGTCGTCGTGCAAACCAGAATCCAAGCGTCATGTCGTACATGCTGGCCCAACAAGCTGACCTTGCCGCTCAAGGCAAGCAGCCAGATATGGAAATGCAGGCCATGGGCCTGAATGCAGGCTTGGAGCGCGAAGGCATGCAGCAGGCTGGGGCTGACCGCCGTGACCAGCGGCGTGGCTTGGTGGACACCATGCGCCTTGGGATGGAGCAGGAGGCACAGGCTCCGAAAAACCGCACGCGCAGCTTGATCAGTTCACTTCAAGAGCAGATTGCAGGAGAGAAGGATGGTGCGCGGCGCAGCAGCTTGGTGCAGCAGATGCGAGATGTGGAGGGCAAGAATGCAGAGGTCGATCCATATCTGGTGGTGCCAGGCGGGCAGCAAACGAACAGAGAGGGGCAGGTCTACACAGCGCCGTCATCCGTGTTCAATCGTCGCTCGGGGACGTACTTGCAGCAGCCGGGGGTGCAGGCGGCTACGCCAGCAATGGGTGCGGTAATGGGGGGGTATCGTTTCAAGGGAGGAGACCCCGCTGATCAGACGAGCTGGGAAGCAGTTTAACGAAACTGTAGCCAAGGCCCATCTTCCTCATAAAGCTTCCTGCACGCAGCTCCAATCGTGGCTGCCGCCGACTGGCTGCGTGTATCGCCTGCTTTCTTCAGTATGCACTCTGCACCCGACTTGAAGCCAAAGAAGCCACGTCCCGAGCCTTGGGGGGCGCCATCCATGCCACTGGGGTGTTCAGCTCTGCAGACTTGGCGCACTGCATGAGCGGCCACATCGTTAGCGACACCCGGCATTTTGTCGAGCAGGCAGGTGGCGTAGTTGGCTGCCATCGCCTGAGAGGCGAGAAGAAGCAATAGCAGTGGTGATAGGCGAATCATTGCGCACAATCCTCGTTACGCCGCCAGGAGCATCTGAACAGCACTGGTGAGTTGCGGCATGCCTGTTGCCACAGTCACAATAGCGCTCGCAGTTTGAAATGCGTCAAATACACGCTGCCCGAGTTGGGTATCGGTTAGAAAGTTTCTATATTTTGGATCCACCATGGCATGTCCTACGGCTTGCTCAATGGATTCAAGGATTGGAGTAGCCCCAGTTAACTTGTACTCGTCGATGGCGGCCAGTATCTTGCGTAAAGAGCGTGCGACATAGATTTTTAGGTCTGTTTCGAGGTCTGTAGAGTCCAAGACCTCATCGAGTACGGTTGCAATGGCTTCCCGCATTTCGACCAATTGCTCCGCTGACAGCGCTTTACGATTTGAACCCTTGTCTAGTAGTGCCGCCGTCATCAACACACTTGACAGCGTTTCGGCAGTAATGCTGCCGACGAAGCCAGCAATATCCCCGTGCATGTTGTGCGCTTGGAATGCGCTACTCACTTGGCTCGCCCAAGCTGGCGGGTGATCTGCGAGCTCTGGATGTTCTTCGTTAAGCAACTCGAGTGACTGCTGTATGAGCAACATTGTTGTTGCTATCTTGGCTGTCATTAACGGACTCAGTTGGTCGGCGGCTGGGAGTTCAAAAGTCTCTCGCCAGACAAGTCTAGCCTGTGAAGACGGCGGATATTTCTTTACTTTGTTCAGTACCTCAAACAGACGTCCAGCTGGGTTATCGAACTTCATTCTCACTTCCTAGTAATTTCTGTATGGGGGAATTAAATGTTCAGCGGGCTATGCGCCACCATGTAAGGAACTGTAGCAGCGGGACCTTGCATCACTACTTCGCCTCAAGGCGCAGGCTCACACAGGAGCAGCATCTTTGCCTGGCTCTTGTGCTTCTGATTTTTGGTTCTTGGCCGTCGCGTATCGATCTGAAACTCGATAGAAACCATAGGCGCCTATGCCAATGTTGATCAAGAACATCAGCAAGAAAAGAATGTCTTTCCGAGAGGGCGGTGTCGACTCCAGTCCAAAGAGTACGACGCCCGCAATTCCATTGCCCAGAGACACTAGCAAGAAGAGGACATGCCCAATTCGATAGGTCTTTGATGCGGCAGTTCTGGTCCAGCCTGCAAGTCGTGCTCGGCCTTCATCCGTGAGCCCTGCGATCGAAGCCACTGCCGCGACAGCAGCAACGATAAGGGCCAAGACGCTGATGATTATCTCTGGGTTCATGTGCGGCGGAACTGCAAAGGTGTATGGCTGGGCTTTTGCCGCAAAAGTCAGCGGCTCATTCTCATTAATTAATGATCGGAGGGTTTTTTTGGAGGTTTTGCGTAGTCGCGCGTGAAGCGCTCCAAATCCTCCAGCGAAATTGGAATCATCTTGAGCAGTTGAGCGGCCACTTTTTCGGCTATCTCGTCAGTGCTTGGTGTTTTGCTCTCGTTTGCTTTTAGCAAGGCAGATAAGCGCTCAATTTCTTGCTTGAGTCCGGTCGCCTCGAAGGCTGACTCAAATGCAATTTCTTCCACTTCTCTGTCAGCGGCGAAGCTTCGTTCAAGTCGTGCAACAACCTCGGAGTTCATCGAGCGGTTGTTTGCCTTTGCCGCCTCTGCAATGCGATCGCGCATGCCATCGGGGAAGCGAACAATAAATCGCTCTTGTGTTTCGCTGGGAAAAGGTTTGCGTTCCATTGGATGGATGGTAGCGCCAATAATTCCTAGTTGACATGATTCCGAGTTGGCATAGAATTGCAATCATGCCAAGTCGGCATTAAGGAGGTTTTATGAATGTACAGACGGGAAGCATCAAACCATTTGGCCTTCGCCTGCCGCCTGAGCTTAAGGAGTGGGTGACAGAGCAGGCCAAGAAAGATCGCCGCAGCGTGAATAGCTGGCTCACGATCTTGATTGAAGAAAAACGTGAGGCCAATCATGAAAAGCAGGCCTGAAATAGATAAGGCTCCTGCCGCGTCAACGGTAGGAGCCTTGAGTGAAGAGTCCCAAACAGCAACGAAAGGAACATTCATGCCAAATTCTAAAGCACTGACCGTCGCAGGCACAAGCGTTCGTCAAATGAACGGCCTGTACTCACTGAATGATTTGCACAAGGCGAGTGGAGCAGAGGCAAAACATCAGCCTGGTTACTTCATGCGCCGAGACGAGACGCAAGCACTGATTGCAGAAATATGCTCTGCAGATTCGCAGATCAAAGCACTTGAGTACTCCGAAGAATCGCGGAGTTCTACAAACTCTGCAAAATCGCAGAGTTACCAAACCAAGGAAGGCCGAGGTGGCGGCACCTATGCGTGCAAGGAGCTGGTCATCGCCTACGCCGCATGGATCAGCGCAGCGTTTCACCTGAAGGTGATTCGTGTGTTTTTGGCGGTGGCTGCTCCAGCAGTCCACCCCGCTATCGACCCTGACCGCATCGCGCTGGCTGAAGCTTTGGCTGCAGAGGCAATAACTCGGGTGTATCACGCCGTGTTCAGTGCTGTGATGGCAGGTGGAGAGTGGTGGAAGCATGACCGCTACTTGCTGTCTTTGAGATATGACCACCATAACAAGCCCACGATACCTATTGCAAGGCCGTTTGCCTCAGGGGAGATGATGGTGTCTATGGACAAGCTGCCAGACATGATTAATGGCCCAGACCCCGTGTCCTGCAATGATTTGCAACTGGCTCGCTTGGCTGTGGCCTGCGCGCAGAGGCAAGAGTTTCGTGCTGAGCGGCGTGCAGAGCGGGAGCGCTCGCAACAGCAGATTGCCCAGCATGCACTGTCCACAGCAACCAAAGCGATTGGAGTGGCTGTATGAGAAACATCGTCACCATCGGCTCCGTGACCACGGCTGTCATTAGCTACAAAGGCCAGCGCGTCTGTACTACGCAGCAGTTGGCGCAGTTCTATGGTGCGGAGCCTCACCAGTTGCGCCAGAACTTCCGCAACAACAAGACGCGATTTGAAGAGGGGAAGCACTTCATAAAGGTCGAAACAGCAGAACTTCAAGATTTGCGAGTAGATGAAAGCTACTCACAAATTTCTGGAAAGGCGCGATCCGTAATGCTGTGGACAGAGCGCGGAGCAGCCCGTCACGCCAAGATGCTGGAAACGGATGCGGCCTGGGATGTGTTCGAGCAACTGGAGGATGTCTACTTCACGGCAGCCCCAGTGCGCGGCCCGGTAATGGATGGCGGGAAACGCAGTACACAGCAAGACCGGCTGCCGCTGTATCACTTCGCCATCGATACTGTGATCAAGCACCGGCTGATGTTCTCGAAGGTCTATACGCTGATCAACCTGTATGCGGGATCGCACAACTTTCAAGACATGACCAAGGAGCAATCCGCCCAGGTTGCAGACTTTTGCGACCGCTTCGCCCTGGGGCAGGACACGCGCAACGATTGGCAGCGGATCACCGACAACAAGACGCGGCTGCACGGAGAATCCCCGCAATTGGATATGGTTCAAAAGCTGTTGCTGTCGTAAGCGACGAGACAGACCCGCCTCAGCGGGTTTTTTTACGCCCCGGCTAGGGTTGGCTTGAACGTCACCGACTCGGCAGAGTGGGGGGCATGAACACACCGACACCTAAGCCGTGGGAGCAGTTTTCGCAACCAAGCCAGCAAACTGCAGGAGATGGGCCTTGGAGTCAATTCGCGGATAACGCAACTCCCAGTAAACCCAAATCACGCGGCCTTGTCGCCTTCGCCAACGACACCGTGATCGAGGCCGCCAACGCTGCCGCTGGCACAGCATCGGCAGTGGGCAACTTCATCAGTCCCGGCAACACCGCTTCCAAGTGGATCGACAAAAACATCATCGAGGCTGGCGAGGCCAGTCAGTCCGATGTGGTGAAGGCTGAGAAAGCACGCTACAGCCAGGAGATGCAAGACGCCAAGGGCATTGGCGACGAGGTGGGTGCCACCCTTGGCTATGTGGCGCGCAATCCTTTGCTAGCGGCGGCACAAGCTGCAGGTTCATTCGCTGGCCCTGGCCTAGCCGTTAAAGGTGCTGGGCTGGCAGCAGGTGCAGCTGGCTTTGGCGCCAAGGGTGCAACTCGCGCAGGTTTGGCCGCTGGTGCTGGACTGGGTGCTGCTGGTGCTGGTGGTGATGCAGCTGGGACGGCCTACGACTTGGCGAAAGAAGGCGGTGCTACAGATGAGCAAGCGGTAGCTGCTGCACGTGGTGCCAGTGTGATTCCTGCCGCGATTGGTGGGGCTGGTGGCTTGGTGGGCGCTGAACGTTTGGTGGCCGGCGCCAAAGGATTCTCTGGTGGCTTGGTTTCGCGTGCGTTTAAGACTGGCGCTGTGGAAGGCGTACAAGAGGCTATTGAAGAAGGCGTGACCCAGTACGAGGGCCAGCGCGCAGCTGTACCGTTCAATCCAGACCTTGACCCCATGAAGGGGGTGGCTGGTGCTGCAACGATGGGTGCAGTGCTGGGTGGCGCAACCGGCGCAGGCGCATCTGTGTTGTCACCGCAGAACAAGCCTGTACGCAAGCCCAGTGAAGAGCTGGGGCTGAATCCAGATAACGGGCCTATGTCCAAGCTGGCAGCAGCAGCCGTGGACAGCAAGCCTTTGCAGCTTGCGCACAACCCAGATCCGATGGTGTCATTCCCAGATGGGAGTGTCGGTACTCAATCGCAGCTGGATGCTTATTTGGGAGGCTTGCTAGAGACAGAGCGTGTCGCTGCACGCGCCAGGCTGATGGGACTTGGTGCCCAGCCTGCAGATGCTGTCCCGGTCACCACGGAGCCGGTGCAGCCGGTGGCGGAAGAGCAAGTAGCGCCAGCCATCACACCTGAGGAGCAGTCCGTGATTGAGCAGCCCATTGTGCAAGAGACAGCTGCAGATCAGGTACTGGCCACACCAGGGTTCCAAGAGGTGCCTATTTCGCCCGAAACCCGCATGGATACAGGTATAGACCGTGGGCGTGGAGATGGCCAATCAACTCTACTTGAACCCGCGCAAGAATCGCAATCACTGTTAGTTGAAGGACAGCAAAACAATGGCGCCACCGCGCCTATCGTCGCCGATCAACCAGGAGGCTTAGATGTCACGCAAACCTCTGAAACCCAGCCGAGTTCTGCGTTACCTCAGGCGCAAGCGGCAACGTCTATTGAGGGCGAAACTCAAACTGCGCAATCAACTGCTGAATCCGATGTAAGTGCGCAGTTCAGTAGAGGTGCTGCGCCAGATCAGACACAAAGCGATGCTTTCAAGGCCTGGTATGGGGAGTGGCAGAATGCTGGGCATGTACAAGAGCAACTGGAATCCTACGGCGCTCGAGCGCGAACTCCACAGGACGGAGGAAATTCGTCTGTCCACGGACTACAGCGATCGTCGGGCATGGATCAAGATGCTCCGGGGGCAGATCCAGTTAGGGGGATCACGTTTACAGGGGCCTCCGGGCCTACGGGAGCGGATGGAGCGCCTGTACGCTTTTATCACGGCACCAAAGACGATATAGCCGCGTTTGACCTCTCCCACTCAGGCCGCAAAGATCTAGGCTGGCTGGGCAATGGGGTGTACCTGACCTCCAACGAGGTAGATGCTGAGGGCTATTCGCGGGCAAAGTCCGGTGCACATGCTCCCAATGTGATGCCTTTGTATGCCAATGTGCGCAACCCCTATGAGGCATCGCAAGCGGATAAGCAGCGGCTCAAGCATGCCAGTCAGGCGGCCATTCAGGCGTTCACGCAGGAGGTGAAGGCCAAGGGCCATGACGGCGTGGTGTTGCGGGATGCGGGGGGCGACATCGAGCTGGTGGTGTTTGACCCAGCGCAGGTCAAGAGTGCCACCGGCAATAACGGAGGCTTTGACGGCAGCAACCCGGACATTCGCTACAGCCTGACTGCAAAGGCTGCATCAAACCCCACGGCCATCAAGCTGCGCCGCGCCATGGTGCAGCGCACGATTGACGGTCTGTCTAAGGGTTGGAGTAAGCGCCCATCCATCACGGTGGTAGACAGCATGGAAGACACCCGCGTGCCTGAAGCAGTGCGTGAGGCTGATACTGCCCAGCGCTCGCAAGGTGCTGCTGGTGAGCCTGAGGGTTTCTGGTATCAGGGCCAGGTGTATTTGGTGGCCAGTGCGTTGCCCACCTCTGCTGATGCTGCCCGTGTGCTGTATCACGAGGTGCTGGGCCACCATGGCTTGCGCGGGCACTTTGGCGAAGAACTTGACAGCGTACTTGATCAGGTGGCCAAGCTACGACCTAAGGATGTTGCTGCCAAGGCCACTGAGTACGGCTTGGATATGAGCAACCTTGAGCATGTGGGGTATGCCGCTGAAGAGGTTCTGGCAGAGCTGGCTCAGAGCCGCCCAGACTTGGGGCTTGTGCAGCGAGCTATTGCTGCGATTCGCAATTTTCTGCGTAGCCACGTGCCGGGTATGAAGTCCCTCGAGTTGACTGATGCCGACATTGTGCAGGGGTACTTGCTGCCAGCCCGTGGGTGGGTGGAGCGTGCCACGAAGCAAAGCACTGAGCAGTACGGGTCAACAGGGCTCCAATTGCCAAGCGAAAGCCGCACCACTCAGGGTTTGCAGGAGCGAAATTTAGATTTACCGAGCGATTCTGTCAAACATGATGCTGCAGGTGGTGCCATTCCCAGCCGTAGCAGCCAAGCCGCAGAGACGTTTGTGCCCAGCCCGGACGGTGGGGTGGATTATGGTCATATCTCCGCAGAGATGGGTAAGGCTATGCGCCGTCAGGCGGGAGCCATTCGCTTGCGCCAAGGCAATGAAGCTTGGGGGCTGACGCACATTGAAATGCGCCATGGCCGTGACGTCGTGGCAATGGGGTATTCCGATGCTCGAGACTTTGTCAGCAAAGTTGCACAGGGCTTTACCAAAATCTACTCAGGTCGGGGGGCTGCGCTAGATGTTGTTATCGACAACGAGGCGCGAGGGATGCTGATTGTTTCGATGGAACCAGCTGCAGACGGTGACTTCTACGACATTAAGACGGCAACACCGATTCGTCGTGATCAGTTCAAAAACGAAAAACCGCTTTGGGAGCGCACCGGGCCCAGTGCGCCAACTGTCAAAGACAGCCCTCCTTATCCCAGGAGCCAAAGCGGCAAGCTAAGTCTACCGCCAACGGGCAAAAATGACAACGATGCACCGATGTTCAGCCGTTCCCAGCCAGCTGATTCGATCCGCTCCAGCATGGGCAGCATGACGTCCGATCAGGAGCGTGCCTACCTTGCCGTGGCCGGGTATGACAAGGTGCCGACGACCAAAGAGCGCTGGGATAGTTTTCGTGCGAACTTTGGCCTGCGTATGAAGCAAGCCCTTGTGGATCAGTTCGCCCCGATAGCTCAGCTTGACCAGAAGGCCTACATGCTGGCGCGCATGTCCAAGGGCAGCGACGGCACATTAGAGGCTGCGATGCTCTATGGCCGACCATTTCTGCGCGATGGCGTTCCAGATGTGGACATGAAAGATGGTGGTTTTGCCAAAGTGCTGGCTGGCCTCAAGGGCGAACACGATCGCTTTTTGATGTGGGTAGCGGCATTTCGTGCGGAGAATCTCAAGGCTCAGGGCAAAGAGAACCTGTTCAGCGATCAAGACATTACCAGCTTGAAGACACTCAACGATGGGCAGATGGCCGACGGCAGCAGCCGTAAGCAGGCATACGCCAAGGCTTTGTCACAGCTCAACAGGTTCAATGACAGCGTGCTGATGATGGCCAAGGACTCTGGTTTGATTGACCAGGATGCCTATGACCTGATGAAGGATCAGCCCTATGTGCCTTTTTACCGCTTGATGGAAGAAGAGGGCGGATTGCAGGGACCCAGTTTCTCAAAGGGGCTGACCAACCAGAAAGCATGGAAGAAGCTCAAGGGCGGCACAGAGCAACTGAATGCGGACTTGCTGCAGAACATGTTGCTTAACTGGGGCAACCTGTACGCAGCATCTGCACGCAATCGCGCTGCCTTGGCGGCGATGGATGCTGCCGACAAGATGGCCGTGGCTTACAAGGTCCCATCCGATACCAAAGGTGCGGCCAAAGTGATGCGTGATGGCATGACTGAGCACTGGATGGTGGAAGATCCTTACTTGCTCGAAGCCATCAGTGCTTTGAATTACCAAGCCAGTCCACTGATGAAACCCTTGGCCAAGGCTAAGCAGTGGCTCACCATGGGTGTGACGGTCAATCCTACGTTCAAGATTCGCAACCTGGTGCGCGATGTTGTTTCATCGATGGCAATGGCTGACCTGAGTTACAACCCTGCAGGCAATGTCGCTCAGGGCTGGAAGCTGACCGCCAAGGATTCCCAGGTTTACGCATCCATGCTGGCATCTGGTGGCGTGATCAAGTTCGGCACACAGGAACAAACGGACCGAGCACGCAAGCAAGTAGCCAAGCTGTCTGGCGTGATGCTGGACCAGAACGGTGCTCAGAAATTGTGGGGACAGGTAAAAGCGCTCTACGCTGTCTATGACGATTTGGGAGACCGCACCGAGAACATCAACCGCGCTGCTTTGTATGGCCGCCTTATAAAGAAGGGGCACAGCCACGCAGATGCATCGTTCATGGCGCGAGACCTGATGGACTTTTCCATGGGGGGCAATGCGCCGATCGTTCGCTTTCTTACGCAGTCCGTGCCATTTTTGAATGCACGCATGCAAGGTCTGTACAAGCTGGGCCGTGCTGCCAAAGAAGATCCACGCCGCTTTGCCACGGTAGCCATGGCTGTAAGCGTGGCCTCGCTGGGTCTGCTGGCAGCCTACGCTGATGATGAAGACTGGAAGCGCCGCGAGGACTGGGATCGTGACAGTTACTGGTGGTTCAAGGTGGGTGAAACCGCGTTCCGCATACCCAAGCCATTTGAGGTGGGGGCTATTGGCACATTGGCAGAGCGCACGGCAGAAGCCATGTTCAGTGACGAAATGGATAGCAAACGGTTCATGGAGCGCATCAGCCACATGGTGAGTCAGACTTTTGCGTTTGACCCCATCCCGCAAGCTGTGAAGCCACTTTTGGACATCTATTCCAATAAGGACAGTTTCACTGGACGTGCGATTGAGAGCCAGGCTGATCAACGCCTGCGCCCGCAGGATCGCTACAACGAGAAGACATCGGAAGTGGCTCGTTTTCTTGGGCAGTTGGGTCTGCCTGACCCGGCGCAGCTGGTCAAAGGTGAGTACACAGGTTTAAGCCCGAAGCAGGTTGACCACTTGTTGCGGGGCTATTTTTCCTGGGTAGCCACGGCGGCGACCACAGCTACAGACCAACTGGTGCGACCTATGCTGGATCGTGGAGACAGGCCGGATATGCGTCTGAAAGATGTGTTTATCGCTGGCAACTTCGTGGAAGGCTTGCCAACAGGTGGCAGCCGGTACGTGTCTGCCATGTATGAGCAGTCCCGTGCTGTGGAGCAGGCTTTTGCGTCTTACCGCGATGCGCTAGCCTCAGGCGACCGCACGACTGCTGCAGAAATTATGGTGAGTGATGGTGACAAGATTCGCAGCCGTGTTTCGGTGGCGACGGCTACCAAGTTGCTTGCGCAGCTTAATTCGCAGTCCAAACGTATTGAAGCAGACATCAATATCGATGGGAGCGAAAAGCGGGCGCGCTTGAACCAGATTGAGCAACGCAGGCATGAAATTGCCCAGCGCGTATTGGGCAAGGCCGCTACTTGATCTTTGTCCAGAAGAAGTGGAGGAAGCTGACCAAGAAAACGAGGCAGCCAATCCACAAGGCCCAAGCGTATGTGATGAGCAGATAACCCACGAAGAGGCAAGCAAGCAGGCATCGCCAGCCATTGCCTCTGCCTTCCTTGAAGCCATCACGCACGATGACGTAGACAAGGAAGGCATAAAAGAACAGCACTATGCCAAGTGCATCGTTTTGCTCGGAACCGGTGTCTGCTTGCCAACTGGCAAACGCTGCAGTTGGGCACAAGGCAAGAGCGAGTGCTGTTTTTATGGGCATGCCGGATTATGTGGGTAGACACTTGCGGTGAGCACGCCGACTATCCTCCGCAGCTCACGGCATCTAAGCAAGGGAGCTTTGTTTCGAGCAGGAGTCATTCACCAAAATAGAGAAAGCAGCTACTTGAAGCATGACACTATCTAGGAAATACTGGTCAATTTTGGTCCACAACAGCCAACAGGCAAATCTTCTCTATGGAACTTCGACTATCAGAAACAGGGCCTGGTTTTCCCTTTGAACTTGTAGATGCCATGCTGGACGGTAAAGTCGTATTTCTATGTGGCGCAGGTATCAGTGCACCAATGCTTCCGGGGTTCTGGGCGTTAGTCACTAAGTGCTTTGAGCTGCTGAAGGTGGAATACACCTTGGCGGAAAATGCCGCACTCAGTGCTGGTCGATATGAAGAGGTGCTCGGGTCTCTGGAGCGACGTTTAGCGGAGCCTGCACTCTTCACTCGGACAATCGCTCAACAATTGACTGCGCCCGCCAAACTAAACCTCTCCAATCACACGACTATTCTGAGACTTTCGAGGGATCTGAACAATCGGCCTTGCGTTGTCACAACCAACTTTGACATTCTTTTAGAGAAGGCATATTTCAAGAAGTCAAAGAGTAAAACTGAAACTAAAGCCCAAAGCTTGGCTGGTCAAGAAATACCGCGGCCAGGAACCGCTGAGTTCGGTGGAATCATACATTTGCACGGGCGGCTTTCTGATGCTCAGCTAGGGCTGTCACAGACTCCATTGATTGTCACGAGTTCGGAGTATGGCGATGCTTACATGCGTTCTGGTTGGGCCTCGCGGTTCCTGTTTGACCTATGCCGCTGCAAGACGATTGTTCTAGTTGGTTATAGCGCGAGTGACGCCCCGGTAAGGTACTTCCTGAACGTTCTGGAAGCAGACCGTGAGCGCTTCTCCGATCTGCATAAGGTTTACGCCCTCGATTCTGAGCCTGAGCCAACTAAGCCGTCCCCAGGGTGGGAGGCTCTAGGTGTTGTCCCACTCATCTATCAGAAGGAGGTGGACCCCTCATCTGGCAAGAAAAGCCATGTAGCACTTTGGCGTGACCTAGCAGTCCTGGCCGATATTGTTGAACGCCCAAGGATGCGCAGAAGGGAGTTGGCCATCGCTGTACTAGCCAAGCCAGTGGATACTATCGACAAATTTGAACGACAGAGTATTCACTGGCTTTTCAAAGGTCAACGTGACCTGAACGTCGTTGCCATACAGACCATTACTGACAAGGCTTGGTTCAATTTTTTCCATGATGAAGGCATCTGGTCTGTTAAGGATGCTACGGTTGTCATCGCGGGCTGGATTGCAAGTGACCTACAGTCTATCGACAGGTACCACGTCGCAGTAGATTGGATTGAGAAGCTAGGTAAACCATTTGTTGACCGCATTTTTCAGTCGGTAGAGCATAGGACAGGGCTTCCAAGCATTTGGAAGCGGGCTTGGCGACTTGTGTTTCATCTTAAGTTGTCTCCCCAATCAGACTGGGTAAACCAACCTTATTCCATAGCTTCTCGATTAAATACTGATGTTGTGCTCAATAGCGACTTGCAACTCGCTATCGAACAGCTGTCTCCTAAGCTGAAGCTCAGAGAGAGCTTTTTATCTGCATATGCTCAACCGCCGGTTAAGGAGCCCAAGAGCCTTCAAGAGATTGTGTGGGCCAGGCTGTCAATTCCAAATGAGGGAGAGCTTTCCAGTCTCCTAGATGTTCTTTCAAAGCACGTAGATTCAGTCACCATACTGAACATTGCAACTGAGAAATTCCACGAGAGCGTCCGCCTCGCTGTAGACATCGGGGCCATCGAGGACGATTACGATCGAACCAACCATGATGTTCCATCAGTCGAGTTCCATGCTCAGAACGACTGCCACGAAGGCTTGGTTCTCCTTGCGCAGTTGCTAACCAGCGTGCTTCCAAAAGCCGCGAAGCGAAACCGAAATGTTGCGCTTAGTACCGCAAGTACATGGAAGACTGCGCCAGGTCTCGTGGGATCTAGACTCTGGCTCAATGCTCAGAGAAATGCTGAACTCTTCACAGCCGATGAGGCATTGGCTTATTTACTTGATACCTCAGATGCAGTCTTCTGGAACACGGACCGCGAGGTGCCGCTGTTGATTAAAGAAAGGGTTTCCCAAGCAAGTGATTCCGTTGTTACAGCGCTTGAGCAGCGGATTATCGAGGACGCTGAGAAATTCTTCCAAGCTTTCGACATCGAGCTAGGGCAAATCGACTGGAGAGCCCATGCGCGCGATGCAGGGGTATGGCTAAGACTGAACATGCTTGATGCAGTACACAAAATTTCTGAACGGGGGAAACAGGAGCTTTCCCAGATAAGGCAGAGACGGCCTAACCTTGATAGGCCCGTGGAAGAAAGTGACTTTTTCGCATCCTACTCTTCGGGTGTACAAATAGTCCGTGGAGATGCACAGCCGCTCATTGATGCACCGGAATCAAATCGTCTTGAGGTTGCCCAGGCCTCACAGCTGAGTTACGACATAGAACAGCGGCACGGCTGGAGGGCTTACTGCAACCTTGACCCCAATGGTGCATTTCAGACGCTCAAGGGCGCCCCGTTGGATGATGCGAACGCCCCTCTTTGGGGAAGCTTTGTATCTGCATTGAGCATCACAGATGCAGGCAGCGAAAAAATCCGCTCGGACTTGGCCGTCAAGGTCTTCAAAACACTTAAGCAAGGAACGGACGAGTTCCTGACTACATTTATTCGAGCTCTTTGTAGTCTTTACGAGTTCTCACCTCGTGAGCAAACGCCTTCGCTCCGAAGGTGGTGGCAGAGACTCTTTTACCTAGCGATTGAGAGCGAAGTTGAGCTTGTTGATGTTCCAGATGATTTCTACATTTCCGCAATCAACAGTTCAGGTGGACGACTTGCAACCGTTGTACTTCAGGACATAGAAAAAGCCCGGACAGACGGTGTAGCAATCGCGCCTAGATTAGTACGAGCACTCTACACCTGTGCAAACGGATTGGGTATTCAGGGGAGTTTTGCCCGCGCCGTTCTCATAAGGCATTCGAACTTTGTCATATCACTCAAATTGCTTAGAGTGACAAAACGGCTTAGCTCAGCACTGGCATCAGAATGCCAAGAAGGGAAGGCTCTGCGCAAAATATTGGTCTGTAATACTGAGGTTTCAGAACGTGTTTCTAGTGCATTTCACAAACACATTCTCCAAGGAGTCATTGAGTGCGATGCCACAGGAAGGGAAGCACACAACGCTGCAGCAAAGATCTTGGCGCCGGTACTATCCGTTCTACACAAAAAGTCGACAGCAGAGGCATGGGGCATTTCTTCTGATAACGCTGCTTTGACACTGCGGAACTCCATGCCGCAAATCCATGCCGCTGCTGCTGGAGTTCTTGAAAATTGGAGTTCAACATCGAATGAACCTCCCGAGGTCACATGGCACACGCTAATTCGACCACTGCTGGAGCAAGTTTGGCCAAAAGAGAAACTGCTAAGAACGAAGCAAACCTCTCGTCACCTAGCACGCTTGGCAATCTGCTCAGGTAATGCTTTCCCAGAAGCGCTCGAGTATGTCAGACCGTATCTCGTGCCCTTCGAAGCGATGGATTCGCATTTCTTCTTCATGAGTAGCAAGCATCCTGAAGAGTTTCCCCATGACGTGCTAAATCTGCTTTGGATAGTTCACCGTGGAAGCTCTGCTGAGAGCTTCAACATCGCAGAAATCCTTGATCGCCTCCAGCAGGTAGAACCAAAATTAGAAGTGGACCGTAGGCTTCAATGGCTCGACAGAAGGACGTTGCGATACTGATAATCTACCTAGTTGTTTCGTCCCGGCTAGAAATCCTTGTCCTCATTGCTGAATGACAGCTTTAAAGCCTAGCGCGGGTCTAAAAGGAATATTCTCTCCATGACTGTTTTAGGTGGCAGCAGTCATTGGCCTTATTAAATTGACCGACTGCTGCAAGCCTAGACGCTGTCTGCTGTGTATTCATGCTCACTGACTGCTCATGGCTGTTAGCCGCCACTAAAAGTCATCGATTGAAGCCCTGATTGCTCACGCAGTCGGGGCTTTTTCTTTGTGCCCCGGCTAGGGTTGGCTAAAGAGAGTGGCGCACGCAACACTGCGTGCCATGGCTACCAACCCTCACAAAATCTCCAGCTTCCTTGGCGTGAACGAGCGCTTGCATCGCGGTGCTCTTCGCGTGGAAGAGGGCTTTTTTGTGGCGCAGGCCAAGAATGTGGATATCACGCGGTCAGGGCAGTTCATTGGCCGTGCCGGTTACCGCCGTGTGGTGGCGGGCAGCGATATGCATTCGCTGTGGGTATCTGCAACTGCGAGTACCTTTGTGGCTTCGGGCAAGCAGCTGTGCGCGCTGAATGTAAGTACAGGGACGCTGCAGCCATTGGGCATGGATGTGCCCAGCATTGCGCGACTGGCGTTTGCAGACTTGGCAGATGGAGACATTGCAGTCACGGATGGCCGCGCTTTGCTGCGCATCCAGCCAGATAACAGCCTGCGTTCAGTGCTGGCTGCAGCACCTACGCCACAGCCTGTGGCGCAGCTCACACCCGGAAGTCGCCATTTTTTGTATTGCTTTGCCTATGTGGATGCACGCGGTGTCGTTGGCCTGTGCACACCAGTGCGGCACGGGGTGGGAGAGGTGTTGTCGTTTGACGTGCCTACGCCACCAGCTGGCTTGTTGACCCAAATCTATGTCAGCCACCCAGGCGGTGAGGGGATGTACCTGCTGGCTGAGTCTGCAGGGGGGATCGTGACAGCGGGAGAGCAGCGCATTGGTGGGCAGTGCCCCACGTTGCATTTGCAGGCTTTGCCAGCTGGTGACGCGCTACAGCTGCACGGTGGGCGGCTGTATGTGGTGCGTGGCAGCGTCATCTACTTTTCTGAACCCTACCAGTTTGGTGCGATGGCACCTACTAACTTTCTGCAGTTTCCAGCACCGGTCACCGTCCTGGCTGCGATGCCAACGGGCTTGTTCGTGGTGGCCGACAAGACTTACTGGATGTTGGGCACAGACCCGGCCATGGCGTCGATGGAGGTGGTCAGCGAGCACACGGGCGTTGCCCGCTCACTGGCGCGGCTGAGCAATGGGCGGGCGGTGTGGGGATCGTCTCAAGGAACGGTGGTGGGCAATAAAGATGGGGAGGTGGTGTCACTGACCGATGCAGTTGTGCCTCCCGATAGCGTGTTGCCAGGAACTACCGGGGCCACGCTGCCTGTAGAGCGCAACGGGGTCGATCAAATTATCAGCAAGCGCCAGCACCCCGGTTACGGGCGTGCGGGCGTCACTATGGAAGCGGAGTAAACATGCACGCGAAACCCGGATTTATCTGGACTTTTGAGCACTTGTCCAAGGATGGTGTTGTCACAGAGGTGCAGCACAACCTGATGCCCCTGGAAGGGTTGAACCACTGGATTGATGTGCTGCTGGGCAAGACGCCTCAGCAGGCGCAGTGGCACATCGGCTTGTTCAGCGGTGACTACACGCCCGTGCCCAGCGATAAGGCACTGACCTTTCCTGTACAGGCCACAGAGTTCACTGCCTATGAAGGTGCAGCGCGACTGCCGTTTGTGGCGGCGTCCGCTTCAGGTGGGGAGAGCAACAACCACGCAAGCGTTGCCGAATTCACTTTCACTGGGCCCGGCACGATTTATGGCGGCTTTCTCAGCTCAGCTGCAGGCAAGGCCGCTACGTCTGGCGTTTTGCTTTCTGCTGTGCGCTTTGCCGTGCCCAAACCTAAAGAGGTGGGCGACATCCTGCGGGTGAAGGTGGCGCTGGGTCTTGAGTCTGACGATTAATTAGGAGAGAACAGTATGTGGAAAGCATCCCCCGGTCTGTGTGACCACGTAGCCCAAAACGGCTCTTATCTGAGCGCGCTCAATGGCTTGGTGCTGCGCATCTACGGTGGCACTGAACCCGCCAGCTCAGCGGGCAGCACGCAATCGAACACGATGCTGTGCGAGATCAAGCCTGAGGGCGCAGGCCTGAATTTTGAAGCGGGTGGCAGCCCCGGTGTGATCAGCAAGGATGCTGCGCAAGTGTGGAGCGCGCTAGAAGCGGCGGCTGGCACGGCGACGTTCTTTCGGCTGGAAGCCGATGGTGATACGGGTGATGAAGACAGCACGGCCATTCGCATTCAGGGTTCAGTGGGTGCGGTCAGCGGCGACATGATCCTCTCGAACACGACGTTTGAGGTGGGATCGCCCCGCACGATCAAGCACTTCAATGTGGTGATTCCTTCTGTCTGAGGCTGGCATGTCTGAGCCTTTGATCCGCGGCAAAGCTGGCCCAGCAGGGGAGGACTACCTGCTGAGTTTTTATGACTGGGCCACGGGTTGGAATCCCTACATGCTGTACTACGCGTCTGTTTCAGATGGTGGAAGCGCGCTTGCGGAGCTACAGGAGCTTTTCGACGAAGTTTTCATGTACATCGAAAACGGGCGTGGGTATGCGCTTGGCTCGGCCATCGGTTGGCGAAATGAAAGTAACGAGCTAGTCCCAGCGGCGGGAGGCTTTCAAGAGGGTGTTGAGGTTGTGCTTCGCTATGCGAGCCCACCCGGGCGCTTCACCGTGGATCTGAGCATCAAGCTCAATGGTGACCACCACTTTGAAATCTTGTACGGCGAGTTCGATGCAGGGGCGGATGGCGTGCTGGAGGTGCGCATTCTCTGCCTGCAAAAGCTACTCAAGGTGGTGGTGGCTGGCTTGACCATGGTTGAGCTGGACCCATCGACCATCGAATGGGGGTGGGCGGGAAGGCCGGCTTATTACTGGTTGTATTTGTACGCTGGTGCGCCTTATCTGGATGCAGTAGCGCAGGGCACCCCGCATTCCAAAAACCCACCGTGGGTCTACTTTCGAGGTGCTGATATTCCCCACATCCGGGAGATTGAGTACTACGCGGCCTCTGGTGGGCCACCGTTATTTTTTACGGACTTTGTTCGCTCTTACGAGCGCCGTTGAGATGCTATGGCGCTATTACCTAAAGAGTTTGGAGCAAGGTCGCCAGTTGCGCTGGCCAAGCTAAAGACCGCTGTGGCCACCACGCCCGGTGTGCACAGCGTATCGGTTTCGGTGCCAGGTGCACGCGGCTTTAAGTCGGGGGCATCTGAGCGTGTGGAGGCGCAGCCTTCAGAGTTTCAATCCCCTGAAGGCGATGCGCTGTATGGCGTTGCAGGCCAGCGTGGGCCAGGCCAAAGTGCACTTGCGTATACGAGCACCAAGCTGACCAAGGGTAAAGGCTTTGCCACACCGCAAGCCAAGCTGTCACCAGGCGCGCAGTACTGGGTGAGCCACGCGCTGCGTGGGCTGTACTTGGGTCTTGGTAGCGTGGTGCGTACCAGCCGCATCTATCCGGTGACGTATGACATTCCAGATGGGCTGGGTGGCATGACAGGCAGCATGACCGTGGCGATTGATGTCACCACTTCTGGCAACACCTTGTGGGTTGGGCCTGGCCCGCGCTACAAAGAAGAGCAGCTGAGCCCGTACCCCACACCGGTGGCGGATGGGGGGCATATTGCGCACATTGAGCTGTTTGCTACGAACAACCCCAATGGGCCAGAGATGCAGCAGTACGAGGGTGCGGCAAAGCGCTCTTACTTTCCGATGGGCCTGACGTGGACGAGGCTGGCGTGCATGGGTGCAGATGGCTTGCACCGTGTGGTCATTCTCAGAAACATTGCAGGCCAGCCCGATGCCTGGGGGCTGAGCAAGCAGGCGTATGAGGCAGTTAGCGTGGCGGTGCCCAAGGCGGCATTGCGCAAGGCTCAGACGCTGGCGGGGGCTGTGCACCCCTTCACGCCGCCAAAAATAGCTGGCGCGGGCAGCTCCAACGTGGGGGTGTCTGCCTTGGTGGCACTGGGCGGCGGGCGCGTGGGCTGTGTGGTGGGCGTTCACCCCTATGCGCGGCGCTCCATGGTGGGCTACGACGCCTCTGAGATTGCGCTGCACTTGGGCAAAGAGCATGACCGCCTTCCCACGTGGGATTCACGCATTGAGTTCAAGAACAGCAAAGGCGCGCTGTATTTTGCGGTGACCGAGGACTACGGCGCGACGTGGTCCTTTCAGCCGCTCAAGGTGTTTGATAAGCCTGTGCCTGCGTGGGAGGGCTTTGCAGCGAATGCAGGGCTGCCCGCTGACTATGTGACTGAGCAGCCACTGCTGGGACGCGCCCTGTACCGAGCCGAAGGGATTGGCGACTTTGATGAAGCCCAAGGGCGCTATGCGCGCTACGACCTGCTTTTTCCAGCGCCCGACCGCGCAGGGGCATGGGACAGCAAAGTGGTGGCACGCATCAACACTGCAACCAATATGTCGCACGCATTCGCCATGTCTGCAGACATATGGATGCTGGTGCTGCCCATGCTGGATGACCGTTACTACAACAACCGGGTGCAGGACTATGTGCGCTGGCGCTGTATGGTGCTGCGCACGGACAACCGGGGCGGCACGTGGCGCGAGGTAGGCACGCCGTTTTCTGACTTGGCCAGCGAGTTCCCGCGCGACAACGACCGTGGCTATGCCGTTAAAGCGACGGTGCTGCGCGATGGTGCGGCCTTGGTGAAGTTTTACCGCGCCTTGCGCCGTGTGGGTGACCCACCTGCTGTGCGCGATCAGGTGCGCACGGTGCGCTTGGCCCTGACAACGGACTACGGGGCCACTTGGTCAGAGGTGCTGCCCACAGGCTTACCCAGTCTGGATGCCACCAAGCTGGGCAGTGTGATGGTAGTCAAAGCGATGCGCACGACCAGTGTGCTGGCAGTGACTGCATGGGACGAGGCCAGCAAAGCTTACTGGGTTTACACCTCCAAGAACGATGGCCAGACCTGGACGCAAGGGGCCAAGGTGGTGGATGGGGAATTCATGGCCATGGACGAGGTGGTCACCGTTGATGGCACCAGCGGTAGCAGCTCTCCGAGGAATTTGACCTTCTTAACGCCACTGTTGGATGCGCAAGGGCGGCCAGCCAAAGTAAACGCAGGCGCGCCGTGGGCGCATGACGCCTCCAAGAAATTGCCAGCGGGGCCCATATGAATAATCAGCTTCTTAAAAATCCAAGCCGTTACCTGTACACAGAGTACGGCCAGCCGTACCAGCCTGCTGTGCCTGCACGCGCGGGGTACTGGCGGCAAGAGAGCGTGAGCCAGACAGCCTGGGCACCGGTCACGAAGGTCTTTGGGCAGCCATTGGCGGGGCATTGGTCCGTCGCTCTGTACTGGTTTGACTCTTATCAGCGCAAAAACATGCAGTGGAACGGCCAGGCCTTTGAGGGGCAGCCCATCCATATTCCCTACAGCCTCAGAACTTCTGGCGGGCGTGAAGAGATTCGGATTGATGCTCCGCCCAAGACAGTGCAGGTTTGGGTGCCACCAACACCAGCCATTCCTGAGCAGCCATACATTCCTGACAGGCATGTCTATGAGGACAACGCTGGCTGGGATGCGGGGGCGCGTGCGGTGCGTACCGTGGCCCAGCATGGCGTCATTCACTGGAGCATGTCGGCCACTGCCCGTGGCGTGGTGGTGGGGCTGGCGCACACCCCGGCAGCGGGGGCGTACTGGCAGTACCTGGTGGGCGTGCGTGCCGAAGAAGGCATTGCCAAGGTGGTGGTGGCAGGTGTCGATGTCCTGCACCTGGGGCGCTTTGCCAACACCACCAAATTTAAGATTGCCTACACAGGTGCAGCGTTTGAGGTGTATGCCGATAACGTGCTGCGCCATTCGGTACCGGTATCCGGCGATGGTGCTGCGCTGCTGTTTGATGTGAGCTTGTACAGCGCAGGCGACTATATTTTTAACCCGGCCATCACGGCGCACCATACCGGGAGTGTTCAAGGGCAGTTTCAGTTGCTGCAAGGGATGGCTACTGACGAGCTGCTTGACGGGGTGGTTTTGCTCAACGCCCCATATCTGCAGGGCAGTGCGCTGGGTGAGGGACAAGCCAACGACGCGGCCAGCGGCAGCTTGGGTCATCTACTTGGTTTGGCAACCGACCTGGACGAGCTGGCATTTACCACAGGCCAGCTGCCCGCCTTGCAAGGTCAGGCCAGCGGCTACCGCGATTTACTGCTCCAAGAGGAACCATCCAACATTTATGCGGGGTTTGCACGCATCACGGCACAGGATGCAGTGACGGACACCGGTGTGCAGCAACTGGCAGCGCCGTATTTGCAGGGGCTGGCCAGCGACGAGGCGGATGTGTCGGTGGCCTTTGGCTACTTGCCCAGCCTGAACCTGCTCATTGAGGAAGAAGACCCCAATGAGGATGAACTGTGGCAGCGGGTATCAGGGCGCAGCCGCTTGCAAAAGTTCGATGTGCAGGAGGTGGCATTGCTGCAGCGCGTTTTGCAGCGCTGGCTCATGGCGACCACAAACTTGGCAGATTCGGCATTGAATGCCAGTGCTGTCGTGCACGCTGGTTTTGCGGTGACACAGGTCAGTAGCGCGGCAATGCAAGTGGCTGGGCGATTGACAGCCGCAGAGCGCAGCAGCTTGCCCGGCGATGACCTGGGGGCGACGGTGCTGACCTGCCACGAAAGCGGTGGTTACGTGACGGAATACACCAGCTACAACTTTGATGCCTTCGCGCAGATCGACGGCCACTACTACGGCGTGGCAGCTGACGGGGTGTATCTGCTGGAAGGTGAGGGTGACGATGGCCGAGAGATTGTGGCGCGCATTGACTTTGGCACACAGAGGCTTTCAGGCGCAGAGCTTAAAAGCATCCCCGCTGTGCACGCCGGCATCGCGTGTCCATCACCCGCAACACTGATCGTGGGCACCCGTCAGGGCGAGTTCCGGTATTTGCAGCGAGGAAATGGCCCACGCCTGCAGACCCAGCGTTTTGACCTGGGGCGTGGCCTGCGCGATAGCCACTATGACATTGCCATGGAAGTGATTGCCACGGGCTTTGAGCTGGACAACCTGGAGTTCGGTGCGAAAAAGAGCGCCAGAAGGATTTGATATGAGTAAAACGGTTTATTCACCCGCTGAAATCGTGACGATGGCCTGGGACAAAGGCATGGCGCGCAGCCTAGAGATTGCCCAGCAGACCGAGGGCTACTTTGACCAAGCCTTGGGGCTGGCCGGCGCGGCCAACAGCATGACCCCGGCATACCTGAACTTTGATGCTTCTGTGCCAGAGCCTTTGGTAGAGATTCCACGGCTTGCAGAGGGTGCTTCAGTGGCCCAGTTTGGGGTGTGGTGGGACAGCATGACGGACAAGCTGGCGGATATGTACGCTGGCTATATTGATCGCTACTTCCCTAACGACTGCGCTTACCTGCAGCATTCTCAGCGCTGGATTTGTGACCAGATCACCAAGGGTGGCTCTGGAATTAACGCCAGTATTGAGGCACAGATTTGGGCGCGCGACCGTGACCGCATTCAGCAAGAGTACGCAGCCACTGAGCGTGACACCATAGGCACCTTTGCTGCCCGTGGGTTTCCGATGCCACCCGGTGCCGCCATGGCGGCGGTGCAGCGCGCCCGTGCGGATGCGGCGGCCAAAACGTCTGCCGCCTCGCGTGACTTGGCTATCAAACAGATGGACTTGGAAATAGAGAATGTGCGCTTTGCGGTGGACAAGGCGATTGGTCTGTACAGCGCCGCCACGGAAGCTGCACGCGGCTACATGACTGCGTTAGCGGGCACTTCTGGCAATGTCACGCAGCTGCTGCCCAGCGTGACCGATAGCCAGTCGCGCCTGATCTCTGCAGCATCGGGCTTTTACCAAAGCCGCATCGCAGCCCAAGAGCTGCGCTTGAAAGCCTCCATGCCCAGCCATGAATGGGAGCAGCAAGCCAAGGTGCGCAACCTGGATGCACAGACTACGGCAGCGAATTCCAAGGTACAAGCTGCTATTGAAGCGGCCAAGGCGCTATCTAACCAGGCAGCGGCCATGCTCAACGCCTTGCATGTGGGTTCTTCCACTTCGGCCAGCGGTAGCCACAGCGTGAGCTACGGCTACAGCGGTGAAGTGAATGAGGACGTGCCGCCGCACACGGTGTAAGCACCCCGGCTAGGGTTAGGCCGGACCACGGCAAAGATAGAGACTGTGTGGCATGACAACGCCCACAGTCTCTTTGCATTTCACCATCCAGCAAGGTGCGACCTTCGCGCCAAGCTGGAGGCGTTTCCAGGTGCCAGCCGAAGCGGTGGTGCGCAGCGGCGTGCTGGTGCACAAATCCACGGGCAAGCCAGTCACTGAGGCAGAAAAGCAGCCGGTTGACTACACGGGCTGCACAGCGCGCATGCAGGTGCGTCGTGATGTGCATGCACCAGAAGTGCTGCTGGCATTCAGCACTGAACCCCAAGACGGAGAAGGGCGCATCACGCTGGGCGCTGACGGCACGGTGGCCCTGCATCTGAGCCCTACGCAGACTGCTGCGCTGCCTTACGGGGATGGCGTTGGCCAATGGCGTGATGGCGTGGGCCAGATGGAAATCACCTTCACCTATGGCGATGTGTTCCGCCATTTCGAGATCCACCTGTGCCTGGACCCGGAAGGCACGCGCGGTGACTGAGTCCCATGTTGTGCTGCTGCAGCAAACCGCCACTGTGGTGGTGGAGGTGGTGCGCACCCATGTGGTGGCCCTGCAGGAGCGCGAAACCCAGGTTGTTCAAGGTGCAGAGGGTGCGCCCGTGGTTGTGCACGCCGGTGGTGCGACCTTGGCGCAAGGCATGCAACCGGGCGCGCTGGTTGTTGCACCTGTCATGCAGACGGCTGTGGTTGCTGTGGGCATTGCGGGCACACCTGGGATTCAAGGTCCGATTGGGCCCGCAGGCGGTACAGCCATGGAGCGCCGCGCCGGTGAAACGCTATCTGCGCTGAAAGTGGTTTGGGAAGACGAGTTTGGCCGTGTGTGGCCGCTGTCTGCCATGGATGACGCGCATGTCTTCTTGCTGCTGGGACTGACTTTGACAGCGGCTGATGCCGGCGGGCTGGTCAACGTGCAACGCAGTGGCGTGGTGGATGACGCAGCTTGGAGCTGGACACCCGGCCAACGTGTGTATTTAGGGCAGGGCGGCGCGCTGACGGCAACCCCTGCCGAGACAGGTTTTCATGTCTTGATTGGGACGGCAGCGAGTGCAACACGGCTGCTGCTGAACATTCAAGACCCTTTGCAAATGTGGGCGGCAGAGCCTGAAGGAGATTGAGATGGCACAGAAATTTATCGGCCTAGTAGCAGGCAAGCTCAAGCAAATCGCTGCGATTGTGAGCAGCGCTGGAGCGGCGGATGCTGGAAAGATCATTGCGACAGGCTCAGACGGCAAGCTGCACACTAGCTTTTTGCCCACAGGTATCGGGGCGAATTCCGTCTCTGCGACGGCCAGCGAAGTCATTGCTGCGGGCAAGTTGGTGAATTTGTGGGTGGATGCTGGTGCGATGAAGCTGCGTCTGGCAGACAACACCAATGGGCGCGAGGCTTGGGGCTACCTCAAAGAGGGTGTCTCTTCCGATGCCGCAGCTACCGCATACCGACTCAATACGGTGATGCCCAATCAAACCGGGCTGACCGTGGGTAGTGATTATTGGCTGGGCACTGCAGGTGGCGTGATCAACGCCGCGCTGGATGCAACGGACGACGCTAACACCGGCAAGCTCAATCAGTACATCGGCAAGGCCACGTCCGCCACGGAAATCGCCACGGTGGAAGTGGCCCCTGTGGAGCTGTAAACCATGGCAGAGCGCAAGCCGCTGGTGCTGGTGGGTGGCAAGGCGCGACAGCTTCCCGAGGGCGATACCTTGGCTGGGCCCGCACCAAAACTGCCGGTCATCAAAAACACGGGCGGGATTGCGTGGGTGGTGCTGGTTGGGCGTTCACCTTTTCATCTGCCGGTAACCAAAGTGGATGGTGAGATAGTTATGGTTGATGCGGGGTATGCGCCATGAATGTAAGACCGCTGGGCTTGGATGGCGGCTCAATCCGAGAATTAACGGATGAAGAAATTGCGGACTTGCTGGGAGGCGGGGTTGGCTCAAAGGGTGAGCTTTTTCACTACTCCTGGCACAACGGCCCACGCTCGAGCATTGATGGCGGCTGCATTCCTTGCGATGGGCAGCAACTATCGCAGCTCATGTACCCAGACGTGTATGCGGATGTGATTGCGGGCAAGCAGTTCGTGGTATCTGAGGCTGATTGGCTAGCTGACTCTCTTAAGCGCAACGTATGGAGCACTGGTGGGATGGGCTGGGTACGTGTGCCTGACCTGAACGGTGTCACAGTAGGTGCATCGGCGTTCTACCTCCGGGGTAGTTCTGCGGCACTTGGTGGGCAAGGCGTGGGCGACGCTATTCGAAACATCGTCGGTGAGCTGCCCGCCATGATGGGGAACAACGGTGCTCAGTTCTTTGCGGAGAACGATGGCTCCGGTGCCTTACGAATCCGTCGAGGTTCGGGTAACCAACTCGCGCAGAACGTAGCAAGCAGCCTCAGTAAGTATGTCGTTGGTACGTACTTTGATGCCTCGTTATCCGTGCCGACAGCCGCGGAGAACCGCCCAAAGAGCGCCTATGGTGTCTGGTGTGTGCGTGTGGCAACGGAGGTCATCAACAAGGGTGCTGTAGACGTTTTACAGCTAGCCACACAGGTGGGTGCCCTCACACAACGTGTTGAAGCAGTCGAGCAGGCCGCGACTTCCACTTATGTGTACTTCGGGGGAACTGAAGCAGCCCCCGTGAACCTGGCTGCGAACTCTCACATTCGAGCTGCAAACCCATTTCCCGGTAAACCTGTGGCTGTACGGCTAGAGCTTAGATACGGCGGGGAATGGATGGAGCCGGGTAGCTATTCGAACAACACAGCAGCGGTGGGTGCCTATGGTCGGTATAAGTACCCTACAGATGAAGTGTTCGCTATCGGTGCTGTAAATGGTTTGATGCCACGTCCAAACCTAGGGAGCAACCTTGGAACTAACTCTGTTGATGTAACAGCACCAACCCCAGTGCGTTTACTTGTTTGGATCATCTGATATGAGAACTTTTGCACAAATTGGCAGTTCTTTTCAGCTTCTTGGTGGGGATGACTGCCCACCTGGATTTATTGAAATGCAGTCTCAAAGGCAAACGCTTACTCAGATCGCCACGCTGGTCGATGGCGTAGGCGTGTGGGTCGAGGCGCCCGCACCAGTGCCACCATCGTGCACAAACCGCCAGGCCAAGCTTGCGCTCATTGAGCTGGGCTTTTACACGCACGCTACAGACCTGCTGGCAGCAATCACAGATCCAGTGGACAAACTCAAAGCCGAAGTTGAATGGGATGCGCCGACGTTTGAGCGAAGCAGCCAATTTTTGAATGGCGTATGGGAGCAGCTTGGCGGAACCCAGGAGCAACTGGATGACGCATTTCGTCTTGCCGTGACTTTGTGACCCCGGCTAGGGTTAGTAAATCAGCCACCAATTCCAGACACTTGCCTGCAAGAAGGCAAGCAACCCCAAACCGCCGCCTTCGGGCGGTTTTTTTACGCCCGAAAAATGACGAACTACATACAACACATCAAAGATCTGCTGGGCATGGCCAACGGTCTAAGTACCGAACAGAAGCACGACATTGTTAAAGCGGGAGTGCAAGCAGCCCCAGCAGGAACGGCAGGAGTAGGGGCAAGCATGGCACCAGTCACTGAGGGTAGTTTTTTAGGTTTTGCAGGCAATACATGGGTGGTGTTTGCCAGTCTGTTTTTCATCAGCTTGCAGATTGCGCACCTGGTCTGGAAGTGGCGCAGACAAGCAAAGATCGATACGGCACGTACTGCAGCTGGTCTGCAGCTTGAATCACTGGAGAAGTGACATGCAGCACAAATGGAAAACATTGGGCGCGCTTGTGGTGGCCGTGGTGGGTGGTGTCTTTGCGATCGAGGGCGGCTACGTCAACGATCCCAACGATGCAGGCGGTGCCACGAACCATGGCGTTACAGAGCAAGTGGCGCGTGCGCATGGCTACAAAGGCGCTATGGCCAGCTTGCCAAAGGGCATGGCCCAAGAAATCTACATCGCTACATACATCGAGGCACCACGCTATGACGATGTGCTGCTGATGTCGCCAGCAGTGGGTACCAAGCTGGTGGATGCAGGGGTGAACACCGGTACCGGGCGCGCCAGCCGCGCATTTCAGCAGTCGCTCAATGATCTGAGTCGGGCAGGGCGCGATTACACATTAATTAGTGTGGATGGCGCTATTGGCGGTCAAACGCTGGACGCCTATCGCGCGCTGGAAAAGCGGCGCGGTCGCATCAAAGCCTGTGAGCTGACATTGAAACTGCTGGATGGCTACCAGGCAGCGCATTACACAACCCTTGCGAAGAACCCAGGGCAGGCCAGCTTTCTGGTCGGCTGGCTGGATCACCGCATTGGCAACGTGCCACCAAGCCGCTGCGCAGAAACCGTGGGTGAAGGCTGATGCACCCGTTTTTATCCTGGCGCCAGTCATCTACTGGCAGTTGATGTGGGGACCGTATCTATGCTTGATCGAACCAAAGCGCTGATTGTGTTAGCGCTGGTAGCTATTGTTTTCTGGGCTGGCTGGGCAGCCAACGGCAGGCGGCTGTCTGATCAGCATTCGGCTGAGCTGGCTGAGCGCGACCGCAAGGATCTGACTATTGCCCAGCAAGTCATGGAAATTGGACGCCAAGCCAACAACGCAATTTCACAAGCCGACACTAAGGCATGGAAAGGACTTGAAGATGACAAGAAAGAGCTACGCCGCTTGCGCGGTTGTGTCGCTGATGGCACTTGCGGGGTGCGCCTCATCACCGCCGAAGGTCGTGGTGGGACCAGCGATCCAGGCTCCAGCAGCGTGGGCCATGACACCGTCGCGCTCGATTCAGACTTACAACGCCGTGTTCTCGATCATCGAGAAGCCATCGGAGAAGATGATTCCAAAATAAATTTTCTGCAGGCTTATGCGATGCAGTGTTGGCAATCATTGCATTCGCTCGATCCATGATTGGATGTTTTTGCTGTGTTTATATAGGGAGTAAGCCTAATTAGGTAAAGGCTCTCTTATAAGTTCATATTTTCTGTCGCTGCGTTTTGTTTTGTAAAGAGGTATTTTAAAGTTGATTTTTTTTAATAATTCAATTACTTCTTTGATTTTTTCATCTTTGCTATTAACCCCAAAGGTGATGCTTTTTATTTGATCGCGACTTTCAAGTTTGTGGTTGCCTATTTTTGGTTTTATACTCCTATGTTCCCCTTCGTATGACCAGCTGCTATGTTTTGTTAATAAGCTTTTGTTTAATAAATCTAAGTTATCGCGATCTTTTGAATAAATGTTAATACTTGGGTATTCGTCTTGATAGATTATTTCAAGTGGAACGATTCCTAGTGAGGATGAATGTTTGAAATCAAATTCAATACATATTCCTTGATGGCTATCTGCATAATGAGACCATTGCAAAAGTGAGTCTCTATTGCTGCTGAAACAACAAATGCCATATTTTGAGTTGCCATCAATAACTTTAGAAATAAATCTTTCAAATTTATCTCTGATTAGAGTCTTTCCATTGTATAAGTCTTTCGATAAATCGCTTACTTTGATTTTTCTCTGTGCCCTGTTCAGTTTTGGATGAAACTGATTGCTGATCAAAGTGCGTGATAAGTATTTTTCAAATTCTTGTTTACTTGTAGGAGGAATGGCGTGGAATTTAAATTCAAATGGATCATTAAAATGATGTATGGAATTATGATACAAATCTAAATTGAATAAAATTGATTCTATTCTTTCAATTTTAGAAAGTGGCATATATCTATAAAGCGGTGGAATATTACTTGTGAAATATCTTTTTGTTGCAGAGTTTTGGTGCATTTGTTTTTCTTGTAGATAAATAAAAAATTATAAACTACGCTCTTGCGATTGGAATATCATTTAGCAATGTTGTATAGCGTGGCGTGCGTCGTTCCTGCTTCATACGCCAGCCTGATTCGTCATGGTCAGCCTGTCCGGTGCTGGCAACATGTAGTACACCTTTGCCAAAGCGTGCGTTGATCTTGTCCATGGCTTCCATCAGTGCACTGGCATCGCGCGTTGTGCTGGGATCAGTAAAAAGCAGATCGGCTTGCCGTTCTGTGCCAGAGCAGAGATCCTGCAAGATCACCCCTGCTTTGGATAGGTTGAAGCCAGGCTCATAAATCTGGCGCAATCCGCGTACGGCCGCATTCACCAGCGCTTTGGTATCAGAGGTTGCTGGTTGTCGCAGCATCACCACTGTCTTGTAAAAGCGCGGATCTGCGTCAGCTTCAATAAATTGTTATGCCTCCGCAAGGACTACTAGATCAGACTCCGCAAATACCTCTGAACCGCCTGAGGAGTAGTTGATTGGGTTGCTCCAATAGTCATATGCCGCTTGCTCCATGTTGGTTTGGACAGAGTTCCAAGCTGTGTAACATACCCGATGTGTCGGAGCATTGGGATCAGCAAACGACACTTTGTATATGCGTCGGGATGGGTGTAGTTGATCCCGGAAAGTGACCGCGTCCTCTTGATTCTCAAACACGTAACTTGCATTGAATCGACTTGGCTTCGAAGGGAAGAAAGAGTGACGAATACGTTCTCTTAAGAACTCCTGAAGTGGATCGTCCCTAACATAGGCGGAGTCATGGAGCGCGTCGCTTAGGTATGTTCCTCGCTTGATCGTGGTACCGATTGAGAGAGCGTATGACGTTGTATGAAAGTATTCTCTTGCCATGGATGTATGCATGAAGCCACACGAAACAGTATGCTGATTGCCGTGGTAAGTCCGCTTGACTGATGGGCTAGAGGGTGTACATGAGGCCGCGAGAGCCTTGCTCGCCGGTAGTGATGTGGCTAAACCCATTAGTTGTGAGGGTGTGGAACATAGCTTCGGACTCCGGTGCACAGCGAGCAAAGAGTGCGAGATTCTTTCCTTCAAACTGGCGAAGGATTCCAGACACCATTTTTTTTCCTTCGCCACTTCCTCTGTACTCAGGGGAAATCGCCGCCATCCAGAATTCATTTCCCTTGTTATCGGGGCCTGCAGACATGATGACGAAGCCAATTGGCGTTGAATTCCTTTCCCAAATCAGCGCATAAGCTTGAATGCCATTTTGGCGAACGCGATCAGAAAGTACGGATTTGAGCTCTATTTCAAAGCCACGGGTTGCTGCTGGAATCAATAGTTCTCGCGCGAAATGCCCATTCTTTGCTTCCGCCAAAACGAGATTAAAGATGAACTGGAGGTCTTTGGGGGAAGCGTTGCGCAGCATCGGTGAAAACTCTCTATCTAGATAGTTAGGACAAACAAAAAGTGGTTTTCGATTGTATAAAAATGACTTTGGACGTAACGATGAGTGTGAACAATCGCAAGGCGTCTTTTTAGACAAACCTGAAAATTTCAAGATCGTATTCTGTGGTAAGTGCAGGAAGTCAATGATCGAATGATGACTACTGGCCGCAATTCGAAAGCTGCCTACCTTTGACCCTTGCGCCAGCCCCATGGCGCGATTGGCTCTGGATCACGCCACAGGCCAGCCTTGCGTGCCTTTGCTTCCTGTTCCTCAAACTCATATTGACCGCGCTCTTGAGGTGATTGCTCTTTTGCGTAGGCTCGATACCACCAGGCCATGCCGGTTGTGAGCCAGCATCCAGAGTACGGGGTCCATTTGCTGCTGAAGCTGCTGCAACCCACACGTTGCAAACGTGGCGCTTGTACCGGTCCATCTTGTTGCAGCGCAGCTCAGCTTCTTTCATGTAGGTCAGGTCAGAGAGAGCTTCGCGCGCCCGGTTGCTGAAGGGCTGCTTGCGTTCAGGCGCATCAATGCCTTGCAGCCTGACTTTGACTTGTTCATATTGGCCTGGCTGGCCACAGCGAGCGGTGAGGGTGTCGCCGTCTGAGATGCCGACGACGAGGCAGATAAGGGCGGCAGAGAGCATGGCTGGCAGTTTAGCCAGACATACCTGAAGCCCTGAGATTGGCTAAAGGATTCCGTCTCATATACAGGTATGCATGACGGTTTCTTATAGGCAATAGATTGTGTTTCACGCGTCTTTTTATGAGACGCTGCAACACAGGGTATGGCTTAACCACGCGGGTTAGAGGCGTGTTGAATGGCCGGACTTTTAATCCGTTGGTCGCGAGTTCGAATCTCGCAGGGCCCACCAAAGATTACAGCCCCGTGTAGCAATACACGGGGCTTTTTCTTGCTCTTATTTTAGTTGTTCAGCCGCTTTTAAGTGGCTTTTCTTTTGGGCGTTGTGCGGGTTTTTTTGCCAACCAACGCAACAGCGTTCTGCAGGGTCTTGGTAGCCAAGTGGCTGTAGCGCTTGGTACTAATTGAAGACTTGTGACCCAACACGCCTCCCACGGTGTAGAGATCGACCCCGGCATTGATCATCTCGCTTGCCGTACTGTGGCGCAAATCGTGCAGCCGGGCATGGCCAAAACCTGCAGCTCGAGCGCCGGCTTTGAATTCCTTGCTCACCGTCCACTTGGTGGGTTTCACAGGCCATAAGCTGGGGTTGCGCACTACGTGGGCAATTCTGGGGTGAATTGGCACCACGCGTGGCATACCGTTTTTGGTGTGTTCGCCCCCCAGCTCAAACACATCGCTGCCGAAATGGACCTTGGCCAGACCAACCTCGGCTGCTCGCATGCCGCTGTAGAAGGCAATCCGGATAGCTGCCCGGGCCTTGCCGGGTTTTATCTTTTTGCAGATGGCGAGAAACTCAGGGCGGCCAAAGGCGCGCTCCAGTCCGGTGCTGGTACCGCCACCACCTGCAAAGTTGTCAATGATCAGTTCGCCGGGGAAGGCGAGCGGCAGGGTGAAGTCGTCGCGTTTCATGGAAGTCCAGACGCAGAAAAGCCCACGCGGTTTGCACCGGGTGGGCTGGGGTTAGGGGTGAAGCGTGGCTCTAGCGCTTATGTAGTAAGCGCTGGTAGCTATCTAAGTTGCAGGTTTCCTTGCCTGCTGGGGGCTTGTGTGCGGGCGGCAAGGCGTTGGGTGCAGGCCAGCGCAAGGTGCGTCAGGTCTGCGGTGCTGATGTGCAGGTCGCTGGCCACTGCGTGGATCAGGTGCGGCACGGTGGTGACGATGGCGTTGCGCTCCAGCACCAGGGCTTGGGGCGCGGCATCGTCGGTGGGGTGGAGGTTGAGCAAAATGCGGTCTAGCCCCGGGTGAAAGTCATCGCGCATGGCGGCTTTAAAAACGGTGCCGAACACCTGCGCGGTGGCTTTGCTGGCCAGCAGGTGAGCGCGTTCGGTGCGCTGGGCCAGTGGCTGGGCTTGGTAGCTGCCGCTCTGTCGAATGCTGGGCAGCACCTCGCGGGTCACCCACTTGGCGAACTTTCGAGCCTCGGGCTTGCGGATGCGAAGCTCCAAGGCGTAGAGGCCAGATTCACTGATGGTGGTCAGTTGCTGATCGCCGCCAGGGGTACGCACAATTTGCGTACCCTTTTCATCATCATCAAGATGACGTGATGCATCGGGCGCGTTGCGATAGCCAAGCGTGGTAGCAACATCGGTTGCGACGAACCAGTATTGATTGTTGTGAGTGACTACACGAACAGTGTGCGCGCCGAAGTTGAAGGGAGTGATGTCAGCCATTGCGGCCTCCTTGCGGTCGTATTTGCAACAACCACCGTCCCTTGACGCCAACCAAAGGGCGGTGACTCGAAGAGATTGGCGTACCGGGACCGCTTGCGCAAACCGGCGAGCCTTGCGGCTCTCCCTCCGAGCCACCATAAAACTGGGGCTACAGACGACAAAGCCGCACGACTGCGGATCAGTTGCGGCTTTGTTCGTGCCGCAAGCAGTATTCAGGACGCCAATCCCGATCACGCTTTACAGGCGTGACGAGGTTGAGTGTACGGCAAAAGTCGTTTTGCGCGACAGCCTTTAGTGGGGGTGCTGAGGCGGTATGCTTGTTCTATAAAAAAGGAGGGGGTATGGAGATTTATGTTGCCGTAATTTTGTCATTTTTAATATTTTCTTTTGTTATTCTTCACTGTAAATTTCTTAGTTTTCGCGAGAAGTTAACACGAAAATTTTTAAGTGTTTTGAATAGCATTCTTTCGGAAGATGAAAAATATTCAAAAGATTTAAAGAATAATATTGCAAAAACTGCCTCTTATCTAACAGTTTTAGTTTTATTGATTTTTTTGATTTCGATAATTTTGTCTGCTGTAGTACCCAATTTTATGGGGGATGATGAGAACAAGTTTTTTGGCCCAGTCGGTGATTTGTTCAATGGCATTGTCACTCCAATTCTTACTTTTTTAACATTTTGTGGATTGCTTGTTACTATTCTTATTCAGAATATTCAAATGAGGTCTACTCTGGAAGAATTGGAGTTGACTAGAGAAGAAATGAAGAAGTCTAATGTAGCGCTTGATCTGCAAGTTAAGAATTCGGTGGCACAAAAATTTGACAATAATTTTTTCTCGTTGCTTGATAATCATAAAAAAGTTGTTGATGAATTTCAACAAAAAATCAGGTACAAAAATATATCAACCGATGTAATAAGCACCAACGACATGTCGATTGACGAGGATGCGTTAATTTTCTTTTCAAGAAATACGTATTTTTTGAGGTATTGGTCTAGTTATAGTAGTAATTTTCTATCTTTCTTTTTAATAAATTACAATATTATTAGTTATATAGATAAGCATGTGGCTAATCATGAGAGCTCTAGCGGAATTTTGAGTTTTGACGAAGCTAAAACTTACGCAAATATTCTAAGCGCTATGCTTCCAAATAGTTTTTTATTTTTAATTTTCTTGAATTTGGCATTGGGTGATTTTGGAAAATACAAGAAATTAATTGAGAAGTATGGTTGCCTAGAGCACATGCAGCTAGAGAAAATTGATATTTCTGTTATTATTGATTTGACCAAGAAAATTGATATTTCTGCTTTCGGTAGGAAAGATAGGCTAATAGAATATCTTAAGAATGAATGGGTTAGTAATGATTTGATGAAGTATTTGGTAAATATTTTATTAAATCATGTTTGCTCTGTTTTAAATCTTAAGAGTGATAATAATAAGGATGAAATAAATAATTTGTACGATTCGATTCGTCATTATTTCACCTTCGAAGATTTGTTTGATAAAAATGGTGAAGGGGTTGATAAGTTTTTAAAACAAGATGCAAATCACTTTCTGAAATTGAAAAACTTAACACCGGAAGATTTAATTAAAAAATTGAACTGATAGGGGTATTTGTAATTAGCAGGTGCGCGCTGGCCGGTATGCCGTGACGCACCGGCTACTGGCGGGAGTTGCGAATGTCTCAACCAGCCCGTGGCTTGATTGCCAATGCTGGTCGTTAGGGCGATGGCGTTTGCATACTGTTCGGTCGAAATCAGCCGCAGATCCATGGGCAGGCGCAAACACAAATTGACTGCCTACACCTCCTGGCGTATGCGCTGCAAGATGGGTGCGCGGTCTTGGCTGGTATTGGCATCGTAGGTGCGCATGACCAGTGCCATGCACCGTCTGCGCAGCTCGCTGCCAAAGTCCGCCTTGTAGTTGCGTGGCATGTTGGCCACCAGGGTGGTGGCCAGTTTTGCCAGCTCGGCATTGCGCGCTTCGCGGCCTGTGACGTGCTTGGACGGTTTGATTTCCAGCCTGGTCTGCTGGCAGCGCATACGGCTGTTGGTGGTGTTGTGCAGCGCGGCCAGCTGGTTGTTGCTTAAGGTCTTGGCCTGCTCGGCCAGCAGCTTGGCGCTTTGCTTCCAATAGCCTCGGGGCTTTTGCGGTGTGGACATTGGTGGACTCCATAAACAATCAAGCCCGCTGGTTACGGGCTTGGTGGTTGCTGAATTTGTGAGCGCCTAACGCATGGTTTTCATGCGTTTGAAAGTAGTTATCTACTGAAAGCGCACTGCGTCGTGCGTTGGGTGCTTTGCTTTCAATAGCGTGCAGGATCGCACTGCGGCGTGCGTCCTGGGCTTGCAGCGCAGCCAGCGCCGCATCAAGCGCGCTGGGTGTTGATGGGTTTGGTGCTGACGGCGCTGGCCCATGGGTAGATACGCAGGGCATACGCCGCGGCATCGGCACCCGAGTGTTGGCGGGTGGTGAGCTGGATGTGCTCTTTGGCGTTGACAACGCTGACGCGGTAAGTGACAAGGGTGCGGGCCATGATGGTGCTCCTGCTGGTTGGCTGGGTGGAATTTGGGTCATAACGAAGGCAGAGCAATGACAGCACCCATGCCTGCACGCGGTCGGGCGTTGCTGGGCTGCGGGGCAATGCCGGGCAGCAGTGGCTGGGCCGTAGCGGCGGCGCGCTGCTGCTGGATGGCTTCTTGTTCCTGCAGGCGTTTTTCGCGTTCCCAAGTGGCTTGCACGTTGGTGGCTGCAGAGCTGGTGTAGTTGAAAGCGCGGTTTGTCAGCAGCACGCGGGGCAGGGTCAGGCGTCCAGGTGGGTGGTTCATTGCATGGCTCCTAAAGGGCATGAAAAAACCGCCTCAGTGGGCGGCTGTTTATTCCAAGTGGTTGGGGGAGTACTGGTTCAAGCCATCAGGTGAAGCTGCTAATCACGCACCTAGTAAGGTGCGTGCCGGAGGGCTGCAGATCTCCCCAGATCTGCGCAGATCAGCAGCTTCGCCAGATGGCTCGGTGGCCCTGCTTGACGCGCAGGGGTTCGGTGCTTGTTGTCCACGCGGCTCTCAAGTAGTCATTTCAAAATCTCCGGGCAAAAAAAAGCCCACCGAGTGGTGGGCTGAGAAGAAAATGCCGGTGCCTTGCGGCGTGCTCAGGGATGAATGAGAGGGAGGGAGGAGGTGCCCTTAGCCCGGCGTGAAACTGATACAGATGGGTGCTTACTATCAACAGATGGTATTGAGCCAAGGAAGTTCAATCGGGAGAGGTGTGATGATTGCAAGTCTTTGTTTCAACAAACCCAAACACGTTGTGAGCAGGGCGCTTGGGTTTTCCCTCTGCTGTCGTGCAGAGGGGAACGCCGCTGGGCGGAGGGGTTTCAAAGGCGCAGCGCGTCAGGCCTTATCTGCGGTAAGAGAGCTCAAGGCCGAGGTATCTGTCCGTCATGGTGGCGTTGACGAATGGGCCGTTGGGGTCTGGCTTGAATTCAAGCACCGTGTGCTTGGTGTCACGCGTCTTGATGGCCACTGCATTGATGTGGGCCTTCGCTTTGCTTTTGGTGCGATTGCTGAGCGCACTCAACGAAGGTGATTTGCGGTCATTGGCACAGTGCTGGCGAACGGCGGCGATGGTTATGCCCAGCTGGTTAGCAATCGTGCTGTGGGGCTTGCCTTCGTTATTGAGCGTAGTGATCTGGAGACCTTGCTCTTTGGTTAGGGAATTAGCCAAATTTCTTCAACTCCTTAAACATGTCAAGGGTTAGAGAACCTCTGGAAATAAGGTCAGCAAGAAAAGTGCTTACTGACAAATTAACCATAGGGCGATAGTGGATTTTAATGTTTCAGAGGTTTTTTGTCTGAAATGCAAAAAATTAACCTTAAATACGCTTTTTTGCTGTAAGAGCTGCGATCTTTTGGTTATTTGGGTCCAAAAAAAGCCCACCGGTTGGTGGGCTGAGATGCGTCTTGACTTGATGCGTCTATTTATGCAACTAGCTTGGTTGCTGTAATCAGTGCGTCGGAAAAACTATAAATATCGTCAAGCGAATTGATTGGGTGTCGTGTCTCTTTTCTCTCAGCGTCCAGAATGCCAATATATTTCTGGGCGCGATTGAAGTGCAGTCGGCACACCGGTTTGCGGTTGTTGTCGTCCAGCAGGATGCCGAAGTAGCTCTGCGTGTCTCGGTGACCAATCCGTGCAGGATCCACTGTCGTTCGCACAATCGATTTGACAATGAAAAAGCCTTCCATCTCCTCAGGTGTAGTTTCGATTCGGGCTTCGTCACTTTCTGGGGAGCAAGCCTCTGGTGCTTGGCCTTCGGTGGCTGTGCCGGTTGGGGCAATCGGAACAACCAGTGTCTGTGTTGCTGCACCAGTCATGGCTGACTTTAGGCGGTCATTAATCAGATCGCCCGTAAATTGGGTGATGGCCTTTTGCATCAATGGCTGAAACTGCTCACGCACTCGCGCAGTGATTGGTCCGTCATAGACACGAGCTACGAAAAAGCGCAAAAACTCTTCGCAGGGTTCCGCTAGTTGACCTGCCAGCTCGCGCTTGAGTTGTCCGATGTACTTGAGTTCACCTGCTGCGCTAATGATGGAATCCACATCAAAAGCCGACCGTGTGAGCTTCCGTAACTCCGGCGCAGCGTGCTCGTCAATGTCAAGCAGGTCCAACTCCAAAAATGGTTTGTCATCCATCTTGTTGGGTGCTTCCAAGTCCGTGAAGAACTTGTAAACACGACCATTGGTGAGTATGGAGATGCGTGCAGTGGTGACGTGGAAATATCGGAACAACTGGCTGGCGTGGTTGACATTCAGCGGCTCGCCAATCTTTTTACACTCGATCAAAATTTGGACATGACCATCTTTGAAAATGGCGTAGTCGATTTTTTCACCCTTCTTTGTGCCGACATCGCAAACAAATTCTGGTACCACCTCGGTGGGGTCAAATACGTCATAGCCCAAGACGGTCTTGATAAAGGGCATTACGAAGGCGTTTTTGGTGGCCTCTTCGGTGGAAATGTTCTGCCCTTGCTGCCTAATCTTGGCGGCAAGACTATTCAGGCTTTCGTAGAAATCCATAGTCCCTCCTGCTTGTATAAGTCAGCAGGTATCTTATACAGAATCAACATCTTGTTGCATGTGTACCAAACCCAAGCGCCCTGGAACTCAAGACGCTTAGGTTTGCGGTGCATCCTCTGCCAGCCCGGCAATGGATGCACCTCTAGCTGTTACCCGCCACAGCTAGTGGGCGTTCCTGGCCAACGGGCTTGCTTGATGCAAGAGGGCTGGTCTGGGAAGCAACCCCTGTATTGGTCAATGGGCGCACACGTTGGACTTGGTGCGGCCTAGCAGCAGGGAGGGGAAGATTTGCACACTTCATGTACTGCCTGTGCGGCTAGGGCAGGCACCGCAATCGCAGGCACTTCGCAGTGGCTGGCTTTGGGGCTTTTATCTGGTGACGGTGTTAACGATCAGGGGAGCGAGCCCCGGTCGATGCCGTGGTGCCCAGCGCAACTGGTAAGCCGTATTGCGTTGAGCTAGTGTAAACACATTTACAAAGATGGGTAAACTTATTTGTAAACAAATCTACAAAAATAACTGTTTTTAATGGTGATCGAAGTGCTTGCTCAAGTTGATTTGTTGCGTTTAAGATGAGACATGTATAAAAACACAGTATCCCAAACCGAGACTGAGGATCGTGCTGATGTACGTGTCCGATGCTCCGGCGAGAGCGATGCTGATGTGAATTTGTCAGTAGCTTCAAGCACGGATAAAGGCGTGCGAGTACTGATCTTCCCAGATGAGGAGTTGCTTATTTCTTGGCGGCAGCGTCTTGCAGCACTTGCATGATCGCAGTGCTGGCAGCGTTGAATGCTTTTGCGCGACTTAGCTTGTCTGTCTGTGGAATCATGTCGAACAAGACGGCGAGCTCTATGGCCGCAGGCGTTAATTCCGTGGGTGCACTGACTTGTGCACTTGCTTCCATCGGCCCTTCACCCGTTAGAAGCCAGCGTGAGTTGACCTTCAGATAGGCTGCGACAGACTCATGAGCTTCAGTGGCTAGCTTCTGGTCACGGCCTTTCGCATTGGTGATGATCATCCCAATGTTTTGCACTGACCTATTGGCAACTTTTGCCACATCCTTGCGTTCAATGACGCGCCCAAGCGCTGCGCCGCGCTTGTCCATCGCAAGTTGAAGTCGTTCACCGTAAAGCATGTTTAAACGATAAGCCTTCTTGTGTAAATTTGGTTTTCAATATTCATGTAAACATGTTTACAATGAAAATATGAATAAACAACTCGCGATAGAACTGCTGGGGGGGACGCCAAAGAAAGCGGCTGCAGCTATGGGCTACAGGTCAATTCAGGCGGTTTACCTTTGGCCTCCGGTGCTGCCTCAGGCAACTGCTGATCGTGTCCGTGGGGTTCTTTCGCGAACGGCGGTATCACCGGGACCAAGCCGTGAAAGCAACACGGAGATTGCCCATGACTGAAGCATGCCGCGTCGTCGCATCCATCGTCATTGATCTGCTGCCGGATGCTTGCGTGCGCATTTCTTCACTGTGTGGCGAGCGACCAGATTCTCGATATGTCCCGTTGGGTGACGACCGCGTTTCCGGTGAGGTACAAAAGCTGCTGACTGAGCTGCGAGAACGACTGTGCACGATATCGAGAGAGGCGTCCCATGGCTGAGCAGTGCATGCGCGTTCGTCTTTACCCCAGTACCACTTCTTGCAGGCGTCTGAGTGCCTTGATTTGCTGGTGGGTAGCACTACCGGTGTTTTCCATTCGCTTGGTGCACATGGTGAGCCAGGCGTTCATGCGCTCTGCGGTGCAGACCACCCGCTGATGTGGGGCGGCAAGCACCTGCCCTACGGCTTCAAATGGCAAAAGGGCAGGCCAGACACCGTGCACCACATCTGCCCCCACTGCTACCAAAGCACCACACAGGCAGACTACCTGCCCGGTGGCTGGCCCCTTACTGGTACCTGGGTGTGTAAAAAAACCGGCATGCGCTACGGCGCAGACCGCATCTGGCGCAACGCCCAGGGCCAGCCCTGCAAGCCACCACGCACACTGGGCGTACACGTCTGGGCCGCCTATAGCCCCCAGCGCACCTGGGCCAGCATTGTTGATGAGTTTGAAAAAGCCCACCGCGCCCTGCAAGCAGGTGACATGGCCCCCATGACCGGCTTCACCAACGAAACGCTGGGCGATACGTGGGAAGTGAAGGGCGACAGCAGCGATGAACACGCCCTGCAAGCCCGGGCAGAGGACTACCGCCTGGGCTTCGTCCCCCGAGGCGCGCTACTGCTAACCGCAGGGGTGGACGTACAGCGTGACCGGTGGGAAGTCACCATCTGGGGCTGGGCCCGTGGGCTGGAAAGCTGGGTCGTCGCGCACGAAGTGCTCTACGGCAACCCCGCCAGCGATGCCGACTGGCAGCCGCTGGAGCAATACCTCCTCCAGCGCTTTCCCCAGGCGTGGCACGGCGGCAGTCTGGGCATCAGCGCCGTCAGCATCGACTCGTCTGACCAAACCCAAAGCGTTTACAACTGGGTGCGCAGCGCCCAAACCCGCATCCCCAGCCTGCGCGCCATCAAGGGCGACAACAACGACAGTCGCGCCATCGTCGGCCCCAGCAGCCTGCAAGAAGTCAACCACCGTGGCCGCAAAGTCAAACACGGCATCAAGCTCTGGCTGGTGGGCGTAGACAACGCCAAAGACCTGCTGCTGGGCCAGCTTGCGATTGCTGAGGCTGGCCCCGGCTACGTGCACACTAGCACAGACCTCAAGCGCGAGTGGTACGAACAGCTCACCGCAGAGCAACGCATCCTCACCAAAGTGAATGGCAAAGACACCTACAAATGGGTCAAGCGCCGCCCGCGCAATGAAGTGCTGGACTGCCGCAATTACGCCCTGCACGCCGCCATGGCCCACGGCATCCACAAATGGCCTGAATCCAAATGGCTGCAACTGGAGCAAGCCGTGCAGCCCCCGCAAGACCTGTTCAGCACATCGCCAGCGCAAGAGCCGGGCGCGCAGCCATCACCGCTCGCAGCCCCCGCACAGCTTGCCGTGGCCCAGCTTGCCACCAGCGCGGCAGACGAAGACATATTTGCCCCAATCAGCCTGCAATGACAACCACACCTGCGCAACCAGCGATCAAAAAAATGAACAACAGCACTAGCACTATGAGTAACGCAACCCTCACCCCCTCAGTTTCCAGCCACAAGCTCGACCCCATCGCCGTACTACGCGAAGAACTGGCCGCCGCCGCCGTGTGCCATGGCGTGGAACGTGTGGAGGATTTGACTGAGGCACTGGTTACCCGCGTCGTGCAGCGGCTGGGAGGCACCACTGTGTACGTGCGCAACCCACGAGTCATGGAGCGTGAACGCTTGGCGCAAGAGGTGCGCACCAAGTTCAACGGCCGCAACACGCGCGCTCTTGCGCGAGAGTACGGGGTAAGCGTGCGGTGGATACAACGACTTTTGCAAGAAATTGCAAGCGCTTGACCGCTTCGTGTGCCTAAAGGCGTGGTTGTTTAGTTGGTGAACTACATTCAGTCACAACAACTATCTTCATGAGGGACACATGGCAATCACAGTCATCAACGCAGTCATCCACGGGTTCGATAAAGAGCAGCGCTCAGATGTGTTGACAAACATTTTTCGACGCCCTACACCTTTGGATGTTTCCAAAAAGCCTGTGATTGCGTTGGTTGACGGCGTAGCTGGACTGTTGGGAGGTAGCGACAACAGCTTGGCGTGGGGACGTTTCCGTACAGACAGCCGTCGGGGATTATTTCCAGATAGTTTCAAAAAAGCTGTGGAAACCCCGCCAGATTTGAGTGATCCGCGTGTATTTCATGCTTTGACACTTGTCGCTTTTGAAGAAATTTTAAAACTAGCAAAAGATAGTAATTTTGCAACGGGTTCAAAAATACTTTTTGCTTTTTATGAAGATGGCACGGGGGACAGGCATCTTTTAATTGCATTGATTAAACAAAAGGGTGGCATCCAGTTAACGCAAGATTATGAACCAATAGATACTGAAACATTAGATATGCAAAAACTCAGTCATGCTGCTGAGATAAAGTGTACAGAGTATCTGGATATCACGGCATATGAGGCCTCACATTTTGCATCAGAGGGTGATGCTGAAGAAGAATTTGAATATCAACCTTACCTTTCCTTCATGTCGAAGCGTGATGCTGATGGGGCTGCAGACTATTTTATTGACGCACTAGGCTGTGAGTTGCATCGATCTTCCAAAAAGTCTACTGAGGTAGTTATTAAAGCTGCCCATGAAATTTGCAAGAACAATAAAGAATTGCGTCCTTATGCTAATTTGGCAAAGGAAGCTGTGCGTGCATATTTAAAAGAACAGCTTGAAAAAAATCTTCCTGCCACTTTAGAAGAGATTAAAGAAGTAATTAAGAGACAAGTTCCTATTGAACATGGTCATTATTTTGATGATTTCGTAGAAACAATGAATGGCGGTAAATATAAAGTTCCTGCTGAGTTCAATGTAAGTGGTGAAACATTAGAAAAACTATCTAGATTTACGTTAAAAGATAATGGTGTTGAAATAAAATTTGATAAAGAAGATTTTGGTACTGGAGAAAATAGTAAAATCAAATTCAATAAAGAAGAGAAAAGCATAAGAATAAAGCTGACGGATAAGCAAATAGCGGCTTTAGAAAAATTGTTGAAAGAAAATGTTTAAACATTTTGTAGGAATTTATCGAGCAATAGGTTCACCGTCTTTTGAAGATGGTGAACAATTGTTCATTAATTGTTCGATAACTTCAGAGCTGAAATTTGCTATTGATGCCTACAATTCTTCTCAAGAAAAATTTAAAAATTTAGAATTTGAATTTCAGGAAAATAACACTGTCGAATTCGATTTCGAAGTGCCATCTTATGTAACAGGTGCTATTTTTCGTGATGTGAATCATTTCTTGGAAAACACGCCATCGTTAGTCAAAGGGGAAATTAGAGATAATTTTTATATTGTTTCTTTGGACTATTTTTCTGGCGATGAGAAAGTGCCTGAAGAAATTTTCAAAATAAAAAGAATTGCAGAATTTATTAAGTGCTTGCGTGAATTTGTTTCTCTATCAATCGATAGAGAACAATCTATGAATGGCGATCGTATTTTCTTTTTAAAGCCTTCTGATGGTAAAACCCCGCAAAAAGCGGCTGCACTTAAAATAAATCTTACCCCAGATACTATTGCTAACAATATCGGTAGTTTCAAAATACTTGCTGCTCTAAAAAAAGCGCTTGAAGAAGAAAAAACACAAATTGAAGAACGTATTCTGCTAATGAATACTGCGATAGCGCAGATCATCGATGAGTGCGAAGATGATGATACTGATTTTGAATATTTGGTGAGAAACTGGCATAAGGTTAATAAAAAATATTTGCATGATTTGCATGCTTATGTGAGCGCATTTTCTTTTGATTCAGTTAAGAAGAAAATATCTGATGGTCTAATTGAAAGTACAACAAAAATAAATAATGCGATTGGCGAAGTTGCTACCAAACTTCTTGCAGTCCCAGCTTCATTAGGTGCGCTCATTCTTGTGAGTAATTCAACTAGTACATCTAGCTTCGTCGTTGGTGTACTAGGTGTGATGGTTGCCAGTTTGATTATTTTAAGAACTATTTGGCACTATAGAAATCAGGTTAAAAATTTGGCTGATAGCTTCGCTTTTAATATGCGAGAAGCTACGAAAGCAAAAAAAACATTCAGTAGATCGATACAGGAAGAAGTTAATAGAATTGATGCCTTTCAAAAAAGGCAAAGAGAGTCGATTACCTTCTCATTTATTTTTTACAACATAGTTGCATCCTTGCCGATACTAGGCTGTTTATATTATGTAGCTCAAGCTTTATGGCCTGTAGTTTTGGAGGAATATTCGATTTACAAATATTGTATTATTTTTAATTCAATATCAACATAAAAAATTAATATATAAATTAGGAGGAGAAAGTCTTGAAAGTTTCATTAAAAAAAATAAGTGGAATTTGGAAAGATGGCTGGGCACTTGATAAGCACTCAATAGGAAGCGTTTGTGTTGGATACTATGAAAATGGAAATCCTCAATTTGAAACTACTCGCACTCAAGTAGGGGAGGCTGTTTTTCAGCTTAAATACCGTAACCAACGTTGTGAAGCAATTCCTCTAGCAAAGGCCATCGTTGATCATATAGGCCCCAAACTTCCTAATATTGGTTTAATTGTGCCGATGCCTGCATCTAAGGCGCGGGCATGGCAACCTGTCACTGAAGTAGCGCAAGAGGTGGGCAGGCTGACCAGTACACCGGTGTTTGACAACCTGCTACTCAAATCGCCTACTGGCCGGTCGCTTAAGGACTTGAATACAAGGGAAGAAAAGTTGGAGGCGATAGGTGACAGCATCAGTGTTAATGATGTAGTTGCTGGTGATGGCCGTTGGAATGTACTGTTGATTGATGATCTATATCATTCAGGTGCTTCAATGCATGCAGCTTGTGTTGCACTCGGTCATTACCGAAAAATTGCAAATATTTATGCTGCAGCCCTCACATGGAGATAATTTTGAATACTAAAGTTTTTATTGCTGGTTCAATAACTATTAAAAATATAGATATTAAGGTTAAAGAACGCATTAAAAATATTATTGACCAGCACTTTGAAGTGCTAGTTGGTGATGCTGATGGTGTGGATTCATCAGTTCAAAAAATTCTAAATGAATTAAATGCAAACTCTGTAAGAGTTTTCTGCAGTGGTCAAGACCCAAGAAATAATTTAGGTGGTTGGTCTGTTGAATCAGTCTTTACTTTACACAAGGAAGGTAGTCGGGCTTTTTTTACAGCAAAAGATGTAAAAATGGCTGAGGCTGCTGATTTTGGATTAATGATTTGGGATACCAAAAGCACAGGAACTTTAAGCAACGTAATTGAGTTATTAAGTGCAAAGAAAAAATCTGTAGTATTTATTAATAAAGATAAATTGTTCAAGAATGTAGGCTCGGTAGAACAATTAGAAGAACTTGTCTCCTTAATGTCTGATCATGCTAAGAATAAAGCGGAAGAAAAAATTCGGTTATCAGAAAAAATAGCACGCTTGAAAAATGAACAATTAAATATGTTTTGAACCTGAATGCTTGTTGAAGCCGCTAGCAGTGGACATCTTTGACTTGCACGCTACATTTCGGCCATCACGCCCGTAAGCGTGATCTGGGCTTGGTCGCCCGGTAACAAAGGCGCAGCAGCCGCGCCCATACAAACATGGTTGCGGCTTTTTGCTTTGTAAACGTGTCTGCGCACGCACACGGCTCCGGTTTACGGTGGGCCGTGTGGGGACACCCGCAAGGGTGTGCCGGTTCCTTTGTCCGGTCGACCAACCCTGCACGGTCCACCACCTTCTCTTGGTCGGGGAGGTGATGGGTACAAAACCTGTCACAAAGGAGCCTTACCATGGCTGACTCCTCCAACGGTTCTTCCGCATCCGCTGTCTCCGCTCGCCATGGGTTTCACCGGCAAAGAGGCGCTGCGCTGGAAGCTGGCCTTCATCGCCGCCTTCAACCGCATGGAGGCCGAGCTGCAAAAGCCCGCCTACGACCCCGCCCGCATCCAGCTGGTCCACAGCCTGGCCACCCAGGCCGCCGCGCAAGTCACCCAGACCGTGTTTGAGGCGATTGCCTCCGGCCGCGACAGCGACTGGCGCCGCGTTCGCTACCTGCTCGGCTTTGCCTACGACCGCGACGGCCAGCCCACCATTCCCCAGGCGCAGGTGGTGGGGGACGACCAGATGGTCACCTCCCTGAACGCGCTCATCCAGCACATCACCAAGCACGACGTCATCCCCTCCGACGCGCAACTGGCCGCGCTGGTCACCGCCTGCGCCCACCAACTCTCCGAACGCGCCCAGGTGCGCGAGTTGCGCGCCGCCACCAAAGCCAGCGCTGCCTCTACCACCACCGCCGTGGCCGCGCCCGTATCCCCACGCCTCGGACACGACGGCAAGCCCCTGCCCCCCCCCGGCACCTTCCGCGCCGTTTTTGTGTGAGGGTACCTCACGATGCTGATGTTTTGATAGCTGCTAACGATTGCTGGGTAAGAGATAGCGGGTGATTTTTCTTGGAATTTAGCGTAAACCTCGGTGAAAACGCCGAGGCTTACTTATTGGTCTTCTAATTTTTGTGGGCTGTACTGCAGGCACTGCTGCTGCGTTAGCTTTTGCTTGGCGCTCAGGGTCGTGGTAAGAGATCAGATGCTGTAAGAAGTAGTCCAGTTCCACTCGCGCACTAGGTTTTTGGATGCCGATCTTGGCGCGCCAGCGTCGGAAAATTCCGCTGAACTCTGAGTAGGCATACAGCAAAAAGGTGCCGACAAAAAACACGAGTAGTACCAAGAACAGCAAGATAGCTGCTAGTGACCAAAGCCCAGAGCTGCCAAAGAGTTCGAAAAAATCCTCCGACTCGATGGAGAAAGTTTTTTGGAAAATTATCAAAAAGATGCCCATCAGGCCAATGAAGATTGTGAGCAACTGCCCCTTCATGCTGGCGTTGTAGAGGGTGGCTTGGATGCTGAAACGCTGTGGTGTGAACTGCTTTTGCAAAGAAATTAGCTGGGATGCTTCTTGCGCGAGGGATAAAAACTCACTCGCAGGCCTACCTGTAATTTTTTCCAGCTTGACTATGCGTGCTTTGCGGAAATCTTTACCTACTGTTGCTGTAAGTAATTGGACTCGGTGGTTTTCTGCTAAGGCTGAGGTGAACATGAAGCAGATGGCGAGGCTGACGAAAAGTGGCTCTCGGTACTTCATTTGTGTGAAAAGCATGAGGCATGCCCCAGCGAATAGAAGCATCGAGAGTAGCCACGCTACGCCCAGCTTGTTACTGAATTTGGGGTAAAGGTGGATGCCTTCAAATGCTTCGTAATAGCGAGATGCCATTGATTGCAACTTTTCCAAAACCTGCTCCCGTTTAGTAAAAATCCTTTGTTGATCTTAACTTTGCTACTAATTTAATTGTTCTTTTCGTTGCTGCATAAGCCCTAGCAGCCTGCGACAAAATTTAGAGAACTGGTTCGTCTGGTTTGTTCGCAGCACCCCGCCGACCATCGGTGCATGGGTATCTACAGCCACCTCTCCACCGAACAGCTCCAAGCCAAGCGCGACACGTTTCTGTCTGCGCTGGAAGCACGCCTGACGCTGCCCACCGCGGCCAGTGGGGAAGGGCGCTCTGTTCAGTTTGCCCAGGCTCCTGCAGACCTTGAGCGCCAATTGCGCGCCGTGAATGAAGAGCTGGCGCGCCGCGCCGGTGGCCCAACCCGTGGCCCAATCTACCTGGCGTAGGCACATGGTGCGCAATACCAAACAACTTACCCGCCGCCAGCGTGCTGCTGCGTCTGTTTCAGCAGGTGCTGGCATGACGGCGTACCAGGGCGCATCGCACTCTGACTTGGCCCTGCGTGACTGGCAGCCGTTTGCAGGCAGCCCCGATGCGGATTTGCTGCCTGAGCTGGATACGCTCACCAGCCGCAGCCGTGACTTGGCTCGCAACGATGGCCTGATGGCCGGTGGCATTCAAACCCACCGCGACAACATTGTGGGCGCAGTGCTGCGCCTGTCTGCCTTGCCCGACTACCGCCTGCTGGGCTGGACGCCCGAGCAAGCCCGTGAGTGGGGCAACAAGGTAGAGGCTCACTTTCGCAGCTGGGCAGACACCACCGATTGCGACGCAGCACGCACGCTGGATTTGCTGGGGCTGACAGTGCTGGCTTTGGGCGGCGAGATGGTGAACGGCGATGCTGTGGCCATCCCTAAATGGCTGCCGCGCCCCGACAGCCCTTGGGCCACGCGCTTGAGCCTGCTGGAGTCTGACCGCCTGCAAACGCCCCCGCACATGGAGGGCATGGCACGCATTCGCCGTGGTGTGGAGTTTGACCGCGATGGCGCACCGCAGGCCTACCACTTTCAGGCGGCGCACCCGGGTGATGCGCTGTACCTGCGCGGCGATGAGGTGCAAGACCTAAACCGCTGGGAGCGTGTGCCTGCATTCACACCGTGGGGCCGCCGGCGCGTGATTCACCTGCACGCCAAAGAGCGCACGGGCCGCCTTCTGAACACGCCGCTGCTGTTGCACCCGCAAAAGCTGGACGCCATTATCGCCGGGCTGGGTGGCCGTTTGCTGGGCGTAGATGGCTTGCAGATAGACGCCGCCGCGCTCACCGCCCGTGCCGCGTTGCCTGCCGAGATGTTTACCACCCGCCGTGGTGAGCGTGCAGACCGTGGCTACCGCGTGGTGGATGGCGTGGCTGTCATCAGCGCCATGGGCGGGCTGGTGCACCGCACCAAGCTTTCCGCCGACAGCAGCGTGCTGATTGGCTACAACGACCTGGCCGCAGACATGGAAGACGCCTTGGGCAAGAGCGAGGTGCATGCGATTGCGCTGGTCATGGACAGCCCAGGCGGTGAAGTCTCAGGCGCTTTTGAGCTTGCAGACCGAATTTTTGCTGCCCGTGGCCGCAAGCCCATCGTGGCAGTGGCAGATGGCATGGCCGCCAGCGCTGCCTACCTGGCAGCAAGCGCTGCAGATGAGGTTGTGCTCACTACCACCTCTTATGTGGGGTCGATTGGTGTGACTGGGGGCGTGATGGCCACTTCACTGCCGCGCTGGTGTCGGAAGGGGGGCGCAATGCTCGCTGATCGACTGCCGAAACTCTGGCTGTGGCTGGGTGTGGCCGCCTTGGGGGTTGCTGGTGGCTGGGTGACCAACGGCTGGCGGCTGTCTGCCCAGCATTCGGCTGAGCTGGCTGAGCGCGACCGCAAGGATCTGACTATTGCCCAGCAAGTCATGGAAATTGGACGCCAAGCCAACAACGCAATTTCACAAGCCGACACTAAGGCATGGAAAGGACTTGAAGATGACAAGAAAGAGCTACGCCGCTTGCGCGGTTGTGTCGCTGATGGCACTTGCGGGGTGCGCCTCATCACCGCCGAAGGTCGTGGTGGGCCCGGCGATCCAGGCACCGGCAGCGTGGGCCATGACACCCTCGCGCTCGATTCAGACGTACAACGCCGTGTTCTCGATCATAGAGAAGCCATCGGAGAAGACGCCGCCAAACTGAGCTATTTGCAGGAGCTTGCGCGGCAGTGTTCCAGGGCTACTTCGGCGAATGGTGCAGCCAGCGATACACAGAGCTGGCTGCAAGAGCCGATGGCCATGCCTTGAATGCCGGTACGTTAACAGTTTCCTTGCAATCGTCAGTAATGCGAAAACAGAATATATGTATCAGTTTATTCTGTTAGCGCATCATTGCTGTGTGATTTCCGCTGGCGTAAGTACTCGGAAAACTCATTACGTTCAATTTTATTATCAATATAATTAATTAAAAAAATTACTGGGGTATTTTTTATTTTGCTGCTTTTTGAAAATTCTCCTAGTCCAATAGTTTGAATTGTTCCATTGTATAGTTGAAGAACGAATGCTAGAAGTATTGAGTTTCCGTGAGGAATTGGATAGAGCATTGCAATATGTTGCTTCCTCTCGTCTCCAGAAAATACTTCTTCTAATTCCTTAAGTGGATGAGGGATAAAACTGCCAGTTCCATTTAATATGAATTCTTTTATCGGATTTAGTGCGCCCTCTCTAGCCACCTCTTCGCCATATTCGTGACAAATAAAATTCACTCCAATTTTGCATATGGCTCTGAAAGTTTTTCTCATGTCAACACTCATTTTTGTGTAAACCAAATTATTATCCGATGTTGTGGGTTCTATTTCTATAGCCTTTTCAATTTGATTTTTTAATGTTGCTAAGGATCTTTTAACGCCTGATAAAAAATAGGCTGCTTCCGAAGAGTAAGCTGTGCGAAGAATAATTCGACCTTTTGGGTCGCGAAAAATTCTTGGCCATTCCTCGCATTTTGAATCGCTACTTGTTAAAGTATTAAGCCAAATTCCAGCTGGTGGCGTAATTCTTTCGATAGTACTTTCTAGTGTATAACAGTGACCGTCCCAAATGTATTGAGAGATTTCAAAGGTTTTGTTTGTATTTTGATATTTAACTGATATCGTAAAAACATTGATATCTAATAATTTCTCTAAATCAGTGTAAAAGATATTTAGGGAACAATGATCATGGCTTGTAACATGAATAGTTTGATCCAAAATTTTAATTTGAGGCAAGATGATTGGTCTTAATCCAGTAGTAAAATAAGCCTCAGATGCGTCGCCATTTTTTTCAATTACTAAACATGTCTCAGTATCAAAAGTAGGGGGTTTAGTTCTTTTCCCTTGTTGTCTTCCTACTGGTTGATTTTGCATGCGTGCTAAGCCGAAGGGAGACTTTCGCATGAGTGTGGCTTCGAGTGGTGAGAAAACAGTGGTATTGCAATCGGTGCATACACTATTATATAAAATGAAATTTGTGTCATTGCCACCCATTCCGGAGGGGAATACGTGTTCTTTTGAGAAACTGTTTGATTTATTACAGTAAATACAATTATTAGGTGGCATTTTTATTTTAAAAGAGTTAAGTGTTCGATATTTTCAGAAGAATATCATGAGCGAGCAATAGGTATTTCATCAAGCTTGGTGGTATATCGAGGTGTTCGCCGCTCCTGCTTCATGCGCCAGCCAGACTCATCGTGATCAGCATGGCCGGTGCTGGCCACGTGCACCACGCCTTTGCCATAGCGTGCATTGAGCTTGTCCATGGCTTCCATCAACGCGCTGGCATCGCGCACAGTGCTGGGGTCCGCAAAGAGCAGGTCGGCCTGTTGCTCGGTGTCAGAGCACAGATCCTGCAAGATCACTCCAGCTTTCGATAGATTGAAGCCGGGTTCATAAATCTGGTGCAATCCGCGTACGGCCGCATTCACAAGCGCTTTGGTATCAGAGGTGGCGGGCTGTAGCTGCATGACTGCCGTCTTGTAAAAGCGTGGGCCTGGTCGAAACGGTGATGTGTGCACAAAGACGTTCAGCACACCGGCGCGCATGCCTCCAAAGCGCAGCTTCTCTGCGGCGCGTGTCGCAAACTCACTGACAGCTTCGATCAGTGGCGGCAGTGTTGTGATGGGGTGGCCGAAGCTGCGCGTGCATGCAATTTGCTTTTTTGGAGCTGGGGCCAGTTCAAGGCTGATGCAGCTCACGCCTTGCAGCTCGCGCACGGTTCGCTCCAAAACCACGCTCCATTCATCGCGTGCTTTAGCGGCGGGCATTCTGGCTACGTCCAGTGCGGTCAAGATGCCTTGCTCTGCAAGCTTGGCAGAAATGCGCCGGCCAATTCCCCACACATCCCCGGCCGGCGTGCGGCGCAGCACTTCGCTCTGTGTGGCTTCGGAAAGCTCTGTCCAGTTGCACACTCTGGCCAGCTCAATGGGGTAGCTACCAGGCTTGCGTTCTGCGTTCTTTGCCACGTTGTTGCACAGCTTTGCCAGAGTCTTTGTGGGCGCTAGGCCAATGCATGCGGGGATGCCTACCCACTTGAATATGCGCTCTCGCACAGCAAAGGCGCGCTGCGTTAAATCTTTGATGCCGTCTAGATCCCCAATGAAGCATTCATCAATCGAATAGATCTCTTGCAGTGGGCCAAGGCCTGCGGCAATCGACATCATGCGATCGCTCATGTCTCCGTACAGCTCAAAGTTGGGCGAGAGGCAGACCAGGCTGGAAATACGGTCTAGGTCACGGAACTGGAAAAAGGGTTGGCCCATTTTGATGCCCAACGCCTTGGCCTCATCGCTACGGGCAATCGCGCAGCCGTCGTTGTTGCTCAGGACGACAACGGGTAAGCCCTGCAGCGATGGCCGAAACGCTCTTTCGCAAGAGACGTAGAAGTTATTGCCATCGATGAGGGCGAACATGACATCACCTAGAAAAACGCTTGATGCAGGAAGTGACTACGCCCCAGATTTCGATGGTCTGGTCGCCCTTGGGGATGATGTCGGGGTAAGTGGGATTGCCAGCTTTGAGGCGCACGACGCCACCTGCCTGGTACAGATACTTCACCGTGAACTCGCTATCAACGATAGCCACCACGATGTGACCATGGCGCGCTTGAATGGCGCGGTCAACAACAATCAGATCGCCATCGGCAATGCCGTACTCCTGCATTGACGGACCGGCCACGCGCAGAAAATAGGTGGCCTGCGGATGCTCAATCAGAAGCGAGGAGATTTCCAGCCGCTTGCTGCTGAAGTCCTCTGCAGGAGAGGGGAAGCCTGCGCGCACCGCACAGTCCGCCAATGGCAGGGCCATGGGGGATGCGGTGATGGGCACGGGCATGCCGGCTAAAAGTCGATTACTGTACATGCATACAGTGTATTCGAGAGAGCCAATGTGCAAGTTGGCGCACTCAAAGTCAGCTTGAAAAAGCCCAAGAGCAGCCGCGCTGGGCCTAATTAAGCAGCTCTTTTTCCAGTAGGGGAGCAGGGGGAAGGGTTTAATTTGGCAGTGAGACTAAGAGCGAGTGACGCAGATCGACCAAAAGCACGCATGGCGTCTCATGATGACGCTCAATGTCAGCAGTAAATAGTCAGAGATCTGATAGTTACTCCTAGAACTATGTCATATGATCGCATCGAATCAATTTGTATCAATTTATCTATGCATCAAACGTCTAGGTAAAAGCGGTAGTTAAGGAAATTTAATTTCATCTCTAAGGATTTTTGCTTTGCAATTCAAAAAAATTTCTATCAACCAATGGCGACAATTCCGAGAGGTAAATATTGAATTGCATCCTAGATTGACGATATTGACCGGGCCAAATGGTTCTGGAAAAAGTACCTTACTTTCGCTTCTCGAACGGAGTATGACTTCCAGTCATCATGAGCCTTTTCTTGCTACTCCAGTTAATGACAAGAAAACAGGTGCCTCTGGATTCTCTCTAGGTACGATTTTCGCACGTTTTAATCCATTCACAAAGAATGGAGAGAAGAAAGAAGAGAAGAAAAAACTAAATGTTCAGCATGATATTGGAACAATAGCTTATGATTCGGGATCAGTAGCAAAATTATCGATATTCGATGAAAGTGCTCTGAAATATGAGGTTAATCTTTCTGATGCTGAAAAAATTATAGGTTTTAAAATTGCATCCCATCGTGCGCTACCACGATATCAAGAAGTTCAGTCCTTGCCTGTTTCTGGAATTAAGCCGAAAGAAGCGTTTGAATATTTTTATACGTCCCAGAAACACTATCAGCGCGGCGATCAATACTATCGGGAAGGTCGAACAGTATGCAACCCGATTGCTCCAATGAAAGAAACCCTGATCGGTTTTGCAGCATTTGGTGCCGATAATGCACATCTGAAAGCTGTTCCCGAGCTTGTGGGATTATATGATAAATTCGAAAAGCTTCTCAGTGATTTATTACCTGAAGAGATTGGTTTTCAACGCCTAGAAGTTCGAAGTCCTGAAATAGTTGTGGTCTCCCGAACGGGGGAGTTTCCCATCGACTCGGCTTCGGGTGGGCTCATGTCCTTAATTCAGACTGCTTGGCAAATTTTTCTCTACACGAAGGCACATGGAGAAACCGCAGTTGTGCTCATCGATGAGCCAGAGAATCACCTGCATCCTTCTTTGCAAAGGGATTTTCTCGGAAACCTTGTAATGGCATTTCCCAATGTGCAGTTTATAGTAGCTACTCATTCTCCGTTCGTTATTACCTCTGTCAAAGAATCCAAAGTCTATGCACTTCGGTATTCAATATTTAAAGAAGAAACTAATGAGTCGCGATCGGCTGTGACCGCTGAAGAAATAGATTTTGTAAGCAAAGCAAGGACTGCAGACAAGATCCTTGATGATGTGCTTGGCGTATCTGTGACCATACCGATTTGGGCGGAACGTGATCTTATTCAGATTGCAAACAATTTTGAAAGAGCTGCGCTATCCAAAGAGTCAATAGATAATCTCCGCGCAGAGTTAAGATCGGCAGGTCTTTCTGAATTCTTTCCAGAAGTAATGGGGCGAATCGTTCGTGATTAAGCTAAATAAAGGTCCTGAGCCAGAAGTATTGATTCGAAATAAGGTGCAATGGACTCGTGAACTTCTAGAAGCTTGCGCTTTGGGAGATGATGAACGAATCAAGGCTCTCACTAAGCGCTATAACCATCCCGATGTAAAGTCCGCACTGAAAGAGGAAACCAGACAAAAATGCGCCTACTGTGAGGCAAAGGTCACAGATGTCGCCCACGGCGACATCGAGCATGTCACTCCTAAGGCCACAAGCAGAGAGAAAACATATGAATGGACAAATTTGACATTTTCTTGTCAGATCTGCAATCAAAATAAGTCGAAAAAGGAAGGAATCATCGACCCATACGTCGACGAGCCGAGCGAACATATTTTCTTTGCGGGAGCCTTCGCTAAGGGAAAGGATGATGTAGGAATGGCGACGGTGCTAGAGCTGAAATTAAACAGAGTTGCCCTAATAGAAAGTCGAAACCGCGAAATTGAGCGCTATGCCAACGAGTTAGAAAAGATTTTTCTAGCTCCAAATGAACGCATAAAAGAGCTAATATTAGCCAGCATACTGGAAGACTTGGATAGTGGCCGACCAGAATTCGTTGCGGTCTGCCGAATTATTGTTAAGCAATATATGCAACGATAAATATCAAATATCAACTAGTCTTCTTCCATACGGTTAGTGAACGTCAGTTTTTACCGTAAGCTTAAGGTCATTTATATCTGACCTTTACGCCAGCTCCATGGCGCTATTGATCTGCTTTGCTCTACAAGCCAACCTTTCGCGCTTTAGCCGCACGCTCTGCGAACTCGTACTGTCTACGCTCTTTTGGCGATTGTTCCTTGGCATAAGAGCGATACCATCAGGCCATGCCAAGGGTGACCATAGCAAGGCCAGCGTCGAGAGTTCGAGGGCCATGTGGCGCGGATGCTGGTGCAACCCAAACGCTGCAGACATGGCGCTTGTAACGATCAATCTTGTTGCAGCGTAGCTCGGCCTCTTTCATGTAGACAAGATCGGACAGGGTTTCTAGTGCTCGATTTCCGAATGGCTGCTTGCGCTCGGGAGCATCAATGCCTTGAAATCGCACTTTGATCTGCTGGTAGGGGTGGGCTGCATCCTGAGTAGGGCAGCGCGCGGTGAGGGTGTCGCCGTCTGAGATGCCGACGACGAGGCAAAGAAGGGCGGCAGAGAGCATCGGAGAGTAGGAATCTGTGCGGGGATTTTTGACAGGCGGCACGCATATCGTGCGTTACATGCGCATTGCGCGCTTGCATTCTTATAGGTAAAGCGTGATCGCGTACAGTCCGCACGCCGCTTTTAATCCGTTGGTCGCGAGTTCGAATCTCGCAGGGCCCACCAAAGATTACAAGCGCTACAGCTATAAAAGCTGTAGCGCTTTTTTCGTTTTATTCCCGCCGTGGGAATATTCATCACTTCAAAGAAGCTCGTTTCGAGACCTTCGAACGGTCATAGACCCGTGCCGTGGTCGCTGCGTTCGCATGCAGCTCCGGCAGCGTTCCATGCTGTTCCTTGAACTGTGTGGTGTAGTAAGCGCGCAAGTCATGGAATGTGAATCGCCGCTCGATCACTCCTTCTTTCAGGGCCGCGACCATGGCGCGCTGCCAGCCGGTGGTGAAACCCGATTCCGTCATCGGGTTGCCCTTTTGGTTGATAAACACATGCAGAGATGCGCTTGGCCTAGGCAGTGACAGCAATCGCGTCGCTAAGTTTTGCATTGCTGGGCTCATGATGATGTTCTCCACCTTCTTGGCATCTCCATGTTGCTTGGCACGGTTGAGCCGGATAAATCCACCATCCATATCTATTTGCCTTATCTGCAAGTCCAAGAACTCTGTTCGTCGAGATCCAGCAAGCGCAGCGAACTCTGCCATGAGGGCCAATGTGCGACTGGCCGGCCCAGAACGGAAGAGCCAATCCAGAAAGCTGCGTAAAACTTGTGGCTCTGGTGCTTCTGTTCTGGCTCGTTCTCTGTTCTTTTTGACCTGTTTGCAGGGGTTGGCATCAATTTCACCCCTCTCAATTGCAACGTTCATCAGGTTTGAAAGCAGCGCAACCTCTCTATTGGCACGTGTTGGTGCATCTGCGCGCTCAACTCTCAGATAGCGCGCAATGTCTGCAGGGCGGATAACTGCAGCAGGTACATCGCCCATGACTTCAAGCAGCTTGATGCTGTACTGAAGGTAGTCGCTTTGCGTCCGTGGCTTTAGCTCTGACCACCTCGTGGTCTTTTGGTACCAAGACCACAGCTCGCGAATGGTGCCTTGCGAGCTTGCCTGGGCATTCACTCCAAGCACTTGCCGAATGGCCGAGTCTCGGTCAGTCCCTAAGTTGATCGGTTTGCCACCAAGCGGGTGGTATCGATAGGTCACCTTGCCATCCTTGCGCGGACGTGCCTCCATGCGAGGCAGGAGACCAAAGCCAGATGCACGTTCGCGTCTTCTTCCCATTACTTGCTCCTACTCCAGTTAAAACCGGATTTCTTATCTGATGCTAGTGGTTGCTCATTGTTGAGCCGAGATTCGGCAACCGTTCTGCCAACGAGGGGCAGTCCGTCAGGGCGCTTTCCTGAAATGGGGATGCGCAGTACATGTTGGATAAAGCGAATTTGAGCTGCTCGCTGTTTAAGAGGGGCGCACAGCTCATCCACTTCTTCTTCTGTAAGGTGAAGGTTCATATTGATTGAGCAATAAAAAAGCCCCGACTTAGCGGGGCTGGGGTTCATCAAATTCAGGGATGGGAGCGCGGCGGTCGCGCTGGGTGCGTTTACGTCTACTGGCCATTTGGCGCTCCCTGCTTGGCTGCTTGGGCAGTGCGCTCCCATGTTTCGAGCTGCTGCATGTTTGCTGTTTCTTCGCGCCATTCCGTCCACGACTCATCAGTGCGGATATGGGTCAGCCATTCTGGGTGCTCTGGCTTGAGGGGGAAGGGCTTGGCATCTGGGTGCGCATCAATGTCCTCGGCATCAGATTCCAAGCCCTCCCTGTCTAAGCAACGCTCGCAAAATTGCGCCACAAGGTGGTTGCCACAAAAGGCCATTTCGCAGCCTTTGCACAGGTAGCTCATGCCACGATCAATTTTCGCGCTGCATTCCGGGTGCTCGCACAGGCAAGGCACGCCATAGCCTTTGAAGCGCTGGTAGTCGCTATCCCAACCAATAGACCATCCCATCACGCACCCCCTTGCTTGGCTTGGGCTGCAATGGCTTCGTCAATCTGTGCGTCCAGGTGTCCAGGCCCGTGCTGCTCGTCACCAATAAAAATGGTCACACTGTCATCGCCCTTGTCGTGCTGTTCGCGCAACCAGTGATAGCGCGCTGCATCCAGCCCCTGCGCTGCTGGCTCTGCAATCTGGAGCAGGCACTTGCCTTGCTCCAGCTCCAGGATGCGGGCGTGCATGCGGTTCAGTTCATCCGCGACAGGAAACATGCCTTTGGTTTCGCAAATGGCAGCAAGGTGCTGAGCTTCTGATTGTTGTGCTTGTGTCATGGTGGTGTTCTCCTTGATCAATGCCCGCAGGGCAGGCCTTCGCCCTCGGCGGGCTGGTGGTGGATTGGCGCGCCGCAGCTTGCGCAGCGTTTGTAGGGTTCGGGCTGCTGCGCCGGTACCGGCGGTGTGGTGGTGCTCATTGGGTTGGCTCCAAAAACAAAAAAACCTGCTCAAGGCAGGCTGGATAGAGACAAACGGATACGACTAGCGGCAATTTGTCTTACGTGAAAGGAAAAGTCTCAGGCGTAAGCTCCTGTTATGACTAAAGCACTCCCCAACTTCAAAAGTCGAGTGACAGCCTTCGAGTACGTAGGCACACAAACCATTCGTCGCGCTTTGCAGCTTGCTTTTGCTTTTGTCGCGGTCATTCTGGTTACGGCTTTCGCACCCATTTAATCAGGCAAAAACTTCGTATTTGGGCTCTGTGCGGACAAGCACGGGGACGTGGATGCAGCGCTTAGCGAGTTCGGCCTTTTGCTCTGACACGGGTGGTGTGATGGTGTTTATGGGTTTGGCGCCATAAAAAGCCGGTGCGGTGTGGGCTGAGTGAGTGGGTGATAAACAAAAGCAGACAATTCACCTAGAGAACATTGTCTAAACTGCATTTATTCGAACTTTTTTAGTGAAAAAAATGAAGCAACTCTTTGGTTTAATCTTGGTGGCCACTTTCTTAACAGGCTGTGCGGTGTATACACCGAGCGGCTCAGTGGTCGTGGACCCTGGACATAGTGGTGGGCACGGCCATGGAGGCTTTTGCCCCCCCGGCCAAGCCAAGAAAGGCAACTGCTAATACCAAGTGCTCATAAAAAAAGCCCGCTCGATGCATCATCAGCGGGCTTTGTTTGTATAAAAAGTAGCACTAATTCTTATCTAGTAAGCGGCATTTGCTATGTTTTATTTTAGGAAGAGAATTTCTTTCTCCTCTCCATCATTGATACGTTGCATCACGATCAGACCATCGTCATGCAGATAAATACG
>ENA-OBLH01000011-OBLH01000011.1-metagenomes-genome-assembly--contig:-NODE-11-length-127712-cov-22.8815_pt1 | contig 127712 bp, 114 predicted proteins | sample MGYA00153382_OBLH01 | MGnify analysis MGYA00153382
TTGGCATTCCTTTGTTCTTGGCCATCTGGTTTGGCTACAAATTCACCAAAGGTACACACTTTGTGAAATTAGAAAATATGGACATCAGCGGCGCACGTTAAGCACACTGCTGGTGATTCAATCAAAAAGGCGGTCTAAACATAGACCGCCTTTTTTTGTTTCAGATGGCCTTATGAATAAAAGCCGGCATCTGCAAAGCACACACGCACGCCATAGGCGTTTTAGATGCTGAATCTAAGGATGCAACAGTTCCTTGACCTGCACCAGTGCGGCCGGATCTTCCATGGTTGTCAAGTCACCAGGATCTCTATTTTCTGCAACGGCCTGTAATGCACGGCGAAGCAATTTTCCACTGCGTGTTTTAGGCAACGCGGTGACAAACAATACGCGTGACGGCCTGGCAACTGCGCCCAATTGGCTGTCCACCAGTTTCATCACTTCAGCTTCCAGGCTGGCGCGCTGCTGCGCATCAGACACTTTGGTCGCATCCCGTACGACGGCAAATGCCATCGCTGCCTGCCCTTTCAAAGCATCTGCCACACCGACAACTGCTACCTCAGCGATTTCTGCATGTGCAGAAATACTTTCTTCGATTTCGCGCGTGCCCAGACGATGTCCAGCCACATTGATCACGTCGTCCGTACGCCCCAAAATAAAATAATAGCCCTCTGCATCGCGAACACCCCAATCGAACGTGCTGTAGATCTGCTTGCCCGCAATGCTCTGCCAATAGGTGCTAACGAAACGCGCATCGTCCCCCCAAACGGTTTGCATGCATCCAGGCGGCAAAGGGCCTTCAATAGCCAAAACGCCTTTTTCATTGGGTGCCTTCAGCTCTTCCCCACTTTTGTCATCAATCAGTTTGACGTTGTAGCCATATACCGCCTTACCAGGGCTGCCAAACTTGCTGCTTTGCTGTTCAACACCATTGCACAAAGTCATGATGGGCCAGCCCGTCTCTGTCTGCCAGTAGTTATCAATGATGGGCACTTGCAGGGCATCGCTGATCCACTGCGCCGTTGGCTCATCCAGCGGCTCTCCAGCCAGCCACAGTGCTTGCAAGCTTGAAAGATCGTATTTACGCAGATATTCAGGGTCATGCTTTTTCAGCACACGTACAGCGGTTGGTGCTGAAAACATGTGGCTGATGCGGTATTTCTCCACCAAACTCCACCAAACCCCGGCATCTGGTCGGATGGGCAGCCCTTCGTAAAGCACGGTCGCCATGCCTGCAATCAAAGGGGCATAGATGATGTAGCTATGCCCGACCACCCAGCCAATATCACTTGTACAGAAGAAAGTTTGTCCGGCTTTGGCATTAAAAATATGCGGCATGCTGGCCGCAAGTGCCACGGCATACCCCCCCGTGTCACGCTGTACCCCTTTAGGTTTACCTGTCGTGCCGCTGGTGTAGAGGATATAACTTGGATCGGTGGAATTGACCCAGGTACATGGCACTTGGGCATCCATGTATTTAGAGCGTAAATCCGCCCACAAATGGTCTCGTCCGGCTCTTAAATCCATGGGAGCCAAACCACGGTTGACCATCAGTACCGCCTGTGGCTTATGGCTACTTAGCTTTAGTGCTTCATCCAGCAGCGGTTTATAGGCAACCACGCGGCCACCACGTGAGCCCGCATCTGCGCTCACAATCACTTTGGGCTGGGCATCTTCAATACGCGACGCCAGTGATAGTGAAGCGAACCCGCCAAATACGACACTGTGAATGGCTCCCAGACGCATACATGCCAGCATGGCAAAGACCGCCTCGGCAATCATGGGCATGTAAATTTGAACCCGGTCGCCTTGACGCACACCAAACGATTGCAAGACGGCCGCCATCCGCTGCACCTCGGCATGCAGCTCACGGTAGCTATAGGTTTTCTCTGTCTGAGTCTCGCTAGACACGGCAATCAGCGCAGCTTGATCAGCGCGTTCGGCCAAATGCCGGTCCAGCGCGTTGTGACACAGATTCAATTGCCCACCAACGAACCAGCGCGCAAAAGGTGGGTTGCTGTAATCACAAATTTGTACTGGTTCTTGATGCCAGTCGACCAAAGCCGCCTGCTCTTTCCAAAATGCATCGCGAGTTTGAGGCTCTATTGAGCGCTGATAGAAATCTGCAAATCGCTCCATGGCTGGTGTCTCCATATCGTTTTAAGTTGCAGCCATTATTCATTGGGCTCTTTCGATAAGCTGACACGCAATCCAAGGCATGGCTGAATGCGTCATTGAACAAAGATTGAAGTCAAGCTCTCAATATTTGAAAAATTCAACAAAATCATTGCATCCATTAACCATTCCAGCTGCTTTAATTTTCAGTGCTCCTATAGAATAAAGAAACATTGGTTAGTGATCTGCTTTGCATTTCCTTTCTTTTTGACTCAATACTTGAAATCAATGACTACATATAAAGAACTGCTGGCTCAGCGTGCCGAACTCGAAAAGCAAATTGAAGCTGCGCGCAAAGATGCGCTGTCTTCTGCTATCGCCCAGGTTCGCGCTATTGTTGCGGAATACGAATTGACGGAAGAAGACGTTTTCTCCAAGAAAACGCCTCGCGCCGCATCCACTGGTACCAAGACAGTTGCCCCCAAGTACCGCGACCCAATCACAGGCGCAACCTGGACTGGCCGTGGCAAGCCACCACTGTGGATTGCAGGCAAAGACCGCCTGAACTTCCTGATTCAGGACCAGACTGCCGCCTGAGATTACTCTTGGCCCAGCAAAAAAGCCCAAGGCAATTGCCTTGGGCTTTTTTTCGTTCTCTTGGTTTCCCCGCATCTGATTCACATGCGGAAAACTTCCAGCGTTCTTCCCAATACGGCAGCATTGGTACTCATGCCTTGTGCATCTCCTGCGGACTCCTCCGCCTGGCGTGCGTTTTCCTGCGTGACATTGTCCAAATCGTTCAACGCGGCGTTGACTTGCCCAATACCCACCGCTTGCTGGCTGGTTGCATCTCCCATCGCACGCATCAAGCCACTCACATGCGCAACCGCCTGAACCACATCTGCGATAGTGCGGCCAGCACCTTGCATGCTCTCTACGCCTTGGTTGATTTGAGCATTCGAATCAGAAATTAAGCGACGTATCTCTCCGGCAGCCTGCGCGCTGCTTTGTGCCAAAGCTCTCACTTCGCCGGCCACGACCGCAAATCCACGGCCTTGCTCACCCGCACGCGCAGCCTCCACCGCCGCATTCAACGCCAAGATATTGGTTTGAAAGGCAATCGACTCAATCGTGGCAATAATTTGTCCCATCTGCTGTGATGACTGACGAATGCTTTGCACCAAAGAGCCAACATGCTCCATCGCCGCACCACCTTGCTTGGCTAGCTGCGCGCTCTTGGTACTTTCTTGCATCACCTCCTGCGTGGTCTGCTGCGACCTCACCACCGTCTGCGCCAAAGACTGCATCGTGCTCGCCGTCTCTTGCAGCTTGCCAGCTTGCACATCGGTGCGATGCGCCAAATTACTGGAGCCTGCCGAAATGCTTTGCGACAAATGCGTAAAACTATTGATTTCATGGCGCGCATCACCCACCACCGCGCGCAGGTTGATATGAATCTGGTGCAAGCGCTCCATCAGCAAGGCCATTGGATGGCGGCCTTCTAACAATCCGGGCAAATGGCTGTTGAGCTGGCAACCTGCCAGTGCGCTGGCCAAATCATTGACCTGGGCAAAAGGCTCTGTCACGCGTGCATGCAAGCGCCACAATGCAAAGCCCATCAAAATTGCCAGCACAGCTGCCTGCACTGCCAGTTGCCACCCTTGTGTCCACCCCATCCATGGGAAAGCCATCGCCACCGCAAACACGGGCAGCAGCATCAAAGCCATGCGCTGCGTAAACGTCAAACGCTGCCACTTGCCCCACTGATTGCGCAGTCCAGTGACACGCACGTGCCCTGCATGTAAAGCGATCTCGGGATTGGATTGCCCACGCTGTGCGTGCAATTTGACATAGAGCGCTTGCGCGGCCTTCACCTGCTCGCGCGTTGGCTTGGCACGCACCGACATGTACCCCACGGGCTTGCCGTCTTGCATGATGGGTGTGACATGCGCTGCCACCCAGTAAAAACTGCCGTCCTTGCGGCGGTTTTTGACCAACCCTTTCCAGCTGCGGCCATGCCCAATGGTGGCCCACATGTCGCGGAACGCTTCTGACGGCATATCAGGGTGGCGCACCATATTGTGTGGTTGCCCCATCAGCTCCTGCATGGTGTAGCCGCTGACACGCTCAAACGCTGCATTACAGTGAGTGATGTGCCCTCTGCTGTCTGTGGTAGACATCAGCAGCTCATCTGCAGGGTAGTCAAACTCTTGATCAAAAACTGGCAAATTTTCACGCATACGTCTAGATTTTTCCAGGCCGCCATCGCCATGCATTCAAGCAAAAGACACTGTGTGCAGCCAATTTTCAAGAACGATTTCCTGAAGCGAGAAATGCTAGCGAGATCGAACACCACTTTTGACTTCAAGCAGCTATTTCATTGCAAAGAATTTACAGGTGTTGCGCTAAGTACAGAGGCACCATCCTAGGACTTGACATCTGGAATTTCCGATTGTCGTTTTGATTTCTTGAAAGTGACAACCTGCCTCATCCACTGCGTGAGACAAACGCAGCCACCGCAATGACTCACTGCACAGGCAAAGAAAAAGCCTTCTGATTTTTCAATCAGAAGGCTTGTCTTTATTGGTCGGCGTGGCGGGATTCGAACTCGCGACCCCTTGCACCCCATGCAAGTGCGCTACCTGGCTGCGCTACACGCCGAAGCCTTAGATTATATCTTGGTTTTCACCCACTCTTCAAAACGCTAAGGACATCTTGAAAATGCAACAAGCCAGATTTTCATCTGGCTTGTCAGAGATAAGTTTGGTCGGCGTGGCGGGATTCGAACTCGCGACCCCTTGCACCCCATGCAAGTGCGCTACCTGGCTGCGCTACACGCCGAAGCTCAAATTGTAATCCATTTTTTGTAGCACCTAATGCAAATCAGACGCCACAAAACACGGATTACGCTCAATCTCTGAAGAATCAGATCTTGGCCATCATGGTTTAGCCTTGAATCTGCTCCTTGAGCTTGGTACTGGCATGGAACGTCACTACACGTCGGGCTTCGATCGGAATCAACTCACCCGTGCGCGGGTTGCGACCTGGACGCGGGGCCTTGGTACGAATTTGGAAATTGCCAAAGCCCGAAAGCTTGACCTCTTCGCCTTCGACCAAGCTGTTAGCGATCAGATCAAAGTACGCATCCACCATTTCTTTGGCCTCGCGCTTACTCACACTCAATTGGTCAAACAACAGATCAGCCAGTTGCGCCTTGGTCAAGGCGCCCGCTGCATCCAACTCACTGTCCAACAACACTTTGTTTGCTTCCATGACTCAACTTACCCGCGCAGGCGGGCCTCCAATTGGGTTTGCAACGCAGTAATAGCCCCTTGCATGGCTGCATCGATTTGCACATCGGTCAACGATGCCTCTTCGCTGCCCAACGTCAAGCGCACGGCCAGGCTCTTTTCATCTTGCGCCAAGCTGCCTGGCGCAGCGACTTCACCGGCTTTGAGCTTCTTCGGGCGGAACACATCAAACAGCACCGCATTGCGCAAAATACCATTTGGCACGCCTGCAGCAACTGCAGCCATGACTTGCGCATGGGTTACGCTTTCCTTGACCACAACGGCCACATCACGCTCCACCGCTTGGTGCTTGGAGACGGCTTGGAACACAGGTACTTCACGCGCCAACACCGCATCCAGCTCCAACTCAAACAGCACAGGTGCCTGGGCCAAATCCCAGCTTTGACGCCATTTGGGGTGCAACTCACCCACAAAACCGATGGCCTTGCCGTTGACCACAACGCGGGCGCAACGGCCGGGGTGCATGGCGGGGTGCTCAGCAGCTTCAAACACAGGCGTCAATGGAGCCAGCAACGCCTCTACATCGCCCTTGATGTCGTAGAAATCAACCTTCACATCAGCCACGCCCCATTGCTGCTGAGATGCAGCGCCGTAGGCCAAACCGGCTACTCGCATGGGCTGATAAAAGCCCTTGACGGTGGTATCAGACTCCACCACCGACGCATCCTTGAAGAACACGCGGCCCAGCTCAAACACACGCACGCGCGGTGCTTTGCGATCAACGTTGAACTTCAGCACCTGCACCAGCGAGCCAATCAAACTCGAGCGCATCACGCTCAGCTGGCTGGCAATCGGATTGAGCAGCTTGATGGGGTTGGTATTGCCCGCCAGCTCGGCTTCCCACTTTTCTTCAACAAAGCTGAAGTTGATGGTTTCCTGGTAACCCAGTGCAGCCAGTGCATGGCGTACCGCATAAGGGCTGCGCTTGTTTTCAGCACGCAGCTTGGGCGAAATCGGGGCCAATGGCTTGGTGGTGGGCAGGTTGTCGTAACCAATCATGCGCGCCACTTCTTCAATCAGGTCTTCTTCCAGATTGATGTCGAAGCGGAATGTGGGCGCAGTCACGCTGATCACACCTTCCTGGGCCACCACCGCAGGCAGGCCCAGGCCATTCAAGGCGTCAAGGCATTGCTGCTGCGTCACGGGCATGCCAATCACTTTGGCGGCACGTGCCACGCGCAATTGCACGGGCTTGGCTGCAGGCATATTCGGCTTGTGGTCATCCATGGCACACACTTGCGTGTCTGCCGTGCCGCAGATTTCCAGCACCAGTTGCGTAATGCGCTCAATATGCTCAACCGTGAACTCTGGGTCCACGCCACGCTCAAAGCGGTGACCCGCATCGGTAGAGAAGTTGAAGTGGCGCGAACGGCCAGCCACCGCCTTGGGGAACCAGAACGCGGCTTCGATATAGATGTGCTTGGTGTCATCTGACACCGCCGTGGCATCGCCACCCATGATGCCCGCCAGCGACTCGACCGCCTGGTCATCGGCAATCACACCGACCTTGATGAAGTCGTCAAACTTCACCGTGTTGCCATTGAGCAGCTTGAGCGTCTCGCCCACATGGGCCCAGCGCACACTCAAACCACCATGGATCTTGTCCAGATCAAAAATGTGGCTGGGGCGGCCCAACTCAAACATCACGTAGTTGGAAATATCCACCAGTGGCGACACCGTACGCTGGCCGCAACGTGCCAGACGGTCCACCATCCACTGGGGCGTCTTCACCTGGGCGTTCACATTGCGCACAATGCGACCCGAAAAGCGTCCGCACAAATCGGTGGCCTCAATTTTTACGGGCAACTTGTCTTGCGAAGCCACCTGTGCCTGCGGATAGTCCATCGCCTTCAAAGGCGCACCAGTCAGAGCAGACACTTCACGGGCAATGCCGTACACACTCAAGCAATGCGCCAGATTGGGCGTGAGCTTGAGGGTGAACAAGGTGTCGTCCAGATTCAGGTATGCGCGAATGTCTTGACCCAAAGGCGCATCGGCAGGCAGCTCCAGCAGACCGCCCGTGTCCTCAGCAATGCCCAGCTCCTTGGCCGAGCACAGCATGCCGTAGCTGGGCACACCACGCAGCTTGCCAATTTTGATCTTGAAGGGTTTGCCATCGGGGCCCGGTGGCAGCTCAGCGCCCACCGTGGCGCAAGGGATCTTGATGCCCACGCGCGCATTGGGTGCACCGCAGACAATGCTCAGCAGCTCTGGGCCACCCACATCCACCTGGCACACACGCAGACGGTCAGCGTCAGGGTGTTGGACGGCTTCTTTGATTTCACCCACCACAATGCCGGTGAAAGCAGGAGCAACAGGGTCCAGCTCTTCAACCTCCAGACCCGCCATGGTCAAAGTGTCGGCCAGCTGCTGGGTTGTCAGATTGGGGTTGCAGTATTGGCGCAACCAAGATTCAGGAAATTGCATAGTCAGGCTCTTTGGCTTTCATGCCAGCGCCCTCTTCTTGCTCAAGAGGCTGTCGCTGGCTGGGCTGCATACATACAAAAGAAGAGCTGCTTACGCTTATCAGCACTTGTTTTCAGCATCAAAACTATCTGAAAACCTTATGGCACGCGCGCTAGCCGCTCTCTTTATAGATTACTGAAATTGCGACAAGAAACGGATATCGCCGTCAAAGAACAAGCGCAAATCGTTTACGCCATAACGCAGCATCGTCAGGCGGTCGGGGCCCATGCCAAAGGCAAAGCCAATGTACTTTTCGGGGTCCAGGCCCATGTTGCGCACCACGTTGGGGTGCACCTGGCCAGAGCCGGCCACCTCCAGCCACTTGCCGGCCAGCGGCCCGCTTTGGAACTGGATGTCAATTTCTGCCGAAGGCTCGGTGAACGGAAAAAAGCTAGGGCGGAAACGCAGCACCAGATCATCCGACTCAAAGAAGGTCTTGCAAAAGTCAGTGAATACGACCTTCAAGTCCTTGAAGCTCACGTTCTCACCAATCCACAAGCCTTCACACTGGTGGAACATGGGCGAGTGTGTCGCATCCGAATCCACACGGTAAGTGCGGCCGGGGGCAATGACGCGGATCTCTGGCATACCTTGGCCAGCATCGATCGCATTGCGGTATTTTTTCACGTGCTGCACGGCATGACGCACCTGCATCGGGCTGGTGTGCGTGCGCAGCAAGTTGGGGGCGTGCTCGGTGCCGCCTTCTACGTAGAAGGTGTCGTGCATCGAGCGTGCGGGGTGGTCTTCCGGCGTATTCAGCGCCGTAAAGTTAAACCAGTCGGATTCAATCTCAGGGCCTTCAGCCACGTCAAAACCCATGGAGCCAAAAATACCCTCAATGCGCTCCATCGTGATCGACACAGGGTGCAGACCACCTGCGCCACGGCGACGGCCGGGCAACGTCACATCCAGCACTTCAGCCTTCAAATGGGCTTGTAACTCAGCATCAGCCAAGGCAGTACGGCGTGCTGTCAAGGCCGCTTCAATCGCCTGCTTGGCCACATTGATGGCAGCACCACGCGACTTTTTCTCTTCGATAGAAAGCTGCGCCATGCCCTTCATGAGCTCAGTCATCTTGCCCGACTTGCCCAGAAACTGCGCCTTGGCATTTTCCAGATCAGCGGGGGTGTGGGCCTGCGCAAACAGCTGCTGCGCACTTTCGACCAGAGAATCCAACTCGTTCATATCGACTCTTTAGCGACGATTAAAAATAAACAAGGGCTAGCGCCTTTTCAAGCTCTAGCCCTTGCTGATTGTGCGCCAGTAGCTACTACATCACTAGCAACTACCGATCGTTATCTCAAGCAGCAGCCAGCTTGGCCTTAACTTGGTCAACGATGCTGCTGAAAGCAGCCTTGTCGTGCACAGCGATATCGGCCAGCATCTTGCGGTCGATTTCGATGGAAGCCTTCTTCAGGCCGTTGGCGAACTGGCTGTATGTCAGACCCAATTCACGAGCAGCGGCGTTGATACGGGCAATCCACAACTGGCGGAAGACGCGCTTTTTGGTACGGCGGTCACGGTAGGCGTATTGGCCTGCCTTCATCACCGCCTGTTTGGCGACGCGGAAGACGTTACCGCGACGACCGCGGAAACCCTTAGCAAGGGTCAGAACTTTTTTGTGACGGGCACGGGCCGTTACACCACGTTTGACGCGAGGCATGTGTTTTCTCCTAGTTCGTCAGTGAATTACAGACCAGCGCCAGGCAACATCTTTGCGATGGAGCCCATATCGCCTTCATGCACGGAGACAGTGCCACGCAAGTGACGCTTGTTCTTCGTGGTCTTCTTGGTCAAGATGTGACGCTTGAAGGCTTGACCGCGCTTGACGGTACCACCGGGACGAACGCGAAAACGCTTCTTCGCACCGCTCTTGGTCTTCATTTTGGGCATGTGAATGCTCCTATTTGTTGTGCTCGTGAGGCGTTTTCGCAACTCTGCGAAATCTTGTTGGCCCCGAGACACTTCTTGGTTGCTGGCTTTCGCCAGCGTTTTAGCAACTTTTACAAGCTGCAAAACAGAAACCTGCCCTTGCGGGCAGGTTCCCTAAAATTCTAACTCAGCTTACGCCGCGTCGCTGCTTGGAGCGCTATCAGCCACAGGCTTAGCGCTGGCAGACGTTGGCTTCTTGCGAGCAGGGGCGATCATCATAACCATTTGACGGCCTTCCAGCTTGGGAAATTGCTCAACTTGGATGATGTCAGCCAACTCATCACGCAGGCGATTGAGCAAATCAAGGCCCAACTGCTGGTGCGTAATTTCGCGACCACGGAAACGCAAAGTCACCTTCACCTTGTCGCCATCCGCCAAGAACCGGCGAATATTGCGCAACTTGATGCCATAGTCACCATCATCGGTACCAGGACGGAATTTAACTTCCTTGATATCGATAACAGTTTGCTTGGCCTTGGCTTCTGCCGCCTTCTTTTGCTCCTGATATTTGAACTTACCGTAGTCCATCAAGCGGCATACGGGAGGATTCGCAGTAGCGGCAATTTCCACCAAATCAACGTCCAAGTCACCCGCCATACGCAGTGCTTCTTGAATAGAAACAATGCCGATAGGCTCATTTTCTGGACCAGACAAACGCACTTCAGGCGCCATGATTTCACGGTTCAGACGGTGTTTACGTTCCTCGCGGTGGCGACGATCACGGAATTCTGTAGCTATGGCTCTCACCCTAAATTCATATCGCTACGAAAAGCGTAGCTGCTTGCATTGATGAAGATAGCGCAACCAGGGTTGCGCCACTTGCATCAGACTTTGTTGTCAATATCGCTGGACAGCAATTCAATGAATGCGTCTACCGACATTACGCCCAAGTCTTTATTACCTCGGGCACGCACAGCGACGGTGCCTGCCGCTTTTTCCTTATCGCCAGCGACAAGGATATAAGGCAGCTTCTGCAATGCATGCTCGCGTATTTTATACGTGATCTTTTCATTGCGCAGGTCAGACACCACCTTAAGGCTTTGATGAGGCAGTGCTTTTTGCACCTTTGCCACAACTTCCTTTACGTAATCGGCTTGTGCATCGGTGATATTGAGCACAGCAACCTGCTCAGGAGCCAGCCAAACGGGCAAGGCGCCTGCAAATTGCTCAATCAAGATGCCAATGAAGCGCTCCATAGAACCAACGATTGCACGGTGCAGCATCACAGGGCGATGGCGATGACCATCCTCCCCTACGTACTCAGCATCCAAACGCTCTGGCATGGAAAAATCGACCTGGATCGTGCCGCATTGCCACTGGCGACCCAGTGCATCCTTCAATGTGTACTCAATCTTAGGACCGTAAAACGCGCCATCGCCCACCGCGATCTGGTAGTCGCAGCCCGATGCTTTGAGCGTATCAAACAACGCTTTTTCAGCTTTGTCCCAGCTTTCATCTGAGCCAATGCGCGCTTCAGGACGGGTGGCTACCTTGTAAATAATTTCGGTAAAGCCAAAGTCTGCATAGACCTTTTGCAACAGTGTTGTGAAGTCCAACACTTCTTTTTGAATCTGGTCTTCGGTACAAAAAACGTGTCCGTCATCTTGCGTAAAGCCGCGCACGCGCATGATGCCGTGCAAGCCGCCAGTAGGTTCATTGCGATGGCACTGACCAAACTCACCGTAGCGCAGGGGCAAATCACGGTAGCTTTTGATACCTTGCTTGAAGATCAGAATGTGGCCAGGGCAGTTCATGGGCTTCAAAGCGTAATCACGCTTTTCAGACTCAGTCACGAACATGTTGTCGCGATATTTATCCCAGTGGCCGGTTTTCTCCCACAGAGTCTTATCCAGAATCTGAGGGCCTTTGACCTCTTCGTAACCATTGTCACGATAGACACGGCGCATGTACTGCTCAACTTCTTGCCACACGCGCCAGCCCTTGGGGTGCCAGAACACAGTACCAGGCGAGCATTCATCAATATGGTAGAGATCCAGCTCACGACCCAAGCGGCGGTGATCCCGCTTTTCCGCCTCTTCAATGCGCGTGATGTAGGCCTGCAGATCTTTCTTATCCGCCCAGGCAGTGCCGTAAACGCGCTGCAGCTGTTCGTTCTTTGCATCACCACGCCAATAAGCACCTGCCAGCTTGGTCAGCTTGAATACTTTCAAAAACCGGGTGTTCGGCACGTGGGGGCCGCGGCACATATCCACATACTCTTGGTGGTAATACAGGCCCATCGCCTTCTCGTTGGGCATGTCTTCCACCAAGCGCAGCTTGTAATCCTCGCCACGCTCCTTGAAGACTTGAATGACCTCATCGCGCGGTGTCATTTTCTTAATGACGTCGTAGTCTTGCGCGATCAACTCCTTCATGCGCGCCTCAATGGCGGCCATGTCTTCTGGCGTAAAGGGACGCTCGTAAGAAATGTCGTAGTAAAAACCCTCATCAATGACCGGGCCAATCACCATCTTGGCAGTGGGGTACAACTGCTTGACCGCATGACCCACCAAATGAGCGGTGGAGTGGCGAATAATTTCAACACCCTCTTGATCTTTAGGGGTGATGATTTGCAGCTTCGCGTCCTGCTCAATCAGCTCGCAAGCATCCACCAAGCGGCCATTAACTTTGCCTGCAACGGTGTTTTTTGCCAATCCAGGACCAATTGACGCAGCAACCTGCATCACAGTAACGGGACCATCAAATTCGCGTTGCGAGCCATCAGGCAGTGTGATCTTTAACATGAAAATCCTTAGCTATCTTTATCTGTAACCGTAGCGCACGCGCCGCTGCAAAAGCAAAGCGCGGAACTTGTCCGCGCTTTATGGATAACAACTCTGGGCACGCGCGAACTCACAGCCTTACTGGCTGTGCAACATCTCCGTATTTGCCGTTCGCGGTGTCATAACCAGAATGCCTTTCTCGCCCTTGTTGGTTAGCTATTTAGACATTTTAGCGTCGTACAAACAAAAAAACCCGCAGCCAAAGCTGCGGGCGTATGCCAAGCCATACATTTGCACGACCTGAAAGCGCCCCACCACGCTTTCAAGCTGCACAGATCAGTGGAACTGCTCTTCTTCGGTCGAACCTGTCAATGCCTTCACCGACGACGAGCCACCCTGAATCACCGTGGTCACATCGTCAAAGTAACCAGCACCTACTTCTTGCTGGTGCGACACGAAGGTGTAACCCTTGTCACGCGCTGCAAATTCAGGCTCTTGCACCATGTTCACGTAGTGCTTCATACCCTCACCACGAGCATAAGCATGGGCGAACTGGAAGCTGTTGTACCAGTTGATGTGAATACCCGCCAAGGTGATGAACTGGAATTTGTAACCCAAATCCGACAACTCTTCCTGGAATGACGCGATCTGACTGTCGTTTAAGTTCTTCTTCCAGTTGAACGATGGCGAGCAGTTGTAGCTCAACAACTTACCTGGGCATGCAGCATGCACAGCTTGAGCAAACTCACGGGCAAAGCCAATGTCAGGCACACCGGTTTCGCACCATACCAAGTCTGCATAAGGGGCATAGGCAACACCGCGGCTGATGGATTGCTCCAGACCATTCTTGACGCGGTAGAAACCTTCCTGAGTACGCTCACCCGTCAGGAATGGCTTGTCATTGGCATCATGGTCTGAAGTGATCAGATTGGCTGCTTCAGCATCAGTGCGGGCCAGAACAATTGTGGACACCCCCATCACGTCTGCAGCAAAACGGGCCGAGATCAATTTCTCGCATGCTTCATGGGTAGGTACCAGCACCTTACCGCCCATGTGGCCACACTTCTTCACCGCTGCAAGCTGATCTTCAAAGTGAACACCGGATGCGCCAGCAGCAATCATGTTCTTCATTAATTCGAATGCGTTCAGCACACCACCAAAGCCTGCCTCCGCATCCGCCACGATGGGCAGAAAATAGTCAATGAACGCTGCATCATCTGGATTGACACCGCGGCTCCACTGAATTTCATCAGCGCGCTTGAATGTGTTGTTGATACGGCGCACCATGGTCGGCACCGAATCGTAGGCATACAGAGACTGGTCTGGGTACATGGTTTCGGAGGTATTGCCGTCAGCAGCCACTTGCCAGCCCGACAGGTACACAGCCTCCAGGCCTGCCTTGGCTTGCTGCATCGCTTGGCCTGCAGAGATTGCGCCAAAAGCGTTCACATACCCCTTCTTTGCTCCGCCATTGATCTTTTCCCACAGCTTCTCTGCACCGCGCTTTGCCAGAGTGTGCTCTGGCTGAAGGCTGCCGCGCAAACGCACAACGTCAGCGGCGGAGTAACCACGCTTAACGCCTTTCCAGCGAGGGTTTTGCGCCCAATCTTTTTCCAAGGCGGCAATTTGCTGTTCGCGGCTCAGTTGCTGGTTCAGGGATTCAGGCATGTTGATCTCCAATCAAAGTAAAGCAAGGTGTTGAAACTTGGCGCCGGTTGTTGTTCGGCTTGGAGATAAATTTAAGTCTTATAGAAGAGTTAATCAAGCTCTTATATCTTATACAAGACAAATATTTATAGCATTCAAAATCAACAACTTAGATTTATTTATCTCAATATGAAATCAATTCTCTTCAAGTGAGATAACTTTATTGCAGCGCAACATTCATCAATTTCACATTGCAAAATTGCATTGCTACTTTGTGAAAAACCACCGGTCACTGAGTCGCAACAACCCGCTTCATCAGCGGTGCAGCGCAGTTGCTGCAATCACAACGCCATCTTCATCGGCATACAGCCAATCGCCAGGCTGCACGCGCACCCCAGCAATATCCACTACGGCGTCTGTTTGACCTTCTCCACGTTTATCCGTGGGCATTGGCATCAAGCCAAGAGCAGCAATCCCAACCCCAGCGGCTCGCAACTCAGCAGCATCGCGAACACAACCATAGACCAGCACACCAGCCCAACCATTGCGCGCGGCTGCAGCCGCCAAATTGCCACCGACCAAAGCTTTGCGCAAGGACCCACCGCCATCGACAACCAGAACACGGCCTTCCCCAGCGGTATCCAGCGCGTGCTTGACCAGACTGTTGTCCTCAAAGCACTTCACGGTTGTCACTTTCCCTGCAAATTGCTCCCTCCCCCCGAAATGCTGAAATACCGGGGGCAAGACGCGAAACGCTCCGCTCTCATCAGATTTGTACACGTCACAAAAATCGCAAGTTTTAAAAGCAATCGTCACAGCCATCTCCTAGTTTTTTGCATGCAATCCGCCACTGTCACAGCAGCCATCTGGCGCGCATAGTCCCACCAGAGGCTCAGATTGCAAAGAATAGATACAGTTTTTAGGCAATTTACGTGCTGTGATGCAACAAATCACTGGAAAAAATGGTTCGCCCGCTTGGAAAGCCGAATTTTTCCCATTAGCATCTGCCTCAACCAGCTCTGACAAGGTCACGAACTCAGAGATACTGGCGCAAAACTCATCCCAAAAAGGAAAGCAAAAATGGCAACTGCAAAGAAGGCAACTGCTGCAACAGCAGCTCCCGCAAAAAAGCGCACTCCTAACGCAGCCTTCATGAAGCCCCTGACACCCAGCGCCGCTCTGGCTGCTGTGGTGGGCAAGGAGCCCCTGCCCCGCACTGAAATCATCAGCAAGCTGTGGGTCTACATCAAGGCCCACAACCTGCAAGATGCTGCCAACAAGCGCATGATCAATGCAGACGCCAAGCTCAAGGAAGTGTTCGGCAAGCCACAAGTTTCGATGTTCGAAATGGCTGGCCTGATCGGCAAGCACGTTAGCTGATCGACACAGCTTTCAACGAACCGGCTTAGGCCGGTTTTTTTACGCCTGTACGCAAGGGGACAAGGCCTCCTTCAGCGCCGGATTGACCCGATGGATAGAAAGTGTTTGCAAATGCGATGAATTCGCATTTATAATTCGTTCCACCATATCAATAGCCAGCCACAACTGTTTGCAGCCATGATCGTTTGTGTATGCCACCGAGTTTCTGATCGCGAAATTGCACACCATGCGCATGCAGGGATGAGTTTCGACGAAATCCAATTTGAGCTTGGTGTTGCCACTCAATGCGGTCGCTGCGAAACCTGCGCACGTGATGTGGTAGCCAAGTGTTGCTCCAAGGGCAATACTGCGGCTATCCACAATGAGACCGTCGTGCAAACAGTTCAGCTTGCCACCCCTATTTTGGAGAGCAAAGCATGGCATTCTTCTCAACTATTGCAGGCAGTCTGATTCTGGTTTTAGGCTGCTCATGGTGGATTTTCCGAAAATAGGGTTTCTGTAACATTCGCCTTCGCGTACGATTTCGCGCCTCCCCTGCACATGGCCACCATGGCTGGCCACACCGGCTGTGTCAGCTGGTTTTTTGATATTTATGCTTTCTTCCGAACATCTCGCCCCTCACGGTGCTCTTGGCAAAAAAACCATGATTACCGGGATGGTGCTGGCACTGCATGCTGCCGGTATCTGGGCATTGCAAAACAGCATGAACCGCCCGCCAGAGCCTCAAATCATTGCTGCTGAAGTGATTGCGCAGTTCATTGCGCCACCCGCACCAGAGCCTCCAGCTGCTGCGCCACCGGCTCCTCCACAGCCTGAGCCTCCAAAGCCAACACCCAAGCCTCAGCCGCCCAAGCCAAAGCCCACTCCGGTACAAAAAGCGCCACCGCTGCCCAAAGCCATTACGGATCCCACACCTGCTCCGAATGCGCCAAAAGGCACTTTGGACAGTGCCCCAGCGCCCGTGGCTGATGCAGCGCCGCCAGCACCTCCTGCTGCGCCTGCACCTCCAGCGCCTCCGTCAGGCGGAGCCGTGCAACTGCCCTCCAGCAATGCGGCGTACCTGAACAATCCACGCCCTAGCTACCCCTCAATCAGCCGCCGCATGAGCGAGCAAGGCAAGGTTTTGCTGCGCGTTCTGGTTGATGAAAACGGATCGCCTCAACAAATTGAGATCAAGCAATCCAGCGGTTTCGACCGCCTCGACAAGGCCGCCCTTGCTTCTGTTCAGAAATGGCGCTTTGTACCCGGTAAACGCAATGGTGTTCCAGAAGCTATGTGGAACATCGTGCCCGTCAATTTTGTTCTCGAATAAACAGTCATCTCAGGAGTTTTCATGGAATCCCAATTCGGCATTGCCCACGTCTGGGCACAAGGCGACTTTGTCACCCGTGGCGTGGCCATTTTGCTGCTGATCATGTCTGTCGCATCGTGGGTCGTCATCATCGTCAAGGCGCTGGGCCTGATGAAGTTCAAGAAGTACGCTAAAGAAGCCAAAGATTTCTGGCACAGCGAGGACTTCGGCTCTGGCCTGAACAAGCTGGATGCTGATCCCGCCAACCCTTTCCGCTACTTGGCGCTGGAAGGCCGCGAAGCCATCTCTCACCACCGAAAAACCAGCGCGCACTTGCATGACACCCTGGATGTCAGCGACTGGGTGACCCGCTGCCTGCGCAACGGCATTGATGAATTTACAGCGCGCATGCAAGCAGGCCTGGCCATCTTGGCGTCCGTTGGTTCGACCGCACCTTTCGTGGGCCTGTTTGGTACTGTGTGGGGCATCTATCACGCACTGATCGTGATTGGCACTTCGGGCCAGGCTTCGATCGACAAGGTGGCTGGCCCTATTGGCGAGGCGCTGATCATGACCGCCTTCGGTTTGGCTGTGGCCATTCCTGCAGTACTGGGCTACAACGCCATCGTGCGCGGCAACAAGGGCGTGCTGGGTAGCTTGAACAGCTTTGCACACGACATGCATGCTTTCTTTGTGACAGGTACCCGCATGACGGTCGACACCACCAGCCACCAAGACAGCAAAGTACTGCCTTTGAAGAAAGGGGCCTAAATCATGGCCTTCGGCACCCAAGACGACAGCGATGATGTCATGAATGAAATCAACATGACGCCCCTGGTGGACGTCATGCTGGTGCTCCTTATCGTCTTCATCATCACCGTGCCTGTCATGAAGCACGCAGTGAACGTGGATCTGCCCCGCGCCTCCAACGAGCCTGAAGTGGTCAAGCCCCAAAACATCAGTCTGTCGATTGATGCCCAGGGCCAGTACCACTGGAACAAGGAAGCCATCAGCGATGAGCAATTAGTGGAACGCCTGACCGCAGAGGCCGCCAAAGATCCTCAGCCTGATCTGCACATCCACGGTGACAAGGAAGTACGCTACGAGCGCATTGCCAAAGCCATGGCCGCTGCACAAAGCACCGGAATCCGCAAGATTGGTTTTGTCACGGAGCCTGAGAAATAAGGCCTCCGCCATCCCGCCCCAAACCCTGCACAAAGCGCAAGCCTGCAGGGTTTTTTTACGTCTGCACAACACATAAAGTGAGCTTTAAGCGCTTATAAATAAATGATTTCAATGTCTTTTATATTCGAAATCATTGGTAAATAAGCGCATACAGCTACTCTTTTATAAAACACAATTTTTTACAGGTTATCGCAAAATTAGCGTTGACTATTGAATGGGAATGGTTATCATTACCAAAACGTCAACACACTTCGCACCATGCAAGCCACACTATCCCTCCCAAGCGCACGCCGCACTCCTGTTGAGCAGTCCGTACTGGCAGACAGTGCGGTCAGCCATCCTGTTTTGGCACACGACCTGAGCGTGGACAGCGAGTTGCTGCTGCGCGGCAAAAAGTCAGTGTCCATCGTGCACAACGGTGCCACTTACCGTTTGCAGTCCACCAAACTGGGCAAGCTGATTTTGACGAAGTAAGGATTTAACAGTTTCATCGTGGGGCGATGCGGGTGAGGACCCGGCATCGTTTAGGCCAGCCAACAAACCTTCATCGGGCATTGCGTAGCCAGTCCTTTTTTTCCCACTCACTGCAACAAAAAAGCGACCTTGAAGGTCGCTTTTTCATGGGCGTCTTTAGCAAAGACTGCGGTGTTTACAGGCCCAGCGCTGCAATGCCGGCATTGGCCACTTGTGCATCTTCGGAAGCCTTCACCCCCGACACACCCACCGCGCCCAGGCACTGGCCATTTTTCATGATGGCCACGCCACCTTCCAGCAAGCCATCAACAAATGGCGCGCTCAGGAAAGCTGTACGCCCGTTGTTGATCATGTCTTCAAATGCCTTGGTGTCCTTGCGGCCCACAGCGGCAGAGCGTGCCTTGGCAGGTGCAATGTGTGAAGAAATGGGGGCTGCGCCATCCAAACGCTGCAGCCACAGCAGGTGACCACCATCGTCCACAACAGAGATCGTGACCGCCCAGTTGTTCTTCAGTGCTTCAGCTTCCGCAGCCGCAGCAATTTTCTTGACGTCCGCCAGTTCCAGCTCAAATTTATTCTTCATCGAAATGCTCCCAAGAGGTTTGGTATCCAGCGTTTGAGCATACTGACTCTTGTCACCCCCGCCCCAACCTTCTGCGCAAAACATTCCAACCTAAAAACCACGCAGAAAACTGCCGTAAAAGCCAAGGTCTTGGGAACTTGTGGGTTGGCATACGTCTCATAGAATGACTGACATAGCCGTTTCGCTATACCTACTAAGGAGAAAACACTCAATGAACCATATAAACACTTTGGACTCTGCAGGCTACGGCATCTCGCAGCAGCAGCGCCACAGAGTGCTGCGCAACACTTACTGGCTGCTGGCGCTGAGTTTGCTGCCCACCGTATTGGGCGCATGGGTGGGTGTGAGCACAGGCATTACTGCTGGACTGACCGGCTTCATGGGGCTGATCGTATTCATGGTCGGCGCCTTTGGCTTCATGTTCGCAATCGAAAAGACCAAGAACTCTGCCGCAGGCATTCCTGTGCTGCTGGGCTTCACGTTCTTCATGGGCTTGATGCTCTCGCGCCTGATTGCCATGGTGCTGGGCTTTAGCAATGGCTCGCAGCTGATCATGACCGCGTTTGCAGGCACTGCCGGCGTGTTCTTCGTGATGGCTTCTTTGGCCACCGTGATCAAGCGCGACATCTCGGGCATGGGCAAGTGGCTGTTCGTTGGCGCTCTGGTGCTGATGGTGGGCGCGGTGATCAACGTGTTTGTGGGCTCTAGCGCAGGCATGATGGCCATCTCGATGCTGGCCATCGGTATCTTCTCTGCCTACATGCTGTATGACATCAAGCAGATTCTGGACGGCGGCGAGACCAACTACATCAGCGCAACACTGGCGCTGTACCTGGACGTCTTCAACGTGTTCCAAAGCCTGCTGGCCCTGCTGGGCATCATGGGCGGCGAACGCGACTAAGCACCACTTGCCAAACCGAAAGGCCCCTTCTGGGGCCTTTTTTTATGTTCATGCAAAGAAGGGCTTAATTTTGAAAAAGACTTGCCGATAATTGAGGGACATGCCAAACCATCACCACTCCATTCGCCCTGCTTTTTTGCTGCTTCCATTGGGGGCGATGCTGCTGGCGGGCTGTTTAGAACAAGTGCCGGGCCTGGGTCCAGACCCACGCACCGTCATCCGCGAGAACGAGGCCAAGGCCATCGGCAGCGGCTGCCGCCATGCCATGCGTGGCATTGAAGACTGCTACACACTCAACCCCAAAGCCCCAAAGTCCATGGTATTTGCAGGCTGGAAGGACATGGACGAGTACATGCGCGAGCACAAGCTGGAGGGCACACCCTCTGTGTTCACACAAAAGCCCGAGGCACCCGCCAAGGCGCGCGCTGAAGAAGACATCGAGACGGAATACGCCCGCCCTCGCAGTTAAGCCAGGTGTGACTGCGGCCAGAAGGCCAAACCACCAAACGGTAACGGTCAAACGCCAACCTGCCCTCACTCAAAAAAGCCCGCAAGCGTCATATACGCTTGCGGGCTTTTTCACAGGTCATCACAAGACAGCCTTTCGGCTGTGCATGCCCACTCGATTTAGTTCACGCGCTCAAACACGGCCATGGATTCCACATGGGCGGTATGCGGGAACATGTTCACCACACCAGCTTGTACGCAGCGGTAGCCTGCCTGGTTGACCAGCAAGCCCGTATCGCGCGCCAGCGTAGCAGGGCCGCAGCTCACGTACACGATGCGCTGGGGGAACTGCCAGTTTTCATGGCCTTCGGGCAGCGGCGGCAGCACATCAGGTTGCGCTTCGGTGGGCACACCGGTTTGTTTGGCACCTGTGCGAATCTGGTGAATGTCTGCCAACGCCTGGCACAGCGCAAAAGCGCCTTCGCGGGGAGGGTCGATCAACCACTTTTCGGCATTGCCATCGGCCATCAACAGCGCTGGCGTCATGTTGAACAGGTTACGCCCCACAAACGTCGTAGGTGCCAGTGGGTTATCTTCGCTGCGCTGGGCGTTGTTGGCGGCGTAGTTGTCCAGCGAGCGCTGCACCAGTGTGTCCGAGCCTTCAATGCCCAGCACTTCGCGCGCTTGGGTGGCCAGCGGCAAGGTGAAGTTGCCCAAACCGCAGAACCAATCGATCACGCGCTCGTGCTTTTGCACATCCAGCAAGCGCAGCGCACGCGTCACCAGCACGCGGTTGATATGCGGATTCACCTGGGTGAAGTCCGTGGGCTTAAAGGGCATGTGGATGCCAAAGTCTGGCAGGCTGTACGACAGCTCAGTGCCACCCTCTTCCATCTTGTGCACGGTCTCTGGGCCCTTGGGCTGCAACCACCACTGCACATTGTGAGCGGCGGCGAAATCACGCAGGCGCTGCTGATCGGCCTCAGTCAGAGGCACCATGTGGCGCAACAGCAAAGCGGTGACGTGGTCGCCACAGGCCACTTCAATTTGCGGCAACTGCTCTCGCGCATCCATGCTGGCGACCAGCGCGCGCATGGGCATCAACATGGCATCTATATGTGGGGGCAACACCTTGCAGGTTTCCATGTCTGCGATGTAGCGGCTCTTGCGCTCATGAAAGCCCACCAGCACCTTGCCTTTTTTGATCACATAACGCACAGACAGACGCGCACGGTAGCGGTAGCCCCAGGTGGGGCCTTCGATGGGGCGCATCATGGTTTCGGCCTTGACCTTGCCCAGATGCCACAGGTTGTCTTCCAGTACGCGCTGCTTGACGGCTACTTGGGCGTTGATGTGCAGGTGCTGCATCTTGCAGCCACCGCAAGCACCTTCGTGCAGCCCGGCGTGCGGGCAGCCAGGCGTTACACGCTGGGACGATTCGCGATGGATAGCAAACAGGCTTGCTGCTTCCCAGTTGTTTTTCTTGCGATGTACGTTAGCCGTAACCAGCTCAGTGGGCAAAGCTCCGTCAATGAACACTACTTTGCCATCGGGCTTGCGGGCAATGCCTTTGGCTTCCATGTCCATGGACACCACTTCCAGCCAGCCTTCAGGCAGGCTGGGGTCGCCAGTGGGCATATCAACGTAGGGGGAATCGGGGGAAATCTTGTCGTTCTGAGCACTCATGATGGGCGACATTGTCTCAGGCTGGCAAGGCTGCAGGATATTGGCAGTGGCGAAAACCTCGTTCTGCATGCACCGCTCCGTCGTGCAGCGTACAAAAACACGCTTCAAAAAAACCATCTGGCGCTTATGCAGCCATGGCTAGCAGCTCTTCTTTTTAAATTCCTGACGCCGCCAAACTGGCTTGTCGCGCCAGTGCATCGGCTTCGGTGTTGAGATGACGCGGAATCCAGCGCCACTGCACGTGCACAAATGCATGCACCAAAGGCTGAACCACCTCCAGCCAAGGCACCAGCCGCAATGTGCGCCTGACTTGCACGCCCGGCACTGTCGGTGGTGCCAGCTGTTCAATCACCCATTGGCTGTCAGTGTAAATACGCAGGCTGCTGGCCCCAAGTTCCTGCGCCTTGAGCAGCCCGGCCTGCAGGGCGCGCAGTTCTGCCTCATTGTTGCAACCCCTGCCAAGCAGGGCTTGCCCAATGGCGTGCTGCGAGCCGTCTGGTCCGGTCAGCACGGCACCAATCGCCATGCGCCCAGGGTTGGGCATGGCCGAGCCATCGATATGCAAAATCCAGAAATTCGGGGGTGGGTAAACGCGCAGCACCACCGCACTCTACACCGGCTTGCCCCCTTGCACGGCCTGCTCCACCGTCTGGCGCTGGAGCGTGGGCACAAAACTTTCAATGAATTCGTAGGCATAGCCCCGCAGCCAGGCACCACGCCGCAGCCCCAACCGCGTGACATTCACCTGGAACAAATGGCCGGCATCCAACGCCTGCAGATGTTGGTCACGCCCCGCATCCACAGCGATCGAAGCCACAATGCCCACGCCCATCCCCAGTTCCACGTAAGTTTTGATCACATCGGCATCCATGGCGGTTAACACCACATCCGGGGCCAGACCTTCGCGCTCAAACGCTTCATCGATGTGGGCACGGCCTGTGTAGCCTTGCTCGTAGGTAATGATGGGATAGACCGCCAAATCCTGCAAAGTAATGGGCGCTTGCAGCTTTAGCAAAGGGTGGCCCTGCGGCAGCACTACGCTGTGCGTCCAGCGGTAGCACGGCAGCGTGACCAGCCCTTCGTAGGTGGCCAAGGCCTCGGTCGCCACGCCAATATCAGCCTCACCGCTGACCAGCATTTCTGCCACCTGCTTGGGTGAGCCCTGGTGCAAATGCAAACGCACTTGTGGGTAGCGCTGGCGAAACTCATGCACCACCTGCGGCAAGGCATATCGTGCCTGACTGTGGGTGGCGGCAATCGACAACCGCCCCTGTGCGCTGGCGCTGAAGTCGGCCCCCACACGGCGCAGGTTGTCAGCATCCAGCAGCAGCCGCTCCACAATGGGCAGCAGCACCTCTCCGGGTGGCGTCAGCCCCGTCAGGCGTTTGCCAGCGCGCAGAAAAATGTCCACCCCCAGCTCTTCTTCCAGTTCACGTATCTGGCGGCTCACGCCCGGCTGCGAGGTGTGGAGTATCTGCGCCACATCGGTCAGGTTAAAGCTGCGCCGTACCGTTTCTCGCACCGATCGCAGTTGCTGAAAGTTCATATATCTTCTTAAAAAAAGAGCGCTTCTAGCGCCTATCCAGTCAGCGTTAAGAGCCAATTTCAGGCGCGATCACCGCGCCAACAAAACTGCGGCGTGAGCATGTTGGTACTGCACACTTAGAGCCGCCAACATCACCCAGCAAATCTTTGATTTACGTGAATACAAGGCGCGAAGCTACAGGCGGTACAGACGTACGACAAGGCCAAGCCGCGACGTATCCAGGGTGCTGTTAACGGGCCTTAGACCAGCGCCACGGCCTTTTCAGCCTGTTCTGTGGGCACGCCTTGCGGCCATACAGCCCATGGCCGGGTAATTTCTGTCAACGCAGGCTGCAGCAGCTCTAGCGTGTTGCCCGCCGGGTCTTTGGCATAAAAGCGCATGCCTTCATGCACCTGTACAACCGCCAAAGCCGTGGCTCCGTGGGCCAGTAGCCGTTGCTGCAAGGCCTCCACCCCAGCCACCCGCAAAGCCAGGTGACCCTGGCACTCGCAAGCATGACTGGCTGTGGTGCGAGGCACAAGATCCAGCCGCTGGCCACCTGCCACATAGCGCAGAACACGGGCTGGTGCACAAGAGCTGCCTGCTGCACGCGGCAGGCCCAGCAGTTGCCCATAAAAACGCTCAACCTGCGTTTGCAGATGGGCTGGGTACGAAAGCTGCACATGGTGCACCCCCAGCACTGCAGCTTGCGCTGCCAAACTGGGCGCTGTCATGCTGCCACCTGCCACCACAGCAAACCAGCACAGTTAGCGGCCAGGCTGGGCTTGCGCACCACGGCTGCAGCAATGGCACGGTGCTGCAGCGGCGGCGGCTGCGTGCACATGCCCCACGCCTGCGCCGTAGTGCGCAGCACATGGGCTGCATGGGCGCACAGCGCTTCATGCGGCAATACGCTGTGAGCATCGGAGGGAACAAGGGTGTGGGACATGGTGCGCTCCTTCAAACAATGGGTGACCCGTAGGCCACCCTTAAGCCGCTTGCGCGGCACTCTCACTTTTTGGTGTAAATCTGGTCAAAGCTGCCGCCGTCGGCAAAGTGGGCCTTGTCCGCCTTGTCCCAGCCGCCAAAGGCTTGGTCGATGGTGAACAACTCCAGCTTGGGGAACTGCTTGGCAAAGTCGGCCTTCACCTTGTCATTGGTAGGACGGTAGAAATTGCGTGCAGCGATCTGCTGGCCTTCATCGGAGTACAGGTATTCCAGGTACGCCTGCGCTACTTTTCGGGTGCCCTTTTTGTCGACCACTTTGTCTACGACCGCCACGCTGGGCTCTGCTAGGATGGACAACGAGGGCGCTACGATTTCAAACTTTTCTGGGCCAAATTCGCGCAAGGCCAGGAAAGCTTCGTTCTCCCACGCCAGCAACACGTCACCCACCCCACGCTGCACAAAAGTGATGGTGGAGCCGCGTGCACCGGTATCCAGCACAGGTACATTGGCAAACAGCTGCTTCACAAAGTCTTTGGCCTTGGCTTCATCGCCACCGTTTTTGCGTTTGGCAAACTCCCACGCAGCCAAGTAGTTCCAGCGGGCACCGCCACTGGTTTTAGGGTTGGGGGTAATGACTTGTACGCCGGGTTTGACCAGATCGCTCCAGTCCTTCAGGCCCTTGGGGTTGCCCTTTTTCACCAGAAAAACGATGGTGGAGGTGTATGGCGCGCTGTTCAAAGGCAGCTTCTTTTGCCAGTCTGCTGCCAGGTAGTTGCCGTTCTTGACCAAGGCATCCACATCGCCTGCCAATGCCAGCGTGGCTACATCGGCATCCAGACCATCAATGATGGAACGCGCCTGCTTGCCAGAGCCGCCATGCGACTGCTTGATTGCCACGTCCTGGCCCGTCTTTTCTTTCCAGTGCTTGGCAAATGCCTTGTTGTACTCCACGTACAACTCACGGGTGGGGTCATACGACACATTGAGCAAAGTGACCGGATCGGCCGCCAAAGCAGGCAGCGCCGAGAAGGTGAAGCCCGCCAAAAGGCTGAGGGCAACAGGAATCTTGATAAAGTTGCGGCGATTGTTCATTTTTGCTTTCAGATTTTTGGTTGGGACAACGGTCCTTTCACCGTTGGAACGCATTCTGAAAGCACGTCTTCAAAACTTAAACCAATAAGATTTCAGTTCGTTATTACCCAAACATCTGAAGTCGCACGAGGAACCCCCATGGCACGTACCATTCAATGCATCAAACTGGGCCAAGAAGCTGAAGGCTTGGACTTTCCTCCCTACCCCGGTGAACTGGGCAAACGCATTTATGAAAGCGTGAGCAAGCAGGCGTGGGCTGACTGGCTCAAGCACCAGACTATGCTGGTCAACGAAAACCGCCTGAATCTGGCCGATGCACGTGCGCGCCAATATCTGGCCCGCCAGATGGAAAACCACTTCTTTGGCAGCGGTGCAGATGCTGCTGCTGGTTACGTACCACCGTCGGCATAAAGTAGGCACCCAACACATCGGCGTAGCAAGAGGCCTCTCAACAGCACCCCGGTGCTGTCAGTGAACCATTGCCTCCGCCCCTGCTGCATCACAAAGCCTGGCCCCGCAAAGTGCCGGGCTTTTTTGCGTGCGGCATGCCCGCTTGCCAGATTGGGTCTTCGCGGCAGTTCATAATCGCGGCTTCTGTTTTCCGTGGGAGAGCGAGGCAGCGCACGCGCTAGCCTCCGCCGAAGGCGCAAACTCCCATAATCGCTCAGGCACCCAGCACCACGGAACACTATCGCCGACTGGAGAGCAGCCGGGGCCTTGTCAGGCCAGCCGGTTCACCGAAGGGGCAAGCGCGCACATGACGAACATGCGCAGCGCTAAAACTCTCAGGTAAAAGGACAGCGGGAGAGGCTTACCCATGCCCAAGAAGTCACTCTTATTTCAAGAGCGCCTTGGTTGGTGCATGGGCTCACACTTTTGCGTTGTGTCTGCCATCTCCGATTTTTTCCATTCCCTGTTCAGCGTGCAGCTGGACGTCATTCTCGTCATCTATTTGATCGCCATCACCGCTGAAGCCATGTCCGGTGCACTTGCTGCTGGACGGCGCAATATGGACATCTTCGGTGTCGTGGTGATTGCTTTCGTCACCGCTCTGGGTGGCGGCACCATCCGCGATATGGTGCTGGGCAACTACCCGATTGGCTGGACGCAGCACCCCGTTTATGTCTATCTGGTGGTGTCTGCCGGTCTCTTGACCACGGTCATTGCGCGTTATATGCAACGCATGAAACATGTCTTCCTGCTGCTGGATGCGATGGGGTTGATTGCCTTTTCGCTGATTGGCAGCGACGTGGCCATCAAGCTGGGATATGACCCGCTGGTGGTCGTGATGGCCGGCATGATCACCGGTATCAGTGGCGGCATCTTGCGCGATGTGCTGTGCAACCAGGTACCAGTGGTGTTTCGCCGTGAGCTGTATGCCAGCGTGTCCATGGCCGTGTGCTTGCTTTACCTGGGCCTGCAGGCGCTGCAAGTGTCTTTGGGCATCAGCACCGCCATCTGCTTTGCCGGTGGACTGGCGCTGCGGCTGGCCGCCATTCGCTTTGGCTGGCGCCTGCCTGTGTTTTCCTACCAGCAGCGCTGGGAGTAAAGGCTACCGCCCCGAGCATGCCCATGACTACCTGATGCGCCAGCCGCATCAACCTTATCTGCTACGCCTTTTATGTCTGAACCCTTGACCTGGCTGCCCGACGGAACCCCTTACAGCCCCCGCTTTGGTGACCGCTATCACAGCGAGCACGGCGGGCTGTCACAGGCACAGCAGGTGTTTCTGGCCGGTTGCGGCCTGCCTGCTGCCTGGGGCGGACAGGCGCAGTGGCGTGTGCTGGAAACTGGCTTTGGCCTGGGGCTGAATTTTCTGGTCACCTGGGCGGCCTGGAAGGCCGATGCCCAGCGCCCGCAGGTGCTGCACTTCACCTCCATCGAGGCCTACCCCGTCAGCGCACAGGATCTGCTGCGCGCAGCGCCACAAGAGCCGCATTTGCGCCCTTTGGCCGAGCAACTGGCTGCGCGCTTTTACGGACTGCTGCCGGGCGTGCACCGACTGGCCTTTGAAGGTGGGCGCGTGCAGCTGACGCTGTGGATTGGTGATGCTCAAGCCATGCTGCGCCAGCAGCACACGGTGGCCGACAGCATCTATCTGGACGGTTTCAGCCCCAGCACCAACCCAGAGATCTGGGACACCCACACCCTTAAAGCGATGGCCCGCCACTGCCGCCGCGGCACCCGCGTGGCCACCTGGACCATTGCGCGTGCAGTGCGTGACCAACTGACGCAGTACGGCTTTGAAGTGCACAAAGTGCCCGGTGTGCCGCCCAAGCGCGACAACCTTCAGGCCCGCTTCAACCCAGCCTGGCAGCCGCGCGTGCGCGCAGCGACAGATCCAGCACCTGTGGCTCAAGCGGGCACCGCACTGGTCATTGGTGCCGGTTTAGCCGGCTCTGCTGTGGCCCACAGTCTGGCGTTGCGCGGCTGGCGCGTCACGGTACTGGCTGCTGGCGATGCCCCTGCCGACGGTGCGTCAGGTTTGCCAGCAGGCCTGTTTTGCCCACACGTCTCGCCCGATGACAGCGTGCTCTCGCGTTTGTCGCGCAGCGGTGTGCGCATGACGCTGCAACGCCTGCACGACCTGTGCGCCGAAGGCTCCGACTGGGGCCACAGCGGCGTGCTGGAGCATTGCACCGACGGCGGCACGGGCCTGCCCGCTAGCTGGGCCCAAGGCCCAGGCGCTGACTGGAGCCACGCCACCGACAGCGCCCAGCTGCAAGCCGCAGGCTTGCCCGATAACACCGTGGCCTGCTGGCACGCACAGGCCGGCTGGGTGCGCCCCGCCCAGCTGGTGCAGGCACAGCTGGCCCATGCCTACATTCAATTTCAGGCCCATGCACGTGTGGCACGCCTGCAAGCCACCGTCGATGGCGCATGGCAGGCACTGGCCGCTGACGGCAGCGCGCTGGCGCAGGCCGATATCGCCGTACTGGCCTGTGGCCCTGCAACGCAAGAGCTGCTGCCCACTGATATCACTTGGCCGTTGCAAGCCATACGCGGGCAGATCACCTGGGGGCTGCACAGCCTGCACAACGCCTATGCCCTGCCGCCCTTTCCAGTCAACGGAAATGGCAACCTGGTCACCCACATTCCGCTGCCACAAGGCCAGGGCTGGGTCATGGGCTCAACATTTGAGCGCGACGTGACTGACATGCCCATCTCCGCTGCCGACCAAGCCGCCGCACACACCGCCAATCACGCCAAGCTGTCTACGCTACTGCCTGCCAGCGGTGCGCCTTTGGCCCCTTGGTTTGACCCTGCCGACAGCCGCTGCCAGCCCACATGGGGCCGGGTGCGCTGTGCCAGCCATGACCGCCTGCCGATTGCGGGCCTGGTCAACCCTGCCGCACCTGGACTGTGGGCGTTGACGGCCTTGGGCGCACGCGGCCTGAGCCTGTCTGTACTGTGTGGCGAGTTGATTGCGGCACAGTTGCATGGCGAGCCACTACCGCTGGACGCTAAACTCGCACAGCACCTTGGCACAGCACGCTTGGCTCGCCAGATGCATAAAGCCATCGACAAAAAAGAGAGCTGATATCGCTTATCCATGCTTGTTTTCAAATACAAACATTACTCAAATCAAGTACACATAAGCGCTAACAGCTATATTTTTATTCTCATACCTTTCTAAACCTGCCCCATGTACGCCGCACTCAAACATTCCCACATGCTGTTCGCAGTGCTCACACTGCTCACATCCATCGTCTATCTGGCCATGGCCTGGAAGCCCACGCCTGCCGCCAAATCCACTCTGATTTATGTCTTCACCCGCATCTTTGGTGGCATTGCAGCGCTGACCGGTCTGGGCGTCACCTTTGTGGGCCCATGGCAGCACATGATGTATCCGTACATTGGCCTGATTCTTTACGTCATCCACGGCCTGTGCATTGGTTTTGCCAAACGCAGCGCAGAACCCGGCAAGACCAGCATGCGGCGCATTTTGCTGCTGCTGCAGTTCGCTGCGTTGATCGCTTTGACAGGTTTGATGGGCGCCAAGCCTTTCTAAGCCTGTTGCCCCCGCATTAAAAAAGCCCCGAAGGCATGACCTCGGGGCTTTTTTAATGCACAGCAGCGACTGGGCTTACTTTCACAAAATTCACAAAGCAGCAAAGCAGCAAAGCAGCAAAGCATTGGATTGCACTTGCTGCAGCGTGTGCAAAGCCACAGAGCCGCTCAATCTTGTACTTGCACGCCTAGCCTGGCCAGCTTGGCTGCAAAAGAATCGCGGCGCTTTGCAGCTTTGGCCGCAGTATCTACAGCGGCCTCGATCGCCTTGGGACCCTTGTTAGCCACGGTTTTGATCAGGTCATGTTTTTTGGATGCATCAGCTGCCGCCCTGCGGTAGGTTGCTATCAGTTCGGCATGGTTAGCGGGGTGAGTCACAGTGATCTCCATATAGAACAACAGCGCGCATTGTCACGCTTTGTGCCGCTACCGCTGGCCAACACCTTTGAGAAATTGCCTAAGAACGCCCAAGGGTGCGTATGGGCGCACAACAACCTCAAACCCCTCGCCTTCTGCCGCTGTGGCTCTTTAACACGGCAATGACATACCCAATTACTGCGCCGCGTGGCGTTGCTCACGCGCAATAGGTCCCTCGCCACTACACCCCTGAAGAAGGCTGCACAGCGTGCGCGCAAATCCAGCCTCGCCGGCACATCGCAGCACGGTCTGCATCTGAATCCAAGCAGCTCAGTCAGCAGCATTTGCATATATGAGCCGTCAAAACAACATTCATCTCGCCAAACATCGTGATACTTCTTGCTGATACGGAGGATTGAATGAACCAAAAACTTCAGTGCTTTATGTACCACAGCGAACTGGCCCCAACCGCTGAAATCAGTTGTGTGGCTGATATTGTGAAAACGGCGCGGGATTTCAACACGCTCCATGCAATCACGGGAGTGCTGATATTCGATGGTCAACGTTTTGCCCAGTACATCGAAGGCGAGCCTGAGGCCATCAACTTTCTGATCAGCCAGTTGGCCCGCGATCCCCGACACACCAACTTCACCCCCCAGCACAATGCACCGAGCGCAGGCAAACGCTGGTTTCCGGGCTGGTCCATGGCTTATATGCAGCTGGACAGCGCCGATCCACTGGGTGAAATGACCTCTCTGTGCGGTGCGTTGGCTTTGGAAAAACTACAAGAGCTGCTGCCCGAACTGGACTTTGGCTAGCGCAGCTTCCAAGCTCCAGGCGCACTCCCCCATCCATCGGCCCAACGGCCATTCCAGCGCCTGCACAAGACGTGCTTTCTGGTGCCTGCCGGCGTGTTCTTCTTGCTTTCTCCTATGTGGCTCCATGTAGCTATGTGGCTGCTTATGAGACAACTTGCAGCGTGAAGGTTCGCAGCCAGCCATTGATTGCTTAACCTGAAAACAGGGGACTTGTCGCTAAAGCGCCAGCCCATCCAGCATGGCTGTGCCCAGATGACTGTCTTGGCAACGCTGCTGTACACATCTGAATCACATCACATGGTCTGACATCACTGGCCTCAAACAGACCAACCATATAAGTTGGCTGACAATCGTCTGCATGTAATTAGGTTCGTGGAGCTTTGTGATGCGCAGATTTCGCCACCTTACCAACCGACACCGATCACGTTCAACCAACGTGGCGCTCGGCTGGCTGCTTGCTTTCAATGCAGGGGCCGTCAACGCGGGTGGCTTTCTGGTGCTGAGCATGTACACCTCACATATGACTGGCTTTGCATCGCAACTGGCTGACGGCCTGGTGATGGAGAACGGCAAGCTGCTTTTGAATGCGCTGGGCGCCATCCTTGCTTTTACAGCAGGCTCTGCCGTGTGCGCCATGCTGGTGAACTGGGGGCGACAGCAGCGCCTGCACAGCGTGTACGCCCTGCCCTTGATGCTGGAGGCATTGATGCTCTTTCCCTTCGGCCTGATGGGTGCCGTCACACTCACCTGGAGCACCCCCTTTGCAGTCCCACTCACGGTGCTGCTGCTGTCTTTCATGATGGGGCTGCAAAACGCGGTCGGCTCTAAAACTTCGGGTGGCAGTACCCGCACGACGCACATGACGGGGAATTTCACAGATCTGGGAATGGAAATTGGCAAGATGATTTTCTGGAGGCGTCACGCACTGACCCGTCCAGCACAAGCAATACCTGTGCTGCACGATTGGACGCTCATGCGCACTTCAGCAGGTCTGATTGCCATGTTTGTGCTGGGTGGCATCACTGGTGCTCTGGGTTTTAAGCACATCGGTTTTTTCTGCGTTGTGCCACTGGCGGCGTTGCTACTGGCCATTTCCGTGCCGCCATTCATGCGTGATGCAGCCCGCTCCAACCAGTTACTGACAGCGTTGTTTGAAAAAAATCCTTAATAAAGTCGCGCCCAAGCTCGCTGCACCTTTCATAAATCCCATACCCCCCATGCAGACAGACAGACCATCCTGTGTGTGGTTAGATAGACAGTTCCCAGAAAAATTACATGACTAGGCTTAACCCATGCATGTGAGCGGCCCGCTGTAGCCACCAACTGCTGTGAACCCGCAGGTACACCGTCGCAGTTGCAGGCAATGGGCTGTATAAACAGCCATTCACTGCCGTTGTTTGACCAGGAGACCTTGATGAAGATTGATATGCCTCGCATTCGTCCGCCATTTTCCGCCTTGCTGCTGGGTCTTTCAGGCCTTGCTGCCGTATCTAGCGCGTGGGCCTGCACAAGACTGGTGTACCACGGCGCTGAAGGCCAGGTGATGACAGCCCGGTCCATGGACTGGAAGAGCGACATCGTCAGTAACCTCTGGGTATTGCCACGGGGCATGGAGCGCACCGGGCAAACGGGTGCCAACACACTGCGCTGGACATCCAAGTACGGAAGCGTCATCACCTCAGGCTATGACATCTCCACCACCGATGGCGTGAACGAGGCAGGCCTCAACGCCAATTTGCTGTGGCTGGTGGAATCGCAATACCCGGCGTTCGACGCCAGCAGCAAACCCGGACTGACAATTGCCGCCTGGGCCCAGTACGTGCTGGACAACTTCGCCACGGTTGCGCAAGCCGTTGCGGCACTGCAAGAGCAGCCATTCACCATCGTTTCTGACAGCGTACCCGGCGAAAACCGACTGACAACGCTGCACTTATCCATGTCTGACGCCAGCGGTGACAGCGCCATCGTCGAATACATCGACGGCAAGCAAGTCATTCACCACAGCCGTGCCTACCAGGTCATGACCAACTCGCCGATCTTCGAGCAGCAACTGGCTCTAGACGCATACTGGAAGCAAATTGGTGGCACCACCATGCTGCCCGGCACCAATCGAGCGGCAGATCGTTTTGCACGGGCATCGTTTTATGTGAATGCCATCCCCAAAGAACCCGACCCCAACAAAGCCCTGGCCAGTGTATTTAGCGTGATCCGCAATGTATCGGTACCCTATGGCTTGAACACACCAGAAGAGCCCAATATTTCGTCCACACGCTGGCGCACCGTATTCGACCACCAACGCAAATTGTATTTTTTTGAATCAGCGCTCACCCCAAATACTTTCTGGGTCGATCTGAAGGCACTGGACTTCAGCCAGCAAAGCGGCAAAGTTCTCAAGCTTGATCTGGGCGCTGACCAAAGCCACACCTACTCAGGCAACGCTACGCAACAATTTCGCCCCTCAGCACCATTCAAATTCTTAGGCATATAGGCCTTCGTGCAACCAACGAATAATGAGCACCCAGTTTGGGTGCGGTGGTGCGCGCCCTGTTACAGAGCTAGCGTCGCGCAGCCCGCCCAATACAAAACCTGCATTCCACGGGTCTTGCAAACATCTAAAACTACGCTTTAGGCCACAAAATTAATTGCGTGTTGCGAAAGCTAGCAATCAGTGCGTTATCCACCTCACGGCGAACCTCTGCATCCCAAACCTGCGTAGTACGCCCTTGGTGAAGGGGCCGTGCCGTACAAACAACCCGCCCCTGGCGGGCTGTGCCCAGCATGTTGCTCTTCAAACTCAACCGTGGTAAACCCACTAGCCCCGGTGGGCAAGCTACGCACCGTGCCATAGCCACAGCACGTATCTGCCAATGAAACCACCGCGCCAGCATGCAAGTAGCCATTCCAGGCACCCAAGGCACGGCGCACATCAAGGGTGGCGACCACCTCATCTGGCTGCACTTTCACAAAGCGCATACCCAGCAGGCCTGGCAGATAGTCTGTGCCTGCCAAATTCCACTCTTCCAACGTAACAGGGGCCGTAATGTCCATGAAATGCCTTCGTGTTGAGCCGATCGGTCAGTCATTCTATAAAGACGCCATCACGGTTCAACCTGCCCCTGACAGCTACTAACGCCACCCAGCCAACGCAGATTTTTGTTTGAAAGTAAGGCACACAACCGCAGGCAACTCCAAAGTACGGCAACGCAAGGCAAAGCGACGGCATAGCAAGGGCTGGGTTCTGGTCTTGTGGGTACTGTCCTTACTTAGGGCACCCAGCATACTTTCGCGTTGGCAGAATGCGAAGCAGATGCAAAACTGGGCGGTGCGCAGTTTAGGTAGCCCAAACGCTGCGCTGTCCAGACATGCTCTGTTGTCAAACACTTGGCATTTGCGCACAAATCATTACACTGCGCCGTTCCTCACTCACTTGTTGCTACATCGCACAGCAGGCGTACCTTACTAGCTGCCAGTGCTTAGCAGCGCAAAGTATTGCTTGCGACTGCAGTGGCAGCCAGTCGCATTAGCGCATGCCTGCTGCCGTCGGCTGTTATCTGCCTTTTCACAAATCAATATGGTTGCAACCATTCTTGTCGGCATGCTGTGCGCACACTTACTGTGCTTTGCTGTCATGTTTTTGCTCATCAGCAAGCGTTTGCAAGGCAAAAAGATGGGCATGGATTTTTTTGCGTTGGGCAACCTCTTGCTGGGGTTGGCCTATGTATTGCAGCTGGCTGAGAATGGCCCCTCATGGAGCGAGATGAGTGTAGTCAACCACACGCTCACACTGGCTGCGCCCATTGCTTACTGGCTTGGTGCCATGCGTTTTTTTGGACATACCGTGCCCTTATGGCAACCACTGATAGGGTTTGCGGTGGTCTACGTGGCAGCGCAGGTGCTGGTGCAGTGGAGTTTGGGGCCAACGGCACGCTACGCCATGCTGGCGGGCATGGCGGCGTTGATGTTCTTGGGTATGACACTCACCATCATCTATGGCGTGCGCACATTTGCCAAAGATTTGTATGCAGAGATGGTGATCTTTGCCCTGCTGATCAGCGGTATCTGTTTACTGAACGCTATCAAGTTCGTAAAAATTCTAAATGGCGGCCTGGACGCGCTGCATATGGACAGCAGCTTTCAGATGGTGTTCTACATCTACATGACGTCACTGGCCACGGTGATTCCACCTTCGATTGTCTGGCTGGTGCTGCGCCGCTTAACTGACGATCTGCGCAACATGGCGGGGCGTGATCCCATGACGCAACTACTCAATCGACGGGGGATTTCTGAAGCGCTTGAACTGTTTTTCAGCACACGCAATGCGGCACCGGCGTACCTGCTGCTGATGGATGTTGATCATTTCAAGCAAATTAACGACACCTACGGGCACCAAGCGGGAGATACGGTGCTGTGCCATGTGGCAGAAGTGGTGCGTAACACCGCACGCCACGGTGATTTGACTGGCCGCATTGGCGGAGAAGAGTTTGTGGCTATTTGCCTGGACACTGACAACGCAGGCGCCATACGTCTGGCCGAGCGTTTGCGCGCCAGTGTTCAAGAGCAGGCCATCAAAGTGGCAGACAGTGACGATGTACTGCGCTGCACAGTCACGATTGGCATCTCGCGACCCTTTGCCAGCACGCAAGCTTTAGAGAACGCCATGCGAGATGCCGACGCAGCCCTGTACCGCGGTAAAGCTGCTGGACGTAACCGGATTGAGCTGCCCCTTGCCACCCCTCATTTCCACCCAAATCTGGGCACAAGCAAGCCGATACAGCTGCGGCATGAGGCGATAGATTAGGCCAAGCAGATTCTCTGCGGGTTTGGTGTATTTTTTGACTGAATCGACCAGAGTCTTGCAGATAGCTCGCAGCCTCCTATTTCCGCTCAAATAGGAATCCGTGTAAACGCACAACGCTACTCAGAAGTATTCAGGATTGAGGCGGTCAAAAAATCCTAGAACACGGCCACAGCGTGACCGATGTCTCACGTCGCTTAAATGTGAGCACACATAGCCTGTACAGGTGGGTTAAGTTGCAACAAATTCCTGCTGTGCAGCGGTTTGAGCAAGCCAGTCAAAGCGCAGCTTGAAGGCTGAGCTCAAACTGTTCACCAAGGAGCGTGACATTCTAAAAAATGCACCAGCGTACTTCGCTCGTCAATGCGACTGAAGTACGCCTTCATTGCCAAACATCAGTCAATTTACAGCGACTTGCATGTGCCGGGTACTACGTTTGCATCCCTGTAACTCTCTAGGGAACGGTCGACTCGGGCATCAATGCCTCGCTCTTCTCTAAATGTGCGCCCTCAAGGACATGTCTATTCAGACCTTGTAAGAGTCACAAAAAACCCTCACTGTTCGATCCACAACGCCATCAATATTTTCTAGCGTACTACTTTCCAAGGAGTGCATTAGAAATTTGAGGAGTGACTCAGATTCAAGCAGCCCGATAAGGTGCCATGCCGCAAGTTCTGGGTCTGCATCTCGCAGGCGTCCTATTTTCATAGTAGAAGCAAGGAATTCCGCTGTCCTTAAAACATGCGGTTTAACTGCTTTTTGGTAAACCGTACGTCCAACCTCAATGTCGGAAGTTGCGGCAAAAACTAGACGCCGAAGTGCTTGAAATCTCGGGCTGTAAGTCATCTTGAGATAGCTCATACCGAACCTCGCTAGCGTGACGTCGACACACTCCTGCGATGAGGCCGGCTTAATAACAACGACGCTGGCCTCTTGAGCGGTAGCTTCAAAAATAGCTTCACAAAAGAGCTCATTCTTAGAGGCGAAGTAGCTATAGAGCGTTCCTTTGGAGCACTTTGCCCTATCGCTGATATGTGACATAAGTGTTTGGTCATACCCCTGCTCCAAAAACACCTCTGTCGCAGCTTGCAACAGTTCAAGCCGCTTATTTTCAGTCTTCACACGTCCCATGGGCACCTTTAATCGAACCAGTGAGTCTCATTTTGCACTATTCAATGCTACACTCTTAACCAAACCAAATGGTTCGATTATTAGGTAAGAACATCTGATGAAACACAACGTCAAACCGTATGGTGCTCCCAAGTGGTGGGAAAGTTACATTGGCGCCCCAATCCTGCTGGCCCTCTTTCTTGGTGGAATATTTCTTGTGTTTTCAATGATTGAGAACATCTGAGTAACAGGTGAGTTCACGCGGCTTTGCTCGATGCAGATGCACCCAATGACGGGTTCATCATCATGAATCCATTGGATCAAATCGCACTGGTCAAGCTGATTCGACAAAAAGCAATTCCAGTAACTATGTGATCGAGCCATTCACTCAGACTGAACGAGAGATCATCTTGAATGCCTATCGGGAGGAAAATAGGCCTATGTTTCAGTTCTGATTTAACTTCGGGCTGCGCCCAGATGAACTACAGGCGTTGGAATGGAAGCACATTGATTTTGGAAAAATAACTGCCCACATTGAACAAAAACAAGTAGTTGGTGTAGTTAAAACGCCAAAAACAGCGGCTGGAGTGCGCACCGTCGATCTGAATTCCGATGCAGTTTGTGCGCTCAAAGCCCAAAAACACATCCGTTTTGAGCGAGGGCAGCGCGTTTTTCTTAATCCTAGAACGCTTGCACCGTGGTCAACAGACGCGCAAGTTCGCAAAACTGCCTAGCTTCCAATCATGGAGCGAGCGGGGATCAAGTATCGGAACCTGTATCAAATCCGGCACACCTAAGCCTCAACCCTACTGACCGCAGGCGCCAATTCTTGGTACGTGGCTAGCCAGCTTGGGCATGAAGATGTAGAGATAGTCTTCAGAACCTATGGCAAGTTCATCCGTGAAGACTTCCCAAAACCCAAGCCAACTCTGCAATCCGCAAAGTGATCGGTGCGATTCACGTGCGAATTTCAGTGTGATTCCTGTGTGAAATCGGTGTGGATACACACCATAAAGCACAAGGAAACGGGCAAAAAAACGCCACACGGTGATTTCTCACGGTGTGGCGTTGTCGTGGATGGTGGAGCTGGCGGGAATTGAACCCGCGTCCGCAAGCCTTCGTCAGGCAGATCTACATGTTTAGTGCTCTGATTTAAATCTCACCTCATCAACCGCGCAGGCACACGCTGTAGACAAGGCCAGCACCCTATGATCTTGCTTCATACCAAGGTGCACGGTACAAAGCCAGCTGATGAAAATTCCCTTGCAGCCTGGAGGTATTGCTACCCCCTTGCCCAGCCCATCAGCGTGCTGTTGCAAGGCTCACCGGATTTAAGCGGCGAGTGCGAAACGTTCGTCGTTTGCAGTTAGTTTTTTTGAATCGAGATTTACGAGCGTAACTCAAGCTCGACATGCACCACACTGATCCCGAACCCACGTCGAAACCAGGACAGCCCCATGTGTTCAATTCTAATCCAATCTGAGTAAGTGCGTGAGATCTATTGGTGATTTGATCACGGCGCCAGGCTTCCACTCCTCAACCGACTCAGTTCCACCCAGATATCCATACGCAGCAGCCACGGACTGCATCCCGGCAGCATGAGCCGCCTGCATATCTCGCTCATCATCGCCGACATAAATACAGCGCCCAGGCTCCACACCCATCTGTTTAGCTGCGTGCAACAACGGCAAAGGATGAGGTTTAGAGTGCTCCGTTGTATCACCGCAAACAACAGCACCCGCAGTTGAAAACTCATCGATAGTGCGCGCAATCGGCAGGGCAAAACGCTCGGCCTTATTGGTCACAATCCCCCAACTCAAGCCGTTATATTGAAGCTGCTGCAGCAACCTAGCCACTCCCTCAAACAATTGAGAATGCTGCCCCATGCAGCGTGCATATGCTGCAAAGAACTCTTCCCTCAGAGCTTCAAAAGCTAAAGATTCCTGATTCACTTCCAGCGCAATTCGCAACATGCCTCTCGCACCGGTGCCAACAAAGGGGCGGTAATGACTTAACGGCAAAGGCTCCAGACCCCGAACAATACGCAACTCATTGGCTGCAAAAGCAAGATCCGGAGCGCTATCAAGCAATGTTCCATCCAAATCAAAAAGGACGGCATCTATGTTTTTTCTGCTCAGACTCATCACAAAGGGCGCTTGGCTGCCAGCATATAGTTCACACTGCAGTCTTCATTGAGCCAGTAACGGCCTGTTAATGGGTTGTGTTGCAAACCTTTGGCATCCGTTACAGCAAGCCCGGCTTGGCGACAAAAGAGTGCAATTTCGCTGGGTTTCAGAAATTTCTCAAATTCATGCGTCCCTTTGGGCAGCATTTTGAGCACGTACTCTGCCGCCACAATTGCTAGACCATACGCTTTTGCATTGCGGTTGATTGTGGAGAAAAACACCCATCCACCCGGCTTCACCAGTTGACCACAAGCACGCACAATGGATGCGGGGTCCGGCACATGCTCCAGCATCTCCATGCAAGTCACCACATCAAAACTTGCCGGACGTTCTGCAGCCAGTACTTCGACAGGAACTTCGCGGTATTGAATGTTGGGGGTAGCAGCTTCTAAAGCATGCAACTGCGCCACTCGCAAAGACTTGGTCGCTAAATCGATACCCATGACTTCAGCGCCCTTGCGAGCCATTGCATCCGCCAAAATACCGCCACCACAGCCTACATCCAGTACGGTTTTGCCTTCTATTGCTACGTGCTCATCAATCCAACCCAAACGAAGAGGATTGATCATATGCAGCGGCTTGAACTCACTGTCCATATCCCACCAATGATGGGCAAGATTAGAGAATTTTTCCAGCTCTGCTGGATCCACATTGATCGAGTCGGTCATGTTGATGATTGTGCAACGAGTTGAATGCTTAAAAAAAAAGCCCCGTCTCCGGGGCTTTTTTAGCAATCTACGAGAGATTACTTGCGGGTACCGACCACTTCGATTTCCACGCGACGGTTTTGTGCGCGGCCAGCCTTGGTCTTGTTGTCAGCAACAGGCTGAGCTTCGCCCTTGCCTTCTGTGTACACGCGGCTCTTGTCAATGCCCTTGGATTCCAAGTAAGCCTTCACAGCTTGGGCACGACGCTCAGACAGCTTCTGGTTGTAAGCAGCGGAGCCAACGGAGTCAGTGTGACCCACAGCAACGATAACTTCCAGGTTGATGCCCTGGACCTTAGAGGCCAGATCATCCAACTTAGCCTTGCCTTCTGGCTTCAATACAGACTTGTCAAAGTCGAAGAAAGCATCAGCAGCAAAAGTCACCTTGGAAGCAGTAGCTGCAGGAACAGGAGCCACTGGTGCAGGAGCAACTGCTGCAGGAGCAGCAGCCTTCACCAGAGCACCGTCACAGCCTTCAGCGGCAGTAGCAGGTGTCCAGTTGGCATCGCGCCAGCACAGTTCGTTGGTACCGTTCTTCCACACCAGCTCGCTGGTGCCGTTCTTCCAGTTATCGATAACCTGACCGCCATCGGCAGCCTTCACTTGAGCGCCGGCAGCAGTTGCCAGAGCTGCGGTTGCAAACAGGATTGCTACTTTGTTCAGTTTCTTCATGGTTCTCCTCTTGGGGATTAGCCGCAGTCAAGCTGCGAAATTCATGGACGTCATTAGTGACCATCACCAAGAACGCTGGAAATGATTGTGCCATACGTAATATTCGAATGGATCGCTGGCACTACAGCTTGAGGTAGGACAAAAGCCTAATGGCTATGAGATGTTGCCAGCCAACAACATTGCATTACCTCTAAAATGACTCACTTCGTCGTCATTGCATAACTCAGCACAACTACATGACCCAGTTTGCCAAAGAAACTTTGCCTATCAGCCTAGAAGAGGAAATGCGCCGCAGTTACCTTGATTACGCAATGAGCGTGATTGTGGGCCGCGCCCTCCCTGATGCGCGCGATGGCTTAAAGCCAGTGCATCGTCGCGTGCTGTTTGCAATGCATGAACTCAACAACGATTGGAACCGCCCCTACAAAAAGTCGGCACGTATCGTTGGTGATGTGATCGGTAAATACCACCCTCACGGTGACAGCGCGGTGTACGACACCATTGTGCGTATGGCGCAAGATTTTTCGCTGCGCCACATGCTGGTTGACGGCCAGGGTAACTTCGGCTCGGTCGACGGTGACAGCGCAGCTGCGATGCGTTACACGGAAATCCGCCTGTCCAAGATTGCCCACGAAATGCTGGGCGACATTGACAAAGAAACCGTTGATTTCGGCCCCAACTACGACGGCTCCGAGCAAGAGCCGCTGACGCTGCCAGCGCGCATTCCTAATTTGCTGGTGAACGGCTCTGCGGGTATTGCTGTGGGTATGGCAACAAACATTCCTCCACACAACTTGAACGAAGTAGTGGATGCCTGTTTGCACTTGCTGCACAACCCACAAGCCAGTGTGGACGACTTGATGGAAATCGTGCCTGCGCCCGACTTCCCAACCGCCGGCATTATTTACGGCATCAATGGCGTCAAGGAAGGCTATCGCACCGGCCGCGGCCGCATCGTGATGCGCGCCAAGGTGCACTTTGAAGATATTGACCGTGGTCAGCGTCAGTCGATCATCGTGGATGAGCTGCCGTACCAGGTGAATAAAAAGACGCTGCAAGAGCGCATGGCTGAACTGGTCCACGAAAAGAAGATCGAGGGCATCAGCCATATCCAGGACGAGTCGGACAAATCCGGCATGCGCTTGGTGATTGAACTCAAGCGTGGCGAAGTGCCTGAAGTGGTACTCAACAATCTGTACAAACAGACCCAGCTGCAGGACACCTTTGGCGTCAACATGGTGGCCTTGGTGGATGGACAGCCCAAGCTGTGCAACCTGCTGGATCTGGTGAAGGTCTTCTTGCAGCACCGCCGCGAAGTGGTCACACGCCGCACGGTGTTTGAGTTGCGCAAGGCACGCGATCGCGGCCATGTGCTGGAAGGTCTGGCCGTTGCGTTGGCCAATATCGACGACTTCATCGCCATCATCCGTAACGCCCCTACGCCCCCTGTAGCCAAGGCTGCGTTGATGGAAAAGTCGTGGGACAGCAAGCTGGTGCGCGAGATGCTCACCCGCACCCGCGAAGATGGCGGCGTGATCAATGCCGATGACTACCGCCCCGAATCGCTGGAGCGCGAATACGGTCTGGGCCAGGACGGCTTGTACCACCTGTCGGACACGCAAGCGCAAGAAATTCTGCAGATGCGCCTGCAACGCCTGACAGGGCTGGAGCAAGACAAGATCGTGGCCGAATACCGCGACATCATGTCTACCATCGAAGACCTGCTGGACATTCTGGCCAAGCCCGAGCGCGTATCCACCATCATTGGCGATGAGCTTATCGCCGTGAAGACCGAGTTTGGCCAGTCCAAGCTGGGCGCTCGCCGCTCCACCATCGAATACAGCGCGCAAGACCTGTCGACCGAGGACCTGATCACACCCACCGACATGGTGGTCACGCTCAGCCACACCGGTTACATCAAGAGCCAGCCCCTGTCCGAGTACCGCGCACAAAAACGCGGTGGCCGCGGCAAGCAGGCCACAGCGACGAAGGAAGATGACTGGATTGACCAGCTCTTCATCGCCAACACGCACGACTACCTGCTGTGCTTCTCCAACCGTGGGCGCATGTACTGGCTCAAGGTCTGGGAAGTGCCATCGGGTTCGCGCAACTCGCGTGGCCGCCCTATCGTCAACATGTTCCCGCTGCAAGAAGGCGAGAAAATCAACGTAGTGCTGCCATTGACGGGCGACAACCGCACCTTCCCTGAAGATCATTACGTCTTCATGGCCACCAGCATGGGCACCGTTAAAAAGACGGCGCTGACCGAGTTCAGCAACCCGCGCAAGGCCGGCATCATTGCCGTGGGCCTGGACGAAGGCGACTTCCTGATTGGTGCAGCACTGACTGACGGCAAGCACGACGTCATGCTGTTCTCTGATGGCGGCAAGGCCGTGCGCTTTGATGAAAACGATGTGCGCCCCATGGGCCGCAATGCTCGCGGTGTACGCGGCATGAACATTGACGACACGCAAAGCGTGATCGCCATGCTGGTGGCCGAAGCCGATGACGGCACCGGCAACGTGGTGGAAGGCTCACAAAGTGTGCTGACTGCCACCGAAAACGGTTACGGCAAGCGCACTGCCATCAGCGAATACACCCGCCATGGCCGTGGCACCAAGGGCATGATTGCCATCCAGCAGTCCGAACGTAACGGCAAGGTGGTGGCTGCCACCTTGGTGGCTGCAGAAGACGAGATCATGCTGATTACCGACAAGGGCGTGCTGGTGCGCACCCGTGTGGCGGAAATCCGTGAAATGGGCCGTGCTACGCAAGGCGTCACGCTGATGGCGCTGGACGAAGGTGCCAAGCTGATTGGCCTGCAACGTATTGCCGAAAACGATGCTGCAGGCGCAGACGTCGAGGAAGACACTGACGCTGACGCTGACGCTGAGAGCGGCGAAGCACCGGATACATCCACCGAGCAATAAAAGAACGACACCCCACTGCGCAAACCGTGGGGTGTTTTTTCACCTAAGATCATTTTTTTGATAGCTGCCAGCACCACAGCAGCTAATTCAGGCCGGCAAGTTAAACATTGCACTGAATACGAGGTGCTTGATTGTGCACAGTGCCCGCAGCACTGCACGGCCAAGCAAGCGACGTATTAAGGATTGAGTTAGCCGCACAGGGTTGCGCTGGCACGTGATTTGACTGCACACCATGAGCCGCCCTTTCAATTTTTCTGCTGGCCCCGCCGCAATCCCCGAAGAAGTCCTGCACCAAGCTGCCAATGAAATGCTCAACTGGGGCGGCTCTGGCATGGGCGTGATGGAGATGAGCCATCGCGGCAAAGAGTTCATCAGCATCTACGAAACCGCAGAAGCCGATTTGCGCGAACTGCTCGCCGTGCCCAGTAACTTTCACATCTTGTTCATGCAAGGTGGTGGCTTGGCCGAGAACGCCATCGTGCCGCTGAACCTGTCCAAGGGCGGTGCGGTCGATTTTGTGGTGACAGGCAGTTGGAGCCAAAAATCGCACAAAGAAGCGGGCAAGTACGCCAGCAACCGCCTGGCTGCCAGCGGCGCTGCATCCAACTTCACCAGCGTGCCCGATGCCGCCAGCTGGGCGCTGAGCAAGGATGCGCAGTACGTGCACCTGTGCAGCAACGAAACCATTCACGGCGTGGAGTTTCAGCAACTGCCCGACCTGACGGCGCTGGGCTGCGATGCCCCGCTGGTGATCGATTTTTCATCCAACGTCGCCTCCCGTGCGCTGGACTGGAGCCGCGTAGGCCTGGCCTTTGGCGGTGCACAAAAGAACATTGGCCCTGCGGGCCTGACCATTGTGATTGTGCGCGATGACCTGCTGGGCCATGCGCTGGAGATCTGCCCCTCGGCCTTCAACTACAAGACCGTGGCCGACAACCAGTCCATGTTCAACACGCCACCCACCTGGGGCATCTACATGGCGGGCCTGACCTTTCAATGGCTTAAGCGCCAGACCGAAGGTGCCTTGAGCGGCGTGGCCGCCATGGAAGTGCGCAACAAAGCCAAGGCCGAGTTTTTCTACCAGTACCTGGACAATTCACAGCTGTACGTGAACAAGGTCGACGTGGCCTACCGCTCGCGCATGAACATTCCCTTCTTCCTGCGCGATGAAAGCCGCAACGATGCCTTCCTGACAGGCGCCAAGGCACGCGGCCTGCTGCAGCTCAAGGGCCACAAATCGGTGGGCGGCATGCGAGCGAGCCTGTACAACGCCATGCCCATTGAAGGTGTGCAGGCACTGGTGGCTTACATGCAAGATTTCGAACGCACCAGCGCTTAAACTGCATTTGCATTGATTTAAAAATAAGAGCTTCTAACGCTTACCAGATAAGGTTTTCAGATAGTTTTATATCTAAAACCCTTTGTACACAAGCGTTAGCTGCTCTGCTTTTCGAGGAAACCATGAGCACTCAACCCCAAGCCACACCGGAGCTGCTGCAGCTGCGCAACCAGATCGACAGTCTGGACAACCAACTGCTGGAGCTGGTGAACCAGCGCGCACGCGTGGCCGAGCAAGTGGGTGAGCTGAAGAAAAAAGAAGGCACCACGTTCTTCCGCCCCGATCGCGTGGCGCAGGTCATCGAAAAAATCAAGAACAACAACCCCGGCCCGCTCAAAGGCGCGCACGTGGCCGCCATCTGGCGCGAGATCATGTCGGCCTGCCTGGCGCTGGAATCGCCCCAGCGCGTGGCGGTGCTCGGCCCTGCAGGCACTTTCTGCGAAGAAGCGGCCGTGCAATATTTCGGCGGCGCTGCAGACTTTTTGTACTGCAACACGTTTGAAGAAGTGTTCCACGCCACCGCTGCAGGCAGCGCGCAATATGGCGTAGTGGGCGTTGAAAACTCCACCGAAGGTGTGGTCAACCGCACGCTGGACATGTTCCGCAACACGCCTTGCCACATCGTGGGCGAGGTGAGCATGCTCATTCGCCACCACCTGCTGTGCAGCAACAACTCGCTGGAAGGCATCACCGTCGTGGCAGCGCACCCGCAGGCACTGGCCCAGTGCCACGCCTGGCTGTCCAAGCACCTGCCGCACGCAGAGCGCCGCCCCGTTGAAAGCAATGCCGAAGGCGCACGCCTGGCAGCGCTGAACCCCACATGGGCCGGCATCTCCAGCGAACGCGCTGCGCAGCAGTTTGGTCTGCACATCGTCAGCCACGCCATTCAGGACGATGCCTACAACCGCACGCGCTTTGCCGTCATCTGCCTGCCGCACACGCTGTCTACACCAGCGCCCACTGCCAAAGATTGCACCAGCCTGGTCATTTCGGTGCCCAACCAACCCGGCGCGGTGCACGACCTGCTGGTTCCGCTGAAGACACACGGCGTATCGATGACGCGCTTTGAATCGCGCCCCGCCCGCACCGGCCAGTGGGAGTATTACTTCTACATCGACCTGGAAGGCCACCCTGCGCAACCCAACGTTGCGCAGGCGCTGCAAGAGCTGCAGTCACTGTCGGCCTTCTTCAAAGTGCTGGGCACCTACCCCGTGACAGCGTAAGGAAACGCAGGAATGTTTGAACAGTTAGGACTGATTGGCTGCGGCTTGATGGGCGGCTCGTTCGCCTTGGCACTAAAAAAAGCGGGCCTGGTCAAGCGCGTGGTGGGCTACAGCAAATCGCCCACCACCACAGCGCGCGCGCTGCAGATGGGCGTGATCGATGTGGAAGCCCCCTCGGCCCTGCTGGCCGCAGCCGGGGCCGACATTGTGCTGCTGGCCGTGCCCGTGGGGGCCACAGAAGCCACCCTCAAATCCATCAAGCACCTGGTGACACCAGAGATGTTGATCATGGATGTGGGCTCCACCAAAACCGATGTCGTGCAGGCCGCACGCGATGCGCTGGGCAGCCGGATTTCCAGCTTTGTCCCGGCCCACCCCAACACCGGCAAGGAAGTGGCGGGCGTTGCCCATGCAGACGAGTATTTGTACCGAGGTGCCAAGGTCATCCTCACGCCCACTGAGCGCACGCTGACTTCACACCTGCACAAGGCCGAGGCGCTGTGGAAGGCGCTGGAATGCGATGTACGCATCATGTCGCCCGAGACACACGATGCCGCTTTTGCCGCCATCAGCCACCTGCCGCACATGCTGGCATTTGCCATGATGCAAAGCGTCATGCGCCAGGATCAGGCAGATGCCTTCCTTGGTCTGGCGGGCCCCGGCTTTCGCGACTTCACCCGCATTGCCGCCAGCGAACCCAAGATGTGGCGCGATATTTTGCTGGCCAACAAAACCGAGGTGCTGACACAAGCGCAGCACTTCAAGCAAGCCGTGCAAGCGTTTGAGCAGGTGCTGCAAACGAATGACGCCCAGGCTCTGGAAGACATGATCACCCTGGCCAGCGAAGCCCGCACGCAATGCCGCTTTAACCCGCCGACCACTGCCAACGCCGCGCCCCCCCCGGCTTGTGCTTAACTTTTTTTCCTGTTTTTACGCATGTACCACACCGCCTTTCTTGACCTGCCTCACCTGGCCACGGCCAGCGGCAGCGTGCAATTGCCCGGCTCCAAGAGCATCTCTAACCGTGTGCTGCTGCTCGCCGCTTTAAGCCAGGGCACCACGGTTGTGCATGATGTGCTCGACTCTGATGACACCCGCGTCATGCTGCAGGCCTTGCAGCAAATTGGCTGCGTGGTAGAGCCTGCAGCCGTGGTCGCTGGTCAGCCCCTGCGCATCACCGGCATCGACGGCTTCTTGCCCAACAATGCGCGCGGCCAGCTGTTTCTGGGCAACGCCGGCACCGCCATGCGCCCACTGACGGCGGCTTTGGCCGTACTGGGTGGCAATTTTGAGATGACGGGCGTCCCCCGCATGTACGAGCGCCCTATCGGTGACTTGGTGGATGCACTGCGCCAGCTTGGCTGCAAAATCGACTATCTCAAGGATGAAGGCTTTCCCCCGCTGCGCATTGGCCAGCCAGACTTGCGCCAGCTGAGCGATGCCCCCATTCAGGTGCGCGGCGATGTCTCCAGCCAGTTTCTAACTTCGCTGCTCATGGCCCTGCCTTTGCTGGCTACGGAGCAGGACATCACCATCGAAGTCATCGGCGAGCTGATCTCCAAGCCCTACATCCACATCACGCTGGAGTTGCTTGCGCGCTTTGGCATTGAAGTGGCCAACGACAACTGGCAGCGCTTTACCATTGCCGCTGGCAGCCGCTATCAGTCACCCGGAGACATCCATGTGGAGGCCGACGCCTCATCGGCCAGCTATTTCATAGCATTAGGCGCTTTAACTACGAGCGCTAATGGTCAAAATGGCATCAAAGTGCTGGGTGTAGGCAAAGACTCCATTCAGGGAGATATCCGCTTTGTCGAGGCTGCGCAGGCCATGGGCGCTGTGGTGGAAAGCGGCCCCAACTGGTTGCACATCTCACGCGGCACCTGGCCTTTGAAGGCCATTGACATGGATTGCAACCACATTCCGGATGCCGCCATGACGCTGGCTGCCATGGCCTTGTTTGCCGATGGCACCACCACGCTGCGCAACATTGCCAGCTGGCGCGTTAAAGAAACTGACCGCATTGCCGCCATGGCCAACGAGCTGCGCAAACTGGGCGCCACCGTGCAAGAAGGTGCGGACTACATTCGCATTACCCCCCCTGCCACACCCGGCGACTGGGCCGCCGCCAGCATTCACACCTATGACGACCACCGTGTTGCCATGTGTTTTTCGCTGGCTGCATTCAACCCCGCAGGCCTTCCCGTGCGCATCCAAGACCCCCAGTGCGTGGGCAAGACCTTCCCGGACTATTTCGAAGCCTTCTTCAGCGTGACCCAGCCCTCCCGGCCCGCCCCCGTCATCTGCATTGATGGGCCCACGGCATCCGGCAAAGGCACCATTGCTGCCATCGTTGCCGAGCGCCTGGGCTATCACCTGCTGGACTCTGGCGCGCTCTATCGCATCACTGGTCTGGCTGCTTCGCGGGCAGGCATTGAGCTGACCGAAGCCAACGCCCAGGCCATTGCAGACCTTGTGAGCAGCAAGGTCATCACCTTCATGCCCGGGCAGCAAGTTCTGCTCGATGGAGACGATATTTCGCTGGACATTCGCACCGAGCAGGCGGGCATGAACGCCTCGCGCGTGGCCACATTCCCTGCAGTGCGCCAAGCGCTGCTGCACGTGCAGCGCAACTTTTGCCGCTTGCCAGGACTGGTCGGTGATGGCCGCGACATGGGCACCACCATCTTCCCGGATGCCCCCTTGAAAGTGTACTTAACGGCCAGCGTGCAATGCCGCGCAGAACGCCGCTACAAGCAATTGATTTCCAAGGGACTTTCTGCTAACATGGCAGACCTGATTGCGGACCTTGAAGCCCGCGACGCGCGCGATATGAATCGCGCGGCATCGCCCCTCAAGCCCGCACAAGACGCCCTTCACTGGGACAACTCCGACAGCACGATCGATGAGGCCGTGCAGCAAGTGTTGACTTGGTGGGAGCAACGCCAGCCTTTTGCGCTCGTCGCTTAAAGCTGGCACACATGGCCCGCAGGCCACATCCGCGCTACATGCGCACTGGCTCTGCGGTTATCAACCATTTAACCCGCAGGTTTACCTGCACCTTCGCTTACAGCCATAAAAACGTGCCGCAATAGTGCAGCCGGAAACCTGTAAGTGGACAAGGAAATACATGTCTGAATCTTTTGCCGCCCTATTCGAAGAATCGTTGCAACGCACTGAAATGCGTCCCGGCGAAGTTATCACTGCTGAGGTCGTGCGCGTTGAGCACAACTTCGTGGTGGTGAACGCTGGCCTGAAGTCGGAAGCCTATGTGCCAATCGACGAATTCAAGAACGACCAGGGCGAAATTGAAGTTCAAGTTGGTGACTTCGTGTCCGTGGCGATCGGTTCGATCGAAAACGGCTACGGCGACACCATCCTGTCCCGTGACACAGCGAAGCGTCTGGCTTCCTGGCTGTCGCTGGAAAAGGCGCTGGAATCTGGCGAATTCGTGACCGGTACAACTTCCGGCAAGGTCAAGGGCGGCCTGACCGTTCTGGTCAACGGCATCCGTGCATTCCTGCCCGGTTCGCTGATCGACACACGTCCCGTCAAGGATCTGACTCCTTACGAAAACAAGACCCTGGAATTCAAGGTCATCAAGCTGGATCGCAAGCGCAACAACGTGGTGCTGTCGCGCCGCGCTGTGGTGGAAGCTTCCATGGGCGAAGAACGCGCCAAGCTGATGGAAACCCTGAAGGAAGGCGCCATTGTTCAAGGCGTGGTCAAGAACATCACCGAATACGGTGCGTTCGTGGACCTGGGCGGTATCGACGGCCTGCTGCACATCACTGACATGGCATGGCGTCGCGTACGTCACCCATCCGAAGTGGTGACAGCTGGTCAAGAAATCACTGCCAAGATCCTGAAGTTTGACACCGAAAAGAACCGCGTGTCTCTGGGTCTGAAGCAAATGGGTGATGACCCATGGATGGGCGTTGCTCGCCGCTATCCTTCGGCTACTCGCCTGTTCGGTAAGGTCACCAACATTGCTGACTACGGCGCATTCGTGGAACTGGAACCCGGCATTGAAGGCCTGGTGCACGTTTCCGAAATGGACTGGACCAACAAGAACATCGCTCCTTCCAAGCTCGTGTCTTTGGGCGACGAAGTGGAAGTCATGGTTCTGGAAATCGACGAAGACAAGCGTCGCATCTCCTTGGGCATGAAGCAATGCAAGGCCAACCCTTGGCAAGAATTTGCTCAGAACACCAAGCGCGGCGACCGCGTGAAGGGCCCTATCAAGTCCATCACCGACTTCGGCGTGTTCGTGGGTCTGGCTGCCGGTATCGACGGCCTGGTGCACCTGTCTGACCTGTCTTGGAACGAAACTGGCGAAGCCGCCGTTCGTAACTACAAGAAGGGCCAAGAAGTTGAAGCCATCGTGTTGGGCGTTGACGTCGAGCGCGAGCGCATCTCCCTGGGCATCAAGCAACTGGACAGCGATCCGTTCACCACATTCGCAACTGTGAATGACAAGGGCCAGATCGTGACCGGTAAGGTCAAGACTGTGGACGCTAAGGGCGCTGAAATCGACCTGGGCGAAGACATTCTGGGTTACCTGCGTGTTTCCGAGCTGTCGCGTGACCGCGTGGAAGATGCTCGTTCCATCCTCAAGGAAGGCGACGAAGTGACTGCCGTGGTGATCAGCGTGGATCGCAAGACCCGCAATATCCAGCTGTCCATCAAGCAAAAGGACATGGTTGAGCAGCAAGAAGCCATGGCTTCCCTGTCGGCCCAGTCCTCCAAGGAAAATGCCGGTACAACTAGCCTGGGCGCATTGCTGCGCGCCAAGCTGGACGCCGACAAGTAAAAAGTCTTTAAAACTGCTCACCTGAGCAGTGGCTAAGACCCTCGACGGGCGCTGTCAAGGCGCCCGTCGTTTTTTCCAAGTACCACTTGGGATGATTGCTCCATGACTCGATCCGATTTAGTTGAAGAACTGGCAGCCCGTTTTGCCCAGCTCACCCAGCGTGACGCAGAACACGCCGTTAAAACCATTCAAGATGCCGTCAGCGATGCCTTGGTGCAAGGCCAGCGCATTGAGATCCGTGGTTTTGGCAGCTTCTCCGTTTCGCGCCGTCCTGCCCGCATTGGTCGCAACCCTCGCAGCGGCGAATCTGTCAGCATTCCGGAAAAACGCGTTCCTCACTTCAAGCCCGGCAAGGCTTTGCGTGAATCCGTCGATTTCCAGACATCGCCTGCGACGCCTGTCGCAGCACCTGCTGCAGACTGAAGACCACAGTCTTAACGCACTGTTTGCTCGCCAGCCCCCCTGTGCGCCTAAAATTCAGGCCAACAAGGAAGGGCTCGCATGAAATACCTGCTGTGGCTGCTCAAAGCAGCCATTTTTTTCACCCTGTTTGCCTTCGCGCTCAACAACCAGCAAAACGCGACTGTGCATTTTTTCTTTGGCACACAGTGGCAAGCACCGCTGGTGCTGGTGGTACTGACTGCCTTCGTGGGCGGTCTGATCGCTGGCGTGCTCGTGATGGTTCCCCGCTGGTGGAAACAGCGCAGCACCGCCGTCAAGCTGAGCCAGCCCGCTACTGCGGCTGACACACCCGCCACCGCTAGCAGCACGCTCCCTGAACCCATTCCACCGACACTCCATGGACTTTGATCTCAGTTGGATTCTTCTGGGCCTGCCTCTGGCTTTTGTGCTGGGCTGGCTGGCATCGCGCATGGACTTGCGTCAGGTACGCCAGGACAACCGCCAAGCGCCCAAGGCTTATTTCAAGGGGCTGAACTTTTTGCTCAATGAGCAGCAAGACAAAGCGATTGACGCGTTCATTGAGGCCGTGCAAAACGACCCCGAAACCGCTGACCTGCACTTTGCGCTGGGCAACCTGTTTCGCCGCCGGGGTGAATACCACCGTGCCGTGCGCGTGCACGAGCATCTGCTGTCTCGCGCAGATTTAAGCCGTGAAGACCGTGACCGTGCTCAGCATGGGCTGGCCCAGGACTTTTTAAAGGCGGGCCTGCTGGACCGCGCAGAAGAGGCCCTGCGCCGCCTGGAAGGCTCTGCCTACGAAGCCGAGGCGCGCCTGGCATTGCTGGCTATTTATGAGCGGTCGCGCGACTGGGCGCAGGCGGCTGAAATTGCCCGGCGCATGCAAACGGCCAATCAGGGCGATTTCAGCGGCCGCTTGGCACACTACCTGTGCGAACAAGCCAACGAACAGGCCAGCCACGCGCAGCTGGATGCAGCCAGCCAGCTGCTGCACGAAGCGGTACGCATTGCACCGCAAACGCCACGCCCCCGCATTGAGCTGGCCCGCATTCAGCACCGGCTGAATCAATCGCAAGACGCGTGGAACACCTTGCAGGAGCTGGCACACACCACGCCGCAGGGCCTGCCACTGGCAGCACCGTTGATGCTGGAAGTAGCCGCCGCCACAGGCCAGCAGACAGCTGCCGAAAAACTGCTGCGCAGCCGTTATGCGCAAATGCCCTCGCTGGATTTGCTGGATGCCTTGGTCGCCTTGAACACCACGCCCGCCGACTCTGCCAGTGGTGACAGCCGCGACTGGTATGTGCAGCACTTGTCCAAAGAACCATCATTGGTGGCTGCCACCAAATGGCTGGCTGGCGAGCAGTTGGAGCACGAAGAGCACCACCCTGCCATCCAAAAAGCGCTGGAACACGCCAGCAAGCCCCTGTGCCGCTACCGCTGCGCCGCCTGCGGCTTTGAGGCGCGCCAGCACTTTTGGCACTGCCCCGGTTGCCAAAGCTGGGACAGCTACCCCGCGCGCCGCGTCGAAGAGCTGTAAAGCAAATCTTAAAAAGAGATCTGCTAGCGCTTGGTGTGCAAGGTTTTCAGAATGAAAATACTCTGAAAACTAGCAAACACCGGCGCTGACAGCTATCTTTTTCTTGTACTGCACAGTTTGCGTATGCTGCTGGGCATGAACCGCGCCAAAACCCTGCTCATCATCTACCACAGCCACACAGGCGGCACGCGCCAGATGGTGCATGCGCTGCGTGAAGGTGCTTTGACCGAAGGCAGCGTGCAAGTGCACCTGCTGCATGCCAGCGAGACTGGTCCTGACGATGTGCTGCAGGCCGATGGCTATGTGTTTGCCACACCTGAAAATCTGGCGGCCATGAGCGGCATGCTCAAAGACTTTTTCGACCGCAGCTACTACGGCGCGCTAGAGCGTATCAACGGCCGCCCTTATGCCACGCTGGTGTGCGCGGGCAGTGATGGCAGCAACGCAGCACGGCAAATTGCACGCATTGCCACTGGCTGGCGCTTGAAAGCCGTGGCCGAGCCGCTGATCATCTGCACCCACGCCCAAACGCCAGAGGCGATAGCCGCAGCCAAGCACATCAGCGCCACTGATTTAGCACACTGCCACGCGCTGGGTGCTGCCATGGCCAGTGGTTTGCAGATGGGCATTTTTTAAATCAAGAGCGCGCTGCGCCTGCGCGCGCCGGGCGCTGAAGCCATTTGCAGCATTAGCCTTTGGTGGCAATGGTGCGCAGCTTGAGCGGCTGTGGCTTGAAGTACCACGTCAGCACCAGGGCTGCGCAGCAGGCCGCCACCACCGGCAGCATGGCCAGGCGCAAGCCCCACACCTCGCCCACAAAACCCAGCGCTGGTGGCCCCACCAAAATAGCCACATACCCCAGCGATGCCACCGCACCCACGCGCTGTGCGCTGTTGCCCTGCCCTTCAGCCGCGGCGGACAAAGCCAGCGGAAAGCCCAGCGCAGCGCCCAGCCCCCACAGCATCACGGCGATGGCGCCCAGCACGGGGCTTTGCGCAAATACCACCACCAGCAAACCCGAACCTGCCAGCACAGCACTGGCACGCATCAGTGCTAGACGCGTAAAGCGCTGCAGCAACCATTGGCCACCCAAGCGCGCTACGGTCACGCCCAAGGTAAACAGCATGTAGATCAACGTGCCTTGCGCGTTGCTGAACTGGTAGCCATCCACCATCAGCAAAGGTAGCCAGTCGTGCGCAGCACCTTCAGTCAGCGCCAGGCCCAGCGCAAACAAGCCAATCAGCAGCACGCGGGGGTCTTTGAAAGCGTTGAGCACAAAGCCGCCATGCCCAGCATCTCCTGCATCCCCATGCCCCCCGACTGCTGCCTTGACTGCACTGAGGTTTTCCACCCGGCGCACCAAGGGCGCAGTCAGTACACCCCCCACCACTACCACGCCTAGCAAATGGTGCATGACAGGCACCTGCAGCCACGCCATGAGCGTGCCCAGCATGGCACCCAACATGGCCCCCAGGCTAAAGCAGCCGTGCAACGTGGTCATCAACGGGCGCTGCTGCTGCTTTTCAATGGCACCACCTTCTACATTGACTGCAATATCAGCCCAGCCCATGCCCACGCCAAAGAGCATGAAGCCCAGCACCACCACCGTCACGCTGGCCATACCACCGCCCACCGCCAGCAGTGCCAGCCCCGTCAAGTTGGCTGCCATGCCAGCCACCATCGCCCGGCGGGCATGCAGCCGGTCAACCAGCCAGTTGGACGACAAAATGCCAGCCATGGAGCCCAGCGAAAAGCCGAACAAAATCATGCCCATCTGCTCGGTACTGGCCTGCAGTGCATCGCGCAAGGCCGGGGTGCGTGTCACCCAGGTAGACGTGGCCACGCCAATCACCACAAACAAACCAAACAACGCAGCACGCAAAGTGCGTGCTTTCTTTTCTTCAAGCATCCAAAAATCCCAGTTTCTCGCAGCTTTGCATCCTAGTCGGGGCGGCCAAGGCTTGCTCATGCACGCATGCGCTCTTAGCGAAATATGAGCCTATAAAAACATAGCTACCTGCGCTTTGCAGTAATGCGCTACAGCGCGATTGCAACGCAAGGCACATTGCCTCAGCGACAGGTTTTGCTGCACCGTGCAGCTGCGCTGGTGCATAGTCATGCCCATGCAATCACATCAGCGTTTTGGCCCGCACCTGCGGCTTATTGGCATGGCCGTTTTATGGGGGGCATCGTGGCCTGCAGGGCGCATCATTGCGCAATCCATGCCACCACTGGCAGGCGCGTGCCTGCGCTTTGTACTGGCCGCCATGGTGCTGATTCCGTGGATGTACTGGGCTGGCGGCTTTAGCCAGCTCAAGAGCTGGAGCGCGCAGCGCTGGCTAGGCATGGCCGCAGCGGGCGCCACCGGCGTGTTTGGCTACGCTGCATTCTTTTTGTCAGGCCTGCAGCACCTGCCAGCGGGCAAGGCCGCGCTGGTCATCACGCTCAACCCCGTCATGACACTGCTGATGGCGGTATGGCTGTTTAAAGAGCGGCTGAACACCATCATTGCCGCAGGCATGCTGCTGGCCGTGGTGGGGGCAGTGGTTGTGCTTTCGCACGGCAAACCCCTTGAAATCTTGCAAGGAGCCATGGGTATTGGCGAGTTGCTGATTTTGGGCTGCGTGGTCTGCTGGGTGCTCTACACCTTGATTGGCCGCTGGATGCTCACGGGAGTAGATGCGCTATCGACCACCGCAGTCACCAGCACCATCGGTGCCCTGTTCTTGCTGGTAGGCAGCCTGATTGTGGAAGGCCCCAGCGGCCTGGCAAGCGCCGTTCACAGCGGCACCACAGCGTGGGTGGCTCTGCTCTTTCTAGCGTTTGGCGCCACTGCACTGGCCTACGCCTGGTATTTTGATGGGGTCAAAGCGCTGGGCGCGGGCGCTGCTTCAGGCTACATCACGCTGGTGCCGCTGTTTGGCGTGGTGATCTCTGCTTTTTTACTGGGCGAGCGCGTTGACACCTCCATGCTTTTGGGCGGGGCCATGGCCATTGCAGGCACTGCCGTCATGAGCTGGGGCCGAAGCCGCGCATAAAGCGACGGCACAAAACCGCTGCAGCGTTCAGCCCATTGGGCAGCGTTGCAGCACATACCCGGCACCTCACAGACAATCGCCGCCTTTATCTGCGAAAGTGGCGCGTGCAACGCGTGCCTGTGTGTGAATGACTGCTTGCTTGCCCCTCCAGCCCCAATCCCTGAGCACGGCCATTGCCGATCGTCTGCGCCGACGCATCTTGCAAGGCGAATGGCAGCCCGGCGCCAGCATGCTGGATGGAGAGATTGCAAGCAGCCTGGGGGTCAGCCGTACACCCGTGCGCGAAGCGATGAAGCTGCTGTGCCATGAGGGCCTGCTGACAGCACACCCACGCCGGGGCATGACCGTGGCCATTGTGAGCGCCGCTCAAGTGCAAGAAGTACAGGCCCTGCTGCAGCTGCTGCACAGCCATCTGGAGCAGCACCCCGCCATTGAAGGTGGCCTTGCCCAGCAGATGCAGGCTCTGGCAATGCAGCGCTTGCAGCTCGCCAGCCTGACTTCATTAACTCAAAATTGAAACTTGTGCTTATTTGTCATTTATTAACAATCTGCCCCCACGATTAACTCTCCTTTATCCGGCGCATAAAAAACATATCGTAACCACTGCTATGATTTGAGGCTGCAGATTGCCTTGAGAATTATTATTTATATTATTCTAATAAATGTTAAATATTTAAATTCAAGACTTCTGCATTCATCTACTACTTTCACACATTAAAGCTTTTATCCCTGATTGAAGCTTTCAGCATTTCTCATGAATTCATTTGCAATTCAAAAAGACTCGTCTTCGTTCAACTATTCAAGCAAAAAAACAAATACGCAAGAGGCGCTGACAGACATCAGTCGCCAAGCAGACCGTTTGATGCTGATTTTGATCAGCATTTATGCAGTACTGGCCATCCCAATTGGATGGCATTACTCCAGCGTTGACATGGCCTTGATTGCCAGCCCCAGCCTGATTGGCTTGGCCGCTTTGGTTTTCTTTACCAGCAGCGGTACGGCACTAGCGCGCTATGTGCTGCCGTTGCTGCTGTGTTCTGCCGTTGCCTTGCATATTCAGGTGTCATTGGGCACCCTGGAATTTCATTTTGGTGTTTTTGTAACACTGGCACTGGTGATGGTGTACCGCCAATGGCGGGTCATACTGGCATGCGCTGTTTTTTTTGCCATTCACCATATTTTATTTGACCGCCTGCAAGCTTGGGGTTACGGCATTTACTGCACCACCGAGGCAGATTTTGCAAAAATTGTTTTGCACGCCACATTTGTCATTGTGCAGACTGCAGTTGAAATATTAATTATCAAAAAAATGGCCGAGTCCTATTTGCAAGGTATTGAATTGCAAAGCCTGGTAGATGCTATCCATGAGGGCGACAAATTCAACCTCAATATTCAACACCAATCTGTTCAAACACCTCTGGCACAGGATTTAAAAGAATTTATTCTGAAACTCAATGCGATTGTGCGCACAGTCAGCCACAGCGCAACACAGGTACAGACCGCGAGCCAGGAAATTGAGGTAGGCAGTAACGACCTGTCTTTGCGCACCGAAACCGCTTGCAACGCTTTGGAAGAAACCGCCAATGCCGCTGGCCGCGTGCTGGCCACGGTGGAGCAAGCCCGCACGCTGGCCTCAGAGGCCGACACCATGACACGCAACGCCACCGACGCCGCGCAAAAAGGCCAGCACGTGGTCAACGAGCTGGCGCAGAGCATGGCCTCTATCAGCCAGCAGTCGGAGCAGATTTCGGACATCGTCTCCGTGGTGGACAGCCTGGCTTTCCAGACCAACTTGCTGGCGTTGAATGCGGCCGTTGAAGCCGCCCGTGCCGGGGAGCAAGGCCGTGGCTTTGCCGTGGTTGCAGAGGAAGTGCGTCGTCTGGCGCTGCGCTCGGCCGAATCCGCCAAGCAAATCCGCCAGCTGATTCAAACCTCGGAACAATCTATTGGCGTGGGGGCGGCGCAAAGCAAAGAAGCACTGAGCGCCATGCACCTGCTGCAGCAAGCATCAGGCAACGTGACAGACCACATGCGCGAAATTGTCAGCTCGACCCATGCGCAAAATGCAGCCATGGCAGACATCACACAGGCCATTCACCAGCTGGAGCACGCCATGTCGCAGAACTCGGCCCTGGCAGAAGAGTCAAGCGCCGCTGCCGCCAGCTTGCACGATCAAACCGTGAACATGGCACACAGCGTGCAGGCTTTTAAAATTTAAGAGCATCCAACGCTTACTTCACAAAGGGTTTCAGGTAAAAAGTATCTGAAACCCTTTACTATTGAGCGTATGTAGCTATTAAAACTTCAGGCGCATGGTAATGTGGTCAATGCCCGCTTCGTCGTACACCTCACCCTCGGGCACAAAGCCAGCGCGAGCGTAGAAGTTTTTCGCATGCACTTGCGCATGCAGAACGGCTTCTTGGTCACCACGTTCGCGTGCAGCAGCCAGCAAAGCGTCCAGCACCTGGCGACCCACGCGGCTGCCGCGCATCTCACGCGCCACGGCCATGCGCCCAATGCGCGCCACACCGGGTGCATCAGTAATCAGGCGGCCTGTACCCACGGCATGGCCCAGCCCGTTCACCGCCACAACGTGGCGGCAGACCGGGTCAAACTCATCCATTTCGATCTCAGCGGGCACGCCCTGCTCTTTGACAAAGACTTCCATGCGCAAGCGCTCAGCCAGACGGCCCAGATCGTTCCAGCTGCCCGAGCGCAGTTGCACCATATCCTGACCCGCTTCAAAGGCAGTCAGCATGTCTCGCAATTGCTGCGGTACGGGTTGCGGCTGGCGCTGAGCATCGGCAAACACATACACCAGCTCGACGGTGTTGAGCAATTGCTGGCCGCGAAAGATGCCCGCCTCAAACTGCAGAGAGGTGTTGCCTTGCTTGACGCAGCGAATGCCAATATCCAGCACATCACCCATCTGTGCTGGCGCAAAGTAAGTGACGGTGGCCTTCTTCACAAACAGCTCGCCGCCCAGATGGCCCCAGCTTTGCGTATATGGCAAAGCCATCTGGCGCCAGTAGTCAGTGATCGCCACATCGGCGTACATCAGGTAATGGGCATTGAAGACAATTTTCTGGGCATCTACCTCTGCCCAGCGCACGGTCAGGCGGTGGCGGCAGCGAAAGTCTTGAGGGAGCATGTGGTTCTCTTTCTGGTGCAGTTCAAACAGTGGGCGATGTGCCCAGTGCCGCGCGCAATGCGGCGGCCATATCGGTATGGGCCTGGCGCGCTTCAGGAATGGCGCGGCCCATCTTGATGAATTCGTGTGTCACGCCTTTGTAGATCTCCAGATCCACCGGCACACCCGCCATGCGCAGCATGTCGGCGTACTGCACCCCCTCGTCCACCAAGGGGTCCAGCTCGGCCAAGCATACAAAGGCCGGTGCCACGCCTTCGACATCGGGCGTCAGCAAGGGCGCAAAGCGCCAGTCTTCGCGGTCTGCGTCATTGCGCACGTAATGGTCAAAAAACCAGAGAATGCCCTCGCGCTCCAGTACCAGCCCGTTGGCATAGCGAAAGTGCGAATCCGTATCCTGATGGGCACAGGTGCCGGGGTAAATCAGCAATTGCAGCTGCAGGCTCAGGCCCGCATCACGCGCCAAAATGGCACAAGCTGCACTCAGTGTGCCGCCTGCGCTGTCACCGCCTACGGCCATGCGCTGGGTGTCCAACCCCAGCTGTGCGCCATGGGCTGCCAGCCATTGCAGGGCATCCCACGCGTCGTTAATGGCCGTGGGGAACTGGTACTCTGGCGCTAGCCGGTAGTCCAGCGACACCACGGCGCAGCCGGCCAGGTGTGCCAGCCGGCGGCACAGCACATCGTGCGTAGCCACACTGCCAATGGTGAAGCCACCGCCATGCAGGTACAGCAGTACAGGCAAAGGCACCGACGTACTGGGCGCATACAGGCGTGCAGGCAATGCAGTGCCATCGCGTGCGGGAATACGTATGTCTTCTACACGGGGCAGTGCCTGCTTGGCAATTTCCAGCACCCCCGCGCCCGCTTCATAAGCGGCTCGCGCCTGCTGTGCAGACAAGGTATGCAGGTGCGGGCGGTTGGCACGCCGCATGCGGCGCAGCACATCGCGCATGGCAGGGGTCAGGGGATGGGGGTTCAGGTCGTTTTCGTCGTTCACAGCACGCAAGCAGCAATCACAAAGCTGCACATCATGCAGCAATCACAGGGCTGTTGCAGGCAAATGGCTTGTCCCTTGCGCGACGAAATACCCCCCGTCCTCAGGGTTGCCAAGCTGGTCATTCACATCCCATTTACCCAAAATGAGGGCTGTTTGAACACCGCTTTGGCTGGGGGCTGGAGATATGGCTTTTATCAATTACGTCACGCAGATTCAGTTTGATTTTGGTGCCGTGCGCTTGCTGGCGCAGGAGTGCCAGCGCGTTGGTATCACACGCCCGCTGGTCGTGACCGACCCTGGCGTCAAAGCCGCCGGGGTACTGCAAAAAGCGCTGGATGCACTGGGCAATCTGCCCGTCACCGTGTTTGACAGTACGCCCAGCAACCCCACTGAGGCCGCCGTGCATGCGGCAGCCACCCTCTACAAGCAGCACCACTGCGATGGATTGATTGCCGTTGGCGGAGGCAGCGCCATTGACTGCGCCAAGGGTGTTGCGATTGCAGCCACGCACGAAGGCCCCCTCAAGCTTTACGCCACCATTGAAGGTGGCTCTGCCAAAATTACTGAGGCCGTGGCCCCCATCATTGCCGTTCCCACCACCAGCGGCACGGGCAGCGAGGTAGCACGGGGCGCAATCATCATCGTCGAGGACCACCGAAAACTGGGCTTTCACTCGTGGCACCTGGTGCCCAAAGCAGCCATTTGCGACCCCGAATTGACCTATGGCCTGCCCCCCATGCTGACGGCAGCCACCGGCATGGATGCGATTGCACACTGCATGGAAACTTTCATGTCAGCAGCCTTCAACCCACCCGCCGACGGCATTGCGCTGGACGGCCTGACCCGTGGCTGGGCACACATCGAACGCGCCACACGCAATGGCCAGGATGCCCAGGCGCGCCGCCAGCTCATGAGCGCCAGCATGCAAGGGGCCATGGCCTTTCAAAAAGGGCTGGGCTGCGTTCACAGCCTGAGTCACAGCCTGGGCGGTGTCTCGCCACGCCTGCACCATGGCACCCTCAACGCCATGTTTTTACCCGCAGTGGTGCGCTTTAATGCGCAGGCAGATTCCGTGCAGCGCGAGCAACGGCTTGAAAAAATGGCACACGCCATGGGCCTGGGCAGTGCTAGCGACATTCCCGCTGCCATCCGTGACATGAATGCACGGCTTGGGTTGCCCACAGGCTTGGCCGCTATGGGTGTAGAGCCTGCATGGTTTGCCCAGGTGATTGACGGTGCGCTCAAAGACCACTGCCATGGCACCAATCCACGCACGGCTACCGCGCAGGACTATGAGGAGATGCTGCACAACAGCCTGTAACGCTTGCGCAGCAGTTATTGAGCTGGTGGTGTGGAGGTGCCGGACTCTTGCGTGGCACCGCCCTCTTCTTGCAAACGCTCCATCAAATCTTTGGCCATGTCGTGCAAGACATCCATGTCCGAGGCATCCATGCGTCGTGGCATGTCATGCATGATGCACAAGCTGCCCAGCACCATGCCATGCTGGTTCTTGAGCGGCACACCGGCATAGAACTTCACGCGGGCTTCGGCCAGCACGGGGTTATCAGCAAAGCGAGGGTCGCGCGCAACGTCTTGCACAACCACGTCTTCACCCTCATGCACCACATAAGCACAAATGGATGTGTCACGGGGCAAGCCCGCTTGCCCATCCGCCCCTGTCGCACTGCCCACCAGCAAGCTGCCCGGCGTATGCACCCAAGTGTGATCCACCAGTGACACTTGCGCATACTTCACATCGAATGCATTGGCCGCTTTCAAAGCCACCTGTTTGTACACAGGCCAATGTACGGGCAATAGCGCGCCACTGCGCTGCAGGTGCTGCACACGTTCATCGTCATGCACCGGCACTGGGGCCGGCACATAACCTTGCGCCACGTGTTCGGGAGAAAGCAGTTGCTGCATGCGCAGCACCACCTCTTGCATGCTGGTGACCACCGCGTTCACCCCCGTGCGCTCCACAAAGTCGGTGGTTAGCACCGCTGGCGTGGCATTCCACAGCGCCAAAATGACTGGCATGTGCGGATGACGGCGGCGCAACCTGCGCACCAGCTGGCGCACCATGGCCTGCGGCTGCACATGAAAAGCCGATACCAGCAGCCACTGCACATCGACCCAGTCTTGCGTCTCCTCAGGCCGGACTGTTGTCGTCAAGGCATGGCCTGCGCAGCTAGCGCGGATACCGTGGAGATTGAGGCTGTGCGAGACCATGCGGGCTGCCAGCGCATCCACCTCCCAGCGCGCGCCCACACAATGCACACGCCCCTGCAAGCCCGCTGCTGCAGGGGCGCTCTGCGCTGGAAACTCGTCCTGCAACTCTTCCAGCACGTCCTCCATGCCATTGGACAGGCGCATGCGGTGCCCTACCGTGGCCCTTTCCGAATGGTGCCTGTAGGCCAGTTGCAAAGTAGGCAAAGCTACGTCGCCATAAAACCGCACCAGAGCCTGCCCCTTGTCTGCGGCAGTGGGTTTGCCGGGCAGGCGCTGGGCAATGGCGTCTTGCGCCAGCTCAATCGCACCATGCACGTCATCTGCCAGCAAGCGTTGGTACAAACGGTGCGGCGCATCCAGCACGGGCTGGCTGCCCAGCAGCACCTCCATGAATTGCAACCCGGGCAAGTAGCGGCCCAGTACCAGACAACAAACCGTTAAAGGGGTCGACAAAATCAGCCCCACAGGGCCCCACAGGGCCGTCCAGAAAGTGGCAGCCATGATGATGGCCAATGTCGACAAGCCAGTGCTGGCGCCATAGAGCCACGGCTCCACCACGTTGTTGCTGATGAGCTCCAGCACCAAAATCAGCCCAAGCGTCCACAGCAACATATCCCAGCCAGGAGCCACCGCAAAAGCCAGTGCAATCGGAAACACGGCTGAAATCATGGGCCCCACATAGGGCACAAAACGCATGATGGTGGCCAGCACCCCCCACAAGATGGCACCGGGCACACCAATCAGCCACAAACCCAGCGCCATGGGGATGCCATACGTCACGTTCACAATGAACTGCATGCGCAGGTACTTGCCAATGCGGTCTGAAGCTTCATCCAAAGCATCGGTAGCCACATGCATATTTCCGCCCATCAAGCGCAGCAGCCGGTCCCTCAGGTCATCCCTGTCCAGCAAAATCAAAATCACAAACAGCAGCACGATGCCCACCATGGCGATAGGCTCGCTCACTTTGCCCAGCCACTTCATCACGATCTCCAGTGGCTTGCCATCTTCGCGGATCACTTCAACTTTTTGCACACGCGGCTGGCTGCGCTCGGCCTGCGCGTTGGCCGCAGAAATTTCACCCTCCACGGCGTTATAGGTTTTGACAGCACCATCCCACGCACCGGGGCCGCTGCTGAGCGTGCGCAGGTTCCTGAGCTTTTGCTTGATGGTGTTTTGGTAGGTGGGCAAGTCAGCACTGAGCGACTGCACCTGCTTGCCCAAATAAAACCCCATGCCAGTCAGAGCACCCAGCGACAAGGCCACCACCAGCAACGTTGCGGCCATGCGCGGCAAGCCCCAGCGCTTTAGCAGGCTGACCGCCGGGTCGAGCAAAAAACCCAGCAACACGGCCAAGGCAAGGGGGATCAAGATATCGCGCCCAAAATACAGGGCCACGATGATGACCGACGCAATCAGTAGCCCTACCAGCCAGCGCAGGCCCGGAACCATCGCCGCCAGCGCCTGCAAGCCTCTGTCATCCGATACAGAAGGCGGTATTTCGCTGTAGTGATTAGGTGTGGGGGAGTGAGCAACCGGGTGGGCTGGTGGCTCCTGCAGACTGGGCTTCTCTGAGGAGGCTGGCGGGTACTCAGACATAGGGCGACTTCAGGTTTTAACCGCCTAAGAATGACAGCGCCAACCCGGGTGCCCTTGTCATCCTTTTACGCCAAGCTGCGCATGGATTTATGACTTTTAAAAGCCCAGAACAGCGCCTGTTTTGCACCTGCAGGCTATCAATACAAGGACTGGCTCCAGTCAGTGGCGTCCTGCTGCAAGACCACGTCCACATCCACACCCAGCGCTAATGCCACATCAACGGGGAAAGCATCAGCCACACTGCGCTCACTCCAGCCACAGTGTTTGACACGGCTGCACCACACCGCCAGATGCAAAACGCCCGCCATCGGATCAAACTGATCTGTCTCCATGGGTGCTTCCATCGCCTTGATGGCGGCAATCACGTCTGCAGGCAGATTCCACTTGCGCAGCAAAGCTGCCGTTGTATTGTTGGCGCTATACCCCCACTGGCGCATCTCCAGTCGAGGCCGACGCGGATCCCAAATATTGACTTCAGCATTCATAACAGCCGTGCGTTCTGGCTGCGTTTGGTGCACAAAGATTTGGCCAATTGCATGCAGCAAAGCGGCCACATAAGTCGCGCTGGCATCCAAACCCGTTAACCCCGCCAAACTCCGCGCCAATTTGGCACTGGCATGGCTGACACGTACAAATTGAGTCATGTCCAAGCCCGGCTTGGCCCGCAAGGTCATGCCCGTCTGGGCTTTTTTCAGCAATGCCCGCAATTGCCTGTCACCCAGCAACGTAATCGCCTGCGGAATGCCTCGCACCAAGCCCTGCATTTGGTAGGCGCTGGCGTTGGCGCTTTCCATCAGTTGCGCAGCCAAAACCGGGTCACCACCAAAAAGCTGGTTCACCCGGCGCAGATTGGGCATATCACTGAGCAGCTCACGCATCAACAGAGCCAAGACACGAGGCTGGCAGGGCAGAATAAGTTCTTCAGCAATTTGCATAGGTGGGCAAAGTCAGGGCGTGAATTCGCCAGTTAGTGCTCAGCTAAGCATAGCGTCAGTCAAAGCATTGGTCACTTGGGTAACACGTGTCTGTGGCACTTAGCGCACAGCGTTCCATTGCACGCCAATGTGCGTGCCGCGCCCAGCCTGCGCATCAATGGACAGTACAGCGCTGGCTTGTCTGGCACGGTTGTGCATGTTTTTCAACCCTCGCCCGACACAGCCTTGCGAGCTGTCATTGTCAAGTGAGGGCTGATAGCCACACCCATCATCGGCAATCTCTAACTGCCACGAAGTTTCGTGACAGGTCAGTTTGATCAGCAACACTTTGCATTGCGCGTGTCTGAGCGCATTGCTAATGGCCTCCTGGGCAAGCATGGCCAGCTGCAAGCCCTGGTTGGCATGCGGACTGAGGTCACTTTCGCCTGTTGGCATCTGCCAGTCCATCGACACACCTCGCGCTTGCAGCAAAGGCTGCAAGCGCCAGCGCATCATGGCCAAACGCTCGATCAGGCTTGCATCCACATCGTCCAAACACTCCATCTCCACACGCAAGCACCACATGGCATTTTCAATGCTGTGGCGAATGTCTTCGCAAGAGGCATTCCGCTCGTCCAGCAACGCCAGCGCCTGAAACAGGTGCGCCCCCACTCCATCATGCAAATCTTGCGCAATGCGCGCGCGTTCGGCTTTGACCTCTGGTGAGGTGCGTTGACTTTTTCGCTTTTTCCAACGTATCGCTTTTCGCGACAGCAGAAAAAAAACTGCTGCACATAAACTCTGCAGCAGCAAAACTACCAGCCAATTCATCCAGCCCGCATGCTCAAAATCAGGCGGGAGTACCCAGAGGCAAAACAACAAAACAGCCACGTTGAAAAACCACAGGGCTGCAATTTCCCCAAGCATGCGCCACCCTCGCCAAGCAACTGGGTGCCACATAACAATCACAGCAAACCATGCAGCAACGCTGCCCGCACAGCTTGCACGCGGCTTTTGACTTGCAGTTTCCGGTAAATATTACGCACATGCGTGTTGACTGTCAGAGAAGTAATCAGCAATTGGGCCGCTATTTCTTGGCTGGTATAGCCACTGGCTACGTGACGCAAAATTTCGCGCTCTCGCCCAGACAGTTGATCACTGTCTGGGCACTTAGGCTCAGGTGCATTGCTTCGCATCCGTTGCAGCAAACGGCGCGCCACATGCGGGGTAATGGATGCCCCACCATTGGCGACCTGCAACACAGCTTGAACGTAGCTTCCAAACCAGCAGTGCTTGACCAGATACCCAGCAGCCCCTTGCTCTATGGCACGCAGCAACTGCGCATCACCCTCCATGACCGAAATAATGATGGTCTCTGCAGCAGGCCGAATAGAGCGTTGCAAGCTAATCAGCTCCAGACCGCAGCCATCCTCTAAATTCAAATCGGCCAGGAGCACGTCAAATACTTTTTGGCGCATCGCACGCTTGGCTTCTCGCACACCACCTGTTTGCCCCACCAGTTGCACGCGAGGGTCCGCCATCAGTTCGCGCTCCACCACATGGCGCAGGTGCACATCGTCGTCGACCAGAAATACACGGACAGGCTTACTCGTTTGACCAACCATGAAGTCCGGCCACTGAGACATGGCTGGAGTACAGCCTCCTGCCGTCACTTCCCACTTATATGGCTGTGGGATGCCTTGCTGGCTCGGGGTCATGACATTCCTTCAAACCATTGCACTGCTTACAAGCTGTCACTACCTAGTTTTTTACTCCCTCTTACTACCGCTCGTCAGTAGTCAAAAGCCTATAGCAATGGGCGTTACAACTTGAGCCCGCATCTCTACCAACGGGTACTTACCTAATTTATGGGATTGGCTGTTACTGGGTGCAAACAGACACTGACTCCAAGCCTCGTCAATACATCCGACCAGGCCTACTGGCAGAGATGCTCTCTGTCAGGTGCTTCATGCGACACGTCAACCACCCAGGAGCCAATCATGAAAAAGTCCCTTGCTGTCTTCTCGCTCAGCCTGATTGCGGCCACAGCATTTGCTCAATCGTCCTCCAAGCATCCCAGCCCAACGCCTACGCCCACGCCGACACCTGCGGCGGCTCCAGCGATTGAAATCAATGGCCCCACTTTGCAGTTGACCTCGCTAAGCTGGAGCCACGTGAGCAACAAGGCCGTAGATCAGGCCACAGCACGCCAGAACATCTCCTCCAATACTTCGGGGGTGAAAGTTGGAGCCGCTCTTCTTCAAGCCACAGTGGGCAAAGGGGCGTATATCAGCAACTACGCTGAAGATCAGGCCTACGCTTCGCAAAACTTGGCCAGCAACGTTGGCAACGTTGACGTCAAGCAGGCCTTGGCTCAGGTGGTGCTGCTCAAGAACACGTCGGTGCGCAACTATGCGTCTGACCAGTCATCCGCTGTGCAGAACATCTCCACAAACAACGCTTGCGTAACCTGCCAATAAATATTGCAGCCTTCACAAGCACCCACCTTGCACACGAAGACGCTGCCACCAGCTTCTTCGTGTGATTGCTGGTTCACAGGAGAGCATCATGCGTATCCAGATCACCCATTGGATGTTGGCAGCGGGCCTTAGCCTGATGGCCTCTAGCTCTTGGTCTGCGCCAGGCGAAGACACCATTCAGCTGAAAAATCCGGTTGAGCACCTCCAGCTGCCGATTGGCGGGGCAGCAGTATCCAAAGGCCTGGATCAAGAAGGCGATGGCATCCCCACCAGCTTGAAGGCCAAGATTGTCCGGTATGAAGCCAAAACCTTCAGTGACCAAAAAGATGGAATATATACAGACGGTGACGTGAACCGTATGGTCGAGACCCAAGCCAATCGTAAAACCTGCATCCAGGACGTTGGCAGCAATGTAGCGCCACCCAGTGGCGTTGGAGGCAGAGATCAGATCGTGGTGTTGCGCGGGGATCTGGTCAATATTTGCCGTTGAAAAGCAGGTTTTCAGTCAAGCCCCACAACCCCTCTGAGAGCCACCATGCCCTACCTCCCTACTTTCTCTGCGTCGAGGCATCCCCGCTGGCAAGCCGTGATCGTTTTGCTAAGTGCTGTGGGCATACTCACAGGCTGTGCACCGATGAGTCCCGCCAAAGATGCGCCCTACCATGCGCGCGCCCCTGAAATCAACCGACCTGCAGTACGCCCGACAAGGTCGCTGAGCAGTTTCTCAGACTCCTTGATGTGCATGGATCATCTGTTCAGAGAGAGTGGCATGGGAACGGTGCTGATTACCAGCAAATCCATTCCTGACTATTCAGGTCGCATTGCGGTAGCAACCAAAGAAATGATTGTGACGGCCCTGTCGCAAATGTCTCGCGTGAGCAATGCTTTTCGCTTCGTGGATTACGAAGTAAATATCGCCCAGCAAGACACCGTACAAAACCTCACCACCCTTTTACTCAACAACAACCAAATTCGCTTGCAGCGACCCGCACTCTATGTGTCAGGGGCCGTGGCTTTCGTTGACCAGCAGGTGATCAGCAACAATGTCGAAGTGGGCACCTCTGCCTCGCGCCTGGAGACGGGGTACAGCCAGAACAAGCGCTCGACGGTGATTGGCCTTGAAATGCACCTGGGCGATTTTCGCAGCCGCACCTTTATTCCCGGCCTGGATTCGGCCAACGAAATTGTGATTGGCAGCGGAGGTCAGGGCCTGGATTTATCAGGGCGTATTGGCAATTACGGTGTGCAATTCAACGTCGGAAGGGATTACACACAGGGCTCTGGCCCCGCCATCCGTACTTTGGTGGAGCTGGCCATGATTGAGCTTTTGGGCAAGTGGGCCCGGGTGCCCTATTGGCAATGCCTGACCCTTGAGCAAACCCACCCTGAATTTATTCGACAGATGCGGGAATGGTTTGAAGAAGCAGGGCCTGCCAACCGCAGCCAGCTCGTGCGTCGTTCGCTGGTGCGCCGTGGATACCTCGAAACTGAAACCCCCAATGACAGCGCGCTGCGCCAAGCACTCACGCAATTTCAGGCAGATGAACGTCTCGTCGTGACAGGAATTTTAGATTTCCCGACCTATGAGCGAGCGATGCGTAACTTTGTCAGTTTGTCGCCTGATGGGCATTTGCAGCGGATTGGCTGGGTCAATACCGATGGCATCAGCATGGCTGCAGACACCAGCCAGAAAGGGCAGTCTGCACACGTAGATATGCAGATAGAGAATCTGATGGTCGGGCGTGAGCACTTCCTTCCAGGTGAGCAAATATTTCTGTCCGCAACCGTCTCACGCACCTCATACCTGTATTGCTATATGGAGAACGCAGAAAAACAGGTCATACGCTTATTGCCCAACGCAACCAACAGCTCTGGCTGGATTGCCGCCAATCAAGCCGTTCGCATCCCGGACTGGATGAGCCCAACGCCAGGCTTTGTGCTTGATGCAGGCATACCAGGTCAAGAGCGAGTTGCCTGTTTTGCCAGTGCCAACGATTTGACAGGCAAGCTGCCAGCTAACTTGCAGCAACCTGCATTCCGGCCTTTGCAGGGAGCCTCCTCTTTGGAGGACATTGGAGCGCAATTGCGCCAAGCAGCAGGTGGCGACAGCCTCGTTGGTCAAAGCAGCCTCAAGTGGCAGGTCACAGCACCCAACGCGGCCACAGCTGCCCAGCAATAAGAGCACCATGATGAGCCATCCCTACACACGTGCAGTGGTCACTTTGCTGGCGTGCATAGCAATAGGCGCAGCAAGTGCCCAGCCACGTGCAGTGATTAGCGTTCAAGAAGCGCAAACCCCGCCGCGCATTGACTCTGAGCAGTTGCAAAAACCAGCTGCCGGCATGGACACCAGCACACCCGCAGTTTCTCCAGCCTTGGCAGAGTTACAAAGCCTTGCCAATGCACCTGCTCAGCGCACTGCCCAAGCCAAAAAACAACAAGCGCAAGCCGTCTGGCAACTCGGTTTACTTCAACTACATGGCTTGCATGTGCCGCTGGATCCTGCACAGGCAAACATCATGTTCGAACGCGCTCGTGCACTTGGGCATCCGCTGGCTTGTGCAGGCCTGGCCTGGTGTGCTATTGATGGCTGCGGTCAGCGACCTCAGCCCAGCAAAGCTCCAAAATGGCTACAGGAGTTGCGCCAGCAGGACCCAGGCCGCGCGGCATACCTTGACTGGCTGCTGCTAGAGGGCGTTGCTCCGATTGATGCAGATGTGGCTTCCACCTCACCGCAAGTCAACAACGCCATGCAGCAGCGCAAACAGCAGGCCCTGCAACGCGCAGTTAAAGCCAATGACCCGCATGCGCGCGTGGAACGGGGGCTGGAGCTGGCTGCAGAAAACAAAACCAGCGAAGCGCTTGCACAGTTTCGCGCGGCCTCAGCCACTTCTGAAGCTGCTCGCCGCAATATCCAGGTCCTGGCAGAGCAAAGCAGCCAGCGCATGCATGCAAGTGGAAATATCGGCCAGGCTGGGGCCGCTTGGCAAACCTTTCGCCAAGCGCGCATCTATCACCGCGGAGAAGGTGTACCCGCCAATTACACAGAAGCAATAAGGCTCTACAAACGCGCCTCAGACATGGGAAACATCCAGGCCAAACGCATGCTGGCCCTGATTTACTCACGCCCGCAAGCAGATGGCAGTCTGGATATCGCCTGGATGCAGCAATTGGCCTATGCCGATGTCAGTCAAAGCGGCAACACTCCCATTCATGCGCCCAGCGCCCCGGCCAGCTTGCAGCGCGATCCCACGCCCCTGTACGACTACATTGACGCACGCTGGCGCAAATAGAAAAAACTGAAGCAAAAACACAAAAGGCAGCAACTGCTGCCTTTTGTGTTTTATACGCACCCTGTGCTTACTTCTTGATGCTCTGCAGTTTGGCAAACGCAGAGGCCATGGCATTTTGTGACTGCGGCTCATCGCGGCGCTGCGACTGTCCGGATCCACCACTGCGCGGGTTGCCTTGGCCACGGCCTGCACTCTCAAAGCGATTGTCGCGAGGGCCATCACGGCGGGCAGGTGCAGTGTCAAGTTTCATGGTCAAGCTGATGCGTTTGCGCGCTGCATCCACTTCCAGCACCTTCACTTTAACAATCTGGCCGGTCTTGACCACTTCGCGGGCATCCTCAATGAACTTGTGGCTCATCTGACTGACGTGTACCAAGCCGTCCTGGTGCACACCCAGATCCACAAACGCGCCAAACTGCGCCACATTGCTCACGGTGCCTTCCAGCGTCATGCCCTCTTTCAGGTCCTTGATGTCTTCCACACCATCATTGAAGCGGGCCACCACAAAGTCAGGACGTGGGTCGCGGCCGGGTTTTTCCAGTTCACCCAAAATATCCTTGACCGTGATGGCGCCGAACTGCTCGTTGGCAAACTGCTCAGGCTTTAAGGTTTTGATGACTTCGCTTCTGCCCATCAACTGATCGACTGGCTTGCCTGTGGTGGCAATAATTTGCTCCACCACCGAATAGGTCTCAGGGTGCACGCCCGTCATATCCAGCGGGTTCACACCATCACGAATGCGCAAGAAGCCTGCAGCTTGCTCAAACGTCTTAGCACCCAGCCCAGACACTTCCATCAATTGCTTGCGACTTTTGAAGGAGCCATTGGCATCGCGCCAGCGCACCACTGATTTGGCAACCGAGCCACTCAAACCCGAAACACGGGTCAGCAGTGGTGCCGAAGCCGTATTCAGATCCACCCCCACAGAGTTCACACAGTCTTCCACCACAGCATCCAGCTGGCGCGCCAACTCACTCTGGTTCACGTCGTGCTGGTACTGGCCTACGCCAATGCTCTTGGGATCAATCTTGACCAGTTCAGCCAAGGGGTCCTGCAGGCGACGAGCAATGCTGGCAGCACCACGCAGGCTCACATCCACATCTGGCAATTCTTGTGACGCAAATTCACTGGCCGAGTACACCGAAGCGCCCGCCTCGCTGACCACAACCTTTTCAATCGATTTTTCGGTTGTGCCTGCCAGCTTGATCAGATCCGCGGCCAGCTTATCGGTCTCGCGACTGGCCGTGCCATTGCCGATGGCGATCAGATTCACGCCGTGCTTTTCGACCAGCTTGGCCAAGGTATGCAGAGAACCTTCCCAATCCTTGCGCGGTTCGTGCGGGTACACGGTTGCGGTATCCACCAGCTTGCCGTTGCTATCCACCACCGCCACCTTCACGCCCGTGCGAATCCCCGGATCCAGACCCATCACCGTGCGTGACCCTGCTGGCGCTGCCAGCAACAAATCACGCAAGTTGTCACCAAACACCTTGATCGCTACTTTTTCGGCATCTTCGCGCAGACGGCTGAACAGATCTCTCTCGGTGGACAGGCTCAGCTTGACGCGCCACGTCCAGGCCACGCACTTGCGCAGCAAATCATCCGAGGCACGCTTGGCGTGGCTCCAGCCCAGGTGCAAGGCAATACGACCTTCGGCCAGACTGGGTTGGCCCACCTCAGGCTCGACCGGCTGCATCAGCTTGGCTTCCAGAATCTCCAGTGCACGGCCTCGGAACACCGCCAAAGCTCGGTGCGAAGGCACACGGCCAATGGGTTCGTCGTAATCAAAGTAATCGCGGAATTTGGCGACCTCTGGATCCACCTCGTTCTTGCTTTCCACCTTCTTGGAGCGCAGCAAGCCTTCTGCCCACAACCACTCGCGCAGCTTTTGCACCAAGGCAGGGTCTTCGGCCCAGCGCTCCGACAAAATGTCGCGCACACCGTCCAGCACTGCAAAAGTGGTCGAAAAATCTGGGCCCGGCTTGCCGTCATCCAGCACCGTGGCAGGCTTGCAGAAAGCCTGCGCCTCTTTGTGCGGATCAAGGCTGGGGTCCGCGAACAGCATGTCAGCCAGCGGCTCCAGGCCAAACTCTTTGGCGATCTGCCCTTTGGTGCGACGCTTTTGCTTGAAGGGCAGGTAAATGTCCTCCAGCTCTTGCTTGGTCGGCGCGTTGGCAATAGCCAGACGCAATGCATCTGTCAGCTTGCCTTGCTCGTCAATCGCTTTGAGCACCGTGCCACGCCGGTCTTCTAGCTCACGCAAGTACGACAGGCGTGCTTCAAGCTCTCGCAACTGCACATCGTCCAGGCCGCCAGTGACTTCCTTTCGGTAGCGGGCAATAAATGGAACGGTGGCACCACCATCCAGCAACTCCACGGCAGCATTCACTTGCTGCACACTGACTTTGATCTCTGTGGCAATCTGCCCAATGATTTTTTGCATGCGTTACGCGCCCCGCGGCGCTTGTTCTCCGGAAGCGGGCAAGTGTGCCATAGACACAACTGCTGACTACCTTCTTTAAGTTACCGATTGCATACACACTCGACACACACTTAATTGATAGCAATAAGCGCCTACCATACATAACCTGAGTGGCAAAATCACTCAAATTATTTTTGACATGCAAGACGATCTGTTTGGCACAGATGCGGCATTACCACAGCCTTTCTCTGCGCCGCCCCCAAGGCCCAAGGGCGTACGCCCGGCTCCACAAACCGATGCGCTACGTGTTTTAGCCCAATCCCTTCCTCAGTCACTGCGGATGGGTGTTTCCACGTGGTCTTATCCAGGCTGGGAAGGCCTTGTCTGGGATGGTGCCTACGAGGCTTCGGTGCTATCGCGCACAGGTCTGACAGCTCTCAGCCAACACCCGCTCATGCGTACCGTGTGCGTAGACCGCTCTTTTTGGCGCCCTTTGAGCGTAGAGCAGTACGCAAAAATGGCTGCACAAGTTCCCGAAGATTTTCGGTTTGTGGTGAAGTGCCCCAACGTCGTCACCGATGCAATGGTTCGCTCTGAAGAGGGCAAAGGCCAGCAACGCAATCGAGCTTTTTTAAATGCATCTTTGGCAGTGGAGCAATTTGTCACGCCCACCTTGCAAGGCTTAGGCAACAAACTGGGTGTTCTTGTTTACCAGCTCAGTCCCTTGCCCTGGGATATTTTGTGCCAGCCCGAGCAACTCTTTGACCAGTTGGGACTGGTTCTGGCCGCCACACGCCAAGCTTTGCAAAGTGCGCCCCATGTCATCGTGGCGGTCGAGGTGCGAGACCCGCTTTTGCTCGAAGATGGCTTCGCCCAAGTGCTCAAAGCGCACAACGCCACCATGTGCTTGGGCTTGCACGGAAAAATGCCCCCCATTGAGCGGCAACTGCCAATCCTACGCAAACTGTGGCCCTCACCTTTCATTTGCCGCTGGAACCTCAACCACTGTTTTGGCCCTTTTGGCTACACCGCTGCACAGGAAAAGCATCAACCATTCAATGAGATGCGAACGCCTGATCTGCATACGCGGTCAGTGTTAGCGTCCACTATCCGCGGGGTAACTCAGGCGGGTCAGACTGCATTTGTCACGATCAGCAATGATGCCGAGGGCTGCGCGCCACTGTCGATCCAATCACTGGCCGAGCAAATTCAGCTCCTGAATTGTTAGATTTGCATGCAGTTCAGCTACTGTCTCGCGCAGTTATGAATGGTTGACATTTAGTCCCTCCACGACAACAGACATGTTTTTTGCCATGTGCTTGCAAGAAAACAAAGACACAAGTCTGACAATTCGGCACATTCTCTCCAGTGTGAAAAAGGTTCTCCCTCAGTTGAACCAGAACTATTTGCGCTAAACAGTGCCTTGGCCCAAACACTTTGGCAGTAAAGAAATTATTGTGAAACTTCGCGACTTACTCATCCTGGCAGGCAGCGTCGCTGCCGCATCGCATGTGAGCGCCCTGTCTTTAGGTAATACACAAGGGCAAGTGCAGCTTGGCTCACCGATTGACTTGGTGTTCTCGGTACAACCTGATGCCGGGCAAACTGCCGAAAGCAGCTGTATCACTGCTGATGTCTGGATGGGAAATGCAGCGCTGACCAGCGGTCAAGTCTTGGTGACAGCGCAAGAGCAATCTGTGCGTGTACGCACCACCGCACCGGTGTACGAACCCTTGATCACGCTGAAACTACGCGCTGGCTGCTCAGGCGGAATTTCTCGCAGCTACACATTCTTTGCAGACCCGCCGAAATCGCTAGCAGCCTCTGTTGTGCCTATTGACCTGAGCACAATTCAAGTCAGTCCTCCGGTTGCAGCCTCACGCCCTGCTGCGGTGAAAAACACGGCAACAGCGAACAAAGCGCCTCGTGTGGCAAAAAAACCCGTCAATCCCAAAGCAGCTCTGGCGCAGCCATTGGCCCCTGCCGCTGTTGCATCAGTGATTGCCGAGCCAGTGGCTCCCAAAGAAAGTATTCAAGAGCCCACACCCGCGCCTGCCAGCGCAGAAAAGCCACGGCTACGCATTGAACCGCTGGAAGGTCTGGACACCCCCCCAGAAAGCACACCACCCAGCCAGAGTGAAGTGTTGCCTGCCACCAGCGCAGCGATTGACCCGGAAACACAGTCCATTCTGGATGCCAATCAGACACGTTTAGAGGCGCTTGAAAAGCAGTTGCTCTCCTTGCAATCGCAGCTGACCAACAACCGCGCAGCAACAACCAGCCTGCAAAGCCAATTGGTCCAAGCGCAAAACCCAGATTTACCTTTGTGGGTAAACATCATGCTGGGGCTGCTGGCACTCGCGCTTGCCACCATCGCATGGCTAATGCAACGCATTAAAAAAGAACGTCAAACTACACAAAACTCGTGGGCCAACACCGTTTTGGCGGCCGAAGACTCCTTGCATTCCGCCTCCGTGGATACGCGCGCCACAACACCCGTACCGGCCTTCAGCGAGGTTGAGCGCAAGACCACCCCAGCAGCAAACACTTTCGCGGCCACTGAGACCAAAGTAGCAAACTCTCATGCGCCTAGCGCGGACACGCAACCCGCCCCCCCGCTGCCAGATCTTGAAGAGGCAGATTTGTATGCCGCGTTTGAACAACCCGCTCCGGCCCCCACTGCCCCCGAGCAAGAGCCACCCTCACCCTCGATTGCAGAGGTTTTGACAGCGCAGGCATTGTTTGATGTGCAAGAGCAGGCTGAGTTTTACGCCTCGATTGGAGAAAACGACCAGGCCATTCAGATACTGCAAGCACACATTGCCGAGCATGTTGCGTCTGCCCCACTGGCTTATATAGAGCTGCTGCAATTGCTCTATCGCCTGAGCCGTACAGAGGCTTTTGAAGAAGTGCGCGAAAAATTCGAAGCACACTTCAATGTCCAAGTGCCTAATTTCCTTGGCTTTTCGCGCAAAGGACGAGACCTCAGCGGTTATCCTGAAATCCTTGGTCAGATTGAAGCTTTGTGGCCCACAGATGAAGTGCAAGGATTGATGCGCAATCTGATTGTTCGCCGCCCCAACGCGAACCAAGCAGAAGCCAGCACTCGGTTCGATCTAGCTGCGTTTGATGATTTGCTGATGCTTTACAACGTGGCACAAACAACGCCTGCGTCAAGCCGAGGCCAATTGCCTGGCCGTGTTCGCATGACCCCGCTGGAAGTTCCATTGCCAGAGCTTGTCTTTGACAGCGCACCAGCACCGGTCAACCACGCATCCAGCAGCTTTGGCCCCACAGCAACACTCGCCAGCCCGCCGCTGCCCCTGCACGAGGCGCACCTGGACATGCTGACCGCCACGCCGATGGAGGCTCCGCTTTCCGCGCCCAATCTGCTAAACGACTCCCCCTTCCAGAGCCCCACGCATTTTGCGCCCAACGAAGTGCTGGTAGATGATCTCTCCTTGGACTGGGACACATCAAAAACTGACGCTACCCAAAAGCCTGCCTCTGACTCGTCATCGATTGACGAAGAAATAAACTTCTTCACCATGGATGAGCGCGATCTGCCCACTTCGCCGCCACGGGGGTAAAGCGCAATAAGCACCATGGGTGCCTTGCCAACGCCACTACCTGCTGCAGGTGTGGCGTTTGTTTTTTTGTAGCGCTGCGATCACAAAAAACTGCCTGTTCGCAGCATCAGACATTCAGCATTATTGATTTTCAGGTGCACGTGGCAGTGCTAGAGGCTGCCTACATCTGCCTTATTGGGGCATAGCCTCCCCGTACATGCGAAAATCACGGTTTACCGCAGTATTTGTGCAGCCTCCATTTGAGACTTCGCAAGTCTGCGAGGCACAACGACAAACAAGGAATACACATGGAAGCAGAACGCGTTAATCAAATCGAAGCCACCCTCGCCGATCTGTCCACCCGGACCGAAGAGCTACGGAGGTATCTTTGACTACGATGCAAAGTTTGAGCGCCTGCGCACAGTCAATGCATCGTTAGAAGACCCGGCGGTTTGGAATGACCCTAAAAAAGCCCAAGAACTGGGCAAAGAACAAAAGTCACTCAACAACGTCGTACTGACACTGCAAAAGCTCACCGCTGAACTGGCTGACAACACCGAACTCTTTGAAATGAGTAAAGAAGAAGGTGACGATGCGGGCTTGGAGACCATTGAAGGTGAAACCGCCAAACTGCGGCCACTGATCGAAGAGCTGGAATTCCGCCGTATGTTCAGCCATGAGGCTGACCCGCTGAACTGCTTTATTGATATTCAAGCAGGCGCTGGTGGCACTGAAGCGTGCGACTGGGCCAGTATGTTGCTGCGCCAGTACCTCAAATACGCAGAGCGCAAGGGCTTCAAAGCAACGGTAGAAGAAGAAACTCCTGGCGATGTCGCTGGCATCAAAAGCGCAACCATCAGGGTTGAAGGCGAATACGCATTTGGTTTGCTGCGCACTGAAACTGGTGTCCACCGCCTGGTACGCAAGTCACCTTTCGACTCTTCAGGCGGACGCCACACCAGCTTCTCGTCCCTGTTTGTCTACCCAGAAATTGATGACTCGATCGAGATCAACATCAACCCTGCTGATGTACGTACCGACACTTACCGCGCTTCAGGCGCTGGTGGTCAGCACATCAACAAGACAGACTCCGCCGTGCGCCTGACCCACATGCCCACAGGCATTGTCGTGCAGTGTCAGGATGGCCGCTCGCAGCACAGCAACCGTGACGTTGCCTGGCAACGCCTGCGCTCGCGCTTGTATGACTACGAAATGCGCAAGCGCCAGGAAGAGCAACAAAAACTGGAAGACACCAAGACCGATGTGGGCTGGGGTCATCAAATTCGCTCCTATGTGCTGGATAACAGCCGCATCAAGGATCTGCGCACCAACGTTGAAGTCTCAGCCACCCAAAAGGTGCTGGACGGCGATCTGGACGTGTTCATCGAAGCCTCGCTCAAGCAAGGCGTTTAAGGGAAGCACTCATGCTGCGTGAAGGACAAGCCACAGCCATTCAACGGGCTGACTATCAAGCCCCCGCTTGGTGGATTGAAACTGTCGACCTGACATTCGACCTCGACCCGGCCAAAACCCGCGTTCTCAACAAGATGCGCATCCGTCGCAACCCAGACGTGCCTGCGCAAGCACTGCGTCTGGATGGCGATGAGCTCAATCTGGCCCGCGTTATGGTCAACGGCGGTGGCAGCTCGTTCAAGATGGATGGCAGCCAGCTGGTATTGGAAAGCCTCCCCGAGGGACTTGAACCCCTTGATCTGGAGATTTTCACCACCTGCTCTCCCATCCAGAACACCAAGCTCATGGGCTTGTATGTGAGCGAAGGTACGTTCTTTACGCAGTGTGAAGCGGAAGGCTTCCGCCGTATCACCTACTTCCTGGACCGCCCCGATGTCATGGCCATGTACACCGTGACATTGCGTGCCAGCAAAAACGACTACCCGGTGCTGTTGTCAAACGGCAACCTGGTGGAAGAAGGCGATCTCAATGATGGCCGCCACTTTGCCAAGTGGGTTGACCCTCACAAAAAGCCTTGCTACCTGTTTGCACTGGTCGCAGGCAAGCTCGTTGCCCGTGAGCAAAAAATCAAGAGCCGCGCTGGCCGTGATCACTTGCTGCAAGTGTTTGTACGCCCAGGTGACCTCGAAAAAACCGAGCATGCGATGAATTCGCTCATGCACTCTGTCGCATGGGATGAGGCACGCTTTGGCCTGAGCCTGGATCTGGACCGTTTCATGATCGTCGCCACCAGCGACTTCAACATGGGCGCGATGGAAAACAAGGGCCTGAATATCTTCAATACCAAGTACGTATTGGCCAGCCAGTCCACTGCAACCGACGTTGACTTTGCCAATGTGGAGAGCGTGGTGGGCCACGAGTACTTCCATAACTGGACTGGTAACCGTATTACCTGCCGCGACTGGTTTCAACTGAGCTTGAAGGAAGGCCTGACCGTTTTCCGCGACCAAGAATTCAGCATGGACATGGCGGGCACGCCCTCGGCCCGTGCGGTCAAGCGCATTGAAGATGTACGCGTCCTGCGCACAGTGCAGTTCCCGGAAGATGCAGGCCCCATGGCGCACCCCGTACGCCCGGACAGCTATATCGAAATCAATAACTTCTACACCGTTACGATTTACGAAAAAGGCTCTGAAGTGGTGCGCATGCAGCACAACCTGGTTGGCCGCGACGGCTTTGCCAACGGTATGAAGCTGTACTTTGACCGCCACGATGGCAGTGCCGTGACATGCGACGATTTCGTGCAAGCCATGGCAGATGCCAATCCTGCCAGCCCACTGACCGAGCATCTGCAGCAATTCAAGCGCTGGTACAGCCAATCCGGCACACCCGTGGTCAAGGCCACCGGCCAGTACGATGCTACGGCGTGCACATATGCATTGACACTCTCGCAAAGCTGCGCCCCAACGGCAGACCAGCCCGAAAAGCTGCCTTTTGTGATTCCGGTTGAAATGGGCTTGCTGGGACAAGATGGAGCTGCTCTGCCCCTGCAGTTGCAAGGCGAGACAGGCACCTCCTGCAGCCACACCTTGGTGTTGACGCAAGCAGAACAAACCTGGGTGTTTGCCAATGTGGCGCAAGCACCTGTGCCTTCACTGCTTCGCGGATTCAGTGCCCCTGTGGTGCTCGACTACGATTTCAGTGATGCAGAGCTGCTGACGCAGCTGGCCAACGACCCAGACGCCTTCAACCGCTGGGAAGCAGGCCAGCGTCTGGCACTGCGCTATGCACTTCAGGCCATCCGCACGCAAGGCGAGATTGCCCCTGATGTCATGCCTGCCGCCTTCATCGGCGCCCTGCGTGATGTGCTGCGCCACCCAACACTGGATGCGGCCTACAAAGATCTGGTTGTGACACTGCCCTCTGAAAGCTACATGGCAGAACAGCTGGAAGTGGTAGACCCTCAGCGTATTCACGCTGTACGCGAATCCATGCGCCAGCAACTGGCCGTGACATTACAAGCAGACTGGGCTTGGGCATTTGATACGCACAGTGACACTGGTGCATACCGCCCAGACCCCGTCTCTGCAGGTCGTCGTTCGCTCACTGGCACCGCGCTACTCATGCTGTGTCTGGCTGCACGTGATTCTGCTGACACACTCTGGCCCGGCAAGACATACCAGCGCTTTAAAGATGCAGGCAACATGACGGACCGCTTCAACGCCCTGTCAGCCTTGGTCTACAGCGGAGCCACTTTGGCGCAACCCGCGCTGGAGCGCTTTCACGCACTGTTCAAGAATGAGCCCCTGGTCATCGACAAATGGTTCAGCCTCCAAGCTGGTGCCTGTGACCGTGGCGGCAATGTGCTGCCAGCAGTCAAGCAATTGCTCAAGCACCCAGACTTCAGCTTGAAGAACCCCAACCGTGCTCGCAGCCTGATCTTCAGCTACTGCAGCGCCAACCCCGGTGCATTCCACCGCGCAGATGCGGCAGGCTATGTCTTTTGGAGTGACCGCGTACTGGAGCTTGATGCCATCAACCCGCAGGTTGCTGCACGCCTGGCGCGTGGACTGGACCGCTGGCGCAAGCTGGCAGAGCCCTACCGCACAGCCGCCCGCGAAGCCATTGCCCGTGTTGCTACCAAGCCTGATTTGAGCAACGACGTGCGCGAAGTAGTCACCCGCGCGCTGGGTAAAGATTCAGCATAAATCCACTGCTATCGCTTGAAAATAAAGCGATAGCAGCTATCAATTTTAAATATCAGGCAGCCTCCCAATTGCTGCCCCACAAGGAGAACCCTTATGACACGTCGTGTCAGCCTAACCCGCTATCTGGTTGAACAGCAACGCGTAGATGGTCGCATCCCACCACAGCTTCGCTTGCTGCTGGAAGTGGTTGCCCGCGCGTGCAAGCGCATCAGCTTTGCCGTCAACAAAGGCGAACTGGGCGAAGTCATGGGCACTGCAGGCAGTGAAAATGTGCAGGGCGAAGTTCAAAAAAAATTGGACATCATTGCCAACGAGACACTGATTGAAGCCAACGAATGGGGTGGCCACCTGGCTGCCATGGCATCGGAAGAAATGGAAGGCATCTACGTGGTGCCCAACCGCTATCCCCAGGGCGAATACCTGCTGATGTTCGATCCCCTGGACGGCTCGTCCAACATCGACATCAACATGTCAATTGGCACCATCTTCAGCGTTCTGAAAAAACACGACAGCCACCCCGGTGTGCACGACAGCGACTTCATGCAACCCGGCACACAGCAAGTTGCGGCGGGTTATTGCATCTATGGCCCCCAAACCACGCTGGTGCTCACGGTGGGCGATGGCGTGGCCATGTTCACGCTCGACCGTGAACAAGGTTCTTTTATCTTGATCGAAGAAAACGTCAAGATCCCTGAAGACACCAAAGAGTTCGCCATCAACATGTCCAACATGCGCCATTGGGACGAGCCAATGAAGCGCTATATCGACGAATGTCTGGCAGGCGAAGAAGGCCCACGTGGCAAAAACTTCAATATGCGCTGGGTTGCTGCCATGGTGGCCGACGTGCACCGCATTTTGTGCCGTGGCGGCGTCTTTATGTACCCATGGGACAAGCGTGAACCCCACAAATCCGGCAAGCTGCGCCTGATGTACGAAGCCAACCCCATGAGCTGGTTGATTGAACAAGCTGGCGGCGCTGCGACCAATTGCCGCGAACGCATTCTTGATATTCAGCCCACCGAACTGCACCAGCGTGTCAGCGTGGTACTTGGCTCCAAAAATGAAGTGGAACGCGTCACCCGCTACCACCTTGAAGCCGATCAAAAGTAACTATAATTTTTGCAGGTTGCCGGTGTAGCTCAGTCGGTAGAGCAGCTCATTCGTAATGAGAAGGTCGGGTGTTCGATTCATCTCTCCGGCACCATTGAAATAAAGAAGCCTCGCTATGAAAAACATATCGAGGCTTTGTTTTTTCCGACGACGTAAGGGCGAATGTAAGACGATTTTTTAGACGGCTGGCTCTGGTCTGCACCATTCACCCAGCCCAAACAGCGCACGGAAACTGGATTCATGCCACCGTTTGACAAACCACGTACTGCCACCTCAATCCAGCATTTGCCGATCGAGTGTGCCCCGCACACGGACCTCAAACTCAGGGAGCAGCGAGCGTCATCTGCGGCGCGTGTCCTGGCTGCACATAGGCATACTCTTTTGAGCCATCTGTCGTTACGCGATTCGCAAGCATGGCTGACCAGACACAAATTGCCGAGCGCGTGCAAGTGTTCGCCCGCCCACTCCTCACCCTCGATCAGTTCCGTCTGTGGGTGCAGGTGCTCCACCGAACGGCGCGTACTGGTGAACTCAAATTCACGCCACACCTGCGCATCAGGGCTGGACCGAGCACTTCCGTGAATCAACCCAGCCTGGCTGGACACCTCTAGGCCGCTGAGCAGACTATCCTTTTGACAATTCCACCAGCGCATCCACGACTACGGCCCCCTGACTCGTGGCCCCAACCATCACGGGGTTGAGATCCAGCGAGGCGATGGCGCCGCTGGCGCCCACAATCACTAGACCCACTGCCACAGTGATGCGCGAGAGGGCCTGCACGTCTAGCGGCGGTTCGCCGCGTACGCCGTCCAGCAGCGGGGCGATGCGCAGCGTGCGCAGCGCAGCCTGCACGTCGGCCTCGGAGAACGGGGGCAGCAGCACGGCGCAGTCCTTGAGCGCCTCCACGTACTTGCCGCCATCGCCCACCACCACCACGGGGCCAAAGATCGGGTCCATACGCGCACCCACCATGAACTCGTGTTGAGCCTTGCGCGTTGCCGCCACGATCACCCCGTCGCGCTTCACCCCCATGTCGTCCATTTTGGTCCAGAACTGCTCGAACAACTCGGCAGCCTGTTCGCGTGTCTGCACATTCAAGGCCACCAACCCGTGCTCGGATTTGTGCGGTACCTCGGTCGAGCAGGCCTTGACCACAACGGGTGCACCGATAGCGTCGAATGCAGTGCGCGCCTCGTCTGCCGAACGGCACAGGTGCATGGGGACCGTGGGCACACCGTGGCGTGCCAGCAGTCCCAAGCTGTCCACTTCATTGAGAAAACCTTGCGTGCCAGCAGGTACCTGTACATTCGGCAGCGCTTCCCACTGCACGCGTGAACGGCGCATGAGCTCGGTGTGCTTGGCCACCTGGGCTAGCACAGCGATGGCCTCACCTTCGTTGGGGAAGGTGGCAATGCCATGCTGGCGGAAGGGCTCGGCCACGGTTTCCTGCCAAGCGGCCACGGCTACGGGCTTGGCAGTAGCAGCCTCGAATGCGGCGGCGTCACGGGCGAAACGGTCCACGTCGTAGCCCGCACCGGCCACAGGAATGTTCAGGAAAAAGAGGTCCGCTGCCGGATCCTGCGCCACGGCAGGCAAGACGTCGCCGAACAAGCCACTGTTGGACAGCAGCGCGGCCGTCACATCAATCGGATTGCTTGCAGTGGCAAACCCTGGCAGCTTGGAGGCCACGTCGGCCTGCGTGACAGGACTCAGCTCGGCCAAGGACAGGCCCATGTCTTCGGCTGCGTCAGCGCCCATCACGCAGCTAGCGCCGGAGTTGCTGATCACCACCAGACGCCGCCCCTCGGGGCGCCAGCCCTTCAGGTAGGCATGGGCAGCACGCGCCTGCTCATGCGGGTCACGCACACGCCAGATGCCATGGTGCTTGAAAAATGCGTCCACCGTGCGGTCCTCATTGGCCAGCGCGCCCGTGTGCGACGACGCGGCCTTCTGCCCACTGGCTGATCGACCGGCCTTCACCGCGACGATGGGCAGGTCACGTTCGCGCGCATAGGCGGCAGTGGCGGCCAGCATCTCTGGGTTGGCGATGTTCTCCAGGTACAGCAGCAGCAGTTTGACGTCGGGGTCATGCGCCACGGCCCAAGCCATCTCTGATGCGGTCACATCGGCCTCGTTGCCCGTGGCGTGTACATGGCGCACGCCGAGGCCGCGCCCGCGCAGCAGACCATAGGCCATGGCACTCATGCCGCCGCTCTGGCTCACGATGCCCACCGGGCCGTCCATGGGCGGCACCTCAATGAACATGGTGGAAAATCCCGCGATGGCACCCGTTCCGAAGTTAGCCAGCCCCTGCGTATTGGGCCCGTACAGGCGCATGCCTGAGGCGCGCGCGATAGCCACCATGTGATCCTGCAGCTCGCGCCCTGCAGGGCCCGTCTCGCCAAAGCCCGAGGCGATCACCACAGCGGACTTCACGCCGCGTGCGGCGCATTCTTCCACGGCGGCAACGGTCTTGTCGCCGCCCACGGCGATCAGCGCCAGGTCGGGCACCTCGGGCAGCGCGCTCACGCCGGAGTAGCTCTTGTGGCCCTGAACTTCCTCGCGCGCCGGGTTGATGGGATAGATCGTGCCCTGGTAGCCGTGGCGCTGCATATAGTGGATAGGTCGGCCACCGATCTTGTGGATGTTCTCGGAGGCGCCAACGATGGCGACCGAGCGGGGGTTGAGTGCAGAGGTGAGAAGGTCAGACATGATGGGTTGTGAGACGTTGTGCGCTCCGTCGCCCCGCCGCTGGCAGGGCCGTGGAATGCAAGGGCAGTTACAGCAGGGACACAGCGCAGTCAGCTGGCACATGCCAGCTTGGCGGTAAACCGTCAGGGGCCTGAAGCCAGCCGCACAGCGCCCGGCAGAGCGAGCGCGTGGAGCGCGGCGTAGTCATTCAGCGGGAATCAGTCAATCCGGGCACCAGAGGCCTTGACCACCTTGCCCCACTTGTCCACCTCGGCCTGCAGGAAACCGGCGTAGGCGGTGGGCGTGCTCCAGGCGGCGGCGAAGCCCTGCGCCTCGAAGCGTTGCGCCACCTCGGGGTTGTCCAGCACTTTCTTCAGCTCGGCACTCAAGCGGTCCACCACCTCCTTGGGCGTACCGGCGGGCGCCAGCAGGCCGTTCCAGGCGATGGCCTCGTAGCCGGGCAGCCCAGACTCGGCCACAGTGGGAATGCCCGGCGCGCTGGGCGAACGCTGGCTGCTGGTCACGGCCAGCGCCTTGAGCTTGCCGGCCTTCACATGCGGCATGGACGAAAGCATAGTGTCGAACATCAGGTCCGCCTGCCCACCCATCACATCGGTGAGCGCAGGGGCGCTGCCCTTATAGGGCACGTGGGCCATCTTCACACCACCCATGGCGTTGAACAGCTCAGCCGACAGGTGTGTGGACTGCCCGTTACCGGAAGACGCGTAGTTGAGTCCACCCTGCTTGGACTTGGCCAGCGCGATCAACTCCTTCACGTTGCTCGCTTGCGTTGCCGGGTTGGTCACGATGACCAGTGGCCCGCTGGTGAGCTGCGAGATGGGCGCAAAGTCCTTGGTGATGGAGTAGCTGAGCTTCGCGAAAAGCGAAGGGTTGATGGCATGCGCCGTGGTCGCCACCAACAGCGTATAGCCGTCTGCGGGGCTGCGCGCCACAGCCTCGGCACCGATGTTAGCGCCAGCGCCGGGGCGATTCTCGATTAAAAAGGACTGCCCCATCTGCTCCTGGAGTTTTTGCGCCACCACGCGTGCAACGATGTCGGTAGGGCCGCCCGGCGGGTAGGGAACGACCAACTTCACGGGCTTGTTCGGATAGTCGTTGGCCCAGGCAAGGGGCGAGGCTGCAGCAGCGCACAGCGCGGCGCAAACAACGCCAATGACATGGCGACGCGGAGTGTTAATGGTGGTCTTGGGCATGTCTTTGTCTCCTTACTAGTTGTGGTGAAAAAACGATCAGGCGGCTGGCACGAAGCGCAACAGGGGCCGACCCAGGTGCTCGAAGAATTCCGCGCGCACGCGCTCGCCGATCTGCACGCCTGTCGCCGCGTGACCCATGAGGCGTGGCCCCTCGTCGAGTTGCACGATCACTAACGTGTAGGGCACCAAGGCGCGAAAGTCCTCCGAGGGAGCACGCGCCACCACCGTGGTAGCACGCACAGTTGCAGTACCGACAGCGTCGCACCAGTCCAGCCTCTCGTGGCCACAGCGTTGGCACGCATAACGCGCTAGGGTCTGGGCATGGCCGCAGGCGCAGCAGCTTTGAAATAGCACCACGCCTGCGCGCAGGCCGTCATTGAAAGGGGTTGCTAGCGAGGTCATGACGCTCAGCCCTCCGTTGAAAGAATAAGGCTCACGTGGGACGACATTACGCCCCCGTCGGCATGTATGAAGGCGCGCTGCGGCGCACGTATCTGGCGCTCGCCAGACTGGCCCGTCATCTGTCGCCAGGCCTCTGCTATATGTGCCATGCCGCCAGCCACGCCGCAGTGGCCGAACGACAGCAAGCCGCCGTGTGTATTCAGCGGCAGCGCGCCTGTAGGCGCGAAGTCGCCTGCGCGCGCACGGGCGGCGGCACCGCCCCTTGGTGCGAAGCCGATCTCCTCCAGCAGCATCACCAGCGTGATCGTGAACGAGTCATAGATACCCAGGTAGTCGATGTCCGCCACAGTCAGACCGGCCTCAACAAAGGCCAGGCCGGCGGCGTCTGCCGCTCCACACTGCATCACATCCACCATGGCAGTGAGATGCTGATGGCGATGCGCCTGACCCGCGCCCACTACGCGCACCGTAGTGTGCGGGCCCCGCTCGGCAGAGACGACGAATGCCATAGCGCCGTCGGAAATAGGACAGCAGTCCAGAAGCGACAGTGGTGCGGCGATGGACTTGGCGGCACGCACCTCGGCATGGGTGATAGGCGTGCGCAGGTGTGCCCCAGGGTGACATGCGGCATTGGCACGCATAAGCACGGCAAACTCGGCCAAATCGGCGCTGGTGATGCCAGTGCGGTGCATGTACTCTGAAGCCATCAGTGCGTAGTACGCGGGTACGCTGGCACCATTTGGCACCTCGTAATCAGCGTCACCCACCTGGGCTAGGGTCTGGATGGAGCTGTCGCGCGACTGGCCCGTGAGTCGATTCTCGCCCGCCACCACCAGCACGTTACGACAACGGCCCGAGCGCACCAGTTCGCGAGCAGCCATCACCATAGCAGCGCCCGTGGCTCCGCCTACTTGCATACTGTGCGCGTAGCGCGGCGCCAGCGCAAAGCGCTCACAGAACAGCGTGGACAGCATCAGGTGAGGCAGCGTAGTGGCATAGCCGCACAACACACCATCTATGTCGGTGCGCGCTAAATCAGCACTGACCACCGCCTGCCTGGCTGCGTCGGCCATCAGGTCAAGTGCGCCCCACCCTTCGTGGCGGCCAAAGGGGGTGCTGCCCGCGCCGCGCAGGTAGGCGGTGGGTAGTGGGTTCATCGCAAAGTCTCCGGAGTAGTTTTCGAAGGGGTGCGTGCACCGGCCAGGCGGCTGGTGCGCACCGCCTCGGCCCATCGCACCTGGCATACCGTGGACTCGCGCACCAGCGCCTGGGCCATGGCGGCTTGACGCGCAAGGATTCGGTCGTTCAGCGCGGCAATGCTCAGTGCTGCTACGGGGCGTCCCTCGGGGTCGAGCACGGGCACGGCAATACCCCCCATGCGTTCGACCACAACGTCCAGCAGCACCACGTGGCCGCGTTCACGCGCATCAGTGATACGCTCGCGCAGCAACGCAGGGGTGATGCGCGGGTAACGGCTCATCTGGCTTGCGAGAATCTCCAGTGCTGCCTCGCGCTCGGCCTCAGGCATCCAGGCCAGCAACGCAAGGCTGCCGGCCCCTGCACCCAGCGGGCGACGGCTGCCCACGCGCAGGTAGTTGGCGCGAATGGGGTAGGTACCATCCTCCACGTCGATACACAACGACTCCACACCACTGGGTATGGACAGCACCACGCTATCCTCGAACTGCCCCACCAGCCGCAGCAAGCTGGGGCGCGCCAGCGGTCGCGGGTCAAATCTCCTCAGCGCGGCAGCGCCCAGTACCATGAGTTCGGGCCCCAGCGAGAACTGCTTACTCTGCACATCACGCGCCACAAAACCGTCGCGCACCATCACCTCCAGCAGGCGCAGCGTGGTGGCCTTGTCCAGCTCGGCCGCCGCTGCGATATCGGTCAACCGCGCGTTGCCCCCCTCTGACATCACCCGCAACACGCGCATGGCGCGCTCCACGGTGGAGGTACTGCTTCCAGGGGGGTGATTCACCATGGCTTTCGGGCGGGCAGCGGTGGACATTTGGTTTATTTCTTTCAATGAAATATTGAATGGCATGAAATTTATGTTCTATTGGTTATCAAGGTCAAAAACCGAGAATGAAATTTCAATCAATAAAACATCTTTAGTGCAATCCGAGTGAATACCCGCAGTAAATGCACCCGAACTGCTAGCTGTTCGTGCTGGTTCATAGCCACTGCATGTGCGTGCAGCGCCCACTGCTGGCGAAGTGCACAAACCTGGGCCTAGTAAATGCACGACGCCAAAACGCTGTACTCCGACAACACCTGCTGGCTGATAGCTTCCCATTCTGGACAACCCCTTGAGCATTGAAAGAACGCACACTGAGTTCAGGGTCTGGCGTGAAGGAGTGAGAGATACATTGCGTGGCACAACAACCGGCTTGCGCGAACCAAAGAGATACGTCGCCAGCATCCCGGTCGCTGTTGCGGCATTGGACGCCCCACCTGGCCCAAGGCACGCAAGCTGCCCCGCAAGGTCCTTTCTTGGATCGCTTTCCCGTGCTACGTTTCGAAAGCAACGTTGCTGTGCGCTAAGCACTGTGCCTGTGAGAAGCACTCGGCAGCACGGCCGCTGGCTTGGCCTGCAGCGACACAATTTATGCGGCTCAACACACGCTCTGGCACTGGTTAACTACAGCGCCATAGATAGTGAGAGCCTGGCGATGTCCTGCCCGCGGTCAGTCTTGGTGGGTATAGCGCGGGTGAGCGCTGATGCCCAGCCACATCACTCAGCCCATACATCTAGGCACGACCCGGTTTTTGCTCGGAAAAACCACCTTAAGCGTCATGAAAATCGAACAGCAGGGTTTCCCCGAGAGATGATTTCACCCAGCAAAACTTTTTGAATCTTGATTGACGTGCTGTCCTCTGCGCCAACACCATTACCTCCAAGCCGCCCCCACCCGCGGCGCTGGAGACACCAATATGCGATGGAGACAACGCCCCGCAGGCTCCAACTGGGGTGATTTCGGGCCCGATGACCAGTTGGGGCGCGCCAACCTGATCGGGCCTGTGCAGGTACGTAAAGGCGCTCTGGAAGTACGCGAGGGGATCAGCCTGTGCCTGTCGCTACCGCTGGACTACCCCGGCGGCAATGCACTGAACGCGCGGCGACTACCACCGCAATTGCGCCCGACACGGCGCGAAGGCGTTCCGTACGTCAACTTTCCGCTGGGTCATGTGTACCCTGGCGCCACCGACGTCGTCAGCGACGATCAGGTGCTGCTGTCGCTGCAGTACTCCACGCAATGGGACTCGCTGGCGCATGTGGGGGCACTGTTCGACTCCGACGGCGACGGCCAGTTGCGCACCACGTACTACAACGGCTACCGCGGTCACGAGCACATCCTGGGCCCGCAGGATCATGGCATTCCTGCACGCAATAGTGATGGTGCAGCGGCGCGATACCAGCCCGTATGTTGCACTGGCCTCGCGCCAGACGAAAGCGTAGCTAGCGCACTGGGCGTGGAGCACCTGGCCGTAAAGGGCATGCAGGGACGCGGAGTGCTGGTAGACCTGGAACGCACCTACGGCACCGACTTTCGCGACATCGGCTACAACGAACTCATGCGTGCCATGGAGTGCAGCGGCGCCAGCGTGGAGCCGGGCGACATGCTGCTACTGCGCACCGGCTTTGCCGAGCTGGTGCTGTCCATGCAGCGCCAGCCCGATGCGCACCGTCTGCACCACAGCTGCGCAGCGCTGGACGGAGGCGACGAGAAGTTGCTGCAGTGGATCACCGACAGCGGCATCGCAGCACTCATTGCCGACAACTACGCCGTTGAGCGCCACCCACCTCGGCGCGTACCCGCGGACGGAGCCCCCTACCCCGTACTGCCGCTGCACGAGCACTGCCTGTTCAAGCTGGGCCTACCTTTGGGCGAGCTGTGGTACCTGAAGGAACTGGCCGACCACCTGCACGCCCTCGGACGCACCCGCTTTCTGCTCACCGCGCCACCTCTACGCCTGCCGGGCGCCTTGGGCTCGCCGGTGACACCCATTGCCACCCTTTGATTCCCAATAGACACACCAACGAAGGAGACAACCATGAACCGCCACACTCCCCTGAGTCGCGCCTGCCGCGCGCTGTGCTCTAGTCTCGTGCTGCTGGCTGCCACGGCCGCCGCTACCGCCCAGGATATGAAAATTTCTGACGACCTGGTGCGCCTGGGCATCCTGACCGACCTGAATGGCCCCTTTGCCGACATCACCGGGCCTGGCAGCGCCGCAGCTGTCCAGATGGCCATTGACGACTTCGGCGGCCAGGTACTGGGCAAGAAAATCGAACTGGTGGTGGCAGATCACCAAAACAAGGCCGACATCGCCTCCAGCAAGGCACGCGAATGGTTCGACACTGGCAAGGTAGACGCCATCATGGATGTAGCCGTCTCCGCCCCCGCGCTCGCGGTGCTCGAAATTGCCAAACAAAAACAGAAGGTAATCATCTTCAATGGCCCCGGCCTGGACCGCCTGACCAACGACCTGTGCATGCCCAGCACCGTGCACTATGTCTACGACACCTATGCGCTGGCCAACGTTACGGCCAGCGCCATCACGCAACGTGGCGGCAAGGACTGGTTTTTTGTCACGGCTGACTACGCCTTCGGCCACAGCCTGCAGGAGCAGGCCAGCGCCGTGGTGACGGCCCAGGGTGGCAAAGTGCTGGGGGCCGCCAAACACCCCATTGGCGCGACGGACTTCGCCTCATTCCTGCTGAGTGCCCAGAGCAGCAAGGCCCAGGTCGTTGGGCTGGCCAACGCGGGTAGTGACACTGTGAACACCATCAAGGCAGCGCGCGAGTTCGGCCTGACCACGGGCAAGAACAAGCAGACATTGGCAGGTCTGCTCATGTACATCAACGATATTCATGCCATAGGCCTGCGCACGGCTGGCGGTCTGATGCTCACCGAAGGCTTTTACTGGGACATGAACGATGAGACGCGTGCCTGGTCCAAGCGCTACTTCGAAAAGATGAAGAAAATGCCCAACATGAGTCAGGCGGGCGCCTATTCCTCAACCATGCACTACCTGAAGGCCGTGCAGGCCAGCAAGACCGACGAAACGGCGCAGGTCATGGCCAAGATGAAGTCCACCCCCATCAACGACTTCTTCGCCAAGAATGGCCGCATCCGCGAAGACGGTCGCATGGTGCATGACATGTACCTGTTCGAGGTCAAGTCGCAGGATGAGTCCAAATACCCCTGGGACTACTACAAGCTCATGGCCACAGTGCCCGGCGACAAGGCGTTCCTGCCGCTGTCGCAGTCTAAGTGCTCCATGGTGAAAAAATGACGAACACAGTACTCATTGTGGGCGCCACAGGCGTCGTAGGCCAAGCCTGCCTCCGTCACTTCGCCGCCCTGCCCGGCTGGCACGCCGTGGGTGTGGCACGCCGTGCCATCGACCTGCCAGTGGGCGCATCCGCGCTACAGCTAGACTTGCAAGACTCGGCAGCCTGCCAGGCTGTGCTGGGTGCGCGGGACGACATCACCCATGTGGTCTATGCCGCCGTGTACGAACAGCCCGGCGGGCTGGTCGGCGGTTGGCGTGACCAGGAGCAGATGGGCATCAACCTCCAAATGCTGCGCAACGTGGTCGAGCCGCTGGACCGCCACGGCGGCCCGCTGCGCCACGTAACCATCATGCAGGGCGGCAAGGCCTACGGCGTGCATATCCACCCACAGCTAGCTGTGCCCGCACGCGAACGCTGGCCGCGCGACCCACACGAGAACTTCTACTGGCTGCAGGAAGACTTCCTGCGCGAGCGCCAAGCCAAGCGCCAATGGCACTTCACCATCATGCGCCCGCGCATCGTGTTCGGCGACGCAGCGGGTAGCAACATGAATCCCATCCCAGCCATCGGCGTATATGCATGGCTGCGTCACGAGCAGGGCCTGCCGCTGGCCTATCCCGGAGGCCCGGCGCGCGTGAACCAGGCTGTCGACGCTGATCTGATTGCCCAGGCCTGCGCCTGGGCCGCCGAGTCGCCCAACGCACGCAACGAGACCTTCAACCTAGAAAACGGCGACGTGTTCGTATGGCAAAACGTCTGGCCCACCATCGCAGACGCACTGGGCATCCCTATGGGCGAGCCTGAGCCCCACTCGCTGGCTACCGCGCTGGCCAATCAGCAGCCCGCTTGGGAGCGCTTGGTGGACAAGTACCGGCTGACAGTGCCACGTGATCTGACCGCCTTTATCGGCCAGGGCGCGGCATATGCCGACTTTCAGATGAACCATGGGAAAACCGGCCCTCTGCCACCGGTGATCATGAGCTCGGTAAAGATCCGCCAGGCGGGCTTTCATGCCTGCATGGACACCGAGGATATGTTCCGCAAATGGTTCGGCCAATTGCAGCAGCGCCGCCTACTGCCCACGGTAGCGCAGGCGCGTGGAGCACAGCATGCTTAGCAGTGATGGCAGCTCTGGTCGAGCATGAGCTCGTTGCAGGTGATTCAAGGATAGCCGGGGGATGTCTACCCGACTGAGGCAGTCCATTGCGGAAATCCTGCAATCAAGTTTGCTCAAATCAAGCCATCCCGTTTGTGGCAATCCTGCAAACTGCAATCAAGCCACGAGCGCTACACCTCATCAGTCAGGTACAGCCAAAAAGCGGTGTGCTTGTGCACGTGCTCTGTCGTAGATTTGCTTCGCCATAGTCGGTGACAAACTAGCATGCAGGTCAGCATCGACTCACTCAATCTCAGTGTCCAGCGGGGTCCATCGGCAGAAATTTGCATGTTCGGTGATGGCCTTCTTACTGCCAGAAGCAGGCATCGGCGTAGATGAAAATAGCTAGATGAGATCGCAAACTCCATTACACCCAGACAAGGCCTGTCCAGTGGTCATTCGAGGCCAAGGCGCTATCGAAATATTAGCTTTTGAGCACCCCTTGGCAGGTCTGCAGCTTGTCAAGGGGACGATTGAGTCTGGCGAAAGTTCCAGAGCGGCTGCACTGCGTGAATTACGCGAAGAAAGTGGACTCAGCGCATCAAATGTCTCAGCAGACTTAGGAATATGGACTTCTGGCTACGCTAACCAAATATGGGCATTTCATCTATGTGAAGTAGATAGCCCACCCGAATCCTGGATACACCGCACTAGCGACGATGGTGGGCATGATTTCAAGTTCTTTTGGTATCCGTTGTCACAACAGCCCAATGAGCAATGGCACAGTCTGTTCCAAGGTGCTCTGAAATACATCGCTACCAAATTACTCGTCTGACACAGCGAGTGGAGATTGATCGAACAGCGGCTGCCTCAATCGGCCAGAAGCCGACATCCGATCATTGGTTGCCTGTGCTCATCGCAAACTACGATCTTGAACTTTTCAGGCTGGCCTAGAGAGCTATTGCCGCCCTGTTCACTATCATTGCCGCAACCAAAGTTTTTATACAAACGACAACTGAGCCCGGTGCGTCGTCTAAATACTAGCTAGCCCTCTGGAGAAATCTGCCTTGTTCGGCCTATTCAAAAAGAAACAGCCACCACCCGAGCGGCCCAAGCAATTCCCGCCGGTTCCGGACTGGCGACCGGACATCATTCAGCCGCTGGATCGCGTCGTTGAGCGCTTGCGTTTTTACACAAACGCAACTCGCGACTTCGCAGTCTTTGAGCACGGGACAGCTGCAATACTTCCAGGTGGCCTTTCTGATGATCAAGCCACCCAGCATGCCCAGTTGGCTCTGCACAGTGTCTTTCATGCCCATCCCGACATGAACCCGATGAACATGAAGGACGGCAATATCCTCATTCAGTACAACCACGACGTAGCCAGCCTCGTGCTGTCAGATGTTGTGGAGCAGAACTGGGCCGAGATTGACAAGCAGCATCAGCGAGCCATTGCCACTTCAGAAGTCTTGATCAGCTCGCTTGGGCACAACGTGTTTGACGACTTCGGAAAGAAGGCATTGTTTGGGCGGTGCTTCATGTTCATGGATGCCCAATCTCCAAAAATTGTCCGCATTGAGCGCCATGAGGGCTAACCAGTCGCTCGCGGCTCAGCGCCAGCGTTAGGCCTTGCCATGTATGACTTAGATAAGCACAGGTTGGATGTTCGAGAGGCGCTGACAAAACGCGGGCTTGGCTCGTATATGAATGACACAAAATGGCGAAAGCTTATTGACGCCATCGCAAGGCTTCCATTTCCTCCGCCTTACCAGCGAAAGGATGTACTTCAATTGGAGCCCGAGCCAAAAACCTTTGATTGTGACGTTGGCTATGTTGGTGATTGGTCAGAAGGAATTCATCCATTCTTTTCTATTGAATGGATTCGAATCCGCCCGAGATATCTTCGGCATGCCGCCCAGCTGCTCCCGAAAGTCGTGATCGATTGCGAGGCCGATCTGGAGTTTGCATTGCAATCGCTTCGGCAGCCCTACGAAAAGTCTAATGGCTCAATTTTGATTTATGGCTACAGATAGACAGTGCCGCTATCACCGAGGCCATTCGAAAACAAAATACTACGGCTGCAATGAGTCGATGGCGACCACTCAAACCCCAGCAACAAAAAAGCCCTCGAAAGATGGCTTTTTTGTTGCTGCGCACGGCTGCTACTGATGTCGCGATGCCAAGCACCCCTGCCGTAGTCTCTCCATAGCATCCGGTGGCATTGGCGCGGTCATCATGGAGCGGTACTGCATACACTCGGGCGTTTCAGCTGGCGGCTGCGGCGCGCTGGGGCTGGCCGTGCAGCCAGTAATTGCCAGACAGGTAACCGCGATAGCAGTTTGAAAGATACTCATACTGAAGTCTTTTTGAAACAATACCCTGCGAGTGGACGAATGGTTGAAATACTCTTCTGCTAGGATTTATTGTCCACAACCTAGCATCTAAGGAGCCGCCATGAGCAATGGGCAACTGGAAGAGCAGATGGACCGCGAAAACGACCAGAAAGTGGCCAGCTTTCTAGGCATCACTTATGAAGAATACATCTCTCTGGAACCCAGCGTGGAAGAGATGGCTGGTGACGACGACCTGATCTATGGCTATCTAGTTTCCTTTGATGCACCCATTCCTGTAGACATTGCCGCAAGAATTCGAGGCCTGGATGGTGATGAAGTCACGCTGCCTCCGGCCTTCTTTGATGAAGATGAAGGCGATCAGGAGTGGCCCCAAGGGTGACCCCATTCCAGAAACAGCAAAGCCCTCGAAAGAGGGCTTTTTACTGATTTTCTGCAATTTGAGTGGTCGCAATCGACCGGTTGAATCCGCCACCTTAAGCGGGCACTCCTTGGCCACTTTTCTTGTTGCCATAAGCCGTTGAGATGAACTCCGATGGAGGGCAGCCAAATGTCTTTTTGAAGGCAACAGAGTAGGCACTGTGACTTTCATAGCCGCTCTCCAATGCCACATGGGTAATTGGCAATCCTTGGAGTAACTTCTCAATAGATTTCATCAAGCGCATCTTCTGTCGCCACCGCCCAAAGTTCATGCCCGTACTCTTCAAAAACCGGCGATGCAGAGTTTTCGAAGTCATTGCATAACGTTGTGCGACCACTTCAGCGTTGTCTGCGTGGGAGAGATCACGCATGAGATTTTCACAAATTTCACTAATAAGCTTGTCATCAGGCCAAGGCAAATGAAACGGCAGGCGCACAACCGTTTTCAACTCCTCCACCAACAACTGACCGAGCAGTACATCGCGCAACTCAAAAGGTGGCTGGTGGGGCACTTTCACCAATTCGGTGATGAGCTCTCGCATCAGTGGCGATACATGCACGACGCAATCCACGGGCGGCAAATCAGCCGAGATGTTTTCCGCAATAAAGATGCCATGGGCAGTAACTGCCGTTATTGCTGTCAGCTGGTGCTGTATGGAGGGTCGCAGCCACACGGCTGTGGTGGGTGGAACCAGCCATTGCTCGGTAGATGCCTGAACCAGCAACACCCCGCTCGAGGCGTAAATCAAATGCCCGCGTGGATGGCTGTGCAGCGGCACGACATGGCCTGCCGGATAGGTATCCACCACACCCGTTACCGGGATGTCGGATGTATGTGCATGTTGTAGATCGAGTGCGTGGTCGCCGCGCTGAGGAGAAGCAAAACCCATGAATGCATGTCCAAATTGATAAAGCGAATGGGGAGTTTTTGATAGATGCCTCTTTTGAGGAAGTCTAAAGTGCTGCCATTGCTTTACACAAGTCTTTTCCAGTGAACTTTTTCCACCCGCTCTCGCTATGCCTCCTAGCCCTGACATCTGCTCGGGGTCTGTTCGCATGCGTTTGCGAAACGTTCCACGCTGGATTCCCCAGACCCCGACCATAGCCAGCTCCTTGGAGCAGGGAATCCAGCAACTTAGCTCCCCCTAAATTGAGGCTTCTATGCTGGCTAACCCCTCTCAAAAATACCGCGCTTTTCCTGTCGTTAATTTGCCTGATCGCCAGTGGCCATCGCGCACACTGGCAAAAGCTCCGACTTGGTTATCCACTGACTTGCGTGATGGCAACCAAGCATTGTTTGAACCGATGAATCGCGAGCGCAAGCTGCGGCTGTTCCAAGAGCTCGTGAACATAGGGTTCAAGGAAATTGAAGTAGGTTTCCCGTCGGCCTCGCAAACAGACTTTGAGATCGTGCGCCACTTGATTGATGCGCACTTGATTCCTGATGACGTGACACCGATGGTTATTACGCAATTGCGTGAAGATCTCATCACAACCACCGTGCAAAGCGTAGCTGGAGCGCGTCGTGTGATCGTTCATCTCTACAACGCCATCGCACCGGCGTTTCGCGAGATTGTCTTTGGCATGGAAGTGCCGCAAATCATCTCCATGGTGGAGCACCACATTCAATTGCTTAAACGGCTGACGCAAGAGCACCCGCAAACTGAATGGGTGCTTCAGTATTCACCCGAGACCTTTTGCATGGCAGAACTGGAGGTGTCACTGCAGGTGTGCAACGCAGCCATTGCCGCGTGGGATGCAGGACCGCAGCGGCCAATGATCATCAACCTGCCAACCACCGTCGAGGTGACTACTCCCAATGTGTTTGCGGACCAAATTGAGTGGATGAGCACGCACTTGGCGCGGCGCGAACACATCGTTTTGTCCGTGCACCCGCACAACGACCGTGGTACGGGTGTGGCCTGCGCAGAGCAGGCAATGCTTGCCGGTGCTCAGCGTGTGGAGGGCTGCTTGTTTGGTAACGGAGAACGCAGTGGCAATCTGGATGTGGTGACGCTGGCTTTAAATCTTTACACCCAGGGCATTGCACCGGGCCTGGATTTTTCTGATATTTCTGGCGTGGCCCGCATTGCCGAGGAATGCACTGCGCTGCCAATCCACCCACGCCATCCGTATGTGGGCGACCTCGTGTTCACAGCGTTCTCAGGCTCACATCAAGATGCGATAGCCAAAGGCTTTGAGGCGCAAAAGCCAGATGCGCTGTGGCGAGTGCCTTACCTGCCCGTAGACCCCAAAGATCTGGGGCGCACCTACGACAGCATTGTTCGGGTCAACAGCCAGTCTGGTAAAGGTGGCATCGCTTACCTGCTGCAACGTGACCATGGCATTGTGATGCCAAGGCGCATGCAAATTGAGTTCAGCTCAATTGTTCAAGCCATGACAGATGCCAGCGAAACGGAACTGTCGAGCCAACAAATCTGGGAGTTATTTCAGTCCACCTATGTGCAGCCATACCAAAAGGCAGCATTGAGGCAATACACGGGGCATCGGTTGTTTGAAGATGCTCAAGGACAAGGGATTGAGTTGCAGTGGATGGATGCCCAAGGCCAGCCCCATACGAGCATTGGCACAGGTAACGGCCCAATCGCAGCTACCTTAGCTGCACTTAATCTGCCCATCCGCATCGACAGCTACGAAGAGCGCAGCCTGGGGTCTGGTGCACAAGCATCCGCTTTAGCAATAGTGGAAGTGTCCTGTCCAGGCGTTCCTGGCTCCAGATTCGGTGCTGGTAAAGATCCCAATATCGTGAAAGCCTCAGTGCTGGCCGTTCTCAACGCAGCGCTGAGATTGAGCGACTTCGCAAACTAAACTGCCCCTGCTGCCTTTAACTTGCAAGTGAATCGACCAAAGTTTTGTAGTTTGGGTAACTGACACCACCGATGTCAGCACCCACGAAGGGTGGCTGTACTAGGCGTGCGGTGATTGACTTGTAACGCTGCCGCAGAAAGCTTCTTCCAGCAGCTTCAACGGGGCAATGCATCCGCAAGCACATCCATGCCAGCAGGCAAGAAGCGCGCAGCGATGTGTTTAGCTACATTGAAATGTTTTACAACCCCATCCGCAGACATTCGTCTGCGGATGATCTGTCTCCCGTCGAGTGCGAGAGACGCAATTGCGTAAGGCTGGCAACCATCTAGCAAAAGCTGGTCGACTCCCAATACGTGGGCTGGTCATGCGTTGATCTACCGTACGAAACCGCTGGTCTATGGCCCAGACCGAGGGTTTGTGAGGTGTCATTAGGTATCATCGCGCACCTAGTTATGACCAACAAGACAGTCTGACTAGATATAAAGCACCGAGTCAAAGAACCCAAGCTCCCCGACTTATTTCTTCAACCCATATCCGAGATGGTAATTCGATATGAGCGTTATTCCTGTAAATCCAGTTTCTAAATCTACTAATAAATACTATTTGACTCGCCAAAGTCAGATGGAATCTAACGTACGTAGTTATCCCCGTAAATTACCGCTTGCGATTGCAAAAGCACAAGGATGTTGGGTTACCGATGTTGAAGGTACTGATTACCTTGATTGCTTAGCTGGAGCCGGTACTTTAGCGTTGGGGCATAACCATCCTGCGGTTATTCAAAGTATTCAAGATACGGTTGCAAGTGGTCTGCCATTACATACTTTAGACATAACGACACCTTTAAAAGATGCGTTTACTGAAGCATTGCTTGAGCAGTTGCCCGGTGGGAAAGAAGAGTATTGCCTGCAGTTCTGCGGCCCATCTGGTGCAGACGGTACAGAAGCTGCAATTAAGCTTGCAAAGACATATACAGGTCGCAGCACAGTGATCAGCTTCTCGGGTGGCTACCATGGCATGACGCATGGCTCACTTGCAATGACAGGCAACTTGTCGGCTAAAAATGCAGTGAACGGCTTAATGCCAGGCGTACAGTTTATGCCCTACCCGCACGAGTACCGCTGCCCATTGGGTCTCGGCGTTGAAGCGGGTGTTAATGCTTTGACTTACTTCTTCGAAAACTTTATCGAAGATGTAGAAAGTGGTGTAACAAAGCCAGCTGCTGTCATCCTGGAAGCCATTCAAGGTGAAGGCGGCGTGGTGACTGCGCCTGCGAAATGGTTGAAAAAAATCCGTGAAGTAACTGAAAAACACGACATTGTGTTGATTCTTGACGAAGTTCAAGCAGGCTTTGCGCGTTCTGGAAAAATGTTTGCATTCGAACATGCGGGCATTCAGCCAGATATTGTGGTGATGTCTAAAGCCGTAGGCGGTAGCCTGCCACTTGCAGTACTCGGTATCAAGCGCAAGTTTGATGTCTGGCAGCCAGCAGGTCACACAGGCACTTTCCGTGGCAACCAATTGGCAATGGGTACTGGTCTTGCAACGCTCAAAACCATCAAAGAAGAAAACCTTGCGCAAAATGCACAAGAGCGTGGCGACTTCTTGCAAGCTGAAATTAAAAAATTAGCAGCTGATTTCCCATGCATTGGTAACGTGCGTGGCCGTGGCTTAATGATTGGTGTTGAGATTGTTGATGAACGCCAAGCTGCAGACCATATGGGCTCACTTCCTGCAGATTCTCGACTTGCAGCGGCCATTCAAACAGCATGTTTTAACAACAAATTGTTGTTAGAAAAAGGTGGTCGTAACGGCACAGTAATTCGTTTACTTTGCCCACTTATTATCACGCAAGCAGAATGTGAAGAAGTCATCGTGCGCTTTAAGAAATCGGTTGCTGAAGCACTTGTTGCAGTTCGAGGCGCATAACTCATGGTTGATTTTGCAGAACACCGTAAAGCGTTGCTCTGTAATGATGCTGCATCTATTGCTGACTACACGTCGGCAATGGATCAAGCAACGAAAGCCGTTGCAGCATGGTTACAAAACGACAAAATGTACACCGGCGGCAGCATCAAAGAGCTGCGTAGTGCAATTGCTTTTAATCCTTCCAAAGAAGGCCTGGGCGTTGAAAAATCTTTAGAGCGCATGGTTGAGTTATTCCTCAACAAAAGCTTGAAAGTACATCATCCGCACTCACTGGCACATTTGCACTGTCCAACCATGGTCACAAGTCAAATTGCAGAAGTGCTGATTAACGCCACCAACCAATCTATGGACTCATGGGATCAAAGCCCCGCTGGTTCATTGATGGAAGTGCAACTGATTGACTGGTTACGTCAAAAAGTGGGCTACGGAGCAGGTCAAGCAGGCGTGTTCACCTCTGGTGGTACACAGTCGAACTTGATGGGCGTACTTCTTGCACGTGATGCATGCATTGCTAAAAACTGGAAAGACGAAAACGGTAATCCGTGGTCAGTTCAGCGTGATGGCGTGCCTGCGGACGCAATGCGTAAAGTAAAAGTCATCTGTTCTGAAAATGCACACTTCTCTGTGCAAAAGAACATGGCCATGATGGGCATGGGCTTCCAATCAGTCGTGACTGTTCCTGTTGATGCAAATGCACGCATGGACATGGCTGCACTTGAGAAAACCATGGCTCAGCTTCAAGCTGAAGGCAAGATTGTTGCGTGTGTGGTTGCAACTGCAGGTACAACCGATGCGGGCGCAATTGATTCACTGCATCAAGTACGTGAAATCAGCAACAAATATGGCGCGTGGATGCATATTGATGCGGCATGGGGCGGTGCTTTAATTCTGTCTAATCATCACCGTGATATGTTGGCTGGCATTGAGCTTTCTGACTCCATCACGCTTGACTTCCATAAGCATTACTTCCAGACCATCTCTTGTGGCGCCTTCTTGTTAAAAGACGAAGCGAACTATCGTTTCATGCACTACGAAGCAGAGTATTTAAACTCCGCTTATGACGAAGAGCATGGCGTACCTAATCTGGTATCGAAGTCATTACAAACCACGCGTCGCTTTGATGCGTTGAAGCTTTGGATGACTATTGAAGCACTGGGTGAAGAGCTGTATGGCTCAATGATTGACCACGGTGTTACTTTAACTCGTGAAGTTGCTGACTACATTACAGCAACTAACGGTTTAGAAATGCTGGTTGATCCTCAGTTTGCATCGGTATTGTTCCGTGTAATCCCTGAAGGATACCCAACAGAACTTCTAGATACGCTCAACCAAAACGTAGCAGATGAACTATTTGCGCGTGGTGAAGCAAATATTGGTGTAACAAAAGTTGGCCAAGTTCAATCATTGAAAATGACCACCCTAAGCCCGGTTGCTACTTTAGACAACGTCAAGAACTTGCTTACCCTTGTGTTAAGCGAAGCGAATCGTATTAAAGATGCAATCGCGCAAGGTACTTATACGCCTGCAATTGATTAATTGCTGGTGTCGTAAAAAAGGAGCTCAACCGAGCTCCTTTTTTTATGATTAATTATTGGATATTGGCCCATAAAAAGAGCGATGTAGCTCAAACCATACTTGAATCCGGGGGGACTGATGGTCAGAACCGGTGGCCGCTGTCAGCCCAGTTGCCTTCATCGCACTCGCCCTTGAAGTGCTCTATGCCGTCAATGTGAATTCGCCCACTGCGCCTATCGATATCGACCTTGGGCTTGTTGAGCCCGTTCATGGCATACCTTGCAGTTATGCGATCACTGTTCACCTGGAGTTCGTCCAGGTTCCACCAGTTGTTGTTGCCACCGGAATGAATGGGGGCAATGAGCTTTCCCGTGAGATGAATGCGTCCGCGCTGACCAGTGATTTCAACCTGAACTTCCGAATCGAAGCCCTGTACTCCGTTGGTGATCTCATTGATGGGTTCATAGCGGTCTCGCCTTGAATTCCACCGATAGCCCGAGTGAGCCTCCACGGAAGGTTTGCTGCCCTCACCGTAGCAAATGAGCGTCAGCGAGGTGCTTTGCTCATTGCGCGCTTCGTCCTGTCGCCCAAATGCAGTCACTGGCCCTTGCTCACCAGCCTGACCACAGTTCACTGCGGGAACAGCCTGGATGGCGCCATAGCGTCCGTCCAAAGTTGCGACCTGCACGCACTGACGCTGCTCAGCACTCCACCAGAAAGTCCACTTCTCGCCTCGCACAGTATTGCCTTTGATGAACTGATACCCCCTGGCTTCCAGTTGTGTCTCACCAGAGCTTGCGCGCGCACCGACTAAGTCAGCAATAGCGGAAGGTGCTTGAGCAGATGCCCCACTGGAGATCGTCAAAAGTGCTCCGAGCACAGCAAAAACCAGAACTCCGTTAGAGACATTCATTGCTGCATTTCCTCATGAATAACGTCCGGCTAACTTTACGGCAACCTGGCTTGACTACCAGGTAGGTATTTGGATTTTTCGGCAGTGGGAGCGGCGCTGTACACGCTGATTGACGCAAATTGCTTCACTGGCAAACGGGCATCTAACCTCTGCATGACTGCTTATGGCCGGACTGCGGTAGTCGCAGATCGCCCCCTTGCAGCCGTTGAGACTTCACCGACCTATGACTGCTGCGCAGCGATTGCACCCAGCCATGCCAGCAAGTCGAAGTTCCGGCTCCAGCCGACAGATAGCAGTCATTCCGAGTGCCATTACTGCCTACCCTCAACGGCTGGTTTCTGGCGAGAAGCGGACAGTGGGCTAGACGCCAGTTCAGCTGGCTCTGAAAGGCCGCTATTACGGGATATGTAGTGGTGCTATCGACCCGGTGCTGTCATTCATACCTCGCCAACCGATGTCGGCTACGCCGCACTAGCAGTCCTTCGGGTCAAAACCGCCGGCGGCACGTTTAGGCTGGTTGCCGTCGTTCACCACAGAAATACCAATGACTGATAGTTGCACAAAGCAGTCATGGCCGCAAGACTTTCGAGCAAGTCCGCTCTACACCTCAAAGCTGTCACTGGAAATGGGAGCATCGCAGAATTCATCTCTCTGCTGGGACTTGTTGCAGTTGTGCTGGACGGATGAAAAGCGGTCCAGCAACTACTCTCCTCACCCGATTAGAGCACCGCCATCGATATCTATAACGGTTCCTGTCACAAAAGGGTTATCAATCACAAAGAGGTAACCCCTCGCCAAGTCTTCGGCACGTCCATAACGCATCGCTGGAAGATTTTGAGCAGCGCGCACTAGCATCGCGAGTCGTGCCTCTTCAGGCATCTTTGCATAGGCCTCTGTATCGGTTAGACCAGGACTGATTACATTGACACGCAGGGGAGCCAGCTCCTTGGCCAGCACCTTCGCGACGGCTTCCAACGCAGCATTCATAGCCGTTTTCACATAGGTTCCTGAAGTGGCACGGCGTGACAAGAAACCTGACGTCAAGGTGATGGTGCCTCCAGGGCGCAGTCGTTTCGCCGCTTCCCGAGCGGCTGTGATGCTCCCCCAGAATTTAATGTCGAACGCGGCTTTCGCTGCGTCTACATCAATTTCAGTCAGATTGCCGCCCGGAGCGGCCGAGCCCGCAGTAATGATCAGATGGTCTAGGGGGCCGAGGCGTTCAAAATATGCGGCAACACTGCTAGCGACAGCTAGGTCTAGTCCATTCTTACGGCTGACCACATCAACTCGGCCTGGACGCTCACTTAGGGCTTGTGCAACCGCATATCCAATGCCGGTGTGCCCGCCAATGACGACTGAAACAGTCTCGTTGTGGAAGGAGTGTGAATTCATGAGTTCCTCAGACTCAAAGCAGTAGATCGATCAGACCGTGCGCGCGCGTGGCTGATTGCATCCGAGCGCAGTTAGTCTGTCTGATGATGTTGATGGGGTGGCGGGCAGGGAAATCACGCGTCATTCCCTGCCATCTAGTTTGTGAAGGGCCAAGCCTTACACATGAAGCATGAGCGGACCAATATAGCTGCCAACTTCGCGCAAGCCAATTAGCTGTAGAGGCCGAGCCAAAAGTTCTTCGAATCGCTTTGCGAACTCCTGGAAATAAGGCTTGGAGAAATGCTCCTCCAACGCAGCTTGGTCTCTGAAAGATTCGCGCATATAGAACGTGCCGGGGGTTTCGGTCAGTTCAAACAGCGTGTAATCCAAGCATCCTGCTTCCTTTCGTGTAGGTGCAACTAGGGCGAGCAACGCCTCGCGCAATTGCTCTTGCTGTCCAGCCTTTGCTTCAAGCACGGCCAAATTGAAAATGACAGTGGATTGCATGGCTCAAGCCCATCCTTCCAATACGACCTTGCCGCGTGCTTTGCCTGATTCAATCAGTGCATGAGCGCGTTTCAGATTGGCGGCATTGATGCTGCCGAAGCGCTCTGCCAATGTGGTACGAATCAGTCCCGCATCAACCAAATCGGCCACTTCATTCAATAAGCGGTGCTGGCCAATCATGTCGTCAGTACCGAACAGCGACCGAGTGAACATGAGCTCCCAATGAATCGACACAGCCTTGCGCTTGAACACGGTCGCATCCAAAGAACTGGGGTCGTCGATGAGTCCGAACTTGCCCTGAGGGGCGATGGCTTCAACGATCTGGGCAAGGTGGTCATCGGTGTTCGTTAAGCTGACGATGTAGTCCACCACGGGAAATCCGATGCGCTTGAGTTCCGCAGCAATCGGCTGGCTATGGTCAATGACGTGGTGTGCCCCCAACTCCTTCACCCAGGCTTGGGTTTCTGGTCGGGAGGCTGTTCCGATCACGGTCAGACTGGTCAACCGTGCAGCCAGTTGCGTCAGGATGGAGCCCACACCACCCGAGGCACCAATGATCAACAGTGTCTTGTTGCTAGGCTGTTTGCCAGGCGCAATGCCCAGACGATCAAATAGCATTTCCCAGGCCGTAATGGCCGTCAGTGGCAAGGCTGCTGCCTGTGCAAAGTCGAGTGACACGGGGGCATGGCCGACGATGCGCTCGTCCACCAGGTGCAACTCGGCATTCGTGCCGGGCCGAGCGATGGAGCCGGCATACCAAACCCGGTCACCTGGTCGGAACAGTGTGACGTTAGGTCCCACGGCTTTGACGATGCCACTGGCGTCCCAGCCCAGAACCTTGTATTCCTGACCCTCGACTGGTTTAGCGCTGTTGCGCACTTTCGTGTCTACGGGGTTCACTGAAACTGCCTTTACCTCGACCAGTAGATCACGCCCGGTCGCGACCGGCTCAGGCAATTCGATGTCCAGCAGCGAATCGGCATGGTCAACGGCTTGGGGGATCTTGTATCCAATGGCTTTCATTGTCGTTCCTTTTGAAGTGTGTAGGAGAGTGAGGTTTAGGCAGAGTAGGATTGGTAATCGATATAGCCACGCGCGTCGCCACCAAAGAGTGTCGAGCCGTCAAAGCCGGCCAGAGGCAAGCTCTTGGCAAATCGGTTGGGTAGGTCCGGGTTGGCTACAAAAGGCCGGCCAAAGGCCACTAGGTCGGCCAAGCCTTCTTTCAGAATGCGCTCGGCGCGTTGCTCGTCGTATTTACCCGCGACGATGACGGCTCCGCTATATGCGCGACGTAGTGCATGTCGAAAGTCTTCTGGTATCTGTGGCGCATCATCCCAATCGGCTTCAGACAGATGGATGTACGAGAGGCCCATCTCGTCCAACTGCTTGGCAAGATGCAAGATGGTGGGAATGATTTCCGGGCAGTTCATGTTGCGCTGAGTAATGAAGGGGGCTAGGCGGATACCAGTGCGCTCCACCCCAACTTCGCTGGCGACTGCTGCAGCCACTTCTTCGACAAAACGAGATCTATGGGCCATACTTCCGCCGTAGGCATCAGTGCGGTGATTCGATGTGGTGCGCAGGAATTGATCGAGCAGGTAGCCGTTGCCGCCATGTATCTCGACACCGTCAAAACCGGCACGCATTGCATTGGCCGCAGCGTGGCGGAAATCCCCAATCACAGACTGAATGTCTTGCAGCGTCATAGCACGTGGCATAGGGCAGTCGACCATGCGTCCCACACCATCGTCACCCACCACCCAGACTTGCGCGTCAGGCGACAGGGCTGACGGTGCAACCGGCACGCCATCTTCTTGGAAGCTCGCGTGGGACATGCGCCCCACGTGCCACAACTGAAGCACCATACGACCGCCTGCCGCGTGCACCGCATCCGTTACCTGTTTCCACCCTTGGACTTGTTCTTCACTGTAGATGCCAGGGGTGAAGCTATAGCCCTTGCCTTGTGGAGAAATCTGAGTGGCCTCGGAGACGATGAGCCCAGCTCTTGCTCGTTGGGCGTAGTAAGTGGCCATCATGGCGTTGGGAACGTCGCCTGGCTGGGTGCTTCGGCTGCGAGTCATCGGTGCCATTACGATGCGATTAGGCAGTTGCATGGGGCCCAGTTGGAATGGCGCAAGCAGTGCAGAGTGAGCATTAGTGGTAGTCATTGGGTTCGTCCAAAAATGAATGAGAGTTGGTGGTTAATGGCGCAGAAATGGGTCAATCAAAAACCTTCTGCCTTCGGTGCAGCTTGAGTAGAGCCGTAGTGGTGAGTCAAAAGAACGTCGCTGTCGTCGGGTACATCAAGTTCAATCACTAGGCTCCCAGGCAACTGCACAAAGATTTGTGCAATGCTTTCTTGCGGGATGCGAGCTACGGTGTGTGGCAGTCCCACTTGTCTCAGTTGCTTGAGGACTTCGGATGCGCACTGTTCGCTCTTGAATGCAATATGGTTGAAACGCAGTTCACCGACTTCCGCAGATAGCGCTGGGTCGTAAATTCCATGCACAACAGCCTGCTCACCGTCATAAAGCCATCGACCAGGAAATGGAAAAGGTGGACGAAAACCGTTCTCGAACCCCATCACGCCTTCAAACAGCGTGCGCAAGGCGTGATCAGCCCCCATGGACACACTGACATGATCAAAGCGCCACATTGGCTTCGCATCAATGGAAGCAACTTCGTGCCGGGCAGGAGGGTTGGTTGTCATGACGGAAGCTTTGGTGAACATGGCTCAATCTTGAATGAGATGACGTGATCTAAAAACACCGTAAAGCACGAAGGAGTCTTCAAAAAATATTTGAATATCCAACTTAAACTTTGACGCTAACTTTCGACACGGGATGTGCGTGGGGCTGGCTGTAACGCTCTGCCACCACGATCAGCGCCAAACCAAGCAATGGAACAGCTGCTGCCAGGAATGGAACCATCGGCGCACCGATGCTGGAGTCATCAACCGCATATCCGCCAATGACGCCCCCAAGGGCATTTGCAACATTGAAGGCAGAAATATTGGCTGTAGCTACCAACTCCGGAGCGCTACCTGCATGGCGCATCACGCGCATCTGGAGGGAGGGGACATTCGTGAAGGATGCAATGCCAAACACGACTGAAGCGGCCACGAACGTCCACACATTTCCTGTAGAGAAGCCGACGATCAGGAGAGAGACGATCATCGCAATAACACCGCCAAACAGGGCTCGTCGCAGGTTCGCATCAGCTGCGCGGCCACCGACTGCATTGCCGACCACAAGACCAGCTCCGACTGCTACGAGCAAACCCGTCACTGCGACATCTGACAAGCCTGCAGCATGGTGCGCTACCGGTGCAATGTAGCCATAGAACGTCATAAAGCCAGTCCAGCCGAACACGGTGATAGCCAGGCTCAGCCACAACTGCCGGTTGCGAAAAGCCTTCAGTTGCTCACCAACTGGCTCAACCTTCATCGCTGCAAGGTGTGGCACAAGTCGTGCTATGGCTGCGATCGCCAGTATGCCGAGCACAGCCACGGCCCAGAACGTGGCAGACCAGCCGTAGGCATTTCCAATCCAAGCTCCAGCGGGCACGCCCAGCACGTTGGCCAGCGTCAGCCCGGCAAACATCTGGCCGACAGCGCGGCCCGCCATGCTCTGCGGCACCATGCGCGTAGCAACTACGGCTCCAATCCCGTAGAAGGGGCCCTGTGCAAGACCCGTGATAACTCGACTGATCATCAGTACGGTGTAGTCTTGCGCAGTGGCAGAGATGATGTTGCCGAAAGTGAACAGCAGCATCAGACCCATCAGAATGGTTTTGCGGTCGAAGCGAGAAAGATAAATGGTCAAGATTGGACCGCCAATCACAATCGCCATCGCATAGGCATTGATGAGATTGCCAGCTGCCCCATCGCTGATTCCGAGTGACTTGGCCACATCGAGCAAGATGCCCGCGATCACGAATTCTGCTGTGCCAATAGCAAATGCAGAGAGAGTCAGAACCCAAACTGCAAGAGGCAGACGTGTGATAGTGCTTGGTGTATAAGAAGACATGAAGCGCAACCTGTTTGTGAAGGTTGATCTTCATTTATCTGTTTAATTTGATAAACATGCTCACTATTGAAGATTTATTCAAAATTATTTTGAAATTCTGGGGGCATTCTTAAAATGCGCTAATGAAATCGTTGAACGACTTGGACATCTTCGTCCGCACGGCAGAAAACGGCAGCTTGTCCGCAACAGCACGTGCGCTCGATCTAACGCCGGCAGCGACCAGCGCAGCCCTGAAGCGCCTTGAAGCTGAATTAGGTGTCCAGCTATTTATTCGATCCACCCGCAGTTTGCGCCTCACGCCACCTGGCGAGTTATTTCTAGAGCAGTGCCGCCCGGCACTGCTCGCCCTGCAGCAGGCCAGCCAGCAATTGGTTTCCGGCGAGCAAGCCTTGAGTGGCGTACTTAAGCTATCGGCTCCGTCTGATCTTGGGCGCAACCTGCTTCTGCCCTGGCTCAACGAATTTCAAGACCTTCACCCAGAGGTCGATATCCGGCTGCAGTTGTCGGACCGTATGGCCAACGTCTACAGCGACCCAGTAGACGCAGCCTTTCGTTACGGCAAGCCGCCGGACTCCAGTCTTGTGGCACTGCCACTGGCTCCTTCCAACCGCCGTGTGCTGTGCGCGTCTCCTGCCTATATCGCCAAACATGGTGTGCCAACAACACCGCACGAACTGTCTGCGCATGCATGTCTGTGCTTCATGCTGGGCGACGAGATCCATGACAGGTGGCGCTTTTCATTTGAGGGAGCCCCTGAAATCACTGTCCGGGTCAAGAGTGTGAATGTCTCCAATGACGGCGATGCAGTACGCCGGTGGGCGCTTCTGGGAAAGGGCATTGTTTACAAAGCGGGCTTTGACGTTGCAACCGATCTGCTTGAGGGGCGGCTTCGGACCCTATGCGCCGAGTGGACAACCGAGGCGGTTCCGTTGTTTCTCGTTGTGCCCAGTCGACGCCAGTTGACGCCACTGGTGAGACACTTACGTGATTTCATCGCACAACGAACCGCACAATTGGAACAGCTCGCTTTTAAAAGCTGGATACAGTGAATCTATGTCCTAAAAGATGAGGAACGACCTGTCAAAAATTAGGTATGCGCAGCCAACTGGCGGCCATAAAAGAAACCTCCCTGCAAGAGCGATCTCTCAACTCAAATTGGGCTTCCGGGATCTGCGTGCCCGCTAGCCACTGACTGTTGCTCACCTGAATCCAGTCATTGAGGCTCGGTGCCTTGGTAAGCGGGAAGGCCGCTATCTAACTGAAACCGGAAGTTCAACCTGAGAACCTGAGCAGCAGCAATCACTGCAAAGCAGACACCCGCGGGAAAATCACGAACGACAGCAATGGGTCGATAGCACCACTTCAACGCATGCAAAAGCTGTCATTTGGCCTGACGCGGGACGAGTGACAGCTTTGAGGCGTGAAGCGGATCTGCAAGGAAGTTTCATTGCAATGACTGCTCTGGGTGGCAGCAGTCATTGACCATATTGAGTTGATTGACGGCAACCGGCCTGGAGCATTGCGCTAGGCAAAGTTGGTGACCGACTGCGTATGGACGGACTGCGGCAGGCGCAAATCAACCCACTACAGACATTCGCTAACGCGGAAGGCAAGGGTCACGCCGAAAGCCGGCCCCGCTTTGCCAAAAGGTCAGCCCCAAGGCTAATTCAGCTCGAAGTCTTTACCAAAGAAACTCGATTTGAACAATCTGAAGCTGGCTTTGCTGGTATCAAGCTCTGGCACTTTCTTCTTTTGATCTGCCAAATACTCATTGAAGCTCTCTCTATCCTTAAGATAGTAGCGCCACAGGCCTGGTTCTTCAGCGCAATCAATATAGAAGTGGCCAATGTAGACGACCTCTCCAGCGTCAACGTTAAATGTGCCCGTAAAGGCAGAGCCTTCTTTAAGCAGCACTTCTCGGCCAGCTTTGGCTATCCCAATATCAGTGACTGACCTTGCAACTTTGATGTGCAGCTTGCTCAATGCGTATTGCCCAGGTTCAACCAAGAACGCATAGTCATCAAATCGAGGTTTGGTCAACAGCAATGGCGCATCGTTCAGCAACAAATCCGCGCCTTCATCGTCAACAGAGCGTTTTGACGGAAACAGATCAAAACCAATCAATCGAAGCTGGGCGTTCTGAAAACCGGAACAATTCCACTTTCTGTCCCAACGAACAGAAAGCAGAACAACCCCCTTGTTTGCTCCGTCCTGCATGTAGTTTTCACTCGTAAGTGGCGCGCTTTGTGCCATCGCGCCAATACTTGTCAGTGAGAAACTGATCGCACAAATAAACCTGAATAAATGTTTAAGCGGCATAACTATGACCAACTAAATTTAGAAGACAAGCGACAGGCATGCCCAGTTCGTCTAAAACTGTAGGTGCTTGCAGTTCGACAGGCAAATTAGATGTTGCAGTGCTTAGACAAACCTAAAAACCTTGATCCAGGTCTTTGATGGGTACAGAAAGTCAATGACTGGATGGCTGCACATGGCCTAAATCGCCATTGACCGGCCCCGACATCTGACTTCCGTTACAAGCCAAATACACGCATCGCAGTACACTGTATGCATGTACAGCAATCGTCTTTTGGCCGGCATGCCCGTGCCCATCACAGCCTCCCCCATGTCCCTGCCATTGCTGGACTGTGTGGCGCGCGCAGGCAATCCCTCTCTTGCACAAGACTTCAGCGGCAAGCAGCTGGATATATCTGCAATGCTGGTGGATCACCCGCAGGCCACCTACTTTCTGCGCGTGGCTGGGCCCTCGATGCAGGAGTACGGCATGGTTGATGGCGATCTGATCGTGGTTGACCGCGCCATTCCAGCGCGACACGGGCACATCGTGGTGGCTATCGTGGATAGCGAGTTCACGGTGAAGTATCTGCACCAGGCTGACGGTGACACCCTCCTCAAGGCCGGCAACCCCACCTGCCCCGACATCACCCTAAAGGGCGAGCACACCATCGAAATCTGGGGCGTAGTCACCTCCTGCATCAAACGCTTCAGCAAGTAATCATGCACATCCCCGCACGCAGAAGGCCAGAGTTTGACGAGGCCCGCATCTACGAATACCCGGAGCACCTGCGCGCCTCGCTGCTGGACATGCCCGCCAAGCCCGGTGTGTACATTTTTCATGCCGCCGAAGGCACCCTGCCCCTGTACATAGGCAAGAGTGTCAATCTGCGCTCCCGGCTGCTTTCCCACATGCGCAATGCTGACGAAGCCCGCATGCTGCGCCAGGCCGCACGCATCAGCTACATCCGCACGGCTGGAGAAATTGGCGCGCTGCTGCTGGAAGCCCAGCTCATCAAGCAGCTGCAACCCCTTTACAACCAGAAGCTTCGCCGCAATCGCCAGCTGTGCGCATTGCGCCTGAGCGAGGGCAAGCCCGAGGTCGTGTATTCACGCGACATGGACTTTGCGGTGGAGCCCGATCTTTATGGGTTGTTCGGCAGCCGCACCAGTGCGCTGCAGGGGCTGCGCGATCTGGCCGACATACACAAGCTTTGCTACGCCGCTCTCGGTTTAGAAAAACTCCCCAAAGGCCGCGCCTGCTTCAGAGCCATGCTCAACCAGTGCAACGGCGTGTGCTGTGGCCGCGAAAGCGAAGCCGATCACGCCCAGCGCCTGGTCAGCGCGCTAGAGACTTTGCGTGTGGCCACCTGGCCCTACCCTGGCGCCATTGGTCTTGAAGAAACCTGCGAAGACATGCAACAGATCCACGTGGTGCGCAACTGGTGCTATCTGGGCAGCGCAGACACCAAACAGGCAGCGCGCAAGCTGGCCAAGGTAGCAGCGGGGTTTGATGCCGATGGCTACAAAATCTTGTGCCGCCCCATCTTGACAGGACAAGCCCGAGTCATTGCCCTGTAGCCTCTGCCATGCTCGCCTTCGTTAGCGGCAAAACTTCTAAGAGCGGCTAACACAACTGCGCAAACCGAAGGTTTGCGTTTGAGACAAGTCGCAAAGCCGCAGGCAGTACAGCAGTACTGCGCTACGACATTGCAACGACGCAGCAAGGGGGTGTGCGCGGCTCAGAGCCACAACTGCCATCCAATCTCGGCAGGGGTATTCGGGGCAAGCATTTTTTGAATGCCTCGACTGAACGAAAATATTTACTGTTTAAGGCAACCAAATTCGCCCCCATCATGACAATCACCCACTGGCTCCTTTTCTGCGGCGTCTCGTTGTTGATGTGTTTCACGCCTGGCCCTGCAGTGCTGCTGGCGATTTCAAACTCGGTGGACGTTGGGGCCAGGCGGACCGCATTCAGTTCGCTGGGCAGCTCGGCTGGTATTTTCGTCATCTCCGCACTGGCGATGATCGGCATGGGGACCATACTCAGCTTGTCCGCGAATGCGTTCCTTGTGATGAAGGTAGCCGGTGCGATGTATCTGATTTGGCTGGGCGTCAAACGCTGGCGCAGCAAGGACGGCCTGTTCAGCAGCGAAGAAGGCCTTGCGCCCTCAGAGCGTCGTGAGCGCAAAAACTGGCAACTGGCTGCGCAGGGGCTGACTGTTTCGCTGACCAATCCCAAGTCAATCCTTTTCTTCTCCGCCTTGTTTCCGCAGTTCATCGTGCCCGGCGCACCACTGCTCACGCAATACTTGCTGCTGACCACGACATTTGTCATTTGCGCGCTGATCTCGCATGCCTTCTATGTGGCACTCATCTCAGTGATCAAAGGCCATGTGGTCGCGCGCGCAAAGCTGTTCAACCGCATCGTAGGCGGCACTTTCATTGCGCTGGGCCTGAGTCTGCTCAAGACTCGGCATAAACTGGGTTGATGGTCGAGGCCAACTGCCGTTGGCAAGCACGACAGTGCTGCATACGCCAAGATGCATGCATGCCGCATGCTTGATGCAGCAGCCGCCCGATGACTCGAAGCCCCCACCAAGGCGAGCCTTGGCGACTGTTGCAGACGGCAGCACGGCCAAAAGCAGACATTGCCACCTGACTTTATGACAACTTTAGATGAGCTGGGCCCACGCATCTGCATTCTGGGGCCGTCAAACAGCGGAAAGTCCACGCTTGCCGAAGCGATCGCTGGTAAACGCGATTTACCCGCGATACATCTGGACCAGCTTTTTCACACGCCACATACAGACTGGATTCCCCGGCCTGCACAAGAGTTCGTTCACCTGCATGACGCGGCAATAGCGCAAGAGCAGTGGGTGATGGATGGCAACTACAGCCGAACGCTGCCGCAGCGCCTGGCCCGTGCAACCGGGCTCATCCTGCTGGATACCCCGACGACCACCAGCCTGTGGCGCTATTTGCGTCGTACATGGTTCGAGCAAGACAGGCCAGGTGCACTCGCAGGGGGACGCGATACGGTGAAGTGGAAAATGCTGCACCACATCGCCGTCGTCACACCGCCCAATCGCCGCCGCTTGCTTGCACTTTACGAGCGCACCGATCTACCCAAGCGCTGCTTGCTGACGACAAGTGCGCTCCATCACTTCTATCGGGCAGAACGACTCGGTGGTGACGCCTAGCCACAAGCAATCGGGGCAAGCAATGGGCGCCAGCAGCTCGGCCAGTTGCCAGCATGGACAAAATTTCACAGCCATGGCTTGGGGGTTATCTAACTGCTACGAAAGGCACATCGAGATCGATCGGTGCGCGCAACCCATCGGCCATGACAGCCGACTCATACAACCACGCCGGGCAGCTACAAGACAGCAGTTGCGTGAGCGCAGGACAAGCATCAGGGGCAGTACACATCAATTAGATGCATTGACCAGCGCCCCAAACTGAGATGCTGCCAACACCTGCCCCTTCCATTGCTCAGCAAGACGCCTGCAGCGTTGAAGTGTCACAACGTCTTCTTCAAAGTCAATGATGTAGCAGTCATCAACGCGCTCAGGGCGCGGGGGCAATGGATCAAATCTGCCATCAGTAAGCAGCCAGATGCAAGCGTGCATGTCTGGGCCATACCGTTTCAACTCCATATTCACCGCATCAATTGCCGACTGGATGGGGGTGCCACCTCCGGCGCGCAATGGCGCAATCCAATGTTCATTGAAAGCAGGCACCTTGGCAGGCTTTTGCAGCCACTGCGCCTGATGGCCCGCAAAGCCGATGACGGCCATGTGATCGCGGCTGCGGTAGAACCTTGCGGTTAAAGCCAGCAGACAGCCTTTGGCCCAGGCCAGTTTCTGGCCACGCAACATGGATGCGGACAGATCAAGCAGCACAAAGTGGGTGGTTTGACTACCTACGGGCTGGCGACGAAAGTGCAAATGCTGCGGCCCCAGCACGCCTTGCCCTTTGCAAGCCAGCGTGGCGGCCCAGTCCAGGCTACGACTGATGGTGCCCTGCCGGCGGCCTTTGCGAGTTGTATTGGTATCGCGCCCTACCATGGCCTGCCCCGCATGGTTGGCTGGGGTAGAGCGCGTCAGGCTTTTTTTGACGAGAAAGGCCTCAGTGCTTTAACTGTCTGGATGGGCACTGCTTGTGGCGCAGACATCTCACCCCAAGTTTGTGCATTTGCTGGCTGAGACGAAGGCGGGGCCTGCTGAGCATCTGTACTTTGATCAGCCCTTTGATCTGAGGGCTGTGAAGTCTGCGCGCCACCCGAGTCGGGCGATGGTTCATCGCCTTCCTGGGACTGTGGAGCACCCTGCGTTCGGCGGTGCGCCAGTGCCAGCTCGGCAACTGCCTGTACATCCACGAATGTCACTTGTTCTCGGCCTTGCAGCGCTGCATGCGCGCGGGCGGCCCGCAGCATGACCAGATCTGCGCGCACGCCCTCCACGCCAGCGTCCTGGCACAGCTGGGCAACCTGGTCATGAACGGCGTCTGGCCACTGTATGGCTACAAGCACCGCACGGGCGGCTGCCACCCGTGCTGCCAAGGCAGCTTGCGCATTGGCATGCGCAGCGAAAAAGCCCCGTGGATCAGCATCAAAAGCCATGCGCGTCTTGACAATGGCTTTGCGCATGGCCGTGCTGGGCACATTTTCCAGCCGCACAAACAGACCAAACCGATCTAGCAGTTGCGGACGCAGCTGGCCTTCCTCGGGGTTCATGGTGCCGATCAAGGTGATGCGTGCATCGTGCTGGTGCGAGACGCCGTCGCGTTCCACGCGATTGATGCCACTGGCGCTGACATCGAGCAGCAAGTCCACCAGCCCATCGGCCAGCAAATTGACCTCATCGACATACAGGATGCCTTGGTGCGCCTGCGCCAGCAGACCGGCTCGAAACTGCACGGCACTGCGCTGCAAAGCGGCCTCCAGATCGATAGAGCCAACCAGTTGCTCTTCGGTTGCGCCCAGCGGCAAATTTACAAAACGGCCCGCAGGCAGCAAGGCGGCCAGCGCGCGCGCGCTGGTGGACTTGGCCGTGCCGCGTGGCCCTTCAACCAGCACCCCGCCCAGCAACGGGTCAATGGCTGCCAGCAGCAACGCCATTTGCAGCTGCGGCTGGCCTTCAATGGCGGTAAATGGAAAGCCCACAGGCTCAGCAGATTCAGTGTGCATCATCGGCTCTCTAGTAATTGCTCAGTGGCCAGCAGATGCTGCTCCAGCAAAGGTTGATAGTCGCCGCTGTCCTCCCACAGGCCACGACCAATAGCTTCGAGCAGGCGCTCGCAGATGTCATGAAAAGCGGCGGGGTTGTGCTGCTGCAAAAAGTCACGCGTGTCTGCATCGGCGACAAAAGCATCGGTCACGCGTGCGTACTGGTCATCGCGCACCACACGGGCGGTGGCGTCAAAGGCAAACAGATAGTCCACGGTGGCAGCCACCTCGAATGCCCCTTTGTAGCCGTGGCGCTTGATGCCATCGATCCACTTGGGATTGGTGACACGCGAGCGCACCACACGGCTGATTTCTTCTTGCAGCGTGCGCATGCGCGGTGACTCGGGGTTGCTATGGTCACCAAAGTACAGGTCTGGCTGCTGGCCGCTGAAGTGGCGCACAGCCGCCGCCATGCCGCCCTGAAACTGGTAGTAGTCGTCAGAGTCCAGCAAGTCGTGCTCGCGGTTGTCCTGGTTGTGCACCACCAGTTGAATGTCAGTCAGGCGGCGCACAAAGGTCTCTGGCACAGCTGTGCCGTCGTCATGCTGGCCGTAGGCATAGGCACCCCAGTTGCGATAGGCCAGAGCCAGGTCTTCATCACTGTCCCAGTTGCGCCCATCGATCAAGCCTTGCAGGCCTGCGCCATAGCTGCCTGGCTTGGCGCCAAACACGCGCAGCCCGGCCTGATGGCGCGCAGCGTCTTGGCCCATGCCCTGCTCCTGCAGTTGCGCAGCCTCTTTGAGTACGCGGGCACGAATGGGGTTGGTGAACTCGTCTTCGTCGTCCAGACTTGCGACCTTTTGCACTGCTGCATCAAACAGGCGAATGACGTTGGTAAACGCATCACGGAAAAAGCCCGAGACGCGCAAGGTGACGTCCACGCGCGGGCGGCCCAGCACCGACATGGGCAGTACTTCAAAGTCGCTGACGCGCCAGCTGCCATCGGCCCATTTGGGGCGCACGCCCAGCAGGGCAAAGGCCTGGGCGATATCGTCCCCGCCCGTGCGCATGGTGGCCGTACCCCAGACCGACAGGCCCAGCGCACGCGGATAGTCTCCGTGCTCTTGCGTGTATTTTTCTACCAGCAGCTGGGCAGATTTGAGCCCCAGCGTCCAGCTGGTGGGCGTGGGCACGGCGCGCGTGTCGATAGAAAAGAAATTGCGCCCGGTGGGCAATACATCAGGCCGCCCCCGAGTCGGTGCGCCGCTGGGGCCAGCGGGCACAAAACGCCCTTGAAGCCCTCGGCACAGCTGCAAGATTTCCTGCGTGCCGCAGGCTTGCAGGCGCGGGCGCAGATCAGTGTCTATGCGCTGCAATACCAGCAGGGTGTTGGTCAAATCATGCTCTAGGGCAGTAACCGCATGCGCTGGTAGCTCCAGTAATTGAAGCGCCAGCATTTCCAGCCGCTCACGTGTATCACCCGTATGGCGCCAGGGCTGGCTGTCTACATCAGCCAGCAGCGCAGGGAACGGTCCGGCCCACGGCACTTGCCAGGCAGCATCCAAAGGGTCAAAAGTGACGCCAGGCAACAAGTCCTGCGCCAGGGCGCGGATCAGGCTGTTGCTGGCCCCCTGACCGTTGCCCACAGGGTGGCGGGCCAGTGCCAGCAAGGTGTCGCGCTCGAGCCGCCCCTCGGGTGAGTAGCCGAAGATGTGCAGGCCATCGCGAATCTGGCTTTCCTTGAGCTCACACAGATAGGCATCGGTCTGGTTGAGCAGTTGCTGCTCGTCTTCAGCGCTGCGGGGCGCTTGCAGCCCCAAATCCTGGTGCAGATCGTGGGCCACGATATGTTCCAGAATTTGCGTGCGCAAAAGCTCTGCGCGCCGGCGGTCCATGGTGGCGGCTTCGTAGTACTCATCGACCATGCGCTCCAGATCGCGCGTCGGTCCATAACTTTCGGCACGGGTCAGAGGCGGCATCAAGTGGTCGATGATCACGGCCTGAGCGCGGCGCTTGGCCTGTGTGCCCTCGCCCGGGTCATTGACGATAAACGGGTACAGGTGGGGCATGGGGCCAAACACCAGATCGGGCCAGCAGCTATTGGACAGTGCCACGCTTTTGCCCGGCAGCCATTCCAGATTGCCGTGTTTGCCTACGTGGACCATGGCGTCTGCATTCCAGACGGTGCGCAACCAGTAGTAAAAGGCCAGGTAGTAATGCGGCGGCACCAGATCAGGGTCGTGGTAGCTGGCCATAGGGTCCAGGTGGTAGCCACGGGCAGGCTGTATGCCGACGAACACCTGACCGCAGCGCAGGCCTGCAATCATGAATCGGCCGTGGCGCAGCATGGGATCGTTCTCCGGCGCGCCCCAGCGCTGCAGCACGGCCTGCTGGTTTTGCGCCGGCAGACCTGCAAAAAATGTCGAATAACTGGCCAGATCCAGACTTTGCAAAGCGGGCCGTACGCCCCAGGAATCTGGGTCGTTGGTAATGCCCTGCTGCAAATACTCCATCAGCGCATCACCATCGGCTGGAACAGCGTCCAGCACGTAGCCTTGCTGCTGCAGTGCCTGCAGGATATGAATGACGGATGCAGGCGTATCCAGCCCCACGCCATTGCCCAGCCGGCCTTCCTTGGTGGGGTAGTTGGCCAAAATAAGGGCCAGACGCTTGTCGGCGTTGGTTTTGCTGCGCAAACGGCACCAGCGCTGGGCCAGCTCCACCACAAAGGCAAGCCGCTCGGCATGGGGCTGGTACTGCACCACATCGGACTGGGTCAGCTCGCTGCGGTGCGACAGGCCCTTGAAGCTGATGGCGCGGGTGATGATGCGACCGTCCACCTCGGGCATGGCCACATGCATGGCGATATCGCGTGGCTGCAGCCCATGGGTATCGGCCAGCCAGCTTTGCTCATTGCCACCCGACATGATGACTTGCAGGACTGGAATATCGCCAGCCAGTGCGTGGTCGCCGGGTGTTTCCAGCGAGGATTGCGAAAACGACGTGGTGTTCAGGATCAAGCCCACCTGATGCTGGGCGCACAGCTGGTGCAGCAAGGCCATGCAGCTTGCGTCCTTGAGCGACAGCAAGGCCAGCGGCAGCGGGTTCATGCCTTGCGCCAGCAGTTGCTGGCACAGCGTTTGAAATACCTGCGTATTGCCAGACTGCAAGTGCGCGCGGTAAAACACGACCATGACCACGGGCGCGCCGTCGTGCCACTGCATCGGGCCGGGTTGCTGCCACTGCTGCACTGAAGCGGCATCGTGTTCGGGGTGATAGACAGCCACGGATGGCAGTGGCCGGGGTGGTAGAGCGGGCTGATCGCCGCCTAAAAAACCATGCCACAGATAGCGAAAAAACTCCCGCGCGTTGGCTGCACCACCTTCGCGCAGATAGCGCCAGATGCTGCGGCACTGCTCCATAGAGGCGGTGCTTTTGCGCAGTAGATTCATATCTTCTGTGGTGTCTCCGGAGAACATGACCAGCGTGGCGCCCTTGAGGCGACAGATCTCGCGGATACGCTCTGTGCCGTATGGCCAGTAGCTCTCACCACCCAGGTGGTCAATCACAATCACCCGGGCATGCTGCAACACCTCATCCACATACAAATCAACCGAAGCAGGCTGGCGCAAATGCATGAGATTGGCCAGCCGTACCGTGGGTAACTGCTCACCGTTGAGCCCTTGCAAGTGGGCATAAGCATCTGCCAGCAACGACAGTGTGGTGTCGGCAGCACTTAACACCACGACATCGGCAGGCGACTGTCCCAGGCTGGAGACAAAGGCTTCATCGTCCACAAAGCCGCCGGGCTGAACAGCGAGCAAATGCATCAGTGCGCTCCAGCGGTCAGGGTAGCCAGCTGGGCATGAATAGCCGCTTCATCCAAGTCGTGGCCAATGAACACCAGATAGGTCTGTCTGGTTTCAGTGTCTGACCAGCGGCGGTCAAAGTAGCTGTCAAAACGCTTACCCACGCCGTGAACCACCAGGCGCATAGGCTTGCCGGGTATGGCAACAAAGCCTTTGACGCGGTAGACGGTTTGCTCAGAGACGATGGCCTGCAGTTTTTCCAGCAATGCTTCGCGCTCCATTTCAGGCAGCTTGACGACGATAGAGTCGAACTCGTCATGGTCGTGGTGGTCGTGCGCCTGACCTTCTTCATGCCCATGGTGGCTGTGGCGTTCATCAATGCTTTCTTCCGATGCGCTGAACAGGCCGAGCACCACAGCCAGATCAATCTGGCCATGATCGGCAGCCACAATCTTTACTTGTGCAGGCACTTCCTGGCGCACGATAGCCTCTACCTTGGCGCGATCTTCGCTGCTGGACTGGTCGAGCTTGGTGAGTACCACCAGGTCAGCGGACATGAGCTGATCTTCAAACAACTCGTGCAGGGGTGACTCGTGGTCCAAATTTGGATCTTGCTTGCGCTGGGCATCAACGGCGGCAGGATTGGCAGCAAACTGCCCCGCAGCGGTAGCGGGAACATCCACCACGGTGATCACCGCATCTACCGTGCAGGCGTTCTTGATTTCAGGCCAGTTAAAGGCCTGAACCAGAGGTTTTGGCAGAGCCAGGCCGCTGGTTTCAATCAGGATATGGTCAATATCGCCGCGGCGTGCAGTCAGCTCACGCATTACGGGATAGAACTCTTCTTGCACTGTGCAGCACAGGCAGCCATTGGCCAGTTCATACAGCTGCCCGCCCTGCCCGCCCTGCTCGCCCTGCTCATCCTCGCAGCCAATGCCGCAACCGCGCAGGATGTCGCCGTCAATGCCCAGTTCGCCGAACTCGTTGACGATGACAGCGATACGGCGGCCATTGGCGTTGTTCAGAATGTGGCGCAGCAGCGTAGTTTTTCCACTGCCCAGAAAACCCGTAACGATGGTGGCAGGGATTTTGTGATTGCTTGTCATATGGAGTGTCCTGTTGTTCGTTCAAAAGAATGTGGCTCGCGTTCAGCGGACACGGGAAAGGTTTTCATTGAGTGACTGGTCGGCAGCGCCAGGGCACAACGTAGCCCTGGCTTTCGTGCTCACCGTGCATGGCCTGCACCTGATAGACGTGCTGCAAATTTGCTGGAGTGAGCACATGGCGCGGTGCGCCACAGGCCACGGCACAGCCGCTTTGCAGCAGTAAAACACGATCGCAAAAGCGGCTGGCCAGCGTGAGGTCGTGCAGCACAACCACGACTGCCTGGCCGGCGTTGCACTGAGAGCGCAGCAGCTCCATCACGCTAAGCTGGTGGTAGGGGTCGAGTGCAGCCACAGGTTCATCAGCCAGCAGCAAAGGTGCCTGCACCGCCATGGCGCGGGCCAGACGCGCACGGGCGCGCTCACCACCCGAAAGCTCATTGAGGTGGCGATGCTGAAAATCTTGCAGGTGCATCGCACTCAGCGCTGCATCTACAGCCTCTTCATCTGCGCTGGAAGCTGAGCGGATACCAAACCGGCTTTGGTGTGGCAAACGCCCCAGCGCCACAAAATCGCGCACCTGCAAAGGCCAAGCCACTTGGTCACCCTGAGACAGATAAGCCAGCCGTTTGGCCCGCCGGCCTGGTGCAAGACGCCCCAGGTCTTCACCATCCAGCAGCACACGGCCCTGGTGCGGCAGTAATTGCGCGATAGCACGCAGCACCGTACTTTTTCCAGCCCCGTTGGGACCTATCAATGCGAAAAGTTCGCCGGAGTGCACCTCAAACGACAAGTCCTTCACACAGGTCTTGCCAGCCCAGTCAACCTGGAGCGATTCAATGGCCAGTGTGCGCATCAGCGGCTCCTCCAGCGCTCACGCACCACCAGATAAAAGAAGAACGGAGCACCAATCAAGGCGGTGACCACCCCCAGCATCAGCTCCACCCGGCCACTGAGCAGTCGCAGCGCAATATCAGCGCTAAGTAGCAGTACCGCACCACCCAGAGCGCTGGGCAGCATCAGCCGTGAAGGCCGATACCCAACCACGCTGCGAAACAGGTGTGGCACCACCAATCCGATAAAGCCAATGGAGCCCGTAACAGCCACGCCCGCCCCCACACACAAAGCTGTGCCTGCAATGATTTGTGCCCGCAAACGTGGCAAATTCACGCCCATGCTGGCTGCTTCATCTTCACCCAGCGTCAGCGCATCGAGCTGGCGACCACTGAAGGCCAGTATCAGCAGGCCCAGCACGATAAACGGCAGACACAGGCGCACCTCATCAAAACTGCGGTCTGCCAAAGACCCCATCAGCCATAGCACGATGTCTTGCATGTCGGTGGGAGTGGGTGCCAGATTGATCGCCAGAGATGTCAAGGCTGCGGCCAGCGACGACATGGCCACCCCCGCCAAAATCAAGGTGAGGTTGCTCGCGCCTTTGCTGGCAATACGGTAGAGCACCGTGGTGGCCGCTGCCGCACAGCCCATAGCAACGGTGGGCAGCAGCCAGGCGTTCCAGTGCCACAGTCCAAAATAAATGCACAGCACAGCGCCCAGACCAGCGCTGGAGCTGACACCCAGCAGACCCGGCTCGGCCAGCGGGTTACGCAGCAACCCTTGCAAAGCCGCACCCGCCATACCCAGCGACATGCCCACCAGCACTGCCAGCACCACTCTGGGCAGGCGAATTTCCTGCATGATTGACTGGTGGCGCAGCGCCAAATCAGTGCTCTCGTGCTGCAGGATCACAGACCACCAGTCCATGACTCCGATGGGCACTGAGCCGATGCCCAACGAGATACCACTGAGCACCAGTAGCACCACCAAGAGAGCACCATTCAAAACCCAGGCATTCGAGAAATTCGACAGCCCAGCTCGCACGGGGATTGAATTCATGGTTTGCCCCCCTCATTGGCCAAAGCCTGGGTGCTGGCAAATGGCAACTGCAAGGCATCTACCTGCGCGGCCACCGACTCTGCAGCTTCAATCAATAGCCAGTTGCTGCAACCCCAGTCGTTATGCGCCAAGGCCACCACCGGAATGCGCTGGAGCAGTTTTTGCATCTGTGGATGTCGGCTCAGCCCAGAGCGGGCATAAGCCACGTCGTTGACCAAGCCCGGGGTGATGAAAATATCTGGAGGGTTTTGCACAATGCGCTCCAGATCAATGCGCCCCCATCCATGCAAGCCCAGTGCTGTGGCGTGGTTGCGCAGTCCAGCAGCGGTCAGCACCGCATCCACATGGGTTTGCTTGCCAGCACTTCCACCATTGGGGCGCAAATACAGGGCATTGAATGGACGCGCAGTTTGGTGCAATTGCGCCAAACGGTGCGACAGATTCTTCAGCAGCGCTTGCGCCGCCGGCTCTCTGCCCAAGGCTTTGCCCATCTGGCGGGTGCTGCTGAAGATGCCGTCCCAATCGGTGGGAAAGGGCACGGTCACGATCTGGACGTTGTAACGCTTGAGCAGCGCTGTCTGGTGCCGGGCATTCCAGCGGCGCGAGGCCAGCACAATCTGCGGTTTGCTGTGCAGCACATCTTCTGCCGTAGCTAAGTTAGACGGAAAATTTTTAGCCTGAGCCACCATGGAAAAACGCTGCGCATCTTGGCTCTGGCGCGAGAGCGAGAGAATTTGCGAAGGATCAGCCAGACTCAACGCCAGGGTATCGGCACAAATATTGGTCGACATGAGAGTTGGCAGCTGGGCCGTATCAGCCCACAAAGGCCCGCTCAGAAATGCCATGACTGTGCATAAAGGCAAAGTCCAGCGCATTAGAAATCTACGCCCGCTTGTGCCTTTACCCCAGCCTTGAATGCATGTTTGGTCTCTGCAATGTCACTGACGGTGTCTGCCAGCGCTATGAGCTGTGCATGCGCAGAACGGCCTGTGATCACCACCGTCTGCCCTTTGGGCCGGTTTCTGATGGCGTGCAGCACGTGCGCCATCTGCAGGTATTCGTACTGCAGCATGAACGTTAATTCATCCAGCACCACCAGATGCAAGCTGTCATCACAGAGCATGCGTTGTGCTGCCTGCCAAGCTGTATCGGCTGCGGGCTTATCGGCATCCCAGTTGCTGCGCTGCCAGGTGCAACCTGTTGCCATGGCGTGGTATTGCACCTGAGACGCTGGCCCTTGGCCGAGCAGACCAAGGTGGTGCAAGAACGTGACTTCACCGGTGGCGTGCGTGCCTTTGATGAACTGCACCACGCCTGCACGCAGCCCATGGCCCAGCGCGCGGTACAACATACCAAAAGCAGAAGTCGTCTTGCCTTTGCCATGGCCTGTGAGCAACACCACGATGCCGCGCTCAGTCTGGGCACGCTGTACTGCGGCCAGAACCTGTGCCTTTTTTTCCTGCATGCGCCCGGCATGCAGCTGTTTGAACTGTTCGTCCATGCTCTCCCCGAGCCATTACACGATGAAAGGCATGCAAGGAGGAGGACAAGTGTGCGGCGGGCCTGGGCCACACTAAGAGTGTGAGACTGGGCCTGTCAGCAAACGGCCCACACCCCGTGGCATACAACTGCGTTCGAACAGGTCGGTATTCTGGCTCGCCGTCATTCAGAGCACGCCGCCTTCCCGGATATGGTATCCAGTGGCATTGAAGTGTGTCTGTCAGGCTTACAGCAGCGGGGGCTGCGCCGGAATGTTCAAAGCCAAAGCCTTGAGGTCACCGGACTTCCCGTTTCACCCCACCGTGCGTTTGCGCGGCGGGACTCCCGTTCGTAGGCGCTGATTATATGAGTGACTGCAATGCACCTGGTACACAGAAAACCGTGCCGCACATCACCACTGCCGGGTTGGTGTCACCCAAACAGGTTGCCCCGCCTACGCTGCCTTGCTGCTATTCAAGTCCATTGGTGCCCAGCGCCCTTTATGGCACGCAACACCACACTTTCCACTTGCCAGCGTTTAGCCATCTTCTTCGGTATGGACGCGGCATCTAGAATGAATTTTTTAAGGGGAAAGGGGTTGTTGTGCACCCTGTGCGGCCCAAATTCAAGGCCTCCAGCCAGAAGAAATAACGCCTTGGCGGCAGCATTGCCAGCAGAAAATTGGTGATTGGCAAGCGCCCTGCTCTGGTTTCGGCAGCATCTGGCACCATCTTCCATGCGTGCCCGTCTAAAAAATCACCCATCGCTAAAAAATGAAAACTATCGACGAAATGCTGAATCTTGACTTACTGAGCCACGAACAGCACCGTGAAATCAGCGCCTGGATTGCAAGCGCTGAATCCCCCGAAGAGATCCTGCAAATGCCTGCAACGCTTTGGCAGGCGGTGGAGCGCGCCAGCTTGGAAATGGGAGTGAACGAAGACCTTTTGCGCCCCCCATCGCTAGATGCCGACAACGTTGTCATGTGCTGAGTCAACCACGCCAAGGCCTTCATGCGCTGCGTTGCAAGGCCTTCACGTCAGATGAGCCGTACTCAAGAAAAAGGCGCACATCGCGTTTGCGCCTGAAGGTACGACGGCTTTGAAGTAGTGACGCACTCGCCAAATCAAGAACGCACCCTGCACAAGACGCATAACTGCACCCCAGATGCGCCCCCCGTTCAGAGCCACATTGAATGCTACGGGAGATATTGGTGAGCCTGTGCAGGCGTAAATTTGTCTGCGTACACACCACAGACCCAATCGATAAATACACGCACTCTGGGCGAAAGCTGGTGGTGAAATGGATAAAGTGCGCAAACCGGCCGCACAGGGCACATCCATTGCGGCAGCACTTGCACAAGACGCCCGGCTTGCAGGTGCTCTTCCAAGCGAAAGCGCGGAACTTGAATCAGCCCACAACCGGCAAGTGCTGCGCTGGTGTAGCACTGTGCATCGTTGACTGAAATCCAGCCGCTCGCTTCATATTCAGTGACCTGCCCATCCACAATGACTGTGAAAGGGTAACGGCTGCTGCTTGCCCTGGAAAAAAATCCAACACCCTGGTGCGCTTCCAGCTCACGGGGATGTTGAGGCACTCCATGTCGCGCCAGATATTCAGGACTGGCACAGATGATTTCCGGCATGTCTGCCAACTTGCGAACAACCAGCGAAGAGTCGTGCGGCTGGCCTGTACGCACGACACAATCAATACCTTCCTTGACCAGATCTACCAGCCGGTCGCCACTGCTGATGACCACGTCAATCTGTGGATACAGTGCCTTGAACTCGCCAATGCGCGGCAAGATGATCAGCGTCGCATGCGCTCCGTGCAATTCCAACCGCAGGGTTCCATGGGGATTTGTGGCTTGCGTACTCAGAGACGCTTCAGCATCTTCCAAGTCCACCAGTATCCGCTTGCTGCGCTCGTAGAAAGATTGTCCATCCAAGGTGGGCTTGACTTGGCGCGTAGTGCGATCCAGCAAGCGTGCCCCCAGCCTTTTTTCTAATTCTTGGATGGCATGCGTTGCTGTTGCGCGTGGAATATCTAGAGCGTTGGCTGCCTGAGTAAAGCTGCCCAGCTCCACGATGCGAGCGAAGAGTTGCAAAGCGTTGAAGCGATCCATGAAATATTGATTGTTGGCTTTTTTTGAATTAACAAGCCAATTTCATACCATTTATTCATTTGCAGTCAATCACGATCATTGCGCTCATGGCCAATGAGCAACCCGCTCCTTGGCCTGAGAAACGCAGCACCGCACCGCGCCTTGTCGCAGCTATCGCAAGAAATGAGCTATGGACGTGAAGCCTATTTTTACCGTTGAATCACTGAACGCCGCTGGCACTGCCTTCTGAGATCAACCGGTACAGACAGTGCACTCCACCATGCCTTGTGTTGCGTTGCGTTGCGTTCTGGTTTTTGTGTGCTTCCTGCCCCTTTTGCTCCATTTCAAGGATTGATCATGCGTAAGCTTTCTTGCATCACACCACCCGAGCTGACTGCAATTATTACGGGTGCTTCCCGAGGCATTGGTCGTGCCATCGCCCTTCGCCTGGCAGCCGATGGCTTCAAAATTGTTGTCAATTACGCTGGCAATACCGCCAAGGCAGAGGAAGTGGTCAACACCATTCAAGCTGCTGGCGGTACAGCCATGGCTGTTCAGGCCGATATCTCTGAGCCCGACGAGGTGCAACGGCTATTTGCCACAACGCGGGAATCCTTCGGCAGCCCCAGCGTCGTTGTGCATAGCGCTGGTGCAATGCCCTTGGCGCCGATCACACCTGACAGCATTGAAATTTTTGATCGGGCCATCCACACCAATCTGCGTGGTGCTTTTCTGGTTCTGGCCCAGGCAGCACAGCACCTGCAAGACAACGGCCGCATTGTTGCGCTGTCAACCAGTGTGATCGCCAAGTCTTTTCCGCAATACGGTCCCTATATTGCAGCCAAAGCTGGCGTTGAAGGATTGGTGCATGTATTGGCCAACGAGTTGCGCGGCAGAAACATTACAGTCAATGCCGTCGCACCCGGCCCTGTCGCCACAGAGCTATTTCTCAGTGGCAAGACCGATGAGCAAATTACTCAACTCAGCAAGGCCACGCCGCTAGAGCGGCTGGGACAGCCCGAAGACATCGCACGTGTGGTGTCATTCTTGGTCAGCGAGGATGGCGGATGGGTCAACTCCCAGATCGTGCGCGCCAACGGCGGTTTCGCTTGAACTGCACGCGTGAGGCGTACCACTTTCATTTTCATGCGGCCAAACTGCGCTACAATCGAGCTTGTTTTGAGGCACCAAGAAGCATTCACAATTTCTTCTTTTTGCTTCAAAATACCAAGCCAAGCATCAGCTTGGCTTTTACATTCAGCACGTAGCATTGCTATATTGCTTGGAAGGGTGGATGAGTGGCTTAAGTCGCACGCCTGGAAAGCGTGTGTGGGTTAATCCCCACCGCGGGTTCGAATCCCGCCCCTTCCGCCATTACGGCTGTAATATCAATAACTTACAGCCAAAAAACAGGTCATGCCCACAACCATGCCTACATAAGAAACCCGCAATTGCGGGTTTTTTTGTTTGCCTGTGGCGTGATCTAAAGCCTATTGCCCCATGGGACTGGCGTAAGGGTCGAAGGTAGCCAATATTCTGCTTTCGGCCAGGAGAAGACCTTGGGGGTTTTCCAGCAAGCGACTGCTTTTGGCTGCATAAGCGGCCTGTCGCTGGTTGGCAGGCTTGACGCGGCAGCGCGACAAACCAAGGTACGCATAAGCAGTCGTTCACGTCAGTCAGAAAACGACCGAGGCTGTGTGGAAACTTAAAAACTTCATCAGCATCTCAGCCAATGAATC
>ENA-OBLH01000012-OBLH01000012.1-metagenomes-genome-assembly--contig:-NODE-12-length-126430-cov-25.8674_pt1 | contig 126430 bp, 119 predicted proteins | sample MGYA00153382_OBLH01 | MGnify analysis MGYA00153382
ACGGACTTTGACGTTGTAGTCCACCACGCGCTTGACTGGGACCAATACCTTCATGGCTTTGTTCTTTCAGAAATTGTTGGTTAAAACGGTCACTAACGCTTATACATCAAGCGCTAGCAGCTATGAATTCAGTATTTCAAAATACAGCCATCACCGATGGTGAAGGCAGCGTGATGGCAGCCCTCCACCCGGCTCTGCCGGAGGAAGGCGCTCAGGCTGGCTTATTCAGCAGCCATGCCCTTTTCACGCACAACTTTGCTCCACTTGGCGTAATCGGTGGCCAGACTTTGCTGCAACTGTGCTGCAGGCATGAAACGTGCAATTGCACCGGCACCAAGGATGCGGTCTTGCACTGATTTTTGCGCCAAAATTTCCTTGACCTCTTTGTTCAGGCGCTCAACCACCGCAGGAGGCATGCCCTTGGGGCCCAGGAATGCGCCCAGCGAGACAGCAGAGAAACCTTCAATGCCTTGCTCGGCAATGGTTTTGATCTCCGGGATTGCCGCCACACGTTCGGGCGAGCCAACAGCTACAGCCACCAGCTTGCCGGATTTAATGTGCGGCAACGCTGCCACCAGATCGGCGTACATGATGGGAACCTGACCACCGATGGTGTCGGTAATGGCGGGCACGCCACCCTTGTAGGCCACGTGTTGCATGTCGAACTTGCCCAGATCCTTGAGCAGCTCCATGCTCATATGGCCAAAGCTGCCAGCACCGCTGGTGGTGTAGTTCAGCGCACCCTTTTTCGCACGTGCGGTTTCAATCAACTGTGGCAGCGTGGTGATGCCGGGCAGCTTTTCAGCATTGACAACCATCACGATCGGCAAGTCATACACCATGGCGATGGGGGTGAAATCCTTGGAGATTTCGTAGCCGGTGTTCTTGTAAAACAGCGGGGCAAACAGCGTAGGGGTTGCCAGCGTCATCAGCGTGTAGCCATCGGGAGCCGCACGTTTGACCTGGTTGGCAGCGATGGCACCAGAAGCACCCGCCTTGTTTTCCACAATGATGGGCTGGCCCAGACGGTCAGACAACTCCTTGCCCACAATGCGCGAGACCACATCTGTGGGGCCTCCTGGAGGGAACGGCACGATCAAGGTGATGGGCTTGCTGGGCCATGCGGCCTGTGCCAGTGCGCTGCCAGCCAGCAAAGTAGTGGCGCTCGCCAGCAAAACGCGGCGGGTGATGGAATGGGAAGGTTTTTGCATGTTTTTTGTCTCTCGTTGCTATCGTTTTTTTGATCAGTCCACCTTAGCTTCAGCCACTTCAATCAGTGACTTCCACACAGGTACGGCTTTGGCATAGGTTTTTGAAAATTCTTCAGGGCTGCTGAATACCGGCAGAAAACCAGCACCGTCGATACGCTCTTTCACCTTGGCGTCTTTGGATGCCTCTTGCAGTGCGGCGTACAGCACATCCACGATCTCTTTGGGGGTGCCTGCAGGCAGGGCCATGGCGACAAAGCCTGCAATCGAGTAAGCGTCATCGGTTACGCCTTGCTCATAGATCGTGGGCAGATTGGGCAACACGGCCATGCGTGCTTTGCCCGTTACGCCAATGGCTTTGAGGCGACCGGAATCAATGAACGGTTTGGTGTTCTGGGCGCTGGAAAAGCACAGCTGCAACTGTCCGCCAATCAGCTCCTGAATCATGGGTGCTTCACCGCGGTAGGCCACATGGCTCATATCGGCATTCATGGACTTGCTCATGTACGCACCACCCAGGTGGGCGTACGAGCCCACGCCCCAGCTGCCGTACGACACCTTGCTCTTGTTGGCCTTCACCCACGCCAGCAACTCTTGCATATTGTTGGCAGGCACTGAAGGGTGCACCACCAGCGTGACAGGTGCCGATGCCAGCTCCGAGAGCATCAGCAAATCCTTTTGCGGGTTGTAGGCCATCTTGGAGTACAGGAACTGGTTGATCAGCAGCGAGGTGCTCAGGGACAGCACCACGTTGTAACCATCCGGGGCCGACTTGGCGACCTGGTCGGTGCCCAGCATGCCCGAAGCACCGGCCTTGTTTTCCACAACGATGGGCTGCCCCAGCTTCTTAGACATGGCCTCGCCCAGCACGCGTGCCACGATGTCAGTGGCGCCACCAGGGTTGAACGGCACGATGAAGCGAATGGGCTTGCTGGGATAGGCGGCCTTGGCCCAGACGGGCAAGCCCACGAGGCTGGTGCCTGCCGCTGCGGCAGCAGCCAGCATCAACTGACGACGGGTGGTGTTGTTGCAATCCATGTGGTTGTCTCCCGGAAATTGCGGTGTTGGATGCGAAATGGCCCAACGCTGGCGCCCACACAGCTCTCTTGCGGAGCTGTTGTAGCGCACAGTGCGGGGGTGAAAATCAGTGGGGCGTCGGTGCTTCTGGCAGGGTGAGTACACCCTTTTCTTTCAGTGCCTGCAGTTGTTCATCCGTCATAGACAGCAGCTCTTGCAGCACTTCCCGTGTGGCCTCACCCAGCGTAGGTGGCGCACTGCGGATGGGCAGACGCTGACCATCCAGGCGGTAAGGCGGCGCAAACACCCAGGTCTTGCCCGCCACGGGGTGCGGCATCTGGTGAAAGATGCCGGTTTGCTGGGTACGCTTGCTGGTCAGCGCTTCGTGCAGGCCTGCCACTTCTCCACACGGAATGCCGCAGGCATGCATGCGCTCCAGCAGCAACTGGCGTGGGTGGCTGGCAATAATGCTCTTGAGCAGCGGCAAGATTTCCAGACGGTTTCTGGCGCGCTCCACGTTCGTGGCATAGCGTGGGTCTTCAAAAATGTCGGGGCGCAAAATAACATTGCGACAGAATTTTTCGAACTGCCCGTTGTTGCCCACACCAATGATCAAGGGTCCATCCTGCGCCTCAAACATGCCGTAGGGAACGATGGACGGGTGGGCATTGCCATAGCGCTGCGTATCGTGGCCCAGCAACATGGAATCCAGTGCGTAGTAACCATTGATGGTGACACCACAGTCATACAGCGCCAGCTCAATCTGGCGGCCACGGCCATTGCGACAGCGGCGGTACAGGGCAGCCAGCACAGCCTGCGCGGCGTACATGCCGGTCATCAAATCGACCACAGCCACACCAAACTTCAAGGGCGGTGTTCCCTCTTCACCGTTGATGGCCATCAGCCCCGCTTCGGCCTGAATCACCAGGTCATAGCCGGGGCGCTTGGCTTCCGGGGTGTCACTGTTGTAGCCCGCCACGCTGCAGTAAATCAGGTCTGGCTTGATGGACTTGAGCTTCTCGTAGCCCAGACCCAGCTTGTCTGCACCGCCATGCTTGAAGTTGTGCACCACCACATCAAACTGGGGCAGCAGGTCATAAATGATTTGCACGCCTTCCGCGCTTTGCAAGTCCAGCGTCACCGAGCGCTTGTTGCGGTTCATGCTGTTGTAGTAGGTCGTCTCGGTCTTGCCAATGCGCATGCCCCAGTCACGGGTGTCATCGCCCCGCCCCGGGTGCTCTACCTTGATGACATCTGCGCCAAAGTCGGCCAGTACCTGCCCGCACAGGGGGCCGGCAAATACCCGCGACAGATCCAGTACGCGCACGCCTTCCAGCGGAAAGTCCATGCCTTCAGGCAATGTTGGTGTGGTAGCCATAGTTTTTGTCTCCCTGCGCTTGATGCGTCGTTGTAGGTGTTATTGCGTCAGCACGATGGCCGAAGGCTGGCGAAACTGGGCCGTGCGCTTTTCCAGAAAAGCACCAATCCCTTCGCGGCACTCTTCGCTCTCTTGTGACTGCACCATGTACTGGGCTTCCAGCTCCAGCTGCTCTTCCAGCGTATTGCGCGGTGCAGCGCGGCACAGACCTTTGATGCGCGCCATGGCCAGCTCTGGCCCCTGCGCTATCTGCTGTGCCAGCGCCACGGCCAGCACAATGGCTTGCCCCGGTTCTGCCAAACGGTTCACCACGCCCAGCTGTGCCATACGCTCACCGCTGATGCGCTCGCCCGTCAGGCACAGCTCGGTAAGCACCTGGCGCGAGACAAACTCGGCCAAAAATGCCGTGGCACCGCCATCGGGCGTCAGACCCACCTTCACATAGGCCACTGAGAACACGCTGTTTTTGGCGGCCACCAGCATGTCGCAGGCCAGCGCCAGCGACAGGCCTGCACCCGCAGCAGCGCCTTCAACGGCAGCAATCACGGGCTTGGGGCAGTCACGCACCGCACGGATCAGGTCGTGCAAACCTTCCAGCTTTTCGCGGCGCTCGTGCACGGGCAGATCACGGCGTTTGGCCAGCTGGCGCAAATCTCCGCCGGCACAAAAGTGACCGCCTTCTCCAGTCAGCACTACTGCGCCAACGCTGGGGTCTGCAGCCGCATCGTTCAAGGCTTGCGTCACAGCGGCATAAAACTCGGGGGACAGCGCATTGCGCGCCGCCACATTGTTGTTGGAGAGGATGAGAACATTCCCCTCCCGGCGTAACAGCAGTGGCTCTGTCATGGCGGTCAGCCTTGCTGCCCGAGGGCAATGAAACGTGCCAGGTGGTGGTCTTCGTCACCAAACTGGTGATCAATCATCACCAGACGCTTGGCGTAATGCGCCAAAGGCAGCTCCCAGGTCATGCCAATACCGCCGTGCAGCTGAATGCTTTCCTGCGCCACCTTGGTGCCTACATAGCCCACGGTGTACTTGGCCGCCGACAGTGCCTTTGCTTTGGCAACGCCTTGGGCGGTATCCACTGCCGAGGCTGCATTGATGACCGCCGAGCGGGCTTGTTCAATCTCTAGCAGCACATCGGCCATGCGATGCTGCAGCGCCTGGAAAGTACCAATGGCCACACCAAACTGCTTGCGCGTCTGCAGGTACTCCAGCGTGTGCTGCTTGGCCACGTCCATGGCACCCAGCGATTCAGACGCCAGCGCCAGCAGCGCATAGCCACTGATGTGCTCCAGAACGGCGTATCCCTTGCCTTGAGCACCCACCAGGGCATCGGCAGGCACTTGCACATTGCTGAGCGTAATGTCGGCGGCACGGCCACCTTCAAAACGCTGGTAGCCACGCTTGCTCAGCCCTGCGGCACTGCCATCCACCAAAAACAGGCTGATACCGCTGGCATCCAGCTGTGAGCCGCCCGTACGTGCGCTTACCAGCAGCAAGTCGGCTTTCTCGCCCAATGCCACCACACCCTTGGTGCCGTTCAACACCCAGCCGCTGGCCGTTTGGGTTGCAGTGGTTGAGACGTTATTGAGTTCGTAATGGCTGCTCGGTTCATCGTGTGCCAGCGCACAGATCAGGTCACCGGCAATGATGTCTTGCAGTTTGGCTTTTTGCGATTCGCTGCCCGCAGCAATCAATGCCTGGCCCACAACCAGAGCATCGAGCAAAGGCTCAGCCACCAGGCCACGGCCCAGCGCTTCAAACACCACGCTGATGTCAAAACCTGCGCCGCCAAAGCCACCGGCATCTTCAGGAAACAGCGCACCAATGGTGCCCAGTTCTGCAAATTGCGCATACAGCGCCGGGCTATGTCCTTCTTGCCCATAAGCCAGCTGGTTGCGCTGCTCGATCCCGTACTGCTCAGAGACAAAGCGGTTCAAGGTGTCCGCCAGCATGCGGCGGTCTTCGGTATGTTCGAAGTTCATGGTCTTGTTGCTTCCCTTGCCCGGCTTACAGGCCGAGGATCATCTTGGAGATGATGTTCTTTTGAATTTCGTTGGAGCCGCCAAAGATCGACAGCTTGCGGTAGTTGAAGTACGCAGCCGCTGCGGCGGTGGCTTCTTCAGGGCCAATCGGTGCTTCGCTGTAGCCGTCATGCATGGCGGCTTCTACAAACGGCACGGCGTAAGGGCCCATGGCACGGCGTGTGAGCGACAGAATTTCTTGGCGAATCTCGGTGCCCTTGATCTTGAGCATGGAGCTTTCTGCACCCGGCACACCGCCACCGGCCACCGCAGCAATCACGCGCAGGTTGGTGGTCTTCATGTTTTCCAGATCGATTTCCACGCGGGCCATGCGCGCAGCAAACAAGGGGTCCTGCGACAAAGGCTTGCCGTTGTAGTGCATGCGCTCTGCAGCCACTTTCAGTTTTTCCAGCGCTGCCACAGAAAAGCCGACCCCCGCAATGTTCGTGCGCTCATAGGTCAGCAGGTACTTGGCGTAGGTCCAGCCCTTGTTTTCTTCACCCACCAGGTTCTCAACCGGCACCTTCACATCGGTAAAGAACACTTCGTTGACTTCGTGCTCACCATCGAGCGTGATGATGGGGCGCACCGTCACGCCGGGTGTGTTCATGTCCACCAGCAAGAAGCTGATGCCGGCCTGCGCCTTCACGTCCTTGTTGGTACGGACGAGGCAAAAAATCATGTTGGCATGCTGGCCCAGCGTGGTCCAGGTCTTTTGGCCATTGACGATGTAGTGGTCGCCATCGCGCACCGCTGTGGTCTTCACAGAAGCCAAATCCGAGCCCGAACCAGGCTCTGAATAGCCCTGGCACCACCAGTCCTGGCCACTCAGAATGCGTGGCAGCCAGTAGCTTTTTTGCTGCTCGCTGGCGTACTTGATCAAGACAGGGCCCAGCATGTTCACGCCAAATGGCACGATGCGGGGCGCACCGGCCAGTGCGCATTCATGTTCAAAGATGAACTTCTCCACCGCACCCCAGCCGGGTCCGCCGTACTGCTCAGGCCAGTGGTTGGCCAGCCATCCTTGTGTGTTGAGCGTGGTGTGCCAGCTTTCCAGGTCTTGCTTGTTCAGGATCTGGCCGTTCTTGACCTTGCGCGCCAGCTCTGGTGACAGCTTGTCTTGCAAAAAGGCTTGCACCTGGGCGCGAAACGCCTCTTCTTGGGGGGTGAATTGAAGATCCATATCGATTCCTCGGGAAAACTGGCTCAGAAAATTTCAAACAGGCCGGCAGCGCCCATGCCACCGGCAATACACATGCTGACCACGCCGTACTTGGCTTTGCGGCGCTGGCCTTCCAGCAGCAGGTGCCCGGCCAGGCGCGCGCCAGTCATGCCAAACGGGTGGCCAATCGAAATCGCTCCGCCGTTGACGTTCAGCCGCTCCAGCGGAATACCCAGCTTGCGCTGGCAGTACAGCGCCTGCGAGGCAAACGCTTCGTTGAGCTCCCACAGATCGATGTCATCCACCGTCAGACCGTGGCGTGCCAGCAGTTTTGGAATGGCAAACACAGGGCCAATGCCCATCTCATCGGGCTCGCAGCCCGCCACGGCAAAACCACGGAAAGCACCCAGCGGCTGCAGGCCCAGGCGCTCGGCCACTTTGGCTTCCATCACTACGCAGGCGCTGGATCCATCCGACAGCTGCGAGGCATTGCCTGCGGTGATGAAGTTGCCAGGGCCCTTCACAGGCTCAAGCTTGGCCAACCCTTCAAGCGTGGTGCTGGCGCGGTTGCAGTTGTCCTGGGTGGCAACCACATCGCGGTAAGTGACTTCACCGGTTTCTTTGTTCTTTTCAGCCATGCGTGTGGCGCAGGCAATGATTTCGTTGCCAAACAGGCCTGCGGCCTGCGCGGCGGCAGTGCGCTGCTGGCTGAGCAGAGAGAACGCATCCTGGTCTTCGCGGCTGATGCTGTAGCGCTTGGCCACCACGTCAGCGGTGTCGATCATGGCCATGAACAAATCAGGCTTGTTGGCGACCAGCCATGGGTCCATATCCGTGGGCAAGTTGTTGCTTGCACGAATGCCCGAGATGGTCTCCACACCACCGGCCAGCATGGCATCCACACCTTCGGCAACCACACGGCCTGCGGCAATCGCAATCGATTGCAGGCCCGATGCACAAAACCGCGTGATGGTGGTGCCTGCAATGCTCAATGGCAGCTCGGCACGAATCACGGTCTGGCGGCCCAGATTGCGCCCCTGAAAACCGTCGGGGTTGCCGCAGCCCAGAATCAGGTCTTCGATCATGGCCGGGTCAATGCCCGCGCGCTCGACCGCAGCCTTGACGGAAAACGCTGCAAGCTGGGCAGCAGGCGTGACGTTGAACTCGCCACGGTGCGACTTGGTCAGCGGGGTACGGGCAGTAGAAACAATGACGGCTTCGCGCATGGTGTGTGTCTCACTCAGATGTTTTTGAGAGCTACTAGCGCTTACAAGTCGGTCACTTCAGATACTTTTAATACTGAAAAGCTTGCTGTACTTGCGCTGATAGCTTCTTTTTTTAAATACCGCACTTTGTAGTGCGGCCCAGCAGCCTGGTTGTTATGTGCTGCCGGTTGTGCTCCCTGATAGGGCTTTCGCCCCTTCCTCTTTCCGCACTGCCTTGGGCAATGCGTTCAGATGTCTGACCTTGCGGGTCACGCAGCCTTGTTCAGGCTGTCAAAGTTCTGGCCTTCTGCGACCAATTTTTCCAGCAGCGCCGCAGGCTTCCAGAACAGGGGGTCTTCCTGCTCGAAGGTCTTGATGTCCGCCAAAATCTTGTCCAGCCCCTGCATATCAGCCCACTTCATGGGGCCACCACGGTGGCGCGGAAAGCCATAGCCAGAGATGAAGGTCACGTCCACATCCAGTGGGCGCAGGGCAATGCCCTCTTGCACCACCTTGGCACCTTCGTTGACCATGGCGGCCATGTAGCGGCGCATGATTTCTTCAGGGGTGAACTTGCGCGGTGTTACGCCCTTCTTGGCGCGCTCGGCGTCCACAATGGCCAGCACTTCGGGGTCTTGCTGGCCCACGCGAGCACCTTGGGGGTACAGATAAAATCCGCGCCCGGTCTTTTGACCAAACCAGCCGTTTTCGCAAATGCGGTCTGCCACTTCCACGTAGCGCGCCTTGGGGTTGCGTGTGGCAGCACGGCGCTTGCGGGTGGCCCAGCCAATGTCGCCGCCAGCCAGGTCGGTGACCTGGAATGGCCCCATGGGGTAGCCAAAGCCACGCACGGCTTCGTCAATCTCGTAGGGCGATGCACCGTCTTCCATGATGTAGTCGGCGGCCTGCTTGTACACAGCCAGAATGCGGTTGCCGATAAAGCCATCGCAAACGCCTGCACGCACCGGCACTTTCTTGAGCTTCTTGGCCAGCTCAAACGCTGTGGCCACGACGTCGGCACTCACCTTGGCGGGCACCACAATTTCCAGCAGCTTCATGATGTTGGCTGGGCTGAAAAAATGCAGACCAATCACATCTTGCGGGCGTGCCGTGGCGTCGGCAATGGCATCAATATCGAGGTAGGAGGTGTTGGTGGCCAGCACAGCGCCGCGCTTGCACACGCGGTCCAGCTCCTTGAAGACGGCCTTTTTCACGTCCAGGTCTTCAAACACCGCCTCAATCACCAGATCCACATCTTTCAGATCGTCGTAGCTGGTGGATGGGGTATAGCGCGCCATGATGGCGGCCTTGCCCTCTTCGGTCATGCGGCCCTTGGCAATCAGTCCGTTGTAGACCTTTTCCACATTGGCTTGGCCACGGGCAATCGATTCGGCATCGCGCTCCACCATGGTCACGGGGTAGCCAGCATCCAGTGCGGCCACGGTAATGCCCGCGCCCATGGTGCCACCACCGATGATGGCCAGCGTGCTGAAGGCGCGCGGCGCTGCTGCCTTGGCTTCGGGAATCTTGGCGGTTTCACGCTCTGCAAAGAACGCGTGCACCAGGCCCTGGCGCTGGGGGCTTTCCAGGCACTGCACAAACAGCTCACGCTCTTTGGCCAGACCTTGGTCAAAGGGCAGCTCAACAGCGGCTTTGACGCACTCAATGATTTTCAGTGGCGAGAACAGACCACGCGCCTTCTTGGCAGTCTCTGCAGCCAGCGCCTCCAGTTCTGCCAGCGCGCCAGCCTTGTCGGCAATGGCGATATCGCGGGTGCGGCGCACGGCTGCACCGGCAGCCAGCAGGTTGCGGGCATACGCCAGCCCTGCAGCCAGCGGATCGCTGCTGTCCACCAGAACATCGACCAAACCCGCAGCCAGTGCGGCCTTGGCCGACAGGTGCTTGCCGCTGAGCATCAGCTCGGTTGCGGCCTTTACGCCCATCACACGCGGGGCACGCTGGGTACCGCCAGCGCCGGGCAGCAAGCCCAGGCTTACTTCAGGCAGGCCCAGCAAGGCTTTAGGCAGCGCCACACGGTAGTGGGCCGACAGCGCCACTTCCAAACCACCGCCCAGCGCTGCGCCATGAATGGCAGCTACCACCAGCTTGTCGCTGGCTTCCAGCGCGTTGCACACGTCGGGCAAGGAAGGAGCAACAGCGGGTTTACCAAATTCACGGATATCGGCACCCGCGATGAAGGCCTTGCCCTCACCCACAATCAGCAGCGCTTTCACCGCTGCATTGGCAGCGGCTTGCTCTACCGCAGCCAGCAAGCCAGCGCGCACGGCCTGACCCAAAGCGTTCACAGGGGGATTGTTGATGCTGACCACCAACACCTCGCCATCAAGGCGGGTTTGGACCACGGAAGCGGTGCTTTCAGAACTCATTGCGCGTGTCTCCGGACAGTTGTTCTACGGGAAAAGTCGTTTGTACTACGCTAATGCTTCTTTACAATCAATCCAATAATTGACAGACTGTCAAATGGCTTCAAACAATCGCAAGGGAAAACCCTAGATGGACCTGCATACGCTCACGCTGCTTGTGGAAATCATCGACAGCGGCAACCTCAGCCAGGCTGCCCGCAAACTCAAGATGACGCGTGCCAATGTCAGCTATCACCTGGCGCAGCTGGAGAAATCGGCGGGGGTGCAACTGATCAAACGCACCACACGCCGTGTGGAGCCCACCGAGGTAGGCCTGCGCCTGTACGAGCACGGGCGCAACATCCACAACGAGATCCTTGCCGCACGCGAAACCATCACCAGCCTGGGCCAGGATTTACAGGGCCGCGTGGGCATCAGCGTGCCCAGCGGCTACGGGCAGATCGTGATGAGCCAGTGGTTCATTGAGTTCAAGCGCCTGTACCCGCGCATCGTGCTGGACGTGCTGTTTGAAAACCGGGTCGACAACCTGCGCGATGAGGTGGACATTGCCATCCGCGTGATGCAGGAACCCCCGCTGTCTGTGATTGCCCGCAGCCTGGGTGATGTGCGCTATGTGGCCTGCGCCTCTGCTGCCTACGCGCAGCAATACAGCCTGCCCCAGACCCTGATGGAGCTGCGCGCCAGCCCGCTGATTACGGCCGGGGTCATGGGCCGCCAGTTGCGCCTGTCGGCCTATCAGGAAGGCATGGAGCGGCAGGAGGTGATGCTGGAGCCTACCCTCAGCTCCGAGCACTTTCCCTTCTTGCGCGAAGGTATTTTGGCGGGCCTGGGCGTGGGGCTAGTACCCGACTATGTGGTCCAAGACAAGATTGCCAGCGGTGAGGTGCTGACCACGCTGACCGAATACCGCCTGAGTATTTTTGGCACACACATGTACTTGCTCTATCTGCCCAACCGGCATCAGACAAGGGCTGTGCGTACCTGTATTGATTTTCTGCTGGCCAAAGCCCGTGGTACGGCCAGCCCCACCATCTGCCCCGAATAAAAAAGCCCGCTGACACAACCAGCGGGCTTTAAACGTGGGCGACCTGTGGCTCACTTTCAGCGGTTTTCACGATCTCCGCGGAAGAACGGACGGCGGGGCTCATCGCTATCGGACGGCCGCACAGGGCGAGCCTCTGGGCGCGGGCGATCTGGTCGCATCTCAGGGCGTGGACGCTCGCCATCCGGGCGCATCTGCTGCGGCGGACGGGGGCGCTCTGGCCGCTCCATGCCCGGGTGCGACGGGAACGACGGCAGCACCTGGGGGCGATCTGGGCCCGGGCGTTCAGGCCTCCAGCCTGGCGGTTGCGATGGCACAGGTGGCCGCACCTGAGGCGGACGTGAACCACCACCAGGGCGCCAGTGCGGCGGGCGCTGTGGCTCGTCTGGCCGAATCGATGGGCGGCTGGGCGTAGGCGGCATCGGGTATACCGGCGGGCGCGGCGCGTACCCATGCTGCGGTGGACGCGGCATGGGGCGATAGCCCGGTGGTGCCCAGCGACCGGGGTGCCAGTCATAGCGGCTACCTGACCACAGCCAGTCCCCCCCCACCCACACATAGCTCGGAGAAGGTGCCACTGTGCGGTATTCCACACGGGGAGGTGGCGGGTAGCCATAGTTGGTATAGACCGTGGTGCTGGAGTAGCCATAGTCGGAATAGCCATCATCCAAAGGGGCGACCACGCAGCCACTGAGCACAGCCGCACCACCCACAGCCACTACCGCAGCCCAGCAACGCGGGCTCAAGCGGCTTTTCAAATCAGCAACAGTGAATGGCATACAGCTCTTTCATTCGGGATAGACACTACTACAACGAAAAACCCCGGCTCAATGTTGACCGGGGTTGGGGTTGCGGCAGTAAAGCCAGCGTAAAGAGATTGCACAAGATGTGACAGTGCAAGGCCACGGCCTACACCATCACAGTGCGCAGCTTAGTGCTGGCCGTTTTGCAGCGCAGCAATACGCTCTTCAATGGGTGGGTGGCTGGAGAACAGCTTGCCAATATTACCGGTGATACCCATGGCTTGCATGCTCTTGGGCAACTCCCCGGGCACCATGCCGCCCAAACGGGCCAGAGCATTCATCATGGGTTGCTTGCGCCCCATCAATTGAGCGGCACCCGCATCGGCACGGAATTCACGCTGGCGCGAGAACCAGGCCACGATGATGGCAGCCACAAAGCCCAGCAAGATGTCCATCACGATGGTGGTCACGTAGTAGCCAATGCCAGGGCCCGAATTTTCAGAATCCCCTTTGCGCAAGAAGCTGTCCACGGCGTAGCCAATGACACGCGACAGGAACACCACAAAGGTATTCATCACACCTTGAATCAGCGTCATGGTCACCATGTCGCCATTGGCGATGTGGGCCACTTCGTGGCCAATCACGGCTTCGACTTCTTCGCGGGTCATGCCTTGCAGCAAACCGGTAGACACTGCCACCAGTGCATTGTTCTTGAAAGCACCGGTTGCAAAGGCGTTGGCTTCACCTTCGTAGATACCTACTTCAGGCATGCCAATACCAGCCTTGTCCGCAAACTTGCGCACGGTGTCCACAATCCAGGCTTCGTCGGCGTTGCGGGGCTGATCAATCACGTGCACGCCCGACGACCACTTGGCCACGGGCTTGGAGATCAGCAGCGAGATGATGGCGCCACCAAAGCCCATGATGAAGGCAAAGCCCAGCAGAGCGGTCAGATCCAGACCGTTGGCGGTCAAGAATCGATTCACACCCAGCAGGCTGGCGGTGATACCCAGCACCGCCACTACAGCAATGTTGGTCAATAAAAAGAGAGCAATACGTTTCATTCTTGGGTTTCTCCACAGTGGGGAAAAAACAGGCCATTGGCCCCAGCTTGGAAGATGGGGCACTCGCCTGCAAATTCAAGCGCGGTCACCTGTCGCGCCCCGCATGTTGTGGTGTTGTTGTGTGGGGGCTGCACGCTGTTTTTACGGCATTCATCATAGAAGCAAAGCAGGCTTTGGATTGCCAACGCCGCAGGAAGTTCGGCCCACGCACCGGTTTCAGCACTATGTGCGCTGAAAAGACGGGTCGCGGACAGAAACGCGGGCGGTGCCCTCGTCGCGCAACTCAAACGCCTGGGTGGCGGCCATGAGCTTGGTCAGCGTGGCATAGCCATAGTTGCGGGCGTCAAACGAGAGCTTGTTGCCAATGTGTGTGCCCACCGCACTTACACGCGACCACCCGGTTTCATCCTGCGTCGCTTTCACGGCATCGCGCAACATGTTCATGAGCTGCTTGTTTTGGCGCAGCATGTGCGTAGGTACCCGCAAGCTGCACGCAGACGGTGTGGCCACCCCCGTGCCCCCGGGTACTTTGCCAGCGTCAGCGCTGGATTTGAGCAGCACCGGCGGCAGCGGCGCAGACAGCGACCGGGCCTCCAGCTCGGGCTCTGACAGCTCACGGCGGTCACTGCGGCTGGTGATGCCATCACCCAGCTCCAGCAAGGCATCAAAATACAGAAAACGCGAACAGGCGTTCACAAATGCGCGCGGCGTTTGCTCAGCGCCGAAGCCGTACACCGCCGCACCTTTGGCGCGCAAGTGCATGACCAGCGGAGTGAAGTCAGCGTCTGAAGAGACAATGCCAAACGCATCGGGGTTTTCGGTATAGAGCAGCTCCATGGCATCCACTGTCATGGCCATGTCGGTGGCATTCTTGCCTTTGGAATAGTCAAACTGCTGCATGGGCCGAATGGCATATTCCAGCAACTTGTTCTGCCAGCCATGCAGACCCGATTTGGTCCAATTGCCATACGCACGGCGCGTGTTGATGACACCGAAAGTCGACAACTCAGTCAAAATCTCATCAATCATCTCTGCCGGTGCATTGTCGGCATCGATCAGCAAAGCAATACGGGGCTGGACGTCCGTGGACATGGATGGGCTCCTTGGTAATGCACACAGACTACCCGAGCTGCCGTCACTTGCCAACATGAAAAAAGGAGCTGCTTGCGCTTACCCCTGCTTGTTTTCAGCATGTTTTAGCTTTGAAAACGTTGCACAGCAAGCGCTAACAGCTTCTGTTTTTTATTCTCTCCTACACACCACAGCGACCCAGGGTGTGCAGCCGTGCTGGGTATGAAACCACAGGCCGTACGCGGGGTACGGCCTGGCACAGCAACCTGTAGCAGTTGGTGGGTGCGGCTGTTAATCCAGCATCTTCCAAGGCAGCGCATCACCAAAGCGCAGCGGTTTGAGCTGTGCGCCTTCGCCGTATTCAAAGCTGACTGGCGGGGTCCAGGTTTCTTTGACCAAGGTGATGGTGTCGGTGTTGCGCGGCAGGCCATAAAAGTCTGCGCCATTGAACGACGCAAAGCCTTCCAGCTTGTCCAAGGCACCTACGCCGTCAAACGCTTCGGCATACATCTCAATGGCCGCGTGCGCGCTGTAGCAGCCTGCACAACCCGTGGCTGCTTCTTTGAGGTGCGCCGCATGCGGGGCACTGTCGGTACCCAGGAAAAACTTGGTGCTGCCGCTGGTGGCCGCTTGCACCAAGGCCATGCGGTGCGTTTCACGCTTGAGCACGGGCAGGCAGTAAAAGTGCGGGCGCACGCCACCCAGGAAGATGGCGTTACGGTTAAACAGCAAGTGCTGGGGCGTGATGGTGGCTGCCAAAAATGCATCCCCTGCGGCCACATAGTCGGCAGCCTCCTTGGTCGTCACGTGCTCCATGACGATCTTGAGCTCAGGGAAATCTTTGCGCAGTGGTTGCAGCTGCTGCTCAATAAACAGCGCTTCGCGGTCAAACAGATCCACGCCAGGGTCGGTCACCTCTCCATGCACCAGCAGCACCAGACCTTCGCGCTGCATGGCTTGCAGCGTAGGGTAAATCTTGCGCAGATCCGTCACGCCGTGATCGGAATTGGTGGTGGCACCCGCAGGGTAAAGCTTGCACGCCACCACACCAGCGGCCTTGGCACGCACGATTTCGTCGGGGCCAAGGTTGTCCGTCAGGTACAGCGTCATCAAAGGCTGAAACGCATTGCCTGCGGGCACGGCAGACAAAATGCGGTCACGGTAGGCCATGGCCAGCTCAGCCGTAGTGACGGGCGGCTTCAAGTTAGGCATGATGATGGCGCGCCCCATCTGGCGGGCGCTGTGTGGCACCACGCAACGCATGGCATCGCCATCGCGCACATGCAGGTGCCAGTCATCGGGGCGGGTAATGGTGAGGGTCGTGGGTGAAGTCATCCCCCTATTGTCACATTGCCCGCATGAATTACCGCCGGCCTCGTGGAAGGCATAATGAGAAGCACTCTCATTTAAAGAAGAAAATATGACAGACACCACAACCACAGCGCCTGCTTTTGAGCGCGTTCGCCACCCTTTCAAAGCACGCCACCTTCAGTTGCTGTCCCGCGAACAAATCAGCCCTAATTTTTTGCGCTTGACACTGGTTGGAGAGTTGCGTGACTTTGCCAGCGATGGGTTTGACGACCATTTCAAGCTCATATTGCCCCAGGAAGGTTATGAGCAGCCCCTGCTGCCCCAAATGGTGGACGGCAAGCCCATGATTGATGGCCCCAGCCCCACCATGCGCGACTACACACCGCTGCGCTGGACCACCAACACGCTGACGGTTGACTTTGCTTTGCACGACTTCGGCCCCGCCACCGAATGGGCCCGCACCGCACCCATGGGTTCATGGGTGGGCGCAGCAGGCCCACGCGGCTCCATGGTGATCTCCAAATCCTTCGACTGGTACTGGATGCTGGCTGACGCCAGCGGCCTGCCTGCCGTAGAGCGTGCACTGGCCGAACTACCGCCCACTGCACAAGTAACAGTGCGTTTGGCCGTGGCCGAAGCGGACCGTCGTGCGCTGTCTTCGCAGGCACAAGTCGATCTGCAATGGGTGGACTCACTGACAGCAGCCGCTGAAGCTTTATCGCTGCCAGAAACACCCGGTTTCATCTGGGCCGCTGGAGAACACAGTGACATGGCTGCACTGCGCAAGGTTGTGGTCGCCAAAGGCGCATCTCCCAAGCGCATGCGCATTGCTGCCTACTGGAAGCAAGGCGAAGCGGCGCACCATGCCGAGCTGGCCGATAAAGAATAAACAGTCGAGCGGATGGATGAGCAGGCAGCACTGCACGCATTCGGACTCAAGCAGTACGCAATGCCACAGTGAAGCAGTGCTCAATAACATTTCGACATAAAAAAAGCCGCTGGTACCAGCGGCTTTTTTGCGAGATAGCTCACAGCCATTAGTGCTGCAAAATTTTGCTCAAGAAATCCTTGGTGCGTGACTGGCGCGCATCAGGGTTGCCAAAGAACTCTTCCTTGGAGCAATCTTCCAAAATCTTGCCGCCCACATCCATGAAGATCACACGGCTGGCAACCTTCTTGGCAAAGCCCATTTCGTGCGTGACGCACATCATGGTCATACCATCGTGGGCCAGACCGACCATCACATCCAGCACTTCACCAACCATTTCGGGGTCGAGTGCAGAAGTAGGCTCGTCAAACAGCATCACGATCGGGTCCATAGACAGCGCACGGGCAATCGCCACGCGCTGCTGCTGTCCGCCTGAAAGCTGACCGGGGAACTTGTCTTTATGGGCCGTCAAACCGACACGGTCCAGCATCTTCAGGCCACGCGCCTTGGCGTCGTCCACAGAGCGACCCAGCACCTTGATCTGTGCAATGGTCAGATTTTCTGTGACGGACAAGTGCGGGAACAGCTCAAAGTGCTGAAACACCATGCCCACTTTGGAGCGCAGCTGAGGCAAATTGGTGTGCTTGGTATCGTGCACGGCAGTGCCGTTCACCCAAATCTCACCCTTCTGGATCGGCTCCAGCGCGTTGATGGTCTTGATCAAAGTGGACTTGCCAGAGCCCGAGGGACCGCAAACCACCACCACTTCACCTTTTTTGATGCTGGTCGAGCAGTCGTTGAGTACCTGAAAGCTGCCGTACCACTTGGAGACGTTTTTGAGTTCAATCATGCGTAAATCCTTTGTCACCAATGTCCATCAGCGGATGATGGCAATCTTTTTGTGCAGACGCTTGACCCAGTAAGACAGGCCAAAGCAAATCACGAAATACACCACAGCAGCAGCAATATAGGCTTCCATGGGTCGGCCATAGTTCTTGCCGGCTACTTCAAAGCCCTTGAGCATGTCGTAGGCACCAATGGCATAAACCAGCGAAGTGTCCTGAAACAAGATGATGGTCTGCGTCAGCAGCACAGGCAGCATGTTGCGGAAAGCCTGCGGCAGCACCACCAGTCGCATGTTTTGCCCATAGGTCATGCCCACAGCCTGGCCTGCATGCACCTGGCCACGCGGTACCGACTGAATACCAGCACGCATGATCTCGGAGAAGTAAGCCGCTTCAAAAGCAACGAACGTCACTACGGCAGACAGCTCTGCCCCAATAGGCTTGCCAATTACCAGAGGCACCAGCAAGAAGAACCACAAAATCACCATCACCAGCGGAATAGAGCGCATGCCGTTGACATAAATGGTGGCAGGCACTGCCAGCCATTTTTTGCCAGACAGGCGCATCAGCGCCAGGACCGTACCAAAGAAAATGCCACCCAAAGTAGCAACTACCGTCAGCATCAAGCTGAAATAGAGGCCTTTGAGAACAAAGTTTTGGACCAAGTCCCAGTTGTAGAACGAAAAATCAAGTGCGAGATTCATGCTCAATGCCCTCCCACTGCGCCAGCGGACACCAGCCCGGGAACACGTGAGCGCTTCTCAATGAAGGCCATGATGCGATTGATAGCGAAGGCAGAAATGATGTACAGGCCTGTGACCGCCATGTACACCTCAATGCCACGGCCTGTTTCTTCCTGTGCCTGCATCGCAAACATCGTCAACTCAGTGACCGACACGGCAAACGCGACAGACGAGTTTTTGAAGATATTCATCGTCTCGCTGGTCAGCGGTGGAATGATGATGCGAAACGCATTGGGCAACAGTACAAAACGGTAGGTTTGCCATGTGGTGAACCCCATGGCCATCCCCGCATAACGCTGCCCACGCGGCAGAGCCTGGATACCTGAACGTACCTGCTCGGCAATACGTGCCGAAGTAAAAAATCCCAGCGCCAGCACCACCAGCACAAAGCCCGAAACGGACTTCATCGCAGGGAAGATGGCTGGTACCACGTGGTACCAGAGAAAAATTTGAACCAGCAACGGGATATTGCGGAAAAATTCCACCCACGCATTGCCGAAACGCACCGTCCACGGACGATTTTCCAGAGTCCGCAAAGTACCAATCACCACACCAGCGACCAAAGCCAAAATCAGTGCCAAAACGGACACCGAAACCGTCCAGCCCCAGGCCGACAACATCCAATCCAGATAGGTGATGTCACCGTCCTTGCCAAAACAGCCTTCGCGCACTGTGCGGTCCAGCGTGTCTTCGCAAAACATTTGCCAATCCCAATTCATAGGATTCCCTTCCAATTAACCAACCTGATGCCCGTTTTTCACACGGGCCTTCCAACGGAAAACGCCCCAACCAGCACTCGCAGGCGGGGCGTATTCAATTGGCAAAATTACTTGTTGTAATCTTCCTTAGGCTTGTTGTTGGGGTTGTTCCAAGCATCCTTGGTGGCATCCGACAGCGGCAGGCCCACAGCAACGTTGGCTGGAGGAATAGGCTTGACGAACCACTTGTCCCACAGCTTGGCCAGCGTGCCATCCTTGACTTGGCGAGCGATCGAATCGTTCACAGCCTTCAGGAAAGCGGGATCGTTCTTGCGCACCATGCAAGCGATTGGCTCAGTAGACAAAGGCTCGCCCACGATCTTGAAATCCTTGGGGTTCTTGGATTTGGAGATGTTGCCCGCCAAGATGGAGCCATCCATCACAAACGCATCTGCACGACCTGTTTCCAGCAGCAAGAAGCTGTCTGCGTGGTCCTTGCCCATGATGTTCTTGAATTCAATGCCTTCAGCGCGCTTGTTTTGGCGCAGCAATTGCACCGAAGTGGTGCCCGTAGTCGTCGCCACGGTCTTGCCATTCAGGTCTTTCACATCATTGATGCCAGATTTGGCATTCACAGCAATGCGCACCTGCTCCACATAGGTGGTGTTAGCAAAGTCCACATCCTTTTGACGGTTCAGGTCATTGGTTGTAGAGCCACACTCCAGATCCACAGTACCGTTGACCACCAATGGGATACGGTTTTGCGAGGTCACTGGCTGGTATTTGGCCTCCACCTTCACGCCCAGCTGCTTGGCAATATCAGAGGTGATGTTTTCAGCCATTTCGGTGTGAAAACCCACGTACTTGCCATCGCCCAATGTGTAGCCCAGTGCGCCCGAGGATTCACGCACGCCCAGTGTCAGGCTTCCAGACGACTTGACCTTGGCCAATGTGTCGTTGGCTTGCGCCATGGCGCTACCAGCAGCCAGCGCCATCACAGCCACGGCCAGCAAATGTTTCTTCATACAGTGCTCCTCAGATCAGACTTAGTGAACAGGCAGACCCCGCGTCAAACGCATAAGGTCATGCATGATGTACATAATTTGCCACACATTGTCGAATGCGTGACAGAGATTCCCGCCCTCCTCGCGTCGCCAAGCGGAATGTCTTCCATCGTAAAAGCTTCAGAAGCTTTTCCCGAAGAAGTTTGATGCGGGGAAACACCTAGAAATCTGTGTTTTCTTGCATCAACATGATTTCGCCAATAAAAAAGCGACTTCCCCTACTCGGAAAAGTCGCTTGACAAGAGGAGGATTACCCCAACTCTTATGCAATCTTTGTGCCAATTATTCGGCTTTGGGCTTCTCTTGATCCACCGCTTGCTGCTGCAAGAAACTCCACAAAGCCTGCACCACCGTTTTCTGACTGTCTTTGCCTGTGGGTTTTTCTCGGTACGCCAGCACATCCATCGGCAGCTGAAACTTCGTGGTGCCTTCGGGTAATGCACTCACCAAGCGCCCAGACGCCAGCTCATTGCGCACCGCGCTGTATGGCAGGAATGCGATGCCATGGCCTTCAATCGCCATGGCCTTCAGCCCTTCCGCCATATCGGTCTCATACACACGCTCCAGATGCACGGGCATGTCTGCCTCTTTAAGCAGCAGCTCAGTCAAGCGCCCCAAATACGCACCAGGGCCATAGGCCAAGAAAGGCAAGGTTGCGCCTGCTGATCCCGGCAGCATGAACATGGGCTTGCCTTTGGCATCGGGCTTGGCATAAGGCGCTAGCAGCTCTTCACCCAGGCGCACCATTTCATAGCGCGAGGTATCCAGCTGAAATGGCTGCGAGCTGTGGTGATAGGCGATCAGCAAATCACATCCACCCTCCACCAGCCGCATTACGGCGTCATGCACGTTCAATGCAATCAAGCGACTTTTAAAAGAGCCAAACTGCTCCTGCACCTGAGACACCCATGCGGGAAAGAACGTAAAAGCCAGCGTGTGGGGCACGGCAAAGCCCACCATGCCTTTGTCACTGCTGGAGTGGGCGCGCAGCATCGAACGTGTGCTTTGCAGCGACTGCAGCATCTCCAGCGCCTGGTCGTACATGGTCTTGCCTGCCGACGTCAGCCGGGTGGGGTAAGAGCTGCGATCGACCAAATCGGTACCCGCCCATGCTTCCAGCGCCTGAATACGGCGCGAAAACGCGGGCTGGGTGACATGGCGCAGTTGAGCGGAGCGGCTGAAGCTGCGCGTTTCAGCCAGACTGACAAAGTCTTCAAGCCATTTTGTTTCCATACCGCAGATTATCGCCTTGCCGCAGCCTGACACCTTGGGATGTTCCGCATAGTCAGCGCAAGCAAATGCTTCAATAATGTTTGGTGGGTTCTGGCACATATCCGTGCTAGCTCTCAACATCCGGCTGGCGTGCACAACACCGACCACACCGGAATCGACATTGGGCGTTGGGTGACCCCCAAGCAGTTGGCGCTTCACACGCCTGCACGCCTGATCACTTGCTTAGCTTTTGTTTCCGATTCCGCGACATGTCTGAACCTACACCCAGCCCGGCCTCCAAGGCCGAAGGCTCTCACGAGCCGCGCTCCCTGCGCATTGAAGATTGGCTTACCGTCATCATCATGGCCTTGCTGGCCTTGATTACCTTTGGCAATGTGCTGGTGCGCTACTTCACCGATGCATCCTTTGCATGGACGGAAGAGTTCTCCATCTTCCTCATGATCTTGCTGGCCATGGTGGCAGGCAGCGCTGCCGTTGCGCGCGATCAGCACATCCGCATTGAATTTCTGACCTGCCGCGGCAGTTCTGCACGCAAGAAGGCGCTCGCCCTTTTGGGGTCGACATCAGTAGCGCTTCTTTTCATGCTGATTGCCGTTCTCAGCGCCCGCATGGTGTGGGATGACTGGCGCTACGAGGAGACATCCCCCGGCATTGGGGTGCCGCAGTGGTGGTATTCCATCTGGCTGCCCATTTGCTCGCTCGCCATCACCGCACGCGCCATTGGCCTGTTCATGCGCCAAACCAAGCCCGGTGCGTTTGAAGACGAGACCATCGAAGCCAGCGACAAGGAGCAAGCATGATCGCCACGCTGCTCTTTGTTGCCTTTCTGGTTCTGATGTTTCTTGGCGTACCGATTGGCGCGGCCTTGGGTCTGGCGGGTGCTGCATGCATTGCGCTGGCCAATATGGATGCGCAGTGGTTTGGCCTGCTGGCAGTGCCACAAAATTTGTATGCCGGTCTGGGCAAGTACCCACTGCTGGCCATCCCCATGTTTGTACTGGTGGGTTCCATATTTGACCGCTCTGGCGTGGCCGCACGGCTGGTGAACTTTGCCATCGCCATCGTGGGCCGTGGCCCCGGCATGCTGCCACTGGTGGCCATTGTGGTGGCCATGTTTCTGGGCGGTATCTCAGGCTCTGGTCCAGCGAACGCTGCCGCCGTGGGTGGCGTGATGATTGCCGCCATGTACCGCGCAGGTTACCCCGGCAGCTTCTCAGCCAGCGTGGTGGGGGCTGCCGCTGCCACCGACATTTTGATTCCCCCGTCCGTGGCCTTCATCATTTACTCGGTGCTGGTGCCCGGTGCCTCGGTGCCTGCACTGTTTGCCGCAGGCATGATTCCCGGCATCTTGGCGGGCATCGCTTTGATTGTTCCAGCCGTATGGATGGCGCGCAAACACAAGATGGGTCATCTGGAAGCCGCTCTGCCCCGCCCTGAGTTATGGAAAAGCTTCAAAGAAGCTATTTGGGGTCTGGCTGCCCCGATCTTGATTTTGGGTGGCATGCGCGCTGGCTGGTTCACGCCCACCGAAGCGGCGGTAGTCGCCGTGTTCTACGGACTGTTTGTTGGCATGGCAATTCACCGCACGATTGGCGTGCGCGATCTGTTCCCCATTCTGCGAGAGGCTGGTGAGCTGTCAGCCGTCATCATGCTGGTGGTGGCACTGGCGGGAATTTTTGCCTTCTCACTGTCCACGCTGGGGGTGATTGACCCCGTGGCCAACGCCATCGTCAACTCTGGCCTGGGCGAGTATGGCGTGCTGATGCTGCTGATCTTGCTGCTGATCACCGTGGGCATGTTCCTGGACGGCATCTCTATCTTCCTGATCTTTGTGCCGCTGCTGCTGCCGATCATGAACCACTACAACTGGGACCCCGTGTGGTTTGGCGTCATCCTGACATTGAAGGTGGCACTGGGCCAGTTCACCCCCCCACTGGCAGTGAATCTGATGGTGTCTTGCCGGATCGCCAATGTGCGTATGGAAAGCACCATCCGCTGGGTGATCCCCATGCTGATTGCCATGTTCGGCGTCATGCTGCTGGTGATTGCCTTCCCGCAACTGGCCCTGTGGCTGCCTGCCAAGCTGGGCTACTGATTTCCCCCGAGTGCTTGAAAACTTAAACCCAAAGAGGAGACAAACCATGAAACTTCGCACCTTCTTGAGCGCTACCGCCGCTGCGGCCACCTTGCTGAGCATGGGCCTGCCCGCAGCCCACGCACAAGCCAAGTACAAAGAGGAATACCGCCTGTCTGTCGTACTGGGCACCGCCTTTCCTTGGGGCAAGGGCGCAGAAATCTGGGCCAACAAAGTACGTGAGCGCACCGAAGGACGTATCAACATCAAGCTGTACCCCGGCACGTCACTGGTACAGGGCGACCAGACACGCGAGTTCAGCGCCATTCGCCAAGGCGTGATCGACATGGCCGTAGGCTCCACCATCAACTGGTCGCCGCAGGTCAAAGCACTGAATCTGTTTTCGCTGCCCTTCCTGTTCCCGGACTACGCTGCGGTCGATGCTGTGGTGCAAGGCCAGGTAGGCCAAGAAATTTTCAAGACCATCGACAAGGCGGGCGTACTGCCTTTGGCTTGGGGTGAAAACGGCTACCGTGAAATTTCCAACTCCAAACACGCCATCAGCAAGCCTGAAGACTTGAAGGGCCTGAAGATCCGCGTGGTGGGTTCCCCCCTGTTCCTCGACACGTTCACGGCACTGGGCGCTAACCCCACCCAAATGAGCTGGGCCGATGCACAGCCCGCCATGGCCAGCGGTGCGGTCGACGGCCAAGAAAATCCAGTGTCGGTGTACATGGCTGCCAAGCTGAGCACCGTGGGCCAAAAGTACATGACGCTGTGGGGCTACATGAACGACCCGCTGATCTATGTCGTGAACAAAGACGTATGGAACAGCTGGACCCCCGCAGACCGCGCCATCGTCAAGCAGGCAGCACTGGATGCAGCCAAAGAGCAAATCGCCATATCCCGCAAGGGCATGAGTGAAGCCGACAAGCCGCTGGTCAAAGAAATCACTGCACAGGGCGTAACCGTGACTGACCTGAACGCTGCACAACGCAAAGTGTTTGCCGATGCCACCCGCAGCGTGTACACCAAGTGGAAACCACAGATTGGCACCAACTTGGTAGACATGGCTGAAAAGGCGATTGCAGAGCGCAAGAAGTAATTCACAGCGGCTGCACTTACGCACATGCAAGAACGCACGTGCATGAGTACGTATCAAAGCGCCCTTGACGGATTATTTCGTCAAGGGCGCTTTCATTTTTACGACAACCTTCAGCGCATTGGGCCAGTGGACGTGCTCGCAAAAAGCAACATCAAATTCGCTGCGCACAATAGCGACAGAAATACCTTGTGAAAATCTACGGTCCGCCTAGCGGGCCAGCAATACCGCGCCAAGGGCTATCGCTGCCGGAACCGTTTGGATAAAGAAAATCTTTTTTGATGCGGTCATGGCGCCGTAGGCCCCCGCCACCATGATGCAAACGAGAAAGAAGATTTTGAACGCGTGCCCCTGCTCACCCAGCAGCAAGCCAGCCAAAAGACCTGCGGCCAAAAACCCGTTGTAGAGACCTTGGTTGGCTGCAAGCACTTTCGTCTGCTCGGCAAACTCCTGCGTCGTGCCAAAGGCTCGCCGCCCTTGTGGCTGGGTCCACAGAAACATTTCCAGCACAAGAATGTAGATGTGCAGCAAGGCAACAGCAGCAACAACAATATTGGCAAACACCTGCATATACATCTCCCGTTGAAATGGAAAGCCCCATGCCATGGTTCACACACGGCATCAAAGACACATGCATGGAGCCGTTTAAGGCTGGGCACCTGAAGGCTTCAGCATGCATTTACACACAAAAGATTACCAGTAGTACTTGTCACGCAAGCGCCAGCCATCCATTGGATGAAAGCGGCCATCACACAGGGCTGTGCGAGTGTTTCTTATCTGCTTACGCCGCTTGAATCAACGGATCATCGCCCATCAGCAACTGCAGCTGGCGTGCGGCTTCATGCCCTTCCCCCAAGAGCAGCACATGGCGCAGCCCCTGAATGATGTTCTGTGCAAAGCCCAGATCATTCATGAGTGAGCTGGCGGTGAAGCTGTCCAATAAACCTCCACGAATCGATGCGAACAGATGTTTGCGGAACTGGGCATCAAAAGCGGCAATGCGCTCATCCAGGGCCTGCAACTGAAGTGTCCAATCGGCTTCCGGGATATCTGACACGCTGAGCACGTGCATGTCCTTGAGTGTCTGCAGCATGTGCAGACGCAGCTCCAGATAACTGCTGCGTGCGGCAGAGTCATCGGGGCCTTGCAAGTATTTGTGCATATTGCGCTGCAGCCTGTGCGCATCTTTTACCGCCTCTACCAGCTGAAACGCTGCAACCTGGCTGTTGTGCCAGAAGTCTTGCTGCGCGCCATCCAGAGGTTGAACCATGCTGCCCATGAACTCCAGCAAATCGGCATACACCCCTTTGATGTGCGTTTTATAGAGTACATCGGCATTGATGGCTTGCTGCTGCAAGCGGTTGCGTAAATCCGCATCTTCTCGCACCAACTCATCGCGCATATTGGTGGGTGCGTACAAAGCATGGGCCACTACCTCCAGCCCCAAGCGCCCCATGTGCTGCAGCTCTTTGGACACTGCGCTGCATGCGCTCTCTACAGTTTGCAACGATGCAGGCTGCAAGTAGCGCGCACGTGTGATTTGCGTGACTTGTTCGGTGTGCGTGGCAATCAAGACTGCGGGCTCTTGCGGGTCAGGCATCCAGCGCAACAAAGCACTCGCCAGCTGGCCCTGCAAGGGCCAGAAAAAAAGCACCCCCATGACGTTAAACAGGGTGTGGAACATGGCCAGCTGAATGAGCTTGTTCTCGCCCATGTCCATCCAGCCAGTTGCTTGCAAGACCAGCCAGGTCATGGGTGAGAGCAGGAAAAATGCCATCACCGCCGTGGTGCAGTTAAACACCACGTGCGCCACTGCCAGCCGTTGCCCGCTGCGCGCACTGCCGATCATGCCCATCACCCCAGTCGAGACGGCCGAGCCCACGTTAGAGCCAATCGCAATGGCCAGCGCCTGGGACAGCTCCAGCTGCTGGTTGGCCAATGCAGCCAAAGTCAGCATCAACGTGGCATGGCTGGACTGCAGCACCACGGTAATCAAGGTGCCGATACCGATAAACAGCAGCGCCCCCTTGATGCCTTCTGCGCTGTAGCGATCCAGTTGCAAATCACCAAAGCTGGAAAAACCCTCCTTGATCTCATCGATCCCTAAAAAGATCAGCGAGATACCAAGCAGAAAACGGCCAATGGCCTTGCCTTTATCGCCTGCAAAACCCAGCAAAACACCAAACACCAGCAGCGGCATGGCCAGCGGCGCCATGCTCAGGTTTTGTCCTGCCATGGCCAGCAACCAGATGCCGCTGGTCGCCCCCAGGTTGGCACCAAAGAGCACTGAAATACTGCCCGCCAGGCTGATCAGCCCGGTACTGAGAAAAGCAATCGTCAGCAGCGAAACCAGGGTGCTGGACTGCAGCACAAAGGTAGCAGCTGTACCAAACAGCAAGCCTTTGAACGGCGTGGCAGTGCTGGTGGACAGCCAGCCTTCCAGCTTGCTGCCTGCCAAACTTTTCAGGCCTTGCTCCAGGTTCTGCATACCGAACAAAAACAAGGCCAAACCTGCACACAGCACCAGCCAGCCAGAGCTGTACCAGAACGACCATGCCAATGCCGCAAAAGCCAGCACGATCAAAGAATGTTTCGAATAGACGGGACTGAGCACGCCACACCTCTGCAAATTATTGGTTTTAAAGGCCTGAGCCTTGCGCCCAGGCCGCGCCCCTCCCGCGTGTGGCGTGGCGCACAGACTTGCAGTGTATGACGACTGTTTTTGCTAAACCGGCGTCACCAAGGACTGACCTGAGAAATGTCGCTGTGCATTGTTCAAAAACAAATCCACAGTGGCCTGCACGGCCTCGGGTGACCAGCCTGCCACGTGCGGCGTCAGCACCACGTTCTCCAGCTCCAGCAGCTGTGCCGGAGGAAGGGGCTCACTTTCATACACATCCAGCCCAGCACCCGCAAGCTGACCGGTGCGCAATGCCTGTGCCAGCGCGGCTGTGTCAATGACCGAACCACGCGCAATGTTCACCACATAGCCCTGTGGGCCCAAAGCCTGCAGCACCTGTGCGTTGACCAGATGCTTGGTGGCTGCACCACCTGGCGTGGCCACCACCAGCACGTCTGCCCACTGCGCCAGCTCTAGCACGCTGGCAAAGTAGCTGTAGTCCACGTCGTCTTTGGGCTTGCGGTTGTGATAGCCAATGGGCATATCAAACGCCTGTGCACGGCGGGCAATTTTCTGGCCAATAGTGCCCATACCCAGAACGCCCAAACGCTTGCCCGAAACGTTGGGCGGCAAAGGAATGTCGTTGCGCCACGTACCTTGCCGTGTGAGCTTGTCCAGATGCACGATGCCGCGCACAGCGGCAATCACCAAGCCGAATGCATGGTCTGCCACGCAGCTGTCATTGGTGCCCGCACCATTGCTCACGGCAATGCCGCGCGACTGGGCATGGGTCAGATCAATATTTTCATAGCCAGCACCCAGTGCCCCCACCATGCGCAGCTGGGGCATGGCATCCATTTGCGCAGCACTCAAACCAATCGCACCAATCGTCAGCACCACATGAATGCGCCCACCATCTAGCGCAATAGCCTGCGCTGCTTGCTCAGAATCGGGTGCATAAATCACCTCAAAGGGCACAGCAAGCTGGGCACGGTGCGCCTCAGACAAAACATTCAAGATCAATAAAACCGGCTTAGAGGCAGACATGGCAACGCAACTCACAAACTTAGAAGGTGGGGGAAATTATTAAGCGTCAGAGCTTTGCTGCAGGGCCCACATTTCGGCATACCGCCCACCTTGGCCCAGCAATGCCGCATGCGTGCCTCGCTCAATGATCTGGCCTGCGTCCATTACCAAAATCTCATGGGCATCGACCACCGTAGACAAGCGGTGCGCAATCACCAGTGTGGTTTTGCCCGCTGCTGCGCTGGCCAGCTCCTGCTGAATGGCGCGCTCGGTTTCACTATCGAGTGCCGAGGTGGCCTCATCAAAAATCATAATCGGAGGGTTCTTGAGCAACGTGCGCGCAATGGCCACACGCTGCTTTTCGCCACCAGACAGCTTCAGCCCCCGCTCACCCACCTTGGTGGCATAGCCTTGCGGCGTGGACATGATGAAATCGTGAATGCGCGCTGCTTTGGCGGCAGCCTCCACCTGGGCCTGCGTTGCGCCCGCACGCCCATAGGCAATGTTGTAGGCCACGGTGTCATTGAACAGCACCGTGTCTTGCGGCACGATACCAATTGCTTTGCGCACACTGTCTTGTGTTACCTGCCGGATGTCATGCCCGGCAATGCTTATGTGGCCACCTTGTACGTCATAAAACCGGTACAGCAGGCGTGCCAGGGTGCTCTTGCCCGCCCCAGAAGCACCAACCACGGCCACAGTCTTGCCCGCCGGGATACGAAAACTCAGGCCTCTCAAAATCGCACGTGCTGGCTCATACGCGAAATACACATTGTCAAAACATACATCTGGCTGACCATGGAGCTGCAGCGGCTGCGCGCCAGGGGCATCGGCCACTTCGCGCTCTTTATCCATCAGCGAGAACATGCGCGACAGATCCGCCATGCTCTGCTTGATCTCGCGGTACAAGGTGCCCAAGAAATTCAGCGGAATGTACAGCTGAATCATGAAGGCGTTGACCATGACAAAGTCGCCCAGCGTCAGCTCACCCGCCACCACCCCTTGCGTGGCACGCCACAGCATCGCCACCAAAGCGGTGGCAATGATGAACTGCTGCCCACCATTGAGCAAACTGAGGGTGCGCTGGCTTTTCAACCGCACAGTGCGCAGTGCCTGCAGGTTCTCGTCGTAACGATGGGCCTCAAAATCTTCGTTGTTGAAGTATTTGACCGTTTCGTAGTTCAGCAATGCATCGACTGCCTTGGTGTGCGCTGCGGAGTCCTGCGCGTTCGCCTCACGGCGGTACTGCGTGCGCCATTCCGTCACTTTCACGGTGAACGTGATGTAACACACCAGTGCCACGGCCGTAATCGCCGCAAAGCCCACATCAAAGGTGAACGCCAAAATACCCAGTACCAGCGCCATTTCAATCAGCGTGGGCAAGATGCTGTAGAGCGAATACGACACCAGTGACTCAGTGCTGCGCACGCCGCGCTCAATATCGCGTGTCATGCCGCCGGTCTGGCGCTCCAGGTGAAAGCGCAGACTCAAGGCATGCAGGTGACGAAAGGTCTCCAGCGCAATCGAGCGTGTGGCCCCTTGCGTAGCTTTGGAAAAGACCAGGTCACGCAACTCTGAAAACATGGAGGTACAAAACCGCAAAGCACCATATGCCAGCAGCAACCCTACCGGCACCACCAGCAGGGCAGCAGGGTCAGTGGCTTTGACGTTGAGTGCATCGACCAGTTGCTTGAGCAGCAGCGGCACCCCCACATTGGCGACCTTGGCCCCCACCATGAAAAGCAGTGCTGCCAGCACACGCCATTTGTATTCCCACAAATAAGGCATAAGTCGGCGCAAGGCCGACCACTCAGCGGCATTAGCCACGTTGGAAGCTGAGGGTTGTGGAGAAGCTATTTCGCCGCTACGTCGCATGGGGGACAATTCCGAGCTGTTTTTGTACTCAGATTGTCACCCATGCCCCGTTCGCCCGTACTGCCCAGCGTTGCCCTGCCCACCGACAAAGAGTTGGTGCTCAAGGTTGTGCCTATGCCCGGAGACTGCAACGCCAATGGAGATATCTTTGGTGGCTGGGTGATGTCGCAGGTGGACTTGGCAGGTTGCGTGCTGGCCATGCGACTGGCCGGTGGCAACCGCATGGCCACCGTGGCTGTGAAGGAATTTATCTTCAAGCAACCCGTGCGCGTGGGCGATGTGCTGTCGTTTTACTCCTGCGTGACACGCGTGGGGCGCACCTCCGTCACGGTGGATGTCGAGGTATTTGCCGAGCGCATGACGCACCAGGGCGAGTTCGTCAAAGTAACCGAGGCCGTCCTGACCTACGTGGCCATTGATGCTGAAGGCCAATCGCGCCCCTTGAGCTTGCCCGCGCAAGACAACGCCCCAGCCTGATGCAGCCATAGCCATTCAGCAAAAAAGCCTGAGCGCGTTATGCACTCAGGCTTTTTTCATGTCCGCACCGCTGAAATCAGGCTGCTGCAGCCACCGTTTGTGTTGCAGCCGGCTTGAGCGCGCTGCCGCTTGGTTTGTCTGCACGGTTATGCACACCCACTTCAATTTCACCTGAAAGCTGGCCGCCCTCTTCAATCACAATTTTTCCGTAACGGATTTTTCCGCTGACCTTGCCTGTGCTGTGAATGACCAGTTTCTGGCGCACCGTGAGTGACCCTGTGAACTCGCCATGGATCTCGGCAATATCGATCTCCGCCGAACCATGAAAAGCGCCTTGCTGCGTAATTTGAATCACGCGCGAATCCATGGTGGCTTCCACCGTACCTTCCACCACCAAGGTATCGCAATCCGTGATCTCCACGCCCTTGAGCTTGATATTGGGGCCTACGGTCAGCTTGCTACCGCCATGTTCTGTGGTTGCCGCCTGCTGCTCTGGCACATGGCTGCTGGTGTCCACCGGGCGGGCACCGACTGCATCACTGCTGCTGGATGAAGCAGGGGTTGATTGCAAAGTACTGCTGGTTGCGCTCAGGCCGCCGGGCGTAGTCGTGGTGCGGGTGGAAAATGTCTGTGGTTCACGCTTGGTAAAAAAGGGACTGTTCACGGCCATGCTTGCTCCTGATAGAAAGTCTTGAGCTTAGGAATGGTCTGCGGATACTTTCCCCCTCGTTTCGCAACAAGCGTAAGCAAAGACTACGGCTGTGGCGTCTGCTTACGCGTGTTGCCTGCACACACAAGACGCGAAGCCACACAGCGCCACCCAAGTGGCAGACGCCGCACGTCAAGACGTGATGTAAGCCGCCATGCCCACCGCCAGCATTTCGCCCTCTTCACTCAAAAAATCCATGCGCGTAGTCGCCACGCGCGAGCCCAGCCTCAGCACTTCGGCGCGCACCACAAAGCGCTCTCCAATGCCCGGGCGCATATAGTCCACGCGCAAGTCAATGGTGCCCAGCCTGGCAAACCGCTCGGCGCGCTTCATCACGGGCTCGTCCATGTGCTTGGCGCCAATGGCTGCCATCACTGCCACACCGGCCATGGCATCCAGCGCCGCGCTGATGGCGCCGCCATGAATGCGGTTGTACGTGGCGTGCCCCACCAGATGCGGCTGCATCTCCATACGGGCCGTTACCGTGGTGGCATTGGCACTCTCGAGCTTGAGGCCGAGCACTTTGTTGAAGCTTACAAATTCTTCCGTCAAATGCTGAAGCACGGCCATGAACTCGGGCTCAAATTGCAGTACTGCCGCATCGGCTTTAGTAGATGACATAGACATTCAAATAAAAAAGAGAGCTGCCTCCGCTTTAAATTCAATGGTTTCAGATAGTTTTATATCTAAAAACCAATGTACATAAGCGCTAGCAGCTCTTATTTATGAGACTCCACAAGCAACCAACATACCTAAAGGATTGCGTCTGGAGCGGCGTTTTTATGCAGCGTCTTCACACCACACAGCACTCGATTCAAGCGCAATGTCAGCCCGGCTGCTGCGCCTGCTGCAGTCAACTAGTCTCATTGCATGCAAACGCCTGCTCGCTTTGCGATACGGCAGGCTGCACCTGCCTTCTGACTTCAGCACTTACTGAAGTCAGGCTTGCGTTTTTAGTGGAAGAAGACACCGTCGCTTCACTCTATGACCGATACAAGATCGGCCTAGATTTCAGCACTTGCTGAAATCAGGTTTTCTCTTCTAGCGAAAACGCTCGCCCGCTTTGCCCTGCGGCAGGCTGCGCCTGCCTTCTGACTTCAGCACTTGCTGAAGTCAGACTTGCGTTTTTAGTGGAAGAAGACACCTTCGCTTCACTCTATGGCCGATACAAGATCGGCCTAGATTTCAGCACTTGCTGAAATCAGGTTTTCTCTTCTAGCGAAAACGCTCACACGCTTTGCGCTGCGGCAGGCAGCGCCTGCCTTCTGACTTCAGCACTTGCTAAAGTCAGGCTTGCGTTTTTCCATAAAAGCGGTGAATGCTTCGCGGGCGGCTGGCTGAGCCAGCATGCGACCAAAACTTTGGCCTTCTTCAGCCATTTGCGCCTTGATGGCATCGCGCTGGCCGCCCTTCATCAGGCGCTTGGTTTCCACCAGGGCTGACAAAGGTTTGGCCGCCAGCTTGGCCGCCTGTGCCTGGGCTACGCCATTGACTTCCGTGGGTGGCACCACGCGGTTGACCAGGCCTACTTCCAGCGCAGCTTCAGCCATGAAAGGCTCGCCTAGCAACAGGGCTTCTGCGGCGCGCTGGTAACCCATCAAGCGGGGCAGCAGCAGGCTGGATGCGGCTTCAGGGCACAGTCCCAGATTTACAAAAGGCACAGAGAAAGCGGCGTTGTCACCGGCATAAACCAGGTCGCAATGCAGCAGCATGGTGGTGCCAATGCCCACAGCCGGGCCGGCCACAGCGGCAATCAGTGGCTTGGGGAAATCAGCCAGCGCATGCAAGAACTGAAACACCGGGCTTTGCTGGGGCAGACCATCGCCAGCGCCTTGGCGCGCCAAAAAGTCGCCAATGTCATTGCCTGCGCTGAACACCGTGGCATCGCCTTGCAGCACCACCACGCGCACAGCGTCATCGGTGGCAGCGCTAGTCAAAGCGGCTGCCATTGCGCCATACATGGCTTGGGTGATGGAGTTTTTCTTGTCTACACGGTTGAGTGTGATGGTGCGCACACCGGCTTCTGTGTGTACCAGGATGTCTTGGGTAGCGGTATCTGTCATGGGTTTTCCTGCAAAAAAATCAACAGCAAGGCCGTGCTGCGCCGGGACGGGGTTCACACACCACGTCTTAGGTCTGCAACCGCAGTGCCTTACTCTTTGTAATAAACGATTTGATGGCTGGTTGCCAGCAAGCTGCCTTCGCTGTCCCACAGCTGGGCTGTCTGGTCAAAGTAACCATTGCGAAAGGCCTGCGCACTGGCCTGGGCTAGCAGGTGCTTGTCGCCCTGCTTGGCCAGCTGTTCACTGCTGGCATGGAAATATACGGTCATCCCGACCGTGCCCGCAGGAACCCGGCGTGCACGGCGCAGCCAGATACGGGGGAAAAACACGTCAGACAAGGCGGTCAACGCCGGAAAGTCCAGCGCACGCGCAGGCTCATCACGCACCCACAGCTGAGAAATGCTTTCGTGCCCGCTGTCATCCCAGGTTTTAGGGATTGCACCCTGCACCACGCGCATGTCGTAACGCTGCAGCCATTCCATGGCACCGCGCGTGTCAAAGCGCTCGCAGCTTTGTGGATGAGGCATGGCCGGATGGGCAATGTCATCAAGGCTGAATGTCTCTCGGCGCACGGCGGTAATCACCGTGGCGGTGGTGGATACCACCAGCTCGCCTTGCGCATTGCGTTGACCCATCAGCACCGTCCAGTGCTGGGTTGACCGGTTGGTTCGCACAGGGGTGGCTTCAATGCGCACATCTCCTGCTTCTACAGGGCCTGCGAAATTGACGGTGATTGATAACGGATCGCCCAGTACCTGGGGGTGCTGCAGCACCGCTTGCAGCATCTGCGCTGCGGTGATGCCGCCGTACGGCCCCACCATGTTCCAGTAGGCGGCTGGGGCCTGGGTGTGCACGCTGCCATCGTGCTGGGGCGTCATGCGCAAAGCAGCATCCAGAGGATGAATATCTGTGGCAGTCATGCCATTGTGGGAGTCTTGCGGGGCGCTCATATCATGAAATCTCCGAGAAAAGCTCACCTTGCCCAGACTGCTTGGGGGCAGCCACGGCGCTACGTTCTATCTTAGTGAATGTAGTGCCATGGCCCGCAGGTGGCTGACCCTTAGGCGTCATCTGTGTATTGCCATCCAGCCAGCGCTCCAGCACCGTCAAGGCGCGTGGCCACAGCGAGCGCTCCATCTCCGCACGGAAAAATCCAAAATGGCCAATGCGCCGCTGCGGGGTGTCCAGCATGCGCAAGCGCTCAAGACTTTGCGGGCAATTGCGGTACCAGCTGACGAGCGAAGCGGTGGAGCGCCACGACATCATTTCGTCGTCTTCAATCGAAAATGCATGTAAGGGGTAACGCGCTGCGGCATAGGCCTTGCGCAAGGGCTCACCTTCCACCCCGATCCCGTAATTGGGGTGCATGCACCACTTGCGCCATTGCCAGATAACGCCTGCGGGTAAATCGCCCACCAAACCCCATTTCTTGCCTGGCATGCAGCCACACACACTGGTGATCAACGGCGCAATCCCCCACCACCACAGCAAGACTTTGCGCCGCGTGGGTGGTGCGTTGTCACGCCAGTAACCGCTGCCACTGGCAATACAGAGCAAACCATCAATAGGCATGGGGGTTGCACTCATACCCGGCAGCTGTGCCCCTACGCTGTGGCCAATCCAGTACAAAGGCAGGCTGGGCGACTGAATGCGCAGATGCGTTGCAACGGCAGCGCAGTCCGCAGCCCAATCAATGAGATTGGCCTTGGCCTTGCGCAAAGGGCCATGCAAAGACTCGGCATGCCCTCGGTAATCAAACGTAGTGACGGCATAGCCATGGGCCGCCAGCCACTGAGAAAAAGCCGTATAAAACCGTTGCGGTACGCCAATGGCCGCAGCCACCACCACCTGCCCCCGCACACGGACATCCACTGGCAAACACTGCCGCAGGGCCAGTGGCCCTGCGGTGCCTGCCACCTCTAATGTTGACGCTTGCCAGCGCACCTCAACCCCTTGGCCCGCTGTTGCGTCATCCATGGGTTAGACGCGCTCGAAAATACCAGCAGCGCCTTGGCCTGTGCCTACACACATGGTGACCATGCCGTACTTCAGGTTGTGGCGGCGCAAGGCATGCACCACCGTAGCAGCACGAATGGCACCCGTAGCACCCAGTGGGTGACCCAGTGCAATGGCCCCCCCCATGGGGTTCACTTTGGAGGGGTCAAGACCCAAGGTGTTCATCACCGCCAGCGACTGAGCGGCAAAGGCTTCGTTCAGTTCAAACCAGTCAATGTCCTGGTGGTTAATGCCGGCATAACGCAGCGCAGCAGGAATGGCTTCAATGGGGCCAATGCCCATGATCTCTGGCGGAACACCGCGCGCGGCAAAGCTTACAAAACGCGCCAGCGGGGTCAGCCCAAACTGCTTGACAGCTTTTTCGCTGGCCAAAATCAATGCGCCTGCGCCATCGCTGGTTTGCGACGAGTTACCAGCCGTGACAGATCCGCGTGCCGCAAACACCGGGCGCAGTTTGCCCAAGGCTTCCAGCGTGGTGTCCGGGCGTGGGCCTTCGTCCAGATTCACCGTGCGCATCTTGGTCATCACTTCACCAGTGGCCAAATTGGGCATGCGATCGATGATGTCAAACGGTGTGATTTCGTTGGTGAACTCACCCGCTTGCTGCGCCTTGACGGCACGCAGGTGCGACTCCAGCGCAAACGCATCTTGCTGCTCACGGCTGATCTTCCACTGCTGCGCTACCTTCTCAGCGGTCAGCCCCATGCCATAGGCAATGCCCACGTTTTCATCGCGTGCAAACACCTCGGGGTTGAACGATGGCTTGTTGCCGCCCATGGGCACCATGCTCATGGATTCAGCGCCACCAGCGATCAGCACATCGGCCTCGCCCACACGAATGCGGTCAGCCGCCATCTGGATGGCAGACACGCCGGATGCGCAAAAGCGGTTCACTGTGATACCGCCAATAGGGTGATCAAACGCCAGCCCCACAGCGATACGCGCCATATTCATGCCCTGCTCCCCCTCGGGGAAAGAACAGCCGATGATGGCGTCTTCAATGGCCTTCGGGTCCAGCGTCGGCACTTGCAGCATGGCCGACTTCATGGCCGCCACCAGCAGATCATCGGGACGGGTATTTTTAAAGTAACCGCGGCCAGAACGACCAATAGGGGTGCGTGTTGCGGCAACGATGTACGCGTCTTGTACTTGTTTCATTTTTTGATCTTTCAGTGATCCGTTTGAAAGACACTGCGTTCGCGGCTGAGCAAGCGGCGCGAGCGGCCTTCAGGCCAGGCAGACGGCGCGCAGTCCCCACCACGTACCTGCTGTACGTGAGGGTGATGAGCACCGCCCAAGGCGGCATGAAGAACGCGCAGTAGCTTCATCAGTTTCGAACAGGTTTGCCGGTGTTGAGCATGCCCAAAATGCGCTCATGCGTTTTTGGCTGACCAATCAGATGGCAGAAAACTTTGCGCTCCATCGCCAGCAGGTATTCCTCGGTGACCAGCGAACCTGCATCCACCTCGCCACCGCAAACCACCTCAGCAATCATGGCTGCAATCTTGAAGTCATAGGCACTGATAAAGCCACCGTCACGCATATTCACCAGTTGCGCCTTGATGGTGGCAATACCACTGCGCCCCGCCACCGGGAAAGAACGCTTGATGGGGGCACGCCAGCCGCCTGTGGCCATGGCCTTGGCTTCGTTGATGGCCACAAACAGCACCTCGTCCTTGTGCGGCACGATGATGTCGCTGTCCAGCAAAAAGCCCAGCTTGCGCGACTCGATCGCGCTGGTACCCACCTTGGCCATGGCCGCAGCGGTAAAGCCTTCGGTCAGGAAAGGCAGCACATCTTTGCTGGTCGAGCTGGCCATGTTCTCTGCAGCGCGGCGCGCAATATAGGTCAGGCCACCGGCACCGGGCACCAGCCCCACGCCAACCTCAACCAACCCGATATAGCTTTCCATGTGCGCCACGCGGCGGGCCGAGTACACGGCCAGCTCACAGCCGCCCCCCAGTGCCATGCCATGAATGGCAGCAACCACCGGCACTTGTGCGTAACGGATGCGCATCATCATGGCCTGCAGCTCTGACTCGATACTGTCAATCGCATCAGCGCCACCGACCAGGAAGGCGGGCATGGTGGCTTCCAGGTCAGCACCGACGCTGAACGGAGCATCGCCCGACCAGATCACCATGCCCTGGAAGTCTTGCTCGGCGGCATCCACTGCTTCGACCAAGCCTTCCATGACTTCAGGGCTGATTGCGTGCATCTTGTTTTTGATGCTGGCAATCAGAATTTCACCGTCCAGCGTCCAGGTGCGCAGGGCTTTGGATTCAAACACCGTCGTGCCTGCCGTCTTCCAGTCGGGCAAGCTGGTTTCACCCAGCAGTTTTTCAGGGAACAGCTGGCGCTCATACACGGGCAGCACGCGGCGTGCCACAAACTTGCCTAACGCAGGGCTCCAGGAACCTTCGCCCGTGTGCACGCCACCGGCGGCGGCCACCGGGCCTTCAAACACCCACTTGGGCAGCGGCGCTTTGGACAGTGCCTTGCCTGCGTCGATGTCTTCCTGAATCATCTTTGCCACGTCCAGCCAGCCGGCTTCTTGCCACAGCTCGAACGGGCCTTGCTTCATGCCAAAGCCCCAGCGCATGGCCTGATCCACATCGCGGGCGGAATCAGCAATGGTCTCCAGATGCACAGCGGCATAGTGAAAGCTGTTGCGCAAAATAGCCCACAGGAACTGGCCGGGTGCGCCTTCAGCGTTGCGCAGCAGTTTCAGGCGCTCGGCTGCAGGCTTTTTGAGCATGCGCGCATACACCTCATCGGCCTTTTGGCCGCCGGGGATGTAGTCTTCGCTGTCCAGCTCAAACTGCAGAATGTCGCGGCCCACTTTTTTGTAGAAACCGGCCTTGGTCTTTTGCCCCAGATTGCCCAGCTCCAGCAACTTCTTCAACACGGGGGGCGTGCCAAAGCTGTCGTAGAAGGGGTCAGTCTCAGCGCTCAAAGTGTCTTGCAGCGTCTTGATGACGTGGGCCATGGTGTCCAGGCCCACTACGTCTGCAGTGCGGAAGGTGCCCGACGAAGCACGACCGAGCTTTTTGCCGGTCAAATCGTCCACCACGTCAAACGTCAAGCCAAAGTTTTCCACCTCTTTCATCGTCGTCAGCATGCCGGCAATGCCGATGCGGTTGGCAATGAAGTTGGGCGTGTCTTTAGCGCGCACCACACCCTTGCCAAGGCCGCTGGTGACAAAGGCCTCCAGTTGATCCAGCACCTCGGGGTTAGTGGTGGGCGTGTTGATCAGCTCCACCAGCGGCATATAGCGTGGCGGGTTGAAGAAGTGAATGCCACAGAAACGCGGCTTGATGGCCTCAGGCAGCGCTTCAGACAGTTTGGTGATGGACAGGCCCGAAGTGTTCGATGCCACCAGCGCATGCTTGGCAACAAACGGCGCTATCTTGGTGTACAGGTCCAGCTTCCAGTCCATGCGCTCGGCAATCGCCTCAATGATGAGGTCGCAGCCCTTGAGCAGCTTGAGGTGCTCTTCATAGTTCGCCGGCTGAATCAAGTCAGCGTCTTCGGCCACACCAATGGGCGATGGCTTGAGCTTTTTCAGGTTGGCAATCGCCTTTTCGGCGATGGCACTTTTGGAGCCTTCTTTGGCAGGCAGGTCAAACAAGATGACCGGCACTTTGACGTTCACCAGATGCGCAGCAATTTGCGCACCCATCACGCCAGCGCCCAGCACGGCGACTTTCTTCACATTGAATCGGGACATGAGAATGTTCCATTGAATGCTGCCCATGAACCCGCATGGCGCCCCACCAGGTAAGCGCCATGCGGGCCGGGTCAGCGTTGTTCTTCTTTACTGCACGCGCACCCAGGTCTGGGTACGCCCAAATGGGCCGATAGAGCCGCGCACTTCCAGCTTTGCACCGCCTTCAATCGGGGTCATGCGCAGCGTGTAGGTTTTGCCGTTTTCGGGGTCGAGAATCTTGCCGTCTTCCCAGACGTCTTTGCCCTCAGCCTTTTTGGCGCCCCGGATGATTTCAAGACCCACCACAGGTTTGTCTTTGCGGTCATCCGCGCACTTGTCGCATACCGCGTTGGGGTTGGCACCCTCACGCAGCACACGCTCCACCTTGCCGGTCAGTACGCCACCGTGGTCGGTGATGCGCACTTCAGACTTGGGGGCCTGGGTTTTTTCATCCAAGCTCTTCCACAAGCCGACAGGTGACATCTGTGCCATGGCTGGCGCACCGAAAGCTACGCAAACCAGAGCTGCTAACACTTTATTCATGAGAACCTCCGCATCAAAGACTTTCACATTGAAGAAAATACATGCGCTGGCAGCTACTTAACTGAGAGCAGCATCGGTATCCATCAACACCTTGCTGCCCGCACGTGCGGTACGCATCAACGTGACGGTTTCGGGGAACAGCTTGGCAAAGTAAAAGCGTGCGGTTTGCAGCTTGCCGACGTAGAACGGATCGGTATTACCGGCCGCAATGGCACGCAACGACACCTGCGCCATGCGGGCAAACAGGTAGCCAAACACCAGGTGACCAGCTACACGCAGGTAATCCACCGATGCAGCGCCCACTTCGTCTGGGTTTTGCATGCCCTTGAATCCGATTTCGGTGGTGAACTTGGTCATCTGGTCGCCCAGCATGGCGATGGGGTTGATGAATTCGGCCATCTTCTCGTTGACGCCTTCTTCTTCCACCAACTGCGCCACCAGCTTGCCAAACTTCTTGAGTGTTGCGCCCTGATTGCCCAGCACTTTGCGGCCCAGCAGATCCAGCGCCTGCACGCCGTTGGTACCTTCATAGATCATGTTGATGCGGTTATCGCGCACGTACTGCTCCATGCCCCATTCTTTGATGAATCCATGGCCGCCAAACACCTGCTGACTCGCTGTGGTGGCAATCCAGCCGTTGTCGGTCAGGAAAGCCTTCACGATGGGTGTGAGCAGTGCCACCAAGTCAGCGCTGTCTTTCTGCACTTTCTCGTCTGGGTGATTCAGTTCCTTGTCGATCAGCAGTGCGCAGAAAGTTGACAGCGCACGGCCGCCTTCGGCATACGCCTTGGCCGTCAGCAGCATGCGGCGCACATCTGGGTGCACGATGATGGGGTCGGCTGGTTTGTCTTTGGCTTTGACGCCCGAGAGGCTGCGCATTTGCAGGCGATCCTTGGCGTAGGCCAGCGCGTTTTGGTAAGCCACTTCGGTCAGCCCCAACGACTGGTTGCCCACGCCCAAACGTGCGGCATTCATCATCACGAACATGGCTTGCAGGCCCTTGTTGGGCTGGCCCACCATTTCGCCGACGGCATCTTCCATCACGATCTGAGCGGTCGCGTTGGACTTGATGCCCATCTTGTGCTCCAGGCCACCACAGTAAATGCCGTTGCGCTCACCCAGCGAGCCATCGGCATTGACTTTGTACTTAGGCACCACAAACAGGCTGATGCCTTTGGAGCCCACGGGCGCATCGGGCAAACGTGCCAGCACCAGGTGAATGATGTTGGAGGTGAAGTCGTGCTCACCCGCCGAAATAAAGATTTTGTTGCCCGTGATTTTGTAGGTTCCATCAGCCTGTGGCTCAGCTTTGGAACGCAGCAGGCCCAGATCGGTGCCGCAATGAGGCTCGGTCAGGCACATAGTGCCAGTCCACTCACCACTGGTCAGCTTAGGCAGGTACTTGGTTTTCAGGCCATCAGAGCCATGGGCGTGCAACGCTTCGTAAGCGCCATGCGACAGACCTGGGTACATGGTCCACGCCTGGTTGGCGCTGTTGAGCATTTCGTACAAGGCCGAGTTGATGGCAAAGGGCAGGCCTTGTCCACCGTATGCGGGGTCGCACGACAGTGCGGGCCAGCCACCTTCTACAAACTGTGCATAGGCTTCTTTGTAACCCTTGGGGGTGGTCACTTCGTGCGTGGTCTTGTCCAGGTGGCAGCCCTCTTCATCACCGCTGATGTTCAAAGGAAATGCCACGTTGGCTGCAAATTTACCTGCCTCTTCCAGTACGGCATTGATGGTGTCTGCATCGACTTCGGCATGCTTGGGCAGCGCTTTGTATTCTTCTTCGATCTTGAACACTTCGTGCATCAAGAATTGCATGTCGCGCAGGGGCGGGTTGTAGCTGGGCATGGTTTGTCTCCTCTTGTATCAGCAATAACAGTGGTGAAGGGGTGGCTTACGCCTGAATGGGCTGTACGCCGTAGCGCAGCAAAATGCTTTCAAAACCAGCCAAAGCACGCTGCATGGCACCCGAGCTGCGCATGAAACGCGCCTCGTAATGCAGCACCAAAATCAGGCCGTGAATTTCTGACAGAACCTGGCTTTCATCGACATCTGCGGCCAAATCACCAAGTTCTTTGCATTGGGTGATGGAGCGGCGCATGGCCTCGTGCCACGTGCCCACTGAGTTGACCAGTGCATCGCGCACGGGGCCAATGTTGTCGTGGAACTCAATCGCACCGCTGATGTAAATACAACCCGAGTCCAGCTCAATGGTGGTGCGCTTCATCCAGTTGTCGAACAGTGCACGCAGTCGCAGCAAGCCGCGTTCAGCCTGCAACGCTGGGTAGAAAACCTCTTGTTCAAAGCGCTGGTGATATTCACGAATCACCGAAATCTGAAGTTCTTCGCGTGAACCAAAGTGGGCAAAAACGCCTGACTTGCTCATCTGCGTTGCTTCGGCCAAGCCACCAATGGACAAGCTTTCCAGGCCGTTGTGCATGGCCAATTGCAAGGCCGCATCAATAATGTGGGCCTTGGTCTGCAGCCCTTTGGGAGAAACACGGTGGCTGCTCCCCGCCCCGCGCGGCTTGGACGCTACGGCAGAGCTGGTTGGGACGGTAGGGAAAATGTGTGGGGTGAGAGACATGCATTACCAATAAAAACGAACGTGCGTTCTTTTTTAATCGTAAAAACATCCCTCTGCTTTGAGCATAGGTGCAAACCCTTGGCTTTAAGGATTTTTTATCCTCACGCCAGCATCCGAGATTCAAGCAAGCCACAAAAAAGGGCGGCAGCCTTCGCTGTCGCCCTTTGGGATTGGGTGCTTGCTTATTCTTAAATCAGCATCGCCAGGCTGGCATCCATGTTTTCCGTGGGCTGCCGGCGAAAACCTGTGCGCACAAAGCGCTGCATGCGCCCTAGAACAAAAGACATCAGCACGCTGGCTGCAACCTGCGCTTCCACCGTGGGCGTCGCAGAGCCCAAAGCACCGGCAGCAGGGCGCAAACATTGCCGCAGTGTCGACTCGATACGGTCAAAGAACTGATTCATGCGTGCTTGCAAGCGGTCATGCTCCAGTTGCAATGCATCGCCCACCATCACACGCACCATGCCGGGGTTGCGCTCTGCAAATTGCAGCAGCAACGCGACAATGCGTGCGGCGCGGCGAGCACCATCTTCTGGCGTCATGTCAACCGCTTCGCCCTCGCGTCCAGCAACCTGCTGCACCAAGGCAAACACTGACTGCTCGATAAAGTCGATCAACCCTTCGAACATTTGCGCCTTGCTGGCGAAATGGCGATACAGAGCCGCTTCACTCACAGAGAGATTCGCTGCCAAAGCTGCCGTTGTGATGCGATCACTACCGGGTTTTTCCAGCATGGCGGCCAATGCCTGAAGAATCTGCTCACGACGCTCACCAGGTTTAGGGCGCTTGCGCGTACGGGGCTGCTCCTCCAACGCGGAATTGGCAACTACAGTCTCGGCTATTTCGGTCAGAGGGCTCAGAACTTCAGATACGGACATAAGGCAGGCAAATCAACAGGTAAATCAATTCATTCTCTCACAGAGCATAGCGGAAGTAACCGTTTGTCAGATCAAGAGAATCAGAAGTTGTTACTCATTGAATATGAGTTGTACTTTCATTCCTTGGTCATACGCGCCTTGTCCAAAACGCAGGTCTGCACCATGGCCGTGGGCTATTTCTTGTGCAATCGCAAGCCCTAACCCAGTCCCCTCAGCCATGACACCAGGTACACGGTAAAAGCGCTGGGTCAAACGTGTGTACTCACCCACTGCGACACCGGGGCCATCATCTTCGACTTCGACATAAGCGCGCATATCCCGGTGGTCTGCAATTTTTTTACCACATCGCAACGTCACTTGTCCGCCTTGCGGCGTGTATTTGATGGCGTTGTCCAAGACGTTGCTTATTAATTCACGCAGCAACCATTCGTGACCTGTGACGTGGGCGGACTCTGCCTCCAGCCCCAAATCCAGGCCTTTGGCCAAAGCACTGTCCAAGAATGATTCCAGCAGCGCCTCGCACAGACTCTTCAAATCCACCCTCTGCGCTGCTGCACCCTGCTGCAGACCACTGTCTACACGCGACAAGGCCAGGAGCTGGTTAGCCAATTGTGTGGTTCTGCGTGATGCCTTGCGCAACTGATCGACTTGCTCAGCCGATAGCACAATGCTTTTGCCCGAAGCAGTCTGCGCCATCAATGCCCACGCTTCCACTTGCGACTGCAAAGCGGCCAAGGGAGTGCGCAGTTGGTGAGCGGCATCGGTGATAAATCGCTGTTGAACCTCGTTTTCTGCATGGGCTTTTGCGAAAAGTCGATTCAGTGCATCCACCATGGCCTGCACCTCTGCAGGAGCATCCGCTACGTGGTCAATCGGGCAGACATCTTTAGGCAATCTGGATTGAACGGCCTGCGCCAAAGTCAGCCAAGGGGTCAGCGCCCTGCGAGCAGCCCTATGCGCCATGGCAGCCAACACCAGCAGCATCAGCAAAGCGGGCAAGCTGGTAAGCAACAGGTCTTGCACGGCAGGCGACTGCCCCGGATGCGCTGCAATCTGCGTGGCTACGCTGTAGCCCAGCCAAACGGCCGACAGCATCAGGCCCAGCATGGGCAGCAACATTGGCAAAAACAAAGCCACCCAGCGCTTGCGAATGAGCAGTTGCATAAATACTAAAAAAGGAGCTTATAGCGCTTATAAACAGTAGTTTTCAATACTAATTAGCATCGAATTCATTACAAACAAAGCGCTTACAGCTATTAAATTCAAACAATCACAGATTCCTGCTGGTGCAGATCCAGGCGGTAGCCAAAGCCTCGGATGGAACGCAAAGCCACTCCATAGGGCTCCAATTTGGCACGCAGACGCGATACATAAACCTCCACCGCGTTCGGTGTGATCTCTTTATCCCAACCAGTCAGAGCTTGAAGCAGCTTGTCTTTACTGGCAGGCTTGGGGGCATGAATCAGCAAGTACTCCAGCACGGTCCACTCGCGAGGCCCCAGGTCAATGGTCTGCAGCTCTCCACAGCCTTCTTGCCCGCCCGTCCACACACCGGCACTGCGCGCTGCCGTATCCAATGCCAGCGGACCAAAGCTCAACACCGCGCTGTTCGCGGCTTGTGAACGGCGCAACAATGCGCGCAAGCGCGCCAAGAGTTCAGGCAGCTCATAGGGTTTGACCATGTAGTCATCAGCACCCAGATCAAGGCCACGCACACGGTCATGCAAGCCATCGCGTGCCGTCAGCATCAGCACCGGCATGCACGTGCAGCTCATCCCTTTGCCACGCATGCGAGACAGTAATTCAAGCCCGTCCATGCCTGACAGGCCAATGTCCAAGATAGCAATATCGAAAGACTCTTGTGCCAGCACTTCCAGCGCACGCTCAGCACTGCTGACCCAGTCCACGGCATAACCAGCATCGGCCAGTCCCAGCTTCATACCGCTGGCCACCATCAAATCGTCTTCAACCAGCAAAAGCCGCATCACATGCCCCTTATGTGCGCCTTTTTATGCTCTTGGCGCTCCATCAGCGTTGAATGGCGCAATCCGCACGCGGAACTGCCTTGTATACCTTCACGTGATAGTAGTGACTTTTCTCACTGGCTCGGTAGTGCGCAATTGCTGTCTTGCACCAGATGCATAAAAAAACGCTGAGGCTTTTCGGCGCTCAGCGTATTCATGGGTTAGTGGCTGCGAATCATCGTGCCATAGGCTTGATCAGTCAAAATCTCCAGCAGCATTGCATGCGGCACACGGCCGTCAATGATGTGCACTGCATTCACGCCGGCCTTGGCCGCATCCAGCGCACCCGCAATCTTGGGCAGCATGCCGCCAGAGATAGTGCCATCTGCAAACAAGCCGTCAATCTCGCGCGCTGTCAGATCGGTCAGCAAGTTGCCACCCTTGTCCAGTACACCAGGAGTATTAGTCAACAACACCAGTTTTTCAGCCTGAAGCACGGTTGCCAGCTTGCTGGCCACCACATCAGCGTTGATGTTGTAGCTCTCGTTCTCTTCGCCAAACCCGATGGGGCTAATCACCGGAATGAAGGCATCATCCTGTAGCGCCTGCACCACACTGGGGTCGATCGCCACGATGTCACCCACTTGCCCCACATCGTGCTCAATCGATGGATCTTTGTTATCCAGCAACTTCAACTTCTTGGCACGAATCAAACCACCATCGCGGCCCGTCAGGCCCACAGCCTTTCCACCCGCCTGGTGAATCAGGCCCACGATGTCCTGCTGCACTTCACCGGCCAGCACCCACTCCACTACTTCCATCGTCTCAGCATCGGTGACACGCATGCCTTGAATAAACTGGCCCTTTTTGCCCAATCGGTTCAGAGCGGTTTCAATCTGCGGCCCCCCGCCATGCACCACCACCGGGTTGATCCCCACCAACTTCAAGAGCACCACATCTTCCGCAAAGTCCGCCTGCAGCGCAGGATCGGTCATGGCGTTACCGCCATACTTGATGACCATGGTCTTGCCATGGAACTTGCGGATGTAAGGCAAGGCCTGAGCCAGGATTTCGGCTTTGTCGCGAGGGGCAATGTGGGTGGTGGAGTCGGTCATGATTGCTAATGTTCAGTCACGTGGGACAATGATGAATACGGATGGGCTGCATTGTGCCGCAATTAGAGCCTCAGTTCGGATGCACCAAGACTACCGACAGACCAATAACTTAGCCTATAAAGAAAAAACTGGATGTCTTCAAGCCAATTTTCATTTTTAGAATTATTAAGGTATGACGCATTTATTGCACTTCTTGCCTCGTTTTTTACCTGCCTATTTCTGGTATTGACAAAGAAATGGCATGGCAATTTTTCAATGGACTCAAGTGATGGTGTTCAAAAAGTTCACACAACCCCAACACCCCGCATCGGTGGCATTGGTATTGCGATTGGCATACTTGCAGGATTTGCAGCCTCAAGCCATGACATTGCAGCTAGTGAAAAAAGAGTCATTCTGAGTGCTATTTTGTTAGCGGGTATACCTGCATTTATTTTTGGTCTGCTTGAAGACCTGACCAAGAAAGTATCAGTCAAAGTCAGGCTTTTGGCGACTATGGCCTCTGGTGTACTTGGTTGGGGTATTACAGGCGTATCACTTACCCACGTTGATATACCAGGATTTGATTACCTTCTCGGTTTCACTCTAATTTCTGTTATTTTCACTGCCATTGCAGTTGGTGGTGTCGCCAATGCAATCAATATTATTGATGGCCTGAATGGACTTACAGCAGGTACTGCCCTTATTATTTTAGCTGCATTTGGATTCATTGCCCGCCAAGTGGGCGATATTCCACTAGCGTTCACATGCCTGATCATAGCTGGTGCCGTAGGTGGATTCTTTCTTGTAAATTGGCCCAAAGGAAAAATTTTCCTCGGTGATGGTGGTGCTTATTTTCTAGGATTTACGCTTGCTTGGATTGCTGTACTTCTTCCAGAGCGTAACAGCAGCATCTCGCCATGGACAAGCCTTCTTATATGCTCTTACCCGATTATTGAAGTAGCTTTCAGCGTTTTGCGTCGTTGCTTGCGCGAGGGTTACAGCCCCACTGAGCCAGATTTTTCTCATTTGCATTCTCTAGCCAACAAGCGTTGGGCAAAAAAACTTTTTTCTAATTTTTCTAAGGCAATGCAAAATGGCCTAACTTCACCTTTTCTCTGGGTTTATGCAATGATTCCGTGTGGATTGGCCGTTCTCACGTATCAAAGCAAATTACTGACCGCAATGTCTTTTCTATTTAGTTTCGTTTTTTATCTGATGTTCTATAGCAAGCTTGCATTTTTCAGGTGGATACCTAAATAGATTGAAAATATTTTCTCAAGCGTTCTAAGTAATTTTCGCTTTCCAGCGTCATTTCATCAGGGGCCCAAGGTGCAAAATATTTTGGGGCTTCTGGATTAAATGGCCCACCCTTAACTTCCAATAATACAGATCCCTCTTCTAATGAGACGACGGTGTGCCATTGCCCTGGCTGAACCTCAACGCCAATTGCCACACCTTTTTCACCTGCATGCCGCCCGGCACCAAATAAATGCGTGAACTCCACCTCACCTTTATTATCAAAAATCACTAGCCCTAACAAGCCCTTCACAGCGATCAAGGTTTCCGCTCCTTGCTGGGAGCCATGACAGTGCGGCCTTAAATAGCTATCAGGTTCAATCGCATTAAAGAATCGCTGACAAGCCTCTTGAAAGTCAGCATGCAAGTTCTTGTGCTGTCTTTTTCTAAGGTTTTTTTTAGCCTGAGAGCTCAACTCATTCAAAATATTTTCTGAAAATATATTTGCATGCATAAGTTAATTCTTCAATCTAGACACAATTTGTTTGACTGCATTTTCAGGTGAAAAAAGTTCGCGATAAATCAGACGACATTTTGAATAAATATCTTTACCGGCCTCTATATCGTTCATTAGAGCTATTAATTTTCGCTCCAACTCTTCCACATTGGCATTCTCGCAAACAACTCCTACTCCATAACTGTCAATAATTTCCTTCAGATCATTTCCAGGATTAATATTTGCCAACACAGGGAGACCACTTTGCATGTAAGAAAGAAATTTACCAGGAATGTTATGTGATTTATGCCTTTGATCTAGAGAAACTATGCCAACAGCACATTGTGCATAGAGAGCAGGTATATCATCAGGATGAATTTCATCTTTAAACAGAACATTATCCAGCAACCGTCGCTCTACTTGCGCAGCCAATCTATTCACTTCGCTGCCGCGGCCAACAAAAAGAAACCCGATATTTTTTTGAGATTTTAATTTTTCTGCCAAATCTATCAGGACATCCATTCCCTGAGCAATACCCATATTTCCAGCATAAACAAAAATTTTACGCCCTGCTAATATTGTATTTTCTATATCTATCGAGCATTTAGCAGGCTTTGTATCAGCCAGCCAATTTTGAAGTACAACGACTTCTTTGCCTTTATTCTCTATCCACTCTTTAAAATACGTCAAATTCCCTGGAGTTTGCACCCCTATGGTATCTGCCACGGAATATTGATATCTTGCAATCGTATTAAAGAAATGATAAGGAGCACCTCTTCCCATCAATTCCATATCTACTGCCCATTGAGGAAAAATATCTCTAATAATTAAATAACTTTTGCAATTATTTTTCTTTTTCAAAAAATTAACAAAGTATCCATGAAAAATGGAAGGCGCGTACCACACGACCGCATTCCATTGCACATTCATGAATGGGCTTTTTTTAAAATTTCTCCGCATGGAAAAAGACATCAGCAATTCTGCAATTGTTCTTCTTAAATAGCTGACATCTTTACTCTTTAAGGACTTTAACCTTAAAACCTGAAACCCATCCATTTCTTCAATTGAATAGTCTTCCTCAATATCCCACGAGGGAAGAATTACTGTCAACTGATGGCCTTGCGCAACAAACTCTCGTGATAAATCCCTTAGTTGTACTGCACCAGAATTACGCAAAGGAGGAAAAGTATCAGCTATTAAGGCTATTCTCATTATTCAATAATATTTAATATTTTTTCCACACTACACGGTTCACATAATCGGTATAGCTATGTACGATACGTAGAACCTTGTCACTCACATTCGGCATGCTGTAGTCATACACAGGGCGAATTCCGTGCGGATTACTGCGATCACTGCCACGTGGCTGACTGGCTAAAATGGTCAGCCCTTGCCGCACACGATTGACCTCTAAGCCCACCATCATGGCAGCAGCCTCTTCCATACCTTCGGGGCGCTCATGCGCCTCGCGCAAGTTCAACGCGGGGAAGTTAAGGATGCTGGCCTCTTCATTGATAGTGCCGCTGTCTGATAGCACGGCTCTGGCGTGCAATTGCAGGTGGTTGTAATCATGAAACCCCAAAGGCTTCATCAGCTGCACCAAGGGATGAAACTGTATGCCCGTCACGTCAATGCGTTTTTGAGTACGAGGGTGCGTGCTCACCACCACTGGCAGGCCGTAGTCTTCTGCCAAAGTATTGAGTACCGCAGCTAGCTTGGTAAAGCTGCGCTCACTCTCAATGTTTTCCTCACGGTGGGCGCTGACAACAAAGTAGCCCTCTTTGGTCAGCCCCAAGCGTTGCAGTACAGAGGAAGCATCAATCTGTGGTCGGTAGTGCGTTAGCACCTCGAACATCGGGCTACCGGTTTTAATGACTTGATCAGGCGGCAAACCTTCACGCAGCAGGTAGTCACGTGCAATGCTGCTATATGTGAGGTTGATATCAGCGGTGTGGTCTACGATGCGGCGGTTGATCTCTTCGGGCACTCGCATGTCAAAACAACGATTGCCAGCCTCCATGTGAAAGATGGGAACCTTGCGCCGCTTGGCTGGAATCACACTCAAGCAACTGTTGGTATCGCCAAGCACGAGCATGGCCTCAGGTTGTTCGGCTAATAGCAGACCGTCCATCTTGGCAATGATGGTGCCAATCGTCTCGGCAGCACTGCCAACCGCAGCGTTCAGAAAATGATCAGGCTTGCGAAGGCCCAGGTCATCAAAAAAAATCTGATTCAACTCGTAATCGTAGTTTTGACCCGTGTGCACCAGTACATGCTCGCAATGCTCATCCAAACGCGCCAGCACACGTGAAAGGCGAATGATTTCAGGCCGGGTGCCAACCACGGTCATGATTTTGAGTTTTTTCATTGAAATAGTAAGAAAAAAACGGATGCCCGGCCATGCTGGGCATCAGGTACTGTGAGCTACAGCAAACAGGCAAAAGTATCTGGCCGTGCGCGGTCAAATACCTCATTGGCCCAGAGCATGACGACCATCTCGTCAGAACCGATATTCGTTATGTCGTGCGTCCATCCAGGCACCGTCTCCACGATTTCAGCCTTATCACCGTTGGTCACCAATTCATACGCTTCGCCTGTCTGCATGTGACGAAATTTGAAACGGGCCTGCCCCTTTATCACCAAAAACTTTTCCGTCTTTGTGTGGTGGTAATGCCCTCCCCGCGTAATACCCGGGTGTGCAGTGAAGTAACTGAACTGACCGCAGTCGGGCGTTTTCAACATCTCTGCAAACACCCCACGTTGGTCACCATACATCGGCACAGTGTAGGCAAAGGTATCCACAGGCAAGTAGCTGACGTAGGTTGCGTACAGCGCACGCACCAACCCTGTGCCCACACGCTCTGTCATCAGCGTGCTACGGCTGTTCTTAAATGCCTGAATCTGCCTCGCCATCTCACCAACTGTTGTTGTGTATTGCGGTGACACTGTTGCAAGCCCATTGACATCTACCATGGCATCCGCGCCATCCAAGAGTTCAATGAACCTTTTAACCACATCATCTACATACACCAGCGTCAGCGGTGCATCAGGATCGTTCACCTGAATAGGTAGATTTCGCGCAATGTTGTGGCAGAACGTAGCTACGGCCGAGTTGTAGTTGGGCTTGCACCACTTGCCAAATACATTCGGCAAGCGAAACACATGCACCGGCACACCCCAAATGCGTTGCAGCTCAAACAACGCCTCTTCAGCCAAGCGCTTGCTATTGCCATATGGGTTATCGCTTGCAGCTTGTGTGGACGAGGTGTACACAACGGGAATTTTTCGCCCTGTATCTGCTGCAACACCTCTCACTGCATGACACAACACCTCTGTCAGTGCAGCATTACCGACAACGAACTCCTGTGGAGTTTCTGGTCGATTGACACCTGCCAAATGGAAAATAAAGTCCACATCACGCAATAAATGGGGCAATTGCGCTACATCGCTTTCACGCGTAAAGCGCAGCACTTGCACATCCTTGCGATCGGCCAGATGAAGCTGCAAATTCTTGCCGACAAAACCATCTGCGCCGGTTACCAAGACCTTTTTCACAGCAGTTACTCCTCAGCCTCTGCGTGCTCGCCACGTGCAATGCGCTGCATGAAATCGAGTTTGAGCAACAACTGCTTCATGCCATCCACATCCAAGCGCTTGGTATTGTGCGAGTTGTAGTCTTCTTCCTCAGAAGTCTCCGTCAAACGTTGCGCTCCTTGCTCCGTAAACTTGGCATAGTTGAGATCACGCCCATCCGGTGGAACACGGTAGTAGTCCCCCATGTCCTCGGCACATGCCAGCTCCTCACGACTGAGCAAGGCCTCGTAAAGCTTTTCTCCATGTCTGGTACCAATGGTGTGCACAGGGTGGTCAGCCTTGCCCATTAACGTCAGGACTGCGTGGGCCAGCACCTGCACCGTCGCAGCGGGAGCCTTCTGTACAAAAATATCACCGTTGTTGCCATGCTCAAACGCATACAGAACCAAGTCCACAGCATCTGCCAACGTCATCATGAAGCGGGTCATGGCCGGGTTGGTCAGGGTAAGAGGATTTCCAGCAAACGCCTGCTGCACAAATAGCGGAATCACCGACCCGCGCGAGGCCATCACATTGCCATAGCGCGTGCCGCAGATCACCGTGCCCGTGCCTTCCAAGTTACGGCTAGCCGCAACCATCACTTTCTCCATCATGGCCTTGCTGATACCCATGGCATTGATGGGATACACCGCCTTATCGGTGCTCAGACACACCACGCGCTTAACGCCTGCCTGAATGGCGGCTTCCAGCACGTTTTCTGTTCCAAGCACGTTGGTACGCACCGCTTGCATAGGGTGAAATTCGCACGATGGCACCTGCTTGAGTGCCGCAGCATGGAACACATAGTCGACCCCACGCATTGCCTGCTCTACGCTGCGCGCATCGCGCACGTCACCAATGTAGAACTTGAGCTTGTCGCTGTTATAGCGCTTGCGCATGTCGTCTTGCTTCTTTTCATCCCGACTGAAGATACGAATTTCAGCAATATCAGTATCCAGGAAACGCTTGAATACCGCATTACCGAAAGAGCCTGTGCCACCGGTAATCAGAAGGGTCTTATTAGTAAACATCATTTCACTCAAATTTTGCGCTGCAAACCCAAAGCCTCTCGGCACAGGACATCTTTTTGCTGCGGTGTCGGATAACTGATCAGTACCGCGCGGTACTGCCCTTTGAAAACAAACAAGCTTCCAGCTGCAGCGCCTATCACTCCACAGGCCTTCAGTAAGTCTCCAATATGCTCCAGTGAACCCGCACCTCCAAGCACCGTAACAGGCACATTGACGGCAGCCCGCACCTGCTTGGCCAGTTCAATGTCGTAGCCCTTCATCTCACCATCGTGGTTGACGGAGTTAATCACGATCTCTCCGGCACCTGCCTCTTGCAATTGCCGAGCAAACACAACTGGATCCAGCTTGTGCGCCGTCTTTGCATTGTGGGTACATAGCTCATACCCTTTGCTAAAAAGGCCAGTTTTTTTACGCACATCCAGCACAGCAACCACGCTTTGCCGGCCAATCGCACAAGCCATACGAGTCAGAAGCAATGGATCAGATATAGCAGCAGAACTGACAGACACTTTCTCAACACCAAGATCGATAATCCGTGACGCTTGCTCTGCAGTGCGAACGCCGCCGCCATAGCACAGGGGCATACGACACTCTGCCGCCAGCTTTGCTATCAACGCATAGTTAGGCTCAACCCCATTCACGGTGGCGTCAACGTCGAGAACCATCAACTCATCGGCCTCTTTCTCATTGAAGATTTTGACTGCATTGATGGGGTCGCCAACATACTTCGGTGCCTTGAAATTCTGGGTCTTAACCAAACCACCTTTATGGACAAGCAAACAAGGAATGATGCGGGGGCGCAGCATAGTTCAAAACTCCACAAAATTCTTCAAAAGCTGGGCACCGAAATGGTGGCTCTTTTCTGGATGGCACTGCACACCATGAATATTCCCTTTGGAGACAATGCAATCAAAGTTCACACCGTATTCCGCAGTAGCAGCAACATCTTCTTTGTTATTCGCATCGAAATAATAAGAATGCAGAAAGTAAAAACGCGGCTCCGGTTCAAAACCGGTGAACAGCTTATGCTCCGGTCGAACTTGAATGTCATTCCACCCCATGTGCGGCATTGGCAAATCCTTTGAGGCAGGCGTAGAGGCGAATGCCTTGACACGCCCTGGCACCCAGCCCAGCCCCGGAAGCTCTCCCTCATCACTGCCGTTGGCCAACATCTGCATGCCAACGCAGATACCGATCACCGGCACTTGCTGAACCCGCACCATCTCTTCCAGCCGTTGCCGCATGCCCGACTCGTTGAGCAGCCCCATCGCATGGTCAAACGCTCCTACACCCGGCAACACAAGACGCGTAGCCCCCTCAAGCTCCTCCACAGTGCGAGCGCGCGCGGCCTCAACACCAAGGCGCTTGAACATGGTCAGAAACGCCTGGATATTCCCAACACCGTAGTCAATGATTCGAATCACCGGAAATACCTCTTTTCCAGGCCCAGCCAGCGCATGACATTAGCGCCCAAGCCAATCAACCACCGCTTGTTTTTATAGTCACGATAAGTCTTGTTAGGTGCATCAAATATCTGCTGCAATTCATCAACAGTCAGATCGAGCTTATGGGCTACGTATTCGAACTCCTGCTTCAGAAAATGTTCGTCCATTTCGGGCTTTGCAATACGCTCAAGTGCAGCTTCCCGCGTCATTTGCCCAGTCATGATCAAACTGGAAAAGTGTGCACGGCGCTTATGGAAGCCGAATTTACGAGGGAGCCAATAATCTTCGTAGAAACGGGTGAATCGCGACTCGTGGTGCTTGTGCTGAAAGCGCTGCCAGCCAAATAAGCGCTCCAGCTCATCTTCAGCATCCTTCTTCACGAAAGGAACAAGATTTAGCGGATGGTGCACCTTCATCCCAAGAATTTTTTGATAGAACAGCTTATAAACCAAGATATCTTTGATTGGAAAGGTTTCCAGCGGACGTTTACCAAATTGACGGTGAATGTCGCGGAACAACATAGTATCGATACCCAGATATCCACCCCACTCTTCAGGCTCTCGGCAGCACTCCGTTGAAAAATTTGATCCTGTAATCACATGCTTGATTTTGTGTTTACGAGCAAACTTATAGAGAGAAGAGAAAAACGATGCATCCTGAGGCAGGTCTTGGTCTGGAATCCCTGACTTCAAGAAGGCAACCTGCAAATCCTTCATTTCTTCCCAATTAATAACCTCGGTGTACAAATCCACCCCTAGGCCATCAACCAGTTTTTCGATATTACCTACAGCCTGATCCGTATTCCAGCCTGCATCCACATGGAATAGTAATGGGCGTAGACCCATTTTCTTCGCGGCTATATAAGCTGCATAAGAACTGTCTAATCCGCCACTAAGACCAATAATGGCATCAAACTCTTTGCCTTGGGTATCCGCCTTGATCTGCTCGGCCATGTGCGCCAGCGCTGCAGCACCTTGAGCACCTGTATCCCAGTTGGGCTGAATGGTAGTTTTAAAATTATTGCAGTATTCACAAACCCCATGGTCGTCAAATTGAATGTGGGGATCTGAAGTATCCATGATGCAGTGAGTGCAGATTTTGTAGCTCATACTTATATCGACCTAATAATTTTTCTCATAGCGTAGAAATATTTATTTGAATATGCCAGAAATCTTAATTTATCAGATAGCGTAATTTTAGCAAATAAGATATCTAGCCAATCTCCTTTACGACGATAGTTTTCTGCGCAAGAGAGGTTTTTCAAATAGGCAATTCGATCGATGGGTAAGATTTCTTTATATTTATTTAAAAATTCATCAATTACATTCATTCGCTTGGAGAATTTTTTATTGAACGTTTGATAGTCATCTTTGATGGTAATTGAATTACCAGAGTGAACTCTCCATAAACAAGCCACATCGTCATGTGATTTCACATGCAGCATAGGTAAATATGTCAGGCAAAAATCCATCCAAGTATCTTCATTGGGGAGTGAATCAGGGATATCCATCAAATATTTTGCGGCCGCTCTATCAAACATGATGGAAGCCCCAGAAGGGTTGCCGCGCCCTTTCCTCTTTGGAATTAGTATTCCATCAATTCTTTTATCTTCAGATAAAACCTGAATCTTTGACATTAATATCGCCGGCGATTCCATATTTTGCATATCATTCATTCTTTTGGCCAAAGAGTCCAAAGGCATGATGTCATCACCCGCAAACAAGGCGATACATTCACCCTGTGCTAATCGATATCCATGCTTAAATGCAGATACTTTGCCAGATGTTGGATTATTATCAAAAATAATTCGACCATCCGTTAAAGCAATTGATTTTATAATTTCCACAGTCGAATCAGTTGAACCATCATCTATAACAATTATCTCTATATTCCCAACATTCTGCCTTTGAATACTTTGAATCGCAGATTCAATGTGCACACATTCATTTTTCACCGCCATTAAAACACTGATTAACATACACTCTCGATTTTTTTATTATTTCCATTAAAGCTTTGCATGCGACTTTCTTGCATGAATAGCACTATCATTACAAAAACAATATATCCATTTCCAATCATCAACCCCAATAGCGGCGCTGAAAACAAATACCACCCCAACAAAACGCCTTGAATACCAATTGCAGGATCTTTATTTTTATTTAGTAACCGAAATAACAAACCTATTAAAAATGAAAATACAACAACACCAGGCCATAAAAAATTAACATACAAATCAACCGCAAAAAATGCATTCGCATTCGCAATTTCATTCCATGAACCAAATTGATATTCAAACACATAGCGCTCTATATTTATTTTCTCCATACCAAAAATACCAGAAATAAATGTACTAGATGCACCAAGCAGTGGCACGGAATGAAATTGATTTAAAAATACAAAAAGCATGTCCTGTGCCGTAAAGACAGGGACGGCAAAAGAGCGCCACAAAAAATAATCTAGAGCACTAATAGGAAAATACTGCGCTGAAAAATATGATGCTCCTCCACCTTCATCACTTAAATCTGATGATGTTAACCACACAAGAGAAAAAAGAATTAAAAATATTAAAATACAAAAATTAAAGAAATGCCTTGTTTTAAATTTTCCCACAACAACCAAAGCAAATATTACTGGCAATAATATATTAAGAAATAATGCCTTTTGCATAAAACTCAAACAATAAACAAGGCAAATTACTAAAAAAACATATCTCCATCTCTTGTTGTCAATAAAAGATTTAGCGGCAATCAATGGAAGAATGGTATAAGTAAAAAAAGCACTTATGTACTGAAATATTACCTCCCACCCTTGTCGCCCTTTAAGAAAAGCACCTCTGGAAAATGAACTCTCGCTGTCTGTTGCGCCGCGTAACGTATCGAGAAGAGGTATTGAATCCGCTGTCGAGTATACCAAAAACAAATAAACAGGAAAAAATATCCATACAGCTATATACAATATATTCCAATTTAATTTTATTTTCCTATTTTTTTTTGAATACACGAATTTCTCAATTTTACATCGAAGTCCCAATTGAATAAAAACCACTGAGCACAGTGTAATTGCAGCCAATAATCCGTACTCTCCCTCAAAATCTTTATTTATCCATATAAACCCAGGTAGAATAAAATAAAAAAGCAAAAATACTGCCGACCATAAATTCGCACAGTTTTTATAATTTAAAAAAGAGTCAAACATGGGCTTTAATTATCTAAACTGCTTTCATAGAATTTTTTTGCCTTATATTCAGCTGTAGAGTTGTGCCAAAGTACAGTAAAGCATCCCTGCACCGCCTTGCAAGCATCTTTTAATTGCGCAACCTTTGCCAGTGCAAGCGCCCCAGTACCAAGCCCCAAATAACAGACGTCGATCACCGAGCACTCCATCACCACCAATGGTCGCACACGCAGTTTTAACGCCTCGTCCGCCACCGGATCAAACGCTGGGTATTCAAAGCAGGTGCCACATCTAAAGCCGGGTCTATCGGCATAGCCGAGCGTACTGTCGTAGTCCATGCCGGCATCGGCCCAAGCCCGCAGAGTGGTGGGCTGTTCCCAGCGCAGGTAATGCATGCGTCCACCGATCTCGGTTTGTTGGATATTTTCTTCGGCCAGAATAGTGCGCAAACGGCCTGCCTCGTGCGTAATCAGCTCTGGTTTCTGATAGGTACCGTAGCTGGGGTGCAGGCCAATCTCATGCCCACGTTCATGAATACGGCGCATCAGGCGGCGTATGGCAGGGTGCTCAGGCTCATAGTCGGCATCCATATTGCTCGAGCGGCCACAGATGAAGTAGAAAGCGCTGCTCAGGCCATGCTGATCTGACAGATCCATGATCCACTCAAAAGTGTTGAATGGATCACTCAGGTGCAATGCATCACGGGTGTTGAGCCGTATCCAGGGCGCGCGCAGAGCATTGGGGATGTCACCACGCTTAAGTACATCGCTAGCCATGCTGCGCAGCAAGCCTTTAGCGCTGGCAAAGCCGTAGCGACTAGGGGCATCCACGTCATGGCTGACTTTCATGCTGAACTGGTGCTCTTTCAATGCCATGCCCGGCCAGGTTCGCGCGATGACCTGGCCCAGTACGTAAAGCCATTCATCGACGATGGGACGCTCCAGATAGTCGTGCTTCCATGCATGCGAGGATGAAGCCGGAAAACGCCCGTGAGCATCCAGATCAGTGCGGCCCACTTCTTCCTGACGGGTCAGCATCCAGTAGGTCAAACCAAGAATGTCGTAGCCTATATGCCAGCCGCCGTTAACGGAGGCCTCTATTAATGGCAAAGACAAATGCACTGCACCAGGGGCTGGCAGATTGCCCGGCAAAGCGGTAACCCAGCCATCGGCAGGGGCGGGCCATGTGGCACAGGGCAAATCCGAATCTGCCCGAGTGAAGGTCGCGCCATCCAACGCTAGGGTGACACAGCGCGTATCGCCAGACAGATGCATGGTGATGCAGTTGCCATCTGGCTGTACTTGCAGCTCAAACAGGTGGCCAAAACGCTCTTGCAGCAGGGTTTGCAGCCAGGCAAGGGCTGCCGTTGAATACCACGTTGCAATACTCATCACTTCGCCTCCTTGAGGCTTCGGGCAAACAGCGCCGCTTTCAGGATAAACGATGTAGTTTTGCTCACGGTGAAGTAAGGGGTTTGCTGCGCTCCAAACGCGCGAAAAAATTTCTCTACGGGTTCAATCATCGACCCCTCAAAATCAAAGCGCTTGGTAACCGTTGCCGCAAATTTGATCGCCTCCCACATGCACAGACTGGTGGCGCCGCTGTTGCGCAATTCAGGGTCGCCGCCGCCCATCAGGTAATAGGCACTGTTGCCATCCCACACGATGTACACCCCGGCGTGGCGGCGGCCTTGCTCGTCTTCGGCAATGAAGATCTTGCGCGCCTGGCGTGCAACGCACGCCTGATCAAGCTTGTGCACAAAGGCCTCGGTATAGGGCAAGGCCATGTCCTGGCGGGCAAAGGTCATGCGGTTAAGCACCAGTAAATCATCGACAGTTAAATCATCACGTACGCGCAGTTGGAGGCGGTTGCCGGCTTTTTTGATTTCTCTGCGGATATTTTCTTGCAAGCCCTGCCAAAGCTCCTGCTCATCACTCAGTTCCTGCAGGATGTAGGTGTAGCGCGTGGTCTGCTGAAAGCCCGCCCAGTAAAACGGCAACCAGTTGCCCATTCGCCAGTGCCAGTTCTGGGTGAAGTGGGCAAAGGGCGGTAGTTGATCAATCAATGCCTGCAACCAATCCTTGTGCTGCGCCAGCTTGGTGGAAGATTTTCCGTCCGTCTCGCGCAGCCAGGGCCCCAGGGTTTGCGTCAAGGCGGGCTGACCCAGGAAGGTGAAGCCGTAGCGCTTGCGTGGCACATAAGGCATGGCCGCGACGGTGGCGCCACCCTTTTCCAGCAAGGCCACATCCCACGCCCCTTCGCCTGCAGTAGCATCGAGCCACCAAGCTTGGCTGAATAGGGGGATGGAGGGTTCCAGGCTGCAGAGAGTGCGGTATTTATCAACGGTGGAACTCAAAACATCACCTCAAAACTTACAAATCATGTAATACCGCTTTTCACCTGTCGAAGGCTCTTGGTATTCTTCAACGGGTTGAAAACCGATTTTTTTTGCCGACATCAACGAGGCCGTATTATTTAATGAAATTCGCGAGGATATTCCAGAAAAACCTGCCAACTTGAAATTATTAATAGCCATCTGTCGCATTTTAGTGGCAATACCTCTCCCCCCCATCTCAGGCAAAACACCGATAAAACTCTCGTGAATTGTATTCTCTTTAATATCTCTCTGATTTAGGTAATACATATTCATTCCAACAATTTTCGATGTACCAACAGCATCTCTTTGCTCAACAACCAACAGACAACGCCTGCCAATATGGCTGTAAAGACTGCGCAGCATCCATGAAAAAGCAGCCCCTTCATTGAGTTGTTGGTAAATTTTTGTAATCGCTTCTACGTCCGATGACGAATACCCGCGAAACAGCAACCCATCGACCTCTTCACTCGTTATTTTAACGAGTCTTCGCGCGGCACTGAGGTTTCTCGCGGCAAATACGAATCCACTCAATTTTGATTTAATTTTTGCAAGCATCATTTCGCCATCCATCTCCCAATGGCAAGCAAATAAGAAACAATCCCATTGATACCATACATCAAACAATAAGAACCAGAGAAAATGGTGAGAGCGATTTTTTCATTTGAAAAAAATTCACCACTAAAGAATGAAGCTACAACAAGAACCAACAGGCATATTTGCCATAAAAGATCAATCTTTTGTTTTTCGGCCAGCATGAACATTGAACTCAAAGGGCTGGTAATGAACTGCAAAAATGCCATGGGCGTCAGGATTTGCGCATATTCACCGGCCACGCGCCACTGTTCGCCAAACATCCAGGCAAATAACGCAGGAGCGACAAAGAAAAAGATGGTGAAGGGTACTATCGAGATCAACAGTAGACGCTTGAATGTCTTCTGATAGATAGCCTTGCATTGGCCTTGGCGCATATAGGCTTGGCTAGCTTCTTGCCGAAACACATCGCCCAGAGCTCCAGCAACCAAAGCCATGGGCGCAGCCATAACCCGCTGGGTGAGGGTGAAAAAGCCCGCCGCCGTGGTATTGAACAGGGCGCTGAGGAGCAGCACAGGCATCTGGCCTGAAGCGGTGTTGAAGCCGTGGGCGACGATCAAATATTTGGGAAAGTTGATGTATTTTTTGGCCAGCGCCACGCTGCGCAGGGGGCGCAGGGTGCGGATGAGGCCGTGGTCTTCGCGCCAGATCAGGCGTGCTAGCACGCTAGTAGCCAGCACCTGCCCGGTTATTTGCCCCCCCACCAGGCCTACGGCACCACTGCCTGCGTAGCCACTGCCCAACTGCGCCAGCGCGGCGCTGCCGCTTTGCACCGTCCGGCTGATGGCCAGGCGCTTGTACTGGGCTTTGCGGTTGCTCCAGTAGTTGAGGCTTTGGTACAGGCCCAGCAGCAGGGTAGATGCAGGCACCCAATACAACCAGGGCGCCAGCGCGGCATCACCCAACAGTACGGCGATCGGTTGAGCAAGGAAGAGGACGACGAGCAACAACACAGCGCTGATTGCGATGCTTAGCGCCATGGCCAAGGCAGCAATGTGCAGCGCATCGCGATCCTGGCGTGGCAAGAGGATGGCCAGTTCATAGCGCCCAGTGACCAATACGCTGGCAATCAGCGCGACCGCCATATAAAGTGCAAAGCGGCCAAATTCCTCCGGACTATACAGCCGCGTAAGAATAGGACTGATGGCGATTGGTATCGCCTGCGCCAAGCTTGTGCCGGTCATCAAAGTGAGGACATTGCGGGCGTAAGCGCTTTTAGGAAGTAAATTTCGCATGCGCTTTAATTCATGATGCTTTTGAATACACTGCGTGCTGTTGCGGCATAACGCTTGGCACCCTCTTCATTCAAGTGGTGCTCATCTAGGTAGATCGGTACGCCATCAGCAAAAGGCGCTTGGGTAAACAAGCCAGAAGATTCGAAATTTAAACTGACCGTACTCGAATAGAGTTCTGCGTACTGCCGCAGAATTAAGTTGGTTTGCGCATAAGCGGGGTCAATATCAATTATTGAATCAAGACCCAGTGCTCTGAATCGTATGGCCCGCAGCGGGTTCTTTCTTAATAAAGGCTCTTGTTCAAGAAGATAAATTTCCTTACCCGCCTGACTTTGCTCTGACAAAAAAACATTCAAAGCCTTTTTAAGGTCCTCAGATGCCAATTGCCAGTTCCAGCTTGCAGCCAGAAATAGCACCTTTGTGTGTGGCAAATATTTCTTGGCCTGCTCAATTTGTTCCAAACAGGGTCGATGTGCCCACTCGGCAATACGCTGATAATCAAACCCTGGAATGGTCACGCAACTGCTGGCAGTGATGATGCGCGCCTTGAACCCCAAATCCTTTCCCAACTGGTCAAAAAAGAGATTGAGCATGGCTGCATGAGAATCGCCCAGAACCAGCACTTCCTTGTCGCTGTTCAGATCACCTTTGAGGCAATCGTCAACAATCTGTCCATGGCAAATTTTTGTGGGATCAGCGTAGCGCTGATATTCGATGGGCAGCGGTGGAGGTGATAGCGCTTGATTGATTTTGGTCATGCCGACCCCCACCCCCAAGACCGAACCAGCCAGTAAACCGTAACCCAGCATTTTTCTCAGACGGGGGAGGTTGCTCGAACGTAGTGGTATTTCTACCCAATAAAACGACAAGCATGCCAAGAGCCAGGTCAAGGCAATAAACAGCAGACTAAACGGTACATCCAGTACTTGCGTGCCTGTGTAGTAGCGCAGCAAGGCCAATACCGGCCAATGCCACAGATAGAGTGAATACGACAGTTCACCCAGCAAGACCAGAGGCTTGCTTGCCAGTACTCGTCCTAGCCCCCCCTGAGCAGGGTGCAGCAGAACGAGTGCGGCTCCAGCCACAGGCAACAAGGCCAGCAAACCGGGGAAAGGTCCAAGTTGAGGCTGCAAAGTGGCAGCCGCGATGATCAAGACCATTCCTAATTTGTTGAGCCAAGGTTTGTTTTCCTTTGATGATTTTTCAGCATACAAATGGAGTGCTACGAGCGCTCCAGCAAAAAATTCCGGCAGACGCGCATACAAGCTGTAGTAAGTTGCCTGCTCGATACCCAGTACACGCAGACGATATTCCGCTAAGCAGGTGAAGCCGAGCAGCAACGTTGCAAACAACCATTTAAGCGCCTTGACGGGCAGTAGCAAAACCAGCAGTGGGGCCAGCAGGTAGAACTGGATTTCTACTGCCAGCGACCAAGTGTGCAGCAGGGGTTGTTCATGACTAGCAGGAGCGAAATAATCACCAAAGCCAGCAAAGTAGTTGTTACTATTGAACCATGCTGCTTGATTCAGGCCTTTTTTATAAATGGCAAGATCTTGCGGCAAAAACAGGACTGCGGCGAGCAAAGAGACTACCGTCAGCATTGCAAAATACGCAGGTGCAATACGTTTCAAGCGACTGACGTAGAAGTACTGCAACGTATTAAAGATCCGGTAATCTGATTGATTTTTTTTGTGCAGCAATATGCTGACAATCAAAAAACCAGAGATAACCAGGAATATATCGACCCCGACAAACCCACCAGGCATCCAGGCAGGGTTGAAATGAAACAACATCACAACCGACACCGCAATGGCACGCAGACCTTGGATGTCGGGGCGGTAATTAATGGTACTCATTAACCAGCCGATTTATGTCGCTCGTTACTGCTGGGCAACTAATGTTGCAATTTGGGTAATGCTTTCTTCGCCCAAATAAGGGTGCATGGGCAAACTGACCACCTTCTGCGCAACTGCATCACCCACAGGTAAATATGCACCCACATCCGCCACAGCAGGCTGCAGATTCAACGGTATTGGGTAATGCACTGCTGTAGGAATGCCTTGCGCCTTAAGCTTGTCTTGCACTTGCTGGCGGTTGGGCACCTGCAGCGTGTATTGGGCCCATGCGCTGGTGTTGCAGGACTCAACATGTGGAAGCTGAATGCCAAACGCTTCGTCACCTTCTTGTACGAACTTTCGCAATGCATCAGCGTATTGCTGGGCGACTTGCTGGCGCTGGGCAATTTCTTGGTCAAGAACAGCCAGTTTCGGCAGCAAAATTGCTGCCTGCAGCGTGTCCAAACGGCTATTCACACCTACGCGAACATGGTGGTAGCGGCGATCTTGCCCATGGCGAGCAATCTGGCGCATCACTTTCGCCAGTTCATCATCATTGGTAAAAATAGCCCCACCATCGCCGTAGCAGCCCAAGGGCTTGCTTGGAAAGAAACTGGTACAGGCAATAGTGGTGAGATTGCAGCTTTTTCGCCCCTTGTATGTTGCCCCAAAACTTTGGGCAGCATCTTCAATGACAGTCAAGCCGTGTTTCGCGGCAATCACATTGATGGCGTCGTAATCGGCACATTGCCCGTAAAGGCTCACGGGGATGATCGCTTTGGTCCGCGGGGTGATGGCTGCTTCTAACAACTGTGGGTCAAGATTGCAGGTACGTGGATCAATATCTACGTATACAGGCTTGGCACCCAGCAGAGCTACGGTTTCAGCCGTGGCGATGTAGGTAAAACCAGGAGTAATGACTTCATCACCGGGTCCAATACCCAATGCCATTTGGGCGATTTGCAAAGCATCTGTGCCGTTAGCCACTGAAATGCAATATTTTGCACCGGTATAAGCTGCTAATTTTTCTTCTAGTTCAGCAACTTCTGGCCCCAAAATGTATTGGCCATGATCCAATACACGCTGAATACCAGCATCAATTTCTTTTTTTAAATTCTGATACTGCGTTTTAAGATCAATAAATTGCATGGCTTACTCAGGCTGGTTGTTGTATGACGGTAGTGCCACTTAATACATAGAGCTTTCCGGAGTGCGCGCAGACTACTTGCCCTTCTCCTTTAAGCGGCAGATTTAGTTGTTCGCCAAATTCGCTCATCCAGCCAATTTGCTTTGCGGGTACACCCACCATCAGTGCGTAATCTGGCACATCTTTATTCACCACCGCGCCTGCGCCTACAAATGCATAGGCACCCACCGTGACACCGCAGACAATGGTGCAGTTGGCGCCCAAAGTGGCACCTTTCTTGACCAAAGTATCGCGATATTCATTTTTTCGCTCAATCAAAGAGCGGGGGTTATAAACGTTGGTGAAGACCATGCTGGGGCCGCAGAACACGCCGTCTTCCAGTGTTACGTTGTCATAAACGCTCACGTTGTTCTGTACTTTGCAATGATCGCCAATCACGACTTTGTTACCAACAAAGACGTTTTGCCCCAGCGAAACACCGCGGCCAATTTTTGCCTGCGCACAGACATGAACAAAGTGCCAGATACGGCTACCTTCTCCAATCTGCGCGCCCTCGTCGACGATGGCGCTGGAATGCACTGAGTAATTCATGAATCAGCGCTCCAGTGGCAATGCAACGCGAACGCCATCACGTGCTGAGCGGTACATGGCGGTCAGTAGCTCCAGGCTCTTGAGTCCTTCACGACCATCAGTTTCCGCCTCTGCTTGGCCTTGCAGGGTTTTGATGACGTTGTCGTAATACAGCGGGTGGCCAAAACCATAAACGCTGGTTGTGGCGTAGCTGGCCTGCTTGATCTCTTCATCTTCCGGTCGTTGATCTGCAAACTGCCATTGCTGAATTTCATTGACAGCTACGCCCCCTACACGGACCGTACCCTTTTCACCCAAGATGGTGATGCTGCCTTCCAGATTTTTGGGATACGTGAGCATGGTGACATTTAAGGTACCCATGGCACCATTGCGCCAGCGTATGGCAGAAACGCCTGTGTCTTCAGCCTGAATATTGCGTGCCAACGTTCCGGTATAGCTCATTACGCTTTCGACTGGGCCAATCAGCCAGTTGAGCAAGTCAATATAGTGGCTGGCCTGGTTCATAAAGGCCCCGCCGTCCCATTCCCACGTACCACGCCACTTGGCAGCGTCGTAATACTCTTGGGGACGCGTCCAGAACACATTCAGGGCAACGCTATATATGCGACCAAAACGGCCCTGCTCTACTGCTTGCTTTAACAGCTGCAAAGTTGCATTGCGGCGGTTTTGTTTCACAACAAAGAGCTTGACCCCTGCGTCGTCGCATGCTCGTACCATGCCCAAAGCTTCATGCCATTGTGTGGCCATCGGCTTTTCGCTGACTACATGTCGCCCCGACTGCGCAACTTCAATCGCTTGCCTGGGATGAAGGCCACTGGGTGTGGTCAGTATCACGGCATCAGCCGTTGTCTTGGCTAACAGCGCTTGCAAAGATGCATGGCCTTGGGCTCCGGTTTTCTCGACAGCTTGTGCCAGCGCTGTAGAGTCAATGTCACAGACATCCACCACCTCGCACCGATCCTTGTGCTGGTCCATAGCACCAAAGTGGTTGGCTGAAATACGGCCGGCACCAACGAGTGCAAAGCGAACTTTTCGGTCTTGAACAGGGGTCAGCATTAAAGTCTCAATTACAAGCGGAAGATGGAAAAACCTTGGTCAGCCAGCGCATGGCGGTCGTATAAAGACTTCACATCGACCAGAACTGGCTGATTGCCCCGAGTCAAAGCCTTGAGTTGCGCCCCAGACAAGCTGCGATATTGGTTGTGCCCCACGGCTACCACCAGAGCGTCCACTGGATGTGCTTCATCAATTTGCCCCAAGGTAATGCCATATTCGTGGCGCACCTCCTCGCTATCAGCCCATGCGTCAGCAACGACAACCTGCGCGCCCCAAGCTTCGAATTCATGCACCATGTCCACAACCTTGCTATTGCGGATGTCAGGGCAGTTTTCTTTGAAAGTAATGCCCATCACACCAATACGGCAGCGTGGCACATCCATGCCGTTTTGCAGCATCATCTTGACGGTATTGCGTGCGACATAACGCGCCATGTTGTCGTTAATTCTGCGCCCCGCCAAAATCACTTGAGGGTGATATCCCACCTGCTCAGCTTTGTGCGTCAGGTAGTAGGGGTCCACGCCAATGCAGTGACCGCCCACCATTCCAGGTCGGAAAGGCAAGAAGTTCCACTTACTGCCGGCAGCCTCCAGCACGTCTAAAGTATCAATTCCCAAACGGGCAAAAATCACTGAAAGCTCGTTGACAAGCGCAATATTCAAATCACGCTGCGTGTTCTCAATGACCTTGGCAGCTTCTGCCACCTTGATGCTGCTAGCCAAGTGCGTACCTGCCGTGATGATTTCACGGTACAGGCCGTCGACTGCCGCGGCCACTTCTGGGGTGCTACCACTGGTAATTTTTTTAATCGTGGTCAGTGTGTTGACCTTGTCACCTGGGTTGATGCGCTCAGGGCTGTAGCCACAAAAAAAGTCCTGATTGAATTTCAGGCCACTCATGCGTTCAAGCTCCGGCACACAAACCTCTTCGGTTGCGCCCGGATATACCGTGGATTCATAAATCACCACATCGCCAGCTTTCAGTACAGCACCCACGGTCTGACTGGCTTTGATCAACGGCGTCATATCTGGACGATTTGCCTGATCAACGGGCGTTGGCACTGTCACGATAAACACCTTGCAGGCACGCAGATCTTCAATCTCGTGGCTGTAGTGAAGGTGAAGCGCATTACGCAGCTGTTCAGGGCTGCATTCCAAGGTATGGTCTTGCCCGCCGCGCAGTTCATCGATGCGCCGTGCGTTGATGTCAAACCCTAAAGTCTTTCGCTTGGTACCGAATTCGACTGCCAAAGGCAGACCTACGTAGCCAAGACCAATAATGGCAATGCTGGCATCTGAAAAGTTCATCGTTTTAACTTCTTCTTAAGGTGTTTACCTACCCCACGCTGAGGTACGGCATGAGGTCAGCACTTTTATACAGCCAGTTTTGCCAGATCTGCCACGCGGTTCATGGCTACATGCAATGCAGCCAGTAGACCTAAGCGGTTGGCCTTCAAAGCGGCATCTTCGGCATTCACCATGACGTGTTCAAAGAACGCATCCACCGGGGCACGCAATGCCGCCAAGGTCTGCAAACTTGCGGTGTAGTCACCTGCTTCAAACTGCTGCTGTGCCTTGGGGGCTACGGATTGCAAAGCAGCAAACAGATCTTTTTCAGCCTGCTCTGCCAGCAGCGCTTCGTTCACCTGAGGCTGCACTTCGGTTTCGGCCTTTTTCAGGATATTACCTACGCGCTTGTTGGCAGCAGCCAGTGCTTGCGCTTCAGGCAATGCGGCAAAGGCACGCACGGCTTCCAGGCGTTTTTGCACATCGGCCAGGCGCTGTGGGCGCAAAGCCAGCACAGCTTCAACTTCTTGAGCACTAAAGCCTTGCTCACGCAGATTGACCGACAGGCGGTCGTAGAAGAACTCCACCAGTTGCACCGTTGCGTCGGTGATCTTGTCGCCAAAAGCTGGCACAGCGCTGACGAGCAGCGTTTGCAGATCCAAGGGCAGGTCTTTTTCGACCAGCATGCGGATCACGCCCAGCGCATGGCGGCGCAGGGCGAAGGGGTCACGGTCACCGGTGGGCAGATTGCCGATACCGAACATACCCACCAGCGTTTCCAGCTTGTCAGCCAGCGCCACCACCACGCCAGCATTGCCACGCGGCAGGTCATCGCCCGCAAAACGGGGTTTGTAATGGTCTTCAATGGCGTCGGCCACCGCTACATCCAAACCGTCGTTCAATGCGTAGTAACGGCCCATGGTGCCTTGCAGCTCTGGGAACTCGCCCACCATATCGGTCACCAAATCGGTCTTGGCCAGCATGGCGGCCTGGTCGGCTTGCTGCACCAATTGCGCGTCACCCATTTGCTGGGCGATGGCTTTGGCAATAGCGCGCACACGCTCTACACGCTCGCCTTGGGTGCCTAGTTTGTTGTGGTAGACCACCTTGCCCAGGCCTTCGACACGCGAAGCCAGTGTTTTCTTGCGATCTTGGTCGAAAAAGAACTTGGCATCTGCCAGACGGGGGCGCACGACGCGTTCATTGCCTTCAATGACGGCCGATGCGTCTTGCGGTGTGATGTTGCTGACAATCAAAAACTGGTGCGTCAGCTTGCCTTGCGTATCCAGCAGGGGGAAGTACTTCTGATTGGCCTTCATGGTCAAAATCAGGCATTCCTGCGGAACGTTCAAGAACTCTTTTTCGAACTCGCAGACCAGTACGTTGGGTCGCTCGACCAACGCGGTGACTTCATCCAGCAGTGCGGCATCTTCAATCGGGCGCACACCGCCACCCACTCGCTCAGCCGCGGCCTGCAACTGGCGGACGATCTCTGCGCGACGCTCTGTAAAGCTGGCAATCACTGCGCCCTCTTCACGCAATTGCTCTGCGTAGCTGTCAGCGTTGCGAATGACCACCGGGTTCACTTTGGCTTCAAAGCGATGACCGTGCGTGGCAGAGCCTGCCGTCAGGCCCAAAGTCTTCACACTGATCAGCACTTGCGTGCCGTGCATGACCACCAGCCCATGGGCAGGGCGCACGAAGTTCACACTGGTCCAGCCATCTTGCAACTGATAGCGCATGACCTTGGGGATGGGCAGCTTGGTGAGTGCTTCGTCCAGCGCTTTTTGTACGCCGTCTGCCAGTGACACGCCTTTGGCGGTGGAGGCAAAGAAAAGTGTTTCGGCCTTGCCTTCACCCTGACGCTGCAGGCTGTCCACGGCAGAAGCATCAGCCCCCAGAGCAGCCAGTTTCTTGAGCAGTGCGGGTGTGGGCTTGCCATCGGCATCCAGTGCCACGGCAACCGGCATCAGTTTTTGCGACACGGCCTTGTCTTCGGCCTGGGGCAGCACTTCAGTCATGTGCGCCGCCAGACGGCGGGGCGATGCGTAAGCCGTCAGGCGCGATTCGCTGGAGGCCAGCAGGCCTTGTGCCTTGAGTTGCTCAAACAGCACGCCAGCAAAAGCGTCTCCCAGCTTTTGCAATGCCTTGGGTGGCAGCTCTTCAACAAACAGTTCAACAAGAAGATTCGATGCGTTCATAGTATTTGATAGCTTCCAGCGCTTAACAGATAAGGGCTAGAGGCTGATTTGTTTAGTATTTAACAGCGACCGCTTAAGCGGCCTTCTTGCTTTGTTGCTCTGCGGCTTTGGCCAACTCGGCCAGCACTTCGTCGGCGTGTGCTTTGGGTGCCATGGGAAAGCCCAGGCGCGCACGGCTGTCCAGATAGCTCTTGCCCACTGCGCGGGCCAAATTGCGGATGCGACCGATGTAGGCAGCGCGCTCAGTCACCGAGATGGCGCCACGTGCATCCAGCAAGTTGAAGGTGTGACCGGCCTTGAGCACCTGCTCATAAGCGGGCAGCGCCAGTTGCGCCTCAATCAATTTGCCCGCTGTTTCTTCGTGCGCGGTGAAGGCGCTGAACAAGAAGTCAATATTGGAGTGATCGAAGTTATAGGTTGACTGCTCCACCTCGTTTTGGTGGTACACGTCGCCGTAGCTCAGGCCGTCTGTCCAGGTGAGGTTGTAGACGTTGTCCACGCCTTGCAGGTACATAGCCAGACGTTCCAGGCCATAAGTGATCTCGCCCGTTGCAGGCTTGCAGTCAATACCTGCCACTTGCTGGAAGTAAGTGAACTGCGTCACCTCCATGCCATTGAGCCAGACTTCCCAGCCCAGGCCCCATGCGCCCAGCGTTGGGTTTTCCCAGTCGTCTTCCACAAAGCGGATGTCGTTTTTCTTCAGATCAAAGCCCAGCGCTTCCAGCGATCCCAAGTACAGCTCCAGAATGTTGTCAGGTGCTGGCTTCAAAACCACTTGAAACTGGTAGTAGTGCTGCAAGCGGTTGGGGTTCTCGCCATAGCGGCCATCCTTGGGGCGGCGGCTGGGCTGCACATAAGCGGCCTTCCATGGCTCAGGGCCAATAGCGCGCAAGAAAGTGCCAGTGTGAGAAGTACCGGCACCCACTTCCATGTCATACGGTTGGAGCAAAGCGCAGCCGTGGTCGGCCCAGTAGGACTGCAGTTTCAGAATGATTTGTTGAAAGGTCAGCATGACTTCAGGAAATGTCTTGGCTGCGCAAACTTGCTGCGCTGGCGCGTGGTGTTGGTGGTGAAACGCTCACAGCAAACGGGCACAACAAGTGCCGCGCACAGGCGCGTATAAAGCAGCGATTCTAGGCCCGTAGGCCCAGCTTTTCTGTTCCTGTTTGTGTGACCGTGCTTGCCACGTCGACTTAAGGTTTAAAAAAGAGAGCTTCAAGCGCTTGAAAAACAAGCAGTTCAGATATTTTCACCTTCCATTCACTTATTCCACCTGCAATTAAAGCTCTCTTTTTTGACATTTTGTAATGTATGCAAAGAAAAACGCCGCTCTACAATGCTTGGCACTGTTTGCTTTGACCACTGCTTACCGCTTGCAAGGATTGGCATGAACCTGTTCAACATCATCAAAAATCAGCTGATTGAAGTCATCGAGTGGACCGATGATTCACGTGACACCCTGTCCTACCGCTGGCCGGATGACGACAAAGAAATCAAGAACGGCGCGCAACTGATCGTGCGCGAGTCGCAGCAGGTGCAGTTTGTGGCCGCTGGCCAGTACGCCGACCTGTTTGGCCCCGGCAAGCACACCTTGACCACCGAGAACGTGCCGGTGCTGTCCACCATACTAGGCTGGAAATACGGCTTTCAGTCGCCCTTCAAGTGCGATGTTTACTACATCAACACGCGTCTGTTTACAGGCAACAAATGGGGCACCTCCAACCCGGTGCTGATGCGTGACAAGGATTTTGGTGTGGTGCGCATCCGCGCCTTTGGCTCATACGACTTTCGCATCGTTGAGCCAGCCAAGTTTTTGAAGGAAGTGGCGGGCACCGACCAGAACTTCCGTCTGGATGAATTTGCCGACACCATGCGCTCGCGCATCGTCAGCGTGTTCACCGAGGCGCTGGCCAAGGCGCAAGTGCCCGTGCTGGACGTGGCCACGCGCTACAGCGACTTGGGCGATGCGCTTGTGCAAATCATCAACCCGGCGATGGTCGACAAATACGGTATTGAGGTGACTACCTTTGTGCTGGAAAACGTCTCCGTCCCACCGGAGGTGGAAGAAGCCATCGACAAGCGCTCAAGCATGAGCGCGATTGGCAACCTCAACGACTATGTGAAATACCAGATGGGCCAGGCCATGACCAACGGCGGTGAAGGCGCTGCTGCCGCCACTATTCCCGCAACCATGGCCATGGGCTTTGGCATGGCGCAAGAAATGATGAAGCAAATGCAGCAGCCTGCCGCCCCAGCGCCCGCTTTTGGCGCGCCAGTATCCAGCGATCCGTTTTCGCCTGCCGCGGCACAGGCGGGACAAGTGCCCTCGCCCGCTGCCACAGGTCTGCAGGTCTATACACCAGAGCAAGCCGCACAGGTGCTAGGCGTGGAAGCAGCCGACGTACTGGCAGAGCTGGAAGCCGGCAACCTCAAAGGCCGCAAGATTGGCACAAACTGGCGCATTGCGCAGGCTGCGTTGGACGAGTTCCTGCGCGGTGCATAAGAACGCCTCCTGAGCCGCTACGCTGTCTCCCCCACGGGGGACGTCAGCCTTGCTGCGGGGCTGCCCTTGCTCGCTGCCCCACACTTTTCTCAGCGCCCTGTTTTCCTTTTAGCTGTGACTGACACTTCTTCATACGCACCAGCCCCTGATGTACCCAAGAGCTCCATGGTGCGCAAGCACCCGTGCCCGGAGTGCGCCGCCAATCTGGAGTGGAATGCCAAGGCGCAATCGCTTAAATGCCCGTACTGCGGCACCGTGGTGCCGTGGAGCGAGGAAGTCCGAGAAGAACTGGGCCAGGCCATCGTTGAGCAAGACTTGGCCGAAGCACTCCGCCAACCGCCCAATGGGCGCGGCTGGGGCCTGCGGCGCAATGAAGTGCAATGCCAAAACTGCCGCGCAATTTCAGTGTTTGTGGATGGGCGCGTCGCGCAGCGCTGTGACTTTTGTGGCTCCCCTGCCATCGTGGCGCATGAAGATGGCACCGATGCCATCACCCCGCAAAGCATCCTCCCGTTCAAGGTCAGTGATGGGCAGATCCGCGACCAGATTCGCCAGTGGTATGGCTCACGCTGGTTTGCACCCAACAAGCTCAAGCACGCCGCACTGACAGACACGCTGCATGGCGTATACCTGCCGTACTGGACGTTTGATGCCTATGTCAGCGCCACATGGCAAGCCGAGGCGGGGTATTACTACTACACCACCGAAAGCTATCGTGATGCCAACGGCAACACCCAGACACGGCAAGTGCGCCACACGCGATGGCAGGCGGCATCGGGCCAGCTCAAGCATTTTTTTGATGACGAATTAGTGCCCGGCACCGTGGGTGTGCATGCCAAGCTGCTGCGTGCGGTAGAGCCGTTTCCCACCACCACCGACCTTCAGCCCTACACCCCGGAGTTTGTACGCGGCTGGACGGTGGAGCGCTACCAGGTGGATTTGCACAAAGCCGCCACACTCAATGAACAGGACATGGACCACCAGGTGCAAGCCATGTGCGCACACCAGGTGCCCGGCGATACCCAGCGCAATCTGCGCGTACAGCGGCAGTACGCAGGCCGCACCTTCAAACATGTGCTGGTGCCCATCTGGGTGGTGGGCTACACCTATGGCAGCAAAAACTACCAGATCATCGCCAATGGCTATACCGCACAGATTGCCGGTGAGCGGCCGTACAGCTGGGTGAAGATTTTCTTTGCTGTGCTATGTGCGGTGCTGATATTGCTCACGGTGATGACCTGGGTACAAAACAGTTGATTGAACACGCACCCAATGCACCCGGCAAAACGGCAGCCCATGGCTGCCGTTCTTAATTGAATGCCGCGTGGTTTTGCGTTCAGGCCGCAAAGACTTCTGCATTCTTGAAAGCAGGCTGCTTTTGGTCTTTTTCTGACAACAGAAAATCCACACCCAAATCAGGCCACTGGATACCGATGTCTGCATCGTTCCACGCCATGCCCCGGTCAGACTGGGGCGCGTAGTACGCCGTGGTTTTATACATGACATCTGCAGTCGCACTGAGCACCAGAAACCCATGGGCAAATCCAGGAGGAATCCAAAGCTGCCGGGCATTCTCGGCGGAGAGGTGATGGCTCGTCCATTTTCCAAAATTTAGAGAGCTCTTTCGAATATCAACCACAACGTCCCAAATCTCGCCTTGAATCACATAGATCAATTTTCCCTGTGCAAAAGGGGCAGTTTGATAATGCAAGCCCCTTAAAACGCCTTGGCGGCTGTGACTTAAATTGTCTTGTACGAAGATGACGTCATCACCTAAAAAATCAGCATAAACACGCTGATTAAAGGCTTCTTGAAAAGACCCACGAGCATCCATCCAGACTTTGGGCTCGAACAACACCAGCTCAGAAAAATCTGTGGGTATTTTTCTCAAAACTTAGGTCCTTTGATAAATTGCATTAGATATTTTCCATAGCCATTTTTTAGCAGTGGCTGGGCCAGCTTTTCTATTTGTGCTGCATCAATCCACCCTGAGCGAAATGCAATTTCCTCTGGGCAAGATACTTTCAAGCCCTGCCGTTGCTCCAGCGTAGCGATGAACTGCCCGGCCTCTAGCAAGCTATCGTGTGTTCCGGTATCCAGCCACGCATACCCACGACGCATGAGCTGCACATTCAGCTGATTTTGTTCGAGGTACAACCTATTCAGGTCGGTGATTTCCAACTCACCACGTAGCGATGGTTGGAGGCCCTTGGCCATTTCTACGACTTGTGCATCGTAGAAATACAGTCCTGTAATCGCAAAATTGGATTTTGGATTTTCCGGTTTTTCTTCTACAGACAGCACTTTGCCGTGATCATCGAATTGAGCAACGCCATAGCGAGAAGGATCTTGAACATGATAGGCAAACACCGTCGCACCGGATGTCTGGTCACTGGCTTCTTTGAGTAAGCGCTGGAAATCATGGCCATAGAAGATGTTGTCGCCCAACACCAGGGCACTGGGTGCACCGTTGAGAAACTTCTCGCCAATTAAAAATGCCTGTGCCAATCCATCAGGGCTGTGCTGTACCTCGTAATGAAGGCTCAATCCCCATTCACTGCCATCACCCAGCAGTTGCGCAAAACGCGGCGTATCTTGCGGCGTACTGATAATCAAAATGTCTCGGATACCCGCCAGCATCAAAGTACTCAGCGGGTAGTAAATCATGGGCTTGTCATAGACAGGCAGTAGCTGCTTGCTGATGGCTAGCGTGGCCGGGTGCAGACGTGTGCCGGAGCCACCCGCCAAAATAATGCCTTTGCGCTGTGCAGTCATAATGTTCACAAATTAATAGCATCGAGTGCTTGCCAGTCAATAATTTAGCCTGCTTTTACTTGAACTCACAAGATCTCGCGCAACATGCGGTCTACACCTTGCTGCCAGACAGGCAGATGCAGCCGCATGGCAGCCTGCAACTTGACAGTACTAAGGCGTGAATTCAATGGCCGCTGGGCAGCCGCGGGGAAGGCCGTTGTGGGCACCGCAGCTACATGTTGCACTTTCCAAGGCAGATCGGGGCGCAAAATTCTCGCCTGTGCAATGACGTGGCTGGCATAGGCATGCCATGTGGTTACGCCACCTGCAACCAGGTGGTACAGGCCCAGATCGTGGTCGCGCACTGTGACGTGGCGTATGGCATGGGCAGTGATATCGGCAATCAGATCAGCGCCTGTTGGCGCTCCCCACTGATCGCTGATGACGCTGAGCTCGTCATTTTCTTGTGCCAGACGAAGCATTGTCTTGGCAAAGTTTCTTCCACGCGAGCCATACACCCAGCTGGTACGAAAAATCAGGTGGCAGCATCCTGTCGCCTCAATGCGCTGCTCGCCTTCAAGCTTGGTTCGGCCATAGACCGACAGCGGCCCTGTGGTATCGCCCTCTTTGTGTGCAGTGCAGCCACTGCCGTCAAACACATAGTCAGTGCTGTAGTGCACCAACAAGGCACCCAGAGATTGCGCCTGCAGTGCCATCACCTCGGGGGCCTGAGCATTCAGGCGCAATGCCAGCGCTTGCTCTCCTTCAGCCTTGTCCACTGCTGTGTGCGCCGCAGCATTCACAATCACATCCGGGCGTACGGTGCGGATAGTCTGCGCCAGCCCTAGCAAGTCACTCACATCACCGCAAAGTCCGTCAGAGGGCGTTCGGTGCTGCAATGCGATCACTTCGCCCAAAGGGGCCAGGCTGCGTTGAAGCTCCCAACCAACCTGCCCGGTACTTCCGAACAGCAAAATCTTCATGCACTGCCCTCTAGGCTGTAGTGCTTTTGCACCCAGTCGCGGTAGCTACCAGACTGCACGTTGGCGACCCACTCTGGGTTGTCCAGATACCACTGGACCGTTTTGCGAATACCAGTTTCAAACGTCTCAGCAGGCTTCCAGCCCAACTCACGTTCAATCTTACGCGCATCCATGGCATAACGCCGGTCATGCCCAGGGCGGTCTGTCACAAAGGTCATTTGCTCTGCATACGATTGGTGGTCTGCACGAGGGCGCAGCTCATCGAGCAGTGCACACACGGTTTTGACGATATCGATATTGGCCTTTTCGTTCCAGCCACCCACGTTGTAGGTATCCCCCAGCTTGCCCGCTTCCAGCACGCAGCGGATCGCTCTGCAATGGTCTCGCACATACAGCCAGTCGCGCACCTGCATACCATCACCATAGATGGGCAGTGGCTTGCCCGCCAAGGCATTCACAATCATCAGTGGGATCAGTTTTTCAGGGAAGTGCAGCGGACCGTAGTTATTGCTGCAATTGGTGGTCAGCACCGGCAGGCCGTAGGTATGGTGCCAGGCACGCACCAAATGGTCAGATGCCGCTTTGGAAGCGGAATACGGGCTGTTCGGGGCGTAGCTGTGGGTTTCGGTAAAAGCCGGATCTTGAGGTGCCAGCGAGCCATAAACTTCATCGGTAGAGACGTGCAAGAACCGAAAGCGGGTTTTGGTGGCACCCTCTAAATCGCTCCAGTAGGCACGCGCCGCTTCCAGCAAACGAAAAGTACCCACCACGTTGGTCTGAATAAAGTCTTCTGGCCCATGAATGGAGCGATCCACATGGCTTTCTGCCGCAAAGTTGATGATGGCACGCGGTTGGTGCTGGGTCAGCAACTGCGCCATTGCCTCGCCATCGGCAATATCAGCCTGCACAAAAATGTGGCGCGCATCGCCATGCAGGCTGACCAAGTTTTGCAGATTGCCCGCGTAGGTCAGCTTGTCAACATTCACTACTGGCTCATCCGTTGCAGCCAGCCAGTCGAGAACAAAATTTGCGCCAATGAAGCCTGCGCCACCGGTGACAAGAATCATGGTACTTGGAGTAATTCAGGTGTAAGCACGCATTATCGTGACACCAGCCCTTATCCCCGGCGGCTGAGCATCACCCCCAGCGTTGCTGTGCCATCACCAACAAGCCTTCAAAGATCAGGTTGTCGACCAGCTCAAAGGGGCGCGTCATGCTGGGCACCATCTTCCAGCCCGCACCACCGGCCATCACACAGGCCGGCTCCATGCTGCAATGCAAGTAGAGGTGCTGGTATGTGCGCTCTACAGCGCCTGCAATGGCGTAGGTGCCGCCACTGGTCAAAGCATCGCTGGTGTTTTGGGGAAAGGGCGTTACCGACCCCGTTGGAACATGCAGCCCCGCCGTCCCACTTTCCAAGGCTCGCAGCATGATGCCGTGGCCCGGCAAAATCAAACCACCCAGAAAATTGCCACGTGCGTCCAGCGCATCAACAGTCACCGCAGTGCCCACCATCACCACAATCAATGGGCGCTCAATGCCGCGTTGAAGGATATGGTTGCGCGCCCCAATCATGGCTACCCAGCGGTCTGCGCCTAAACGCAGTGGGTGCTCATAACCATTCGTCACCCCCGCTTCCTGCACCGATGGCACCACCCATTTAGGCTCCAGCTCCCAGCCCAGCATCAACTCCATCTGATCGTGCACACGCCGCCGCGCTGTTTCACCCGCCACCACACAGCCCAGCATGTGCCTAGGCGCGGGCAACTTGCTCCAGGGGCCCTCCGCTAAACGCTCAATGTGCTCCAGGAACTCAGCGCCATGGGCCAGCAAAGCTGCTCCAGGACGTGGTGCGTCATACATCGCCCACTTCAGGCGCGTGTTGCCGATATCGATGGCCAGAAAAGTCATGGGCGGGATTATCAAGAATTTTATGGTGGCACTCGTGTGCTTTGTGAAACGATTCACTGACGAATGCAGCATTTCAGCGCAAATTGTCAAGAATTCAGACGTAGGATGTGTCTGTCTTTGTGCAAACGGGTTTACCGTTACATTGTTTGCTGTCTTTCAACTTTTTCGGGAGTGAATGTATGGGCCTGTTTAGTTTTATCAAAGAAGCTGGCGAAAAACTGTTTGGCGGCAAGGAAGCCCAAGCAGCCACGACTCCAGAGGACCTCAACAGCAAAGCTGCTGCTGCCATTGAAACTTATATCAATGTGCAAAAGCTGGGTGTGAGCAATCTGAAGGTCAGCTACGACGGCAACCAAGGCAAAGTCACTGTCGCAGGCGAGGCACCCACGCAAGCGGTCAAAGAAAAAATCACCCTGTGCTGCGGGAATGTGGCCAATGTCACGTCGGTGGACAACCAAATGACCGTCACCAACCCAGAGCCTGAGGCCCAGTACCACGACGTCGTGCGCGGTGACACGCTGTCGGCCATTGCCAAGAAATACTATGGCGATGCCAACAAGTACCCAGCGATTTTTGAGGCCAACAAGCCCATGCTGAGCCATCCAGACAAGATTTACCCCGGTCAGAAACTGCGGATTCCGACGCTGTAAGTTAAATTTACCAATGTAAAAGCGCTCCTTGAGAGCGCTTTGTCTTTTAAGTATTCATTAAAATCCACGCCGTTTCCTCGCAAGCACACACTCATGAAAACTCTGCTCACTGGCGGCGCTGGCTACATTGGTACACATACAGCCGTAGAACTTCTTCAAAACGGCCATGAAGTCGTGATGTACGACAATTTCAGCAACAGCCACCCCGAAGCAGTACGGCGCGTCGAGAAAATCACAGATCAAAAAATCAAAACTGTCCAAGGTGATGTTCGAGACCAGAGCACGTTAGAAGCCACTATCAGAGAGCACAACATCGACAGTGTTGTGCACCTTGCAGGAAAAAAAGCGGTGGGCGAATCCGTTGCCCAGCCCGTGGACTACTTCGACAACAACGTCAACGGCACGTTGGTACTGCTGCGTGCCATGCAGGCCACCGGTGTGCGCAAACTGGTTTTCAGTTCATCTGCCACCGTTTACGGCGTGCCTCAGTATTTACCGTATGACGAGGCGCACCCCACCTCAGCCATGAATCCTTATGGACGCAGCAAGCTGATGGTGGAAGAAATTCTGTCTGACCTCTACCATTCAGATCCAAGCTGGGGTCTGGCTGTATTACGTTATTTCAATCCTATCGGCGCCCATAGCAGCGGATGGATTGGCGAAGATCCAGCTGGTATTCCGAACAATTTGCTCCCCTACATTGCCCAGGTGGCAGTAGGCCGCCGCGATGCGGTGCAGGTGTTTGGCAGCGACTACCCGACGCCTGACGGCACGGGTGTGCGTGACTACATTCACGTCATGGATTTGGCGCGGGGCCATGTCAAAGCGTTAGAGAAGCTTCAATCCCAGCAAAGTCCGCAGTTACTGACCCTGAATCTGGGAACCGGCCAGGGCCACAGCGTGCTGGATGTCATTCATGCGTTTGAAGCTGCGTGCAAAAAAACCATACCTTACGTTCTGGCAGACCGACGCCCTGGAGATCTCGCCAGTTACTATGCTGCCCCCCACGCGGCGCAGCAAACACTGGGCTGGCAAGCCCAATACGATCTAACCACCATGTGCGCCGATGCTTGGCGCTGGCAGAGCCAAAACCCGAATGGCTACCTAAGCTAAAAAAAGCGCCTTGGTGTTCGTACACCAGGCGCTTTTCGATAGTTCCAAGCCAACCCCTAGCGCCAAGGTAGCCCCTGTTTGCGCCACCCGCCGATATTTCCTCGGTGGCCATTCGCGTCGGCATCGCCTTCAAAGCCTTCAAGAATGTTGTACGCCTCAATGCCCAGTTGGGCTGCGCGTGAAGCCGCTGCCACCGATCGCACACCGCTACGGCAAAGCAGCACCACTTTGCTTGCCGCAGGCACAGCCGCTTGAAGCTGCTCATCAAAATCAGGGTTATGGGCCATACCGGGCCACTGCTTCCACTCGATGGGAACAGCGCCGGGCACCTGGCCCACCCACGCACGCTCTGCATTTGTGCGCACGTCAACCAGTACGGCCTGGCCGCTTTGCACCCACTGCCAAGCCAGTGGAGCGGGAATGTCACCGGCATATGCTGCGGCAGGGGTAACTTGCAGAGTTGGCTGTGTTGTCATGGCACGCGTCCTTGCGTTCAAAAAAACTGGCAGAAAGTTTCTCACAGACCTTGGGCGATATCCAATACCGCCTTTGAAAAATATAGCTTATAGCGCTTTAAAAACAAGCGTTTCAAATACTTTTAGCATTGAAAACGCCATCTAATAAGCGCTAACAGCTCTTCTTTTTATAAAACCCAATCCGGCGCTGGATGCTGACGCAGCTGGGCACGCAAGCGCGCATAGTCTGGGCACGTGGCGCCCACCACGGCCCAAAACCTGGGGCTGTGGTCCATCACACGCAAATGTGCCAGCTCGTGAACCACCACGTAATCCAGCACAGGCATGCAAAAGTGCAGCAACCGCCAGTTGAGCATGATGCTGCCATCCTCCTTGGCACTGCCCCAGCGCGTACGGGCATTGGACAGGCGCAGGCTTTGCCACTGCACGCCCACAGCAGGTGCAAAGCGTTGCAATCGCTCAGTAAACAACGTGCGGGCATGGCGCAGCCACCATGCGTTGACCAAAGCGCGGATGCTGGCAGCAGGCGCATCCACAGGCAATGCCAAATGCAGCACCCAGCGGAGCTCTCCCACAGCCAGCAGCTCGCCGCCACGCGGTGCGCCAGGATGCAGGCTCAATTGCACAGTGCCACCCAGGTAGGGCAGCAAGGCCCCGTGCCGCCACTCAATACGCGGTGTTTGCTGGGTTCTGGTGTGCCGCTCTCCCAGCTTGCTGAGCACCCACTGCGCCTTGCCTTGTAGCACCGATTCAATATTGGCCACGCTGACGCGCAAGGGCGCACGCACGGTCAGGCCACTGTCTCCAACCTCCAGACCAATGCTGCGGCGACTGCTGCGCACCAGCAAATAAGCCACGCTGGCATCGCCCAAAGGGGCAACGTGCGTGGCTTGGGGGTGGGCGTAAGCGAGGAGAGGCGCGTTCAAGCTTGCGTGCCGCCGGTACTGATAGCAGCCACAGCGGGGTATGCCTCAGGATCCAGGCGGCGCATTTCCGCCTCAATCCAGTCCTGCACTTCTTGCATGAGTTCATCGTGCTTGCGGCCCGCACTTTGAATCATCGGGCCTACAGAGACGTCGACCACGCCTGGCTTTTTAATGAACGACTTGCGTGGCCAGCATTTGGCGGAGGTCACCGCAATCGGCACCACTGGCGCGCCCGTCATGATGGCCAGACGCGTAGCGCCCGTTTTGTATTCGCCCACTTGCCCACGCTCTATGCGGGTTCCTTCAGGAAACATGATGACCCAGATGCCTTGAGCCAGCAAACGCTTGCCCTGCTCCACCATCTTGTGAAAGGCACGCGAACCTTGCTTGCGGTCAATGTGGATCATGTCCAAACTGCCAATTGACCAACCAAAAAATGGAATGCTCAGCAGCTCTTTCTTGAACACATAGGCCAGAGAGCGGGGCATGATGGCGGGCATCAAAAACGTCTCATACGTGGACTGGTGTTTGCACAGCAGCACTACGCCTTGCTCAGCGCCCGTCGGCAAATTTTCCATGCCTTGCACGCGGTACTTGATACCGCAGAACCAGCCAGCACTGTCCACGCTCAGCGTGAGCCAGGCGCGCGCAATGGTCCAGCGCAATGCGGGTGAGCCGCCGCACACTCGCACCAACAAAATCAGCAAGGTGTACGGGATAACAGTAATGCCCATCCACAGCATGTGGATCACAGAGCGAAGAAGCGACATGAAGGCAATCCTAAAAATGGGGCAGTGTCCACACAATGAAATCAGCCTTGGGCAATCAGTTGCTGTCCAGGGGTGAAGGTGGCGAAGAAAGTACAGTTTGCACATCCGGGGCCAGGGCATCGGCCAGCAGTTTCCAGCTGGCAAACTGGGGCACCTCCTGAGTGACCGGTGCTGCCGGTGTTGGTGCACCCAATTGCAGCCATACCAAGTTGGCTCCCATTGCCTCGCCGGCTTGCAAATGCTTGTGCTCTTGACCGATCACCCACACTTCATGCGGCTCTGCGCCATAGCGGGTGGCAATCTGCTGCAGCAAACCTGGAGCGGGTTTTCGGCATGCACAATGTTCATCAGGCGCATGTGGACAGAAAAAAACCGCCTCAATGCGGGCGCCAACGGCCGCCAGCTCACGCAGCATGCGCTGGTGCAACGCATTCAGCTCGGTCACATCAAAGCTGCCACGCCCCAATCCTGGCTGGTTGGTGGCCAGCGTGACATACCAGCCACCGCGATTGAGCTGTGCAACCGCCTCGAGCGCGCCCTCTTGAGGCCGCCAGTCCTTGAACGCCACGATGGAGTCTTCACCCTCCACGTTGAGGGTTCCGATGCAGTCCAGAATGGCAAGTTTCATAAACGTCAGGCAATCAGCGTAACCAAAGTGCAAATGATAAGAGCGGTGTCACCAGGGTGTTTGAAGCCCAAGCAACAACCGCTCTTGCAGTTTCGCAGCGCTTTTAAGCGCCGGTCCAGCGGCGCAGTGCCAAGCTGGCGTTGGTGCCACCAAAGCCAAAGCTGTTGCTCAAGACCGTGTTCAGCTGTGCGTCACGGGTTTGTGTCACCAGTGGCATGTCACCCAAAGCTTCGTCAGGTGTTTCAACATTCACCGAACCGGCAATAAACCCCTTGTTCAGCATGATCAAGCAGTAAATGGCTTCCTGCACACCCGTTGCACCCAGTGAGTGGCCAGTCAGTGACTTGGTGGACGAGAAAGGCGGCACTTGCTCGCCAAACAACGCCTTCATGGCACGCACTTCTTGCATGTCGCCCACAGGGGTCGATGTGCCATGCGTGTTGATGTAGTCAATGGGGCCATCGACGGTTTCCATGGCCTGCTTCATGCACGCAATAGCACCATCACCCGAAGGTGCCACCATGTCTTCGCCATCACTGGTGGCACCAAATCCCACCACTTCAGCCAAGATATTGGCACCGCGTGCCAATGCATGCTCCAGGCTCTCCAGCACCACAGCACCACCGCCACCCGCGATCACAAAGCCATCACGATTGGCATCGTAAGCACGCGCAGCTTTTTCAGGCGTTGCGTTGTACTTGCTGGACATTGCACCCATGCCGTCAAACAGCAAAGACATACCCCAAGACAGCTCTTCACCACCGCCAGCAAACATCACATCTTGCATACCCCAGGCAATTTGCTGGGCTGCGGCACCAATGCAATGCGCCGAAGTAGAGCACGCCGAGGTGATGGAGTAGTTGATGCCTTTGACCTTGAAGTTGGTGGCCAGGCACGCTGACACCGTCGAGCTCATGCAACGTGTCACTTGGTACGGCCCAACGCGGCGAATACCTTTTTCACGCAGCGTATCAGCCGCTTCAATCTGGTTTGCAGGTGAGCCGCCGCCCGAGCCCATGATCAGGCCCGTGCGTGCGTGGCTCACCATTTCTGCTGGCAAAGCAGCCTGCGCAATCGCATCTTCCAGAGCGATCTGCGCGTAAGCCGCTGCATCGCCCATGAAACGCAACTGCTTGCGATCAATCCGCGCCTCAACGTCGATCTCGGGAATGCCAGCCACTTGACTGCGCATACCCAGCTCGGTGAACTGAGGCATGGCTTTGATACCCGAGCGACCTTCTCTCAAAGAAGTCTCTACGGTTGCCAAGTCGTTACCAATGCACGAGACAATGCCCGCGCCCGTGATCACTACGCGTTTTTTCATGCCGCAGTCCCTTGACCGTCGCCTTCACGCAGGAACAAGCCCACGCGCAAGTCGTTAGCTACGTAAATTTCTTTACCGTCAGCCAGCAAACGAGCGTCACCAATCGCCATGTTCAGCTTGCGCTTGATCACGCGCTTGATATCGATTTCGTAAGTCACCAGCTTCACATCAGGGCCTACTTCGCCCGTGAATTTGACTTCACCCGCACCCAAAGCACGGCCACGGCCTGGCAATTGCAGCCAAGTCAGGTAAAAGCCAATCAGTTGCCACATGGCATCCAGACCCAAGCAACCAGGCATGACGGGGTCACCCTGGAAGTGGCATTTGAAGAACCACAGATCGGGGTTCACGTCCAGCTCAGCGACGATCTTGCCAAAACCATGCGTACCGCCCTCATCACTGATGTGCGTAATGCGATCAAACATCAGCATGGGAGGCAAAGGCAGACGTCCGCTATCGGGCTTAAACAACTTGCCCTCACCGGAAGCGATCAGCTGTTCGTAGGAAAAAGATTCAACCATTTTCTAACTTGCTCCGCAGCGGCTCGAGCCGCTACTTGGTTTTCGTGTATGTAATTGCGACAGTTTATCCATGTGCTGCGCACAGCCGCACATTATGAAAGTTCACAAGCAGCTTGTCGGAGAAAGCCCTTGTAATATCCTCATAACGCATCAATCACACCCTGTTTTCTCAACTTTTCTTGCGTTGTTTGGCACTCCACGCTATGAGCGCCATACAAAACAACCACAGTGGCCACAGCCCCCATTGCGATACCCAGCGTGCAAACGGTGTCAGACCATCACGCCCCTGCACATCTGCTACCAATACCGCTTGCGTCATAGAAGGCAAAGATGCCGTTACAACGCCTCGGTGGTCAATCACCGCTGTAGCCCCCGTATTGGTGGCCCGGAGCATGGGGCGTTCAAACTCCAAAGCACGCATACGGCTGATCTGCAAATGCTGATCAATGGCAATACTGTCACCAAACCACGCAATATTGCTGACATTGACAAACACTGTGGGGGCTTGAGAGGCGTCGCCAAAGCGGGCCCCCAACTCTTCACCAAATAAGTCTTCATAGCAAATATTGGGTGCCCAACGCTCTCCGTGCCACACCATGGGTGCTTGGCCCACGCTACCGCGGGCAAAGTCCCCCAACGGGATGTTCATCATACGAACAAACCACTGAAACAAGGGTGGAACGAATTCACCAAAGGGTACCAAGTGGTGCTTGTCGTACCGATATTCTGGCATTTCCCCAGGAATCCAGCCGACCACTGCGTTGCTATAGCCCTGCACTTCATTACCCAAAGGCATACCGACCAAGGCAGCCGATGTACTGCCTGGCTGGCGGTAAGGAGTGGTCACCGCTTCTAAATAACCATTGGGAAGCTGCTGGGGTAACAGTGGCAGCGCAGTCTCGGGTGCGACCACCAGGGCGGCAGGCGCCTCCAGCAAACGCTCTCCATACCATTGCAGTGCCTGGGCCATGCCACCACCGGGCACAAATTTTTCATCCTGCGCAATATTGCCCTGCAGCAATGCCACCTTGACAGGGTCTCGCCCTGCTGGGGCCTGCGCGTGCTGCTGGGACCAAGCAGCACCCAGCCAGACCAGCGCCGCCACGGCCACGGTGCCAATGGACAGCTTTTTACGCTGTGACAAAACCGTGATTTGCACCAACGCCATGGCAATGGCGGCTGCAATCGCCCCTGTGCCGTACACACCCAGCCACCTTGGCCATACGGACAAAGGGCCCTCCACATGGGCGTAGCCGATAGCGCCCCATGGGAATCCTGTCCACAGCGTGCCACGGGCCAGCTCTGCCAGTGTCCAGCACGCGGCAAACAACCAGACAGCCTGCCAGCCAGGCAGCGCCCATCGCCGCCACACCCAGATCATCAAGGCGTAATAACTACCTAAAAACGCAGCCAGCGCCAGCACGGCAATGACCGCCAGAGGTGCTGGCAAGCCCCCATAAGTGTGCATGGAGATAAACAACCACCAGAAAGTAGCGACCAGCCATGCTGTGGCAAACACACCGCCAAACCACGCTGCGTGCTTGGCACTTTGCGCCTGCTGGGCGGCTGCACACAACACAGTCAGTGACAATATTTGCAGCCACCACACAGGTTGCCCGCCCTGTGGCCAGGCCAATGATGCAGCTTGCAAGCCACCCGCCACCACCAAGGGCAGCAGCCATGTCCACCATGGCCAGCTACGCTGACGCGCTGGCGTAACTGCAATCCCGCTCATTTACCTGTGCTTTCCTGCATGTCACTGGCAACACGCGTAACCTGGAACCACCGCACTGCACCACCCTTTGCGTGCAGCACCACAAAGTGCAGGCCTGCGCCATCCCAGGACTCGCCGCGCTTGGGCAAGCGCCCCATGACGTGGCTGATCCAGCCGCCAATCGTGTCGAATTCGTCAGCGCCGTCTTCTTGGGCAAAACTCACGCCAAACGCTTCTTGCACACGCTCTAACGGGGTGTGACCGGCTACACGGTAGGTGTTGTCTGCCAGCGCAAAAATATCGCCGTCTTCCTCGGGGACATCGAACTCATCTTCAATCTCGCCCACAATTTGTTCCAGCACGTCTTCCATGGTCACCAAGCCAGCCACGTTGCCGAACTCGTCAATCAGAATGCTCATGTGGTTGCGGTTGGCGCGAAATTCGCGCAGCAAGTCGTGCAACCCCTTGGTTTCGGGCACAAAAGCCACGGGCCGCAGCAGGGCACGCACATTCAAAGACGGTGAACGCTGCAGTTTGAGCAGGTCTTTGGCCATCAAGATACCGATGATGTTGCCCCGCTCACCCTCATAGACGGGAAAGCGCGAATGCGCGGTGCGTATGACTTGCACCAGCAACTCGTCGTAGGGCGCCTCGATGTCCAGCACATCCATACGCGGCGCAGCAACCATGATGTCTGCGGCCGTGCGGTCTGCCATGCGGATCACGCCTTCCAGCATGACGCGTGCTTCAGTGCCGATGACTTCGTTGACTTCGGCTTGGGCCAGGGTTTCGATAAGTTCATCCTTGGAATCGAGTCCAGGATGAATAAATTCGACAATTTTTTGCAGAAAAGTGCGCTTGTCTTCGCGCTCAGCATGGCGCGCAGGATGCGGGTCGGACACAGTCTTACAGTGCAGGACGTGCGGTAGTGGATAGGGGGCTAAGGATAGCGGATTCCGCCATTCAGACAATAAAAGCTTGCCGAACCCACGCCGCCTGCGCAATTATGGAGACGATTTGTGCCGCCCTTCGCGGACGTCCTGACGGATGGCCTGCACGTCAGCCAGGATGGACCAGAACTGCTTGGCCTGCTTCTTGAATTGGTAGTCCACTTCTGCCACCTGGTTGTCCCACAGCTCAGAGACCTGGGTGTCCAGACCTGCTGCGGGCAATTTCAGATAGGCCTCTGACTCCGAGCCATCGCGCTGCACGCGGGCCCCGGCATTGCGCGCAATTTTGAGCATGGGGGTGTTTTCACTCAGCGCATGGATGAACATCATCTCCACGCCCTTGTTGCGCGAGTGCAGCACGGCACGCGCAAACAAACGTGTGCCCAGACCCAGACCGCGTGCGCTCTTGAGTACGGACACCCCGAATTCCGCACAGTTGCTGTGGTGTGCCAGATCGGTATAGGCCAGGTGCGCCATGGCAATCAGCTCGAGGCGGCGGTTGAAGATGCCAAAAATATCGTCGCGCTCAAAATTCAGATTGTCGGCATAGCGCACAACCTGTTCGTCATTGGCTGCATAGCCAAAGCGCAGATAACGATCGCCCTCCTCCAGCTTGAGCAAGTGGGCGCGGATGCGTCCACGGTGGCGTTCTGACAGCTCCCGGATGGGCACCATGGTGGGCACGCTGCGTTTGGCCGAGGCTTTGCGCAGCCATTGTTTGCTGGCTTTCCAGGGAGAAGTGATCCAACGGAGTGTCTCGGTCATGGGTCAAAATCCTGTGCAGAAGGCTTGGCACATTGTTTCAGGCATCGCACACCGCAGCGACAGTATTGTTTCTCAGGCGGTGCAAAACCTAGGGTTTACGTTAATTTGCTGCATTGCAACATAAATCAAGTGTGCTGGGTATTGGGGTGGCCTCTGTTTGCTGTCTTCTTGGCAGCACAGCGGTGCTTTTGCACCACAAAAAACAGCACCCACAGGTGCTGCTTTTGAAGTGATGATTAAAAAAGTAGCTGCTAGCGCTTACACACCAACAGTTTCAGATATAAAACCGTCTGAAACACTTACTGGTAAAGCGATGAAAGCTATCTTTTTACACAGGCACCGACGTGGTTGCTTTGACGCGGTCCAGCACAAAGCTGGTCTTGCAGTCCGACACGCTGGGGTGCTTGAGCAGGGTTTCCATGATGAAACGGCTGTAGTGCTGCATATCGGCCACCACCACGCGCAGCAGATAGTCCATCTCACCGGTCAGCGATGCGCATTCCACCACCTCGGGCCAGTTCTGCACGCTTTGCCGGAATGCATCCATGGGATTGCGCTTGTGCGTTTCGGTGCTTTTTTCCAGGCGCACGTTCAGGTAGGCGGTCAGACCCAGGCCAACTTTTTCCGGGGGCACCAGCGCCACATAGCGCTCGATCACACCGGCCTCTTCCAGACGCTTGACGCGGCGCAGCACCGCGCTAGGGGACAGGCCAACCTGCTCGCCAATCACGTCATAGGTTTCACGCCCGTTTTCCTGCAAGCGGCGCAGGATGGAACGGTCCAGCTTATCGAGGGTGTGTTCTGCAGTCATGTGAGCGGATTCTATGCAGCCAATCAGTGATTGACCAAATTAACGCCATGAATTTTGCAGACAAGCTTGGCTCAACGCAATTTTTTTGACTTCAACGCCCCCGATCAAACCCTTGGTTCGCTCTTTCCCTAGGAAAAGCCCCCTCCCAGATTCATGGTGCCCCCTTCAAGAATGATGACAGGGCCCGGCGTTGTTGCTGCAGGCCACACCAATGAAGAAAGGCGCTGACATGGATCGTCTGTGGCTCAACCACTACCCTGCAGGGGTGCCCCATGAAATCAAACCAGAGATCTACGCCTCCGTGGTCGACATGCTGGAAGATTCGCTGAGCAAGTACGCCGATCAGCCCTTCACTGTGTGCATGGACGTCTGGATGAAGTACCGGGATCTGGACAAGCTATCCCTGCAACTGGGTGCCTGGCTGCAAAGCCTGAACCTTGCGCCCGATGCCCGCGTGGCCATCATGCTGCCCAATATTCCGCAGTTCGCCGTCAGCATGGCGGCGGTGCTGCGCGCTGGCTACACCTGCGTCAACGTCAACCCGCTGTACACCGCACGGGAACTGGAGCACCAGCTCAAAGACTCGGGCGCCACGGCCATCATTATTTTGGAGAACTTCGCGCACACGCTGTCCGACGTCATCACCCACACGCCCATCAAGCATGTGTGCATGGCCTCCATGGGCGACTTGCTGGGTTTTGCATATGGCCACTGGATCACCTTTGCCGTGCGCCATCTGGCCAAGATGGTGCCCGCCTACGAACTGCCGCTGGATGGCCGCACCGTCACACCTTTCAATAAAGCACTGTCGATAGGCGCTGGCAAAACGCTGCGCAAGCCCCAGGTCAACCACGACAGCATTGCCTTCTTGCAGTACACGGGTGGCACCACGGGCCTGTCCAAAGGCGCGGTGCTCACCCACCGCAACATCATTGCCGCAACCTTGCAGGCAGAGGCGTGGTTTGCTCCCGCTTACGCAGGCAAAACCGACCTGCGCAAACTGCACAGCATTGCTGCGCTGCCGCTGTATCACATCTTTGCGCTGACGCTGCTGCTGCTGTCGCTGCGCCAAGGCTCCAGCATGAGCCTGATTCCCAATCCGCGCGATATCCCCAAGTTTGTGGAGGTGCTGCGCAAGCGCCCCTTCCACACGCTGCCTGCTGTGAACACTTTGTTCAACGCCTTGCTGCAAAACGAAAAATTCCGGGCCATAGATTTCTCTGAGCTGGCGGTCTCGCAGGCCGGGGGCATGGCGGCCTCCGAAGGCACGGCACGCCAGTGGCAGAAAGTGACCGGCAAAGTCATGATTGAAGGCTGGGGCATGAGCGAGACCTGCGCCATTGGCACCAACAACCCCGTGAATGCCACCAGCTTCAGCGGCAACATTGGCCTGCCGTTGCCCGGCATTGACATTGCCATCAAGGACGATGAAGGCAACACCGTGCCCCAGGGCGAGAACGGTGAAATCTGTATCAAGGGCCCCAACGTGATGCGCGGCTACTACAACCAGCCCGAAGAAACCGCGCAGGCCTTTACAACCGACGGATTCATGCGCACCGGCGATATCGGACTGATGGACGAGCGCGGCTTCATCAAGATCATTGACCGCAAGAAAGACATGATTTTGGTCAGCGGCTTCAACGTCTTCCCCAATGAGCTGGAGAACGTCATCTCGCTGTGCCCGGGCGTGGTGGAATGTGCCGCCATCGGTGTGCCCGATGAACATTCGGGCGAAGCCATCAAGGTGTTTGTGATCAAGAACGACCCCACACTCACCGAAGAGCGCCTGCTGCGCTACTGCCACGACAACCTCACCGGCTACAAGCGGCCCAAGTACATTGAGTTTCGCGAAGAGCTGCCCAAAACCAATGTGGGCAAAATTTTGCGCCGCGAACTGCGCACCCCCAGCGCTCCAGACAAGGCGCCCGCTGCACATTGACCATGGATCACGCCCTTTCCTCACCGGGCCTTGGGCCCGGTATGTTTTTTCTGGAACGTGGCTGGCTGTCAGCCAATAACGTTATTTTTGTGGACGACGACAGTGCGGCCATCGTGGATACCGGCTACTGTATTCACGCTGAACAAACCGTGACGCTGGTTGAAAACAGCATTGGCACACGCCCGCTCACACGCATTCTCAACACCCATTTACACAGTGACCACTGCGGCGGCAATGCCGCTTTGCAGGCTCGCTGGCCCCATCTGCAGACGTGGATAGCCCCCGGGCAAGCCCAGCATGTACGCAACTGGGACCCCGCCGCCCTGAGCTACACGCCCACGGGGCAAGAATGCCCGCGCTTTCACGCAGACCACGTGCTGGAGCCCGGCTCTGAAATCGATCTTGGCCAGCAGCGCTGGCAGGTGCATGCAGCACCTGGCCATGACCCGCATTCCATCATCTTGTTTGAGCCACAGCAGCGCACCCTCATTTCAGCCGACGCGCTGTGGGAGAACGGTTTTGGGGTGGTCTTTCCGGAGATTGAAGGAGAGCAGGCTTTTGCCGAAGTGGCTGCCACGCTGGATGTGATTGAAGCGCTGCAACCTTCGCTGGTGCTGCCCGGCCACGGCCCCAAGTTCAGCGATGTGGCCAGCGCCTTGGCCACGGCACACAAGCGCCTGCAAGGCTTCATACAGAGCCCACCGCGTCACGCCCGTTACGCCGCCAAGGTGCTGCTCAAATACAAACTGCTGGAGTGGCAGCAACTGCCCCTGCAGCAGGTACAGGACTGGTGCATCAACACCCCATATGTAAGCATGCTGCACGCGCAGCACTTTGCCGCGCAGAGCCTGGAGAGCTGGCTTGGCACGCTGATTGAAGAGCTGGTCAACAGCAAGGCCGCCGCTTTGGAGCAGCAAGACGGTGTGCTGGTACTGAGCAACCGCTGACGGTTCACGGCTGACAGCTGCAGGTGGCAGTGGCTATGCACATAACGCAACTAACGCCGCTCATACCACCCAGCCAACTACAGGCTTGCGCTGGAGCTAAGACAAGTTGCAAAGCCTTGGCAGCACCAAAAGGTACGGCCAAGGCCAAGCAACGACTGAGCGAGTTTGGGGCGGGCCTTAAGGTAAGTCAGGCGTCGCTTCCGTCAAGGTCACCTTCGGGCCAATCGTGCCTAAACGTGCCTTCAGCGACTGGGGCTGGCCCGTAATCATGGCCGCGTAATTGGTGGCGTTGGAGAGCACCTTTTTGACGTAGTCGCGGGTTTCTGTAAACGGCACGTTTTCAGCCCAGATGGCACCGTCCAGGACCGGGCCATTGCGCCAGTTGCGCGGGCGACCGGGCCCGGCGTTGTAGCCCGCAGCGGCCAAGGCCATGGAGCCATCAAAATCATCCAGCGCCAGCTTCAGATAAGACGTTCCAATCGTGATGTTCACATCACGGTCGTTGATCATGTGGGGCTGAAAGTCGGTCATGCCAATCTTCTTGGCCGTCCACTTGGCGGTGGCAGGCATCACCTGCATCAAACCCGATGCCCCGACATGCGAGCGTGCATCCATGATGAACCGGCTTTCCTGGCGAATCAGCCCGTACACATACGCGGGGTCCAGCCCAATGCTCTTGGAGCGTGCAATCACCGCGTCATGGAAAGGCATGGGAAAGCGCTGGTTCCAGTCAATCACCTCACGCGTGCGTTCACTGGTGTTGATGCAGCGGTCCCATATCTGCGCCTTGCAGGCCATGTCGGCAGCGGCCAGCAGCTCGCGGTCGTTCATGCCACCGGGCACATGCAGGCCCACGCTGTAATTCCATTCACGCACCCCTTCGCTGCGCAGTCCAATCCGGATGGCATACAAGGCACGCTGCAGACCGGGGTTGCTTGCAACAGCCGCCTGCTCTTGCGCAGTGGGTGGGGGTGGTGGGGGGGGCATAGTGACAGTCTGGCCCAGCTCTTCCAGTGCCAGTTTTTCGTAAAAGCCTTTCACGCTGGCAATGCTTTGCAGCAGGCGCTTGGCTTCGGCCTGCTCGGCCTCGCTCACGCGGCGGTCGTTGAGCAAGGCGCGCGCCTTCCAGTACACCCAAGTGCTGTCGGCCTGCATGGCGGGTGGCATGTCATCAATGGTTTTGCGTACCGTATGCCACTGACCAGCACGCAAGTTGGCGCGCACCATCCACTCCTGCGCCTCTTCGGACATGCGCTCTGGCTTGCCCACTTTGGCAAAGTAGCCCACGGCATCGCTGGACAAACGGCGTGCACTCACCTTGCCAATCACGCCCCAGACCCAATCACGCTCTTCTGCGCGCAACTGGTTGCCCCAGCGGTTTTCCATCAGGCTGGCGGCTTGCTCTGGATCGTTGCTGGCCACGCGAATCAGCGCCAGCGCTGCCAGTTCACGGCGGGTATTGCCGCGCACCTTGCTGGTGCCTGCCAGATATTTGATCGGCGAAGCGAACACTTCAGCCACATGCTGCAGCGCCTCTGGCGCCACGATGTCTACTGCACGGCGGGCTGCGGTTTGGCGATTGAGCTCTGCCGAAAGGCGGGCACGCTTCCACACGTCGCCCTCATCGAGCTTCTTGATCGCATACAGCTCGCTGGCCGCCTGTGTGCAGCCGTCGTCGCCATCGCGCTGTGCGTGCCACAGCCGCACCACTTCTTGCGGGGCATGCTCGGGTTGGCGGCGCTCAATGGTCTGCACCGCCAGCTCATAGCAGCGCACCTCGCGGTCGTCTTGCATGCGGAACTCGGGCAACAGGCGCTCAAAGTCTGCCCACTGTCGGCGCTGGCCCAGCAGCAGCAGCCAGTCATTGCGCATGCGGTCTTCCTGGTAGGTGCCGCGCCAGCGTTGCAAAAATGCCTCAACTTCAGAAGGCCCCGCAGTATTGAGACGGCTCTTGAGCTCCCAGTACGCGGCCCACGGCTCCAGGGGGTGACCTGCTGTCTGTGGCAGGAGCGCGGCCAGTCTGGCCTTATCGCCCTTTCGGGCAGCTTCCTGCATTTGCAGCAAAACATTGTCCCCCGCCGTTTGGGCAGTTGCCCACGAAACAGGAGCGCTTAAAAGTACGGCCGCGCAAAGCGGTGTCAGAATCTTGTGCCATTGCATGGGGGAATTATGTGATGGACAAAGTGGCCCTTCGACGCACCTTGGTGCAGCAACGCCTGAATATGGCCGACCGCCTACAGCGCGCAGACGATTTACAACGCGTGATGCGCATATGGCTGGTGGATCGACCCGATCTCGTGATAGGCGCTTACTGGCCCATCAAGGGCGAGTTTGATCCCCTGCCTGTGCTGCACCGCTGGAAAGAAGACGGTGAACTGCTGGACAAACCCCAGCGCCGCCGCATTGCCCTGCCCGTGATCGACAAGGTCACCAAAACCATGCGTTTTCACGCTTGGCACCCTGGTTGCCCGATGGAAGAAGATGCCTACGGCATTCCCAAGCCCAAAGACACTGAGGTACTGACCCCCACTTTGCTGTTTGTGCCCTGCGTAGGCTACGGCCCAGGCGGCTACCGGCTGGGTTATGGCGGTGGCTTTTACGACCGCACGCTGGCCAAGCTCACCCCAGCGCCCCATACCGTAGGCCTTGGATTCACCCAGGGTTTCATTGAGGATTTCGTGCCTCAATCGCACGACTTGCCTTTAGATGCCATCCTGAACGACAACGGTGCCATTTGGCCGGTTTGATGGATTGTTTGTTCTCGTATGCCCATTCGTAAAAAGAAATCTGTTCCCCAGCGTCTGGTTCAGCAGCGCCCCCCGCTCACGACCATGGCCACGCCCCTGACGCGTGACGAGGTGCAGCGTCTGCAAAGCCACATGCGCAAGCACGGCCCCCACAGCCTGACCCCACGCCAGCACGATGCCATCTGGGACTTTTTGTTCAACCTGCCAGAAAGCCACGCATGGCTGTCTGACATGGTGCACCAGACCCATGCGGCGCAAGCCGGTTTGCGCCCGCGCACAAAAACAGAAGCTTAAAGCGCTTACCCCTTCTTGTTTTCAGATAGAAAAGATTCTCAAAACGAATAGGGTAAAGCGCTAACAGCTATTTTTTTCAACAAGGAGTGAGCCCATGCTGCAGTTGTACATCGGTAACAAAAACTACTCGTCATGGTCGATGCGCCCCTGGGTGGCCATGCGCCAGCTGGGCATTCCGTTTACAGAAATCATGGTGCGCTTTGACAGCTTTGCGTCCGACTCGCAGTTCAAGCAAACCATGCGCGCCCTTACCCCCACGCACAATGTACCGCTGCTGGTGCATGACGGCCTGGCGGTGTGGGACACCCTGGCCATTGCAGAATACCTGGCCGAAGAATTCCCGCATGCAGGCATCTGGCCCAAAGCCTTTGCCGACCGCGCAAGGGCGCGCAGCATCTGCGCAGAAATGCACAGCGGCTTTGGTGCCCTGCGCAGCCACTGCCCGATGAACATCGAGGCCGCTTTGCCTGAGGTGGGCGCCAAGATCTGGACCGAGCAAGAAGCCGTGCGCGCCAATGTGGCCCGCCTGATCGAGATGTGGGGCACCCTGCTGCAAAGCCATGGTGGCCCCATGCTGTTTGGCAGCTTCAGCATGGCTGATGCTTTTTTTGCCCCCGTGTGCATGCGCCTGCACACCTACGCGCTGCCCCTGCCGCCAGCCATCGCGGCCTATGTTGAGCGCGTGCGGGCACTGCCAGCCGTGCAGGCCTGGATCACCGATGCGCTGGCCGAGCAGGACTTTCGCGATTTTGAAGAACCCTACCGCACGCAGCGTTGAATCTGCACAGCCGGGCTGCGCCTTGGCCAAGGCAGGTTAAAGGCAGGTGCAGGTGTCGGTATCGTTGTCGATAACGCTCAGCCTTGCCTGAACTGGTTGCGTAAAAACAGCTTGTGGCGCGCAATGTGCGCCATCTGCGCCGGTGCGATCGAGCCGTTCAGATTCACGTCCTCACCATTGAGCACGTCGTTGCCATAGGCCATGGCGCGTGCCACCACATCGGCTTCGCTCACGCCCTGCTGCTCGGCCAAGTCCAGCGCCACACGGCGCATGGCCCGTTGCGACAGCATCCACATCGCACCAAAGGCATCCCACGCGGCGGCGGCTTTCTTGAAGCGCTCGTGGTCGGCCAAAATTTCAGACAGCGGTTTGGACAGCACCTCCTGCAAGTCGGCCATCTGTGTCTGCAAGGCCTCCAACTGCGCCTCACGCTGCAAGGCAGCGGCAGCCGCATTGGCCTGTGCGTCTGGTGCTTCGGGCACGGGCACGCTGCCGTCGGGGTTCATCTGGGCAATGGTGAGAGCGTCGGCAATAGACATGGGCAGACAAGCCAATCAGGCAAAAGATAAACAATAAAAGCCAGCAAAACACTGGCTGCGCAATGGCTCAGGCCGACTGAGTGCGCTTCCAGCGCTGCCAGCCGTTGGCGCGCAGCTCGCACGCGGGGCAACTTCCACAGCCGTAGCCCCAGCCATGCAGCACATCGCGCGTGCCCTGGTAGCAGGTGTGGGTGTCGTTGACGACCAGTTCCACCAGCGCATCGCCGCCCAAATCCCTAGCCATCTGCCAGGTGGCGGCTTTGTCGATCCACATCAGCGGCGTTTCAATGCGCAGGCGGCGCTCCAGCCCCAGATTCAGCGCCAGTTGCATGGCCTTCATGGTGTCATCGCGGCAATCGGGGTAGCCTGAAAAATCCGTTTCACACACCCCCGTCACAATCACCTGTACGCCACGGCGGTAGGCCAGTGCCCCGGCCACGGTCAGAAACAGCAGATTGCGCCCCGGCACAAAGGTATTGGGCAGCCCATCGGCCTGCATGGCAAAGGCCACCTCATCGGTCAGCGAAGAGCCGCCAATTTGCTGCAGCACATCCAGCGACAGCACGTGGTCTTCGCCCAGCTTGTGCGCCCATTGCGGAAATTGCGCACGCAACTTCTCCAGCACTTGCAGGCGCACTTGCATCTCAATGCTGTGGCGCTGGCCATAGTTAAAGCCCAAGGTCTCCACACGGTCGTATTTCGACAACGCATGGGCCAAGCATGTGGTGGAGTCTTGTCCACCCGAAAACATTACAAGCGCTGAGGTATGCATAGGGAGAAATTACAGCACGCCCCGGCCATACCTTGCCGCGCCTACACTTAGTGCCATGAAGATTTACAAGGTTGGCGGCGCTGTGCGCGACCGCTTGTTGCAACGTCCTTTTCACGATACCGACTGGGTGGTGGTGGGCGCAACGCCGCAAGAAATGACCGCGCGCGGCTTCACCCCTGTGGGGCGCGACTTTCCCGTGTTTTTGCACCCCAAAACCCACGAGGAATACGCACTGGCGCGCACCGAGCGCAAAAGCGGCATGGGCTACCGAGGCTTTGTGGTGCATACCTCGCCCGATGTCACGCTCGAGGAAGACCTGGCCCGTCGCGACTTGACCGTCAATGCCATAGCTGCCCCCGCAGACTGGACGGGCGTTGAAGCAGTATTTGACCCCTATAACGGTCAGGCTGATCTGCAGGCCAAAGTGTTGCGCCACGTGACCGATGCCTTCCGCGAAGACCCGGTACGCATCCTGCGTGTGGCGCGCTTTGCGGCGCGGTTTCATGACTTCAGCGTAGCGCCAGAAACCTTGCAGCTGATGCGCGAGATGGTGCAAGCCGGCGAGGCCGATCACCTGGTGCCCGAGCGCGTCTGGCAAGAAATCAGCCGTGGACTGATGGCCGCCCAACCCTCACGCATGTTTGAAGTGCTGCGCGCCTGTGGGGCGTTGAAGGTATTGCTGCCAGAGCTGGATCGCCTGTGGGGCGTGCCCCAGCGCGCCGAATACCACCCTGAGGTAGACAGCGGCGTGCACGCCATGATGGTGCTGGACATGGCCGCCCAGCTGGACGCCCCGCTCACCGTGCGTTTTGCCTGCCTGTGCCACGACTTTGGCAAAGGCACCACCCCCGCCGACATGCTGCCGCGCCATATTGGCCATGAGCAGCGCAGTGCACAACTGCTCAAAGGCGTGTGCGACCGCTGGCGCGTACCCAATGACTGCAAAGAGCTGGCCGATCTGGTGGCCCGCGAGCACGGCAACATACACCGCAGCCAAGATTTGAATGCCGCAGCTTTGGTGCGCCTGTACGAGCGCTGCGATGCCATCCGTAAGCCCGAACGCTTTGCGCAAGCCCTGTGGGCCTGTGAGTGCGATGCTCGCGGGCGGCTGGGCTTTGAAGAGCGCCCCTACCCGCAACGCCAACGCCTGTGGCAAGGCCTGCAGGCTGCGCTGACGGTAGACACGGCCACAGCAGCCAAAACGGCGGCAGAACGGGGACTGAAAGGCAAGGCAATTGGTGAGGCCGTAGCATCTGTCAGAGTGCAGGCCGTGGCGGCGTGGCTGGGCAGCTAAAGCACCCAACCGCTGTTACACAAAGCACCGGGAAAGCAAGACAAGGCGAGGGAATTCCATCAGGCACAAGGCCAGTCAGAAGAGAGAACATGTACAGGCTTTTGTCTGCAACCCTTTACGTTCAGGAATGCTGCCATGTCTTATGTTCTTCCCGGCCAGTCCGGTGCGCTGCACCAATACCAAGCCCAGTACGACAACTACATTGGCGGGCAGTGGGTACCGCCCGCCAGTGGCACGTATTTTGATGTCGTCACGCCCATCAACGGCAGCGTCTATACCAAGGCTGCACGCGGTACGGCAGCCGACATTGAAAAAGCACTGGATGCGGCCCATGCCGCCGCCGATGCATGGGGCAAAAAATCGGTCACTGAGCGCAGCAACATCCTGCTGCAGATTGCCGACCGCATTGACGCCAACCGCGAGCTGCTGGCCTATGTGGAAACCATTGACAACGGCAAAGCCATCCGCGAAACGCTCAATGCCGACATTCCACTGACCGCCGATCACTTCCGCTACTTTGCAGGGGCCATCCGCACCCAGGAAGGCGGCATCAGCGAGGTGGACACCGACACCGTGGCCTACCACTACCACGAGCCACTGGGCGTGGTGGGGCAGATCATTCCGTGGAACTTCCCTATCCTGATGGCCGCCTGGAAGCTGGCCCCCGCACTGGCCGCTGGCAACTGCGTGGTACTGAAACCCGCTGAGCAAACACCCATCAGCATTCTGGTGCTGGCGGGCTTGATTGGCGATTTGCTGCCTCCGGGCGTGCTCAACATCGTCAACGGCTTTGGCCGCGAGGCTGGCATGCCGCTGGCGCAGAGCAAGCGCATTGCCAAGATTGCCTTTACCGGCTCTACCAGCACAGGCCGTGTGATTGCGCAGGCTGCGGCCAACAGCCTGATTCCGGCCACGCTGGAGCTGGGGGGCAAGTCGCCCAACATCTTCTTTGCCGACGTGATGGACAAGGACGATGCCTTCCTCGACAAAGCCATCGAAGGGCTGGTGCTGTTCGCCTTCAACCAGGGCGAAGTCTGCACCTGCCCCAGCCGCGCGCTGATTCACGAATCCATCTACGACAAGTTCATGGAGCGGGTGCTCCAGCGCGTGGCGGCCATCAAGCACGGCAACCCGCTGGACCCCAACTCCATGATGGGCGCGCAGGCCAGCAAAGAGCAGCTCACCAAAATCTTGTCCTACCTGGATCTGGGCAAACAAGAAGGTGCCCAAGTACTGATTGGTGGCGCACAGGCGCAGCTGGGCCAGGGGCTGGAAGGTGGCTACTACGTGCAGCCCACCATCTTCAAGGGCCACAACAAGATGCGCATCTTTCAGGAAGAAATCTTTGGTCCCGTGCTGGCAGTCACCACCTTCAAAACCGAGGCAGAAGCTCTGGAGCTGGCCAACGACACGCTGTATGGACTGGGTGCCGGCGTGTGGAGCCGCAACGGCAACGTGGCCTACCGCATGGGCCGCGCCATCAAGGCGGGCCGAGTGTGGACCAACTGCTACCACCACTACCCGGCACACGCGGCATTTGGTGGTTACAAGGAATCAGGCATTGGGCGTGAGAACCACAAGATGATGCTCAACCACTACCAGCAGACCAAGAATTTGCTGGTGAGTTATTCCGAATCCAAACTAGGTTTCTTCTGATCGGCTGTCGTAGCACCCCGGATGCTTCGTTGCACCATCTCGTCGTAGCGCTGCTACTGCCTTTGATGGTGCGCCTCGCCTGCGGGGGTGCTGCGGCAACCTTGAAGCCCTGCTTGAATTCAGAATCAACTGACCGTTAGCGCTTACCTTGCCTAGCAAAAGTTAGGCTATCAAACACCACATCAAGGAACACACCATGGTCGAACGCGTGATCGCAACGCCTGACACGCTGGCGTTGATTGATGTGCTCCGCGCCAAGCACGGGGCGCGCCTGTTTTTTCACCAATCGGGGGGCTGCTGCGATAACAGCGCAGCCAATTGCTATATCGAGGGCGAGCTGACCATTGGCCCCGGTGACCAGTACATGGGTGATATTGGCGGGCTGCCGTTTTACATGAGTACCTCGCAATTTGAGTACTGGAAGCACACCCAGCTCATCATCGACGTGATCGACGGCCACGGTGGTGGCACTTTGTCGCTCGAAGGGCCAGAGGGCAAAGCCTTCCTCACACGCTCGCGGCTGTTTGACGATGCCGAGCTGGCCATGCTGGTTCAAGAAGATGCCCATCGGCGCAGCGCACAAGAGCGGGCGAAGCACTAGGATGGAGTGATCGTCACCCAGGCTTTTGCACACCCATGATCTATTTCAATCAGGCCGCAGGCGGCCTTGCGCCCGAATCATCCATCGACGCCATCACCGCCCACTTGCGCCAGGAAATGGCCCAAGGCGCCTACAACGCAGCACTGGCGGCGCAGCCCGAGGCACAAAAGCTCTACACCTTGCTGGCCAGCCTGCTGCACTGCCAGCCCTCTGAAATTGCCCTGACTACCGGCAACAGCCACGGCTGGAACGCGGTAATCACTGCCATGCCCTGGCAAGCTGGTGACAAAATACTCATTACCCGCGGGGAATGGGGCGGCAACGTGGCCATGCTGCACCAGTTGCAGCAACGCGCTGGGGTGGAGCTGGAAGAAATTCCTTGCGATGTTCATGGCACGCTGGATTTGGAAGGCTTGCAGCGCAAACTGGCCGCAGAACCGCGCATCAAACTGGTGGCGCTAACTTGGGTACCCGCCAACGGTGCCACCATTTACCCCGCCGCCGCTCTGGGTGCCATCTGCGCACAATTTGGTGTGGCCTACGTGATCGATGCCGCCCAGGCTCTGGGCCACATTCCGGTAGATGTACAAGCGCTGCAATGCGATGCGCTCACTGCCCCGGGCCGCAAATGGCTGTGCGGGCCACGCGGAACTGGCGTGCTGTATGTCCGCAGCAGCTTTTTACCCCAGCTGCGCCCCATGGTGGTGGACCACCGCTCGTGCCCGATCACCGCGCAAGGCCCCCAATTGCGTACTGACACCTTGGTGCTGGAGCAGTCTGAGCATTCGCTCGCGCTGCGTCTGGGCCTAAAAGCAGCGCTGGAACATGCACAGCACACAGGCTGGGCCACCCGCCACGCAGCCATTGCACACAACGGCCAATGCTTGCGCAGTGCTTTGCAAGCGCTGCCCCATGTGCAGTTGCACGATGCCGATGCGCATGCTGCGCACAGCGGCATTGCCAGTTTTACGGTGCAGGGCTGCACAGCCATTGAAGTGCAAAGCCACTTGGCCCAGCAGCAAATCAGTGTGGCGGTGCATACGCTGGGCTTTACGCCGCTGGATACGCAAGCCCGCGGCCTTGGCAGCGTGGTGCGCGCCAGCGTGGGCTGGCAAACCACACCAGCCGATATCAAGGCATTGCAAACGGCCTTGTCGGCATTGGGCCAGCCCGAGGTGGCTGCGCAGTACTAGCGCATGGGCGCCGAGCCCGTAGGAGTTTTTGGCCTACATGCGCGGTGAGGGAAAGAAGTGGAACGAGATCGTGAAACGCTCAGGCACACGGGCCAATTGAGCGCTTTTCCTTCTATCAGCCAACCGCGCGCAGCGCCGCCAACTTGCACAACCACAGCACCGCCAGGCACTGGCCAGCACCCTGGTGGGCGCGATGGCCATCTCGCGCGAAGTCGTCAAGGCCGATCCGGCGCTGGTCGATGAGGTGCTGCAACAGGCCCGCACGGTGGTCGTCACGCCCCCCACCATCGGCATAACTAGCAGCATGCAAAAGGCCGCTAACCTAGGGTAGCGGCCTTTTCTGCCGGTGGTGTTGAAGGGCTGAAAACCTTCAGCAGATCCGCACCAGCCTCTCAGGACTGCAGATACACCACATGGGTATGCATGTACTCATAGAGTCCGTGCTTGCCATCGGCACCGCCCACGCCGGATTTGCGCACACCGGCATGGAAGCCCTGCATGGCTTCGAAGTTCTCGCGGTTGATGTAGGTCTCGCCAAAATCGATCTCACGCATGGCCTGCATGGCCTTGGCCAGGTCGCGCGTGTAGAGCGATGAGGTTAGGCCGTATTCGCAATCATTGGCCAGCGCAATCGCCTCGTCCAGATCCTCGACCACCTGGATCGGCAGCACCGGGCCAAAGATTTCCTTGCGCATGATCTCCATGTCCGCGCGGCAGCCAGCCAACACCGTCGGTTGGTAGTGAAAGCCGGCACCCAAATCCGCCACCTGGCCGCCGGTCACCAGTTGTGCTCCATCGGCCAGCGCCCGTCGCACCTTGGCATCCACACTGTCCAGCCCCTTTTGGTTGATGAGCGGACCCATCTCCACATCGGCCTGCGCCAGCGGGTCGCCATACCGGGTAACGGCCATGGCTTGGGCGATGCGGGCAGTGAACTCGTCAGCCACCTGGCGCTGCACATAAACCCGCTCGGCACAGTTACAGACCTGGCCGGTGTTGATGATGCGCGAATCACGAATGGCTTTGACGGCCAGGTCCAGGTCGGCATCGGCCAGCACAATGGCGGGTGCCTTGCCGCCCAGCTCCAGGTTGAGCTTGGTGATATGGGGCGCAGCCGCTGCGGCAATGCGCTCACCGGTGCCCACGCTGCCGGTAAAGCTGATCATGTCCACCCCGGCATGGGCCGACAGCGCGCCGCCGGTGCCCCCTTGACCGTAGACCACGTTAAATACGCCGGCAGGCAGCTCGCACTGCGCCAGCAGCTCGGTAAAGGCATGGCAGTTAATGGGGGTCTCTTCGCTGGGCTTGATGACGATGGTGTTGCCGGTCAGCAGGGCCGGCGCCATCTTGCGCGCGATCAGGAAGAACGGAAAGTTCCAGGGCAGGATGCCGGCCACCACGCCCAGGGGTTTGCGCAGCAAAAAGATCTGCTCATTGGCCCGGTCGCTGCTGATGACCTCGCCCTCAATGCGGCGGGCCCATTCGGCCATGTAGTCCAGGTAGTCGGCGGTGAAATTCACCTCCACCTCGGCCAGGCCCAGCACCTTGCCCTGCTCTTCGGTGATGGTGCGTGCAATGCGCGCCACGTTCTCGCGCAGGCGGGCAGCAATGCGGCGCAGGTACTGCGCGCGCTCAATGGCGGGCCGGCGCGACCAGGCCTTCTGGACGCTGCGGGCAGCTGCAATGGCACGGTCCACATCGGCTTGGGCTGACAACGGCGACTGCGCCAGCAGCGCACCCGTGGCGGGGTTGCGCACTTCGTGCAGCTCGGCGCTGTCGCTGAAGGCGCCAGCAATGTAATTGCGCAAAACAGGGATGGATGACATGGTGGCGTCCTCAGTAGATGGTTGAGACAATGGCCGGCTGCGTAGGCGCACGGTAGCGCGCCAAGTTGGCCATGGCGGCCTGGCGCATCAGGCTGATATCGATGGCGACTGCCACAAAGCAGCAGCCCCAATCGGTGTAGCGGCGCGCATCTTCTTCGCGCGGAGCCAAAATGCCGCAGGCCTTGCCATGGGCCAGGGTGGTCTCGATGGTGCGGCGTATGCAATCCTGCACCTCGGGCTGGCTGGCATCGCCCGCGTGGCCCATGCCGGTAGACAGATCCGCCGGGCCGATAAAGACGGCGTCCACGCCGTCGACTGCGGCAATTTCTGCCGCGTTCTCTACGCCCTGGCGCGACTCGATCTGCACAATCAGGCACAGCTGCTCATGCGCAGTGCGGATGTAGTCCGGCACGGCATCCCAGCGCGTGGCGCGGGTCAAGCCGCCGCCCACACCGCGGATGCCATGCGGCGGGTAGCGCATGGCCTGCACCAGCGCGCGGGCCTGCTCGGCCGTCTCGACCATGGGCACCATTAGGGTCTGCACCCCGACGTCCAACAACTGCTTGATCAGCACCGCATCGCCCTGCACGGCGCGCACCACCGGGTGCGTGGCATAGGGCGCCACGGCCTGGAGCTGGCCCAGCAAGGTGGGCACGGTATTGGGCGCATGCTCGCCGTCCACCAGCATCCAGTCGTAGCCGGTGGTGGCGATGATCTCGGCTGCATAGGGCGTGGCAAAGCCAGCCCAGATACCGTAGAGCGGCTCGCTGCGGCGCAGCGCGGCCTTGAAGGGGTTCAATGGCAAATCCATGAAGGTCTCTCCTGTGCGGGCAATCAGTGGGTGTAGGGGCGATGCAGTTCACAGGCTGGGTTCAGCTCAACGCCAAAGCCGGGCTTGTCCAGCACCGACAGGCGCATGCGGCCTTGCACCGGTACGGGCTCGCCCAGCAGCTGGGGGTGGAACATCGGCACCACCTCGTCGGCCTTGGGCGCCATCATCAAGAACTCGGCAAAGGGGCTGTTGTGGCGCGTGGCCACAAAGTGGTAGCTGTAAACGCTCGATCCATGCGGAATCACCAGAGCTTGGTGGGCATCGGCTAGTGCCGATATCTTCAGGAGCTCGGTAATCCCACCGCACCAGCCCACATCGGGCTGAATGATGTCGCAGCAGCCCATCTCCAGCAGCTGGCGAAAGCCCCATCGCGTGGCTTCATGCTCGCCCGTGGTCACCAGCATGCCGGTGGGCACGTTCTTCTTGAGCGCGGCGTAGCCCCAGTAGTCATCGGGCGGTAATGCCTCTTCGATCCACTTGAGGCCGTGTGCCTGAGCGCCCTGGGCCAGGCGCGTGGCGTAGTTCAGGTCCAGACTCATCCAGCAGTCGAGCATCAGCCAGAAATCCGGGCCCACGCGCTCGCGCATCGTGGCTAGCTCCTCCAGGTTGCGGCGCAGACCTTCTTCGCCTTCAGCCGGGCCATGGTGCAGGGGCATCTTGCCGCCGATAAAGCCCATCTTCTGGGCCAGGTCCGGGCGCGCGCCGGTGGCGTAGAACTGCAGCTCATCACGCACCGCACCGCCCAGCAGCTGGTGCACCGGCTCACCGCGCACCTTGCCCAGCAAATCCCACAGCGCCAGATCGACACCAGAGATGGTGTTGATCACGATGCCTTTGCGACCGTAGTACAGGGTGGACAAGTACATCTGATCCCAGATGCGCTCGATGTCGGTCACCTTGGCGCCTTCGAGAAAGCGCGCTAGGTGCTTCTCGACAATATAGGCCGCAGGCTCACCCCCGGTGGTGACCGCAAAGCCGACGTTACCTGCACTGTCTTCGATCTCCACCACCAAGGTGCCCAGCACGTTGATGCCAAAGCTGCGGCGGCTCTGGCGGTACTCGGGGTACTTGGACATCGGCGTGGCGATGTGGTCGTCGATCCAGTGGCCATCGGCCTGGTCGTGGTAGTCGGCACCGCCCCCTTTGAGGGTATAGGCACGCACCTGTTTGATAGTGGGGATTGGGCTCATGGTTGTGTTTGCTTCTTATGCAATTTAGGCAGCGGCCTGGGGCTACTGCGCGGCGGGCACCGCGCGAGCCCGGATACCCAACACCAGCAGCGCCGCAAGCACTGTGGTGCCTGCCAGCAGGTACAGGCCTGCGGCGGGTGAGTGGAAATGGCCCTCGGCCCAGTTCTTGACGATGGGGGCGACAAAGCCGCCGACCGCGCCCAGCGAGTTGATCAGCGCAATACCGCCGGCCGCTGCAGCACCAGCCAGGGTGTTGACCGGAAAGGTCCAGAACACCGGCTGCACGGCGATAAAGCCGGCCGCTGCAAAGCACAGTGCCGCCACGCCCAGCAGCGGACTGGAAAAACTCACCGAGGCGGCCATGCCTACGGCGGCCACCAGCAAGGTCACGCTGGCCACCGTGCGAGGCTTTTGGCTGCGCTGGGCAAAGCCGGGCACCCACCAGGCCGCCAGCAGGGCGCACAGCCAGGGGATGGCCGAGACCAAGCCGACCTGCAGGCCCACCTTGGCCCCCAAGAGGCCCGCCACCTGGCTGGGCAGATAAAACACCACGCCGTAGACACTGGCCTGGATCAGCAAATAGATCAGGGCCAGATACAGCACGCGCGGTTGGCATAAGGATGCCAACAGGCTGTGCTGGTGGCTCCCCTTGGCACGCTCTTCGCTGGCGATGATGTCCTGCACCTGGCGGCGCTCATCGGCCGTCAGCCAGGCAGCGTCGGCGGGGCGGTTGGTCAGGTAAAAATAGGCCCAGATACCGACGGCCACCGCCATCAGCCCTTCGACCGCAAACAGCCACTGCCAGCCGTGCCAGCCACCCATGCCATCGAGCTCCAGCAGCAGGCCCGACAGGGGGCTACCAAAGATAAAGGCCAGCGGCGCGCCGAAGTAAAAAAAGCCCATGGCCTGCGCACGGTGTGCCGCCGGGAACCAGTAGGTGAGGTACAGGATGACGCCGGGGAAAAATCCCGCCTCGGCCACGCCTAGCAGGAAGCGCAGCACATAGAAGGTGGTCTCATTGTGGGCAAACATCATCGCGGCCGACACCAGGCCCCAGGTGACCATGATGCGGCACATCCAGATGCGCGCGCCGATGCGGTGCATGATCAGATTACTGGGCACTTCCAGCAGCGCATAACCGACAAAGAACACACCAGCGCCAAAGGCAAAGGCGGCATCGCTGATGCCGGTATCAGCCTGGAAAGCCACTTTGGCAAAGCCCACATTGGCCCTGTCCAAAAAGGCCATGATGTACATCAGCAGCAAGAAGGGCAGCAGGCGCCAGGAGATCTTGGCGAGCAATGGAGCGGGGAGTTTATTCACGACAAATCCTTAAAGACAATGCGCGGCCTGCACGCCGGCCAAACGGCGGGCGCTGCGGGAGCGTGAAAGGAGAAGGCGGCACAGGTATCCCTCTGCGCCGGTTGGACGTGGCTTGCGCTAGCGCAGTCGTGAAGCGGGGGGGCTAAAAAAAAGGTGTGTGAAGGTGGTCATGTTTGTCTCCTAAAAAGGTCATTCGTTCTTGTATTGGGCTGAATGTACGCACATGATTGATGCTTAACAAATCAGATTCCAGCCATATCCGATACCTTTTGCTTATGCCTCAAAAACCCCCTTTATCGGCCGCACCGCAGTTGCACCGCAGCCTGCTCAACCGCCTGCGCTACAGGCACCTGCACATGCTGGTTGCACTGGGATCGAGCCTGAACCTGCACCGGGCATCCATCAGCCTGTCGATGTCACAGCCCGCTGCCACGCGCATGCTGCGCGAGATTGAAGACATGTTTGGTTGCCAGCTGTTTGAGCGCCTGCCGCGCGGCATGCGCCCTACCGCGCTGGGTCTGCAACTGGTGCGCTTTGCCGAGGCTTCGCTCAACAGCCTGGACCGCTGCGCCGAGGATCTGGCGGTGCGCCGCCAAGGCGGCTATGGCTACCTGGCGATCGGCACCATCATGGGTGCGGCGCCGGACCTGGTGATGACCGCTGTGGCCCACATGAAAGCACAGAGCCCGCAGCTGCGCCTGCGCATCATGGGCGATACAAGCGACCAGTTGCTGCGCCTGCTGGACCAGCGCCGCATTGACCTGGCCATTGCCCGGCGTCGCATTGCCGGCGACAGCGAGGCCTATGACTTTGAAGCACTGGGCAATGAGCGCTTGCTGGTGGTGGTGCGCAGTGGCCATGTACTGGCCCGGCGCCGCAAGCTGAGCTGGGAAGAATTGGTGCGCGACTGGCCCTGGATCTTGCAGCCAGCCAGCACGCCGGCGCGCATCGCACTGGACCAGTTGTTGCAAAGCCTGGAGCTGCCGGTGCCCGCCGATATCACCGAGTGCAGCTCCGTCTACTCGATGCAGCAACTGGTGCAACTGACCGATGCAGTGATGCTTCTGTCCGACTCGGCCTTGAAGGACTATTTGCGCATGGGCCTGGTCAAGACCTTGCCGGTGCAGATCGATGTGCCGATGGCCCCGTTTGGCATGCTGACTCGCAAGGACCAGGAGGCATCGCAGGAGCAGCAGAACTTTATGGACCTGCTGCGGGCGCAGGCCAGACGCATTGCCAACTGAGCGATGTCAACCTGCCCGGTGATGCCCGGCTGAGCCCGGTTATGGGCGGTTACTGTGTTCAGGCCAGGGCCAGCGACTACAACCTGCTTGACCAGCCAGCCAATCATTACGCCAGCACGCAACCACCAGCACGCTGGCGGCTACGATCTTTTTTAGCTTTACGTGCCTTGCTGCGCCTATCCAGCACCGTCAAGTAAATGCTTGCCAAGTGCACTGTGACCTTGTGCCTCGCCTCCTGCGCAAATCAAAGATTTTCTGGGCGGGGTCAGCGGCTTTAAGCGACCACCGAATTCACCCAGCGCACGATTTCACCCGCAGGCAACGCACCCGAGATACGGGCGATTTCGTTGCCGCCCTGGAAAATAATCATGGTGGGAATGCTGCGGATGCCATAAGGCGCTGCCACATGCGGGTAGGCCTCGGTGTCCAGTTTGGTCAACCGCACCTGAGGCTCCAGTTGCTGTGCAGCCTGCGCAAAAGCGGGGGCCATCATGCGGCAGGGCCCGCACCACGGAGCCCAGAAATCCACCACCACAGGCAGATGGCTACGGCCAATGTGCGCGGCAAAGCTGTCTGCATCCAGCTGCAAGGGCTCACCGGTAAACAGGGGCTGGTGGCAACTGCCGCAAGCAGGTTGTGAAAACAAATGCGCCTGAGCCACGCGGTTGGTTTTGTGGCAATGGGGACAGACGACGTGCAAGAGATCGTGGGTGGTCATAAACGCAGCTTAAATAGGTTGCCCTGGCGCAGATGGTGTCAGCGTTCGGGTTTGCAAGTCAGACAAACCGCATTTCAAAGATAGAAGCATCCAGCGCTTATGCATCAATGGTTCCAAATACAAAACTATCTGAAACGTAGTGCACAAGCGCGCTACAAGCTCACTTATTAAAACAACCAAGCCACCAGCTTGATGGTGCTGAACAACAGCACCGTAACCAGCACGGCACTGGCAAAGGGAATAAAAACCTCACGCCCGAGCAAACGGAATGAAAAATCCCCCGGCAGTCGCCCCAGACCCATCTTGCGCAAGATGTCCGTGGTGCTGTTGATCAGCACCAGCACAATAAAAACCAGCAACATCCAGCGAATCATGGGCCCAGCGCTTTCGGTGGTTACAGCCTGTGCGAGCGATCGCCGTGCACAAAGCCCAGCGTGTCCCAGGCCTCTACGCCCTTGGACAGGCCAATCACCTTGAACAGCTCGCCCATTTCGTGCTCCATCATCAGCTTGACGGCCATCACGCGCCCAGCGGTGTCCAGCGCATCCAGCTTGGCCTGCAGCCCGCAGTTGATGAGAAAGTGCGCCTGTGTGGTGTAGCCCAGCACATCAAAGCCTGCGTCTTGGGCGGCCACGGCCGTGCCAGTGAAGTTGACGTGGGCGGTGATGTCTTTCAGGCCCAGCTCCACCAGCGGGTTATCGTCCATCTGGTGCAGGCGGTGGCAGACCATGGTGCCCATGTGGCGCTGCGGGTGGTAGTACTCCGACTCACCAAAACCATAGTCAATCAAGAACACTGCGCCTTGCACCAAGTGTTCGCCCAGCGTGCGGATAAAGGCTTCGCCCTGCTGGTGAATTTCGGTCACGTAGTCGTGCTCGCCCTGCACATCCATCGGCGGGCGCAGTTGCGTGGGCTGATCGGCCCACGCCAGCTCGTCGCCTTGCAGTGCCACGCCGCGCTCGTGCCACACGCCGCCCTTGCGCGCAAGCAGTTGCACGGGCATGGCATCCAGCACTTCGTTGCCAATCACCACGCCGCTCATCTGAGCGGGCAGCTCGCTGGCCCAGACCACCTTGGTGCCGTGCCCAGCCAGCGTGGTTTGCTGACGTGCGCGCAGCGTGCCAGACAAATCCACGATGGTGTAACGCTCAAGCTCCACGCCCAGACGCTGCAGCTCATCAAGCACTTGCAGTGCCAGCGCGCCCGTGCCTGCGCCAAACTCCCAGACTTCGCGGGTGCCCGTCTTGGACAAGGCCTCGGCGATTTGTACGGCCAGCAATTGCCCAAACACGGGCGAAATCTCTGGCGCAGTGACAAAATCGCTGCCCGAAGTGGGCAAAACGCCAAATTTGGCCGTGTCATTGGCGTAGTAACCAAGGCCCGGCGTATAGAGGGCCATGGCCATAAATTGGTCAAAACCAATCCATCCACCCGCTTGGGCAATGGCCTTTTCTATGTGCGAACGCAATGCGCTCGTTAAACTTGAGGGTTCTGTCATCACCCCTGCATTGTCGCCTTTGCAAAGCCCCGGCTTCGTAAAATCTGCGAAAGCACCGTGCAAAAGGGATAGTTTGACAGTCCCCGCCCACAAAAATTTACACGCAAATTGCCAAAAGATACCGGCCTGCCGCCAGTGTCTTTGCACCCACCATGTCGTCTGTCGCCACAGGTCAACGCACCATCTCGCTCACAGGGCTGCGCCTGAACGCGCGTCTGGGCATCCTCGACTTTGAGCGCGAGGCGGCCCAGCCCATCTGCGTTGATGCACAGCTGAACATGGGTGTGCAGCCCTTGCTGCCCGCCAGTGACGACATCACCGAAGTGCTGGACTACCGACTGGCCCGCAACGCCATCATCAGCACGTGCACCGCCGGTCACACCGACCTGCTGGAGCGTCTGACGGGTACGCTGGCACAGCACTTGATGGCTTTACCCGGTGTACAGGGTGTGCGCGTAAAAATTACCAAACTTGAGATTTTTGACGACTGCGAAGTTGCCATTCGCGTCGAAACCGGACAATGGTGAACCCCATGAACGCTGTGACTGAAAACCCCTGGATTGCCGAAGAAGCGGAGCAAGCAGCTCCCCAAGGCGAAGCTGCCGCCGAAGCCAAGCCCGGCAAGATCAAGATTGAGCGCGAACAGATCAAGCTTGAAAAACGCCTGTGCCGCGAGGTAGGCCGCGCCGTGATGGACTTCAACATGATTGAAGACGGCGACAAGATCATGGTCTGCATGTCGGGTGGCAAAGACAGCTATACGCTGCTGGACATTCTGCGCAAGCTGCAAAAGCGTGCGCCCGTGAAGTTCGAGATCGTGGCCGTCAATCTGGACCAAAAGCAGCCAGGCTTTCCTGACCACATCCTGCCCGAGTACTTCCAGTCCATCGGCGTGGACTACCACATCGAAACGCAAGACACCTACTCGGTCGTCAAGCGCGTGATTCCAGAAGGCAAGACCACCTGTGGCCTGTGCTCGCGCCTGCGCCGTGCCATTTTGTACTCGGTGGCAGACCGTCTGGGCTGCACCAAAGTGGCACTGGGCCACCACCGCGACGATATCGTGCAGACGCTGATGCTGAACATGTTCTACGGCGGCCGCATGAAGGGCATGCCCCCTAAGCTGGTGTCGGACGACGGCAAGCACGTGGTGATTCGCCCCCTGTGCTATGTACCCGAGAAGGACACCACACGCTGGGCGCAGTACAACAACTTCCCCATCATTCCTTGCAACCTGTGCGGCAGCCAGGACGGCCTGCAGCGCGTGGCAGTGGGCAATATGCTGCGCGAGTGGGACAAGAAGTTCCCCGGCCGCATCGAGAGCATGTTCCGCGCCATGGGCAACGTAGTGACCACCCACATGATGGACCCCGAGCTGCACAACTTCAAGGACGCCAAGGCCACAGGCATTGCCGATCCGAACGGTGACATGGCTTTCGACCATGAAGAGCTGCCCACCACACCCGCGCTGCCCGGCGGCGTTCAGGTGGTACAAATTAGCTAAGCCTGCGTACACCCATCAAAGCCCCGCTCTGCGGGGCTTTTTACTTTGAGCGACAACGCACTGCGTTCCCTTCCTGCATGGCGGGGAACTCAGCCGCGTTATCGTCACTCCTACCAACGTTGGGCAAGCCCCCCTGCTGGTGTCCACTTGTCAGCAAAACGGTACTGTTGTGCGTTGTATGCACAGGATTCAGAGGAGTAACTCTCATGACATATACCTCACACACCCGTCGATGGGCCATGACTGCGTTATTAGCCAGCGCTGCCGTGCTGGCTGGCTGCGCCAGCGGCCCACGCGAGATTACGTCCAACGTGCAAAGCTACTCTAGCATGGCTGGCGTGCAACTGCCTGCAACCTACCGCATGGAGCTGCTGCCCTCACAAACCCAGCAACAAAGCTTTGCCAAGGTGGAGGCTGCGGCAGAAAACGCCCTCAAACGCGTGGGGCTGACGCGTGATCCCCGGCCTGAACTGGCCCGTCTGGTCGTGCAAGTAGGCGCCACTGCCACCCAAGGGCGTGCCTACCATCCTGCCTATGACGACTGGTTCTACGGCCCCCGCTTTGGCTGGGGCATGGGCTGGGGTGGCCCGCGCATGGGAATGGGCATGGCCTGGATGGACACCCCCCCCATGGTCTATTACCGTGGCGTCAAACTGGTACTGCGCGACCAGCAAACCCAGAAAATCGTCTACGAGACTTCTGCGGCCTACGACGAAGTGTGGATGGACGACAACGTCATCTGGAACGTCTTGTTTGATGCTGCATTGACCGACTTCCCCAACCCAAGCCAAGGCACACGCACGGTGCGCACGATACTGCAGCCTGTGCCGGCAGCAAACAAGACTGCGCCAGCGCCAGCACCTGCCGCAGCCACCAGCTCTAGCGGTCGCTGATTGGCTGGTTCGTGCTGATGTACATAAAAAACAGGCCTGCGGGCCTGTTTTTTTATGCTTCGTAGATCAAGCTGTGTGCTCAGGCCACCAGCCATCGGCTCGCCGCTCCATGCGCGGGCAGTCATAAGCCCCCAGCACGGCAATGGCACTGCCATCGGCGCGACGCAGTTGCGACTGCCACTGGGTGCCCTGGCGCATGGCCACAGCAATTGCAGCAATGTCAGCACCACAGCGCTCCAGCAGTTTCAAGCCTGAAACCATGGTCGTTCCAGAGCTGACCGCATCATCCACAACCAGCACGCGCTTACCTGCAATCAATGGCAACTGGTTGGGGTCCACATACAACAGCTTGCCCTTGCCCGGCGTCGTAATGGAGCTGACTGGCTCAGACAGCGCCTCGCTGTACCAGTACTTGCGCGAATAACCCAGCGGCACATAGCGGCTGTGCCCCAGGTGCCGGGCCACCAGCGGCGCAAAAGCCAGCCCCAGCGTAGGCAGGCCTACCACCACATCAAACGCATGCTCCTTGGCTGCATGGGCCATGTACAGTGCCAGTTGCTCCACCACATCGATAGATGCCTGATTGGCAATCAACGAGGCCACACAGCGATCAGGCTGGCTGGGCATGCCGCGCAGTGGCAGCACCAGATACCGACCATCAGGCAAGCGGGCCGGGTAGCTGCTGGCATAGGGCGGCAATGGAGACTGGGTCAGCTCACTGGCGCTGACAGTGCGCTGCCAATAGTCGGTGGTGGCATCAAAACCCGGCAGGTTCTGGCTGAAAAGATCGGTGACGTTCATACAAAAAACTCAATCACGGCGCAGATAGGCCTGTGCCAATTGCACCCAGTAGCTGGCAGTCACTGGCAGCAGGTTGTCGTTGAAGTCATAGCCGGCGTTATGCACCATGCAGCCGCCCTCGCCCACACCGTTGCCCACACCGTTGCCCACAATAAAGTAGTTGCCCGGTACCGCGTTGAGCATGATGGCGAAGTCATCACTGGCCTGCAGCGGTTGCAGATTGGGAATCAGCCACTGCTCGCCCAGAAAATCACGGGCGACGTTCACTGCAAAATCCGTGGCAGCCACATCATTGATAACAGGCGGATAGCGCCACTTGTAATCCACTTCGGCCGTCGCACGATGCACCGCTGCCTGCGCATGGGCCATGGCCGTAATGCGCTCACGCAGTTGCTGGCGCACCTGCGGGCAGCGGGCGCGGATGGTTACGCGCAGCTCACAGGTCTCAGGAATCACGTTGGGTGCATCCCCCGCATGAATGGCACCAACCGTAACCACTGCCATGTCGTTGGGATCTATCTCGCGCGAGCGGATAGTCTGCAGCGCCAGCACCAGGTGCGACGCAACCACAATCGGGTCCACCGCCACATGCGGCATCGCACCATGACCACCTTTGCCGTGGATGGTGATGATGGCCGTGTCTGAGCTGGAATACATCACCCCCGAGCGAAAACCAAACTGGCCTGCCGGATAGCCGGGTTCGTTGTGAAAAGCGTAAAGCGCATCGCAAGGAAACAGGTCAAACAGCCCCTGGTCCACCATCTTCTGCGCGCCGCCATGGCCTTCCTCGGCGGGCTGAAAAATCAGGTGCAGCGTGCCGTTTAACTGCTCTTTGCGCTCAGCCATCACCTTGGCCGCGGCCAGCAGCGTTGCGGTGTGGCCGTCATGGCCGCAGGCGTGCATTTTCCCGTCATGCTTGCTCGCGTAAGGCAGGCCTGTGATCTCCCGGATCGGCAACGCATCCATGTCTGCACGCAGCCCCAGACGCTTGCCGTTGAGGTGATCGCCACAGCGCAGCGTACCCACCACGCCGGTGTCACCCAGGCCCCGGTGCACCTCATAACCCCACTCAGTCAGCCTGGCGGCCACGATGTCGCCAGTGCGGTGTTCCTGATAGGCCAGTTCGGGGTGTGCGTGCAAGTCGTGCCGCAGGGCCAGCATGTCTGCAGCAATCGCTGCAATCTCTGGCATCACGGGTGGATGTATCTCAGCGTGGACCGGATTGATGGGCGCAGCCATGGCTTACTCCTGCTCAATCTTGGCTGAAGTCACGATGGCCGCATAGGCCGCTTTTTCCTTCTTCAGGAAAGCCGCAAACTGCGCAGGCGTACCGCTGCCTGGCGTTGCACCGCCATCCTTTAACCGTTGCTGTACATCCGGGGTCTTCAGCACAGCATCCAACTCAGCGGCAAAACGGGTGATCACGGCAGCTGGCGTGCCCTTGGGGGCAAACAGGCCAGTCCAGGTGTTAATTTCCATACCTTTGAGCACAGGTGTCTCGGCGAATGCCGGGACGCTGGGAATGGAGTCAATCCGCTGCGCCGAAGTCACGCCTAGTGCATGCAGTTTGCCCTGCTGCACCAGTGGCGTTGCGCTGGTAGTGACCAGATACCCCGTGTCCACCTGCCCTCCCATCACGTCGTTGATGATCTGCGCGCCACCGCGGTATGGCACATGCACCATCTGCACCTTGGCGCGTTCCTGCACCATTTCCATGGCCAGATGCAGTACCGTTCCTACGCCCGAAGTGCCATAGGTAATCTTGCCCGGCTGGGCCTTGGCCAGAGCAATCAACTCTTGCATGTTCTGGGCCGGGAAACCTGGGCGTGCCATCAGCACTACTGGGGCCACACTGACTTGCCCGATGGGCAGCAAATCACGCTGCGCATCGTATTTCACCGCCTTGTTCACCAGCTGGGCCACACTGACCGGGCCGTCAAAACCCATGACGATGGTGTAACCATCAGGCTTGGCGTTGATCGCCTTGCTCACCCCCAAGACACCACCTGCACCAGGCACGTTGTCCACCAGCACCGACTGACCCAGACGCTCGCTCAATTTCTGGCCAATCAGACGGGCCTGAAAATCCACATTGCCACCGGCACTAAAAGGCACGATCAACGTAATGGGCTTAAGCTTTGGCCACGCATTGTCTGCAAGGGCTGCATGGGGCAAGGCAACAGAAACAGCCGCAAGGGTGGCGGCAGAAAGAAGGGTGCGTCGGAACATGGGAACTGCGTGGGTAATGCGCAGGCAGCCAGGGCAGCGCCTGCTGGGTGAAAGTGCGCCGATTTTGACACAGGCGCAGCCCAACTGCTTGGCAGTCAAACACTATGCAATCGGAAATTACCCTTGTGCTTTTTTTTGCAAATATTCTGCGTTGAAAGTCACCTCACCGCCTGGTTCTAACCAGTACAGCGACTCCATCAACAACGTATTTTTTTGCAAATCACCACATTGCCGCACACAGCGACACCAGGCGCACGTGATAACTTGGACGCATTGCAGCACGCTAGGAGTTCACGATGAAACATTGGATCAGCACCGCCCTGATGGCGAGCACTTTGTGCGGGGTTTCCTGGTCGGTACACGCCGCAAACTGGGGTGATACCCTGCGCCAGCAAGCCTCACAACTGGGTGGCGGCAGCACTGCGGCCAGCGGCGACAGCGGCGCATCCTCAGCCCTCGGCGGTTTGCTGGGCGGCAGCGGTGCTGCAGGTGGCCTGCTGTCTTCATTGGGTGTTCCGGCAGCTGGCACCGCCAGCAATGCAGCAGGCGTTATTACCTACTGCATGAAGAACAACTACCTGAACGCCAACAAAGCCCAGCAGGTCAAAGACCAGTTGCTAGGCAAGCTGGGCTTGGGCACGCAAAAGCAAGAAGCGCCCAAAGACCAGGGCTATCTGAACGGGCTGGGCGGCATGATTACCGGCAGCAACGGGCAAAGCTTCAGCATGGACAAGCTCAAAGGCGACCTGAAAGAAAAGGCCTGCGATTTTGTACTGGACAACGCCAAGTCACTGCTTTGATCCACAAAACATAGCTACTTTTGCTTACCCAATAAGGACTAGTAGACCAAAAGGCTTGTAATCGAGATTGCAGGCCTTTTCTTATGGGGATCTTCGTTTTCAACGACTGAGTTGCCACCAACCCAAGACCAGTGGGCCCACACAGCGCCCCTATGCAGGGTCACGCCAGCTACTGTTCCACGTTGAGCAACACAGCAGGCCCGCCTTGTGCTGCACCGCAGCAACTCAGAAATAGAAAAAATCTTTGCATCCAGCCACGGATTTGCTGCGTATTCCTATCAGCCGGCATTTTTCGGCTTGCAACCATCAAGGAGCACTCCATGGTCTCGATTAAAACTACCCGTACATTGGCTTCGTTCAGCCTGGCTATTGCAATGTCAGCCACATCCGTTGCGGCTATGGCGGACGTGATGGTTGGAGGCGCGGCAATGCTGCCATCCAGAGACATCATCGACAACGCGGTCAACTCCAAAGACCACACCACGCTGGTCGCAGCCGTCAAAGCTGCAGGTCTGGTTGACACCCTCAAAGGCCCGGGCCCATTCACCGTTTTTGCTCCGACCAACGCTGCCTTTGACGCACTGCCAGCAGGTACGGTTGACACTTTGCTCAAACCCGAAAACAAAGGCATGCTGACCACCATCCTCACTTATCACGTAGTACCGGGCAAGTGGGACGCCGCAGCCCTGAGCAAAATGATCAAAGACGGCAAAGGCAAGGCCATGGTGAAAACCGTCAGCGGCGGCACCCTGACGGCCAAATCCAACGGCAAGCACATCATGCTGACCGATGAAAAAGGCGGCACGGCCACCGTGACCATTGCAGATGTGTACCAGTCCAATGGCGTGATTCACGTCATCGACAAGGTGTTGCTGCCCAAGTGATAGCACGGTCAGTGCGGCAAAGGCTTTGCATGGGCCTTTGCCGCATGCGCTAAGGCCCTGCAATCTGCGCACACTTAGGGCACTAGCGCCACTGCCCCGCACTTTAAAAATAAAGCGGCTCGCGCTGGGCGCATCAGCGACAGTTGCTTAAAAGGCTTGAAATTTCGAACGATTTCAAGCCTTTTCTATTGATGCACTTTTGCCTGCTACTGAGTGTTGGCTTGCAAAGACAAGAGGAGCATCCGCGCAGGCACGCTCCTTCAGTGCGGCAGCGTTTTTCAAGCCCTCTCCCAAGAAACGCCCTCTGTGCTGGCAACGCACCGCTGGCGCAGTCATAGCGTTTCAGATGCACTCCACATCTCTCTGAAGACCTGCAAGCTTGCTGTGCCCAGCACTTCCGCATGCAGGTGCCTGTGCGCAATCAGCGTTGAGCGCCTGCACGCAACAAAATCTCTTCAATCTGCTGATACCCACGCTGGCGTGCGTGCTGCAGCGGCGTAACGCCTTGTGCATCAGCCAAATGCACATCGGCCTTGGCATCTACCAGCTGACGCACGATCTCCACATGCTGCGGGCCACCGTTGCTCAGCACAATCGCCTCCATCAACGCCGTCCAATGCAGGTTGTTGATGTGGTTCACATCCACGCCTGCAGCAATCAAGATCCGCACGGTTTGCACGTGCCCACGCTCTGCCGCCGGAATCAGCGCCGTGCCACCATAGCGATTGGTGCTTTTCAAATCTGCACCGTGTGCCAGCGTCAGCTTCAAAATCTCGTTGTGCCCACGTGCCCCAGCGTAGAGGTAAGGGCTGTCCTGCATGCGATCTTGGGCATTCACATCTGCTCCGGCTTCGATCAGCTCCTTGGCCGCTGCTACATGGTTGTTGTGGGTGGCAATCAACAACGCCGTGGCACCGCTGCCATCGCGCGCCTCTTTGTTGGCACCCTGCGCCAACAGCGCATGCACAGCTGACGCATCGCCTTGCAAGGCAGCTGCAAGCAATCGGCCATCCAACGTGCCCCCGGTGCCAGCGTAAACAGAAGGTATTCCCATCATGGCCATGACTCCCCAGAAAAATTGACGGCGGTTTACGCACATATCTCTGCCTCCTTGCAAACGATTGTGCATAACTCTGCGGGTATCGGGATGGGATGGCTTCACGCGGAGAAGTAAGCATGAAATTATTTACCACTGAGAGCAGCCAACGTCAGTCAGCCGAAGCTTGGCATTAGCGACAAGTCAACATCGCGAACTCACCTAAGAATTAGCTGCTTATAGAGCCAGCACTGTCTTGAACGTTACCCTCCAACGGCCTGCATGCATTGCTTAAATCAGCCCTGGCGCTACTGTGTGCAATCGGAGTACGCGCTTGCCCATGCCGTGGGCAGCTGATTGACACCAACAATAAGGAGACGGACGTGGCTTTGAAAAAATGGGTGCTGGGCATTGTGGCAGTTTCGGGTGTAGCAGCCGTGGGCGGCTGGTTCAGTCTGGACAAAGAGACGCGGGGGCTGCTGGCCACAGTGCCGACCAATCGCGATGTACTGTTCTGGACCCAGCCGCAGCGCGACGCCGCGTTCCGCGCGCTGGACCGTATTCCCTTCCTGGCAAAGGTGAACGTGGTGCCGGTCAGTGGTAACCCCTCCCCCTTGCCGCAAGGGGCTCCACTTCAGCTTAAAAGCGATATAGATGCCTACATGGCGGGCCAGCGCAGTGCCGCACTGCTGGTGGTGCATGACGGCAAGCTGCGCTTGGAACGCTACGGCCTGGACTTTGATGGATCGGGCCGCTGGACCAGCTTTTCTGTTGCCAAATCGTTCACCTCTACGCTGGTGGGCGCAGCGCTGAAAGACGGGTTCATTAAGAGCCTGGACGACCATGTCAGCGTCTACATTCCCGAGCTCAAGGGCTCTGCCTACGACGACGTAACTGTGCGCCAGTTGCTAACCATGACCTCTGGCGTGAAGTGGAATGAAGACTATGCCGACCCCAACTCGGACGTAGCCAAGTTCAACAACCACCAGCCAGAGCCAGGCATGGAAGCACTGGTGAGCTACATGCGCCAACTTCCGCGTGAAGCGCCGCCCGGCACCCGCTGGCTGTACAGCACAGGCGAGACCAATCTGGTGGGTACGCTGGTGCAGCAGGCTACCAAAAAGCCGTTGGCCACCTACCTGACAGAGAAGGTGTGGGGCCCTGCGGGCATGGAGCAGCAGGCCACCTGGCTTCTGAGTAAAACCGGCAAGGAGATTGCCGGATGCTGTGTGCAAGCCTTGCCACGCGACTACGCCCGCATGGGCCTGTTCATCCTGAATGGCTCGCAGGCCAACGGTCAAAGCATCGTGCCTGACGGCTGGTGGACCGAAGCCACCACCAAGCACGCCGATATTGGTCTTGCGGGGCGTGGCTACGGCTACCAGTGGTGGACCTATGACGACGGCAGCTACACAGCGCGCGGCATTTTTGGTCAAGGCATCTTCATCGACCCCCAGCGCAAACTGGTGATCGTATCCAACGCCAACTGGGCCGGAGGGGCGCGAGACCCCGTAGCCACCGAAGCACGCGAAAACTTCTACCGCGAAGTAAAAAACGCCATCGATGAAGAGGCTGCGTTACCGGCCAAATAATGATCGGGCCAGTGGTTACTGCAGCCCTTGGTTTGAATGGCTCTGCGCAGTCTCAAGCGCAAGCAGGCTTTGCAGTGACCGCTGCTGTCAGCAATGTCAGCCGGCTTCCAAAAGAAATCGGTTCAACTCTGATTCCAGCACACTGAGCGGCACTTCATTGCCATCCTCAACCCGCGCAACTTCGCGCTCACAGTCAATCAAGGTGACCAAAGTTGACCGGACCTGCCCCCCGGGGTACTTGCTCAGCACGACACGCAATTGCGCCCCCATCCAAGCCGCGCCATCCGCCGACCATGCTCTCTCAGGCAGGAACAAAACCTTCGCGTTGGTTGTATTGCACAGCCGTGGAGACGATACCCAGTGGGTATTTCTGGCCTCCCACTCTTCAAGCAGTAATTCAAAGCGCCCATCGGCAGAGCTAGATCTGTGTTCATAAGCCACGGTGTGCGCTCCTTGTTGAATCGACCAGAGTTTGCCTAGATTACCTTCAGCAGCCCGCACTGTTTGGTGACTTTTTTCGGTGTTTTTTTACTTTCTGCTGGGTGCTTTTGGCAGAGGCCGGCTTGTCGCACCGACGAGCAAGTAACTTTCTTGCTTGCGCCAAGAAAGTCACCAAAGAAGCGCGCTTGCAGCGCTTCGCCCAAACAGCCGCCGGAGATTGGACTTTTCATTTTGAACACGTGCGCATAGGAAGCGATTCTGACCCTGTGGTCTATGGCAGTTACCGGCCAGGAGCTGACAGTTGCCGTGAGCCTCCGAACGACTGCTTCGGGCTGTTAAGCGGTCTGTCGCCTGATGGCAGACATCGTGAGGCAGAGCGACAGACTAAGGGTCTCCATCATCGGTCGCTCGCGTCGGCCAGCAATCGACCCAAAGCAGTCCATTGGTTCATCGTTTGCTCAGACATCTCGGTCTACGAAACCAAACTCGAATGTGCCAGGCACATGTCGAACGCTTCGGACTTGTACATGCGCGTAGTCTGGGTGACGCAAGATGTTAGCTAGCGTCTCTCGGTCTGATTCACGTGTCCTAGTACCCACTACCACTTCACGTAAAGCTTTCGGAGAAAACGCATGGTGACCGGCCCGCGAAGTGATCATTCGATACTCTTCCTCGTACTTCCATTTCTCTGACTTCACCAGCAAGTTTGCTCGCATAAGGCGGGACAACTGGGATGTGTAGAACTGATCGCCCTGCTCATCAGGGTACTTGTGCTGCTCCCATGGACGGACGAACTCACCAAGCTCTTCCGTCATCTTCAAAAAAAGGTCTACGTAAGGAGGCCTTGCAGCATATTCAATGTCACCCTTGATGAAAACTCCATCGAGCTCAAGAAGGTCCAGATCGAATCCCAGACACAAGCCACAATGCCCTTCGGCGTAGTGCGACCACAGCAGCGCGTCCGTTGGGTTCCGTGAAAGAGACAAGATGCCCAGCGATTGAATGAAATGCTGAAGGGCCTTGTTTAAGCCTATCCGTTTACCTGATGCGGGATCCTTGAAGCGGTGAGACCCATCCAACAAGAAGATTAAGAAAGATTTGCGACCGTCAGGATGATCGTCTGATTCGCACACCAATTTTTTTGCTCGCTCGTACTCAGCATCAATGTCTATAGAAGAATCTAAGGGATCATTAAGCTGCTCCGCGGTTGCAAAGAAGAGCTTGCGATTGAGGAGAAGTTCCCAGGTACGCTGCGCACAGTTTCGGTATTTGTAGACGAGCATTTCTAGCAAGCGTTGCCTAATCTAAGATTACTGGAATATTAGTATCCAATCATCGCCCCAAGTGTCTGCTCCTGGCCAACTGACGACGGCCCGAATCGTTGAATGCCTGTCCTAAACCGGACGCCCAATGCACAGCCCCGAAGATCAGCTTTGCGGTGATGCGCTCACAAGTAACTAGGCCCGACTTCGGCCAAAAGCGGTCAGCCGCGAGCGCGCAGCTTAGTACTGAGATGATTCTTACCGAGCCAAGCCCTTTCGTCGGCGAATGAGCATGGCGGCGGCCCCGAGCAAAGTAAACGAGATGAACCCTATTCAGGGTTCGCTACGCAACAAAGCGAGGCTTACGGCGGCTTAGCCGCTCGGCACTCCAAAAAGGATACAAGACCTCGTTAGGTTCTTCTAGAGCCCGCTCACTTCTTGCAATATGGATATCCCAACTTGCGGTCCAGCACGTTGACGCGCAACTGGGCGGGCTCACCCAAGCATTGCTTGCTAGCAAACTCGCCAAGGTCGCGCCTGTGGCAGCGGCTCCCACGGCGCCAAAGGGAGACCACCAAGATGTGACCGAGGCCGCCCCACTAGGCTCGAGAAAACGGCTATTGGGAGGCTTGCTAGTCGAGGTCTGCGCAAGTCGAAAATCGCCATCCACCTATGGGTACGTACTCGCGTGGGTTCTCGAAGTACCTCGATAGTTCACGATGGTCTGTAATATTCAGCTCCTCGTAGCGCAGGTCCCACATGACGCGACCGATGTCCGACATATCAGCTCGGTCTTGCGGCGCCTCCTTCATTGTCCACTCGAACAGCCGCGACAAAATAAGACCGCCGGGCAGATCCATGGCAGCTAGCTCAGCCACGCGTCGATTCACCAAGGTATGCAGGCCACCGTTGTGCACCTCGCTGGCGTACTCGCCAATGCTCGCAAAGCCCTCCAGCGGTTGCAGCATTAGTACCCGGTACAAGAGCAAACCTAGGCCCCAGCTTTCATAGATGCCACCGAAATGAACGCTCCTTTGCCAAGGGCGTAATACCTCTGGGGGAAGACTCGTAAGTGCGCCTCCAATCATGCGCGGCGCGTAGGCGAGCATCACGAAGTTGTGATCTGGTTCGTCATCGTAGCTGCCGGAGATGATTGGAAGTGCTTCACCCCAATCGAGCACCTTGACTCCGGCCTTGACGTTTATCTCGCTGACATGTGGCCCCATGTTCACGAGGTTCTCGGGTAGGAGCATGATGTTTCCAGGATGAAAGTCCCGGTGCTGATAGTTCCTCGTAGCTGTGGACATCGCATGGGCCACTCGATGAAAGACACTTAGGCGCTCCAACAGAGTCAGTTCGTGCGCGCGTTCCAGCCAAGTTGATAGCAGCTCACCGTCGATCCATTCGGTGACGAGTGCAATGGTCTGAATGTCATCGAATTCTTCGAAGTGCAAGACCTTTGGTGCAACGTCATCGAGAGAACACTCCGTGATGTTTTCGAGGGCATCACGTTCCGTCATGAACTTCGCTCTCTCACCTTCGCCTCGCGGGCAGATGAGATACTTCATGAAGACTTGGTGGCCAGTCTCTGTATCAGTCCCGGAGAATGTGGCACCTCCAAAAGAGCTGCCGATGGTGCGATCCGCCCGAAATCGCCCACCCAGCGTTTCCACCCCCAGTTTCTTGATAAGTCTGGTGCCGTTGATTGAGGTAGATGCAGCGGCCGCCGTCGAAATCGGGGGCTGGGCTGACAAAGGTAGTGGAGCTGTGCCGGTCATATCGCTTTAGTCAGAGGGTGGGCTGACTAAAGAGCGTGGCTCTAACATCGCTACAAACAAGCATGATTTCGTTGTTTGAGAGAATCGCTGAGGCTAGATCGTCGCACCTGAACTCAAGGCGCTTTAGCAGCATCGGAATCGACTCGCCACTGGGCGAGTCTATATATTCACCAAAGAGGTCTTCGCATAGTGGGCTCCAGCAGAAGCAATAGTCGGCTGTTGGACGCAGTACTCTGACTTCTCCGGTGTCTCGAGCATAGTTGCGAGCTACCTCGAACGATCCGGTTGAAAAAATCGATCGCTGGCGGAATCGGACACCGAAGTGGGTTTCGAACCAATCGTCGATCTCTACCTGTGTATGTTGTTGCATGCTCACTGGGACCCGGTTCTCTGGCGAGCTGAAGTGAAACGTCTGTTCGTGGGAGCGAGTTGAAAATCCACGCAAGAGACATAAGCTCCCCGTGAACTCTTCCCACTGGTCTGATGATTTCCAAATGGACATTTTGGTTGAGGTGCCCGCACTACGTGGACGTGTGTGGATCTGGCTTGTGGAAGCTGGCACTGGTTAAAACGAAATTCTGAGTATTTTAGTGGTCGGTCCTATCGCACAACTCCCAGTGAGAATCCGTGGAAAAATGCGGTCTGGCGGAGTGGTTGAACGGCCCGCTCCGCCAATAGTGTCACAGTGGCGCTTTTTTGGGTCTATCGGGAAGGTTCGGGAATACGTCTGATCGATCTCGGCAGGACAGCTCACGTCATGCGCATGCGAGCCTGAGCCTGCTGGCCTGCCAGTCCTTCCCTATGCAGAGTGTCGCCAGCACGCGCACAAAAGGGTTGGTGCCTCCCAAATTCCCTCCGTTTCGAAAGTCCGGTTCAGGGCGTCGAGATCAAGCATGCGAATTTCGCCTTTGGGTCGTATCGCGGGCCCTCGCCAACGACCGCTAAGCGATATGCAAACTTGCGGCCAAACTTCGTCCAGATTGCGCAGTGCCAAGTGACCGCTCCCGCCCAGAGCAGACGCTGGCTAGTGATCTTGCTAGCGACCGCAATGGGTCGTTCTGCGACGGTCACCTGCCGGCCAATTGCAGCTTGTCACCATCACTTTCCAAAGGACTGCTTCAAGACATATTGCTGCCATTTACAGTTCGTATATCTACTACAGGCAAAAGCAGTCTTCCAGAATCGAGCGCTTTTAGTCAGAAGTATTGTGTTGGCCTTCACAGAAGAGCCGCCTGTACGCAGATGGTGAGGTGTGCAGTTGACTCGTAAAGTGCTGACGCAGGGACAATGCAGAGCCAAATCCCACCTCCGTAGCAATCTGCTCAATCGGCAAATCCGTGGTTTCTAACAACTGCTGCGCTCTCGCGATACGCTCGGCAGCCAGCCACTTGACGAAGGTCATCCCCGTGGCCTCGCGAAAACGCCGAGTAAAGGTTCTCCGGCTCATGCGCGCCACCTCGGCCAGATCATCCAGTGACAGCGGCTGCGACAAATGCTCGCGCGCCCATTCCAGAACGCCCGGCAAACGGTTTTCGCTGGGCAGTGAAGGCACCGGCTGCTCGATGTATTGCGCCTGTCCGCCCTGTCGGTGTGGTGGTGTCACCAGCAACCTCGCTACGCGGTTGGCAACGTCCGCGCCGTGACGCTGACGCACGAGGTTCAAGCAGCAATCAATCGCTGCAACTGTCCCGGCGGAAGTAATGACATTGCCGTCATCCACATAGAGCACATCAGGCAGGAAGTTCGCTCTGGGAAAACGTTTGGCGAAAAGCTCGCGGCAGGCCCAATGGGTTGTCGCACGGCGTTCGTCCAACAAGCCTGCATCACCCAGTACAAAGGCGCCTAGGCATAGGCCAACAATCTGAGCGCCTCGTTCGTGGGCATGTCTAAGTGCGTTCGACAAGACTGCTGGCGCAGCTTTTTCTGGATGGTTCCAAGCCGGGACGATCACGATGTCAGCGTCCTCCATCGCGCCAAGGCCGCCGGGCACCTCAATCTCCATACCCTGGTCGCAGCGAACGCGGCCAGGAGCTGGCGCGCAGTAGCTCACTTCGTACGGCGGTAACCCGGCAGGTGGCGGCGTTACCCCAAACACGATGCCAGGCACGGAGAGGTGGAAAAGGCTAACACCCTCGAAGGCAAGGACTGCGACACGGACGGGCTTCATAGAGTTTCCAGTAACGATGGCTACAAATTGGCCCAATTTTATCTAAGAATGTCATTTGGGCCAATGGTGCAAAACCGAGCCGATCCGCAAAATTGAACCCAACGCGCAAACGGAGTCTCCGCTGCGCGCAGTCAGTAAATTTTTAAAGGAAATACACATGAAAATCTTGAACCCTTTGCGTAGCGCCGCAACCCTGAGCGGCATCGCGATGCTCGTCGCCTGCGGCACAGCCTATTCCGGCACAAACGCCTCCACAGCCACAGCTTCTGTGACAAACAGCGTCAAAGTCCAACAGATTCGAAACGCAACCGTCAAGATCGACTTCTCTGGCACCACATTTCTAGTGGATCCGATGCTGTCAGCCAAAGGTGGGTTTCCGGGCTTTGAAGGCACCTACCGCAGTGAGCTGCGCAACCCTTTGGTCGATCTGCCTTTCTCGGTTGATGATGTGTTGAATAGCGTCGAAGCCATCGTTGTGACGCATACCCACACTGATCACTGGGATGAAGCTGCGCAAAAGCAGATTCCAAAGAACATCCCGGTCTTTGTGCAAAACGAAGTAGATGCCAAAACAATTCGTGGTCAAGGCTTTAAGGATGTACGTGTCCTCAAGGGCAGCACCACTTTCAACGGCGTAAAGCTGAGCAAGACCGGCGGCCAGCATGGCAGTGATTTGTGGTTTGCAGATCCCGCGCGTTCTGAGGCGATGGGCCCCGTCATGGGGGTTGTGTTTTCTGCTCCCAAGGCCAAAACCGTTTACGTCGCTGGTGACACTGTGTGGCGCCCGGAAGTGGATCAGGCGCTGAAACAGCACAAGCCAGACGTGCTCATTCTCAACACTGGAAGCGCGCTCATGACCGGCTGGGAGGAACATCCCATCATCATGGGCAAGCAGGACACGCTACAAGCGACCAAAGCAGCACCCAACGCAGCCATCGTGGCAGTACACATGGATTCAGTGAACCACATGTCACTCAGCCGCAAGGAACTACGTGAGTTTGTGCAAGAGAACAAGATTCAGGATCGAGTGGCGATTCCTGAAGACGGTGAAGTGATGAAGTTCTAAGAAATAAGGCTGCCTAAAATCAGGCAGCCTGTCCAACCCTATCTGGCCTTAAGAAAGGCAGCAATAGCTGTCAAAGCAGTCATCACTTGACGAAATGCGAAAGGCAACAATGGGTCGATTTGCGACTGTCGCAGACCGGTCAGAAGCTGACATCGCTGTGGTCAAATGGAAATTTGAAGGCAACTCAGAATTTCTATGAAGTATGTCGTTATCAAGTCTCACCAAAGTGAGTTTCCAAGTCCTATTCAGCTGAAAACCGGCGACAGGTTTTCAGTAGGCGAGCTATATAAAGGACCTGAGCGATGGGCCAACTGGTATCTGTGCTGTGCGCTCGGGCAAGAACCAGGATGGGTGCCAATGCAAGTTATCTCGCTCCAAGAAGATGGAATGGGCGTCGCCACGATGGATTACACAGCCCAGGAAATGGATGTGGCTTTGGGGGAAACCGTCCAAGGCGGGAGAACGCTAAACGGTTGGGTCTGGTGCACCTCCTGCGCTGCGGATAGGGAAGGATGGGTACCAGAGGAAAATTTGCAGATGCTGAATGGATGACTGCGCGTTAGTGAATTAGCTTGTCGTTGAACTTCTGCTTTGGGTCGAGGCTGTGTGAAAACGCTTGGCTGACCACGCTTCAAAAATTAAAATCA